>Ga0209487_1000006_pt1 | contig 498502 bp, 406 predicted proteins | sample Poulit2012_FD_187524 | JGI IMG/M metagenome (GOLD analysis project Ga0209487, IMG submission 187524) | Agricultural soil microbial communities from Georgia to study Nitrogen management - Poultry litter 2012 (SPAdes) (version 2) | ecosystem: Environmental > Terrestrial > Soil > Agricultural...
GAAGCCTCAAATGCGCCATGCCCTTGATGTCATTGCACAAGTGGGCGGGCACATCAAAGCGAACGGGCCACCAGGTTGGCTGGTTTTATATCGTGGTTACGTAGAGCTTATCCATGCGAAAAAGGGGTTTATTGCCGCATTTAAGATGATGAATATGCCTCTCCCAGAATTGTGATCAATCCTAAGCCGCTGTCCCCGCAGGCTACGAGTGAACCCGCGCAGTAGAGTAAGGTGTAAAGCGGCAGATTCCGTAAATTCATCATTCCTTTCTTCCTGAGATTGTCACGAAAAATAAAACAGACGCACGGCGCGTTGAGCACGATGCGTGTACGAGAACGAAGTCTCTTCCGAATTCGCACGTGAACTGGCCCAGGTGATACTCAGACCTCCGTGTATTCGTAACATACACGTAAACCAACGCTCGACCAAGTCTCTAGGCGCACCACTATGGACGCCTACTCTCCCCCTAAGAGGCTCGCCTTGTTCTATAGGTCCAGACTTTCCCGTGAACCCATAGACTGACAATAACCTCTTCCGCTCAAACCACTTGTTCGACGAGACTTACGCTCAAGTAACGCTGTCTTCGCGCATAGAGTCGTCGAAGTCCTCGGCGACGGCACGCGGGTGTTCCCGCAGGCCCGGACCCGGCGCCGCCATCTCATGGACGGCGATCAGGGCGGTATCTTGAACCTGAAGCCCGATATCCTGGTCGAGGGGCCGGGTGGGCGACTCGTCATCGACACCAAGTGGAAGCGCCTCGGCTCGTTGACCCAACGAAGGCAGGCAGGACTGGGAGCGGCCGATCTCTACCAACTCTACGCCTATACGCGGCGCTACGGGGTCGGTCGCAGCGTGGTGCTATTCCCGCGTGTGCCGGGCTCGGTGGAGCGGGACTTTGCTCCACTTGCGGCGAACGGCGAGCCAGATGGATCCGGGGTTGTTCTGCGATTCGTGCACCTTCACCGCAACCTCCGACGGCGGGCGGAGTTCCGCGGCGTGGTCGATGACCTCGCCGCCCAGGTTCACGCAACCACTCCCCATCAGCCCCACCCCTAGCAAGCCCAGCAAGATCAGACACTTGCAAGAGCCGCCCGCTCAGCCCCGTTTCGCCGTAGCGTCCCGCGAGGGGAGCTAAAAGAGAAGCCTCCAACATAGTTGGGGGCTTTTTTCGTGGGTGATCAACAGTCACCCACTACCGCACTCGCGCTGCGCGCCCCCCCAACCCACGCGCTGATTTACTTCTCCACCCAGCCTCGTTATCCTCCATTGTGCTGAATAATAGACAGTACGGAGAAAAACATGTCGCACCTCAGACTCGTAGGTCCCAACATCTGGGTTATCGATCGTCCACACGCCATGATGGGCATCGAACTCGGCACGCGCACCACCCTGGTGCAACGTGACGACCTTTCCCTCATCATGATTTCACCTGGACCGTTCACAGACGAAATCTGGCGCGAAATTCACTCATTAGGTGAGGTTAGCGCGTTGATCGCGCCCAATATCCACCACCACCTCTTTATGAAAGACGCGGCAGAAAGAGCGCCCAACGCAGCGATCTACCTCGCCAAAGGACTTTCTGAAAAAGAGAAAAACCTCCCCACCGGCAGCGATATCGAAGGCGGAAGATTGGCGTTTTTAGCCCCAGACCTGCACGCCATTACACTCCAAGGCACCGCCACACACGAAACCGTCTTCTGGCAAGCACGTAGTAAAACGCTCATCACCACAGACCTCGTATTCAACCTCCAAGAAGGCGGCCTCTGGACGCGCGCAGTCATGAAACTCAACGACGGATACGGAAAATTCGGCCCGACCAAGAAGTTCCTCTCCACCATCCACGATAAAAAAGCCTTCCGCACCACGCTCGATCAAGTGCTTTCGTGGGACTTCGATCAAATCATCATGGCACACGGAGATATCATCGCGAGCAACGGCAAAAAACTGCTAACCCGCGCTTTCGAAGAAGCAGATTTTTAACCAAGCACCGTCCGCACACCAGCGTTTGAAACTTACGCCACCGACAGCGGCGCGCCATCGTCCCACCGCATGCCCGAACGATCGCGCCGCCGTGCATTCACAAAGTCAAAACCCCAAGTGACGAGCACAAAAGGCGCCGTCAACGCCGGCAAGTAAACCGAGGACAATAAACGCTGTAAGACCAAGAAAACAATGAACGATAGAAATGTACCCAATAACGGCGGCGCTACCCGCTGCCATACCGCTGATCCGCCCTCGGAATACACCGCGATCGCCGTCAAAACGCTGTTAAACGCGTAAACTCCTGCAAGGAGCATGAGATGCTCAAACCCAGACGCATACGCGACAGCCGTAATGACCAACGAAGCCAACCAAGCCAACAACACTAGGCGACGCGACGCCAAGACCAAGCCGACCAGAAACGCAATGCCGACAAGTGCATTGTCTAAGAGAAATATCTGGGCCACGCCGCGCAGCGGTGCCAAAACCACAACGTCGGACCAACCATACTCCAGCGCCTGAACGACCGTCGCTTCGGCAGCCTCCGTATCGAGCGTACGGCCACGATTCAAGACATGTATCAACGCGCAAACCGCCCAAGTCACAATCACAAAAGGAGCGGTGAGTACGCGCATCCCCGTCCGTTGAAGTGCTTTTTCGAGGGCGAGGTGTACCCAAACTGAGACGACAGCACCCCAAACAACCCACGCCCAAAGGTACCACGAATTTGGGAGAAGGATCGGCAATGCAATCCCAACAAGAGCGCCGTTGTAGCCGTAGATGCCTTGATGCACCTTCGAAAGCTCACCCCAACGCAGGCCGGCAGCCGTTCCAACCATGAGGCCTACCACGAGCCGGATGCCCCCCAGAAATCCAGCTGCCATGCGCCAACAACAATACCCGCTAGAAAGCAAAGACCCGTCCATGGATTTTCCTGCAACATAACTTGTGCAAGGCCGCACCCTAAGGCGCGAATCATCTGTTTGATGCTCACGAATTTCTCCACGCGCAGATTTTTCGGCGGAAAACCACAACGAAAGTCTAACGACGCGCATCTGTTCTAGATGAAAGATCCGACAGGGAAAAATGAATTCAACCGGAGGTGACCTAAAGGGTCTGTTTCGTGAAATTCCGCAGAAATTCTATGACTTTTTGCGGCGTTTTGCAGCCCTTGTCGCGGCGACTGAGGCCTACGAATATGTCGATGACACCGTGAAGAGAGGCCGTCTTACATTCGTGTGACATGTTGATATGATGCGAGTTTTAGAGCGTCTGTATTGTATTCAATGCGAAACTTCCTTACAGTTTCTGTTTATGCGCTGGGGGGCATTCGCACGCCCGTATCCCATTCATTATGCCTTTTCTCATGGGAGTGGCAGACGTATGTTGTACGATCGTTGGATATTTTACTCTTCGGGCCGAGTGGCGAGCACTTGGATCAAGGCGTTGTCCATCGCGCTTTTCTCACTTCTATTTGTCACGAGCTGCCAGGATGACCCCGGCACACGCGTGCAACAACTCGGAGGAAGCGTTGAGCCGACTGCCGATGACCGCGGCGCCTGCTGCACAGACGATGGTTGCATAGAAAATGCCAGCGCAGACGAATGCAAAAGACTCGGCGGGAACATCACCTTGGGCGTGACATGCGAGCAAATCAATCACTGCATGACACGCGATGTCAGCTCTTGTTGTCTCCCAGACGGCCAATGTAGCGACGCCCTCTCCGCAGAAGAGTGTAAACGCGCCGATGGCAGTTTCGAACAAGGAACTCCCTGTAGCCAACGCCTAGAATGCGGTGGCATTGTCATCGATAGCGGCTCGTGTTGCACCGCTGATGGATGCGTCGACGGCGTCACAGCGCTCGATTGTAGAAAACTCGAGGGAGGCTTCGCGCGTGGCGTAAGATGCGAAGACCGAAAAGATTGTTCCACGGTCGATCCCGTCCAGCTCGGGTCTTGCTGCACCGCCGAGGGCGATTGCCACGATCAAATTACGGAAGAAAAATGCGACGAATATCAAGGAAACTTCCAAGCGAACGTCTCCTGCGCTGACCGTAAAGTTTGTGAGGTAGACCCACCCAAAACAGGCGCCTGCTGTACCGAAAGAGGAACCTGTACCGACGGACTCGATAACGTCGCATGCCTCGATGGAAACGGGCAGTTCTTTGAAGACAAAATGTGCTCCGAAATCGATTGTGGACGCGTAGATCCGCCCAAAACTGGGTCTTGCTGCACCGCCGACGGAGAATGTCACGATGCGATCACTGAAGAAAAATGTGCGGCGCTTCCCGGCGACTTCATGCTCGGCGTTGCGTGCGCTGACCGCGTAGACTGCGGCGAGGACCCGCCAGTAACTGGGTCCTGCTGTAGCCTAGATGGCGAATGTCACGACCAGCTCACCGCAGAGCGTTGTAAAGCGATCCCCGGCGATTTCATGCCCGGTGTTGCGTGCGACGACCGTAAAGAATGCCGCGTGGATCCACCACAAACCGGCTCCTGCTGTACCCTGGATGGATGTATTGATGATCTGACCCAAGTAGAGTGCCGCGAAGCAGGCGGAAGCTTTGAGCAAGGCGTTCCATGCAGCCAGCGCGTAGACTGCCCACCAACAGGCGCCTGCTGCACCGAAAGCGGGACCTGTGTCGACGGTCTCGATAGCGTGGGATGCCTCGATGGAAATGGACAGTTCTTTGAAGATAAAATGTGCTCCGAACTTGACTGCGGACGCGTAGACCCACCCCAAACAGGTTCTTGCTGCACCGCCGACGGAGAGTGCCACGACCAAATCACAGCAGAACGCTGCAATGCGATTCCCGGCAATTTCATGCTCGGTGTCGCATGCGCGGACCGTAAAGATTGCGGCGTTGATCCACCACAAATGGGCTCCTGCTGTGTCGACGGTGAAGCCTGCATCGACAACACTTCGGCGGAAACATGTAAAATCAACAACGGCAGCTTCAATGACACCCAGTCCTGCGACGAGCGTACTGACTGCCGCGCAGAACCACCGGTCAAAGGGTCCTGCTGTACCAAACGTGCAGGCTGCCTCGACAACGTCGCACAAGCCAACTGCGACGGCGACTTCTCCGAATCAGAAACCTGCGAGGAGCGTACCGACTGCGCAGTGATCACCGGTTCCTGCTGCCATGCGGATGGCACCTGCGAAAGCAATATCGACCAGAATAAATGTAAGCACGTGGGCGGTAGCTTCGACCCCACACGCGATTGCGACCAACGCGTAGATTGCCGACGCGAAACCGGCTCCTGCTGCACCGTCGACGGAGAATGTGTAACCAACCTTGATATCGACGCGTGCCAGGACCAAAATGGCTCCTTCTCCGCATTCCTAGATTGCGATGAGCGCATCGATTGCGAAGACACCACACCACCAACACACGGTTCCTGCTGCCTCGAAGACGGGTGCCACGCCCAAGTCTCAGCCGAGGATTGTGCCGCTAAAAACGGAAGCTTCTCCACCGACCTTTCCTGCGACGAACGCATCGACTGTAAAGACGATAACGGAAATGGCGGAGATAACGGTGATAATGGAGACGGTGGGGATAACGGAGACACCGGCACCGGTGACGGTCCCGGCACCGGCGATGGCCAAACGCCCGACGTCGACGTTGCCCTCACCGGCGGCAAACTGGGTAGCTGCGCCGCATCGCAAATGAACGGTGGCACAGCCGCGCTCTGGCTCGCCGCATTGCTCGGTCTCGCCCTCGCACGTCGTCGTAGAGCGTAATCTCCTACGACGATAAGGACCGACAAGCCGTACAGACGCTGAACAACGAATCCGAGGGTTCGTTGTTTTTGGGTTTTGAGCTCCTGTAAACCGTGTCGCCCTGCTTTCGAAAGCAGAAGCGACGCGAAGCAGATTGCAACTCCTCGCATCAAGACTCGGCGTCCTTCTTCACTCCCCACGCCCTACCCCCAGACCCTTGGTTGTGATACGCTTCATAAGCCACCACGCCACACCCACCCACCCTCCCATGCTCCTCCCCCAATCCTTCTACAACAGAGACGCACTCGATGTTGCTTATGACTTGATCGGCGCGATCATTCGGTACAATGACGTGGCGCTGCGCATTACCGAAGTCGAAGCGTACCACCACAACGATTCCGCAAGCCACTGTTTTCGTGGGAAGACCGAGCGGAATGCACCACTGTGGGGACCGCCGGGGCACGCGTACATCTACCTGTGCTACGGCGTGCACAACATGGTGAATATCTCTGTAGATCGAGAAGGCGTGGGTGCCGGAGTGCTGATTCGGAGCGCCTCCATCCTTGAAGGGGAAGAGCTCATACTTCAGAGACGAAAAAAAGACCGTGTGACACCCGAACTTCTCGCGGGTCCTGGCAAAGTCGGACAGGCGCTGAGCGTGACGCGCGCGGCGAGCCACATCTCGTTCTATACGACCGGTGCGCTTGAAATCCACCAAGGCGAACCCGTTAAACGCTTCTGCGTCGGACCACGCATTGGCATCGGCTACGCCACGCCAGAAGACCAAGCGCTTCCTTGGCGCATTGCGGATGCTGAATCCAAAGCTGTGAGTCACTCACGTGCCCTTTGTACGCACGTTACCCGCGCATGAGCGTCGCAATCGTTTTGGTTCTATCAATTGATGCTTTTCAAAGGGCGCAACCTACACGCTCCGCATGCTTCTATAGACGCGCTAACGGGAGGGAATCGACTTTGTCGCGCGTGTCATCGATTACTAGTACATGCATAAACGTTAACGTATGAGTCGCGACCTCGTCGCATCGTCGCTATCACCCATTCGTTGACTGTCATTCCGTATGTCCATCGTATCTCTCAAAACAACCTCTTTGCCCATAACGCCCGATTACTAAATCCAATTTAATAAATTCGGCTTATTTACGGTGGGCGAAAGATGTTCAGTCATCCCAGTGATCGAGCGTGTTATTGTTACTCGTGGATGACTCGAATCAGAACCCAGTGCACTTCTCGGCGCGATACTAAGCACATTCGTTGTCTGCCTCCCCGCATTTATCCTTATACTTTTGATTACATATTCCCTCACGAGGTTTAGAGACAACGTATATTGTAGCGGTTTATTGACGGGGACACGTCCTCTAAGCATTGCTCTGATAGGCTTTGCGGCATATATCCTAATCACGCCTGACACTTCATCGATGCGTGGAGCCCTGTGTTCTTTGCGACCACTCTTTTCTTTGCGAGTGTCTACAAAACGCATCCCGCGCTTCTTATCGTTGCCGTCGGAGTCGCCGGACTTAGTATCTACTAGTCGCTCTTGGCTCGGGCCGTAACAGCTAGCGTAAGGCGTTATATAACAGATCGAACGTGATCACCGCGCCCACCAGTGCCATGACAACGGCAATCGCAGCCGCCAATCGCTCGTACGTATCGTACTCGCCTGCTAACGCTTTCTCGGACGTACGATAGCGCATATACGCTAAGATCACGATCGCCATCCCGACAATAACCATCCGCAGCCCCGTAACAACCGACTCGAGCCCGCCGAACCTCGGCGTCTTCCCTTCATGTTGAAAAACAAACTTCGTGACGCCAAAACCGAAGCCCACAAGTGACAACCCCGTCCGAACCCACGCCAAAAAGGTACGCTGATTGGCAAGATGCGTACGGTGTTCGGCGTATGCCACGCGTTCTTGGCTTAACTCAGTGCATTCAATCGACAGCTCCGTACGCAGCTTTGAAAGCTCTGTCCGATCTTCGGACAACTGCGCGCGATACACCGCCCTGAGCTCCCAATCCTTCTGCTCCACATCGTCGGACATTCGTGCTCCTGTGTAGCGCCCGCGTTGCACACGTAGGACGAGTCAATATGAAGCCTACTTTAAACGAAAAAGGCTCGGCGTTCATTCGTTTAGGCAAACGCTGATACCCTTGAAGCGTGCGTTCGTGGCATCCCGTTATATGTTGGATAATTTATCTTCGTTTTTACCACAAAGTATCATACAGGTGTCATGTCGTTGTTTCACACCAAGGTATCCTATGAACTACCGTCATTATGTCGCAATACTCATCTATTCTCTCGCTCTTATGGCTTGCGGTGCCAAACAAACGCCAGACACGGACAAGGGACCCGCCGTCGATCAGGTGATCAGCAACGAGCCTTTTGAAGACGTGCACCTACAGCGAACGCTGCGCTTTCGAGATCTTCTACCGTTCAGCCAAGCGACCTATCAGCAAACGCCTGCCTATGTTTTTCGCGTCGATGAGCCCACCGAACTCGAGATCGTGGCGCAATCAGATGTCACCGACCTCCTTATGCTCATCGTCGGACCTTCGTTTCCTTACCAAGACGATGATACCTATGAGTTCAGCCCCGCCATCGAAGACACCTTTGAGCCGGGCACCTACCGCGTTTATGTCGGTACGTGGGGCCAGCCTGGCCAAAATATCACGTACAACCTCTCCATTTATCATGCAGCATCCGGTCAAAGACACCCAGAATACCAAGAACCCGTCGATGTCGAGCAACCCTTCGATGCCAGTTGGGGACTGAACGATGCTGCGGATTATGTTGATCGCCCTCACCCAACCCAAGAACCTCATCACAAAATTGACGGCCAAAAGGCTCAAAGTCAGCAGCACGACATCACGTTGAAGCCGCAAGCGCGCGTTCAAGAATGCCCAGGGATTTTTGACTTTGATCGCCCCGTGGCCACCATTCATAACCTGAACACGCTCACCGAAGATCGTCTACGTATTCTGCTCAACCAAGCCGAAGGTCAGCGTTCGATTGACACGGTGATGGCCGTATTTATGGATGGCCTGCTAATTTTCTGCTCCGACGATTTCGAATCTCTCTTCGCAGGAAGGGTATTTTCGGAACACGATCATCTTGGCAGTGAACTCACGATTTATGGCGGAATTTGGGCTGAAGATAAACTCGACAGCAACGGCGAAGTCACCATCGGTTTGCAAGTGACTCGCCTACCGCCAGAAGCGTGGCAAGTCCGCACCGAGAAACGTACGTTCAGCGATGCAACGCAACATATCAGTGTGAAAGGGGTCGTCAGAGATCCGATCGAACAGCTCTCCGCCATGAGCTTTGGGTATATTCGTGATGCACAGCGCCCGGACATCATTTTCCATAACCCCAAAGGGGGCAACGCGCTCCAAATCGACGCGCGGCTGAAGGAAGCGGATAGCGTGCTGCTTGTACGCACACCCGATGGAGAGGTGCTTTTCAACGACGATCAACCCAACAGCATGGACGCACGCCTGCGTATCCAAGATGCCCTGAAAGGAGATTATCAGATCTGGATCGGAGGCACTGGACGGGACGAAGCACTCCAAGGACTGGTCACCATCAGCACGCCCAAAGCGTACAAAGACAGTGATAAACGCCTCCGAAAAATCGATGCGCTCGCCAAAGAGGGTTCCACCACCGTGCGCGCGACCAAAACCACCGATACCACTGGAAACCTAGAGATCTGCGACGGATTTGCGTCTGGTCACCTCGATCTACAAACGCCCTCTGTTGTCATCAGAAACGATACCTCGCACGATGGGATCTTACTTGTTCGCACCCAAGCTGCATTCGACACGATTCTCTACAGCCCACACAACAGCGAAACCTGTGGAGACGATGAGATCGCTCAAGATGCTGCATTTGCCGCACCCTTGAGCGCAGGTGAATCGATCGAACTGTGGGCCGGCGCCGTCGATAAAGCACACGCCCAAGATGCGATTGAAGTGCAATACATTCTGCTGACGCTCGACATGATCGGGTCCAGCGATGTGTTCTACGATTTCATCACGCCCTAAACAGCGTAGCGCACGCGCATCGCGAATGCCATGTGCGACGCCAGGTTTCATGAGCAAAAGCGCAGCGGCGATCTCGCCGCTGCGATTCATTTTTGGGTGTTGCACGCGTGTACGCCTAGGTGCTTGAATTGATCGCAGTGCCGATAGGCGATCCGAGCGCCTCGGGCGCATAGGTTAGCGCACTACTGAGAACGAAGGCGTGTTCGCGCAATTCGCGGATCAACGCGAGCCGAACCTTGCGTATCGCACGCGCTTTACCGGAATCCATGAAACCATTTTCAAGATAGAACGTTCGACTTTGATAGAGAAAGTCGAGCGCGGTGAGCTGGCGGCATTTCTCTAATACATCTCGGTTATCGCCTGGTTCTAGTTCGTCCATCCATGCGGCCGTAGTTTTTACGATTTCATACTCTATACGCGCTTTCGCGAGGGCTTGGATATGATCGCCGATTTCGGAGAAGGCGTGAAATGGGTCCATGCCGTCATCGGTGCGTTTTTTGATACGACGCGCTGCGCTACTCAGGAGTGAATCCGCGCGCAATTTCATTGCGCGGACATGATAGTCGCTGGATCGGAGATGTTTTTCATCGGTCTTACCGGTGAGAACGGGATTCTTCTCAACGATATTCTTTTCGGCAAGGCTGCGCAGTTGACGCAGCATCGAAAGCGCCAAGTCTTGCTGGAAGGCACGTGCGTAACCGCTCAATTCGTTCTTTGCGAACAAGTTCATCAACACCACGTTATCGCCTTCGAAGGTTGCAAATACGTCCACATCTCTGCGAATTTGCGCGATGCGATTGGTCATCAGGTAGCCTTGTCCTCCGCAGCACTCTCGACATTCTTGGGTTGTGTGCACTGCATACCATGTGCAGTGGGCTTTCATGCCAGCTGTAATGCCTTCGAGTTCGCGTCTGTCTTGTCCTTCATGCTGTTCAAAACGCTGCAACAGATCATTCATGGTGATGTGGAGCATCACACCTTGCGCAAGCGGCGGAATCAGGCGTTCTTGGTGCGCGATATAGTCCATAATGACGCAATCTTCGGTATTTTCGGGACCGAACTGCCGACGACCGAGGCCATAATGAATCGCGATAAGCAGCGCGGTACGCGCGGCGGTCAACGCGCCGAAGGCGACGCTCAGGCGGCCGCCGACGAGCGTGCCGAGCATGGTGAAGAAACGGGCATCTTCGGAACGGATGTCGCTGGTGTAGGTGCCTTGCGCATCCACTTGGGCGTAACGATCCAGCAATGCGTCCCGCGGGACAAAGACATGTTCGAACGCGATGCGCCCGTTGTCCACGCCGTTCAGACCCATTTTATAGCCGCAGTCTTCAATCCGTATCCCGTCTAGCACAGCGCCGTCGGCGTCTCGGATCGGCACGTGAAATGCGTGCACGCCGTAGTGTTCTTCGCCGATTTGCAGCTGCGCAAACACGGTCATGGCTTGCCCGTCCCGCGCTGCGTTGCCTATCCATTCTTTCCAGGAAGAGCGTGTGGGCGAGTGAAGGATAAAACCATCTTTTTCTGCGTCAAAAGTCGCGGTGGTTTCGATACTTTTCACGTCAGATCCGTGTCCAGATTCCGTCATCGCAAACCCGCCGAGGAGTTCTCCGCGCACGATGGATGGCAGTAGACGCTGATGGTGGCGCTCGGTGCCCAAAAAGAAGGTGCTGCCACCAAACAGGCCAAACTGGACGCCAAACTTCACGACCAGGCTGAGATCGAAGGTTGAGAGCGCGGCGAAGCTCTGCACCATGCCTGTCAGGTCGACTTCGCTAAAATCATCGTTGAAAAATCGTGCGGCCACGTCTTTTTTTGCGAGGAGCTGAACCCAGGTTAGCACTTGCGCGCGATGTTCCTCAACGCTGGGGTTCTCCAAGTAGCGAAAGCTATCCTCTTGTAAAATCGATGCAATCTCCTGCCAGATCGCATGACCTTCGCCTTCGATGAGGGCGCAGAGGGCGTCGCGCTGCTGCTTTTCTTTGGCGGTCCATGCAAGCGGGGTATGCGTGCCTGCGGGACGTGTTCCGGCGAGGGTATTTTGCAACCGCCGCAAGTCGAGACCGGTCAAATCCCAGACCTGCGTTTGTATTTCTTTGGAGATATTATCTTGGCTGCTTTGCGCCATGTCCGCGCGGATGCTTTTACGCAGATAGTGCAGATCCAAGATGGTGGGAGGGTGTTCCGCATCGAGCCATGCGGCAGCTTGTTTTGCCATGTCGGCGTTCAAGCCAGATGCGATGTCTTGCACGCTTTCAAAGGTTTGTGATGAAGAGCCGTCCCCCGCCCACACCAAATAGATTAGCGCGCGCATGGCCGCTTGCCGTGGATCTTCAAGAAGCGATGCGCGATCGGTGGTGTCCGTCATGGCGTAATCCTTCGGTGTCGACAGGTGAAAGAGGGTACCGTATCCCGCTATCGTAACCTAGCGATGGTTCAGAATCACGCGTTGCGCGTATTGGGTAGGTGGCCCGGCTGCTTGGGCGCAAAGATCGATATCACTTGGGCGCATTTCGAACGGAGACGCATCAACGCGCTGCGAAGATAACCAAACTGCGTTGGTGTAGGCGTCTGCACGTTCGTATTTCAGGCGTTCGCATTGCCCCGGACCAAGATATCGTCGTATTGCGCGTCGCTTTCGAGCACGCGCTTCGCATAGGTACAGTGCGGCGTGATTTTCTTATCGTGTTTTCGCGCATAGGCGACACCCGCGTTGACTAGCTGGCGTGCGTAACCTTTGCCGCCGTACGCCTCGTCGACCCCAGTATGGTCGATAATAAATCGCACGTCATCCACCCAATGGAAGGTCATTTCACCAGCCTCTGCGCCATCCACGCGCAGGACAAATCGCCCCTTTTTCCCATCGTCTTCTCGTTGGATATCTACGGTTGCTTCAGCCATGATTTTCTCCGTGTAGGATGTGAAACTTCAAGGTTACGTAACGCCAAATGAAAACAAAAGTACAGCGACGACTCGTGCGAACGATGCATCATGGATCCGGATTTCTTTCGATGATAAACACTATTGTTTATCATCGAAAGAAATACGCGATGCACGGTCTTAAGGGCATGATTCACGCATCGCTATCACAAGGGGGGACCGCATGAAGTTATCACGTAACGCACGCATTTTATGCATTTTTTGGATGGGCTTCTTCGCCATGGGGGCATGTGCAGACAATGACGCTGCACTACGGTTTGGCGACAAAGAATCACCCTCACCTGTAGAGCCCTCAGATGATGATCCACCGCCGGTAGATCCTGTGGACACACAAGATCCTACCGACCCTACGGATCCAACAGATCCAACTGACCCGACCGACCCGACAGATCCCACGGACCCGACCGACCCGACAGATCCCACGGACCCGACAGATCCTACGGATCCAACAGATCCAACTGACCCGACCGACCCTACCGATCCTACCGATCCTACGGACCCGACAGATCCCGTGCTTCCAGCAGATCCTCCCGACTGGTTTGACCCGCAACCGCCGCTCTCCCATAGCCCCTATAACGAATGGCGCTTCATCCCCGTTGAAGGCGCCGTCTGCGCAAACGGAAAACAAAGCGGATTTTTCGTCAATTTCTCCGATCAAAGCGACGACGTACTCATCTTCCTCCTAGGCGGTGGAATTTGCTACGACGAAGTGAGCTGTGGTGCACACCTCGGCCTCGTCAATGACGGCATGGGCGACAACCCGCTCGCGTGGTGGATGGGCAACGGCGAACGCACCAACGGCGTGTTTCAGCGAAATAACACGCTCAACCCTTTCCGCAACGCAAGCTACGTTGTTCTTCCGCATTGCACCGTGGACTTCCACGCAGCCAATAAAGAATCCAACTATCTTGTCACAGGTAAAATACAGCAACGCGGCTACCGTAATATCCAACTGGCGATGAACCACGTGGTCCCGACCTTCCAAAACCCCGAGCGAACGGTGACCATCGCAGGCTTTAGCGCAGGAGGCGTAGGGTCCTATGCAAACTACCACCAAATCGCCTCCGCTTTCGAATATTACGGGCACGAACCGCCCTTCCTCATCAACGACGGCGGGCCGATCCAGCCGCGCCCCTACTTCTCCCTCAATAGTCACAACGCCATCCGCAACGGCTGGCGCCTAGACCAAACCATCGAGACGTGGTGCGAAACCTGTAAAGATAAGGGCTATCACGAGGCGCTATACTGGATTCACCAGTTGCACCCGGGCGTGCGCAGTTCACAAATTTGCGCCTACGGAGACGGCGTTGTGATGGCGCTCTACACCTTGTTCGACGCCCTAGGAAACGCACCGCGATTCCAGATCGATTTCATTTTTACGCCGCCCTTTAGCTACACGCACATGAAGCCAGGACTCGACGCACTGCGCACATGGTCCGAAAGCTTCGAAACCGACGGCATGCACAGAAACCTGCTCTACCACCGTGGCGACCGACACGGCGCGCTGACCGTAGCGCCCATCCATAACGACCATACCCCAGCCATCGTCCCGTTTCTTAACGCGCAGTTTAACCGTGACGATATGCACTGGTTTTCTCCGCAATTTTAACGAATACACTGCCGTATCTGTTCTGCCGCCTCGTCATATCCGTGCTTTATCTTGCTGAAAACATGAAGGAATTAAGAACATAAGATAATACGCTAGGCAATCAAACATTCCTTGCTGTGACCACTTCGCCATCCTCCGTGTCAGTGTTTATACACAACGCGTATGCTGAGGGGGTTCCCGCGCGTTAAAAACACATTGCGGGACCGTGGCGGTCCCGATCACTGGAGGTATGCTATGTCTTTGACGAAACGATTTGCCGCGGAACTATTCGGTACCTTTTGGCTTGTCTTTGGCGGTTGTGGCGCAGCCGTACTCGCCGCAAACTTTCCATCAGCGGAAGCCAATGGCCTCGGCATCGGATTTCTGGGCGTTGCGCTGGCATTCGGTTTGACCGTCCTGACGATGGCCTACGCCATTGGACACATTTCTGGCTGCCACCTAAACCCCGCTGTCACCGCGGGGCTCGTGGCCGGCGGACGTCATCCAGCCCGTGAGCTTCTTCCCTATGTAGGCGCACAAGTGCTTGGCGGTGTCTTGGGCGCTGCCATTCTTTACGTCATCGCGACAGGCAATGGCTCGTCGGTCGGCAGCTTCGCGACCAATGGCTACGCGGAATATTCTCCTGGCGGATATTCTCTGATCGCGGCGCTCGTCGCTGAAATCGTACTCACCTTCATGTTCCTTCTGATCATCATGGGCGCCACCGACAAGCGCGCGCCAAGCGACTTTGCGCCCATCGCGATCGGTCTTGGCCTCACGCTCATCCACCTGATCGGCATTCCCGTCACCAATCTATCCGTCAACCCGGCGCGTAGCACAGGACCTGCGATTTTCGCCGAGGGAGGCGCCGCCATGGGTCAGCTCTGGCTATTCTGGCTCGCACCCTTGATTGGCGCAGTCCTCGCTGGCATCGCTTACAAGCTTATCTTCGAAGACAATACGGCCGACTAGAATAAGGCATAGGCCTTTACTTCGCCTCGCTTTGGCAAGCTCGACGGGTGTCTGAATCTTGAATCGACGCACAGCGCGAACGCTGCTTCCGCACGACGGCTTGACAGTACGCGCGTTGATCGGAATCGCGGATTGCGGCGCATTTGCTCGCGCTGCCACTCGCCTTGGCTTGACACATTTTACGCTGATCTGCGTCGCGGATCGCTGCGCAAGGGCTGGTACTTCCGCGCGACTCTGCTTGGCACTGGCGGCGTAAATCAGCATCACGAATCGAAGCGCAAGAACTCGATTGCTTGCGTACCAGTCCGCGACAATACGCACGTTTATCGCTGTCGCGAATCGATGCGCACTGACTTAGCTCACCGCGCTCTTTCGCGCGACACAGCGCGCGATCATCTGCGTCGCGAATTGCCGCACAGCTGCTCGCATGCGCGTCGGGCGCGAGCGACAAGGCTCCTAACGACAACATCATCGCGAACCCTAAGACCTGAAACACAAGACGTATTTTATGGATTGTGCGCATCTTTTGCATCTTCTTTCCCCTTCTTGGTACATGGTCTCTCTTTGTTGGGCGACCTGCGCCCGACGTTCGCGAAGCGCACGAGGCGCGGTTCACTCGACGAATATACAGCTTACGAAAACTTCCTCGCAAAGACGTCGTTCATTCGACATTACCCAAGATGAACGTACGTCCAACACCTTTTCAGCTGAAGAAAAAGGCGTTCGGAAGATTCGGACGCAGAACGGACGCTGTTTGTTCATTTCGCTGGCGAACGAACGAAAATTCTGTGCCAATTCTTCACTGCACCATCCTTGCAAGCTGGATTCTTTAGGCTACACCCCGGCGGAGCGCCCTGCCCTCGAAAGCGAAACGTCTCAAAAACCCCTGCCTACATGCGCGACCAAACCAAAGCCACTGCCGTCGGCCTGACCGCCATCCTTTTCTGGGCTGCCATCGTCGGCCTGATCCGCAGCGTCAGTGAACATCTTGGGCCGATTGGCGGTGCAGCTTCCATTTACACGTTCGGCACCGTCATTTTGATGGTCACGCGCGGCTTTCCTGATCTGCGGCGGTTTCCGCGCATCTACCTCGTTTGGGGTGCGCTGTTGTTTGTAGCTTATGAACTCTGTTTGGCGCTTTCCATCGGCTTTGCCCAAGACGCAGCGCAAACCATCGAAGTCGGGATGGTGAACTATCTATGGCCGACCTTCACCATCCTCGCCGCTGTGCTCTTTACGCAACATCGGGCAAACTTATGGATTATCCCAGGCTTTCTGCTTTCGATGATCGGCATTTTCCTGGTGCTGCAGGGCGATCGCGCCGTGGATTTACAGTCCATGCTCCGTAACCTCCAGCACAATCCTTTAAGTTACACACTCGCGCTTATCGGCGCGTTTCTATGGGCCGCGTACAGCACGATCACGGCAAAATTCGCTGAGCAAAACGACGGTGTCACGTTCTTTTTCCTACTCGTCGCCGTCACGTTTTGGCTCTATTATTTTGGGACGGGTAGGCCCGAAATGCAGTGGAGCTACGCGGGCCTTATGCACTTGGTCTTGGCAGCCCTTGCCATGGGGCTAGGGTACGCCGCTTGGAATATCGGGATTTTACGCGGCAACGTGATCGTGCTTGCGGGTGCATCGTATTTTATCCCCGTCCTCTCTGCGATCTTTGCAGCGTTGTGGCTCAATGCGGCGCTTTCTCCCAGATTTTGGATGGGAGCTGTCTTGGTGACCCTCGGATCTACGTTGTGTTGGTTTTCGACACAGCATCCAAAGGATACTCCGGTATAGCACTCAAAAATAACGTAATGGATCCCGTGATATAGAAAATTTTTCACCGGACATGTGACGTTTCACGCCAGAGAGACGTCTAAGTCTGTATATCCCGATGTAACGGAATAATTGATCGTTACATTGTGTTTATGCAAAGCTTGACCGAGCATGTTCATAAACTGTTACCCCTGAGGTAGATGATGTCTAAACGCTTTGTAGCTCTTCTTCTCGCCGCTGCGATGGTTCTTGGTATGTCGACCACGTCGTTTGCTGCGAGCAAGACCAAGAAAATTGATACCGCACGTTCGGCTCCTCTTTCGCTTGTAGAAGCGATCGAGCTCGTCGAACAACGCATGAAAGGATCGGTGTACGAGGCAGAACTCGATCGCAAATCCAAACGTGACATCTACGAAATGTACGTGGTCGTGAACAGCAGCGTCTACGAAGTCTACGTCGATATCCGCGATGGAAAACTGATCAAGCAGTCGCTCGAAAACAAGAAGCCGGTGCGTTTGGGCAAACCCTTGACCGAAATCATCGAGATCGCAGTCAAAAAACAGCCCGGCGTTCCTTACGAAGCAGAATGTAAAACCAAGAAGAAAAAACCCGTCTGCGAAATCGAAGTGGTCGCCAACAACGATGATGTCTACGAGATTACCATCGATGGAAATACGGGCGATATCTTGAGCCTCGAACTCGACTAGGTTTTAACGCGCGTGCATAAAGCGTTGCGCCATCCCAGCGCCTGCCCACCAACGCCTTCGCTTGCAATCCACGCGAAGGCGTCGCTTTTGGCGTACAATGCGTAGAAGATGGTGGCAAAGGTGTGCCACATGTGCGATCCTTGTACACACGAACAACTTCTTTCATCCTCATCCGTTCACAGATCATGACTCGACGAATCACCGCCGTACTGTCCTTGCTCCTGCTCACGCTTGCGTTGAGCACTCCTGCGTTCGCGAAGAAGAAAGCACGCATCATCGATACCGCGCGCTCCGTGCCCATGTCCTTGAGCGAAGCCATCGATAGTGTAGAAGACCGTCTCAATGGACGCGTGTTCGAAATCGAACTCACACGTAAGAAAAAGCGTGACCTCTACGCCATGTGGGTCGTCGTAGACATCCGCGTCTACGAAGTCCTCATCGACGCACAAGACGGGAAACTCGTGCAGCAAAATCTCAAAGGCAAAAAGCCCGTCCGCCTCGGTAAATCCCTCGACGAAATCGTAGAAATCGCACTGAAAAAACAACCGGGCGTCGCCTACAAGGCCGTGTGCAAAAAGAAAAAGGCCCAATGCGAAGTCGGTGTCGCCACATCGTCTGACGACCTCTACGAACTGACCATCAACGGCAATACCGGCGATGTTCAAAGCATCGAACTGCAATAAAATAAGAGCTGCGCAGTCGCGCCGCTAAAATCATAAGAAACGCGCACCACGTGCGCTTTTTTTATTTTTGACGCCAAATGACGCTCCACGGTTGACAGTAAAAGAGCGCCGTTAGAAAAGGACCCCACCGAAACGACGGATCCCCCAACGAGCAGAAGCTACCGTATGCACGGGCCCCGCACGACGAACCGCTGTTACACCCCGCTACCCCCAATGCGATGCGCCACCCGCCGCGCACCGCGGGATAAAAGGACGCCACCCATGCGCGACGCACTCTACGAAAGCAACCTCACGAGCGTACCCCTCATCAACCGTGGTAAAGTCCGCGATATCTACGCCGCAGGCGACGACCACCTGATCATCGTTACCTCCGACCGCCTCTCCGCCTTCGACGTCGTGCTCCCAGATCCGATCCCAGGTAAAGGCGCCGTCCTCACCGCCCTCTCCCTCTTCTGGTTCGAACGCTTCAAAGACCTCGTCCCCAACCAACTCACCGACCGGAAACTCGAAGAATTCCTCTCGGAAGAAGAAGTCGAGCAAGTGCGCGGACGTGCCCTGCTCGTTAAAAAACTTAAGCCCCTGCCCATCGAAGTCATCGTCCGAGGATATATCATCGGCTCCGGCTGGAAAGACTACCAAAAGACCGGAAAAGTCTGCGGTATCGCACTGCCCGAAGGACTCCAACAAGCACAACAACTCCCCGAGCCCATCTTCACACCCTCGACCAAAGCGGAACTCGGCGAACACGACGAAAACATCAGCTACGAGCAAGCCGTAGAACTGGTCGGTGAAGAAATCGCACAAAAAGTGCGCGACACCGCGCTCGCCATCTACAAACAAGCCGCAGCCTACGCACGAGAACAAGGGATCATCATCGCCGATACCAAAATGGAATTCGGTACCGACGCCGATGGCAATATCGTCCTCATCGACGAGGTCCTCACACCCGACTCGTCGCGCTTCTGGCCCGCAGATAGCTACCAAGTGGGACAAAGCCCACAAAGCTTCGACAAACAGTACGTGCGAGACTACCTAGAAACCCTCGACTGGGATAAACAAGCACCAGGCCCCAGCCTGCCCGAGCACGTGCTCCAAGAAACCGCAGCCAAATACCGCGAAGCGCAACGACGCCTCACCGGTAAATAAAATACCGCACCCACATCGACCGGAAAATCAGAAGCTGCGCAACGCGCAGCTCTTTTTATGACTTTCTCGCAACGAGTTACGCCATGAATCGGTCTCTTCAAGCCCTCGTCTTCGCGCTCTTGTGGCTCGCCCTCTTGCCACCTACAAACGCGCATAGCCAAACGAACACGCACGCGCCCACGCGCATCTACGTCGGCATGTATCTTCACGATATCAGCGACCTATCGCTGAACGAAGGCACCTACGATGTAGACCTCGACCTATGGGCCAAATGGCGCGGTGACTTCGACCCCAACGAAATCCGTTTCGCCAATGCGGCCAAACTGGAACGAGAAGTCCTAGAAATTGCCAGTGACGACGACTGGCACGCCGCGCGTTGGCGCATCCGAGGCACCCTGCGCGGAGACTTTCCGGTCCAAGACTTTCCCTTCGACACACAAAAGCTCACGATCCAACTGGAACTCCCCCGCCACCTTGGCGACTTAACCCCAGACCTCGCTGGCAGCGGCATCGCAAGCCAGTTTAGCATCACCGACTGGAGATGGTCCCAAGATTTTCGCCCTGTCGTCTCGAGCGCAACCTATCCCTCAGACCTCGGTAGAATCACCGACGAAGGACGCCCCGCCGAGGTGCGCAAAGTGAGTTTCGAGGTCTCATTGGTGCGACCGCTCAGCCCCGTCGCGCTCAAGCTCTTCCTTCCGTTGGGCATCGTCGCCCTCATCGTCTTTCTCTCACTTTTTGTACCGCCTACCAACCTGCAACCGCCCTTGACCATGTGCGTGACCGGCCTTGTCGCAGTGTTCGCTTTTCAGTTTAGCGTCACCGATGTCATGCCCTCTGTCGCCTACCTTACCCTCGCCGACGTGCTCTTCATCACCGTGTACGTATTGGCCGTGTGTTGCGTCATGGTCGTGGTATCCTCGCACATTCTATACCTGAAAGAACGCGGGCACATCGCCGATAGATTACGTCTTGGCGCACGCATTATCCTTCCTGTAGGCGTTGGGCTGGCCGTGTTTTTCGCGGTGCCTTCGCCTTCGAAAGCGGAAGGGGTGGAGGTGGCAGAGGCGCCAAAAACCGAACGCCCGCAAAGCGTACGCCAAACCCTCCGTATCGGCACAACCAGCCCGCTGCGCTTGGCGAGTTCGCCCATCGGCGCGGCATCGCTCTGGGGGCTCGCTTACCGCGATGACCATGGGCGAAATCAAGCCTTAGTGGTAGAACGCATGCCACGCATGGATAACGACGGTCTGCGCTTTCTCACCGATGGCAGCCTCGAAGTCGCATGGACACTGCGCAACGACGCAAAATGGTCTGATGGTAGCCCCGTGCGCGCGCAAGACCTGTTGCTTCCGCTACAAAAACAACCGGATCCGCGCATCATCAACATCGAACAGCCCGACGAGCGCACCGTGATATTGCGCTGGGATCGGCGCGTGGTCGATGCACTGCGCCCACCCGCACTCTGGCCTTCAGCACACCTTGAGCGCACCGTTGATCTCGATGACGCAGAAGCGCTACAACACGCCCTCGCCTACAAGGCACAACCGACCGTCGGGCCGTACCGCATCGTCGAGGTCGGCGATGAACACATGATTGCGGAAAGAAACCCACACTTTTTATTGAGTCCAGCGCCGATAGAGCGCGTGGAGCTTCATCATTTTTCGGATAGCGCAGCACTACGCGAAGCGCTTTTGGACGACCGCATCGATCTGAGTACACCGAATGGTATCTCGGCGGACGACCTCCGCGCGTTCACCGAACATGCGCACCTAGAAATCCGCGAAGCACCCAACATGAGTGCCGTCTTTATCGCGCCGCCAATCACCCAATCTCCATGGAACACGCACGACGCGCGGCGCGCGCTGCTCCAAGCCATCGATCGACGAGCGCTCGCGCAACGCCCATATGGCGAAGACCAAACCGTCGCACACGTCCCAACCACCGCCACCCCGCCTACGGGAATTGTCACTCAAGATTACAATCCCCAGGCGGCGCGCTCGTACTTCGAAAGCCTCGATGACCCCTTGCCAGAACTAACGCTCTATTGGTCTGTGCCCCTGCACAAACACGTGGCAGAGCGTATTGCATTGAATTTGCAGGAAATTGGACTGCGTGTACGTCTTGAACAGGTCGAAAGCACGTGGCCGCTGTGGTTGAGCCAAGACTTCGATGGTCTGTTGCTGCATTCCTTGCGCGTCGAAGCCCAATCCAATCACGCGCAGTGGTGGAATCTTCCGAACAGCCGAGGACAGTACCAGCGCGACGTGCGCCACGATGCGTGGACCGACGCCATCCATGCGTTGGTCGACCAGTTTGAACACGCGCTGTTCTGGGAACGAAGAGAGCAGCTTCGAGAGCGCATAGATGCGGCATGGGCAGAGGCGCTGCCGCTCATCCCGCTCTATTTTGCCCAACAACATGTGATCGTTGCCAAAGATTTAAAAGGCTGGGATCGCCCAAGCGATCAACTTTTTGGGCAAACGCTCGAATATTGGTATTTTGAGGCGCCCACTCCCTAAGTTCTCAGATATTTTCTGCACATCGCCGCACGGCTTTCATCATGAAACAACCCTCGCTTTCTACCCGTGTTCAGCAAGATGAACGCGCGCTTCAACAACTGATACATCAACTCAGAAAGCGGCGGTTCACCGTGGCGATGCTCGGCGAGTCTGGCAGCGGCAAGTCCTCGCTGATCAATCGATTTGCTGAGGCCTATGTCGCGCCGATCGGCGCCATCGAAACCACCATGGACGCACAGCACGTCGACATCAAAGATACGCCGCTGACGCTGGTGGATCTGCCGGGCTATGGAACGCAAGCGTGGCCGACGCCGCGATTCTTTGAGCACTTTAACCTGCCACAATACGATGCGGCCATCTTGGTGCTCGGTGCGCGCATCAAGACCGATGACATTGAGATGTTCGAGCGTTTGAAGTCCGCGAACATGCCTTTTTATGTGGTGCGTAATTTCATCGACATCGCCCTCGAAGGCGAGGCGACGCGCAAATCTGGGGACGCCATGTCCTATAACGATCTTATCGAACAAATCCGGCAGGACGCACGGGTGCAATTTCGTGCGCGTGAGCTGAAGCTGTATGCGATTTCGAGCCGTCCAGATCAGCCGCGTTTCGATCTTGAGGCGTTGCGCAAAGAAATGATCGATGCAGCACGCGAGAATATTCTTGAGCGCGTGCGCGCGCGCATACACGCACTCTCATCGCGCTGGTCCGATGCATCTGGCTGGACACGCACGCGGTATTACACACGCCTGGCCGCGCGTACACTCACACTATCGATACCCCAGAACACCCGAACCGTCGGGATGCTCGTCACCGCGTATGCGATGGGGATGTCGGACGCAACACCTCCAGCAAACAGCGACGAACGCACGAAATCACGACGAACCTAGCCATTTCTGCTACGATCGCCGAACCTTATCCGAACCCACAGTGGGCGTGGCGTGAGGATGCGCCGCAACGCATCCATTCAACCTTGTGACTGAGCGCAGGTATGGCATTTAAGAAGATTCAAGCTTTTGTAAATATGACGCTCCGCGAGCTTCTCGATAGCAAAAAAGCCTTCGAAGAAGCGACCATTCGCATCGGCATCATCGGTGAGTCAGGCACCGGTAAATCGTCGCTGATCAATACCATCGCGGGTAAATACATCGCAGAGATCGGCGCGACAGAAACGACCGCAGACGCACAAGAGCACACCATTAAGGGTTCGCAAGTAACCTACGTGGACCTGCCAGGTACCGGCACGCAGCGCTGGCCGATCGACACCTATATTCAGGATTTAAACCTCCTGAGTTACGATGCGTTTATCTTGGTTTATAGCGCACGGATCAAAGAGACGGACATCACGCTGTTTTCACAGCTGCGCGCGCAGAACAAACCCGTGTATGTTGCGCGCAACTACTACGACGTTGCCTTGCAAGGCGAAAGTGCCAAACCGCAAGAAGCGCGACTGAGTGACCAAGAGCTGCGCGCGCGCATTCGACAAGATGCGAGAAAACAGCTCAAGCAGGACGACGCTGAGGTCTTTGTGACGGCGTCGGTGCTGAACAAACCGCACTTCGAAGTCGATGACTTGCAAAAAGCGATTCTTGGCGCGCTCGACGACATCAAAGCGTTACGCGGGCTCAGTGGTATGCACGCGTATTCAGAAGACTTGCTGGAGCAAAAACGCACAGGCGCCAAGCGCATCGTGCACGTCTACGCCGCTGCGGCGGCAGCCAACGCTGTCAACCCCATCCCTGGTTTAGATATACTCGCCGACGTCAGCATTCTGCTCGCCATGGCAGAACACGTGCTGCGCACCTTTGGCATCGATCCTAAAAAGGACGAACAGAAGCTCATCCGACTTATCGGTGCCAAAGGCGCCCAAGAATTGCTCGCGTTTGCCAGCAAACGCGCCATCCCTACCATCTTAAAACGGTTCACAGGGCGCCTTGCCACCGCGCAGGCCACCAAGTGGATACCCGTCCTTGGTCAGGGTGCGTCTGTGATTATCGGGGCGGCGGTCGCAGAAACTTTTGGTAATGACTGCATTTCGCGCGCGTACGACGCAGCCAAAGCGGAGATGATGGAAAACGGCGGCGCGCCTGCGCGCGCTTAAACCGCTCCCTACGCGAAAATCACGCAGTTCTGGCGCCCAAGCACCACGGGTTCACCCGCTGTGTTCCAGATGCCCATGTGTTGGCTCGAATACCCCTCGCCCACAGCATCGCAGGTGGATCGACACAGCCACCAGCCGTCATCTGTGCTTTGCACATCGCCCACGATATCGAACATCCATGTCATGCTACTGACAGGCGAAAATCCTTGCATGAGGGTCATGGCGGCTGGGGGTAAGCCGTCTGCAAGGCACAGTAAGCCCTCGGTGGTGTCGCGAGCTTCTGTATCTTTGTGCTGGAGCCATGCGATTACATCGCCGGTTTGGGCGCCGCTTGCAGGAATTTGGCCACCCGCGAATCGGCTGTTGAACTGCTGCGCAAAATTCGGTGCGCCGCCAATTTCGAAGAAGGGAAAACAGTCCGCGGGTGGCGACACGGCGGGCGCCTTCGCCCAGTGCGCATGAAATGCGGATGCGCGTGCCGCACCGAAGACAAAAGATATACTCGCAATGGGTTGTGCGTCGCTTGTGACTTTCACATCCACAAAGGTTGCGGACTTGCCCTCGCGCACCTTTTGCACACTGAACTGCAAGTCTTCAGATGCTGGTGGCCCGATAAAGGTCAGCACAACCGAGCGTAGTGGCGGGAGATCTCCGTAGGCCATCTTGGCGACACGCAGACTCAGCGCCACCGTCAAACCACCGTAGACCGCCCGCCCTTGGCGCCAATCGGGTGTCGCTTCGCCACGGAAACACTGGGCGTTCTCTGTTGATTCTAAACGCTCCAGCTTTCGAAATAGCGTAGTCAATGCGGTGCGGTCATTCTGATCTGTCATAATTCACCTTAGAGACACTAGATGCGATATTTCGCGTCGAAAGTAAGTGTTGGTTCACTTCTGCGTTCGCCAGCCTAGCCTGTGTTTTTGCGAGATGCACGAGCGGAAGACCGAAAAAACTAGATGAAGCGCTAGAGATTCTTTGCCATAAGACGACGCAAGCGGCCTGTGCGCCGCCGCGACGCTCGTCGTATGATTCGCTCTATCGCATTGTTTTCCGCTCTTTTGGGACTGCCGTGACTACGTCTACTGACGCTTTGTCTGCTACACCGCCGCCTAAGAACTCTCCGCGACGCGTTTTGTTCGCCAGTCTGGTTGGAACAACGATTGAGTTCACGGACTTTTATATTTACGCCACCGCGGCGGTCTTGGTGTTTCCGCATTTATTTTTCCCTGAAAGCGAGGGAAATGCGGCAATGCTGGAGTCGTTGGCCACCTTTGCGTTGGCCTTCTTTGCACGCCCGTTAGGTTCTGCGTTGTTCGGCCACTTTGGCGACCGCATCGGGCGTAAGGCTACGTTGGTTGCGGCACTGATGACCATGGGTATTTCCACCGTGGTCATCGGCCTGCTGCCCACCTACGCCCAAATAGGTGTTTTTGCGCCCATTTTACTGGCCTTGTGTCGTTTGGGCCAAGGCTTGGGGCTGGGCGGAGAATGGGGCGGCGCGGTGCTGCTCGCCACAGAGAATGCACCGCCGGGTAAGCGCGCCATGTACGGCATGTTCCCTCAGCTCGGCGCGCCGTTGGGTTTTGTGATCGCAAGCGGGGCATTTCTCACGCTCGATAAGGTCATGAGCAATGAGCAATTCTTGGCGTGGGGATGGCGCGTTCCCTTTCTACTGAGCGCCGTCTTGGTGCTTCTGGGACTGTGGGTGCGCTTGAAAATCGAAGAAACGCCGGTGTTTCAACGAACGCTGGATAAAAACGAGGCGCTTCGCCTTCCGATGATCACGGTCATGCGCGAGCACACCCGTATGCTGATCTTGGGGACGCTCCTATCGATCTCCACCTTTGTCCTCTTCTATCTCATGACGGTATTTAGCCTTACGTGGGGCACCACAGAGCTCAATTACACGCGCAACGAGTTCTTGGTCGTTCAGCTGATCAGCATCGTGTTTTTTGCACTGACCATTCCAATATCAGCATGGATTGCCGACAAGATCGGCCGCCGCACCACGCTGATCGGTGTTTCGATTGCCATGACGATCTACGGATTCGGTTTTTCGAGCTTATTCGGCAGCGGAGATACGCTGCAAGTGATCGTATTTCTCTCTGCTGGGCTCGCCCTCATGGGTTTTGTCTATGGCCCACTCGGCACGGTTTTAAGCGAGCTTTTCCCGACCACGGTGCGCTATACTGGCGCCTCACTCACCTTTAACTTGGCTGGGATTTTCGGCGCATCCTTAGCGCCTTATATCGCCACGTGGCTCGCCACCGAATACAGCCTGGCAGCAGTGGGTTTCTACCTCAGCATATCGTCGGTCATCTCGCTCATCGCCCTATGGCTTGTCGGCGAAACACAACACGTGGATCTGGATGCATTTTAGCGAGTGTTTCAAATCCATTAAAAGCGGGATTACACGTCCAATATTCAACATTTGAAAAATATTGTAACGAAGCTTGCAAAGACCGCTCCAATGCGCATTCTATACAGGGAACCAACGATAAAAATAAATATCAAAGGAACGCATCGTGCCCCCTAGCGCTTACTACGGATTCGCGGTATAAGAGTCATTACGTCAAAATCTACACTCTCCATGCGCTATATTTTCCGATAAGGAGCTACCAGTGATCGATAACATTTCCCCTGTCGAGATTGCTGAGGGGACCTACTGGGTCGGCAAACGGGAAGAAGACAGCATCTTCCACGCAAACCCCTATCTTCGCGTTTTCGAAGGCGAAGACGCCGGCAGTGGGCAACCGCGCCGCTTTAACTTCCTTATCGATCCGGGCTCTTCGAGCGATTTCTCAATCGTTAGCCAGAAGGTGTCACAAGTCATCGGCGGCCTTAAAAACGTCTCTGCGATTTACTTGAACCACCAAGACCCAGACGTTGGTTCCATCACACCGCTGATCACAGCACGCTTTGCCCGCAAAGCATCCATTGTCTGCTCCGAAGACACTTTCCGGCTGGCCGTGCACCAGGGGTTGATGAAGGACCGATTCATTCCCACCGAGCGTGCACGCAGCGGGATGATCGCCCTACCCACAGGCCACCGTGTCCAAGTCGTCCCATCGCCCTACTGCCACTTCCGTGGCGCAGTCATGATGTACGACCCCAGCACACGGGTGTTGTTCACAGGCGACCTCTTCGGCGGCCTGACAGAAAAAGGCCCCGGACGACTCGACGCCACCGAAAAAGACTGGCGCGGCATTCGCGCGTTCCACCAGATCTACATGCCAAGCAACCTGGCATTGCGACGAACCATCGACGCGATCCGTAAGCTCGACCCCTTCCCAGAGGTGCTCGCACCTCAGCACGGTGTCATCGCGCGCGGTGACCTCGTCAAAGAATGGCTCGATCGCATGTACCACCTGCCTGTAGGCCTCGACATCATCGACGAAAATGATGAATCGACCCTCGACGGATGGAACCACGTGCTCGATCGCGTCCTCGCAGTCGCCAAAAGCCTGCTCGGCGGCACTGCCGAAACACGCCTCATCGACGACTGGCGCCTAGAAGAACACCTCAGCTTCGATAGCGGAAAACCTGCGATCACGAACCTCGGCCGACACGCCATAGAAAAAGTAGTCGAAGCGCTCACACACGGTGAACCCCAAGCGATCGGCGACCTCATTAAAATGGAAGCGATCGCAGCAGCAGATCAGCTCGACCTGCCCGCACCACATATCCCGATCGAAAATATGGGCGACACCCTTGGCGATTTCGACGACGACAGCGCAAGTCTTACCTAGGACCTCGTCTTTGTCCCTTTGAAAATGAAAATCCCGGCGCGTCCTCTACGCACCGGGATTTCTTTTTCTCCGCTGCGAGAAAAGTCTCTTAACTTGCTTCGATGAGCGCAGGTGGTGTCAGCACATCTTCGACAAGCGTATGAAGCAAATGATTGCACCACGCGATGTCGTGCGCGTCCGCATCAGCTTGGGATACAACCAGCGCGGTTGCCAAATCGACCAATTCCTCGCGCGAAGCGGGTGCAACGTCGGGAATCACGCGTATATCGCGCAAGTAGTCCTCTAAATCTCTGCGCTTGGCTTGATGAAATCGTGGCAATGCGCCAACCGCCTCAACAAAAGTGATTGGATTCGCCGCGTGCTGTTCGAGCAATTCCATGACCGCATCACGGAAATTCTCGGTCACAGCGCCGCTCGCATCCACATGCTCCCAACGCACGACACCAGGCTGTCCCTGCTGCCAACGCGTGACCACCCCATCCACTACGCGCACCCTGCGTTGTAATCGCGCCGTCAGCGCTTCTGCATCCGCGGCAGAACAGCCCCACAACATCGAAGCTTGCGGACCACGCGCGTAGCTCAACGCCGGCCCAGCCTCCGTCACGCGTAGTTTGTACGCCGCGTAAACAGCGTCCAATTCATCTGAAAGTAGCCATAATAGCGGCCAAGCACGCGACGAAGTCCGTAAGGATGCCTGAGGAATATTTAACGCTTTGGCCCACTGTTGCGGATCGTTTCCGCGCGGCTTCGCGATAACGCTCATCGGGGAGATATCGATGGGCGCGTGCACGGAGAGGGCCTCGGGACGAATGTAGTGCACCTGCGCCCGCACCAGGTTCGCATCCGCTGCTTGGAGAGCTTCCCACCGATGCCATTCCATCGGATCGGCGGTAAGATAAATCACTTGTCGACCATTGGCCACCAGCGCACTCAACGCGCGTCCGATCGCTTCAAAACGATGCGGATCCGTCGTGCTAAAAACCTCATCTAGGACAAGCGGCGGCTCAGGCCCATCGGCTTCAGCATCGTGGATGGCAGCAAGGCGCGCTGCGAGCAAGGCCTGCACACGCGTTGCGTCAGATAACGCCGCAAGTGGACGTTCAGCGCCTTCTTTCACCGCGTAGCCTACAAGTTCGCCGTTGCTATCGACACGTAATTCGTACGCTCCATGCGTGAATTGGGTCAGCCAGAAGTTCGCTTGTTGCAATGTCGTATTCGCACCGGATGTCGCGGATTGCTCCGCAGTGGCTTCCACACTCCACTCGAGCATCATCGTGTCTAAAAACGCGTCCGCCCGTTGTTCTGCATGCGCGATACTTTCAGTTCGTGCCCGCTCGTACGCAGCGTACGCATCTTCGATCGCATGGCCGTCCGCGGCGAGCTCAAGCGTCGTCTTTAAAGATGTTATTTCTTCTAAGATGGCGTCAGACTTCGCGGCGATGTCCTCGAACGCATGCTGTGCTTCCATGAGTGCCTGCGCGTCGAACGATAAAATGTCTTCTTCGGTAAGGGGCCAGTTGAGCTCAGCTCCAGCGATTACTGGAACTTTTTGAAGTGCGACTTGGTGCGTTTCTAATAACTTAAGCACCCGCGTCAGTTCGCGTTCTTCTGCGCGCAAGTCTTCATATACTTTGGACCACTCTTTTCGGATTTCCAACGCTTCTCGGATCGCGGACGCGCTCTCCGCCCACGCGCCCAAGCGCTCGTGGAACTGATCGAGCGCGGATTGGGTATCGCGGAGCGCTGCTTCTTGGCGTGAGAGTTCTTTCGCTTCGTGCCCGAGGCTCTCACGCACAGCATTCACGCGTCGGATACGCTTAGATGCATATGAAACCAGGGCATCTTGGCCAAGTTCCTGCGCGTGATGCGTTAAATCATGACGCTCGAGCCAACTTTCCCAATCGTTTTGGCACCTTTCATGTGCCATGTCGGCGCTACGGCGCCTCGCTACGGCGTTCGCATGTTGCTCTTCGCTATCGAGCCATTTCTCCGTTCGAGCAAAAGCTTCCGCGATCTCCGCGGTCAAAAGATCGGGTTGGATGCCGGCGTCTTGGGCCAACGCTTGCAGATCGTTTGCACGTTCGTCCGCGGTCTTTTGTGCTTCAAGCCACTGCTGATGGTAAGCGCTTTTAGTTTCTCGAGATTTTTCGGCGCGTTGTTGCAACGCGAGGGCTTCTTCGCAGCGCTCAAGCTCGTTTTGCACGGAGGCTCGAGCCCATGACGATAACGATATCCCTGAGCGCGTTACTTCATCTTTAAGTCGTTCGCTTTCCTTGAGCGCATCGCGCTGGGCAACATGGGCGGAGAACAGATACCAGATGCACGCAAGAACGCCGATCAAACCAAAGAACGCTGCCCAAAATGCCGATGGCAGGTAGTTCGTATCGTCGTGTTCGGACGCGAGCGTAAAAAACCGGATGACGCACACGAAATTCAACAACGCCAACGCAGCGACAATGGCCCAAGGTCGTGCGCCTTGGGCCCGTCCCTCTTGTGTAGGTTGGCTCAACCACGCACGCAGGTGCTGGATCTGGCTCCGCAAGCGTTCAGGGCTTTCTGTGCTCGCACCTTCCTCAACGATAACGCGATCACGCTGCGCAGCGAGCGCTTCTGCGTGCGTTTTTGCTGCGCGGTGCTCTTGCAGCCCCCGTTTGAAGGCTTCTTTTAGCTTCGCTGGGACGGGACTTCCCAGCATTGCTCCGAAGATAAAAGCGCGCGCGGCTTGCAGATTTTCTTCGGCACGTAGGGCTTCTGCGCGCGCCTCGTGGCTTGCCGTCTTGCTGGTCTGATACGCTTCATACAGGTCCTCGCCTACCTGTAGCGAAGCTTCATCCAAGTGATGCCAGACCGCGTCCGTCGCATCGAGTTCCTGTTGATACTCTTTTACGACTTGTTTCGCGCTTGCGAGCGCTTCGACCGTGCGATCGTACCGATGATGCAAGGTCTCAAACTGCGTTGGATCATCGTCGCGCACGTGCTCAAGACCGTCGGGAAAGTCTTGGTACATCGCCTGCAATGCACGGTGCTCACCCGCCGTGTCATAGGCGCTCAAAAGGTGCGCGAGTGCGTTGGCGCTGGCGTCTGCCTCTACAGCTTCTTGCCGCTTGGCTTGCAGCTCCAGGATGCGCTTTTCTTGATTTTCGAAAGCGCGGCTTTGCTGGTTGGCTTTACCTACCTCGTTGCGCGCCTTATTCAGTGCTGTCTTGATCGTGCGCCGCTGCGTGTGCCCCGTGGCGATGGCCTCGCGGATCTCTGCGATGGGAATGCCGCCGTACAGCTCCGTTTGTAGTTTACGCGCGAACTCTTGGTCGACCGTATTTCCGGTCTGCAAAAGCTCTTTTAAGGCGAGCTTATAAAGACGAGCGACGCTTGGGTCTTGGGATGGGTTCAGCGCTTGGGGACGGGGTACACCGCCGCGCAGATGGAGGGTCGAGGTTCGACCGTTCGCATCGATTGTGCTCACATGGGCATCGATGGGTGACGGCTGTTTTTGTTCCCAATACGCATAGCGAATCGCACGTGCGAGTGTGGATTTACCCGAGGCATTGGGCCCCACAATAAAGGTGAGGCCGTCGCTCACCTCAACGGCTTTTGGGAGTCCTTGTTCTAGGCCTGGAGCATATTGTAGCTCTATGGATCGAATTTTCATTGAACGTCTCCTTGCTCACGGGCGACGATCATGCGCTCCAACACGCGATGTGCGGCGTTGCGTAAGCGTTGTTGGGCATCGACATCCTCGGGTGTCGCCAAACCTTGCTCGTTCCAAACCTGCTGAATTTTCATTTCCGCCGCGCGTAGCTGTTCGACGGTCGGCCCCTCGTGAAGCCATTGGGCTAGCTTTCCGATCGGCGTTTGCTCTTGGCGCAAGCGGTCGATATCCAACGAAATTCCTGTATGATCGCGGTAACTTTCCACCAGGACGGTCGCGTGGATGCCGTCGATATGCAGCATCCGTGCGGATTCACTTTGCAGCGAAGCGAACGCGCTCGACCACGCACGAAGCGAACGGCGTCCCTCAAGGCGTATGCGCAACGCTAGTACGCGCGTCGCGCGATGGATTTCTTGATGCGCAGCCCATGCCTCGACGCGCTTGGTGATGTGGACGAGCAGCATCTCTGCCGTCCATGGATCTTGGTGTGTGACATCGATGGTCAGGTGTTCCCAACGGATCGGCGCGATGGCGATGCGCTCCGCATGCACACGTCCCATATTGTCGATGCGCACTTCGACCGGCCCGTGGGCACCTGTTTCTGCGATGTCGAGCCCGACCAAAGACCCTAGGTATCCCATCGGTTTGGGTTCATGGAGCGGATCGGGGCGGTGGATATGTCCTAAGAATGCGGCATCCACGTCGCATTGTTCGAGCTGCGCGCGCTTCATGGGCGCGTAGTTGGAGCTACTGACGTCCAAATCTCCGTGTACGATCATGATGCGCGTACGCCCGTTGCGCGGCTGTTCGAGCAGCGGTTGGAGCGAGGGATGTTCTAAGGGGTTTTCTCGCACGTGGCTTTCGGGAAAAGACCAGCCGAGGAGCTCCACCGGCTGCCCCCCGCCTTCGAGGGCGTGGGACTCCCAATGGCCGCCTTCACCCAGCAAGACGACACTTGGGACCGCTGCGGCTAGGCGCGGCAGCAGTTTTGCATCGTGGTTGCCGGCCACTGCGATCAGCGGGATGCCGGCTTTTTCTAGGCGGCGTGCGGACTGAAGCACGCTTTGGTACGCTTCGATGAGGTGGGCTTCGCCGTCGATGAGATCACCTGTGAGCACCACGGCGCGAACCTTGCGCTCGAGGGCGTAATTGATCGCGGCGGTCCATGCGCTTTTGGGTGAAACTTCGTGGGCGCGTAGTGGTAAATCTTCGAAGGTGGACCAGAGTGCTTCGGGCCGACGGCCGATGTGAATATCGCCGATCAATAGAATTGGCGCTTGTGCCTGCCATTGCCGATCAGTCATGGGCTTCACGTGCTGAGCATAAGTAAAGACGGTGTTGCAACAATCAACACCTATGCGGAAATTCGACGTCTAATCTATGATATTTACGTGCGTATCACGTACTAGGATCGCGGACCACCCTCGAAAACTGGAGATTCACTGGCGCGCCCTCCTCTGCGCGCTTACGCCATCGAATATAGCGTGTGCATTCGACATCGAGTGTCCACTCACACGATGTTCGTCGATATACGGCGTGTGATTTTTGAGCGGAGCTTCATCCACGTCGCTGCAGGCCGCTCGGAGCAGTCCTCGTCGCGCACGCGCGAAAACCGGCTGGGCTTCCCAAGAACGCTTCTTGGCTCTACACTAGTTGCGCATTCAGTATCCTGAACCTTCTTATCTTACGGAGGCTTATTTATGGGATTCGCACCCTCAAGCATGCAACTTACAAGCAGCGCGTTTAGCGCTGGCGGCGCCATTCCATCCAAGCACACAGGCGAAGGCGTCGACGTCTCACCCGCGCTGTCGTGGAAAGACATTCCCGAAGGCACCCAATCCCTCGCGATCTTCTGCCACGATCCCGACGCCCCCCTGGTTTCGCCGAACGGTACCTACGGTTTTGTCCACTGGGTTTTATACAATATCCCCGCATCCGCTACGTCTTTAGCCGAAGCATCCAAAGAATATACGCAAGGCAAGAGCGATTTTGGCAACGTGGGCTACGGAGGACCCATGCCCCCCGAAGGTCACGGGAAACACCATTATTACTTTTGGATCGTCGCCCTCGACAAGAAAACCGACCTCCCCGCTGGCCTCTCACTCTGGGAATTTCTGGAGAAAACGGAGCCCAATATTATCGGTATGAACCGACTGATCGGCACCTACGAACGAGCGTAAAAGCCTACGTTCTATCCCCTTGAATCCGCCGATATACCCGAACGCCCCGCGGCCAAAGCGGGGCACTGTATTTTTGACGGTGGCGCGCAAACCCCGAATTTTGCGAGTTTGGATGCACATTCCGTGGGTATCTAGGAAAATATTCTAAAAATTCCGCTGACAGGCCAGAAACCGTCTACTAGGAGCCAACCAACCCAACAGATATTCAGCGCAACGCCGCATTCGTGGCTTGTTCTGTGTATCACCCGTTCTGCATCTCAGGACATTATACGATGAAATCTCGTTCATTCCTTCTGAGTTTTCCCCTCACATTGATGGCGTTATTTCCAATATTTCTGCCGTCAACCGCCCTTGCGCAGTTGACGGCGAGCGCTTCCCTACTCGGGCAGACGAACCCAGTTAATCTTGGGATCAGTGCAGCAGAAGAAGCCTCCAAATGGGGGCTTTTCGATTTTTTCATGCTCCTCGGCTCCCTCGCCCTGCTCCTTTACGGTATGCAGCGCATGAGCGAAGGACTCCAACAAGCTGCGGGTAAAAAGCTCCGGCACCTGATGGGGTCCATGACATCAAACCCCGTCAAAGGGATGTTCGCAGGCCTGGGCATCACTGTGCTCATCCAATCGTCCTCCGTCACCACCGTCATGGCGGTCTCGTTCGTCAACGCTGGCATCCTCACCCTGCAACAAGCCGCCAGCGTACTGCTCGGCGCCAACATCGGCACAACACTTACAGCATGGATCGTCGATACGTTTGGGTTCAAAGTAAGCATCGCTCCGTACACCCTCATCATCATCGCTATCGGCTTTCCGCTCCTTTTCGCACGCTCTTCGAAAGTCAAAGGCTGGGGAAACGCCATCCTAGGATTCGCGTTCCTCTTCATGGGACTCGCCTTCTTAGGCAACGTGCTCCCAACACCCGGGCCCGATTCTGCCTTCGTCCAGTTCTTCTTACATCTGAGCGAAATCCCAGTCGCTGGCTTGCTCCTCAGCGTGGCGCTGGGCGCGCTTCTCACCATAGTCATCCAGTCATCGTCCGCAACCATGGCACTGACCATGGCGCTTACAGTAAACGGCGTGATCCCCTTCCCCGTCGCCGCAGCCATGGTCCTCGGTGAGAATATCGGTACAACCGTTACAGCAGAACTCGCCGCCACAGTTGGAAACGTAAACGCCAAACGCACAGCGCGATTCCACCTCCTGTTCAACTGCCTGGGCGTCGCCTGGGCGCTCATTTTCTTTCCTGTCTTTCTTAAAGCCGTTTCCTTTGTCACGTTCTTGCTGACGGGCTTCAATCCGCTCATCGACGGCGGTGCGGCCAGTAGCACTGGGCTCGCAGTGTTCCACACCATGTTCAACGTCACCAACGTTCTGATATTCATCGGGTTCATCCCGCAACTCATCAAGATCGTAGAGCGTACCGTACCAACCCCGCCAGGAGACCATGAGCAATACCACCTCGAATACATCAGCACACAGCGCGAACTCGCCCCCGAACTCTCCATCTTGGAAGTGAAAAAAGAACTCGCCAAGTTCGGGCGCCTCACCGCACGCATGTCTGGGTTCACGCATGAGTTGATGGTCACAGACTCATCAAAAACCAAGCACGAATTGCTTGAGCGTATTCAAAAGTACGAAGAAATCACCGACCGCGTCGAAGTCGAAATCGCGAACTTCCTGAACCGCGTCTCAAGCCAAAACGTGAGCAGAGAACTGGCCATCCGCTTCCACGGCATGAACCGCGTGGCGAGCAACCTTGAGCGTATCGGCGACCTCTTCTACCAAATCTCTAAAATGCTAGAGAAAAAGGACGAACAAAACATCGAGTTCTCACCCCAACAGCTGCAACGCCTGGTCGAAATGTTCGCGCTCATCGACGAAGCTTTCGTCGTCATGCAAGAAAACCAAGTCAAACACTTTGACCAAGTCACCATCAATAAAGCGCAAGCCCTCGAAGATCAAATCAACGCCAAGCGCGACGAAATCCGGCGTGAGTACTACGAGAACGTCCAAGAAAATCGTTCGGCCGACCTCGAAGGCGACCTGCTTTATAACAATATCTTCAACTCCCTTGAACGTATCGGCGACCACATCATCAACGTCACCGAAGGCGTGCTCGGCAAAGTATAAACTCGCGTTCGCGCTGCCGCCGAACCACCGTAGCGCGAAGCTTGCCCACTGCTAGGGCGCCCATTCCATCCTCGTTCCGCACTGCACACGCCGTCCCCCACGACGGCGTAGCTACGTGCGCCTTGATTCGGCACGTGTTAGACTTGCGTTCACCCGCCCGTCCCTCGCCCTCGAAGGAACCTCCCATGGCCATCCGCGCCGTCCGCTTTCGCGGCCATACCCACGCTGAACTCGCTGGTCTTGTGCACAGCCCAGACGACAACGTGGAACCCAACGCATGGATACTCTTTGCGCACTGCTTTACCTGCTCCAAAAATAGCAAAGCCGCCGCCGCCATCGCACGTAGCCTCACCGCACAAAACTTCGGCGTGCTGCGCTTTGATTTCACCGGACTTGGCGACAGTGACGGCGCCTTCGAAGATACCGACTTCTCATCGAATATCGAGGACTTGGTCGCCGCGGCGCAATGGCTAGAACAAGAACACCGCGCCCCAACCATTCTGGTGGGCCACTCCTTGGGTGGGGCCGCCGTGGTTGCCGCAGCGCATCAGCTCCCGAAGGTGAAACTCGTCGCCACCATCGCCGCACCCTTCGATCCAACCGACGTCACGCGCCATTTCGTCACGCAGCTCGACGAGATTGAGCACAAAGGAAAAGCCGTCGTATCTCTCGCGGACCGACCGTTCACCATCACACAATCCTTTGTCGATGACCTGCATCGACACAACCCCGAAGAGCGCGTGCGCACGCTCAATAAAGCACTCCTCATCTTGCACTCACCAAAGGATCAAACGGTGAAGCTTCGGAACGCAACCCAATACTTCACCGCGGCAAAACACCCGAAGTCCTTCGTGTCCCTAGATCAAGCAAACCATCTGCTGACCCGCCGCAAAGACGCAGAACTCGCCGCGGAGGTCATCGGAGCGATGGCACGTTATTACGCGTGAGTAGGTAGCGCTGTTCCGTATGCTCGCAGCCCCTCACTGCCATGCTGCGGCTTGCAACGTGAACAAACGAGCGTAGGTGCCGTTTTCAATCTCCATCAGTTCCTCGTGCGTACCTTGTTCTATCACCTCACCTTTACGTAGGACGATGATGGTGTCTGCCATCCGTACTGTCGAGAAACGGTGCGAGATAAGGACGGCCATTTGATGCGGCGCTTGTTCTCTCAGCCTGTCGAAGATTTCCGCTTCGGCGGCGGCGTCCATGGCGCTTGTAGGCTCATCGAGCACCAAGATGTCTGCGTCTTCTCGCATAAATGCACGCGACAGCGCGATTTTTTGCCATTGTCCGCCAGAGAGTTCCCGTCCATTGCCAAACCATCGACCGAGCTGCGTATCATAGCTATCGGATAGGTTTTCGATGACCTCATCGGCCATCCCTTTACGCGACGCTTCTTTCCAGCGCGTACGATCGTCGAGACGGTGCACATCACCGACGCCCACGTTTTCTCCAGCGGTGATTTGATATTTTACAAAGTCTTGGAAAATCACACCAATGCGCGCACGCAGCGCGGTGACATCCCAGTCCATGATATCGGTTCCATCGACCAAAATGCGTCCGCCGGTCGGCTGATACAATCGCGTAAGCAGCTTGATCAACGTAGTTTTTCCGCTGCCATTCTCTCCTACAAGCGCAAGCTTTTGTCCTGGTTTCAAGGTAAAGCTCACGCCTTGGATGGCGTCGTGGTCGCTGCCTGGGTATCGAAAGCGCACATTATCAAAGCGTACGCCTTCGCCAGGTGAAACGCCGATCGTAGCTGTGCCGCCTTGATGCCCGGTAGGTGTATTGAGGAAGGTGAAAAGGTTCGAAACGTAAAGCGTGTCTTCGTACGCTCCGCCAATCGATTGCAGAATCGACGAAAATGCGCCCTGCCCCGCTCTAAAAACACCCATATACATGGTCATCTCACCGATGGATATATTGCCGGCCACCGCGCTGAACGCGATGACAACGTAGGCACCATAGAAGGCTAGCGTAGAGATCATGCCGAGCGCCCATCCCCACCAACCGCGTTGGAGCGAAAGTTTGCGATCTTCGGCAAAGAGGGTTTCGAAGATGCGATTGTAGCGATCGAGGAAAACAGGACCTAAACCGTAAAGCATAGTTTCTTTGGCAAAATCTTCGCGCGCGATGGCCGTCTCGTAGTAGTTTCGCTGGCGCGTTTCGGGCGTTCGCCATTGGAAGATTTTAAATGCAGCAGACGCAAACCGCGTTTCTGCATAAAAGGCGGGGACAGCAGCCAAGAGGACAACAACGACGGTCCACCATGAGAACGCGACGAGCAGCACGATGTACGACGCCAACGAAATCCCATGCTGAATCATAGAAAACGCGCGATTCACCAGCGACAACGGCCTAGAGCTCGCCTCTCTGCGCGCGCGCGTCATCTGATCGTAGGTCTCCGCATCTTCGAACTGCGCAAGATCGAGTTTTAGGGCATGTTCTAGTACCCTTACGTTGACCAGGTTGCTCAGTTGCGCTCGAAGCAGTGACTGCGCAGTGCTTTGCGCTCGACTCACGGCGGCGAGAAGCGCAACAAAGAATGCTTCGATCAATAGAAATCGTATGACGTCGGGGCGTACGCCCGCGACCACCGCATCGATCAGCTCCTTTCCGATCCATGCGATCCCTGCAGGAATTATCCCAGCGATAACCGTCAGAACGGCCATAAAAATTGTGAGGTGAGGGCTGGTTTCCCACACCAACAAGACGCCGCGCGCGCCTTGTTGTATCAACGAGAGTTCTTCATCTTTGGGCGGCGATGCAGACCGCGGTTTAAGTAAAGTCATGTGTACTCCTAAAGTCGTTTTCGTAACGTAAGACACACGACACACACACAGCGGCACATTCGTCTGCCTCACACACAGTAAATTTCGCTGTTAAAACGCATTTGAGTTTTTTTTATTCATTCTGCCGGCGGAACTCAGATCGCCATTCGGTTCTAATACTTTTTAAATTCAGACGCTTGCAAATTTCTAGCACGCTATCTCCGGCGATTGGGAAATTCACAAAAAGCCACAACAAATATAGAGACCAGCTGCTCCGTCGTGGCAGATAGCTTTCTGCGGGCGCTTAGTTTATGCGCGTTCTCTACAGCGTTAAAAAACTACACGCCGCTGCCTGACATCATCTTCGGCACAGCAGAGTACGCGCTGCCTTCAGCATTCAGAGAAGCGTTGCGTGCGCCTTTTGCAGGCGCTCCATCGCTTCTTGGAGCACTACGCGTTGTGTCGCGAAATTCAATCGCATATGATGCGCCCCGTCCTTGCCGAAGTTCAAACCTGGGTTCAGCCCAAGCCGCGCTTCCTTGATAAAGAACTTCCGAAGCTTCCCAGGCGACACTTCCATCTGGCTGCAATCAAGCCACGCCAGGTACGTCGCTTCGGGTAAGTCCATCTTCAGCAAGGACAATTCTTGGATTCGCTCGTGGACCCAACGGCGATTGCCGTCCAAGTATGTGCACAGTGCGTCGAGCCAAGCATCGCCGTGCGCGTAAGCTGCCGTAAATGCTGCCATCGAAAGCGGATGCGATGCAGACAGGTGCAGTGCATCAAGAACTTGTTGTAATGCGCGCTGATCTTCGGGGTGCGAGACCACGACTGCAGTCAGCGAAAAGCCCGGTATATTGAAGGTTTTAGCCGGAGAAAGCGTTGTGATTACACGCAGTTCTGGCGGCGCGACCTTGGCAAACATCGTGTGTTTGTGCCCTGGGTACACAAAATCTGCGTGGACTTCGTCGCTGATCACCGTCAGCTCATAACGCATCGCGATATCCACGATGCGGTCGAGCTCCTCACGCGTCCACACGCGTCCGACGGGGTTATGCGGACTGCATAGCAGGAGCATTTTGGCTCCCTCTTTGGCCAGCTGCTCCATGCTTTCGAAGTCGAATACGTAGCGCGCATTGTGACGTTTCAGCGGATTTACGCATAACTTCCGTCCATTGCGCTCCACCGCAGAAAAGAAGGGTGGGTACGCGGGCGTGGGGACGATGATGCCATCGCCGGGCTCCGTAAAAGCCAAAATCGACGCAACGATCGATGGCACGGTGCCAGGAAACCAAAGCACACGCGCGGGATCGATGGACCAAGCGTGGCGGCGCTCAAACCAGCCGACCAACGCCTCCATCGCGCGGTCAGACGTAAGCGTATACCCGTAAATTGGATGCGAAACGCGTGCTAACAGCGCTTCTTGCACCGCGGGTGGCGTCGCAAAATCCATGTCCGCCACCCATAAGGGAAGTACGTCTTCTGTACCAAAGACGATGGGTCGCGCGTCCCATTTTAAGCTGTCGGTATTGGTGCGATCGAGGCGAACATCAAAGTCAAAGGTCGACGTCATTACGCTCCCAGAGGGTCACTTCCGAAAGGGTGTGCTGGAACTTACGGCGCGTTTCACGAATCACAAAAGCGAGCTCAAACGGCCGGTCTATCATCTTAAAGTGCGGCGAGAGCCGTTGCGTCAACCCTTGAAGCCCTGTCACGTTTTCGCCGTCTTTTTTAAAGCCGCCGATCCAATCTTCTTTGGGGGTATGTTCTTCGGTCCACGTGTAAGGCGTGGCGATGACGAGCAGACCGCCGCGGTTCACGCGTCGATGCACGTCGTTTAGAAATTTCGCGGGCTCGTAGAGTCGATCGATCAAGTTGGCGCACAAAATCAGATCGTAGCCGGTGAGGTTCGTTTTCAGGTTGCACGCATCGCCTTGGATGAACTCCGGTGCTTTCACATCATCAAGGTTGAGTTCTTTGAGCGTGCGGGTGCGGAAACTCTCCAGTTCGCCCTCATCGGTCAGTGCGTATTGGATGCGGCCGGTTTGTGCGAGCTGCACGGCGAGCTGAATGAAGCGCGTCGAAAAGTCCACACCTTGAACGGCATCGAAATACCTCGAAAGCTCAAAACTTGCGCGTCCCACGGAACAGCCTAAATCCAGCGCTTTACGGGTATTTCTGCCCTCGAGTTTGGGTGCGATATGGGAGACCAATGCTTTCGAAAAATTCGGCACGCCAAGGTGCGCATCCCCGTAGTGTAGTTCGGCGTACTGCGAGATCAGCGCGTCGGTCTCGTAGCGCGAAGATGGCGCAGTGCGTTTCAGTTCGCCGCATACGTAACGGAAACCTGCGTGCTGAAAGAAGTGCCGCCGAAACGCGTAACGCGATGAAACCTCCGCCTCATTTCCTGCGGAAATCCACGACCCGCCTTTCATCAGGCTGTGCTGATCATCAAAGGTCGGTACCGTAAAATCATCGTAGATGGGGTGGACTTTGAAGCCATCGAAGGGATAGGTCGGCGTTTGCGTCCATTGCCAGACGTTGCCGATCACATCGTAAAACTCCCCGTGCGCAAATTGGTTTACGGGGCAAGACGACGCGCCGTGATCGAGGTGAAGGTTGGCATGCCAAGGCGACATGGGTCGAACGTCATGCGGGCCGCTCACAGCGTACAAGCGGTACCATTCATCTTCTGTGGGTAATCGAATATTTTTCCCGGTCTTTTCGGCCTTCCATCGACAGAAGGCTTCGGCTTCGTGGAAGTTGGTTTCCACGGGCCAGTCCCAGGGCATCGGCACCACCTCGGTCATGAGGCGAAGCTGCCATGTCTCGTCGTTGCGCCGCCAAAACTCAGGATAGCTGCGTTGGGCGTAGGTTTTCCAGCGCCAGCCTTCATCACTCCAGTAGCGTGCTTCTTGGTAGCCTCCGTCTTCTACAAATTCCAAGTATTCTTGGTTACTTGTGAGATATTTTGCGGCATGAAACGCGTCGACTTCGGCATGGTGTTCGCCGTATTCGTTATCCCAGCCGTAGATTGGATCGTCCCATGATTTCCCTAGGTTCACTTGGCCTGCAGACACCGGAATGAGCGTATTTTCAGGGGCTTCGCCGGTTTCCTCCCATGGTTTCCAGCGCGGATCTGGCGTGACCCAGTCTAGCTTCTGCTGTCGAATGAGCACGCTCGAGGTTTCCAAGTGGATGCGCTCGTGTTCGATGCCCATCAGTATGGCCCACCACGGGTTGTTCCAATCGATGGGTAGGGTCAACGGAGCGTGCTCGATCACATGAAGGATACGCTCGCGCACCTGATCGCGGTACGCCATCACCTCTTCGACCGTGGGCCAATCGTAGTTTTGCTCGTCGAGGTCATCCCAGCTCATCTCGTCGACGCCGACAGCGAACATCGACTCAAAACGCTCGTTGATTCTCTCTGTAAATAGGCGTGTGAGAAGGAGCTTGTTCACAAAGAATGTGGCCGTGTGACCTAGGTAGAAAATGAGGGGATGGCGCAGCGAAATGGCTTTCTGAAAGTATGCTGCATCGGTCCTTAAGCAATCAAAGAGTGCTTCGTAGCGGTCGTAGGTCGACAGAAAGTGCGCGCGGATGCGCGCGCGCATGTCTTCGACGGTGCCCTGGTTAAGTCGCGGTGTACGCGTCAAAAGAGGGAGATTCGCACGGTCGCTCACAGTCCATTCTGCGTATTGACTCATATTCACACGGTGTGTTGTTTCGATCAGGTCGTGGGGGTGACGATGTCACCGTTCTTCCGAACGGCTTACGATCGCCACACACGGCGTGTGGGCACAGCGATCGACAACGCCTGTTATACTTTAAGCATTCAACGTGGAAAAAGCAGGCAGTTCACGTGCAAATTCTCGTCTGCTCGTCTGTAGCGTGCTCCGCGCGTCCTATCCGCCCGTCCGCCCTAAGCCTTTGATGCGAGATTCCATGGCGGTGCATTCATTTTGATGCAGCCTCGAATGCGTCAAAAGATCGCATCGCCCCGCTTTCGAAAGCGGGAGCTTTGCGATGGGTGCATGGGCTCAACGCTATCGGTCGATGAGTGTATTCTTGTGAGGGTCCTCGTCGCTGTATTGCGCGATCTCCATGGATGCATTAGCCAAGAATACGCGATTTTTCCTCCATCTCTACGGTTTATAACGGAAGGGTACGATGCAGCTTTCAGAACAAATCGTTCTTGTTACAGGTGCGGGGCGTGGGCTTGGCGCGTCGATTGCGAAGGCGTTCGGGCGCGAAGGCGCGCGCGTTGTTGTCAATTATCGTGCGAGCAAAGATGGGGCGGGTGCCGTCGTCGAAGCGATCGGGAGAGATCGTGCGATCGCACTGCAAGCGGATGTCACCGATCGCGCGCAAGTCGATGCGATGCTCAAGCAAGCGCGAGCGCATTTTGGCGCGCCGGTTACAACAATTGTCAACAACGCACTCGCCGCGTTCTCGTTCAACGGCGACGCACGCGCCCAAGCTGCCACCATCTCTTGGGACGATTTCGACGCGCAATTCCAAGGGAGCGTGCGCGGCGCATTGAACACCATGCAATCCGCGCTCATCGATATGAAAGAAGCGGGCTTTGGGCGCGTGATCAATATCGGCACCAACCTCTTTCAACATCCTGTGGTTCCTTACCACGACTACACCGCATCCAAAGCAGCGTTGCTTTCGCTCACACGCACAATGGCCGCGGATTTGGGCCCGGGTGGCATCACGGTCAATATGATCTCTGGCGGCTTGCTCCGCACCACTGACGCCAGCGCCGCAACACCTGAAGCGGTGTTTGATCTCATCGCCCAAGGCACGCCCTTGCGACGCGTCACCACACCCGAAGAGTTCGCGGACGTCGCCCTCTTCTTTGCATCGCCTTGGGCACGTTCTGTCACCGGACAAAACCTGGTCGTGGACGGCGGGCTGGTGATGGACTGACAAAGTGAAAAGTGAAAAGTGAAAAGAAGGGGCGGCTCGCGAGCCGCCCCTTCTGCGATGCGATGTGGCGCATGCGTTGATAATGTGCAGCGCGCCGTAGGGGCGGCTCGCGGGCCGCCCGTGCAGCGATGCGATGTGGCGCATGCGTTGGTGATGTGCAGGGTGCCGCGGGCGCGCCTGGCGAGCCGCCCGTGCAGCGGGGCGAAATGTGGAAGGTGTTATGCTCCCGCCATCTCATCCAAACACCGCACCACATCTGCCCAAAGTCTTTCTTTGAGCGCGCGTTTAAAATAACCAAAGTGGTCGATACGGTGTAGCCCGACTTCGGCGGGATGTAAAACGTCGAAGGTGATCGGTGCTGTGCTCTGGATATGCTTCCAGAAATTTCGGATATTCGTCGGTGTCGAAATTGCATCATCCGATGCATGCACGTTATGCCAAGGAAACGTAAAATCCTGAAAATGTCCTTTGGGTACGGTCACACCATAAAATTTTGGATCAAAAAAGTAGTCAGGTACGCTGCACCAGTCACGCCACTCCGTCGCGAGTCTTTTGGGCAAATCCTCCATCAAACCCAAACGTGCGGCGGCGACATAGCCCAGCAAGGCGTTACTCACGGGCGTGATGCCATAAAAGAACAGCAGCGATTGCGCGCGGTAGTGTGTGGGCATCGCGCGTAAATGCGCGGCTGAGACGCCAAAGGTTACCACGCCAGCAATGCCTTCAACATCCGGCATGAACCCTATTTGCTGGCCTCCTGCGCTATGCGCCACCATCAGTAGCGGCAGATCTGGATACCGCGCCTGCAGCCAAGATTTCACCGCAGGTAAGTCCTTGGTTCCAATATCCACATAGCGAATCTCACTGCCTTTGAGCGTCCCTTTCTTGGAGCGCCCGAATCCTCGGTAATCGTAGAGGCAGCAGAGATAGCCGTGCTCTACAAGATATTGCGCAAAAGCACGGTACACACCACGCTTTGCTGCGGTACCCGCGTTGAACTGTACTACGGCTTTGGGTGATGGCGGAATGAGCAGTTCTCCGGACAAGCGCACGCCGTCTTCACAGATAATTTCAATGGTTTCGATTTGCATTTTGGCTCTGAACGAGGAAAGCTTTTTACGACCGGTCTTTGCGCAGGCTATCACATGCCCCGCTGCATCGACATGCATTCAAGGCGCGGCGGACCGCGCGCCGTCTCGTTTCATCGTTCGAGCGCACCGCCGCCACCTGGCGTTTCAATCACAAAGACATCCCCCGCGTTCATGTCGACCTGGTCGCGGCCTTGCAGCGCTACGCGTTCACCGGTTGCGCGTTCGACCCATTGATCGCCGGTTTTACCGGATGCTCCGCCCTGTAATCCTGGCGGTGCGTGGGTCCGCATATTCGAAAGCAGGGCGGCGGTCATGGGCTCTAAAAACCGAAGGCGTCGCCGCGCACCATCTCCACCGCGAAAGCGCCCTTCTCCACCGCTATCCTGTCGCACTTCAAAGCTTTCGAGCAACACAGGAAAGCGCCACTCCAGCACTTCGGGGTCGGTCATGCGGCTGTTGGTCATATGCGTCTGCACCGCGCTTGCGCCATCGAACCCGTCCCCAGCACCCGCACCACCACAAATCGTCTCGTAGTACTGATATTTTTCGTTGCCGAAGGTGAAGTTGTTCATCGTCCCTTGGCTCGCAGCAAGCTGATTCAGCGCTAGATACAAGGCATTGGTGACCGCTTGGCTCACTTCGACGTTGCCTGCGACCACAGCGGCTGGATAATCCGGCTTCAGCATGGATCCTTCTGGAATATGGATTTCGACGGGTTTCAAGCAGCCTTCGTTCAACGGGATATTATCTTGAACCAGCGTGCGCAGAACATAGAGCACGGCAGCGTGCGTAATGGATGCAGGGGCGTTGAAGTTGCGCGCATCTTGCGCGCTCGTGCCTTCGAAATCGATGCGTGCGCTGCGCGCGTTCGCGTCGACCGTCACCGCGACTTGAATTTGGGCGCCGTTATCCAGAGGATAAACGCAACGTCCTGATTTCATGGTCGAGAGCACGCGCCTCACTTGTTCTTCTGCATTATCTTGCACATGTTGCATGTACGCGTGCACGACATCGGCGCCGAATTGCTCCACCATGGCTCGGAGTTCTCTTGCGCCGATTTCGTTGGCTGCGATCTGGGCACGCAGGTCCGCCAAATTATCCTCGATATTCCGGGCGGGATAGCGCGCCGCGCCAAAGAGTTTACGCACGGCATCTTCCTGAAACTCACCATATTTCACGAGGTGGAAGTCTCGAATGAGCACGCCTTCTTCGTCGATATGGCGGCTATCGGGCGGCATCGAACCGGGGGTTTTCCCACCCACATCGGCGTGATGCGCGCGGCTTGCCACATAGAAAAGCACTTCGGTGCCCTGGTTGTTGAAGACCGGTGTGATCACGGTGATATCTGGCAGGTGTGTTCCACCGTGATAGGGGTCGTTGAGCATAAATACGTCCCCTGGTTTCATGGTATGAGCGCGCTCATGCACGATCGTGCGCACGCTGCTTCCCATCGAACCCAGGTGCACAGGAATATGGGGCGCGTTCGAGACAAGGTTCGCTTGGTGGTCGAACACGGCACACGAGAAGTCGAGCCGCTCCTTCACGTTCGCAGAATACGCGGTTTTCTGCAGCGTATGGCCCATCTGCTCTGCGATCGACATAAAGAGGTTATTAAACACCTCGAGCATGACGGGGTCGGCGTGTGTGCCGACAGCGAAGGCGCGTTGCGGCGCTTCTTTTCGCGTAAGGTGAAGGTGGTTTAGCGCGGTTACTTCGGCATGCCAGCCATGCTCCACCACGATGGTGGAAACGGGGTCTTGCACGATGGCGGGGCCATGAACCTGCGCGCCGGGCTGCAAGGTTTCACGTCGATAGATCGGGCAATCCCGCCACTGTCCGTCCATGAATACCTGCCGCGTTGCCGCTTTGGGCGGCGCGCTTGTCGAGGCCATCGATTGGGTCGTTTCTTCTGCCTCAGCGCCGCTGCGGCTGGTCACTTCAACGCTTGCGGCGGTGATTTCGAGGGCTCTTTGCGGCATGGCGAAGCCGAATTGCTTTCGATGTTCGCTGACGAAGCGATCTTGCATGGTTGCCGCGTCGCCGAGCGCAATCACCAATGAGGTATTCGTTCCTTGGTATCGAAGATGGGTGAACTTCTTGGCTTGCATCGCTTCTGTGGCACAACCCTGTTCTTGTAGCTCGTGGGTTGCTTCTTGGGCGAGCTTTTGCAGTGCACTTTCTATTTTCCCGATGGTTTCTTGACTTAGCGGCGCATCGACCGGTGTTTCTTTGTGCACGCTAAATTCCGCGAGCCCCATGCCATAGGCAGACAGCACACCACCGTGCGGGTGAATCAGAATGCTTTGAATCGCGAGCGCATCGGCGACGAGGCATGCGTGCTGGGCTGCAGCCCCACCAAAGCAATTGAGCGTATATTCTGTGACGTCGTAGCCACGTTGGACGGAGATCTCTTTGATCGCGTTGGCCATGTTATCGACGGCGATACGCAGAAAGCCTTCGGCAACTTCTTCTGCGCTACGATCGTCTCCTGTCGCTTGATGGATTTCATCCGCAAGCTGTTGGAATTTCTGCTGCACAACATCGATATCGATCGGCTGATCCGCCTGAGGGCCAAAGACTTTAGGGAAGAAATCTGGCTGCAATTTGCCTAGCATCACATTGCAGTCGGTGACGGTGAGGGGGCCGTTGAGTCGGTAGCAGGCGGGACCTGGTTCAGCGCCGGCGGAGTCTGGACCTACGCGGTACTTTGTTCCATCGAAATGCAGGATGGAACCGCCGCCAGCGGCCACGGTATGGATTTTCAGCATCGGTGTGCGCATACGCACGCCGGCGACGGTGGTTTCGTAGCGATATTCGTACTGGCCTGCATAGTGGGAGACATCGGTGGATGTGCCTCCCATATCGAAACCAATAACTTTCTTGAAACCAGCGTATGCTGCGGTTTTGGCGGATGCGACGATACCACCTGCGGGCCCCGAGAGAATGGCGTCTTTCCCGTCAAAGAAGTGGGCATCCGTGAGCCCACCGTCTGATTTCATAAACATCAGGCGGGTATTATCTAACGCGTTGGCGACACGTTGGGCGTAACGGTGGAGGATGGGCGATAGATAGGCGTCGACGACGGTGGTGTCTGCGCGCCCGACGAATTTGATACGCGGGCTGGTATGCTGCGAGGTGCTGATCTGTTCGAATCCGATTTCCTGCGCCCACGCCGCGACTTTTTGTTCGTGCGCGGGGTAGCGGTAGGCGTGCATGAATGCGATGGCACAGGCGCGAAAGCCTTGGTCGTACGCTTGTTGTAAGGCTGCGCGCACCTTTGTTTCGTCGAGCGTTTTGAGGATTGTGCCATCGGCCTTCAGTCGCTCATCGATCTCGATGACTTGTTCGTAGAGTTGTTCTGGCTGCTTGATTTCAAGTGCGAAAATATTCGGACGCGCTTGATTTCCGATGCGCAATGCATCTTTGAAGCCGCGTGTGGTGATGAAGACTACGCGTTCGCCTTTACGTTCTAGGAGGGCGTTAGTGGCGACGGTGGTACCCATGCGCACTTCTTCGATCTCCGCAGACGGGATGGGTGCTGCGCGGTCTAAGCCCATCAGATCACGTATGCCTTGCAGCGCGGCGTCTGGGTATTGCTGGGGATTTTCTGAGAGGAGTTTATGCACATGGACGCTGCCGCTGGGCGCGCGCCCCACGACATCGGTGAACGTACCGCCGCGATCGATCCAGAAGCGCCATTTTTGCTGAGTCATCAACGAACTTCCTAGGTGAGGTTGCGGCGCGGTGGTGTGCCGCGCGTGCCTCCTTTATAGGCGTTGCGCGTTGGTTTCGAAAGCTTCGGGCTGCGCGATGGTGTGCTTTGCACAGACGTGGGCGCTCTTATTTCATTCGCTTGGATGTGCGGACGCTCGCTCCCATCCGCTGTAGCGCGCAAGAGCGCGGCCGATGGCTTGCACGCCGTAGCCTGAGGTCAATGCTGCAACGGTATTGGGCGGGGTTTGGTTGAAGATGAGTTCGGTCCACGCGTGGCCGACGAGGTTTTGGATCGCGACGACAAAATCGTAGGTTCCATTTTTAAAACGGGCTTCGAATTTTCGCTGGCGGGCGTGTTTGCCGGCGTCGGTGGAGATCCAGAGCACGTCCTCGAAGCCGAAAGCGTCGCGGATGTTTTGCTCTGCATCTTTGCGTCGATTGCCGCCGATGAGCGCAAGCTTCTTACCTTGGGTGCGTTCTTTATAGGGCCATGACGCGCGAAACTCATCATCGGTCGACTGGTCCTTTGACGCCGCGATTTCCCGTTCTTTGGCGTCGTCTCGAAGCGCTCTGGCGATCGTCTTAAGATCGGGGTGTTCGTCGATGATATCGAAGTAGTTTTGGAGTGCGCTGAGCAGCCGTGGGTGTTGTGGATTGATTCGATAGGACAGTGCTTCGCGCGTAAGTTCGAGGATGATTTCTTGATGCGTTGAGCCGTTATGGGTCTGATTTTCTACGGCTTCGTGCATGCGGCGCAGCACATCGGTGATTGCGCTCCGACGTTGGTCTTCAACGTTATCCTCGCTCGCTTCCGTCAGCGTTTCATCTGCGAGCTTTTGCAGTGTGCGTTTTCTGCTTTGCAACGATGCATGCCAGTTGTCGCCGTCATTGGGCGAGGAGTTTTTCTTAAGGCCGTAGATGAAACCCGGCTCAGTATTTTTTGAGAAGCTCGTGAGTGTGCGGAAGATCGCTTCAAATTCGCTTTCGAAGGCGCAGGTGTCGCTGAATTGTCCGCAGACCGCATCTTGCAGATGGCGTGCATACGCGGTGATATAGTCCGTCATGGCGTGGTGCCATGCATTGGGCAGTTCGGCGTAAAACGCCAAATTTTTATCTTCGATGAGTTTTTTTAGTGACCCCATGAAGGCATCGGCTTGTTTTAGCCGCAAGAATGTTTCGGGCGGTGTGCTTGCATCGCGCACGAGCTCCATAGCACGCCGGCGTTGGGCTTCGCTGATGGTATGGCGTTGCTGCGCGGAGTCCTGAAATCCTCTACCATTTGCAAACAGTGCTGAGGTATCGAGCACACTTAAATCGGCCGGTGGTGCCTTGGGTGGTGGGACGATCTGGGCAACAGGCACGAACGTTTTCGGCGGCTTGGCTATTTTCGATAAAACACATTCTGATCGCGCGGGGGCAGGCGTAGCTGTTGCTTGCACCGTCACGAACTTCGGGGTGCGCCCTGGAGAATCTTCGGGGTGTACCGATGGATCGTTCTCCTCATCTAAGCCCGCTACCTTGGCGGATGTATTATCTGACGACTGCACCGCACCGGACCAGTTGGCACAGGTGTGGGCGATTTCATGCTGTTGGCCCTGCAAAAGCGCGCGCATCAACGTCTCGCCGAGCTGTTGCTGATGACGCTCTAGTTCTTTGAGTGCTTGCGTGAGATCGGGCAGATGCTGATAGGCGCTCAGCGGATCGCTATGGGCGTCGCTTAGGGCATGTTGCACCGCGTCTAGGTGCGTATGCATTTGCGATAGAAGATATTCGAAAGCAGCAGCGGCCGATCTCTCTGCGGGCACTGTAAAGGGGGTAGGTTGACTATGCATCGCATCACTCCGCATCATGGGATTTTTAAAGTAGCTTCAGCATCGGCCTCACACGCGTGGTGTCATCAACGCGGAAGGCTTGAACCGCGCGACCTGCTTCCGCTGTTCTAGCAACGAGACGCGATCGTTTATGCACGCAGAGCGTTGCGACATACGAAAATGCGCGAAGGCTCTTTATGCGCGATGATCCCGCTGAGTTCTATGCACACCAGTATGCGGACGGTGGATATAAAATGCAAGGAGAGCTCGTCCTGAACGAACCCTGCTTCCTTTGGTACAGGCATTTTGACAGGTGAAGCATCGCTGAATCAAGCTTTTACGCAACATTTTTCGCTCTGTTGCAGAATATCCCCTTTGAGCTTGGCGCTTTGGTGGAGCGAGGCTACATGAGGAAATGCATTGTACGCGCATTATCATGTATATGGGGCCCGTCGTACTTCGGTCTTCTCGAGACGTTTTTTCTTTTCGTTGGAGCGAATGATGGGCACATTTCGGCGATGGTTTTGGCGAATTCTTGCTGTAGCTGTACTCGTGGCGGTTGCGGGTTTCTTGGTGTTTTCGCAACGGGGCGTAAAGCGCGCTGCCGCACAATATCATGCGCCAGTGAAGCTTGCGGGGCTTGAGGTAGACGCTTCAATGCTGGAGCGTGGCGAGCACTTGGCCAACATTTGGAGCTGCGCCGAATGTCACGGGGATAATTTCGGCGGGCGTACGCTCATCGATGGTGGGGTAGCTTACGTTATCGCGCCGAATATCACCTATGGTGAAGGTGGGCTTGCCAACGATTACACTGACGAGGATTGGGCACGTGCGATTCGTTATGGATTGGCCAAGGATGGACGCGCGCTCTTTCTGATGAGTTCCAATGACTGGACGAGCCGAAGCGATTACGATGTCGAATCTGTTATCGCGTTCATGAAACAGGTGCCGCGGATCGATAAAACACAAGAACCGTCGCGTCTCACTCCCTTCGGAAAATTTTTGGCGGGTATTGGCGCATTGGAACTTTGGCCTGCAGAGCACATCGATTTTAATACCCAGCCCGTCGCCAATCACATTCCTGAGCCTACCGCGGAGTATGGTGCCTATATCGCCAAATCATGTACAGGCTGTCACGGCGCCGACTTAAAAGGCGGTCCCGCGTTGAGCCCAGATGCGCCTGCGCCGCCCGATTTGACATCCAGCGGCCCAGCCGCTGATTGGACACGCACACAGCTGATGGAAGCGATCACCGAAGGTCGTACGCCCGCAGGTCACACCATGCATCCGGACCATATGCCTTGGCCTGCTTTCAAGCATTTCACGCAGGTAGAACGCGAAGCACTGTCCGAATATCTCGATACGCTGAGATAGACTCGCGGACTCGGCCTTTCGCCCCACCCCACTCAAATCAGGCGGCATAGGCGAGCGCAACCACGGCAACGACTGCAAAGGCAAGCCCTGCGCCATGAACGCGTCCTAAACGCTCCTGAAATGCGAAAACACCGATAAGTGTGGCGAGCACAATCACACCAATATTCATGGCCGCAAAAACGAGCGACGGGCTTTGTGCCATGGCGCGATGCGCTTGAATGTACGTGTATATATTGCCGAAGTTCAACGCGCCAAGCGCCACTCCAGCGCCCGCGTGGCGTACGCGAAAGCGCGCGTTTCCTCTAGCGTAAAGCCACGTCAGCGTAAAAAATGCCACGATGGCAGCAAGCACAAAAGCTGCGAAAAGCACCGCGGACGAGGAAGCTTGCTGCATGGACGCAAGAATCTTAAACAAGATATCGATCACACCCATGCCTATAAAAGTGAGCGCAAGCAGTAACACTGCGCTCTTGGACTGTTGTTTCACGTCCGCCTCATCGCGCGTAATGAGCATCGCGATGGACACGAATCCAAGGATGAGCCCCATGCCCTTGCCGACGGTGAGCGTTTCACCCATCAGCGTGAAGGACGCGCTTAGCGGTAACAATAGCGACAGCCGCATGGCCGCATCCGTTCGCACCACACCAGCAACATGCACTGCGCCCGCGAGCACCCAGAACATCGATGGAAGGCCAATGCCGAGAAGTAACAACACCGTCCATGCCGCGGCGGAGGTGTGCTGAAGGCTTGCTACCTCGGGTCGTAGAAGCACCCATGTCGCACTACCCGCCACCAAATAATTCACAAAGATCGCCTGACGAATGTCGAGTGCGAAGTGATTTGCGAGCTTTAGCAACACCGATACGCTGACACTACAGACAATACTACAGATCAAGTATCCCATGCGCTTTTCCTCTGCACCTTGCCACTAGACTAAAGCGTACTGGGCGTCAGCTGCCGATGTTCGCTCTCTTCTTGACGCACCAACGACAACAACCAAAGCAACGCCGTAAAGGAAATCACAATGCATACCGCCATCGGTATCGCCATGGCCAACGGCGTTCCCGGGAAAATGAGTCCCGCGAACAGACTCGCAAGCGACCCAAAGCCAAATTGCGACACTCCAAAGAGCGCCAATGCGGCGCCCGCGTTGTTCGGAAATAAATCCATCAGACCCGTCGTGCAGTTCGCGCCGAGCATGCTCGATGGACCTACAGTGAGGAAAAGGCCGAGCATGATGGCCGGCAATCCGCCCCAAGATAAGAGCGTGACCAAGAGCAAAAACATGCTCCCAACCAATGATATCAGCACCGAGGATGCCGCCATCGTGTGATAGCCATACCGCGTGACAAGCTGGCTATTCACCCAAGTCCCTACAAAAAGACCCACGACATTCAGACCAAAATATAAACCGAAAATCGCCGGATCGACACCGAACTGCTCAATATAAACGCCCGCAGAACTGGTGATATACGCGAACATGGCCGCATAAGAAAATCCACCGCAAATCAGATACGCGAGCGCGCGCTTTCGACGCAACACCCTCATATACGCACGAAAATAATCGCCCAATTGCACATCAGAGCGCTTTTCAGGACCATTGGTTTCCGGCATCCGCCACAACACCAGCGCAATGGCAATCGCAGCCAACCCAAGCAGCATCCAAAATATCGAACGCCAACTCCAATAGCGTATCATCACGCCGCCCAAACTCGGCGCGATCAGCGGTGCGATAATGATGGCCATGGTGACGTAGGACATGATGCGCGCAGCCTCGTTGCCCTTCCACAAGTCTCTAACCATCGCACGCCCCGCAGCCGGGCTTGCGGCAGCCGCAGCGCCCTGCACAGCGCGCGCACCAATCAAGGTCTGAATATCAGGCGCCACCGCACACACAAAGGTCGCGATAAAAAATAGAAGAAAACCGATGAGCAATACAGGACGTCGACCAAAGCGATCCGAAAACGGTCCCGCAACGATTTGACCGCTGGCAATACCCAAGAAATAACTGCTGATGCTCCACTGAGCATGGGCCGTGCTCACGCCAAGCGATGCGGCAAGCTCGGGAATGGCAGGCAAGTAGGTGTCGGTAGAAAGCGGGCCAATCCCTGTGAGAAACGCCACTAAGAGGATCAAACCTTGGGTTTGACGCTTGGTGATTACGGTCATTCGATCATTATCCGGTGTCCGTTGTACGGCAGAGCCACCGCGTTCATACTCCCTTCCGGCTTGATGTCACGCGTAGAAATTCGCCGCGCAAACCGCGCATCCTCGGATGTCGGTTCTCATTCCGCTGTCTATTCAACGACGGGAACGTCCAAAAAACGCATCGCTCCCGCCCTCGAAGGCGGAGGCTAAGCGAGTTTAAGCAAGGCCCGAACGCCAATCACCGTAGCGATGCCAAGAAAGGTCATCATCAACGAGCCCGCAACGTGTGCCACAATGCCCGCCATGGCCCATGACCATCGCCCACCTTGCAACAATCCCACCATCTCTGCAGAGAAGCTCGAAAAGGTGGTCAGCGAGCCAAGGAACCCTGTGATGATAAGCAAACGCCATGTCGGTGACAGTTGCGGCCAAGCCGCAAAAACCGCTAGGGCCATGCCGATGAGGTACGCGCCGAGCAGGTTGGCACTCAACGTACCGAGAGGCAAGGGAAGTGAAGGAAAGGCGCGGGTGGATAATACCCATCGTAAAAGCGCGCCTGCCGTCGCGCCGACGCTTATACTCAGAATCTGCAGCCACATCGCTCTTCCCTGCTTTCGAAATCGGAGGCTTTTCTGGGTGTAGCACGAAGTTGCGCGCATTGGACAACGAATCCATGTCCGCTTGTCGCGTTTAGAAACGGTTTCGGTGCGTTCCTTGCGGTAAACCGCGCTAGGCGCATGGATGGGAATCACGCTCATCGGCTGCGAATGATGGGCTTTGGGGCGGCGTTTCTAAGGGTGTTGCGGAGGCGCTAGCTGAAGGTGAGCACATCAGATGCGCGCCGCTCGTTTGCGGCTCTTCGGCACTTGCTAGGGGTTCTTTGTGCGGTTTACTCCAGATATACGCAGCCCCCACAAGAATGGTGACGCCGGCCATGAGCACATAGCGCAGCGCGACGTCGCTAAACCATAGAAGATAGGCAAAACTCGAAGCCATCATAATGCTTGCGAGCATCTTCGCTTTGAGCGGAATAATGCGGTGCGCACGCCAGTCTCGCACGGCTGGGCCGAGTTTCGGATGTTGCAGGAGCCAGCGCTCTAAACGTGGGGAACCCTTAGAAAAAGCCCACACGGCGACGAGCAAAAAAGGTGTGGTTGGTAGCACCGGCAGGAAGATGCCGATAAAGGCCAAACCGACAAAGAAGATTCCAACGACTATGTACAGCGGGCGCGCCATCTCGGTCCGACTTAGGGGAAGGTAGATCGCTTCTGCGCTCAATGTAGGTCAGTTTCAGGTGAGCGCAAGCGGTGCGTTGTCGCAGGACGGGGCCGGCATAAAAACGAACAAAGCGGCCTTGAATCAAGGCCGCCTTCACATGTTTTTGCGTTCGTTCAATCGTCGCGATTTATTCTTTGGGCGGGCACTGGCTATTGATGGGCATTTCATCGATCCAACGTTTGACCAGCGCGGTACCGTCGGTGTGTTCGAGCGAGCGTGCGAGCACAGGCATCATCTTTCCGCGCTCTTCGGTGTGCATGCGGAAGTAGAGGATGGACTGTTCTGCGGACCCTGGCACGATATCGTAGGTATTTCCGCCTGTGGCGTTCCCTGCGCTACCAGGCTGTTTACAGATACCTCGGTTGAGGTCTTGGCCTGCGTAGTCGTGGTTCAGGAAGAACTGCGAGCTTACGCCTTGGACGCCTGTGGGGCTGTGGCAGTGCGCGCAGTTGATATCGAGGTAGTCCACGGCCGCTTTTTCGAGGGCGTCGGCGTCTAGGCTGTCGACACCGTCGTGTTCGACGATGCTGAAATCGAAGGCTTGAGGCACTTCGTCGATGGGCGGAAGACCTTGGAGCCAGCCGCGTTCTGCCATGTGCGTAAGCTGGTTCTGTGTCCCATCGGCGTAGGCGTAATCACGGTTGATATGACGCGCTTTGGGGCCGATGGGCAAGAAGCCAACGGTTTCTCCGGTGTCGATATCTTTGCGAATGTGACACTGTTGGCACTCGTTACGCGAAGGTACGCGATATTTGGCGTGCCGCTCCTCGCCGCGGTTGTCGACGAGATCGATATCAACATTTTTACCTGCAGGTACCAGCACGGCAGCGGTTTGCTCATCGTTCCAGTAGTAAGGATAGGCTTTCCAGCCGTCCTCATGCAGGATGAGTACGCGTGTTTCGATCAGGCGGTGGTTCTTCTCAGGCTCACGGCCGTCTTCTGCAAAGTAGAAGGTCTTCAGAATCACGGTGCCGACGGGGAAGTCGAAGACTTCGTTGTCGACATATTGGATGGTTGTGCCTTCTGGGATGTAAATGGCTCGGCTTTTAAGTGCGTAGTCACTGAACAGCGGTGTGTTCATGTCGTACGGCACCACACCGTCGTGGTATTGAAAACCGTCTTCTTGGTTCCAATCCATCAGGTTAAAGCTCGCCAGGTACTGCGGAATTTCCGCGTCTAAGTTGACATTGATCGGTTTGCTCAAGTCAACTTGCGGTACTTCCGCCTTGGTATCACCGTTTTCGCCATTATCACCACATCCTGCACCCCACAGTGCCATGAGGCACAGAAGCAATGCGGTTTGATATTTGCGGCACACGCTCATTAGTGTTCCACTCCGTCCAGCTGCACGTCCGAGATGGGACCGTCTTTCAACGCGTCACATCCGTAGACGTACAGGTTCTCGTTGGTGAGGATCGGGCCACGCTGTAGATCGGCGATACGGCCAATCGCCACGGTTGCACCCTCAGGCAGGCCGGTGATGCAGATATCGTTATCGTTGCTGAGCGTCGAGGGGTCCTCTTGGTTAAATCCGCTCTCGCTGGTGGCATCGTAGATGATGGTAGGCAGGTGCGCTTCACTTGCGAACAAGGCGCCGATGATATCTCCGAACGTTCCTTTGCCGGCTTTGCTACCGCCACCTTTGTGGGTGTTGTTCGCAATCAGGATTTGGTGCGTGCGCCAGTTCGAGAGGTAGTCTGCTTCATCTTCGTTCGCGTCTGGGTCGAGTTTACAGACCACGATCGCTTCGTCATCTTCATCGACTTCGTCGTAGCAGACGTCAAAGCCGTAGCCTTTGTAGTCTCCGCGCATACGATCGAGTTCGATGCGCCAGTTTTCTGGGCGGGTGTTATCTTGGTCGCCAACGATACCGTCAAGCAGCGCGATGTCGACGGTGTTGTTATCTTCGTAGACGTTATTGTAGATGTGTACGCGTCGCGACGCCATGGCGAAGGTGCCTGTACCGGAAGGAATCTCGCCTACGATACCGGACGAAGCAAAGTTCGCGCGGTTGTTGCGCACGATGGTGTTGTCGTACACGCGGATGTCGTGTCCGAAGATCGGGTTGCCGGGGAGGTCAAAGACAACGATACCGCCGGTGTTATCTTCTGCGTGGTTATTGTAGACCTCTGCGTATTGGGTGTTCTCGATTTCGAGACCTGCGACGTTACCCCATACTTGGTTGTTACGAACGATGGCGTTCTCGCACTGCCCAACATAGAGGCCGGCATCCGATGCGTTTTGCGCCACGGAATGCTCGATCAAGACGTTGGCAACGCGAACAGGATAAATCCCGTAGGGGCCGTTGTTCTTGTCGCCCTTGTTGGTCCACGTGGCTTCGACGTCGCGCATCACCACGCCGTCAGCGTCCTCGATTTTGATGCCATCGATGGCGGTATCGATGACGGTGAAACCTTGGAGCCAGATATTATCGGTGCCTTGACCGTGGACACCGTTTCCGTTGCTCGAATCGGCAAAGTCTAGAACGGTTCGACCGCGGCCTTGTCCCAAGAGGGCGAGACCTTTGGCATTGCCCGGAAGGGTCAATTCGCTGTCAAACTTGTAGGTACCTTTGCCAAGAATGATGATTTGATCGTTCTCGGTATGCTCGTTGACGTGGGCGAGAAGCGCTGCTGCGTCTCCACCGGGAATTTCGACGCAGGTTTTGCCTTCGAAATCCGCGCACGAGAAGCGCTCACTCACAAAGCCAGTATCGATGAAATCATCGCCAGGAACGAAGTCTGGGTCTTCTTTCGTATCGCCGCACGCCGCGGTCCCGACTGCGATCCCCAGCGCCAAAACACCCAACAATCCAAAATTTTTCTTGCTCATGAAATTCATCACTCACTCGTTAGGATGAAAAAGGAGGCGCAACGCGCTTGCTCCATAGATTCCCCCGTGCCCGCAGGCACGTGCGTACGTAATATTTAAACGCTCCAAGGACGACGTTACCGTTACGAAATCGCCGCATCAAAGGCTAGCACGATCGTTCATGCATTACCAGAGCGCGCACTGGATGACGGTGTGCCGTTTACTCCTTTGGACACCGATGCCAGACTTCGTCAAGTACGGCATCCGGCAAAATATTCTGGCAGCGCTCAAAAAGTTCTTTTTCTTCAAAACGCACGTGATCCGAGAGGCGTTCACCATAGACACCAAGATGCTCAGTCTCGCCGGCAGCCGCTTTGGCCGCGCCTTCTCTGAGCCACGCATGATCGACCTCGGTGCGTTCAATCAAATCATATTCTGAGGCACCGCGCGCGCGCAACGCCGGCAAAAGCACCTCTTCTTCGACGATAAAATGCGGATCCAGCTCGCGCTCAAAACGTTCGGCAAGCTCTTGCGCCGCAGCTTTCAACGTGGCCTCATTACCACTCTTGGCCGCTTTCTTCAGCATCACAGCCAGCACCAAGGCTTGGTGATGGTCAGACGAAAGACCGCGCAGACGTGGGTCTCTATACATTGTAGGTTCTCATAATTTTAGACTGTTTTAGCATGAGCAAAGAATGCTCTACCTGACTTCAGCACGCGTATCCTAAAAACTCCAGAACCCCCGCATCATCCACCGCTCCCGCCCTCGAAAGCACAAAGGCCGCAAGCGGCGAGACCCTAAGACGCTTGCAGAACAGCGAACAGCTGTTAGGTTAATTGTATCCCATAGGTATCCGCCCAACTCCTCAGCGCAGGCCACCTCATGAACCCGCCACGTTCCAGAGCCCACCGTCTCGTTTACGGACTTCTATTCTCTTTGTTCGCCGTGCTCACCATCGTCAGCTGCGGCAAAGCCGACTTTAAAAAACCTGGTACGCGGGTAGAAACCGTCGCGCTCCTAGATCAAGAAGGCGTCAGCCGATCGCTCGCAGACTTTCGAGGCGCGCCGGTCCTCGTCTACTTCTACCCGAAGAACGACACGCCAGGATGTACCGCAGAGGCCTGCGGCCTGCGCGATGCATGGGGGCGCTACCAGCGAGCCGGCATCCACGTCATCGGTGTCAGTGCGGATTGTACCCAATCGCATGCCAAGTTCGTCAAGAAACATAACCTGCCTTTCACGCTTCTTTCAGACCCCGACGGCGACATGGCCAAAGCCTTCGGCGTGCCCATTCGCATGGGCTATTTCGCGCGCGCGAGCTTTCTCTTAGACGACCAAGGAATTATTCGCGAAGTTTATCCCAAGGTCGACGTCTCCGCCCATGCCGACGAGGTTCTCGCCGACGCCGAACGACTCGGCTTGACCCATTCCAACGAGATTTAGCTCCACCCAAACGATGCCTTATCTCTTCGCTGGCCCAATGTGTAGCATGCACCAAAGCGTCGTTTTCTAAGAAGTGTATGCGCGCGATGCATAACGGATGTGCAGCGAAATACGAGCGAAGCATCCAACCTGCTGATACAATCGTTTTCAGATTCGATTGAAACACCACCAAAGACACTCGGAGGCTCCCATGGGTTTACTCGTCGATGGAGAATGGAAAACAGATTGGTACGAAAGTGACGATGACGGGGCGTTCAAACGTCCCCCTACACGCTTTCGCCACCAAGTTGAGGCGGGTGCGGAAACTTACAAGCCAGAGAAAGACCGTTATCATCTATACGTATCATACGCCTGCCCCTGGGCGCATCGCGTACTGATCACACGCGCGCTCATGGGTCTCGAAGATGTCTTTGATTACACCGCGGTCGATTCGTTAATGCTCGACGACGGATGGGCCTTTGGCGGCAACGGCGACAAAGATCCACTCTTCGGCGCAAAGTTTCTGCGCGAAATCTATACGCGGGCGAAATCAGATTACACCGGACGCGTTACCGTCCCTGTGCTGTGGGATAAGCAGACCGAAACCATCGTGAACAATGAGTCGCGTGAGCTCATGCGCATGCTGACCACCGCGTTCAAAGATCTGACCACCACAGACGCTGATCTGCTTCCCTCAGGCAAAACGGAACAAGTCGACGCCATGCTCGACCGCATCTACAACCCCTACAACAACGGCGTCTACCGCGCAGGATTTGCTACATCGCAAGAAGCCTACGAAGTTGCGGTCAAAGAAGTCTTCGAAACCTTAGACTTTGCGGAAAATATCCTGTCCAAACAACGTTACCTATGCGGAACAGAGCTCACAGAAGCAGATATCGCCATGTACACCACCACCATCCGCTTTGCAGAGGTGTACTATTTCCACTTCAAATGTAATATCCGCCGCTTGCAAGACTACCCCAACGTCTGGGGTTACCTGCTCGACCTGTACCAAATGCCCGCGTTCAAAAACACTACCAATTTTGAACACATCAAATCGCACTATTACTATAGTCACCCCACCATCAATCCCTACCGCATCATCCCACTCGGTCCGGAACTCGACCTTGAAGCCCCCCACGATCGCGATCGATTTCGCTAAGTCGCACGCCGACCATTGCGCATCTTGGCCGTTTTAGGCTATGGCTACCGCTCGACATTACGCGCGTGCATGCTGAGCGCGCGCATCGCTCGACGAGGTAGGCATGGCCGGACACAGTAAATGGTCAAATATTAAGCACCGTAAAGGAAAGCAAGACGCCAAGCGCGGCAAAATCTTTACCAAATTGATCCGCAAAATCGTGATCGCTGCCAGAGAAGGCGGAGGCGTGATCGAGGACAACCCAAGCCTGCGACTCTGCGTCGATAAAGCCCTCGCTGCCAATATGCCGCGCGATACCATCGAGCGTGCCATCAAACGCGGCACCGGCGATACCGACAGCGAAAACGTCAGCGAAAACGTCTACGAAGGCTACGGACCCAACGGCGTCGCCATTCTCGTCTATACCCTGACAGACAACGTCAACCGCACCGTCGGCGAAGTGCGTAACGCCTTCAACAAAAACGGTGGCAACCTCGGTACCAGCGGCTCTGTGAGCTACCTCTTCAGCCAGCGCGGAGAAATCGTCTTCGCGCCCGGTGCCGACGAACTGGAACTGATGGAAGTCGCACTCGAAGCCGGCGCAGAAGACGTCCAAGGCGACGAAGATGGTTCCTTCTTGGTCATTACCCCGTCCGACCCCAAAACCTTTAACGCCGTGGTCGACGCGCTCAAAGCAGCAGGCCTCGAGCCCGCGAACGCAGAAGTCACCATGCACGCGAGCACCGAAGCAGAAGTCGATCTCGAGACCGCAGCCGTCGTGCAAAAGCTCATCGACCAGCTCGAAGACCTAGACGACGTACAAGACGTGTACACGAACGTTGTTTACCCAGACGACTTCGAAGGCTGAGCGTTTATTTTAAATCAAAGCCTTCAAAATCCTGCGCACTATGGCGCTCCGTCAAATAAGGCTGCCCTTCTTTGGGCGCTGCATTCACAATGCGGCCACGCTTGACCGCAGGCCGCGCCTGAATCTGGTTCGCCCAGCGCAATACGTGCGTGTATTCGTGTACCGAAAGAAAAGTGCCCGATCCGCCGTAAATCTCATCGCGCACAAGGGCACCGTACCATGGAAACACCGCGATATCTGCGATGCTGTACGTCGCGCCGGCCAAATACTCGTGGTCTTTTAAACGCTGATCGAGCACATCGAGCTGACGTTTGGTTTCCATCGCAAACCGATTGATCGGATACTTTTGCTTGGTGGGCGCATACGCATAGAAATGGCCGAAGCCCCCGCCGAGATAGGGTGCGGAGCCCATCTGCCAGAAAAGCCAGTTCAAGGCTTCGGTGCGTTCAGCGAAGTCCTCAGGCAAGAACGCACCGAAAGATTCCGCCAAATAAAGCAGGATAGAGCCTGACTCAAAGACACGTTGTGGTGGGTCTTGGCGGTAATCCAGCAGCGCAGGAATTTTCGAATTGGGGTTGACCTCGACAAAACCGCTGCCGAACTGATCGCCTTCGCCAATATTGATCAGCCAAGCATCGTATTCTGCACCGCTGTGCCCCGCTTCGAGCAATTCCTCGAGTAGGATCGTGACCTTCTGACCGTTGGGCGTCGCAAGAGAATACAGCTGCAGGGCATGCTCGCCCCGCGGTAGCGTTTTTTCAAAGCGTGCACCTGCGGTCGGACGGTTGATAGAAGCGAACTTTCCGCCGTTTTCTTCGTCGTAGGTCCATACTTTGGGGGGAACCCACGTATTGTCATCGCTCATTTCACATTTTTCCTTCATCAAGCGCGGCCATTCTGTGCTGGTCTGACCGTGTGCCAAATATCGATTACACGTTCGAGTTTTGTAATCATGAAGCGCCGAATGTCTAGCTTCATGCAGGAAGTGCATAACCGCTATGCGACGCTCCTCCTTTCGAAACAGCCCCGCAGTGCGTACATTGAAGTCTGGTACAACAATTTCGAAAGCGAAGGAGTGAATGTATGGCTGCACAGCACAAAGTACGGAAGGTGGAGGATGTTTTTACGGCCCATAGGCAACAGGAGGGCGCTGGGTTCATTGTACGACGTCCGTTTCCAAGCAACCGCGCCTCGTACATCGATCCCTTTTTGCTGATCGATGAAATGGGTCCCATGGAGTACCTACCCGGCGAGGCCGTAGGGGCACCCGACCACCCACACCGCGGTTTCGAAACCGTGACCTACATGCTCGAAGGTCAGTTCGAACACGAAGATTCCGTGGGACATCGCGGATTGATCAGTGCCGGAGATGTGCAGTGGATGACGGCGGGATCTGGCGTCATTCACTCCGAAATGCCTTCGAAGAAGATTCGCCAACACGGCGGTACGGTCCACGGCTTTCAGATTTGGGTCAACCTGCCCAAAGCGCATAAGCTCGATGCGCCCAAATACCAAGAGCGCAAACGCGACGAAATTCCCGTCGCCAAAACCGAGGACGGCACCGCCCAAGGCGTCATCATCGCCGGTCGAGCACTCGGCGTTTCCTCGGTGATCGATACACATATCCCCATCACTTTCCAAGACTGGACCTTGCGCCAAGGCGCAGATGTCACGCTCGCGCTCGATCCCGAAGAGCGGGCGATGGTCTATGTCTTTGGCGGTGCGCTGATCGCCGATGAAAGCGCGCAGGTGATCGAAGACGGCCAACTCGCCATCTTAGGAAGCGGCGACGCCGTGCGTCTGCGTCATGCAGGAAGCGCGCCTGCGCGGGCCCTCTTATTGGCGGGCAAACCGATCGAGGAACCCGTGGCCCGTTATGGCCCCTTTGTGATGAATACCCAAGCCGAATTGCAACAGGCTTTCGCAGATTATCAATCCGGTAAAATGGGGCGCATCATGCGTGGGTCGCACGCGAATTGAGTGCAGCAAAGCGCGCACGAAACGGCGCTTCGTCGGCGAGTTCGATGCCGAACTGTTCGGCTAAGAGCGCGAGCGCTTCGTCTGCGTCGCTAAGGTAGCGCTCTTGGAGAACCTCGTGACCGCGGCTTTTTCGAAAGCGGAGGTTGTTCAATATGAGGCGTGTCCCATCCTTCTGCGGCAAAACCAGCATCAAGTCATGGCGAAAGTGGGAATCCGGAAAGGTGCAGACGTACCAGTTGGCCATGGCATGGTCGGCCGGATGCGCTGGGGTTGGGTCGAAGGTGTAAATCGAACGCCATCCATCGGGAAACAGAAGTTGTAGCACATGGTCGCCGATGGCCTGCCTGTCGGGCGTTGCTTCAGGATCTGTGAGCGGTGCGATCTGAACGGTGCCGTGCGGCGTGCGCGTGGGAGTCTCGAAGATCCAAGGGATGGCGGCGGTGGGCGTGGCGCCGCCGAATCCGACGTCGACCAGGTAGTCTTGCTGCTCGCCGTTTTCGTCCGGGACGTTTTTTACTCGGAGCGCCATATGCGTACGCGGGGAAATCCGTAGGTCGTCGGGCTTTTGCCCCCATCGTACGCGCGCACTGAGCGCATCGACATCGAAGCCGAAGTCCGTAAGCACTGCTTTGAGCAACGCATTGGTTTCGAAGCAGTATCCACCGCGCGCTCCTTGCACCATCTTTTGTCTGATCGCTGGTAGGCTCGTATCGACGACGTTTCCTGTCCAAGTATCGATATTTTCGAAAGCGAATGTTTGCACGTGGGCGCCGATTATGCGGTTGAGCGCTTGTACGTTGGCGCGTTCGGGAATTCGTTGCCTGATGCGTTCAAAGTATGCCGGTAACTCCGATTTCATGTTTGGTCCTGCAGAAATTTCGTAAGCCTTTTGTATATGAAGCTAACGTCTGACTGTTGCTATCATAGAGTAAATCGGTCGATTTTACCCACATTTCGTGGAGATCTAACGCAAGGGATCTTTTTGTATCTTTGAAAAAACGACTCCATCGGCGCTTCTCTGCGTTTTTAATCGGCATTGCTTGAAAGTTCTGAGCGCGCACCGCATAGTAGAGGTGCTCTCGCACGGTACACAGCGTACGCAATGGCTGGCGAGGGGGCTGAAGCTGAGCATGGTTTCCCCGCAGGTAAATGCGACAAAACGCCACATCGAGCGGCGAATTAATGCTTTGATCTCGGTTGTCTATTCTATATAAACGCACTATGGCGTTTTATTGATGCATGGATCTCATGCATCTTCTTTCTGATACTTGAGCACAGGAGGACTTAGCGATGGTTAAGAATTCGGAAGTGCGTGTGCAGGCAAGCGGACCGTATACGATCGTACGGATCGTCGGGATTATCGCTTTGCTCATCACGCTAGCGGCCTTGGTTTTTGCGCATTCTCAGGCGCTTCTTTACTGGAACGACATTCATGTCTGATGCGAACACTGCATGGGCTTTCTGGGCGCACCGTCAATGCGAGCGTTCCGCTTCATTGCAAATGCCTAGTGTTGCTCGGCACCGTGTAGCGCACTTTACCGTCGGGCTTCAAAGCATGACACCGCAACAAAGAGGGAAGCGATGACCAAGAATCAAGCGAGAATCTTCGCCTTGGTTTGCTCGTTTGGATTTTTCGCAATCTTTATCGGATTGACCATCCATACGCACACCCGTATCGGCGAGCAGACCAACGCCCAGAACATCACTCCTGCGGTGGTTGCAGGAAAGGATGTGTGGCATAAAAAGAACTGCATTAACTGCCACACCATCTTGGGCGAGGGGGCGTACTACGCACCCGATCTCACCAAGATCACCAAGCAGCGCGGCGAAGCATACCTCACCGCGTTCTTGAAAAATCCTTCGGACTACTACTCCGAAAAGAAACACCGTCGTGTGATGCCCGACCTGAATCTGACGGATAAAGAGATCTCCGACGTCATCGCGTTCATGGATTGGGTTGCTGAGATCGATAACAACGACTGGCCGCCACGCCCCATTCACGTCACCGGCGGTGCAGCACCCGCTGCAGCCAAAGACAGTGATGCCGGTGGTTCGGCACCCGTTGCGCGCGGTGAAAACGTCTTCCGTGGCGCCACACCTACTTGCACTGCTTGCCACTCGATCGAACACGGCCAAGACGGCGCTGGACCTTCGCTCGCAGGCATGGCCACACGTGCAGAAGAAGTCATCGCATCCGATAGTTATACCGGTGATGCCACCGATGCCGCAGGATATATCCTGGAATCGATCGTCGCACCCAGCAAGCACTTGGTACCCGGTGCAAAATACTCGACCGGAACCATGTCGCTTATGCCCGCGAACTACGGCAACACACTCACCGATGAGGAGCTAGATAACCTCGTCGAATACTTGCTCACGCTGAAATAGGAGAAGGCATCATGCGTTACCGTTCCCAGGGTATTGCTTACTGGTACTTTGCCGTTGCAATGATCCTATTTGCGCTTCAAGTCGCATTCGGTCTGTTGTCCGCAACCAAATACCTCGGTCCCGATATCATCCAAGATATCCTCCCCTTTGACCGCTCTAAATCCATCCACACCAACTTGCTCATCGTCTGGGTTCTCACCGGATTCATGGGCGCCGCCTACTACATCGTCCCCGAAGAATCGCGTAGCGAGATCTATAGCCCGAAGCTCGCCTATATTCAGCTCGGCTTGTGGGTCGTTGGCGGCTTGACCGCGGTTGTCGGCTACTTCTTCGGCTGGACCGAAGGAAACAAGCTCCTCGAACAACCGATCCCAGTGAAAATCGGCATCGTCATCGTCATGCTGATGTTCCTCTACAACGTCGGTCAAACCATCTACCGCGCCAAACGACTCACCGTCACCGAAGGCGTGCTCATGGTCGGCCTCGCCTGTGCCGCCCTGCTCTACCTGCCCGCCCTGCTCCCCTTTAAGAACTACACCGTCAGCATCTACTACCGCTGGTGGACCGTTCACCTGTGGGTCGAAGGCGTTTGGGTCCTCATCCAAGGCGGTATCCTCGCCTACCTGCTCATCCGCCTGACCGGTATCGACCGCGAAGTCATGGAGAAATGGCTCTACATCATCGTGGGTCTCGCGCTCCTTGCAGGATTCTTGGGTATCGCGCACCACTACTACTGGGTTGGACTGCCCAAGTACTGGTTCCCCATCGGCGCCATCTTCAGCGCCATGGAGCCCCTGTGCCTCTTCGCCATGGCCGTCTACGCCTACTTCGCCGTACGACGCGGTGGACACAAACACCCCAACACCCTGGCCGTCCACTGGACCATCGGTAGCGCCGTCTTTACCGTCTTTGGCGCAGGCCTCCTCGGCTTGTCCCACACTTGGCCGTCCGTCAACAAATGGACCCACGGTACACACGTCACCACCATGCACGGACACGCTGCATTCTACGGCGCCTACGCCATGATAATCATGGCCGTGATCGCCTACATGCTGCCCTACGTGAACCCACAACGCGCGGAGAAGAAAAGCAACGCCATCGGCTACTTCGCATTCTGGCTGCAACTCGCCGGAATGTTCGGAATGACCATGGCATTCGGTGCCGCAGGTATCGCACAAACCTACCTCGAGCGCATCATGGGCGTCGGTTACATCGAAACCCAGCTCGCCATCCAAGTGCACTACCTCATGCTCATCGGCGCAGCGTCCGTGTTCGCACTCGGCGCAATCCTCTTCGTCTACGACTTCTTCCGCTACGCACCCGACCTAGGTAGCACCGCACTCGAAGCCGACCCCGAAGAAGTCAGCGCATAAAGCAAACCTATCCCACCTGTGTTAAGGTCCCACCTTCACACCGTTTTACAGACGCTGTCCTCAGAGTGTACCCACCCACTCTGAGGACAGCATGTCTCAGGATATTCCATGTCTGCAACCCACGCCGCACCCCTGAACTCAATGACCACCTCTAGCCACGATCAGGCCCCCTATTACGTCCCGATCTCCGACGAAGTCCAAGTCTTTGAACAATGCCATGCGCGCGGGCTCGCCGTCATGCTCAAAGGCCCCACGGGCTGCGGAAAAACGCGCTTCGTCGAAACCATGGCCCACAAGCTCCAACGCCCCCTCATCACCGTCGCATGTCACGATGACCTCTCAGCAAACGACCTCATCGGACGCTACCTCATCCGCGACGGTGCCACCGTGTGGCAAGACGGGCCACTCGCCAAAGCCGTCCGCGAAGGCGCCATCTGCTACCTCGATGAAGTCGTCGAAGCGCGCCAAGACACCATCGTCGCCATCCACGCCCTCACCGACCACAGACGCCTGCTCCCCATCGACAAAACCGGCGAAACACTCCAAGCCGCCCCAGGATTTCAACTCGTGATCTCCTATAACCCCGGCTACCAACACGTGCTCAAAGACCTGAAGCCCAGCACACGCCAACGCTTTGTCGCCCTCGAATTCGATCTGCCTTCGCCCAAAATCGAAGCCGAAATCATCGCGCACGAAAGCGGCGTCAACCTGCCCACAGCCAAAGGGCTCGTAGAACTCGCACAACGCATCCGCGCCCTCAAAGATCGCGGCCTCGCCGAAGTCCCAAGCACGCGCCTCTTGGTCGCCACCGCACAGCTCATCAAAAACGGCATCCCGCCAAGACGAGCCTGCATGGTCGGCCTTGTACTCCCCCTCTCAGACGACGCAGGCCTCGTCCAAGCCATGGGCGACCTTGTCGAAGCCGTGTTGGTGTAAATGTCAGAACCAGAAGACATCCTCATCGACGCCGCCAAAGTCGCCATTGGCGCAGCCAAGAAGCTCTGGGGAGCCGAACAAGGTCCCATGGCCCTTGGCGAAGAGCACTTGGCCACCCACCGGCGTCGCTTAAGCTTCCTCATCTCCGCCATCTACCAAAAGGACCTGGCGATCCGCTTTGCCCAACGACCTGCGCCACCCACCATGTTGCAGCGCCTCTTTGGCAAACCAACCGCCTTGCGCCACCAAACCAGCATGCCATCGAGCGATGGTTATGCCATCTTCCTACCGCGCGAACTCCACGTCGACGAGATTCCGTCAGGCCGCGCCTACCGCATGCTCGCACTGCTGCAAGCACAGCGCGTCTTCCGCCAAAGCGCACAACACGCGCCGCCGCGCAATACCCTCGCACGTGCGATCTTCGAAATCTACGAAGCCGCTAACGCAGAGCGCGCAGTCCAAGAACAAACACCCGGCTTCTACGCCGACGTCCAAACGCTGCGCTACAATATGCGCGCCCATAGACCCGCGCTCGCACGCCTCCGCCCCATCGAAGCAGCCGTCGAACAGCTCTACCAAAAGCTTTTACACGAAGGCCCAGATCACCCAGATCTCCCTGCTTTCGAAAGCGCAAACGATGCGAAAAATGTGGCCCTCAACCTCGCCACACAACTCCAAGAAGCCCACGCCAAAAGCTTTCGCGGTTTCTTGCCCGATCTCTACGTAGGCGAGCTGCGCCCACCCGACGCCACCGCCACACGCTCCAAAGACCACGACCACGGCGAACGCGGAGAAAAAGAACAACAACAAGCCGCAGAACTCGAACGTAGACCCAACACGCGCGAGAAAGAAGACGACGAGGACGATAGCGGGAACTCGCCTTGGATGATCCCCATCGACGAAGGCGACGAAAGCGCCGAAGACCCCTTCGGCATGAACCGCCCCACCGACCGAGAAACCGGTGAGAACGTCGAGGACGTCGCAGAATCACTCCAAGACCTGGACGAAGCGCGCGTCATCACCACACCTGAACGCGCCAAAGAAGTCTTTGTCACGGATGACCCGCCCGATAGTCGAAATATCGACGAAGTCCACCACGAGGCCATCGGCATCGTCTACCCAGAATGGGACTGCAAACGTGGCGACTACCACCCCTACGGCGCGCGCGTGCAACTGCGCCCCGCCAAAATCGGCGCCGAAGATTGGGCAGAAAAAACCATCAAAGAACACCAAGCCATCTTCGATTCCGTCCAACGACGCTTCGCAGGCCTGCGCCCGCGCAGAATCCAAGTCGGACGCCAACGCGATGGTGACGAAGTCGATATCGACGCATGGGTCGAAGCATGGACCAACCTCAACGCAGGTGTGTCCATGGACGAGGAACTCTACCAGACCACCCGCCCGCAACGTCGCGACGTCGCCATCAGCGTGCTCATCGACGCAAGTGCATCCACAGACGCCGTATGCAGCGAAACCCTACGCATCATCGACGTCGAAAAAGAAGCCGCCCTTCTCTGCTGCCACGCCTTAGAAACCCTCGGCGATGCCTACGCCATTCACGCGTTCAGCGGTGAATCGCGCACCGGCGTAAACCTCTGGTCGCTCAAAGCTTTCGAAGAAAGCGACACCACCACCATCTACCGCCGCATCGCCGGCCTTGAGCCCGACAACTACACACGCGCAGGCGCAGCGATTCGGCACGCCGTAGCAGGCCTCGCAGGACGCAAAGAGTCGCACCGCTTGCTCCTGTTACTGTCGGACGGCAAGCCGAACGACTTTGACGAATACGCCGGCGTCTACGGCGTAGAAGATATGCGCCAAGCCGTGCTCGAAGCGCGTGCCGTCGGCATCCATGTCTTCTGCCTCACCGTCGACCAAGACGCACCCGACTACATGCCGCGCATCTTCGGGCCCTTCAGCTACACCACGCTCGCGCACGCCCGACAACTGCCCACCGCCCTGCTCGATGTGCTGAAACAACTCATCCAGACCAGCTAAATACCAAAGCAAAGCCGCTGTCTTTACTATAAACGACAGCGGCTTTAACATTCGACCTGCGCGGACGATGGCGCAGCGGGATGGGGCTCGTTCTTACTCCGCAGCCACCGCGCTTTCGAAGGAATCCGGCGTTTCCTCTGGGCGAGTATGATCGGTGGTGCGTGCCCAGCGCATGCGCTTTTGACCTGTAGCGACATCCCACATGCGTCGCACGCGTTTGAAGACGTTTTCTTCGACGTAAGGCACGCCGTAACGCTCGCAGATCTCTTTGACCTTGGGTTGCGCTTTACGGTACTGCAGCATGGTCATGTCCGGCCAGATGTGGTGCTCAATCTGGTAGTTTAGCCACATTTGCGACCAGTCGATCAAGTCGGTCCCGGTACGGTAGTTCGCAGAGCCGATGATCTGACGCAGGAAGAACTCGCGTCGGTTGCGCGCGTTGCCGTCAAATCGGTATAGGTCATCCGCGGAGTGGTTGGGCGTGATGACAATGAACGCGTGCAAGTTGCCGATCACTTCGGCCATGAGGGTGTTCAGCAGCACGTTCACGCTGGCGATCGGCCCCAACACACCGAATGCGGCGGGGATACCCACAAATCGGAAGGCAAAGTTCGGGAGCAGCGCGCGTTTATAAACATCGCGTCCACGCGCGTTGAATGGGCTCAGGAGCTCAACTTCTTCGGGCTCTGGCAGACCGGCTTTCTTGGCTTCTGCACGGTGTAGCGCGTGCATAGTGGTTGGCGAGTAGTAGAACCACTTCCAAGTCACCGAGAGTATCGCCATGAGCGCACGTTTTTGCCACAGCGGAAGATTTTGCTCTTCCATCCATTGCACGTTGCGTTCGATGAGATCGGGGTCCTCGTCCTCGCCGAGCCAGTAATGGTGCAGAATATCGTGTTCGGCGTGCCAAGCTTCGGGGTAGATCCAGTCCATCCAGTCGAGGATGCGGCGACGGCCTTTGGCGAAGTTTTTGCTTTTATATTTTTCTGGAATGCCCGGAACTTTATCGTAGCCACGGTGTGAGACGTGGTGTGCGATCAGCCAGCGTGTGAGCTGTCCTTGCGAGATCAGCGCCGCGCTCAGCAGGTTGGGCATGGTCCAAGCCGTGGCGTAGCCCAGCGTGGTGCAAATGCGGCCCCAGCGCTCGATCTTTTTTAGGTGATCGATATCGTCCTGGCCGGCTTCTTTGCGCAGCTCTTTGCCCAGCAGGGTCAATTCCAAGAAGAGACCTTCGACATCGATGTGGGAGAAATCTTCGAAAGCGGGAGCGGCTTGGTATTGCATGGAAATACGGCGCGAGGGTGACGTTGACAGGAAATGTGGCCCCTCCGCCTAGCAGGAAACCAGATAAACTCTAGCAGGCTCGACCTTATTACCGAGGTTTTACACAGGCGCCGTGAAATGTAAGGGCGGCATGAAAGCCGCCCGTCCCACATGTCGGATGAAGTGAAGCCTGACGATTCAACGCAAAACCGATGAGATCAAAGTAAAACGTAAAATGTAGGGGCGGCATAAAAGCCGCCCGTGCAACGTATCGGGCCACGTGGGCCCTGACGATATAACAAAGCAGAAAACTGGCGCTTTCGGGCCACCGTCGTGCGCATCATGCATGCACGCAATAGGAGCTATAACGCGCATATTCTTCCATTTGGACAGGACGCGAAGTAGGATTGCTCGCAGTTAATTGACGTCTGAAGGCGGCGTGCCTCATGCCGATCAGCACGAGATTTCATACCGATCAACGCGAGAAATTACATGACAGACCATCGCAAAAAATGTCCTGCAACACAGTTGACCACGAGCTTCGGGATTCCTGTACCAAACAATAAAGATAGCCTCACCGCGGGTCCGCGCGGTCCCTTGCTCGCGCAAGACCACTGGTTGAACGAGAAACTCGGTAACTTCGTTCGCGAGGTCATCCCTGAGCGGCGTATGCACGCCAAAGGCTCCGGTGCGTTTGGCACCTTCACGGTGACCCATGACATCACGCAGTACACCCGAGCGAACATCTTCTCGGAAGTTGGAAAACAAACCGAGATGTTTGCACGCTTCACAACGGTTGCGGGCGAACGCGGCGCCGCCGACGCTGAGCGGGATATCCGCGGCTTCGCGCTGAAATTCTACACCGAAGAAGGCAACTGGGACATGGTCGGCAACAATACGCCGGTCTTCTTCATCCGCGATCCACGCCAATTCCCTGACCTGAACAAGGCGGTCAAACGCGATCCACGCACCAACCTACGGAGCGCGACCAACAATTGGGATTACTGGACCCTGCTGCCCGAATCTCTGCACCAAGTCACCATCACCATGAGCGATCGTGGTATTCCGCTGAGCTACCGCCACATGCACGGCTTTAGCTCGCACACCTACAGCTTCTGGAACAAGGACGGAGAACGGTTCTGGGTCAAGATGCACTTCAAAACCCAGCAGGGGATCAAAAATCTCACGGACCAAGAAGCCGAAGCGATCATCGGACGCGACCGCGAAAGCCACGGACGTGACCTCTACGAAGCGATCGAGCGGGGAGACTTCCCCAAATGGACCATGTACGTGCAGGTTATGCCCGAGGAGCAAGCCGAGAAAACGCCCTACCACCCGTTCGATCTGACCAAAGTTTGGCCGCACGGCGACTTCCCGCTCATCCCCGTTGGCGAGTTCGAGCTCAACCGCAATTCCGATAACTTCTTCCTAGATGTAGAACAAAGCGCGTTCTCGCCCGCGAACCTTGTTCCGGGCATCAGCGTCAGCCCGGACCGTATGCTCCAAGCGCGCCTGTTCAACTACGCGGATGCACAGCGTTATCGCCTCGGCGTGAACCATCACCAAATTCCGGTCAACCGCGCGCGTTGCCCCGTCATGAGCAACCACCGCGACGGCCAAGGTCGTGTCGATGACAACTACGGAAGCCACCCGCACTATTGGCCCAATAGTTACGACCAATGGCAACCGCAGCCAGAATTCGCCGAACCTCCGCTCAAAATCCAAGGCGACGCCGCCCATTGGAGCTTTCACCAAGATGACAGCAACTACTTTAAGCAACCCGGCGACCTTTTCCGCCTGATGAACCCAAGCCAACAAGAAGCGCTTTTCTATAACACCGCACGCGCCATGGGCGACGCACCCGAATTTGTTAAATTCCGACACATTCGTAACTGCAATGCCGCAGATCCCGCGTACGGTGCAGGCGTTGCCAAAGCACTGGGCCTAGACCTCGATGAAGCCTTGGCCTCCAAACCGAACGACCCGATGTACGGCAACCCCAACGTAGCGCTTCCGGTCTAACGTCGCGCCAACCGCAAAAAGAATCTCCGCAGCATGCTGCGGAGTTTTTTACTTTTGGCGTCAATGCAAGGCCAACGCTTGATCTAAACGCCGTTTCAAATCGCAAAAAGCTTGGGCAGGACCTCGCCGCTTTTGCCTTTGATCACGTGGTCGTAGCGCGCGTAGGCTTCGCGCGCGGGGTCGAGGTCTACGAGCCAGGTTTTTCCGCCAAACCGGCGCGCGACGTCGACAAGTCCCGCGGCGGGATAAACCACGCCCGACGTGCCCACCGCCAGAAACACCAAGTTTTTACCCGCCTTTCTTATGAACTGGTCGATACGTGTAAGGTGGCTGCTTTCGAGGCCTTCACCAAACCACACGATGTGCGGCCGAATCTTTCCACCGCAATCATCACAGGTGGGTAACGGTGGCTCAAAGTAGGTCGATTCGTCGTAAAATGGTGTTTCGCAGTGCTCGCAGCGGCTTTTGTAAAGCTCGCCATGCATCGGAATCACGCGTTCGCTCCCTGCGGCTTGGTGGAGTCCATCCACGTTTTGTGTTGCGAGGAGAAAGCGATCGCCAAGCTGTCGTTCCAGCGCGGCGATGGCTTCATGTCCTGGATTGGGTTTGACCTTCAGACCGGCTTCGCGCCGGAGGCTATAAAAACGCCATACGAGCGCGGGATCTGCGTAAAATCCCTCAGGCGATGCCACCTGCTGCACGGCATGCCCTTCCCACAGCCCATCCATGCCACGGAAGGTAGGCACACCGCTTTCCGCCGAAACACCGGCGCCCGTGAGCACCAAAACCTGTGCATTTTCAGAGAGTGTCCACTGCATCACATTTCCCATCGGTCAAAGTACAGACATGAGACACAAGACGATGGCAGATTTTCTAAAACCCGCAAGCACGTCGCGCGACGAAGCGCCTCCGCCCAATTCATCGCCAGCCATGCTTCGGATCTCCCCCGTGCGGGCGGCTTGAAAGCCGCCCTTGAAGATCCGAAACGCCCCCGCCTATCCGATCGCCCTCCGATCGAAACACCCCGCCCGATCGACGGCCGCCCCCTAATGATAAAATTCGATGAAGAATTTTACCTCGCCTTCCGGCTCCACGCGGTGGCGAACGTTCGGCTCGATCACGCCGGGACGATCGGCGGTGAGACGCTCCGGCGTCTCCGCATCATCGATATAATAAAGCAGCACGCCTTCTTTGACGTGAATCTTTGCCCATGTCTCGTCTTTGGTATGATGGTCGTGACGCAGGCGCTCAGGAATCGTATCCTGCGTGAACACAGGTGAAGTGCTGTACGCGCTAACGTGATTCGGAATCGTTTTCATAAAAACACCTCCTAAAGATGATCGTTTCTGTACGTGCAAGACAACGTCGCAAGCCTTCCCGTTTCTGTGTATCACGAAGCTGCCGATTTTGCGCGCATCTTCGCGTTTTTACTCAAAGTAAAGGGAACCCCTCCATGCAACATCCGTCAGAACAAGCCATGCAACAAGCGATCGCCCTCGCACGCAAAAATATCGAAGGCGGGGGACGTCCGTTTGGCGCAGTCCTCATGCGCAACGATCGCGTCATCGCAACCGGCGTGAACGAAATCCACCTGAACGGAGACCCCACCGCACACGCAGAACTCCTAGCGCTGCGACAAGCCGGAAAAGATGCACAAAATCCGGATCTACGCGGTACCGTAATGTACACCAGCGGCCACCCCTGCCCCATGTGCATGGCCGCAATGCATCTCGCTGGCGTGGATCACGTCTATTTCGCCTTCGGAAACGACGACGGCGAAGCCTACGGCCTCTCCACAGACCACATCTACGAGCAAATGCGCAAACCTCCACAAGAACAATCGCTGCCGCTCGACCATTTTCGTCCCGCAAACGCAGAAAATATCTACGCTTTGTGGAAAGACCAGACAAAATAATAACGAACGTTAACATCTTATGATGACACGGCCTGTTTATCGCTACTGAGGGCGTCACACGACGTCCGGCACAAAACTTTTGTGTCATTCTTCGTGCTCGCTCTTGATCTGCACCGCCGCTTTGCACTACCTTTCCGCCGGCGTGCGGCATCGCAGCAGCGCGTCAGCATGCCTACGCATGCTCACACGTCGCGCAGTATCGCGTGTTCGCGCATCTGTTATTCCCTGGACGCTCGTCGCCAAAAGGCGGCCCAACCGCCCTCTGCGGCCCTTTTTGCATCTCGTGGTCGTGCGCATGCAACGGTTTTATCTACATGCCTTTGTCGGCTTTGCGGTGTGGACGATCGTTTCGCTAACACTGCATTTCTTTAGCGCAAGCCCCTGGGGCGGCCCGTTGGTCCTCGACCCCGACCGCATGCTGCCCGATGCTATTTTCATCGAGCTCGGCTTGCTCATGGCGCTCTGCCTGGTCTTCGGCGCCATCGAAAGGCTTCCGCCTTCGAAAGCGAAAGCGCCGCAAGCTTGGCGCATCTTCGTACTCATCTTTCTCGTCGCCTACAGCGTATTCGGTCAGCTTGATCGCGAGGCGGTGCGCTGGCTCGGCCAACACCTGACGCTCTCGTTCCTCAATAACTACGCAGGGGCCGCCAACGACGCCCTCACATGGAAGATGTTTTCGGACGACCTTACATGGACCATCGTCGCGGGCATCCTCATCTTCTGCACGCCCATCCCCGCTTGGTTCGCGTGGTCTAAAGCCACCCACCAACGACCCATGGTGGGCGGGCGCGTCCTCTTGACCGCCATCATCGTCACAGGGCTTCTGCTCTCTGCACATAAATGGTTCCGCCCCAGCGAAAAACGATGGAATCGCGTGCGCCCTGCAACGATTTCTATCGTCCACGACGTGTATCGAGAGCTCAGACAACTCGATCGGCCGCACCACCCAGAACAAGCCTATAACGATCTGGTGCATATCCTGAGCGACCACATCGAACTGACCGACACCGAGCGCTTAGAAGATAAAGCCTATCCGCTCTGGCGCGACGACAACCTTGGCGAACTTTCCGCAGAAGCGTTTGCCGCTCTTCCGCTCGAAGAACGTCCAGATATCATCTTTATTATTTTCGAAACTTGGCGCGGCTGGAACAACGGCTTGAGCCCAAGCGATCGGTACGTGGATGCGAACCCAGAAATCAGCGCGTTCTTGAGCGAAAACGCCACCGTTTTTCCGTATACGCATTCAGTCGGCTTCCCAAGCGTCGAAGGACTTGTCGGATTGCACCTTGGCATTTGGTCGCACCCGTTGAAAATCTTCACCACGGACTATCTGCACATCCAAAGCCGAGCATTTCCGGAAGTTTTGGGAGACTTCGGATACAATACTTTTGCGTTGATGGGTGCGGATCCCTCGTTCTCAAATTTCACGCCATGGCTGCATCGTTGGTACAACCAGCATGAATTCGATCGACGGGTCTCCACCGATGGCGCGCTCGTCGACCGCTTCATCCAACGTTATGAACAACACCGTGGCGATGAACCGCGCTTGATCACCATGTGGACGGCCACCACACACCCGCCGTATTACCTGCCAGCTACCGAAAACGTCGTGGCGGCGCCCGATATCGAAGGCCGCTACGTCCAGTCGCTACAGTACTCGGACAAACACATCGCGCGCCTGCTGCGCTACCTCCAAAAGCAACCCGAATGGGACCGCACGATCGTTGTGATGGTGGGTGATCACGCACAACCCACCCCCGATCAATGGCGGTTTATGGATAGTATCGGCGGTCTATCGGTCGGGCATACTTGGACCTCGCTTGCGATCACTGGCGGCTGGAAGGGTTTGCCGGAACGCGGCCAATGGGATTTCGATGTAAGCCACGTAGACATCGCCCCCACCCTGCTTTCGATGTTGAATATCCGCACAGGAAACCATTTTATTGGGGACAATTTGGTACGACGCATCGCCACTGCCTCCGATGATTCCAGCGCACAAAGCAGCGAAACGTCGGCGCCCATCATCGCCTCCTTACGTTACGGCGATGTCGCATTTCAGCGAGAAAATGAACGTATTGTCTTCAGTTTGCAACGTGATACCCGCTTGCGTTTCACCTTCGATCGCACAAATACGCTGCAGTACGGCCAACTCGACTTTGATGCGCTCAATATCGAAGAGCTCGCAGCGGATGCCTACCCCATCGAGCGCTGGAAAGACGCCATCCGCGCCTACGGATCTTTGCTCGATGATAACCGCTTGATGCCGCCCAAAAATCAAGCAGCACACCTCGCGGATTGAAGCCGCAGTGCTACATCCGAAGAGAGCACACGCCACGCGGCGAGCAAGCCACGTTCGTGATGCGGTTTCGATACTTCCCTTTTGGCGTGCCAGGCGTTAAAATCCAAAGCCACTGAAATTGATCCCTGCTCGGCGGGGGGCAGCATTTTTGAGGAGCAATCTACGATGAGCCAGTCACCTGCAGAACGTCCAGATCCGACCCTTCAACGCAAAGCATCGATCGTGTATGGAGGCGTGCGCGATCATGCGGGCAATGTCCGCGTAGAGCCGAAGAAAAACTTCGACCTTAATAAGACGATCTTCGGCACCCTCGAAGGCAAACTGCCTCGATTTGTGATGTCTCGCCGTATCGCCAAGAATGTCTACTTCGATCAAGACATCGCCCAGCAAATCGAAGAGCAATACAAAAAAGTACGCGATAACGTCGAGCTCCCTACAGTCGACCCCAAACTGATCCGCTTCCTCATCGAAGAGTGCGACTTTGACGCCGAGCACGCCGAAGGGTCCTTCCTAGATCACCTATATTACGGTTTTGAATACAGCGTGCAATACTACCCGCAGCACTCCGCCATTCCCATGTTGCTGCACTCCATCTTGGGCACCGGCACCAATACCTTTGCTATGGAAGCCCAGAAAATTCCCCAGCTTAAGGAACTGATCACCGACTTCGAATGGCGCCAAGTTGAAGCCTTCCCAAGCGTCCTGCGATTGCTCTACGACGGAAAAATCCGAGAAGAGCTGCTCGCCAATGCCCACCGCGCCAAAGACATCAAAGCTGTGCACTTCTACCGCGTGATCGATAACGAGCCGATCACCATGAGCGGTGAAGATTTCTGGATTCAAATGAACTACCAGATCATGCACGTGCTCGACTTCCTGCCTGCCGCAAACTGGGCCATGCACCACAGCGACAACTCCTTTGTCCTGTTCAAAAGCCTCTGGGAAATCATGACGCGTAGCGGCACGCTCGAAGCCACCATCAATTACAAACCACCCACAGGCCCCAAACGCTTCGTGCGCGAAGAAGCCGACCTCGCCATGCGCGTCATCGCCATGGCGCCAGACACCATCGTCGATAAACTCGCCGGAAAATCCGTCCGAAACTTCTCCGATAAAATCGGACACTCCCTCGATTATTCCATCGACTGGGCGTAATTCGTCAAAGAGAAGAACAAGCCGGTTTTCCGCCGCCATCGCAAAAATTCTCGCAAATTCGCGGGGATTTTTCACTTTTGGACGCATTGTTGACCGAAACCGTGCGTCAATGGATGACGCAACCTTCAAGCTGCGCTAGACATTGAAACGCGCACAAGCGCTTTTAAATCAAACCAACGACACGAGCGCTCCCTATGACCAGCTATGCCACCGATTTCACCAAACTTCTGAACATCACCTACCCCATCGTTCAAGCCCCCATGGCCGGTGGCCATACCACACCCGCCCTCGTTTCAGCTGTCAGCAACGCCGGCGCCCTGGGCGGATTCGGCGCAGCAGTCCTCGCACCAGAAGCCATTACCGACGGCATCGCCCAAATCCGCAAAGCAACCGACAAGCCCTTTGTGGTGAACCTTTTTGTGCTCGATCCGATTCAAGCGGATGAACAGGTCATCGCGCGCGCACAAGACCGCTTGGCCGCCGCCCGCAAAGCATTGAATCTGCCCAAGCCCACCACACCCACAAGCTTCTTCGAAGATAACCAGGCGCAAATCCAAGCAGCGCTCGACGCCGCGCCACCCGCCGTGAGCTTCACCTTCGAAATTCCAGACGATGCGATCCTTCGCGCGTTTAAAAAAGCAGGAAGCATCATCATCGGTACCGCCACCAACGTCAAAGAAGCCCAAGCTTGGGAAAAAGCAGGCGCAGACGCCCTGTGTATCCAAGGCATCGAAGCCGGCGGACACCGCGGCACCATCCCCCGCATCAGCGACGAGCGCGACATTGGCATTATGACGCTTATCCCCGATGTCGCACACGCCATCTCCATCCCCTTTGTTGCCGCCGGCGGCATCATGGACGGACATGCCCTACGCGCCGCCATCGAACTTGGCGCGCACGGTGCCCAGATCGGCACCGCGTTTCTATGCTGTGATGAATCCGGAACGCCCGAACACTGGAAAAATGCCCTCCGCAACGCCGGACCCGATAGCACGGAAATCACGCGCGCCTTCAGCGGACGCCCCGCACGCGCCCTACGTACCGCCTTCGCCAAAGCCTGGCGCGAACACCCCGAAGATATCGCCCCCTACCCCATCCAAAACACCCTCACGCGCGACATCCGTAAAGCCGCCGCCACACAGCACCAACCGGACTATTTCTCGTACTGGTCCGGCCAAGGCGTCAGCCGCACCCGGCCCATGCCCGCACAAAAGCTCATCCAAACCTTCATCGATGAGTTCGAGCATCCAGCCAAAACACGCTGATCACCACGCGTGCGCTTTTTTCGCCCTCCAATCCGTAGGTAGCCGCAAAATTCGAAAGCAAGACGCTTAGTGAAGCAGATGCGTTAGAAGTTATGCAACACCTTAGCCAACCACTTATGTAAGCGCGCCAAAGCATCGCATTTATAGCCAGAATTTACGCATCATTCGAACGCAGCCGTAGAAATCTGAGGCGTTAGAGCGATGCGTAGATGGCTTCCATGAGCTCTAAGGTGCGCCGTGGGCGCACGCGCCAGCCCATGCGGTTGTGCGCATAGCCGATGGCAAGTTCTGCGACCGGATCCGCCCACCCGATGGCGCCGCCCATGCCCGGATGACCGAAAGCCTCCAAATTTGGACCAAAGACGCCAGGATTTTCTTTCACAAAGCCACAGGTCCAACCCATCGGCTTTTTGAGTGTTTGGTCAAAATCAGACCAGCTGCTGCGCGGCTGCGGAAGCGCGGCCGTCTCCGGCGCAAAAATGCGCTGACCCGAGAAACTTCCATCGGCGGCGAGCGGCGCGTAGGCGCGTGCAATCCCTTCGGCAGTGCCTGTCGCAGACGCCCACGCCAGTTCATGACGATACACTTCTGGCGTGTTGTACGGCGCAACCCGATTGAACGAAAACCTCGGATTGGTGAGCGATTGTCTGCTGACCGACCACGGCAGCAAAAAAGTCTCCAGGATCCGTGCGTCCGGTGTGTCTGCATACGCGAAACGGTCTTTCACCATGCGCCACACACGCGCCGCCGTAGATGGCGGATACAAGGTCGCAAACTTCTCGTCGAGGTGCGCTGGCGTGCCCAAATAGACGTCAGAGCCCGTGGGCTCAAAGACCTCGCGTCGCAAGAAAGTACCCACCGACTCCTGCGCGATACGCTCGAACAATTCCGCTGCGTAAAGCCCGTAAGTAATGGTGTGATAAGCTTGTGTACTGCCTGGTTCCCATCGCGGTTTTTGGCGTTCCATCACACGCAGCAATCGCGCACGTCGCTTTGGGTCATAGCAATCTGGCACATGAATGGTTTTGCTGAGCGTCGAAAGCCCGCCACGGTGCTCTAAGAGCGTGCGGACGCTCATCGTCTCTTTGCCGCGGCAGCCGAATTCCGGCCAATATTTTGCTACCGGCGCCTCCCAATCGAGGAGCCCGCGCTCATGCAGCAACAAAAACGCCATCGCCACAAAGCCCTTGGTCACCGAAAACAGCACCACCCGCGTGTCTTCGTTCCACGGCGTCTTTTGTGCGCGGTTTGCATACCCACCCCAGAGGTCCACCACGGGTTTTCCTTGGTGGAGTACGTACAGCGACGCTCCGACCTGTCGGCCTTCGTGAAACTGCCGAACAAGCGCATCCTTTACGCCTTCGAAGGCGGGGGAGAGGCGACCTTGCACAGGTCCAAAATTTTCAACCGTCAGCGTATCCGTCATCAGAGCACAATATGGCAGCAAGGTGGGAAAGTCAGAAACAGAAAAGCCCGCGCAAGTGTTGCGGCGCGCGTGCGGAGAAACTATGCGCAAAGTACGTATTTCTTCCAATCTTTTGAGTCATCATGGCGCAACACACCACCATCTGTCTGACCATCGGCGGTTCGGACCCTTCGGGCGGCGCGGGCATACAAGCCGATTTGAAAACCTTTGAGGCGTGGCGCGCCTTTGGCATGAGCGTCATCACGGCCGTCACCGCGCAAAATACCCAAGGTGTGCAAGGCGTCGAGGCGCTCTCACCCAGCATCGTCACCCAGCAGCTCCAATCGGTTTTTACGGATTTTACCGTCCATGGCGCAAAGCTTGGCGCGCTTGTCGCAGCGCCGATCATCGAGGCCGTCGCAAACGCATTGGACGCACACCCTCTGCCCAAACTCGTCGTCGATCCGGTCATGGTCTCAAAGCACGGCGACCGTTTGTTCGATGCCACCGGCGAAGCCTTGTTGGCCGCGCGCATCCTCCCACACGCGCACCTCATCACCCCAAACCTTGCCGAAGCCAGCGTTCTCCTTGGCGAAATGGTCGATGGGTCCAACGCACAATCCGCCGCGCTTTCGCTCTCGAAGAAATTCCACACCGCCGTCCTCATCACCGGCGGAAATACCTCCGGAGACCAAGTCACCGACTGGTTCGCACAAGATGGCGCAACCCAAACCTTCACGCACTCCCGCGTTTTGGGACACCACCAACACGGCGCAGGTTGCACCCTCTCTGCCGCCATCGCCGCCGCCCTCGCCCACGGCGCCGCCCTCACCGACGCCATCCCCCACGCCCGTCGCTACGTGCACAAAGCCATGCAAGCCGCACCACGCATCGGACAAGGCGAAGGCCCGCTGATGCACCGGATTGTGGAGTGAGGGGGGACATCATGCCGACGTAGGATAAAATCACGCGTGAATATGGCTTCCAACGATCGGAGCTGATAGATAGTGTACAAGCGCGTTCTTTGAGCGCCCTAGCGTGTAGAAGCAAATGACGCTTCGATAACATCGAGCTTTCTTATGATTCTTAAGAATCTACATCTGAAAAATTTCCGACGATTCGAGACGCTGGATATCGGTTTCGACGAAAAGCTCACCGTCATCGTTGCGCACAATGGTCAAGGGAAGACCTCGATTTTAGAAGCGATCATTGCGGGGCTTGGGCCGTTTGTAGGTGCGTTCGACAACGGACGCTCACCACATATCGATGCACAGGACGCACGCTACGCTGTGACTGGGCCGCATGGACAAAACGAGCAGCAATTTCCCGTTGAGATTTCAGGGGAAATTCGCCTCGAAAGTCAACCGGTGCACTGGAAACGCGAACGCGCCGGAGTCAAAGGACGCTCCACCGTCAAAGATGCGGTTAATCTTAAAAACTACGGGAAAGAACTCCAAAGTCGCCTACGTACAGACGAAGGAGCCATTTTACCGCTCATTGCCTATTACTCGTCAGAGCGGCTGTGGAAATCGCGCCAGCTCAGCAGTGCCTCCAAGAAATCGCTCACGGGCAGCCGAACGCTTGGCTATGCCGACTGCCTTGGTCGCTCATCGACCTTCAAACAAATGGAACAATGGCTGCACGACGCCACACTTACCGTGCTCCAAGACCGTCAAGAGCCAGAATTTACCCAGACCCGTTTAGAAGCACAGCTCCAAGGGATTCAACATGCGGTGAACTCCATCGTACGCACCGAAGGTTGGGGTTATTTTCGCTACAGCATGAAGCACCGAAGCCTCACCCTACGGCACGATGACCATGGTGAGTTACCGCTCTCCCTTTTGAGCGACGGTTTGCGTGCTACGGTGACACTTGCAGCGGACATGGCGTTTCGCTGTGCCCATCTAAACCCTGCACTTGGTATCGAAGCGTCACAACGAACATCGGGCATCGTGATGATCGATGAGATCGGCTTGCACTTGCACCCAGGTTGGCAACAACGCATCCTCATCTCACTGCAAGAAGCGTTTCCGAGTATCCAATTCGTTGTCACCACACACAGTCCACAAATTTTATCGAGTGTACCGTCCGCATCCGTTCGTGTAATTCAGCGTGACGAAACCTCTGATACGCCAGCATTTCAGGTCGTTACACCCACCGTTGAGATCGAAGGCCGGAGCTCCGACCACGCCCTGCTCGAAGCCTTCGGGGTGGATCCGCTCCCTCCGTCAGAATGGTCCGAGCGCTACAATGAATTGTTGAATCTACCGGAAAGCAACGTTGCGCGCTTTCAAACCTTGCGCAATGAGCTCGCCGAGCACTTTGGCGAAGACCATGTATGGGTACAAGAAGCCGACCGTATCCAACGCCTGCGCGCCATGCGCACTCGGCTGAAAGCGCAGCAAGCAGCACACACGCACCATGCGTAAGCTTGAACGTCCTCAAAGTCCCGCCTGCCTAGAAAGATACCGCGCCGAACGCACCTGGGGCATTCTGGCTAAGAAAGACACACAAGAGATTTGGGACGCCTTGGATACCATGCAACGTGAGCTCTGCGCGTATTGTGAACGCGAGATCTCTGCCACAACGCCTCGCGCACGCCACATCGAACATTTTAAACCACGCAGCACGCATCCCCACGAAGCTTTCATTTGGGAAAATCTCTTTGGTGCGTGCAACGACAACAATTTTTGTGCACGTTTCAAGGATAGCCCAAAGTGCCCTCAATACAATATCGAGGACTTGGTTAAACCGGATGTAGAATCTCCCAGCACCGTGCTGAAATTTCTCGCCAACGGCGTGGTAAAGCCTCAGGATGGGTTGGACATACAACAACGCAATCGCGCCTTAAAAACCATCGAGGTTTTACGGTTAAATCATCAAACGCTCATCGCACGTCGACGTCGCGTATTCGAAGACGACGCGCGCACAGGCGGAAGTACGTCCATTCACCCTACCATTGATACGTTGAGTGAACTACTCGACACCGAACCATTCGAGCAGCTCGATGATATTAGAATGATGATTCTTAAAGAAATCGACAAGATCCGTTTCACGGCATGCAGCGCAGCGCTCCGTAGCGCCTATCTAGAACTGCTTGAGCTATGTGAACTACGCAAACAGTGCGAAAGCGGGGCGTGAGAGAAATCACCCACCCCCCCCGCATTGCCTTCCCCGCCCCCTTCCGCTAAGCTGACGCACCTAAGCAACGGCATTGGAGGAATGTCATGAAGGTATTGAATCCCCTGTATCGGGCGATGCTGTGCGGTCTGTTGATCGCCGTCAGCGGTTTGGTGGCTTGTGGTGATGGTAACGGCGAAGACGACTTTTCGCCCAAACCCACCGAGCTCAAAGAAATCGTCGCTGCAGATACCGCGCATTTTGAAGCACAATGGAAAGACGACGTAAAAGTGGTCGATCAAGCGCTCGTATACCAAGAGCTTCAGAACCTAACGCCACCGGACAACATTTTTCACGTCCAGAAAGGGTCGCCGCTCATCGCGGACACCGCCGTCGGCGACATCGTGGTCTGGCCCGGCCAAGGGGTTTTTCGCATTTTAGACCTGAGCGAAACCAGCAACCGCGTCGCCATCGAAGTCGAATGGGCGGACCTCGCTGAAGCTGCCCACACCTTCGAAGCATCGTTCCAACACAATCTTAGCGCCGACAGCCCAGGACGAGCATTTGGCGTAGGCCCTGCCGGTCCAACGCCAGATCCCAACCGCGCCGGATATATCGTCCAGCCCATCACCGCAGAAGCAGGTCCGTTCACATTTACCGAGGACGGAGCAGCGTACAAGGGCGATACGGTCAACGCCACCTTTCAGGCGATGAACAATACCATCCGTACGCAATTTGTGGGCAAGTCGCCTGGCGTAACAGCGACCGTCAAAGGCACACTCAGCGGCCTTTCTGCTGCCGGTAAGTTCAGCCTCAAAGACGGCGACGCAGAACCCGATGTGTTAATTCAATTCAACAATTTAGAACTCAAGGTCGAAGCAAGCCTGGAGATCGACAACGCCTCCGGCTCCACCGAGATTATCCCGCCCGCCCAAATCGTTTTTCCGTTCATGGTGGGACCGCTTCCGATGTACATCAGCATCGGCTCACGTATTGAGATCAAATCCACCGCCATGGCCGAAGCAAAAATCTCGACCAGTGCCTCGTTTACCGCCACTGGCTCGCTCACCTTGCGCCGCACAGCAGAGGGCCAAATGATCGTCGATGGCGACATCCATAGCTTCAACACCCAACGTCCTTCCATGAGCGCAGAGTCCGTATTCACGCTCGGCGCGACCATCAACTTCGACGCCCCACGCATCGCCTTTGGCGTCGGACGCCCGAATCTTGTCTCCGCCGAAATCTACGGCACCAACAGCGTCGAACTGGTCGCAAACCTCGTCATCGAACCCTTCAACGATAACGCCACCTGCGCCAAAGTAGGCACCGGCGCCGCCGTGCTCTACGGCGGCCTCATCGACTTCTTCGGCTTTAAAATCAACAGCGAAGCCCAAGCCGCCTACGCCGCCGGCGTCAGCGAACAACGCGGAAGCGCGTGTAAGTGAGGTTTTTTTAATGCGACATGCGCATTTAAGCTCCCAATGTTCGCACCGCCCCCGCTTTCGAAGAGAGTGGTTGAGACACTAAGAAAACGTCTGATTGTTTATCAAATTATCAGCAACTAGATTCAAGTATGAGCCACACGATACTTCTGATGCAAGCGCGAAGCCATGAATGTAAAAGAAGCGGTAAAAAAAGCGCGAGAATTCATTCAGACCGCTTTTGAAGATGAACAAATCAAAGGCGTCCGATTAGAAGAAATCGAATTTCTCGACCGTGAAAATACTTGGAAAATCACGCTCAGTTTCCACCGACCACCTACTGGCTTACAGGAGCTCGTGGGCGCACCTCGTGATTACAAGTCGATAGTCATCGACGACTCCTCAAGGAAAGTTATCGCGATGCGAATTCGCCAGTTAGGCGATGTGTTTTAACTATGTGAATGCAATAAACCTGAACCATTATCGAGCATATTGAGGCTAGACCATAAGCCAACGACGCTCATCAGAAAGCAATATCATCTCGCGCACAAAATGTTGCGATTCAGCGGTCTAAAACCTTCGAGAGCGGAAGCCCTTCAATCCACATGCCATCTCCCCACCAACCTGGTATAAGTCCAAAACCTTACTAGGATTCTACGTTTTCTGTGGGTGACAACGGCGATGAGTGCACTGGAACAGTTGATTGCGGAATGGGTCAAAGGCGGCGCATCAGAGCTCTATGGCTCCAAAGACGCGGCGCGGGAACTGATGGATGCCGTGTATGGCGAACGCTACCACGGCGCAGAATACCACCGAAACGCCTACCAACAGCGCGTAAACCTTCAAAAAGCAGCGTCCAAAGCATCCTATGCAGGCTGGATTACCGCAGAAAACCCAAGCAGCGGTCCCTACCAAGGCACCTCGCTCGTCTGGTTTCCAAGTCCCGAAGAAAACGGGGGTAGCGTGCTCGCGCTCGTCATCGGCACGGACGGGTTCGGCGCAGACGCACAACTCCTCAGCCGCCCAGGACACCGCCGCCGACTCGCAGCGCTCGCGCGCCTCCACCACGGACAAACCTGGGTCAAACCCGACCTGCTCGATCTTTCCACACCCATCCCCGCAAGTATCAAAGCACGCTGGCCAGCCATCGACGCCGCCCTCGCCTCCTACCAAAACGTCATCTACGCCGCCACGCCCGTCACAAGCCAAGACGACAGCGAACGGGTACAAGACCTGCTAGACATCTTCTTTGCAGAACACGGCACGCCCATCACAGGCAAAGCCAAGCGACGCTGGGAGGAACGCGAACAAGCCATCGCAGCCACCACCTTCCCCCAAGTATCAGAAGACGATCTGCTCGCGCTCCTCAAAACCCGACGCTTCGTCATCCTAGAAGGCCCGCCAGGCACCGGGAAAACACGCATGGCCCTGCGGCTCGCAGAACGCATCGGCTCTAGCACCACCATCCAATTTCACCCCGCCCGAACCTACGAAGATTTTGTTGTTGGTTTGTTTCCCACGCCCTCCCAGCAAGGCCTCGCCTTCGAAAAACGGGCCGGCGATCTCCTGCGCGCAAACCAGGCAGCACAAACCGCCACCAACGGCCACCTCCTCCTCATCGACGAGATCAACCGCGCAAACCTCGGTGGCGTACTCGGCGAATCCATCTACCTCTTCGAAACCGGCGACGAAACGCGCTCCATTTCCCTTCCCTACACCCCCGACGGCTACAACCCTGATTTCCAACTACACCCCCGCCTCTACGTGCTCGGCACGCAAAACACAGCCGACCGTTCCATCGCCCGCATGGACGTTGCCATCCGCCGTCGATTCGCGTTTGTGAGCGTGTGGCCTGACTTAAGCGTCGTTCAAGCACATAGCACCGAACTCGCCACGTCCCTCTTCCAAGACACCATCGAAACATTTAGCGAATATGCGGATGACGCAACCCTGCAATTGATTCCAGGACACGCCTATTTCTTGGATCCACAGCCGAACGCACCAGAAAATGCGAAAGATTTACGCGTGCTGCACCGCCTGCAATACGAACTTTTACCGCTATTGCGCGACTACTTGGACGAACGTATGTGCGGCAGTGCCACAGAAGCCATATCAGGGCTCGCCGACCGTGTAGAAAACCGGGTACTCGAGGAACTCCAGCGTCTGCAACATTATGGCGACTAAGCGCAACAGTAGTCAACGCGCGTTATGGCAGCATGAAAGTGCGCCGGCCGTACTGCGCGGCGTCGATAACGGCCCCGCCATCGAAATTCACGCCCACCACGTGCAAGCATCAGGCGACCGCTGGTTCGGCGCATTTTTGGACGCAAACCGCTCCAATCTGGATCAACTTTCACTGCGTCCAGAAATTCACGCGGGTCTCACCACCACGTTGCGTCTTCATCCAAGCGAACATATCGGTGCCGTGCCTTTATTTTCGCCAAGCACGCGGCGTGTGGTTGCGGGGTTGGTCGTTTCTGCGAGACTTGGCTGGCATTCGCTTGGTAGCGTGCTGGGCGGGATAGGGTTTCAGGTGGAGCCGCGAATTCAAGGCGACGTGTTGGTTCCGGGTTCCGCCCGCGAGGTTCCTGTTTGGCTCCTTGCCGCCCCGGTCATCCGCGCCATCGAGGACTATATTCTTCATCGAAAGCAGGGATTTATAGAAAAACGGGAGCTTAAAAGTTCTCCGCGGGGACGCATCGATTGGGCGGCGTGGGCACGTAAACAGGTGCCGAAAGGACAGTGGGATAGCTTTCCTTGTAGATATTATGAAACAGGCGACGACCCCACGTTTTTGTCTGCGATTCGGTGGACATTGCGCACCATCGACCATCAGCTGCAACGGTATGATGCGGCACCACCGGCGCGTTTATTGCGCCAACGCATTACTTTGTTGCAACCGCTAATTGGTGCAGGCGCAGCGATACGACCGCACGCCGAGCTACGGGCCTCGGACTCTGAGTGGATCGCTTCGGCTGCACGCGCGATGCAATGGGTTGCAGATGAACGCGGACTTGGCGGGCTGCAACGACTCGATGGCATCAGCTGGAGCTTATCCATCCATGAGGTATGGGAAGCATGGGTAGATGAACTCATGAAATCACTCGCTCCAAGTCTTGGTTTGCAGCACGTCCCTCGCAAACAAACACAACGCGGCATTCATTGGGAAACACCGTTGCGATCCATGACCAAGCTGGTGCCCGATAGCGCTTTAACCGGCGCGGATCGCATGGTGTGGATCGACGCCAAATACAAACCTCACCTTCACCACCTCGCCCGCACCGGCTGGCATGGTCTTTCTGACGACATGCAAGCGGCGCATCGGGCGGACCTACATCAAGCGTTAGCGTATAGCGCGCTCAGCGAAGATGCGGTGGTCGATTCACTCCTCGTTTATCCGCTTTTAGGACGCGAAACCGCACCACCCCACGCCACCGCCACCCTTACCCGTGGCCGCCGTTTATTGCGGCTTCACCTCATCGGCGTGCCCTTCGGTTTTTCCTCTGAACACGCGCGCGAACAGACACGCCTCCGCCTTCAAGAAGCGCTGCGGATGGAAAGGTGAAAGGTGAAAGGTGAAAAGTGAAAAGTTAGAAGTGAAAAGCGTTCTGGAGGGGTGGCGACAACCCAAGCCGTTGCGCAAAACTGCATCGTTGCCCGACTCGCGCAACACGTCACGGCTAGGCAACAACTAGGTCCACCTTCCCGCGCCACGAATCGCTTTTCCTCTCTTGCACCTATTGCCACTCCCCTTGCATCGCGCCGCTTCAATCCACCCGATACGCCGCACGGGCGGCTTGCAAGCCGCCCCTACATTTCAATTCTCACTGCGCCTTAATTCCTTCTTCCTTCTTCCCTCTTCCTTTTTCCGCCGCGCCGTCTTTTCACTTTTCACTTTCCCCTTCGCCTCTCTCGTCCCATTCAACTTTCCCTCCAAACCTGCTATGCACCTGCGCACACTGTTCACAGAGAGGCACACTGCATGTCCAAGGTTCATGTTCTTTTTGTCTGTCTCGGCAATATCTGCCGCTCCCCCTTGGCCGAAGGCATCTTTAAAGACCGCGTAAAAATGCTCGGCAGAGCCGACGAGTTCGTGGTCGATAGCGCAAGCACCTCAGGCTGGCACGACGGCAAACTGCCCGACCAAGGCAGTATCAATATCGCCAAAAAACGTGGGCTCGACATCACCGACCAACGCTCACGTAAACTCACCGAAAACGACTTCGAAACCTTCGACTATATCATCGGCATGGATGACTCCAACCTGGAGAATATCCGCCGCGTGCGCGCACCTAAAAATGGCCAACTCCTTAAAATCGGCCAATTCTACGCCGCCGAACCCAACAAATGCGTGCCAGACCCATGGCAACAAGACGAAAACGCCTTCGCCTTCGTCTACGATATGATCGAAAACAGCGTCGATGCCCTCATTGAACACATCGACGCAGAAAAGAAGTAAAAAGACACAATAATAGCAGCCGCTTAGGAGAACGAGCGGCCCTGCTATGACCCATAGGTACACCCAGTGCGAGAACGTTTTTGGGAGCGCTACTCCCTTGGCGAACTAAACCAAAAAGAATGGGAAGCCCTGTGCGACGGCTGCGGAAAATGCTGCCTCAAACGCGTAGTGAAAGACAACCACATGACCGTCTATAGCGTCGCCTGCCGATTGCTCGACCTCAACACCACGCGCTGTAGCGACTACGCAAATCGGCTCGAAAAAATGCCAACCTGCCACGCGCTCACACCCAATAATGTGCCCCAATATACCTGGCTTCCCAAAACCTGCGCCTACCGACGCGTCCACCTAGGCAAACCCCTGCCCGAATGGCACCCGCTCCTCACCGGTAACCGTAACGAAATGCGCAAACGAGGCGAAAAAGTCGGCACCTTCGCGCTCTCACGTAACGACGTCAATAAACGCCAAATGGAACGGCACGTCCTCAAAGAAAGACAGCTGAAGAAGTGAAAAGTCAAAAGTGAAAAGTCAAAAGTCAAAAGCGATTTGATGCTGCGGGGAGAAATTGAGGCGGCGAAGGAAGAAGGAAGAAGGAAGAAGGAAGAAGTGAAGAGTCAAAAGTGAAAAGCAGACGCACGGAGGTGGCATTTAGGGGCGGCAAGCGTTCTTTCGTTCCCCGAATGACGAAACGAGCTTCCCGTCTGCGCCAGCGAGGAAAAAAAGAAAAAGCGCTCCGAGTCTATCGCGACGTCCGAAACTCTTTTCACTTTTCCATTTTGACTTTTAACTTTTCATTTCATCATGCCCAAGGTCGCCATTTGGTGCCACGGTTACCGCGAATTTCTCGGTTTTCGGGTCCAATCACAAAGTTATTTTGGTCAGAAAAGGCGCGTTCGTTGTTTACTTCGTCGCCGCGTTTACGCATGGGGGTAAGGCCATGTGCGCTACGGATGTGGACGATTTCGTGCGGGCCTGGGCGCAGGTCGACTAGGGCACCTTTGCGCGAGGCGTTCAGGAGTTGTTCTTCGTTGCCGATGGGGTCGGCGACCGTTTTGGCTTTGAGTGTCCACATGAGGAGCGATGTCGGATCGGCGTGGGGGTAGCTTTCTTTGAGCAGGTCTTCTTGGTTGAAGAAGGCTTTGCCGATGTCATTTTGATTCACGGGGCCTGCCATCAGGCAGATACCTGCGAGCAGGTCGCAGTCTTCTGGGAGTTCTACAACGCCCATCAGTTCTGCAAAGAGGGCTGCGCGCGAGGATGCGGCACCGGCGACGCGGATGGCGTGACGCCAGCCGAGTTGTGCTGCGTGGACCATATTGTGATCGAGGCCGCCGATGTAGATACGTTGGCCGGTGAGCGCGAACGCTTTGCGGCCACGTTCGGCGTTGCGTGTCAGAAAGCCACGCAGCGGAACATCCGCCCATTTGGGAATGGTATCGATGACAAAGTCCGTGACCCGGTCGAGTTGTTCTCGCACTTGTTCTAGGCGTTCTTGGCCTTCTTCTGTGAGGCTATCGATACGCTCGAGGAGGAGGATTTCTTTGGCTAGGCTGCGCGGGATGCCTGTCCAGTGCGTAAACGCATTGTAGGCTGCGCGTCCTGCCATTTCGGTCATACGCTCGGGCACATCCATCTCTTGGTGTTGCTGGTATTGCGATGGAGCGCTTTCTTCTTGGTTGATACCTGGCAGGATACGCTCGCTGCGGAAGGCAAGCATGTTGGCGCCGATTTTTCGGTAGGTGACTTTTTCGATGGCGGGGCGTTCCTGTTTAGGCACTTGTCCTACTTGTGCGACAAATGCGATACGCCAGCCTTCGCGTCGCAGCGCGGGTGTGAGGCCCACCAGTGCGCCAAGGTCGTGGATACGCTTTTTATTTTCTTGTCCTGCTTCGTCTGTGAAGGGGCGCAGCAGCACGTTGGCTTTACGGCGTCCGTTGGAGGCGACCACCACGGCGCGTTCTAGCTGATCTGCGAGCACGCCGATGTGCAGATCTTGCAGGTAACCGATGGTTGGGATGTCGTCGTAGCCTTGGAATTTCTTTTGGATGGCGCGCAACGGCACCGTGGCAAGGCTTGTGACGGGTTTATGTCCGACAAAGGTGAGGAGCGTGGTGAAGGGTGTGCGGTAGGGACGCGAGAGCACCACGTGTGTATGTGTTGCGTTATCGAGGACCGGCGCTTCTAGACCTTCGAGGCCGCGCAGGAGTGGCGCGGCTTGCATGGAGGTTTCGAGGTCTAAAATAATGGTTCGTTGCCCTCGAAAGTTCGTCGATTGACGGGCGGTGAGCACGCCGAGCGCGTTTTCTTCGAAGAGTTCTTGCTCGGTGACGACGTCGCCGCCGGGAATGTAGGCGCTGGGGCGGTCGAGCGAGAGAAGCTTCAATGCTTGCTCGCCTTCGTTTTCGCTGAGGCTGATGCGGGTGCGGTAACCTACGGGCGAGGCGCTTTTGAGCGCTGTGGGCAGGTGGTAGCGACCCTTTTTCTCATCTCCGCGCGCAAAAACGGCGTCACGCTGCGCGCGTTTTTCTACGGGAGGAGGGGTAAAACGTACCACTTCCAAGGCTTTAGGCGTTTCGTAGTTCATTTTAGACACGGGTTCATCCTGAGGGTTAAGGTCCGTACAAATTTCCGCATTTTATCTTTGGCTGAATGCCCCCAGCAATTCGGCTCTCTCAGTCAAGCCATATCCTTGCCCGTGATACAAGCGAAAACCACACATGAAACGCCCAAAGTCTTTATAGAATGATTGAATCGCTATTCATTATTGTGGCACAAAGACCACGAAGCATAAATGAATACATATTCAGTTTTCCTTTCGCTTTGTGGAAGGTGTAGATGGAAGAAGATGGTCGTGGCTGTGCGCGCAGCAAAAGCGATGGCGGGTGCTGCGGCCAGGTCGTGGTGAAATCGCGATAGCTTGGACGGGCAAAAGGTCGTAAAGCATCCGTGTCTTCAATGGAATTCGGAGAGTGATTGTGGTTTGCGTACGCGCAGACATCGAAGCTGCGACGCGCGCGGTGTATCGGGCGCGTCCTCTGCAGGTGGAGCTACAGGCGGCGTGGGCGGCATGGCGCGATGCGCTTTTGGCGCGGTTTTTCCCTGCGTTTGGGGTAGAGCGCATCGGCGGTGATGTGTTTTCGGGGGCGGTGGACATGCAGATTGAGCACTTGTCCCAGCGTTTTGAAGCGAGCGCCTTTGGGAGCGAGGTGTTCATTTGGGCATGGGAAGCGTGGCAACATGCGGGCGAAGAAACGTGGGGGCGCGCCGCGGCGTCGGGGCAGGATGTTGCCAAAGTAACGCAGCTTTTTACGGACAAAACGCTTGCAGAAGACTTGATCGCACCGATGTTGGCAACGCTCCAAGAATGCCCGATCGGCAAGTTGCAAAAAATCCGCATTTTGGACCCGTGTAGCGGGACATCGGCCGTGCTTTTGACGGCGTTTCGCGCGTTGGTGCCGCTCTTTTGCACGCGTTTGGGTTGGAGTGTGGCACAGAGCGTACAACATCTTCTTGCGCACACGCTACGCGGCGTAGAGATCGATGCTGCCTGCGCGCGTGTGGGCGCGTTGGTGTTGGCGCTAGAGGCGCAGCATGGGTTGCGCGATAATGCTGCAGGCTGGCGGGCGTGCGCTGCGCTGCCCTCGCCGATCGCGTGCACGCAGACTTCGCGTCCGACTACGACGCAGGACCGCGCCCGGACGCATTTGGGCAGTTTGTACGACGACACGCGCCATGACAGCAAAGCACTCCGCGTGATGCTCGATAAAATCGCACCCGAAATCGAGACACCTGACCCAGTAAAAACATCGGCGCCGGTCATTCTTGGTGAGGTGCTGTCCGCCGGGGATGCTGCGCGCATCTTAAAGGAACCGACCCATCATATCTGCACCAACGTGCCCTTTTTAGCGCGTGGCAAGCAGCCAGCGTTTCTGCGGGCGTTTTGCGCGGAGTTCTATCCCGACGCGCGCTACGATTTGGCCAATGTTTTTCTGGAACGTTGTTTAGAGATCGTTGCGCCTGCTGACGGCCAGGTGCATGTGCTGATGCCGCAGAACTGGCTGTTTTTACGCAGTTATTTAAAGCAGCGGCGGCGGTTGTTAGCAACGCACACGTGGCATGCGCTGCACTTTTGTCAAGAAGGTGCGTTCCGGAGCGCGGCGGCGGCGGGCGCCTTTGTGATTTTGTTGCATTTGGGCACCGCCGCGCCCTCACCCGAACACAGGATTGCGCTCAGACGCGACAGCGGCGCCGGTTTTGGTGCTACTACGTCGTCTACCCCGTCTGTGATGTATCAAACCCGTCTGCAGCGCGCGTTTTTAATGCAAACCGGCGCACGTGTGACGTGGGATGCACCAGAAACCGCAACGGATCTTCCGTTACTCAAGGACTATGCGGACGCGTACGTGGGCTTACAGACGGGGGATGATCCGCGGTATATTCAGCCGTTTTGGGCCTTCGAAAGCGCGGACCCAGCAATTTGGCAGCGTCTGCAGAATGCGCCCACGGACTTTCAGCCCTGCGACGGCACCTCATGGCTTGTGCGTTGGGAAGACGCCCGTGGCGCGCTGCATGCTGCGTACGGTGCGCGTCCGGATCAAGGGCATCAGGCGGTAGGCAAACAAGGTATCGCCGTGCAGCGCATGCGCAGCATCTTTGCCTATGACTACGCGGGCACGCGGTTCCATCAGAATATTGCGGTGATCGTCCCCAAAGACCCGATACATTTTGATGCGATCCGTGCTTTTTGCCACGCCCCCGCTTTCGAAAGCGCGGTGCGGCGGCTCGACCAGAAACTCAACGTCACCAATCGCACCTTGGTAGAAGTTTCCTTTGATTTGGCGCATTGGCAAAAGGTCGCCGACAAACAGGCCGCTGCGTCAGCGCCTCCGCGCGATCCATCGGGTAAAAACGCGTGTCGGCAGTGGGGATTTCAAGGCTTTGGCGCACCAGAACACGCTGAGCACATCCATCTTTGCCGTTATTTGGGGATGCGCTGGCCTACCGAGAACACTTCTTCTGACGCTGCGGTGTCTGCGCATGCGCCTTGGTATCTTCTGCTCCATGACGCGCCCTATGCGCACAAGGAAAACATCGTCGCGTCATGGCTAGATGCACTCGCCCACGACGCTCTGGGAGACCACGCGCTCCGCGCCGCGTTCGAACAGAAGGACGCGGATGCGCGACGCGCGTGGTTACGCGATCAGTTCTTTAAAGAACATTGCACGCTGTTTCTGCAGCTGCCGTTTGTGTGGCAGATTTGGGATGGCGAACCTGACGGATTTTCGATGCTGGTGCGCTATCATCGCCTGACGCATACGGGTTTGCGCGAGGTGATTTCGGAAGTAACTGCATGGATGGCCTATCTGAGCGCAGACATCGCAGATGCAGCGACGCGCAAAGACATCGATCGCAGGCGCACTGCCGCCCACAAATTACACGCACGTTTGACGCAGATTCTGAACGGCACGCCGCCCTACGATCTGCACATTCGCTGGAAATCACCAGCGGAACAGCCAAAGGCTTGGACGCTCGATTTGAACGACGGCATCCGCGTGCATTTACGCCCTTTTCTGATGGAGCCGTCCCTTTCGCGCAAAGGACATGGGGTTTTGCGCCATCGCCCAAGCGTGCATTTTCGAAAAGACAGAGGATACGAGCCGGCAGACAACCCATGGGCCGCACAAAATCTGGCCGATGGGCTCCACGCAGGCGCGCGGGTGAACGACCGTCATCGCTCCGATCTCGTTTAAAGAACTCCTTCGCGCAATGGAGACCGACGTGCGTCAAAAAACCGGTAAGGCCGAAGAAAATTAAAAGAATCGCTAAAAATCGAAGAATCAGCGGATATTTCGGGCGATCCAGCGGTCGAGCGCGTTGGCGAAGGCTTGGCGATCGGAGGCTTGGTAGGCACGCGGCCCCCCGGTTTCGATGCCCGCATCGCGCAAATCCTGATGGAAGTTACGCAAGGACAGAATCTCGCGCACATCGGCTTCGGTGCGTGTGTTTCCGCGATGATCGATGACCTGTGCGCCAGCTTCTACCGCACGTGCAGCCAGAGGAATGTCGGCACTGATCACCACCTGTCCTTTGCGGCATCGCTCCGCAATATAGTCATCGGCCGCATCCGGATCGGATCCCACCACCACGCTGCGAATGCACGGATGTTTGGGATGATCGTACCAGCGGTTGGCCACAAAGGTGATCGGGATATTTCTGCGCGTGGCCACGCGGTGCAGTATTTCCACGATCAACTGCGGCGTGGCGTCGTGGTCGATCCAGACGATGGTGTCATCATGAGGATCGGCAGCGATGTGCGCGTCGGACGCATCTGAGGACATGGTGGTACGGCGGTGAAGAGTACGAAAGGTAACGCGTAGTGGCATAGGTCAAAGCACGAGACGCTTGCAACATCTACCGCTAAGCGCGCATCATACGCTGTAGTGGTTCGTCGTGATACGGCCTCCCCATGCTATGGGCCTGTTTCTTTTCCTTCTTCCAGAGACCCTTCATGAATACTTATCGATGGAGAAAACTTGCCTTGCGCACAGCGATGATCTCGTTACTGAGTTTGTCTGCGGTTGCGTGCAAGCAGAAGAAATCGCATCTTGAGTCGGACGCCAAAGACGCAGAAGTTCAGGCAGAGCAAAAAGAAGAGGATGAAACCCTTGGCAGAGCCGAAGACGACCTCGATGCGGACGGCAAGCGCGAGCTACGCCTAGCCATCGAATCCGATCGCCGTTCCGAGGAAAATAAAGCCCGTGACGACGCACGCCACCCGCGCGAAACACTGGAATTCTTCGGCATCAAACAAGACATGGTCGTGCTTGAAATCGGACCTGGCGCTGGCTGGTACTCCGAAATTCTGGCGCCCTTTGTCGCCGGCAAAGGCGAACTCATTGTAGGATTGCCCGACCCCGAAGGCCCCAGTGCCAAATACCGCAAAGGCTGGGAACAACTCGTCAAAGCAGACGAATCGATGTACGGCAGCGTGCGTTCCATCGTCTTCGATCCGCCCACTTACAAAGACCTCCCCGAAGGCACGGTCGATATGGTGCTCTCCATCCGTAACGTCCACGGTTGGGTCGGCAATGATACCATCGATGACGCCTTCGAAGCCGTTTACAAAACGCTGAAACCAGGCGGTATCTTCGGTGTGATCGATCACCGCGCCGATGATGATGCCAACCCCGAAGAAAGCGCCAAACAAGGGTACACGCCGCAACCCTACGTGATCGAGCGCGCAGAAGCCGCCGGCTTTGAACTCCAAGAAGCCAGCGAGATCAACGCGAACGAAAAAGATACCAAAGACCACGCCAACGGCGTCTGGAGTCTGCCGCCCACCCTGCGCCATGACACCGACGAAGAAAAAGAAAAAGCCCTCGACATCGGCGAAAGCGACCGCATGACCCTGCGCTTTGTCAAACCCAAGGAGTGATTGCTGCGCATAGCGCAGTAAATCACTCAATTATGAATTGAGAAGTTAGAATTGAGAAAGACGGCGTTTAAGGACGCCGTCAGTTTTTGGTGCGCCATCCATGGTCCCATCCATCGAAGTCCCCTATCGTTTGCATACGCTGGGGCGCTTCGACTATCCTCTGGGAACTCACAATTCTCCGAAAATTAAGAGGATCACCATGCGTACGCATGCCCTTTGGCTTCTGCTGTCTGCCGCACTGCTCATGAACGGGTGTGGCGCCAAACAATCCAACGCTTCCGAAGAAGCGATTCAATCAAACGCCGAAACCAATTCAGACCCATCGGAAAAATATCCAGACCGCGGCGCGCGTAATCGCCAAGCACAACCGCTGACACGTCTGGAAGTCCTGACCGCCTTGGCCAATGCGCCCACACGCGCCGAAGAAAACCGTGCGCGCAATGCGGCACGTCACCCAGCGGAAACCCTGGATTTCTTCGGCATTGAACCCGATATGACCGTCATTGAAATCGGTCCTGGCGGTGGCTGGTACGCAGAAATCCTGCGCCCCTACCTCTTAGAAGATGGCCGCTATATCGCGGCGCTCGACGCACCCGATGGTCACCGTGCCCACTACCGCAAAGGCTGGGAGAAACTCGTCGAAAGCCAGCCAGAACTCTTTGCAGATGCCGAAACCACCGTCTTTTCTCCGCCGCAATACCAGCTCGCAGAAGACGATAGCATCGACATGATCGTCACCTTCCGTCACGTGCACGGTTGGATCAATGACAATACCTACGCGTCCATCTTCCCCGAGCTCTTCCGCGTCTTAAAACCAGGTGGCGTGCTCGGCGTGGTTACGCACCGCGCACACGAAGGCGCTGACTTTAAAGAAAGCGCCAAAGCCGGCTACGTCCCCCAAGAATGGGTGATCGCACAAGCCGAAAAAGCAGGCTTTGTGCTCGACGAAGCAAGCGAAATCAACGCCAACCCCAAAGATACCAAAGACCACCCAAACGGCGTGTGGAGTCTACCGCCCACCCTCAAAAATGAAACAGACGAGCAGCGCAAATCCTCCGCAGAGATCGGCGAAAGCGATCGCATGACCCTACGTTTTGTGAAGCCCGACACCCATTAAGCCACGCGCGTAAGTCCACCAGTTGAAGTCACTTTTGCTGTCGGAAGCTCCCCGCGGGCCGCTCGAGCGCACGTAAAGTGCGCTCTTTTGCTTCTTGGTACACCTGCGCGCCAGCAGCCATATTGAACGGACTGAGCCTTCGGAAAGCACCAAGGTCCAGCACAAGGGTATTTTCACGCATGGGCGGGTGCGTGAGTTGGACCTTTCTTCGCCAAGGCGAGCGTGTAGAAAGATGGTGGTACAAGGTGCGCTCCCCCATCTCCAAGCTTTCGAAACCGGGGCGATCCGCAATACCACCGTCTAAAAACCTATCATCGCCAATGCGTACGGGCTGAAACATGCCCGGAAAGGCCGCAGAAGCACGAATCGCATGCACCGCATCGCCACGATCGAGCACGACCGTCGATCGCGATTTAAGCGACCACGCGGAACAAGCCCAGGTGGTTGGCAAATCTTCGATGGTTGTGATGGGCAACGCATCGCGCAGCAACGCATCCATGCGTTCACCGCGCAACAGTCCGCCGCCGAAGGCCGGATCCCAGAAAGCCTGCCGATCGATGCTGAAAAGGATGTCGCGCAGGGTTTGTATGTCGACGCCCGCCGCCACACAGCCGCCCACCAGCGCCCCTGCGCTCGATCCCACCATGCGTTGCGGCCGTAACCCCGCCTCAAGCAACGCCTCCAGCATGCCCGCATGCGCATAAAAGCCGAAGAACCCCGACGACATGCACAACGTAAACGGTTCTTTTTGTAACTGATCGATGAGGGACGGCGGCGTGCTGTACATTTTTCAATCTCGACTTGTATATACCCTATACTGACTTCTGAAGTCTTATCAGACGATGCGCAAAAACAAAGAGATCCTGAGATCAGGCATTCGAGTCGTAATTCTAAATCCTTCCGTCCGTCGAGAACAGCAAGCAATAGTCATACCAGATAAATTCGCAGTCACCACCGCGTCGACGTTATTAGTGACATTTCAATACCTTAGCATACCATATCTCTATGACTTGCGAATGGCTTGCAATTTTCAGAACTAGTCGTCATTCTTAAAAAGGTGTGAATTGATTTCCTTATTATTTCGCGGCGGAACATATGAATGTCTCACATTACCTTCCCCAAAGAACAGTCACACTGTTTTCATGTTTCTTATTACGTGTTGCTGGATCTCGGCAAAGAACGCGTACGGCATGTCAAAACCAGAACCGGATTGTAAAACGTTTGGACCTTTACCTCAACAAGGAGCCGTGGATGTGCATTTGGTGAATTCGTCCGGCTCGTAATCCTACGTGACCAGACAGGAACGAAATGCAGCCGCGATTGCGGCGATGATGAGATGGAATCAGCAATCGGAAAGCGCGGTTTCTTTTGTGTATCAAGGATCAGTCAGCGAGTCCCAGTACAACAACAACAAGTGTGACTACAAGGTTGTCACAACGCATAATATATGTTCGTCAGGAAGAGCCTATTTTTCTCCTCAGTGCGCTCAAAAGAAGTGGCAAATTGTACTGTGTGATTCTACACTTGATCCTAACGGCATTCCGCGCTCTAATGACTATGATGTCGGAAAGATTCTAGAAGATTACACTGACGTATTAAGTGTTCTTGTACATGAATTTGGTCACGCACAAGGATTAACTCATCCAGCATCGAACGATCCAAATAGTTTTGATGAATATTGCGATGGTAACGCGGCTGTTCTAGGTGGAAGCTATTGTAATGGATATAGCATGCACGAAATGTCGCGTCGTGATCTTTATCGATACGATAATTACTGCGCATCTCAACGAAATTCCTTAAGAAAATTGAAACTAAAATCAATTTTATCTTTCGGTCCCGTAATGCAGTCAAACTCCTATGGGATAGGAGGTGGATTGAGCAACGCTGCAATTTGGCAAGATAATTCGTCTAACAAAAACTACCTTGACACCCGTACTCCTTCAAACAGGTTCTATCGAGAACATCGTCAGTTTCCAGGGGAGCCGAGTTTTCACGACAGCTGGCAAGAAGACGAATCGCTTAGGACGGGTCAGACCTTTACTATCGGGATGCCTGCGTCATCTCACGAAACACGTTCTGGAATTAAAAATGACGACGAGAACGATGAATGGTTACAACGCTATTACGCTGCGTGGACTGAGCAATACCCATATTTCACATCTATGGGTTTTGTCGATTGGATCACCGCAACACGATGTATCACCACGTCATGCCTAAACCGGGTTGCAATACGTTCATTGTATCCGATCGAACTAGTTCACAACGTTAAGGATGACACGACATATGGTATGTGGGTTCTTCATGATCGTGAAAACCGGAATAATGCATATAAAGTTAATATCGCGGAATACGTCGGAAACGGCAGCACACCACTATTCGCGGAAAACTTATTGAACTCGTCTAACGTGCAATTTCAGACTACTATAAAGCCAACCCTTCATTGCGGAGCAAGGTCCTCTAGCTCTGCGAATACATGTGTCTTATTCTACGTACCGCTTACGGATAGACTAAACCGCCTACATTCGATATCGTTATCTCGTACAGGAAATGGATTTGAAGCGTTGTCTAATCCAAATCCTACAATGACGACAATAGACGGTGCTACCTATTCAATAGGTAGCACCCTGACCTCTTGGAAATTTCCCAGTGATATCTTCAATTCCACTTCGGATTATGACGTGTACGTGGCGTTTGCATCAAGTGGTCCTGGCTTCCCTTTAACTATATTAAAATTCGATGCTAACGGCCAAAACGGTCAGAAAGTCGGTGAATGGAGCACTGCCATTTCTAGCCCAACAGTGTCCCCCGCAACTGAGAGCAGCGCCTTCACGTATTTGATTTGGCTTGGCCCGTAATTGAACCTGACGTTCACCATGCAGTGTGACGACCCGCGCACGGCGATTCTACCTTCCGACTTTAGGAGATTCTAAAAATGATTAGCTTACATCCTTTCAATACATTTCTTTTCAAATCTCTGGGCGTGTCGGTCTTCGCCCTCGTCGCTTGCACGCTTTCAGGGTGTGATAGCGCCGATACGCCGGATACATCACGCGCAGAGCAATCCAAGGTCGGAGAAGATCCGGTCTCGTGCGCTAGCCTTCCGTACACAACGGTCGATGAGCAGTTACAAGCGGGAATGGACTTGGTGTACGGACGTGTCGAGCAGGTAGAGCCTGTCTTGGATGCCTTTATTGACGCCGATTCAGGCGATAGCACCGTGCATCAGCGCTGCGATGGACAGGTAACGCCAGCGATTCGTATCCAACTACAAGTTGAAAAGAGTTCCTGGGACCACACCACAGATACCCCGCTCACCATTACGCTGGAAGCCGAAGCGTTGCATCAAAGCGAATTTCAGCCGTCTATCGCAAAAGACGGTGCGCTTCAGTGGGCTAAAGATCCAGAATTCCTAGCGCCCGGTGCCACGGTCGCATTCGGAGGACCCGTGGTCGATCGGGATGCCATGGTGACCAAGCTCACCGGCGTATACCCACTAGACAACGGCAAGATTGCCCACGATTTCGACGCTGACAATCGATGTAAAACAGATGACTTTGTAGATCGCGATATCGATGAGCTTATTGAGAAAATTCGCGCTACCTCCGACACACGAACGCCTGTGGATATGTCGAAGGCATTGCATCTGTTTTCCTCCCACTGTTTGAGCGAAACGCCTTAATTACAGTGGTTCCAGCCGAATCAAGAATCGGCTGATACCGCGCTTCCTCGCGCCCGCACACCTTGCGGGCGCTTTTCTTATTCGCTGTGTCTATCGCTTTACCGTCTCGTCGTTTTCCCTTCGCATCCTCCACAACCGACGTGACGCGTGCACTCGTCACAAAGCTCCGCTACGGTCCATGCTGGGGACGCCGCTTTTATTATCAATGTTTCACTGGGGGGTGATGCATGGCGATCGATCTGAAACGACGAGATTTTTTGAAAATTGGCGCAGGGGTTGGCCTGTCTGCGCTGGTTGGGAATGTGGCATGTGGGCCTGACGGAGCGAACGAAGATGTCTGCGACCTTCCATTACCAACCGAAGCGGAAATGGCTGCCGGCGCGGTTCAAAAAGGTCCATACGTACAGTACATTGATAGAACCAGCGTTCGCCTACGTTTTGAAACACGTATAGATCAAGAAGTGCCTGTCATTGTTCAGCGTGGGAAAAGCACTGAAGAGTTGATTCCAGATCGCGTCAGCGACGAAATCAACTTCCGGCGCGGCATCGGTAAGCGAAATAACCCGCGGCAAGACAAAGCCGGAACGCACGTCTTACACACCCTAACGCTCGACAAGCTCACGCCCGGAGAAAGCATTTCGTACACTGTCATGCATGCTGCGGGAGAACCTATCTGCGGCACGGTTGTCGCCCCGCCCAGTTCAAACACTGCGTTCAGACTGGGATGGATCGCCGACACCATGTACCCCACCAACGAGGGCAGCATCGACTGCCTCATTGCGCAAAAACCAGATCTGGTGCTGCACGGCGGGGACCTCGTCTATGATACGAACCCCATCGATTCGTGGAACGAACTCTTTGCGCAGCTGCAACCCGTGTTTCGTAGCTGCGCCATGCACTTTAACGTCGGTAACCACGAATTCGAGTCGCAGAATGAAATCGTGGTGCAATTCGATCGCTTGTTGAACGGACAAGGTCTTGGCAGCCATATCGACGCCAATGGCAAAGACAACAGCATTGACGCCTACGGCAGACCGCGCCGTTATCACAGCTTTTATTATGGCGGCGTACAATTCATCTGTCTCGATTCCGAAAGCCGCATTCCCGAAGAAGAGGACTACGCGACGGGCGAGCTTATCGAAGAAAAGTCGGACGGCGTACGCGAACTGCTTTCAGAAGATTCCGAACAAATGCAGTGGCTTGATGCGCAACTCGAAAGCGCGAGGACAGATCCGGACGTCCGGCACATTGTGGTGTCTTTTCACCGTCCGTATTTCACATGGTCCAAGTATGGAACACGCGGCGAAACACTTTTGATGCGTGAATTATTGCATCCAAGATTCGTCGATGCCGGCGTATCGGCGGTGCTGTGCGGCCACGTCCACGCCTTCGAATACTTTGAGGTCGACGGTATTCCGTACATCGTGGACGGAGGAGGCGGTGCCCTGGGTGTGGATCCAGAACAGACCAAAGAAGAAATCCTGGAAGAACGACCAGAAGAAGCGGACTTCCATCAATTTGCGGATGGTTCCTACGGCATCACCACCATCGATTTCGAAAAGGATGGCGGTTTTACCGTGCGCAGATTTAAGGCTAGCGACGAACAAACGCCGCAATATGAACGATACTATCCGCCCAAAGCTTGAGCGTGAAACGATCGTTCAATTCATCGAGCGTGCGCGCATGTTTTTACGCTCGCGCTAGATTGCTCAGTCCTAGATCAGCGCGCGCCAGAGCATGCCGAAGGTGGTGGTATAACCGCTTGCACGGTGTTTGACGCGTCCTTCTTTGTTCAGGACATAAAGCGTGGGAAACGCGCTGACTTTGAGGTCTTTTGCCAACGTGTCATCGACCAAAATGACAGGATAATCCACCTTGTGTTTGTCAATGAATCGTTGGACTGCTTCGTCGGTTTGGTAATCCATGGCTACGCTGTAAATTTGTGCGCGATCGCCGAGCCATTTTTGTACGCGTGAAACGTTGTCGGAGGCAGCGCCACAGACACCGCACCAAGGGGCCCAAACCACCATCAGCGTAGTTTTGCCTTTCAAATCGTCTTGGGTGAGCGTGCCTCCACCGTAGAGCGGTGCTTCTTGCAAAGGAAAGGGTTCGCCCGTGGGAATCAGGTTACGCGCTTGGAACATCCCCACGGCGGTAAAGAGCAGCACAAAGAGAAAGAGATCGCGTGCCCAGCCTTTCCATTTGGGGGATTTTTTCTTGGTGGAAGGAGGTGTTTCAGCAGACATTTAGCTTTCTCCTGCGGCGCGTTTGAAGGCGCCGATGAGCGTGCGTTCGGTGATGATCTCGGAGAGGGTCCACGGCTGATCAGGGTTCTCTGGCGAATACACCAAGTAAAACGGAATCCCTGCGCGGTTGAACTCTTGAAGTTTGGCGCGGATGTCTTCGTCTTCGTGCGTCCAATCCGCGCGGAAGGTGGCCACGTTGTATTGGGCAATGGCCTCGGTAGTTTTGGCGGTTTCGATGGCGTTTTTCTTATTCACTTTGCAGGTGATGCACCAATCCGCTGTGAAATCGACAAAAACGGGGCGCCCCTCCTTCAGGGCGGCTTGCACACCTTCTTCTGACCACGGTATCCATTCCACATCACCAACGTGTGCGCTCATACTTCCGTTGCTCTTTTGAATGGGCAGCGGAAACGACAGGTACGCTCCAATGGCAATCACGGAGATGGCTGCCAGTATACCCAAGACTTTGGGGCGACCAGCGCCTTGGAATTGCACCAAGCCGTAGAGCCATACTGCGAGCGCAAGGAGTCCTGAGAACATCATCATCGCGGCCATGGCATCAACGCCTGCGGCACGTCCTAGCAGCCACAAAATCCATACGGCAGAGCCCATCAGGGCAAAGCCGAGAAAGATTTTGAGGTGTACCATCCAGTTGCCGGGTTGTGGCAGGAGTTTGGCCCAACCAGGCACCAAGGTAAGTAAGACCAGCGGTGCGGCCAAGCCGAGCGCCATCGCGCTGAATACGGCAATGATGGTGAGGATGCTCCCGGTGAGGGCAAAGCCGACGGCGGCGCCTAAGAAGGGTGCGGAGCACGGTGTAGCTAAGATGACCGCAAGCACGCCTTCAAAGAAACTGCGCTTGGTGCCCGTGGCTTCTGCGGTGCGGTTGGTGAGGCGATCCGGAGAGACGGTGATTTCGAAAACGCCGAATAAATTCAGGGAAAAGAGGACCAGAATTACCACGAGCGCGGCAAGAAAATTCGGTTGCTGAAACTGAAACCCCCAGCCGACTTGGGTACCGGTGAGCCGAAGCGCGATGACGGCTGCGGCGAGCCCCCACATGGTCAGCAGAATTCCTGCGGTATAGGCGCTTCCATGACGGATGATCTCTCTGCGATTCTCATGCGCAAGGGTGGCGAACGACGATATCTTGAGGGCAAGGACAGGAAAGACGCAGGGCATCAGGTTCAGGATGATGCCGCCAAGAAAGGCCATGAGAATGATCCACAGCATGCTGGCGGGCTCAGAATCGTCGTCATCATCGAGCGAAATCCCAGGCGTGACCGTTGCGGTACGCTCATCGTCCGGCACGGGTAGAAGCTCTGGCGTGGCATCTTTGGTGTTGCTGGCGCAGTTTTTTGCGATGCGTTCGCCCTCGCCCGCCCACGATGGTAGTTCTTGGGCTTCAGAGACGTGGTCTTGGTCGGCCAGGGTGAGTTCGTGCAGGATATGAACGGGGTGTTTTCCGCCGTTCGGGTCTTCGAACATGGCCACGGCCGACAGGACGGGCTTTTTCAGGGGGCGCGTTTCTTGAAGGCGACCGCGCATGCGTACCACCCAGCCTTTGGCGGCTGTGGGGTGGGTACGAATGTCTTGGAGCTCGATATCAAGGGCGGAGTAACCATCGGCCACAAAGAGGTGACGCGCATCGTCTTCTTGGACCATCATCAGATCGCTATCGCAGGTTTCGGCGTCCTCGCAGGCGATGAGTTCGAGCACGATATCGACTTCATCTGCAATCGCGGTGCGTGAATAATGGGCACGGGTTTCAATGTTGGCGTCTTCTGCGCGCCGCGGTACACGCTTTTCGGATTCTTGCATCAACGCGCGCGTGCGATCGTCTGTGTGGACCGTCTTCTCGCCGACTTTGATGCGACGTGAAAGGGAGGCGTATCCAGGCAAGCAGAGGTCTTTACACGCCAGATAATCGATGTCTGCTTCAATGAGGATATCGTCTTTGGCGTCGCTACTGACGGTAGCTTCGCTGTAAAGCACCACATGGTGTTTATAACCGTAGCTCGCCTGTTCCTCTGTAATAAAAGCGCTCGGCGCGGCCCATTCCAAGGGACCGAAGGTCACGTCTTCGGCTTTCCAATCGATGTAGGTGGGGATGCCAGCATCGCCTGGGTTTTGCCAGTAGATGTACCACGAGGGATCGATTTCGAAGGCAACACCGACGCGAAAGGTGTCACCGGGTTTTACTTCTACTGCGCTAAAAATGAGTTTGGAAGCGACGCGCCCATCGTTATCGTGCACGGTGTCGACGGTGTAATTGTCGTCGGCGCTGTGTGCGTGTGCGGGCAAGGACCAAGCGAATATGCCGAGGAGCGCCAAGACCAAGGTCCAGACGCGCGGATATCGTTGGTGGTGAAAAAGAGTCGTCATATATTTCAACGGGTCAAACGTTCTATGATCTGTAGCTTCGCGTTTACAGTGCGTGGTTAGACGGACGAAGGCGCGTCAACTTCTAAAGAAAATCCCTGAGCGAGCCAATCGCCGATGCCGCCGTACAAACGAACGGTATCGTAGCCATGCGCACGCAGTATCTTCGCGCTTTCGATGGCGGCGTAGCAGAAAGGTCCGCGACAGTACGCAACAATGCGGGTGGTCGGATCGAGTTCATCCAGACGAGACTCAAGCTCATCAAAGGGAATCGAACGAGAAGAAGGCAAATGGCCGGCCTGATATTCCTCAGCAGGTCGTAAATCGAGGAGCGTCAGGCTGCCGTCCGACACGCCCGTGAGCAAAGCGTCCGCGTCCAAGGTGCGAATCACCCTGTCGTGATCGGGCACCGTCGCCATGCTTTCTCTAAGCGCAGGCGATTCATCCAGACCCAAGTCGCGCAGCGCAAGCCACATACGCATCGCCGCATGATTGGCGAGCGCATAATACACATGCCGGCTCTCACGCCGACGCGAAATCAAGCCCGCGCTCTGTAAGGCCTTTAAATGCGCTGAAGTATTCGGCGCGCTATGACCGATCATCTCCGCCAATTCATCCACTGAACGCTCGGTTTGCATCAGCAGATTCATAATTTTAAGACGGGTGGGATTGCCAAGAGCTTTGCCAATGGCAGCCATATGTTCGTACGCGTCGGTGGCGAGGTCTTTCACAATCGGTATGGGTTTTAACGGGGAAGGAACAATTACCTTAACGATTAAATAACTATTTAAGTCATTTTATTCCAATTCTTTGTGCTCACCCGAGACGCGCTTGGTGTTCCATGGGCACAACGCAACGTAACGCCTCGATATCATGCAGCAATCTAGCTTCAACCGAACGCATCGACCCTACCTGCTGGCACAGCGTTTGACTTTCGTGCGTGGGTGCGCATCGTTGCACCCAAAGCATGAATCATCCTGTTTTAGAGATCACACATGAGTTTTTTCGGACTTCTTTGGCTGCTGCTTGTCGGGTTGCTGGCCGGAATTTTCGCCAAAGCCCTCTACCCTCAGAGCCGCCGGATGGGTTGGGCCGACACCATGGCCCTCGGCGCGGCCGGCTCCATTTTTGGTGGCTGGCTCGGTGGCCTCTTGGGCATGGGCTCCGGCAAACCTGGCGGTATCTTCACCGCAACCATCGGCGCGCTTTTACTGCTCTATCTATACAATCGCGTGTTGGTGCAGCTGCGACGCTAAGACAAATTTAGGCGAGCACGCCTTTTCGACCAAAACCGTACACCACCGGAAACACGTCATATGCAGGACGCGCCGGCGATTGAAGTTCCAATGCAAAACCTGCGGCATCAAGCTGCGCGAGCGCAGGATTATCGAGCCGACATCCGCCCGCAAGTTTGGACCACAAGGGCGTCGCACGCTTCTGAAACCCGTGCGCCAAGCGATGTTCCGCGCCCACATGCTCGGCAAAAATCAGCAAACCATCCGGTTTTAAAACGCGAAACATCTCTTGGGCTGCACGCCCAGGATCATCGATGGTGCACAACACAAAAGTCGCCACCACTGTATCAAAGCTCCCGCTTTCGAAGGCGAGGGACGTCGCGGATTGATCGACGATCTCGACAGGAAATGAACACGCAGAAGCGCCTTTCAACGCGCGTTTGCGCATGTGCGGATCGGGCTCCACACCCACCAATGCAGAAATATCACCGTACAACGGAAAATTCGCGCCTGTTCCACAGCCGATTTCAAGCACCCTGCCCTGCGCCCACGGCACAATGCGCTTGCGCACCGGCATGAGCCCACGCATGGCAATATCTAAGGTACGCGCTAAGACAGGATGTCCATCTTGGTTGAGCATGATGACCTTCAGAATAAGAGCGGGCGGGATCCGCGTGGACGTGATGTGCTCGTCCGGAATCCGGACGGGTATAATCCGGCGCGGGGGCGCTCGTCGCACGTTCTGCAAAAGCTAACAGAAGCTTGTTATTAGACCAAGAAGAGCACTTGTTGGGCGCTTTCTTGGGCGAGCAACGCGCGTTTGCGCTCCGTGCCCCAGCGAAACCCAGCAAGATGACCATCGCTGCGCACCACACGATGACATGGAACCAGCACCGCAATGTGGTTTTGGCCGATCGCCGTGCCCACCGCGCGCGCTGCTGTCGGCTTGTTCAATGCATCCGCAATCTGCTGATAGGTGCGCGTTTCGCCCGCAGGAATTTTGCGTAGTTCTTGCCACACCGAAACTTGAAACGCCGTACCAGCCCAGTGCACATCCACCGCGTCAATCGGCAGCGCACCTGCAATCACCTGCTGAAGCTTTTCCGTCCATCGAGCTTCTGCCACGGGAACCTCTTTCAATGCGTCGACTGGGACCTCGAATAGCTTCGAAAGCTGGGAGGATAGTTCATGGCGGCCAGCCTCAACATCATCGATCAGGGACAGCCAGCAGATTTTTTCTCCATGGCGCGCAGCCAAGGCCGTGCCGTGTTCGCTATCGAAAACCGTCCATTCGATCTGTTTTTGCATGGTTGGCGCTGGAGTGTTGGTGGAAAGGACAAAATGGTTCAAGGATTCGGTAGAGACCATCGTGACGATGGTGCGTGAAGCCGGCAAAAGCAAGACAGGTCCGCACGTAGGATGTACACGACGTGACGGACGTTCGGCGATGTCTCAAAACCTTCATTCATGCACAACGAGGCCTCGGTGTTATCTCTCATCATCGCACATCCAGACGATGAAAGCTGGGCATTTGGCGCGCTCCTATGCTTGGCCGCGCAGGCCGGCTGGCCGGTGCGAATCTTGTGCCTGACGTCGGGCGATGCCGGTGTGGATAAAAGACCCAAGCCAGTTACGGAACGCTCTTTGACAGAAGTGCGTGAACAGGAGCTCCGTGTTGCCATGGCGCATCTTGGCACCGATGTGTCGCTTACCTTTGCACGTTTGCCGGACGCGCATCTTTCTTCGCACATCCAAGAAGCGCGCGCAGCATTGCGTTCTTGGTGGTCGCCAGACAGCACACTCACCGCAACGTGGGGACCCGCGGGCGGCTACGGCCATCGCGACCACGTGGTTTGCTACGATATCAGCAGGGAGTTTTTCGAAGGCATCGATACGCCCGTGCTGACGGCACATTTTCCGTGGACGTCGGCACATGAGGTCTACCGCACACTGTGGCGATATCGTGGCGGTGCGTTGGTGATTGATGATTTTAGCGCTGCGGCGAACCACGAAACGTCACGCTTTGCTCTCGATGTAGACAAAGACGTGAAAGTCCAACTGCTTAAGCAACATATCTCACAAGTGGGCGGGGATGATGTCACGCGTTTTGTGCAGGCAGATTTAACGTGCGCGCTCTTAGAACAGGAACATTTTGATGTCTTGTCTCCATCGCAGTACGAACAGGCAGCGAGGGTGTTGCAGGCGGCCGACAACAAGGTGCGCTGACACTAGGTGTTCTACACGATGCTTCCATTTTCCCCTTGTGTAAGCTGTGCGACAGATTCTTCATCTCACACGCGACTTCCCTCCACGCTGGAACGGCGGCATTTCGACTGCGGTGGCTGCGGTTGTGCGCGTTGAACGCGCCATGGGTCGTCATGTGACGGTGGTATCTTTTGACGGCTGGCGCCCAACCAGAACGCCCTCTGCTTCCGAAATCGAACCGTTGCAACCGACCTTTCAGGAGGCGGGTACGTCGTCACAGGGTTCGCTGCGTATCTATCGTTGCACTTCTGACGTACCGATAGAAAACCTTTATGCTGCGTTTTCTGGCGCAACTCTTGCGCGGGTAGAGGTGCATCACCCCATGCTCTGGCCGATTTTCAAAGGTCTTGAAACGCATTTGGCGGAGCCGCCTCACAGCACCTATGTTGCGCACGTTCACGCCGCGCAAATGGATAGGGAACGCGCTTTGGAACGCCCGACGCTCAGCGCCCAAAGCGAGGCGCGCGCGTTTGTGGAAGCAGATTTGGTTGCTGTGACCAGCATCGCGCAGTTTCAGCAATTGCGCAGCGCGTATCCGGTGCTTGTGACCAAGCTCATGTGCCGAAAGCATCGCCTGACCCTCAAGGAGCTTCCGCGGTGGATACCTTACGCGCAAAGGAGCACGGACATTGGATTATTCAGTCGCTTTTCTGACCTTAAGAACACGGACGCTGCGCTTGATGCCATTGCTGCGGCGCTGGAAGCGAACCCAAACGCTCGCGCGGTGGTGGTGGGCGGCATTCCTGACAATCCACGCACGGAACGTAAAAGCTGGACAGCATTTTTAGGGCGCTGCGCGCCTGGCGTGGCGTCGCGCATTCGATTTTTAGGTTGGTTATCGCATGACACTGCGCTTCAGGTCATGGCGGACACGCGCATCGTCTTGGCGCCCAGCCGGTTGGAGACTTGGGGACTTGTGGTTCAGGAAGCGATGGCGCTTGGTGCGTGTGTGATCGCGACGCCGATTCCGTCGCACATGGAGCAAATTGCGCATGGTCGGACGGGGTGGATCGCAGAGGATGCTTCTTCGGAGGCGTTGACGATCGCGTTACGGGGGCTTCTACAAAATCCGCCTCTTCAAAAGAGCATTTCGGACGCTGCGAGCACCGAAGTGATGCCCAAAGCGTCCGAAATCTAGGATGGCACGTCGTGTTTCGCGCGGCGCGACGATGGTTTGATTGCGTTGCTACTGCGCGTTTTGCACCAGGTCTTGGCCGTTGCCTTGCAGTCGGTAGAGTTCGTAGATGGCTGCACGGTATTGGATTTCTGCGTCTGCTTCGCTGACTTGCGCGGCGAAGAGCGCGTTTTGTGCGTCGTCCACTTCGAGTGCGGAGCTCGCCCCGAGTTCTTGAGAGCGCACGGCGACGTCGTAGTTGATTTGGGCGAGCTTGGCGGTGGCTTTGGCGCGTGTGAGCACGTTTTTCTGTGTTTTCATGCTGAGCCACGCCTGGCGGATCTGAGTACGGATGGTGTCTTCGAGTTTACTGCGGCGGATTTCTGCTTGGCGGCGCGCGACATCGACGCGTTCGCGTGTGCGTTTGGATTGTCCGCCGTCCCAGAGGTCCCAGGACAGGTTCAAGCTGATATTCCAGGTCACGGCACGTCCGGTAAAGGCTGTGACGCGTTGGGCGTTGGCTTGTCCTTGGGCGTAGATATAGGGCTGAAATCCGGTGCGCGCTTGGCGGTATTGGATTTCGGTTTGTTCGATGTCGATATCTGCGCTGAGCAGTTCGGGTCGCTCTTCGAAAGCGGTGTGGAGGATTTGTTCGACGGACTCAGGGGGGATCATTTCCTCGGGCTCTTCGACATCGAAATTGGCGTCGATACGCAGCAGCATGGCCAGGGCTTCTACGGACAGGCTGTAGGCGATGTTGGCGTTCTCGTAGTCGTTGAGTGCGGTGAGGTAGCTGACTTCTGCGCGTGTGAGGTCGATTTCTGAACCTGCGCCGGCTTGGAAGCGTCCTTGTTGTCTTTCGAGCGAGATGCGTGCGGTGTGCACGTTGGCTTTGGCGACATCGGACAGGCGCATGAGGCTGACGGCTTGAAAGTACAGTTGTGTGTACGCTTCTTGGACGTTGAAGGTCACTTCTGCGATGCTTGCGTTCGCTTTATGGATGGCGAGGTCGGCGAGCTTTCTAGAGGGGAAGAAGTTTCCGTTATAGAGGGGCTGGGTGACGGTGAGTGATGCGCGGTAGTCGAAGCGCGGGTTGATGATGGCTTCGTCTGGCTCGAACTGCGCGGCCTCTAGGGCTTGACGCGCCGAATCATCGCCGGTGTTTTGATATTGGGACTCAAAGTACGGCGCCAAGGGTGCAAGCGGGTTATTCGCCGACATTTTGACGACGGGATCATTGATGGCAATGCGTCCTGAGAGGTTGATATTGGGCGCAAAATTGGCACGGGCTTCGTTGTCTAAGATGCTTGCTTCGACGAGGGCTTGGCGTGCGCTTTCTACATCGAGGCTGTTTTCAGCCAACAAGGAAAGCCCTTGCTCAAAGGTGATGCTATGCGCAGCTTTTTCACGCTCTTGCAGTTCCAAGCTTTCCAGATCGATCCCTTGGGAGAGGTGTCGTTCTTGGATGGCTTTAGAAGTTTCATCGCCCGCATTTTCTTGGGCGATGGCCGCAGACGAGCACATGAGCAACGCGGCGATCGATACGCGATAGATGGTGCGTTTCATAGTTGACCTCCGGCGGTTGCTTGGGGCGTGGTGGGTGGGGGTGTGGGTTCTTCCTCGTCTTTTTTCTTCCCGAAGACGGCGCGCACGGCGACGTAGAATGCGGGGACAAAGAAGATAGCCAAGATGGTTCCTGAGATCATCCCCCCGACGACGCCGGTACCGATGGAGTGTTGCGAGTTCGCGGACGCACCTCCTTCAAGGACCATGGGTGTAACTCCTAGGCCGAAGGCCAAGGAGGTCATCAGGATGGGGCGCAATCGGAGTTTGGACGCCTCAATGGCGGCATCGAATCGGTTCATGCCTTCTTCTTCGAGTTGTTTTGCGAACTCGATGATGAGGATGGCGTTTTTTGCGGTCAATCCGATGAGGGTGACGATCCCGACTTTAAAGAAGATATCGTTTTCTAGGCCACGCCATGTGACGGCGAGGAGCGCGCCGATAATGCCGAGCGGGACAACCAGCAGAACCGAGAATGGGATGGACCAGCTCTCGTAGAGGGCGGCGAGGACCAGGAAGACAACGAGCAAGGACAGGAACATGAGCGCGGGGGCTTCGTTTCCGGAGAGTCGTTCTTGGTAGGAGAGGCCGGTCCATTCGACGTCGTAGTTCGGGAGGTGTTCTGCGACGATGCGCTGCATTTCCTCCATGGCTTGTCCCGAGGAGTAGCCGGGCGCGGGTTCTCCTGAGAGGCGGATGGCGGGGTTTCCGTTGTAGCGGATGAGTTGCAGCGGGCTTTGGACGACTTCTGCGTGTGCGACGGCGCTGAGCGGCACCATTTCGCCGTTGGAGGCTGCGACGGGCAGCGCTAGGACTTGGTCGATATTCATGCGCGCGTCGGCTTGCGCTTGGATGATGACCTGTTGTTGGTAGCCGAAGTTCGGGAAGTCATTCACGTAGGTCGAACCGAGCGCGGCGGAGATGGTGGAGCTGATGGCGCTGAAGGGAACACCGAGGCTTTGTGCGGCTTTGCGATCGACTTCGACTTCGACCATGGAGCTTTTGCCGAGACCTTCCATGTAGGCGTAGGCGAGGACGTCGCTTTGGTTTGCGTGCATGAGCGCGATACCGGCGGCTTCGAGCAATGCGTCTTGTCCTTGGTTTTGGCGGTCGATGAGGCGCATGGCGAAGCCGGAGCTGTTTCCGAGCGAGCGCACGACGGGCGGCGCCACGTTGATGAGGGTTCCGTCGGTGAGGTTTGCGAAGTGCGCGTTCGCTTGTGCTGCTTCTTTAAAGACATCGGAGCTTTTACGCTCTTTGAAGTCTTTCATGACGGAGAACATCAGACCGACGTTGGGTCCGGAGCCTGAGAATCCGAACCCTTGGATTTGCAGTACGTGTTTGATGTCTTCGTGGTCGGCGATGTATTCGCGGTATTCGCGCAGCACTTCGTTGGTACGCTCGACGGACGCGTCGGGGTCCAGTTGGACGTTGGTGATCCAGTTGCCTTGGTCTTCGACGGGCAGGAAGCCGGTGGGCAGGTTAATGAACATCCAACCTGTGGCGACGGTGACGGCCAGGTAGACGATCATGGTGCGGCCGGCACGGTGGACGATCCAACCCACGGAGCCTGTATATTTGTCGGTGATCTTATCCATGGTTCGGTTGAACCAACCGAAGAAGCCGCGTTTTTCGTTGGCGTCTTCGGTGTGGGTTTTCAGCATAGTAGCGCAGAGCGCGGGTGTGAGGCTGAGCGCGAGAAATGCCGAAAAGAGGATAGATACTGCGAGCGAGAGGCTGAACTGACGGTAGATCTGTCCGATGGCGCCGGTAGCGAGTCCGATCGGCACAAAGACGGCGGAAAGAACGAGGGTAATACCGATGACGGCACCCGTGATTTCTTTCATGCCTTTACGCGTTGCTGCTTTGGCGTCGAGTTTCTCTTCGGCCATGATCCGTTCGACGTTCTCGGTGACGACGATGGCGTCATCGACGATGATACCGATGGCGAGGATCATACCGAAAGAGGTCAGGACGTTGACGGAGAAGCCCGTAGCGTACATGACGGCGAAGGTACCGAGCAGCGAGATGGGCGCGACGATGGCGGGGATGATGGTTGCGCGCCAGTTCTGCAGGAAGAGGAACATGATGGCGAAGACGAGCGCGAGCGCTTCGAAGAAGGTTTGCAGAACTTTGAGGAGCGAGAGTTTAACGAAGGGTGCGGTATCGTATGCGTAGGTGAAGTCGACGCCTTCTGGGAAGTTCGATGCGAGCGAGTCCATTACTTCGTAGATACGATTCGCGGTTTGGACGGCGTTCGCTCCTGGCGTCAGCATGATACCTGCGGCGACGGCCGGTTCTCCGTTGATGTTTTGGGACGAGCTATAGTTTTCGCGTCCGAGGGAGACTTCTGCAACGTCGGAAAGCAGGACGGTAGAGCCATCCGGATTTGCGCGCAGTACGATATTTTTAAACTCGTCGACGGACTCGAGTTCTCCGCGGACGATGAGCGGCATACTGACTTTGGTGCCGGGCACGATGGGTTCCGCGCCGAGTCGTCCTGGGGAGACTTGGGTGTTTTGTTCTTGGATGGCTGCGGCGATTTGGCCGATGCTGATTTTGTAGCCGGTGAGTTTGGCGGGGTCGACCCAGATGCGCAGGGCACGCGGCGCGAAGTATTCTTGAACGCGTCCGACACCGTCGACGCGTTTGAGTTCTTCGGTGACGTTACGGGCCATGTAATCGCCGAGTTCTTCCTCGGAGTATTGTCCACTACTCGAGGTGAGCGCGACGACCATGAGGTTGGTTTCGCTGGAGGATTGGATACGCAATCCGAGTTGTCGTACGGGCAGCGGCAGCCGCGGCTCGATGGCTGCGACTTTGTTTTGCACGTCGACTTGCGCCATTTGGTGGTCGGTGCCAGGCGCGAAGGTGACGGTGATTTGTGCACGTCCTGAGGTATCGGACGAGCTTTCCATGTAGAGGAAGTTTTCGACGCCGGAGATTTCACGCTCGAGCGGCTCGATCACCGAGTCGTTCATGGTGCGTGGTGTAGCGCCTGGGTAGGTGGCGTACACGGTGACGGAAGGCGGCGCGATCTCTGGGTAGAGTTCCGCTGGGAGGCGGGAAGCGGAGAGCGCACCGAAGAGGATAATGAAAATCGCTACGACCCACGCAAAGACGGGCCGGTCAATAAAAAACTGAGGCATAACGGGCCTGTATCAACGTGTTTTATTACGGTTTCTTTGCATCGACGGCATTTGCAGACTCGCCGTCTGCTGGCGCGTCTTCATTGGAGCCAGCGTCGCTATCTGCGGGTGCTTCGGGCGTTTTTTCTTGGGGCTTGTTCGGCGTTTTGTTGCCCGAGGATTTCCATTCTTCGGGCGAGACTTCGATGCCGTGGCGCATTTTGCTGTGTCCTTCTGTGACGACGCGCTCTTTGGCTTTGAGCCCTTCGGTGATGACGTAGTTCCCGTCGACGATCTGGCCGTATTTTACGTGGCGGCGTTCCACTTTATTTTCATCATCGATGACAAAGACATAGGCACCGATGGTAGCGTCGTGTTTGACGGCTTGCTGCGGCACGGTGATGGCGTTGCTGAGCGTCCCTTGGGGGATGGTTGCACGCACGAACATGCCGGGACGTAGCGACATATCTGGGTTGTCGACTTTAACGCGGATGGTGACTTCGCTGGTGGTGGCGTCGACCGCGGTGTCGGTGAAGAGGTATTCACCTTTGATCGGATAGGCAGCGCCAGACATCGAAAGAATCGGAATCTCACGCGTTTCTAGCGGTTTGAGCGCGCCGGTGGCCAACAGTTGCTGCAGCTCTTCGTAACGCTTCAGGGGCTCCTTCACATCGACGTAGACCTCATCGATTTGCTGGATGATGGTCATAGGCTCGGGGTCTTGTGGACTCACGAGCGCACCTTCGGTCACGCGCGAGATGCTGATGCGTCCGCTAATAGGCGCTTCGACTTTGGCGTACGAGAGATTCAGGCTATTGGTACGCAGTTGAGCTTTGGTCGCTGCCACGTCTGCACGCGCGAGCTCGTAATTCGCTTTGGCCTGGTCGAGCTGTGCGCTGCTGCTGATGCCGCCTTCGCGCAATTCCTTTGCGCGGTCGTAGTCCTGTTTTGCAAGAGTGAGCGCAGCTTCTGCTTTACTCACTGCAGCGCGGGAAGCCGCGACATTGGCTGCAAACATATCGGGGTCGATTTGGTACAGCGCTTCGCCCTTCTCTACCGTATCGCCTTCAGTAAACAATCGCTCACGCACGATGCCACTTACTTGCGGTCGCACCTGGGCTTCGCGAATCGCTACCACGCGCCCAGGATAGGTATCCTCAACGACGATGCTTTGTTGGGCGGCCTCGACATAAGGCGCCGTAGGTGCGGACGCATTACCCCACCCAGCCTGCTCTTCATTGCTTTTGCATCCCTGCAGCGTCACCGCAGCAAGGCTGAGGAGCAAAACGAGCGTTATTGTTGGTCGGTACATTGGCTTAACCACGATATAAAAACTCCACGCGGATATAGTATGTCTGCCCTTGTACTGAGCATTCCATCGACGTCAACCCTTTGTTTAACGATCGATAGAACGCGTATCACCCTCGAAAGCGCGGGCTATTCCACCAAGCAAGCCTTTCGATGACAACGTATAGCTAAGCGGACGCGCGCAACATTCCGATTAAATGTCAGCAGCTTAAGCAGATAAGCACGCATCATCACATGGCTGCGACAGCCCCAAGGCCTACACCAAGCCAAGCCGACGGATCCGCATGTAAAAATCCGAAATTTATCGCGAACGAATGCCGCGCAATCCCTCGTTTCGTGCGGCACCAAGGAAGCGCGATTCGCAATGCTTATATTTACAATGCACACATCTAATAAACAGTGTGCAAGAACTCAGACGCCCACCGCCGAAGGATCGCCGTCCGTTGGCTCGTCTGGATGTCCGCCGTCCCATCGCGTCAACACGGCGGAAGCCACAAGGTCGCCTCCCACGTTGATCGCTGTACGACACATATCCAAAAAGCGATCCACACCGAGAACAATGCCTAAGCCTTCGGGAGGAATCCCGAACATCACGCAAATCATGGCGATCACGGGCAGAGAACCCGCCGGCACTCCTGCGGTTCCCACACCGCCGAGTACGCAGATGATCATCAACAGGATTTGCTGACTTAAATCGAGCGATACCCCTGAGAGCTGTGCGAGAAATAGAACGGTCATGCCCTCAAAAAGTGCCGTGCCATTTTGGTTGGCGGTCGCCCCCACCGTCACAACGAAACGCGTCACGGACGGTGGTAATTTCAGGTTTTCTTCGGCTACGCGCAGCGTGGTCGGTAGCGTAGCGGTGCTCGATGACGTCGAAAACGCCATCACGATACTTTCGCGGCTATCGCGCATAAACGCCCGCACCGACCGCTTGGCGCCAAAGTGCACCATCAATGGATAGAAAACCAACGCATGGATCGCCATGGCCACCAACACCGTGCCCACAAACCCACTCAGTTTTCCAAGAATGCCCCACCCTGCAACCGCCACCGAATCGAACACCAAACACGCAATGGCGAAAGGTGCAGTGGCGATCACCCATTCGATCATTTTCATGGTGACATCGAACAGGCCTTCAATCCCCAACAGCAGCGCGTCTGATGCGCGCGTCTTGGTCGCTACAAGTCCGACGCCCATGAACAGCGAGAAAAATAACACCGCCAGGATGTCATTACGCACCACCGCCCCAAGGACGTTGGTGGGGACGATGTGGATGAGCAGTTCAAGTCCCGACGACACCTGCGCGCCGGCCTCCATAATATCCTGCATACGCGACGCGTTCTCGTGCACAAGTTCGCGCGTCACGGCTGCATCGATGCCTTTTCCTGGCGCAAAGACGTTCATCAGCACAAGGCCAGACGTTACCGCGATCCCTGTAGAGAGCAGCGCAAATAGCGCCATCCGGCCGCCGAGCCTTGCCAACTCGCGCGCATCGCCCATCGATGCGACGCCGATGATGAGCGCAGAGAACACCAGAGGGATGACCAGCATCATAAGCGCGCGCAAAAATAGTGTACCGACCACGCCTGTGACGTAGGTCATGGTCCATTGCACCCACGTCGCGCTCGGATCTGCGAAGGTATAAACGAGCAATCCGGCGATCAATCCGGCAGCAAAGCCGAGGAGCATATTACGTGGCGTGGCCATAGGCGCTCGTGAGACGGAGAGAAGAAACTCCTTGGTGTCTTAACACAGGGGGCTTTAGTGACGCCAATGGCAGCGCTGCTTCTCTTGCGCCTAGGTATGATCTTCGCGGGCGGGGGCGATGCGGGCGGGCACGGTCTAAAAAATGATGCTTTTTGCAGTTCGAAAGAAAAGCTTACGGGTTCAGATCGCTATCGCTCGTCCCCAGAATATGTGCGCGGCCTGCAGATCGGTCGATGATCTGTTTGCGTAGCCCTTCCCAACGGTCGTCGGGAACTTTGATATGCATGGTTACTTTATCTGTATATTCTGTGCTTTCGATGTCGATTTCCCACTCTTGTAGCAAGCGTTCGATGGTGCCGTGGTCGGGGTATTGCGCTTCAATGGTTACATCGATGGTGATGACGTGTTCTTGGGTGGGCAGGGTTGCGAGCGCGTCTTGTACGGCTTGTGTATAGGCACGCACAAGCCCGCCCGTGCCGAGCTTTTGTCCGCCAAAGTAGCGGGTGACGACAGCGACGATCTCGCCGACTTCGCTGTGCATGAGCACCGTGAGCATCGGCTTGCCTGCGGTGCCGGACGGCTCACCGTCATCGCTCATGCCGACGGATCGGCTATCGCCTGGCGGGCCGGCGACAAAGGCCCAGCAATGGTGTGTGGCGTCTGGAAATTGCTGGCGCAGTGCGTCGACGAAGTTTCGTGCGTCTTCAGCCGTGGGAGCGTGTGCTAGACGCGTGATAAAACGCGATTTTTGAATCTCGATCTCGTGCAGGTGCACCTGCGCAGGGATGAGGTATCGATGCGTGGTTTTTGACACGTTGGGCGCTCCAGCGGCACAGGTCTATCTGAGAAATTGTCGTAAGCGTAACCGCTGATTGCGATACTACAACCTTGGTTTAGAGGCCTGCAACGGCCTCGCTAAAGAGTTCATAGGAGCGCAGGCGGTGTTCTTGATCATAGATGTAGTCGCAGATCATCACTTCTTGGACGTGCGTCTCTTGAATGAAGGCTTGCACTTGTTTGCGCACGTCGTCTTTGGTGCCGATGAACGCGCGCTGGAGTGCGGCTTGAGCGACGGCCATGCCTGCGGCGCCGATGGTTTGTTCGATATTTTCTACGGGGCGTGGGATTTTCCCGCGTTCGTTGCGTGCGAGCGCCGCGAACACTTGCTGCGCTGTGGTGAACAAGTAGGCCGCTTCGTCTCTGGTGTCGGCGACCGTCGCGTTGGCCGCCGCGATGGCATAGGGGCGTTCCAGGTATTGCGAGGGCCGGAAATACTGATGGTACACCGCCAATGCTTCCATCAACTGGCGTGGTGCAAAGTGCGACGCGAACGCATAGGGAAGTCCCATCTGGGCGGCCAATCTGGCACCAAAGGTACTCGATCCTAAAATCCAAACGGGCACGCGTGTGCCGGCACCTGGCGTTGCGACGATACGTTGATGCGGTTGGGGAGCGTCGAGCAGCCTCACCAACTCCGCAACATCATCCGGAAAGGAGCCCGCAGCGCTCGGCTGGCGTCGCAGCGCGCGCAGGGTGATCTGGTCGGTTCCAGGCGCGCGCCCCACGCCAAGATCGATGCGATCGGGGTAAAGTTCAGCCAGAGTGCCGAACTGTTCTGCGATAAGAAGCGGTGCATGATTCGGAAGCATGATGCCGCCTGAACCTAGACGGATCCTTTCCGTCTGCTGTGCCACAAAGCCCGCAACCACCGAGACGGCAGCACTTCCCACGCCCGGCATATTATGGTGCTCCGCGAACCAATAGCGCGTATAGCCAGTACGGTCAGCCAACTGCGCTACACGCAGGCTGTTGTGCAGTGCATCGCGCACCGATGCGCCATCGAGTACGGGCGTGAGGTCGAGAATCGAGAAAGCGGTCATAAATTTCCATCAGATCAAATGTTGTATCTTTGTAGAATGTTAAACCCCATCCGCGAAATGGCCAATGGTGCCTACCCAGTCCCAGTAATTCGCGCAGGTCCATCCGCAACGTTTGACGTCAGATACACGGCACGCAGGGAGAAGCGCTCTTGTTTGGACGGTTCGTCATAGGCGCGCGGCTCGCGGTTTTCCGCAGCCTACATTGGATGCCTATGAAGCCGTAGGAATCGAAGATGATCTACAAATCGTATACGCTTTGCCCACCTGAGAATGCGATCTTGAGTGATCGTTGCAGCGCAGTGCGCTCGAATTCTCATACCGGAATCTTTAAAAACTCATCATCCGATCAGCCGATCCGTGGGTGCCCATAGGGTTTTTGCGCCTTGTTTTCGCATAGAACGCCGACGCTGGTCGCGATGGGTGGCATGGGAATGAGCCCGAACAATCTCTTGCTAGAAACGAAGGCTTACGGTCTTCGGGACGTCAGAAAGCGGACATCTTACAAGACAACATTTGGCTGCTTTCGTCCATCCTGCGGGCAGGTATCCACATTTTACTCGACATAGCGCCCCTTTTTCGTCTATATTCGATGAATAGACGGAGCCTTCCTTCGTCTCAGGCTTAGATTTTTAAAGTACATCTGCGTTTTACTGCGTTTATATAGATAACGTCTGGAACGAAGCGTTGGATGAACACGTATCGCATCGACATGTATACGTTGAAAGACGTCCGGTTGTTTCGAAGAACATCACGGCATGCGATGTGCGCGATTAAATCATCAGCAAATGCTGATTTTTCGCACGATGACGCGATAGGCGTTGATACCTTCATAAATTTCGCCGCGGACAATTTTCAACTTCAACGTACGGGATCGTGGAGCAACGAGCTTCGTTCGAGACGTAACGCGCGCGACGTGTGCATTTATTTTAGAACCTTGCCCCCCAACGAGCACCATGACCAAAACGAACAAGCCTAGCCTTGTAAACTCTGTCGCCGAGAACTTGATTATCGCCCGAAGAGTTGCTGGTCTGAGTCAACATGACTTGGCAGAGCGAGCAAACCTGTCGCGTGCGACCATCGCTAAAATCGAAACTGGTCAAAGTGATCCGCGATTGTCCACCATCTCAATTCTGGCGCAAGCGCTTGGCGTTACGGCGCATGCACTCATCTCTACAAATGATGAAATCACGCGTCTGATCGACATCTTAGACAATTGCCATGAGATCGTTGATATCGCTCCAAACGACGAAAAGACGAACGATCTCACGCTCAAAGAAAAGAATCTGCGTGCACTGCGTCGCTCGGCGGAGCGTGCAGCGGCCTTTTCTCGCGCCGCGGGCTTTCACTCCATGAGCTCACAAGTTGCCTCGGCGATTTACAACTCGCACGTGCCAGGCATCGGCGCAGCCATCGGGGCGCACGCCTTCCGTAACGGTGTTTCTCAGGAATCCTGAGCCCCTCGTGCGCCCACGCGTGGCATTCCCCACGACGTCCGTCATCCATCGAAGGTGCAAAGTATTCTGAGCGCGACGAACCCTCATCGCGTGAAGATGCGTTACCACACCCACCCAGCATCGTTGACGCAACCTACTTCGCGCACCATAGCTAAGATCGATCTTCCCTAACGCATCGCGGAAGATAGACAGGAGACACGCGCAACGCACCGCGCGTCGAATGCCTGAGATCTAAGAAACGACACCCGCCTCGGTTGAAACCGAGGTCCGCAGAACGCGCGAACACGCAGCACCGATGGAGTAGCTCATGAAGATTGCAGTCGTTGGCAGCACCGGACGCACCGGTTTCGAAATCGTCCAACAAGCGCTGGCGCGCGGCCACCATGTACGCGCCTGGGCACGCACGCCCGAAAAAATGGCGACGACGCACCCGCAGCTGCAAATTGATACGGTAGACATCCTACACACAGACCTCGCACCGGCGCTCCAAGACGTCGACGCAGTGATCGTAAGCCTAGGCGGCGCGCAACTCAAAGATACGAGCACACGGTCGACCGGAACACAAAGACTGGTCGACGCGATGCAAAAACAAGGTGTCGACCGCATCGTTATCATTAGCTCCGCCGGTGTGGGCGACAGCATCCACCAGCTCGACGAGCAAGGCCAACACGTGGTGCGCACCATCATCAAAGAAGCGGTCGAGGACCACGGACGCCAAGAAGCGCTCGTTCAACAAAGCGACCTGCGCTGGACCATCTTGCGACCAGGCGGCTTGAGCGCAGAGCCGCTCACTCGCTATGAGGCCGATACCACCGGCACGCTTCGCATCAGTCGCATTTCACGCGCAGCGGTGGCGGATCTCGCGTTGAACGCACTCGAAGACGACCAAAGCGTCGGCAAAATCTACACATTGCGCCAATCTGACGACGCTTCTTGATACGAAAAAAACGCGCGTGGGCGAGCGATATGGGCGCGCTGTTGGACGTAGAGCCACGTCACCTACGTAGGGCCTAGTACATACCTTGCGCGCGCCTCCCACGTTTGTGCCGTCGCTTTATCCTCGCATTCTTTGCGATGCGGCGTATGCTCCGCCTCCCCCGATCTGTCGAGAGCTCGCCATGCCGTCCAACGACGTATCGCGCACCGAAGCACCGCGCTACAAAGACATTCTGCTCCTCGCCCTCCCTATCGTTCTGTCCAACGCCACAGAGCCGCTTCTGGGCCTTGTCGATACCGCCGTCATCGGTCACAACGGCACGGAATCCGATCTCGGCGGTATTGCGCTCGGCGCACTGATCTTTGCGTTCCTCTACTGGGGGTTCGGATTTTTGCGCATGGGCACCACGGGGTTCGTTGCCCAAGATTACGGCGCCGACGACCGCGAAGGAATCCGTGCGACCGTTGGACGCGCGCTGCTGCTTGCATTGGGACTGGGCCTCGCCATCATCGTGCTACAACCTGCACTCAAATGGCTCGCCTTCAACCTCCTCGATGGAAGCGCTTCTGTGCACGAGGCCGCCAAAGCGTACTTTTCTGTTCGTATTTGGAGCACCCCAGCCACATTGATCAACTTTGTGATCTTCGGCACCATCATCGGCCTTGGAAAAAGCCGCGCCCTCTTTGGTCTTCAGATCCTTTTGAACGGTCTCAACATCCTACTGGACGTTCTCTTCGTTACCCAATTCGATATGGGCGTACGCGGGATCGCACTCGGCACGGTGCTGGCGCAATATGCATGTACTTTGGCGGGCCTATGGGTGATTTATCGCTATGTGCGCTCAAAGCATGGGCGTCCGTTATGGCCATGGGAACGGATCATGGAGCGCGACGCGTGGAGTCAGACGCTGCGTACCAACGTCGACATCATGTGGCGTACCTTGTTCCTCTTGGGCGGCTTTGGATGGTTCATCAACCAGAGTGCGCAATACGGCGACGACGTGCTGGCGGCGAACGATGTTTTATTGCAGTTGATCAGCTTTTCGACCTTCTTCTTGGATGGGTTTGCGTTCGTGGTCGAAGCGCTCATCGGCAGAACACTCGGCGCAGGACGCATCGATCTCTTCCGTATCACCTTACAACGGACGAGCGTTCTCTCGGGCATCACAGCGGTCATTCTCGGCGCGAGTCTTTGGCGATTTGGCCCATACTTTTTACGTATGCTCGCCCCGATTGAAAGCGTACTCCAAGTCGGTATCGCGCACTTACCCTATGCGTCGATCTATATCATGCTGTCCTTTGGCGCGTTCTTACTCGATGGCGTCTTTGTCGGGGCGACGCGCGGACCCGAGATGCGCAACAGCGCCATCGCCTCGACCCTATTGCTGGTGTTGATCAGTCTTTGGTGGATGAAGTTATGGGGCAATGCAGGACTTTGGCTTGCATTCATCGCTTTTGTCGTGATCCGCGCCGCCACGTTGAGTCTGTATATGCCCCGCCTTTTGCGCGAAGCACCACGCACCTTCGCACGTAAAAACCGGTTAAAAGACGCGATTTAAACCAGCATCGCCTCCGCCTTCGAGAACGAAGGGTGCAATCAACGCGCCATCGTGCCATACTTAACTCTTGTGCATTGCCACCGCCCATCTATGGTGCGTGTCTGCTTTTCTATCGTCGCTGATCGTTCATGCCATACATTCACCGCTACTTCGCCTCTGTTCCTACACCGCTAGAGCTTCTACTTGCAGACGAGCTGAAAGAACTTGGCGCGACGCACATCCAGCACACGCGCGCGGGCTGCTATTTCGATGGCGATTTAGAAACGGGATACCGTGTAGCCCTATGGTCGCGCCTCGCCAACAGCGTACTGTTGCCCATCGAGCACTTTGATGCATGGACCCAAGACGATCTATATCGCGGCATGCAAACCGTGCGGTGGTATGAACACTTCGATGCCAAAGCGACACTGAAAATTACCTTCAATTCGGTGCGCTCCAACCTCAACCACACGCGCTATGGTGCACAGATCGCCAAAGACGCCGTAGTGGATCAGTTTCGCGATCGCTTTGGACGTCGGCCCACCGTGGAACTGCATCGTCCAGATATCCACTTGAACGTTCACCTCATCGATAATCGCGCCACCGTCAGCTTAGATTTGGCCGGCGATAGCCTCCACCGACGCGGTTACCGGGACGAGCAAGTCGAAGCGCCGCTCAAAGAAAACGTCGCAGCAGCAGTGCTCTTGCGTGCGCGCTGGCCAGAAATGCTCGCCCAAGCAAGCCCCCAATCTCCCGTATCGCTCATCGATCCGATGTGTGGCTCCGGCACCCTCTTGATCGAAGGCACCATGATGGCGGCAGATATCGCCCCCGGTATCTGGCGCAAACAATTCGGTTTTCACGCGTGGAAATACCACGACCGCCAACTGTGGGAGCGTCTGATACGCGAAGCGAACACAAGACGTGAAGTGGGGTTGCGCGATCTTGCCGCCGTCGTGCCACACATCATGGGTACGGACATCGACCCACACGCGGTGAAAGCCGCCACCCTCAACGCGCAGAGCGCAGGCCTGGCAGACCATATCCACGTGGAGCTTCGCGATTTTCGAGAGCTCAAACGCCCCAAACCTGTCACGCCCCACGGCTTGGTCATCGCCAACCTACCTTATGGCGAACGCCTCGAACGCGACGGACGAGCCGTCGCATTGCACGAAGCGTATGGGCAGGCGTTGCCAGAACAATTCCCCGGATGGCGTGCAAGCGTGCTGACCGGTTCCAAAGAACTCGGCTTCCGTCTTGGTTTGCGCGCAGAGCGTTTTTACAACCTGTTCAACGGCGCCATTGCCTGTACCTTGCTCAACTTCGATTTAGACCAAGTTGAATCTCTTCCACCCGCACCCGACCACGCGACGTCTTCTGACACGCCATCGTCGACTGCACAGAGCGAATAAACATGTTGCGCCCCGTCTTCCGACGCCCTGCCCGTATATTTTCTGCTGGCTCGTTGGCCGCTATCCTTGGCGGCGTGCTGCTATCCCATAGCATCGACGCCTACGCCGTACGTCCCTTTGTGACCGACGACGGCGAAGTTGTTGGCGATCGACAGCTCGAAATTGCTACGTGGATCGAAGGCGGAAAGAAGTTCTTTGAGCACAACCTCGAGCTCACCTTCGGTGTGAACCACTGGCTCGAAGTCGGCGTCGGCGCGGTTCACGGCCTCGAAAGCGGAAGCTATGGTGTGTTAGGCCCCCTCTTCCACGTCAAAGGCTCGCTGCGTGACCTACCGGACAATGGTTGGACCTTTGCTGGTGCCGTCGGCGGTGTCGCTCCGCTCGGTTATGGTAGCTACAAACCCGAAGGAGGGATCGGTTTTGCGTCAGGGATCTACACGCACTCCTTTCGCGATGGCGACGTTCTCTTGCACGCCAACCTCGGCGTAGCTTTCGCGCATGATCGCGACGGAACCCATTGGGTTCCAACCGTGGCGATCGGAACCCAGTTTCACATTGTTTCTATCTTGCACGGCGTCACCGAGGTCTTTTACAGCGATCCGATGGATCCGCTGATGGAATTCGGCGGTCAGGTGGGGCTTCGTCTCATGTTCAACGATTATCTGCAGGTGGACGCGACAGCCGGCACGGAGATCACCCTCGAGGGCAAAGCCCATCCATGGGGAACGTTGGGCGTACGCTTTGTAACCCGCGAGCCCAAAGGCGCCATCGCAGCAGAAGAAGCGCGCGAAGCGCGTCGAAACATCGAGACGGACGCGCACCAAGCATCGAGCGAAACCAACGAGATATCGCCTCCAGAGAACGCGGTGAAAGACGCGCCCAACGATGATCTGAACACCGCGCCCTGAGCGTCTGGGCACGCGGTTCAGAAAACATCGAATGATATGCTATGGGCGAGCGCGTCCTATGCGCTACGCGCAACGTATAGACGAGCCTACAGCATGCCCTGGTTTTGCGTACACCGCGTTTGCATGTGCACCAAGGCTCGCCCGATCTTCTTGAGCAGCAGGATGGCCCGTTCTCTGCCTGTGTCTTCGAAGAAAGATTGTGTTCTACCTGAAGGGGTTTATTTTAGACAACGCCCCGTCCCGTCCACGACGATGTTTTGTGCGCGAAAAGACCGACTGAAGCTTGCACCCCCTCTTAAAAGCGCTTAACTACGTTTTAATGCTGCGTCCACGCAGCCTTGCACATTGAAGATCAGGAAAACATCCATGAGCCAAAATGTAGAACATAACGCATTGTACGACAGCTTCACGCATGAGACCGTCACTGAGGTCGTGCACGCATTTTACGGAAAAGTACAAAACGATCCCCACATCGGTTATATCTTTAACGATCGCATTGACGATTGGCCCTATCACCTGAGCCGCATGGTCAATTTCTGGTCTGGGATTTTGTTTGGGGCGCGCAATTACACGCTTCATCCTCGGGGCACCCCGCCTATCTTGCATATGGCCATCAGCGAACTCGAAGTAGAGCATTTTGAGACTTGGCTCGGCCTTTGGCATGAGACATCTTTTGAGCTGTTTACTCCTCCGTATGCGGAAGTCCTGGTCGATCGCGCGACCAATATCGCGCGCAATCTCTCGCGGCATCTGCGCATGGACGGAACTCCTCCTCCTCAAGTTCCCCTCGCTTAAAACACCATGTCTACGACCTTACCTCTCACCATCGACGACGAAACCGCCGGAACTCGCGCGCGTATTCTGGAGCTGTTAAAGCTGCAGGGCGCACTGCGGGTAGACGACATCGCCGCATCTCTCTCGCTTTCGAAGAGCACCGTCCGCGCTCATCTTTTGCGCTTAGAAGAAGGTAAGCTCATCCAAAGACATTTTATACCCAACGCCGGCCCAGGCCGCCCCGCGCTCGCTTTCGAACTCAGCGCAGATGGACACGCGCAATTCCCCAATGACGACGGCAGTGTGCTGACAGACTTGTTGAACTTTCTGAAAGCGCAGTCCGAAGAATCGCTCATAAAACAATACTTTAGCACGATGTGGGCGCAACGGGAGCGCGAGCTCGAAGAGATCGCAGGCGATCAGCTAGAAAATCTCACCCTAGAAGAGCGAAAAGCCGCCACCCTAGCGCTTCTTCAGCGGCACGGGTTTATGCCCGAAATCATCGCAGACGAGAGCGCCCAAGACGGCAGCCAATTCGTCGTTCGAGAATGCCATTGCCCCTTCCCCGCAGCAGTGCGCGCCACGCGTATCCCATGTAGACTCGAGCGTGCATTCTTGGCCAAAGCCCTGGGCGTACCCGTCCACGCCACAGATCTTGCCGAAGAACCAGGACAAGGGCATTGCGACTTCAGCTTTGTGGTCGCTCCAACCTAAGGGCGCGCACCTCGCTGCAGCGATGCATGCACTACGCACACACCGACGTCTGTTCATACAGACGTCTTTTGCTTTTGGTGCAGGACAAGCATCAAAAGAAGCCGCATCGGTTTGGCGAGCGAAGGGTTTTACGCTCCGTAGACATCTTCAAAGAGTTCGCTCGCAAGAAGCTCACCCACGAGCGTAACAAAGGGTTCGCGCACGTTCAAAAGCGCGTCTTCGTTGCCGGAGCCAATGGCGAGTGTGACCATGGAACTCATGGAGTGCATCAGCGCCTCGATGGCAAAACGCTGCTCCTTCGAAAGCGGGCGACCATCTAAAATGCTCTCGATCACCAGATCGACAAAACGAGCCATAAAACGCAACCGGTGCTCTACAGCACGCGGTCCTACAGCATAGATTTCGACCAGAAAGGTCTTTGCTGTCGCCAGATTCGCATGCAAGACGTGCAGATAGATCTGGGTCAACGTATCGACCTTCTGCATCACGTCGCTGTCTTCATCGACGTCTTCGGCTTCCATGAGCGTCATCGCCATGGCGGCGCCGATCTCGTCGATAGCGGATTCTAAGCCCTCGATAAAGCACTGCTCTTTGTCTTTAAACAGCATGTAAAAGGTCGCGCGCGACACACCTGCGCGTTTGATGATCTCGGCGACGGAGGTCCGCACATAGCCGCGCTCTCCCACCACGTGCATCATCGCAGAAACGAGGCGCCGGCGTTGCGATTTCTCGACCTCGTCACGCGTTAAACCGTGTGGGCCGCGCGGAAGCGTATCCTCATGCATCTCTTCGCTCATGCGCTTCATCCCCCTGTTTTAAGCACCCGATGGGCAAAACCTTAGCGAGCAATTCTTCCGTTGTCGAATATCCCTTCGCGGAAATCATAAACACTCTTGTTTCTCACTCGAAGAGTAGGGTATAGTGTTTCTTGGGTCGTGCCCGTACACGCCCGCTATATCACATTACCTGTGGGGCATCATGGAAACGCTTCCTTTCCGAGAATGGCACATCGCGTACACGCAGCAAGGGCGCGGAGAGACCATCTTATTTTTGCACAACGGCGGTACGTCCCATCATATTTGGACGGAGGTCGCAGCGCAGCTCCAAGATCAATATCATACGGTCTCTATCGATCTGCTGGGATACGGTGAGAGCTCTAAGCCAGGCCACAGCTACACCATGGACGTCTATGTAGATATGGTCCGTACGGTGCTTGATACCCTTGGGGTCGAACGCGTTTATTTGGTGGGAAATTGCATGGGTAGCGCAATCTCTCTGCATTTCGCAAAAGAGTATACCGCGCGCGTGCGAGCCTTGGTGTTGATCAACCCACTCACCGAGGCCACGTTTAGCAAAGGATGGTTGGCGGGCGTATTGAAAGCACGTCAGCTATCGCCCAAATTGGTGGGTGGCGCCTACCGCAAGCTATCAGCGCTTCGTCTTCCTGGGTGGACCGCATCTTCGTCACTGGCGTTCCAGCTGGGCCGGCGTGGACGCAAGGAAAACATACATCACGACGAGAAGCTCCAACGCCTGCACACAAGCGACGGGCAGCTTCGCTCCATGCTCGAAGTCCTTGCGGATATCGACGCATACGCTGCGGTCGATGCCCCAGGTTTTACCGACGGCTTGCCGCCCATCCTGACCATCTGGGGTGAGGCGAACCGCATCCTTTCAGCCAAAGCTGGACATCAGCTCAATCAGACGCTCGCCCCGCGCGAAAGCTGCACCATCTCGGACTGCGGCCACTTGGTCATGATGGAAGCACCCAACGAAGTCGCAACGCACATCCGCGAATTCTTGCACTCCTTTGAAACCACCGAAGAGACAGCACATGCGATTTGAAAATAACCTCTTCAACCTCGCCAAAGAAATCCATCGCACGGCGCAGCAATTTCCTGAAAGAACCGCAGTCATCGAGCCGTATCAACGCGCAGGACGCTGGGAACTCAAACGTTACACGTACCGCCAGCTGTCAGATGACACCCAACGCGCCATCACCGGTCTGCGCGCGTACGGCATCCAAGAGGAAACGCGCACGGTGTACATGGCGCCCCCCTCGTACCAAGCCTGCGTTGTCAGCGCGGCGTTGAGCGCAGTGGGCGCGACCCAGCTGATGATCGATCCTTCTGTAGGTTATTTCAACGTCGCCGAACGGCTTTCGAAAATCGCGCCCGAAGCCTTTGTCGGTATTCCGCTTTCGCTCACGGGGCGTTTTGTGTTCGGCTGGGGACCACGCTTCGGACAGAAACTTGTGTGTTTAGAAGGTGCTTTCCCGGGCGCCCTGTCTTTTCGAAAGCTGATAGGCTACGATCCTGCACCGGTCCAAGATCCTGATATTACACCAGATACACCGGCTGTCGTGCTATACACCACGGGCAGCACAGGGCCTGCCAAGCCGTCGGTGTATCTGCACCGTAACTTCAGTCAAGTGTTCCGAACGGCGCATTATAGCTGGCGTGTGCATGAAATGAGCGAGCCCCCCGTCGATATGGCAGCATTTCCAGCGTTTCATATGATCGCCATTGCGGCGGGGGGAACCACGGTGGTGCCGCCCATCAATTTTGCGACCGCCACACCCGCAACGACCGATGCCAAGCCCGTCTGCGAAGTGATCAACGCCGCAAAAGTACGTTCGCTTTTTGCATCGCCCGCCCTCCTAGAACGCATCGCGCACTACGCGAACGATCATCAACTGCCAATGCCGACGCTCGAACGCGTTATTGGCGGCGGCGCCCCCGTGTTTGAACCTCTTGTCCGCTCCCTGCTCCAAGTGATGGCGCCGCATGGCGAAGTATGGGCCAATTACGGCGCCACCGAAGCACTGCCATCCACAGAACATGGATCGAAAGAATTCTTGGCAGAAACAGCCGAACTTACCGCCAATGGCCACGGCATCTGTGTGGGCACGCCGTTTCCAAATATCACCGTCCAAGCCGTCGGTCCCATCGATCAGCAAAGCACCCGCCGCCAAGATTTTAAAGAAATGGCACGCGGCGAACTTGGCGAACTGATCGTGCAAGGACCCAATATCAGCCCTGAATATTTTCGCGATCCTGAAAGCACCCGCAAAAACAAACTCTACGATGAGGACGGCGGCGTGTGGCACAGACTCGGCGATGTCGGACATATCGATGAGAAAGGGCGTGTCTGGGTCGCCGGACGCGTAAGTCAATGCCTCAACATCGATGGCGAGCGCATCGCACCTATCCCCATCGAAGCCATCTTTGACCAACACCCCAAAGTGCGCAGATCAGGACTGGTTCAACGTAACAACGCGGACGGAAAAGCAGAAGCAGTGATCTGCGTAGAATCTTGGGAAAAGCTCAACGCCGACGATCGAAGCCAGCTGCGTAACGATCTGCAAAACATCATCCATACCCATCCACAATGCCAAATTGTGTCGCAGATCCTGTTTTCAGACGGACTGCCCATCGATCCCAGACATAACGCCAAAATCGAACGCCCACGCCTTGCCCAATGGGCGCAAAAACAACGGTAGGACCACCATGCACAAACACCTGTTCTATGCGCTTTTGATCGGCGCACTGGCGAGCTTTACGAGCGCATGTAGCGACGATACAAAAACCGTCGAACCGCCATGTGACGAAAACGACACATCCTGCGAAGAAACGCCGCCAGATGATGTGTGCGAAGACGACGACCCTACCTGTCAAGGCCCGCCCGAAGACGATCACCCGCTATGGGGCGATGCGCAAGGCGAATGCGGTAACGGCATTGTAGAAGGCTGGGAGGAATGCGACGAAGGCGACCAGATGCCCACAAGCAACTGCTACGCGTGCCGTCTTCAGGTGCCGCGTGACGGCGAGCCTTTGGCCCTCCCTTCCACCAACGCATGGGAATATTACGAAATTGAAGGCGCGGTCTGTCGCGATGGGAGCCAAGCAGGCTTTTCGGTGAGCCCTGGCGTCGATACCTCCAAGCTACTGTTCTTCTTCGAAGGCGGAGGCGCTTGTTTTGAGGCCATGAACTGCGCGGCCAACCCGCCCAGCGTGGGTGGTCAAACGCCCGGCCCGTGGGGCATCTTCGATCGCACGCGCTCAGAAAACCCCTTCCAAGACTGGACCTTTGTGTATCTGCCCTACTGCAGCGGCGACGTCTTTGCGGGCAATGCAACGGGCGTTAATATTAAAAACGGTCCGCAAGATCAGAAATTCGTGGGCGATAAGAATATGCATTTGTTCTTAGAGCGTATCATCCCCACGTTCACAGAAGTTGAGCACGTAGTTTCGACGGGAATCAGCGCAGGTGGGCTCGCCTCTGTGGTGAACGCGAAGCGGCTCGCGCGCGCGTTCCCCGACGCCCCGCGTGTCACTGTGCTTGACGATGGCGGCCCGCCGCTTTCCACCGAAGTGGTCTCGAGCTGTATGCAGCAACGATGGAACGACATTTACAATCTTCAGGAAACCGTTCTGCGTGACTGCGGTTGGAACTGCAAAAAGTCCAACGACCTCCTCTTACCTGTCACCCAAGATCTACTCACGAGCAACGATCGCATCGATTTTGGCTTGTTCTCCTTCTTGCATGACAGCACAGTACGTCTGCTTTTCACTTTCGGTATGAACAACTGTCAGTGGCTACCCATCCCCTATATGAAGCCCGCCGTCCTAGAAGACGGGCTGCAAGAGTTTCGTGCAGTCATGCAGAAAACCGGTGAGGAGAGTAACGACCAAACCGCACTGCGCACCGCGACGTATTACGCACCGGGAACTGATCACGTCTGCATTACGCACGATTGTTTTTATAACACGGTCGTCGATGGCGTGAGCTTGCCCGAGTGGACGCGCCAGCTACTGGACCAAAGCTTCACGCATGTAGGTTTCGTCGACTGAGTCGCGATAGCACCCCGAATAAAAACGCCCTCAGCACGATGCGTTGAGGGCGTTCTCATTCTTGCGGTGCTTCTGCCGTTGCGCGCAGGTATGCGCTTCAGGCGTTTTTCACAAATTGTAAGCCGCTGCCGCGTAGCGGTTTAAACCGCAGCTCCACCATATCTTTAAAATAGTTCTGATGTACGCGCCACGGCGCACGATCACCTTGGCCTGGCATTTTGTCGAGCGCGCGGAGGAAATACCCCGACGAGAAATCTACAAGCGGCAAACGCTTCACGCTCGGGTCCTCGTTCACGGCGCAGACGACCTCATAACCTTTTTTATCCATGTGATTGAGCACGCGGCAAATGTATTTACAGGCAAGCTCTGCTTTGAGCGTCCACGATGCGTTGGTGTAGCCGAAAATATGCGCCATGTTCGGCACGTTGCTCAGCATTAAGCCTTTGTACGCCAGTTCATTTTCCGGCTGCAGCTCCTCACCGTCGATTGTAATGCCCATCCCTGACAAAAAGCTCAGGTTGAGTCCGGTTGCAGAAATGATGATATCTGCGGGTAAAAATCGACCATCTTTCAGCAGGATGCCGTCTTTGGTGAAGCGTTCGATATGCGCTGTGACCACATCGGCCTTGCCGGCTTCGATCGACTTAAAGAGATCGCCGTGTGGAATGACGCATAAACGCTCTTCCCACGGGTTGTAACGCGGGTTGAAATGCGTATCGACGTCCACGGCGTTGCCCGCACGTCTGCGCGTTTCAGCCATCAGAAGCTTCTTCACGGTCCGCGGAAATTTCCGAGACAATTGATACACCGCCAGCCCACCGACGATGTTCTTTGCACGCGTCAGGTCATGCGCAAGTTGCGGAGAGTAGCGTTTCAAGCTGTGCGCGACTTTATCTTTCAGCGGCAACGAGAGAACGTAGGTTGGCGAGCGCTGCAGCATCGTCGCTTTGCGCGCATGCTTGGCCAGATTCGGAAGCAGGGTGATGGCGGTGGCACCACTCCCGATCACCACCACATCTTTGCCGGTATAATCTAGGTCTTCGGGCCAGAACTGCGGATGGATGAACTGCCCCTGATAGTCCTCTCGCCCTGGAAAATTCGGCGTATATCCTTGTTCGTAGTCGTAATACCCTGAGCACATAAAGAGAAAGCTCGTGGTGTATTTCGACTGCTCGCCGTTGCGCGGGTCTTCTACGGTGACGGTCCAGAGGCGTTCTTTGCTATCCCACGCACTGGCGACGATCTTCCGGTTGTAGTGGATTTTGTCTTCGAGCCCTTCTGCTTGGACGGTGTCTTTCAGGTATTGCAGGATATCGGGGCCGTCGGCGATCGCTTTTTCGCCCTCCCAAGGCCGAAAAGAATAGCCGAGGGTGTACATGTCGGAATCAGAGCGAATGCCGGGGTATCGAAAGAGATCCCACGTGCCGCCGAGCCGTTCACGCGCCTCGAAGATTTGGAAGGTGCGTTGGGGGCAGCGCTCACGCAGGTAGTGGCCTGCGGCGATACCGGACAATCCGGCACCCACGACGAGTACATCGATATGTGTAGGATGGTTTTGGCTTTCCATGGCAACTCGCTGCGGCAAAAGTAAGCGAACACTCAATTGAACTGAGTTCAATCTTACAGTCAACTTTGATTAAGCTGCAAGGAAATCCTATGGATAGCGCATGCATGCTCATTGGCATTGGGTGCACACCCACCGTGCTTCTTCAACCTTTTTCGCAGAAACTGCCCCATGGATGACGATAACCTACTAATTCATGGAGACAATTTGCACGCCCTTCGAGCGCTCGCCGCCACGCATGCAGGGCGGATTCAGTGTGTCTATTTGGACCCACCTTACAATACGGGCATGACTTTTGAGCATTATCACGACGCCCGGTCCCATGAGGCTTGGCTTCAGATGATGGAGCAGCGTTTGATGGCTCTCCGTCCCCTACTCGCACCCACGGGCTTTGTTTGTGTGCAGATCGACGACCGAGAATACGCTTATCTTCAGGTATTGATGGACCGCATTTTCGGACGCGCGCGTCGGGTTGCCACGGTGGTGGTAAAGATGAGCGAGCTCTCTGGCGTGAAGATGGGACATGTGGAAACACGCCTGCCGAAGCTCAAGGAGTATTTGCTGATCTATTCGGCCAACGACGCTGCCAAGCTGCGTCCACAACGGGTGCCCAAAGACGCTGAAACGCTTCATCGTTATTTAAAATATTATAATAAAATCATCGACAACCCCGACGCTCCCGCTTCCGAATGGCGCATCCTTTCGATACGAGACTGGCTGCGCGAACAAGGGGTACGCGCGACCAAAAAATCCGTGCGCGAAGCACAGCTACGTCACAGCGAACGCGTGGTGTATCGCACCAACAACGCCTTTTTATCCACCCTCGATTTCGATACGCCAACCGCCGAAGTCCTCAGCCCCACCGGCAAAAAATATATCTGGTGGGAAGGCAAACAGATGCTTTTCTTGACGGACCACACCCATACCTACGTGGGCGATCTCTGGACCGATATCAGCACCATCAATCTGAACAAAGAAGGCGGCGCCGCGTTCCGTTACAGCAAAAAGCCCGAAGCGCTCATCGAGCGGATTTTACGGCTTTTAAGCGACGCGGGGGATTGGGTACTCGACCCTTTCGCTGGCTCCGGAACCACCGGCGCCGTCGCGCAAAAGATCGGCCGCCGCTGGGTGATGATCGAACAAGGCGAACATCTGCACACCCACATCGTCCCGCGCATCGAAGCCATCCAAACCGGCGAAGACACCGGCGGGATTCAGCCGTACGAACGTGGAGGAGCGTTTAGGATACGAGAAGTGAAAAGTAAAAAGTGAAAAGTGAAAAGCGGTTTGGGGCGGCGGGGAGAGAGCGGGGGTGAGAAGGAAGAAGGAAGAGGGAAGAAGGTGTAGGGGCGGCTTGAAAGCCGCCCGTGCCGCGCTCCGGATGAACTGCAGCGTGACGAGTTCATGCGATAAGCCAGCGATAAAAATAAAAAGTAAAAAGTGAAAAGCGATTTGGGGCGGCGGGGACAAAAATAGGAAAAGCCGCGCTCAGAAGGAGCGCGGCTTTTCGGGTCGGTGCGAGCCTTGAGCCTTAGATGCTGTCGATGATGTTGTTCAACACATCGCAGGGGCGCATCGCTTGGGTGACTTTGGCGTCGTTGGGGTAGTAGTACCCGCCAAGGTCTTGGGCTTTGCCTTGCACGTCATTCAGCGTCTGAATGATGGTGCTTTCGTTGTCCACGAGCTGTTGTGCCACGGGCGCGAAGCGCGTCTTGAGCGCTTCGTTTTTGTCCTGAGCGGCGAGTGCTTCGGCCCAGTAACGCGCCAAGTAGTAGTGGCTTCCGCGGTTATCGAGTTCGCCGACTTTACGCGAAGGGTTTTTGCGTGTGAGCAGGTATTTGGTGGTGGCGTCGTCCAGGGTATCGGCCAAGATTTGTGCGCCTTGGTCGCCTGTGGTTTGCGCGATGTGCTCGAAGCAAACGGCGAGTGCGAGGAATTCACCGACGGAGTCCCAGCGCAGGTGGTTTTCTTTTTCGAACTGTTGGACGTGCTTGGGTGCGGAGCCCCCAGCACCTGTTTCGAACAACCCGCCGCCCTTCATCAGGGGAACGATGGAGAGCATTTTCGCGCTCGTACCGAGTTCCAAGATGGGGAAGAGGTCGGTGAGGTAGTCACGCAGGACGTTTCCGGTGACGGAGATGGTGTCTTCGCCTTTCGAGATACGCTCCAACGAGACGCGCGTCGCTTCGACAGGTGAGAGGACGCGGATGTCCAGACCGCTTGTGTCGTGGTCTTTGAGGTATTTTTCGACTTTCTCGAGGATGGCGCGGTCGTGTGCGCGCTCTTTATCGAGCCAGAAGATGGCGGGGGTTTGGGATTGACGTGCGCGTGTGACGGCGAGCTTCACCCAGTCTTGGATGGGAGCGTCTTTGGTTTGGCATGCGCGCCAGATATCGCCCTGCTCCACTTGGTGTTCGATGAGCACTTTGCCAGCGCTGTTGACGACTTGGACAACACCATCGGCTTTGATCTCGAAGGTTTTGTCGTGCGATCCGTACTCCTCGGCTTTTTGTGCCATGAGGCCTACGTTGGGCACGCTGCCCATGGTGGTGGGATCGAAGGCGCCGTGTTCTTGGCAGTAACGCACCACCTCATCGTAGACGCCTGCGTAGCTGGAGTCTGGGATGACGGCCTTGGTGTCTTGGGTTTTGCCTTCGGCGTTCCACATTTGACCCGAGGTGCGGATCATGGCGGGCATCGAAGCATCAATGATGACGTCGCTTGGTACGTGAAGGTTGGTGATACCGCGGTCGGAGTCGACCATGGCGAGCGCTGGGCCTTCTTTGTAGGCTTTATCGATGTCTGCGCGGATGGCTGCACGTTTTTCTTCGGGCAGCTCGTCGATGCGGCCAAGAAGATCGCCAAAGCCGTTGTTCACGTTCACGCCGATTTGCTCGAAATCTTGCGCGTACTTTTGGAACAGATCTGCAAAGTAGGTGCGCACGGCGTGGCCAAAGATGATGGGGTCAGAGACCTTCATCATGGTGGCTTTCATGTGAATGGAGAAGAGTACGCCTTGTTTTTTGGCGTCTTCGACTTGTGCTTCCAAGAAGCTGAGGAGCGCTTTTTTGCTCATGAAGGTACCGTCTAGGATTTCTCCTTGGAGGACTTTCAGGCCTTCTTTGAGCTTTTGGGTGCTGCCGTCTTTCTGAACGAGCTGGATGGTCAACACGTCATCTTGATCGAAGGTGACGGACTTCTCGTTGGAACGGAAGTCTCCAGCGTTCATGGTGGCGACGTGGGTTTTAGAATCTTTGTCCCATGCACCCATGGAGTGTGGGTTTGCGCGCGCGAACTCTTTGACGGCGCGTGGTGCGCGTCGGTCGGAGTTCCCTTCGCGTAGGACGGGGTTTACTGCACTACCTTTGACGCGGTCGTAGCGCGCACGGGCGTCTTTTTCTGCGTCGGTCGATGGCTCATCGACGTAATCTGGCAGCGGGTATCCCGCAGCTTGCAGCTCTTTGACAGCAGCTTTGAGCTGCGGAACCGATGCGCTGATATTGGGTAGTTTGATGATATTGGTGTCGGGCGACTGCGTGAGTTCGCCGAGTTCTTTCAAATCATCCGAAACAGCTTTGTCGCCAAGGGCTTCTGGAAATTGGGCGAGAATACGGCCAGCGAGCGAAATATCGCGCGTTTCGACTTCGACGCCTGCAGAACCCGCAAAAGCGCGGACGATGGGCAGAAAAGAATGTGTCGCAAGTGCGGGAGCTTCGTCGGTAATGGTGTACAGAATCGTAGGTTTCTTGCTCATCGATCAACACGGGGGACAGTGTTTCGGAAGCGAGGGGCATGCTGAAGTCGAACCAACCCAGCCCAAGATACTCCGATGCGCATACATCGCGCGCCAAAGAATGCACCTCTATCTGATTGTTGCACAGAGTGCATAGGCACGCGCGCGCAAATCGTCCAGCTCTCTGATCGCACGCCGCGCCAAAAGCACCGCAGAAGCCGCGATTTCGGAAGAAATAAAGGCCGCAACATCAACGTCCAAGCTGACGGATGGCCCGCAGACCGCGCTCTTCGCCTCACGGAACTTCCATCGCCTCCGCCTTCGAAAGCGGGAGCGTCCAAAAATCGCGTCGCCTATGGCTTAATTCGCACCTTCGATTATAAATGACCGAGTACGGGCGATCTACCCTTTATTCCTCCGTTGGAGCGTGCAGATGCAACGCATACTGAAAATATTTTTGGCCCACGTCTTTGTGCTATTTTCTACCATCGCCTGCGACTTAGAAAACACAACGGACCCTGGGGACATCGGCGTGCCGCCGCCACCATCCGACGGGGGTGATCTGTCTTGTGAGGGCATCGAATTATCGGACGACGAGTACGCGCTGTATCGAGCGATCATGAATGAACGCGAACGACACGGCTTACACCAAATCCCACTCTCCGCTGCGCTGACCGAAGTCGCGCAAGTGCACGCAGACGATGCGGTCGCGTTTCCGAATGTATTTAACGACCAGTGCAACCTCCATTCATGGAACTCGAGTCGTTACTGGAAGGGGTGCTGCTACACCGCCGATCACGCCAAGGCATCGTGCATGTGGGACAAACCCGAAGAAATCGCGGGCTTTCGCGCGCACGGCTACGAAATCGCCTATCGAGGAACGCACGCACCCAACAATATGCTCGATTTGTGGCTCAACTCACCCGGCCACCGAGACGTGATTCTCAATCACGGAAATTGGGAACGAAGCCCTTGGAAATCCATCGGCATCGGCATCAGCGAACGTGGGAGCGACAATCAGCGCTTCGCCTACGTGTGGTTTTCAGAAGCGCGAGATTGCGAGTAAATTGAATGATCTCGCCGAAGCAGCGCGTCGATTTCCAGAGGATCTTTTGCGTAGGATCCACCATCACCGTCTGAATATCTACGCACGAGCTCCTCGCAACTCCTGAATATCACACACCAAAACCGATCGGCTTGAACGCGGAACGACGTTCATCGTATAGTGGCATTTGTGCGAAGATAAAAAGCGAGCTTACAGTCGTACTGACGATGATTTTGCGCAGCGCACGACGCGCACGAGCAAAACGCATAGCCCGCTTCTTCAGATGCGCGGTGAGGAGACGCGCACCCCCCTCCAGCCGTCGCTCACAGCGCCACGCGCCGTCGTGCATTCGTCCAAATATGCACGGCGGCGCGTTTATTTTTGAACCATGCGATCTTGATTCAACGCTGCCATGACGCGCGCCACATCGAGGTGTGTGCGCACATGTTGCGCAAGCTTTGTCAGGCGCGCTTCGTCTGTGAGCGCTTCATCGCGGAGTTCTGTGAGCGTTGGCAATACGCCGAGTACTGGAATGCCCGTGGCGTCTTCGATCATTTGGACGCCGTCATGGAAAAGGGATACGTCGCCGCGGAATTGGTTGACCACTAATCCACAGATGCGCGCCCTGTCCGCCTCAGGCAAAAGCTGCACCGTGCCGATAAGCTGCGCGAAAATACCGCCATTGCGTATATCTCCTACAAGAATCACCTTGGCATCGGCGTGCCGCACGGTCGGCCAGTTGACCAAGTCTGTTTTCCAAAGGTTGATCTCCGCCGCGCTGCCTGCGCCTTCGATCACCACCGCTTGATACTGGGCTGCCAAGGCGTCGTACGCGCGCTGCACGTGAACAAAGCGATCGGGGACTTTGCGCATCCAATCTTTGGCGGACTCCATATCGAGCACGTTTCCGTTCAGAATCACTTGTGAGCGCATGTCGGACATGGGTCGCAGCACAATGGGATTCATGTCCGTGATGGGCTCGACCCGCGCAGCTTTGGCTTGCCATTGTTGCGCCCAAGACATGAACGAACCGTCGGCGAGTGTTGCCACGCGCGAATCCATATTCTGGGCTTTAAACGGTGCTACCCGCACTCCGTCATCCGATAAAATACGGCAAAGTGCTGCGGCGAGCGTGGTTTTACCGACGCTCGATGCGGTACCGAGAACGGCGATCGCCGGCGTGCTGTGGGGCATAGACTTGGCCATATTCATCGCGGGGATGCCCTGCTACACGCTTTGTATTTTTGCGGCGCAACGCAACGAAATCACTGTGAAATCGTTAGCTTACAACCCGTCGTTCAATGATTGCGCAGGGCGTGAATCAGCTCTTCTTTATCCATCTTGCTTCGACCTTCAATGCCGATTTTTTTCGCCTGTTGGTAGAGCTCGTCTTTGGTACGGTCTTCGTACTTTTTGGCCTTGCCGCCTTTGTGACCGGAATCTGGCGTATTTGCGATGCGCGCCGCTTTGGATTTGCTCATTCCTTGGTCACGCAACGCTTCGTATTTTTCGTCGTCTTTGATCTGAGGTCCGTGGTCCTTTGCCATGACAATGTGGTGGGTTGTGCGAGCATGCTCGCGGGGAGGGAAATGCCTGTCGCTCGACGTGCTGCATCGACGGTTCTTTGCTTTCAACGCATCGCTTCCGCTTTCGAAATCGCGGGTGCTGCATCGTCAGCCAGACCGTGGTCCGTACGTATTTTGTCTACCTTTGCATGCTATCACGTTCCCCGATCTACCTACAAGTGGTGCGCCAAAGAACTCCGCGCGATTATGGATTGACCGACGGACGCGGCGGCGGTAGGCGATACGCACCTTCAGTGCGCGATCCTTTAAGGGTTGCAAGGGAATCCGGTGAAACACCGGACCTGACGCGCAGCGGTAAGGGAATACGAACACTGCAACCACGTCGTCGTTTTCACGCAACGAGAAGACGCAGTAAGTAGGACAGCGCTCAAAAAGTGCACCACTCCCAAGGCCGAAGACCGACTGAAGACGAGGTCACACCTCAGCGCAGATCGTCACGCGTATACGGCGACGCGCTCCGAACGTGGTATACTTCCCATGCGTATGAACGAACGGTCCGCCGCTTATGCTCAACACGGTTATGACCCTGTTTAAGCCAAGGCTCCCTGCGCCGTGCAGGACGCGAGTCTCGCTTGCGCCGCAATCTTACCATCATGCACGTTTGAGCGCGGGCTGTACCTGCGTGATCGCCGCCCTACTGTCGTGTCTCGTTATGCGGCCCGCGCACGCGCAATACCACTCAGAAACGCGCATACAAAACAGCGAGGAGCGCGTAACCGCCGAAGCCCGAAGCCATCACCGAGACCTGCGCGATGGCTTTGGACAACAGAGCGACGTGGCAGAGGAACTCTCGCGCATGCCAGAGCTTCGCGTGCGCAGAACCGGCGCCAGCAACGCACCCGCATATATCTCCATCCGCGGCTCTGAACAGAACGCCGTCGCCATTCACCTTGAAGGCATTCCGCTCAACGGTGGGCACCAAAGCACCGTCAGCCTCAACATGATCCTGCCCGAACTCCTGCGCGGTGCCGATGTCTATCGATCGAACGCGCCGCTGCGGCTGCAAAGCGACCTTCCTGGCGGCGCGATCGACCTGCGGCTCGCCGATGCGCAAACCCCAGAATTTGCAATCACCGGTGGGGGCGGCTCCTTCGGAAGCGGAAAACTTGGACTGATGGGAGCGCACCGTGGAGAAAGCTCTCGCACACTCATCGCGCTAGCCTACAGACGCAGCACTGGAAATTTTACCTTTTACGATAACAACGGCACAGACTTTAACCGGAACGACGATACCCCACGCCAAGAGAGAATTAACAACGACAACCAAGAGGGGTCTTTGTTATTTCACCATACCCAACGCGTCGGACAATGGAATCTCTCGCTTCTTGGAATGACGGACTTGCGCGAAGAAGGTGTGCCTGGCCTCGCCACCATGCAAGCTGCCCACGCGCGCAGCGAACGACATACCCAAATTCTTGGATTCAATGCCGGACGTCACGGCCTACAAGGCGGCATATTGGATGTACGTCTGCGTAGCTCGCTACGCGCCCAACGCGACGTTTACCAAGACCGACGCGGCGAGGTAGGCATCGGAAGTCAAGATCGTAGCACCGGACAAATGGTGTGGACGCTCGCCGCGCACCTCAGCTGGTGGCTGCCGCACCAACATCGCGTCGAAATGCAATTCGATCTCCAAGGAGAATCGTATCAACCGCGCGATCACCTCTCCCGAATCTACCTTCGCCGCGCATCGCGCGTAAGCCCCAAGTTCGGCGTCGGCTGGTCTTGGAATACCGAAGATGACCTGCTGGCGCTCAACGCATCCCTGCGCACCCTACATTGGTTCGAGGCCACACTCGGACAATCCACCGCAGCACTTCAGATCGGCGATCACTACGAACAACAGCTTTTTGGCCAAGCCGGCGCCGTGCTCACCCCATGGCAAACCGCTACAGAGACATTCCAACTCTTTACCTACGCGTCCCACAAAGGGAGAGTCCCTGATTTCTCCGAACGTTTCGGTGATAACGGAACCTCTGCCGGCAACGTTGCGCTAAAACCTGAACGACAATGGCAATACGAAGCCGGCATCGCCCACGAACATCACGACCAAACACTCCGCGTGCACACCCAACTGACGGGCTACACACAATGGCGACACAACGCCATCGAATACTACTCCACCCCACTCGGCGTACGCATCCCCCAAAACTTAGACGGTGCGCGTGTAAGCGGCCTCGAAGCAGCCACCTCCGTCGATAGTACCTATGTGGGCGGAAATATCGCCATGACGCGCATGTGGACCAAGAATAACGAGAAAAGCGCGCATTATCACGGCAAACAACTGCCTTGGCGCAGCAATTGGTCCGTCGACGGCACCTTCTATGCGCGTTACGCCGGCGCCAAAATCGAATGGACAAGCTCGTGGGATAGCAGCTTCTTTGCCGACAAGCGCAACCAGGCCGTCTACCCAGACCGTTGGTTGCACGATCTGGTGTTAAGCTACCGTCCAGCGCCTTATCCCAACATCGAATTCGCGCTGGAGCTGCGCAATATCACCAACGAACGCGTTCGCTATACCGAGATACGCAATGGTGGCAAAACAGAACGTGTGCCTCGCGCCATTGCGGACTATCGCGGCTTTCCGCTGCCAGGTCGCGCGTTTTACGCAACCGTAACTTGGCGTGGTCCTGTAGGTTCTGCAAAAAAGGAGGCGCTGTGAGCACTACGCATCCCACCTCAACACCCCACCCCGTGCGACCAGAACTTCGCTTCATCGGTGGCGGCGCACGTTCTGGCAAAAGCAACGCGGCAGTCCAGCAGGCCCTCGCCTTCGATACACCCCGCGTTTTTATCGCCACCGCGCAAGCCCTTGATGACGAAATGCGCACGCGCATCGCCCTGCATCAACAAGAGCGCGAAGAAGGCTTTGACACCCTTGAAGCTCCGCACGATCTGGCCGAAGCGTTGCGCCAAAGTCAACACGCCAAGGTCGTGATCATCGATTGCTTAACCCTCTGGCTTTCGAATCTCCTGTTTGCGGGCCACAGCGACACCGACATCGACAAAGCGACCAATGCATGGCTCCAAGAAGCCGAAAACCATCCGGGAACCGTCATTGTGGTCGCCAACGAGGTAGGATTGGGCATTGTGCCCGGCGATGCGTTAAGCCGCCGCTTTCGAGATCTCGCCGGCCGCTTGAATCAGCGTGTCGCAGCGCGCGCAGACCATGTCGAAGTACGCTTCTTTGGTCTGAGCATGACGCTCAAAACGCCAGACACAGGAACAGGAGCATGACCGATCCCAGCGCCACCCAGCGCCTTCTGCTCACATGGGCCGCGCTCCTTGTTGGGCTTGTAGGTGTTTCTGTCCTCGGCTTATTTATTGGCAGCGGTGTGCTCGATACCGACTACGCGCGCAAAATGTTTATGACTTTGCGACTGTGGCGAATCCTCGCTGCCTTCGGTATCGGCGCAGCCCTGTCCATCTCCGGCGTGGTCATTCAGGCGATTTTCCAAAACCCGCTCGCCGGACCATCGATCATCGGCACCACCGCCGGCGCAGCGCTAGGCGGACAACTCTCCTTACTGCTTTACCAAGGCGCCTTTGGCTACGCCGTCGTCCACCTTTTTGGCCCAGAAGTCGTTGTCCCCGCCGGTGCAGCGCTGGGTGCGATCCTCGCCCTCACCTTGCTGCTCTTCATCACCCGCCGGACCGAAGGAACGTGGGTCACGCTTCTGATCGGATTTTTGCTGTCGTCCTTCTTTGCAAGTATTGGGGCGTATGTGATTTCGAAAGCACAGTCTTCCTGGGAACTCGGGCGCGCAGTACTCGCGTTCAGCATGGGCTCCATCTCTAGCGTCGGGCCGACCCAAGTCGGGATGGTGCTCTGTGTGGCTGTGATAGGTTTTGCGGCATCGATGTCATGGCACCGCCACCTTGATATGCTCCTCACCGGCGACGACGAAGCGCGCGCCTTTGGATTGGATGTGCGCCAGATCCGCCGATGGGGCATTTTGTGGGCGGGCATATTAAGCGCAGGGGCCGTCGCCGTCGGTGGAAGCATCGCTTTTGTGGGACTCATTGTACCGCACGCCATGCGACGCGTCGCAGGACACACCACCGCCAAACTCTTGCCGATCTCCGCAATCGCCGGCGGTACCTTCGTTATCTTCTGCGATGTGCTGTCGCGCATCGGTCCAAGCCAAGGCGAAACGCCCCTCGGCGTGGTCACAGGCCTCATTGGAGCCCCCGTTTTTCTCTATCTTCTCACCCGTGCACAAAAGGAGGGAACCCTGCATGACTAAGCCCCTCCAAGCCATCAACGTATCGGTTTCACTCCATCAAAAGACCATCGTGCATGATGTGCATTGGCATGCAAACAGCGGTCAAATCAATGCGATCATCGGGCCCAACGGCGCGGGGAAAAGCACGTTTTTGAAGGCGCTCATGGGCATCCTGCCGCATCAAGGACGAACCTTGGTCTACGGACAAGCGATCGAAGCGTTCGACAGTAAAACGCGTGCGCGAAAAATCGCGTGGGTGCCGCAGCGCTCAGCGTTGCAACTGTCCATTCGCGTCTCTAGTTTGGTGGCGCAAGGACGATTTCCCCACCTAGGTCCCAGCGGAAAGCTCAGCGCAAACGATCAAGAAATCATTCTTCAGTCCTTGCGCGATGTGCAATGCGAACACCTGCTTCACCGCAGCTGGAACACCCTCTCCGGCGGTGAGCGCAGACGCGTCATGATCGCACGCGGACTTGCAACAGGCGCCAAAATCCTGCTGTTGGACGAACCCACCGCCTCCCTCGATATCGAACACGCGCTGCGACTGATGGAATTGATGCGAAACCTCGCAAAACAAGAGTATACCATCATCCCCGTGCTGCATGACCTCGATCTCACGCAACGCTACGCCGACAACATCCTGATGCTCCACCAAGGAAAAGTCGCAGCCTACGGCGAAGCGCACACCGTACTTACCCCCGAACGCGTGGGCAGCGTTTATCATGTCGATATGACGCCCAACGCAGCCACCAAATATACACTCAAAGGCGTACCATGACCCCACGCGGCGCCATCAATATCGTGACGCTCCTCTTTCTGTGCTTGGCCGTCTACGCGGTAACCTCCAGCCTTCGAAAAAGCGCGATCACCCCGACGAAAAACGCGTTCGACCTGCGCCAAGAACGCAAGATATCCATCGAAACTACCCCCGACGGAAAGCCAGCCGTCCGCGATGCGCGCGGAGCGCTCGTGCCCATCGAGCCCTACCAACGCATCATCGCCGGAAGCATCACCTCCACAGAGATCATCCACGAGCTCATCGAGAATGATCGCATCGTCGCCTACTCAGCCTATGCAGACCCCGGAGGGCCTTGGAAATACGCCCACAAACCTCAGGTGGAACAAATCGCCGACGTCGAACGCATCCTCTCACTCAAGCCTGACATTGTCTTTTACAACGGTCCCATCCCAGCAGAGCCACTTGCGCGCCTGCGCGAGAACGGCGTTCAGACCTTCGATCTAGGCAGAATGCTCGGCTTGGAGAGTTACCTCGACGAGGTGGAAGTGATTCTAACCGTCCTTGGGGCAACCGAACGTTACGACGCCTATCGCTATACGGTAGAACGACGAGCCCAAAGCATCGTCTGTAAAGATATCGCAACGCCAGCAGAAGCCATGTATGTGGGTATCATCGCGTCAACCATCTTTGGCGGTACCCAAGGTACAAGCTACGCCGACGTGCTCAGGCTCGCAGGTGTGCACGACGCCGCCGCAGCCAAATTTACAGGCTGGCCCCAATACAGCACAGAGGACCTCCTTGCCATCAACCCACCTTGGATCGTCACCCCCCAAGGCGACGGAAAAACCCTGTGCGAGTATGGTTCGCTGCGCAATCTCCAAGCCTGCGCGAATGGCCGCAGCGGCATCGTCGAAGTTCCAGGTGAACTCCTCGGCGGCGCCGGCACCTCCATTTTAGATGCGGCAGCGCAAGTCTTCGATCAAATCTACGGTCCATGCCCCGCACGTGCACCGCGCCCGCACCAAGATTAAACCGCGATAAATCACTGTAGCGGCGGTTCGATCTGCCCTGCGCGCACAATCGCCTGCAGCAGGATATGCGCAGGTTGCGCACCCGAAATCGATACGCGGCCATTCATCACAAAATACGGTACGCCTTGAATAAAACGCGACGCATTCTGTGCTTGGCGCGCCACCGCCGCAATCTCCGTCGCATCCGTTACGATGGCGCGCACCTGCTCTGACGAAAACCCATGGGCGCTGCCGATGCGAACGAGCGTGTCCACATCATGAATGTTTTCGCCGTCGACAAAGTGCGCGCGCATGAGCGCGACCTTTAAGGCGTCTTGTGTGCCATGTTGTTGCGCGTGTGCGAGCAGCGCGTGCGCACGGAAGGTGGGGTAATTCTTACCCATCTTACTGTAATCGATACGCAATCCTTCGCCGTGCGCCGCAGCTTCCACGCGCTCCACCATCTGACGCGCCTGTTCTGGGCCATATTTTAGACGCAAGTTCTCGAAGACATCGATGCCTTCTTCAGGGTTGTCAGGACGCAGAACGTAGGGTGCATGTTCCACCGTCACCGCTTTCGAGAATTCCACAGAACTCAAGGCCGCCCGAAACCTCGCGTCACCAATATAACACCACGGGCAAACGAAATCCGAAAAAATCCGGATGGTTACAGGATATTGCAGTTCCACGACCTGGCGCGTCATATTTTTCTCCTAACGATCAATTGTTTCTTATCGGCCTGCTTTCATCCTTAAGCCCACCGTGGTGAATTGGCTACGCTCTCTCTTTAATTTCATTGCTTTCGCCATTCCAAAGCTGGTGCCCTCGTCTCAGCGAATCGAAAAGAGCATTTATCGCTACATTTTTGTCGTTGACCGAAGCGTAGAGCTCTGCCAGTAAGACTGTCACTCACGGTTGAGACATCTGCGCTTTGACAGATGCTCTGAAAAGGGAATCCGGTGAAAGTCCGGAACTGGCCCGCAGCGGTGAGATGTGAAATCGGCGACAGCCGGCACTGGAAACGGTTCAAACCACTCTGGGAAGCCACGCCGACGCGCAAGACGCACGCATCGAGTCCGAAGACCTGCCTGAGTACGCTCCCCGCGTTCTGATCCACGTGCGACGCCACGCCTCAGAAAACCATAGACCGCCCCGTGGTTCCACAGTCATTGCGAAAACAGCACCGCCTGTGCCGCCAATGAACTGTCCTACATGTCAGCAGATCCCGCCTTGCTGAGCGCACCACTGTATCACAAAAACGATACGGCGCGCGCAGACGCCACCATTCTGAGGAGCTTGTCATGCAACGATTATCTCTCGCATTTTTCACGATCCCCCTGCTTCTGCTCGGAGGTTTTTACTTCAGCGCCTGCAGTGATGAGATCGAAGATACCCGTCCGTGCCAAAATGTCACATGCGGTGCAAACGCGACCTGTAACCCGAAGATCAATGCATGCGTCTGCCGCCAAGGATTCGAAGACATCGACGGAGAATGTAAAGAAATCGCCGCAGAGCCGTGCACAAAAGATAGTGATTGCGACGATGGGCTCCTATGTAACGGCACGGAAACCTGCGATGTCGCATCAGGCACCTGTGTGCAAGCGGACGACGCCATCGAATGCGGAAGCCATGCACACTGCACAGAACCCGAAGGTACGTGCGTCTGTGACCGCTTCCATATCGAAGTCGATGGGGAATGTGTGCCAGAAGCATGCACAACCGATGCAGACTGCGATGACGGCATCGCATGTAACGGCAAGGAAACTTGCGATTTAGAACAAAACACCTGTCTCGACGGCACACCCGTTCTGTGTAACGGACAATACCAAACCTGCGTAGAGTCAGATGCAGACCGCGGCTATACCTGCGAGGTCACCGCCCCCGAAGGAACCACCGCCTGCGCCCTCGTGCAAACCACCGACTGGGGAACCGTCGGCACCCTCGCCGTCATCAACCTCGAAACCGGCGAGATCAAAGACAATATCACCACCTATGCCCAAGACGCGGTCCTGCGCGTAGCCAATGACGAAGTCTACGTGCTCGAGCGTCACATGTACGACGCGGTCATCAAACTCGATGCCTACGATGACTACCGTCCCCTCTGGAACTACAGCATCAAAGACCCAGACTTCACCGTCCCCAACCCATGGGATATGGTCGCTTGGGGCGATTATTTCTTCCTTAGCCTCTACAACGACGGCCGCATCCTGCGCGTCAACGCCAAACCCGACCTGAACGACCTCGAGTCCTTCTTAGGCAATCCTGTATTTACGCGCCGCATCGATCCGCCCGCATGGGACGCACCCTTCTCAGAACTCGCCTACCTGCGTGTCGACGGTGACATCCTCTTCGCCCTCACCCAAGGGCTCGATGAAGCATGGAACTGCGGTACAGACGAAAACCGAGGCCGCATCTACGCATTCAATCTCCCAGATCTCACCGACGCCAACATCTTCGAAAACGACAAGAACTACGTCACATTGGCGCACTGTAATCCGGGCGGATGGATCGATATGCCGGACGGACGTCTGCTTATCCACTCCATCGGTGACTACCGTTCCATTCAAGGCGGCGGCGATGACGGCGGTCTGCAAATCTTCGATATCCAAAATCGCACCCTCGGCAACGTCGTCGCCACCGAAGCCACCGTCGGCGATCAAGATATCTTCAGCGTCCAACGCGTCAAAGACCGTCTCTTTGTCCTCACTGTCGGCATGAACTTCGGTGAGCTCGATATCCACGAGCTCTACACCACAGACGATGACAGCCCATGGACCATGGCCGACGCTTCGCTTTTGACGGACACCGTTTGGTCTACTTTCGGCTACAAGAACATCCTTTACGCCACCATTCGCAATCCTTTTGGAGAAGCCGTGGCACGCATCAATATCGATACGCTCGAAGAGATTACGCCGCGCATCGAAACCATGTACCCCCCAGAGAACATGACGCTATTTTTCCGAAACGGTGATAGCTGCTGGCAATGATTCATTAGCTCATCACCCTTCCCCTTGTGACGCTTTCGCCACCTGCGCGTTTCAGGCTCATGTTCTACACCATCCCCCCCAAAGCACCGCGTGCTCGTTACACCTATCCCCCCCGCGTAACGAGCGCGCGCGTGCGCCTTTTTGCACTGCATTCGCTGTTGAGCATACTCACGGTGTGCGCTGTGGCCGCACGCCCCGCGTTCGCCGAAGAATATCGCTCCGAAACACGCATTCTCAAAGCGCGCCATTCGGTGAGTGCGTCCGCAACCGCATCCCACCTCGATACCGAAGATGCCCGCGTTGGAAACGTCGATACCGCACATATCCTGAACCGCATCCCCGATGTTCGCATCCGTAGAAGCGGCGGTCTGAACGGCCCTGCCTACCTCACCATCCGCGGCGCAGATCCCAACGCTACACACTATTCGCTCGATGGTATCCCCATCCACGGTGCCACCAACGATGTCCTCGACATCAATACCATCATGCCCGAAATGATCGGCCAAATCGACGTCTACCGCACCACCCTTCCCGTGGCGCTCGGCGCACCCGCGCCAGGCGGGGTCGTCGACCTAAGGCTTCGTGACACCTCCGCCCCCGAAGCTTGGGCCGTTGCGAGCTACGGAAGCTGGCAAACCCGTAAAGTCGCCGCCGCAGGCACCATCCCCGTCGACGACGGCTACGCCCGATTCGCTGCAAGCTACCGCGGAGCCAAAGGAAATTACCGATTTTACAATACCAGCGGCACAGACCGAAACCCGCTCGACGACAATCCAAACCAAGAACGCGTAAACAACGACTATGAACAAGGGTCTATCCTCATGCTCCGAGACCAAAAGCTCGAGGCATGGCACCTGCGCTTCATCAGTCTCACCACGCTCTTAGAATCTGGCGTCCCAGGCATCGACACCTCCCAAAGTCGTTTCGCGCGCCGTTCCCGCGTGCAACAATTCTTTGCCCTCAACGGACGTACGCGCGTCGGTGAAAACGAACATACCGATCTCTCGCTCACAGGTTCCATGGGCGTGACCCACAGTACCTATCACGACCGGAAAGGCGAGATAGGCTTGGGCAGACAAGATCGTGCAGACGACCAAGTTTTAGGTTTTTTCGCCGTACAAACAGATACTTGGCTCCCCCATGGGTTCAGTGTCCACGGGGTGTTCGATGTCCAACTCGAAAGCTACAATCCCATCGATCGTATCTCACCTGTCATCATCCACCGCGCAAGCCGCTTTGTCCCCTCCGCGGGCATCGAAGGTCGCTGGGAGCACGCAAGCGAACGCATCGCCGTGGCCACAGGCTTGCGTTACCACCACTACATCCAACGCAATCACGCCCGAGACGTCCCCGCTGCGCCGAAAAAGCATACGGACACCCCCGCATTCTCGCCGCAGATCGGAATCACCGGAACGCCGCTCAAGACAAGCACGCTGCAACTACAACTTTTTAGCTATTTATCTAGAACGCACCGCCAACCGAACTTTTCAGAGTTATTCGGGGACAACGGCTCCACGGTCGGGAACCCCGAGCTTTCGATGGAAAAACAAACCAGCTTCGAAGGTGGGTTCCAGTTCGAAAGCAAGTTCTCTGGTGTAACGCTCGGACTGCGCGCAACCGCGTGGAAACATTGGCGCCAAGACGCCATCGAATACGTGGTGCTGCCCATCGGTGTGCGCAAACCCTTCAACGTCGATGGCGCAGAAGTCACAGGTCAAGAAATCGGCCTTTCATTGCGCTCCAAATACATTTCGGCAGAGATCAGCGCCGCGCACTTAGACTCCGTCAACCTAAGTTCGAATCCACAGGAATACGGCAAAAAGTTACCGTTACGTTCCCCATGGGCTGCTACGGGCGAAGTGCGCGCACGCCCCATCCCTTGGAAAGCGTTGCGGGAGCTCAGCTTCGAAACGATCGTGCGTTACGATGCACCCTTTTACGCCGACTTGCGCAATAACCGTGAATACCCCGACCGCATGGAATGGGATATCGCCGTCGCGTACAAACTACCGTTCCGCAACGGCCCCACCCTGCGCGCCGAGGCCCTCAACATCCTCAACCGACGCGTGACAACGCTGCCGGGGAGAGAAGGTGGCGAGGATGTCCGCATCACCAAACCGATTTCCGACTTTGCAGGCTACCCTCGCCCTGGCCGCTCGTTCTATATCAGCGCGAGCTGGGCGCTGGAACGCGCGAACTAAACGGCGAGCTTATTTGCTGTAGATGACCTTGCCCGACAGCGCATAGCGCGGCCCTTCTTGATTTTCGTCGCCGAATTTCGCGAATTCACCGTCAAAGGTATATTCGAGGCGCTGAATTTTGATACCGCTCGTCCATTCATAGGCAGGATCGTTCTGTTCAAAAAGCTCTTTCTTTTCGAAATCAATGCGCGTCAGGGTCAACGTGCCTGAAGTAGAAATCAATCGACCCGGAACATCCTCAAAATCTTGATCGATGGTGATGAGGTTGTCTGAACTCTTAGAACCCAGCGGGAATACTTGCCCATTTAATGCGGCGCCGCGCTTAAAAGTTCCGCTGAAACGAACCGTGGCCTGATGTACTGCGTCAAAGAAGTCTTCCGCGGTCGCATCTTTGCCAAGTTGATCCGCTTTTTCATTAAAACCTGACCCGATCACGGTGAACATCACGTCTTCATCCAGAAGGTTATTGTTCACGGTCATCACCGTTTGCGTCAACGCAGCGACTGATCCTGATAGGTCAGCCAAACGCCATTATCGCTCTTTTTGCCACCGCCGGACTTCTTATCGTCGCCGTCACTACAACCGAACGAAAAGGATGCTAAAAAGAGACACAACACGCCATAACGTAGCGCAAAAGACACGGACATACCTTCACCTTTTTTCGTACACAAGGATGCGCTCCCCCGAAGTGAAGTGCGCTGCCATCTATTGTAGCAGTCCCAAGATTTTCCGCTATACATTTTCGTTCATCACGCGATACGCGCGTCGCAAAATGCCGACTGGGCGGTTAGGACGTTGCATTGATTTTCTACATAGGCCGTCATCGCGTCCTTAGAACCTGTCTGCCGCGCGCTGTTTTTGAGCTGCGCGCAACGCCCTCAATAGTCCTCCGCCTTCGAAAACGCTGGCGTGATACCACGCAGATAACGCCCACCTTCGGCACCGAATTCCTAGGCGTACCGCGCCGAGGTTTTGTTGATATCATGGCGTAAGCCCGCATCCGTGCATAGACTTGAACGCAGAACGATTCTGCGAGCGCCGCGCGGACACGCGCTAGTGCCCTCGTAAAACATTTTTATCTCTATGAGGTGCCATGACTCAACCTGATTATAACGTAGACGTCGTCATCATCGGTGCCGGAAGCGCCGGCCTTGTTGCACGACGCGCCGCAGAAAGACTCGGCGCTACCACGCTGTTATGCGATGGCGGAACGCTCGGCACTACCTGCGCCCGCGTCGGATGCATGCCGTCCAAACTTCTCATCGCACCCGCGCGCGCAGCACGTATCGCAAGAAAAGCATCAGCGCTCGGCGTGCACGCCGATACCCTGCGCGTCGACGGCAAAAAAGTGATGCAACGCGTGCAAAGCGAACGCGACCGCTTTGTGCGTTTTGTTGTCCAAGATATTGAACTTCTAAAAGAATCCGGAAAGTTCTTGGACGAATACGTGCATTTCAACGCACCGGGCGTCCTGCAAAGCGCATCCGGAAAAACCATCCATTACAAAAGCGCCGTCATCGCGAGCGGCACCACGCCCTTTGTACCCCCGCCCTACAATCAGCTGAGCGAAACGCTCTATACCAGCGACACCATCTTTGAACGCCCCGATCTGCCCAACAAACTCGCCGTCATCGGTGCCGGTGTCATTGCGCTCGAACTTGGCCAGGCTTTCGCCGCCCTCGATGTCGATGTCACGGTGTTCAGTATCGACGAAAACCTCAGCTTGCTACGAGACCCCGAAGTCACCGCAGCGTACCGTGAAGCGCTCGAACAAGACCTTCGCCTCTTCCAAAACGTCAAAGTCCACGATGCGCAGGAATCCAAAGGACGCGCTACCATCACGTGGACCGACGCAGAAGAGAAAGACCACAAAGAATCCTTCGACGCGGTGCTCGTGGCGGCAGGACGGCGCACTTCCTTTGATCAGTTGGGACTGAGCGCCATCGGCATCGACGCCAAATCGCCCAAAGATCTAGAGATCCGTGCCGAAAGACTGCAAGTAGGCAACCATCCCATCTTTATGGCCGGCGATGTCAACGGCATCCGCGCACTCTTGCACGAGGCGGCGGACGAAGGCCGCATCGCAGGCGAAAACGCCGCGCATTTCGCGTTAACCGGGCCACAAGACGTCTACAAATACCAACGCCATACACCGCTAAGCATCGCGTTCACCTATCCCCAAACTGCGTCGGGCGGCGTTTCATGGAGCGATCTGCCGGATGACGCGGTCACAAGCTTCGTGTCCTTTGCAAATCAAGGACGCTCGCGCGTCGACCTAGAAAATCACGGGCTGTTGCGATTGTATGGAGATCCAGAAACTAAACGGCTCATCGGCTATGAGATGTGCGGGCCCGAAGCCGAACATATTGCGCATATGTTGAGCTGGTCCATCCAGCAAAAACTGACCGTCGGCGCGATTTTAGATATGCCTTTCTACCATCCCGTCGTCCAAGAAGGGTTGCGCACGGGGCTGCAACGTCTCGCCAAAGCTTTGGGCCTAGAAAACAACTCGCGCCTGCGCTGCGAAGAAGGTGCACCGACCGCCGAACGCGAAAACCGCAAATACGAGGGCCGGTCCGCCTGCGAAGACGCCTAAGCTCAAACGAGGGGCAGCTCCGCCATGCGGCGTGTCAGCACGTCGGCCACCGCCATGATGGTCCCCTGCGGGTTGACGGCGGTAGGGCTTGGCAGGATGCTCGCATCGGCGACCCAAACACCTTCGACACCGCGGACTTTGCCGTCAGGGGCGACGGGAGTTTTAGGATCAGCGGTCATGCGCACCGAACAGAAGATGTGGTTACCGGTCATGGGCAAATGCTGGCCTGCGAGCTTCGGCGAAAGCAGGGCTTCGGTTTCCTCCTTCGAGCGCAGAAAGCCATCTGTTCCAGGGAGGCGCCCAACAAAAACCGATTCTGCACCGACGTTAAACAAGCCGTCTGCGAGGATTTTCATGCCTCGGAAGGTGTTCTGTGCGCCTTCTTTGCTAATCCAAAATAACGGGCGAGGGAGTCCGTTGCGTTGCACGCGTACCGAGCCCGAGCATTTTCCACGGTAGACGACAGCGCCCAGCGTGATGCGTTCGATTTCGGGAAGATGGGATAAGAAGTCCGCGCCGTACCCCCCCCATTTCACCAGAATGGTACTTGGGTCCGCCCAGAGGGATTCGAACTTCATGCCTTGGATGTCTTTACTGATCGCGCCCCATCCTTGGGTGGCGCCGGCCCATGGGTACATGGGGCGATCCATGGTCGCAAAGACGCCGCCTGAGAGGTGGGCTTTAAGGGTTCCACCCACAGCACCGCGGTGTTTGATGCCGCTTTGTTGGAGCAAGACGGGTGTTTGCAGCGCGCCGCCGGCCACGACGACACGGGGTGCGTGGATGCGAAAGGTTCCATGACGCTTCCAGTCGCTGTTGTCGACCACGCGTCCCTCCACACCGATCGCCCGATCGCCGTCCATCAGGATGCGTTCGACTTCGGAGCAGGTATAGACTTGGAGTCCGGCGATGGCCGCATCGACAACATAGGCACGATCGACGGAGATTTTCGCACCGCTGGCGCATCCGATGAGGCAATCGCCCGCGCCTTCGCAGCCTTGAACGGCGCGTGGCAAAGGTCCGCTTTCAACGCCCATACTTTCGAGCGCGTCGCGTATGGCGAGGTTGCGTGGACCTTGGACTGTCATGGGAGTTTCTTGAACCTTAAGCCGTTGAAAGATGCGTTCAAAGGAGGCGTCAAAGGAGCTATCTTGTAGATCGGTTAAACCGTGCTCTTCGACCCATTCTTGGCGCACCCAATCCGGCAACTTATACATGATGGCGCTGTTCGACACCGTGCTTCCGCCAAGGGCGCGTCCCTGCATGCAAGGGATGGTTCCGCCGCCCATGAGCATACGCAGGCCGCCCTCCCAGAAATGTTTGGCGAGGAATTGCGGCGCATCGCGGGTCATGTCGGCGGGTTTGATCTGTTGTCCTGCTTCTACAAGTACGGTTTTAAATCCGGCTTCAACAAAGTTGCTTGCGGCCACTGCGCCGCCTGCGCCCGAACCGACCACCACGACGTCGGCTTCGACGCTATAGCCATCTTTTAAATCTTTAAAGTGATAGATCATTGAGGCATCTCCGCAGCTTTCTGCGCGTCTTGTTCTGCAAAAGCTTCTAGGAAACCTGTGCGCGTGGGAAAGGGATAGGGGTCTGCTTCACGTGCGCAGGTTTTCCACACGCCGACATATTTTTGGACGGCGGGATGAGAGCAATAGGTCATGGTGAGCTGCGCTTTGAGCGCATCGCTCAGCAAGCGAAAGACGATGAAATCCCATGTTTGCCAGCGATGTACGGCACGTTTTCGGAACGCGAGCGATCGTTTAGAGAAGCGACCGATCCCAGCAAGCCACAGCGGCGCAAGCCATTCCACCGCCACGTACAAGATGCGAATCAGGCGCCGGTTTCTGGGCGGAATTGTCATCAGGTACGCCATGGTACGCTCTACCATCTGCGTTTGCTTCCAATCGGGCGCGCCGAGGTCGTTTTCAGGGAAATAGACCTCCGCGACAGCCTGCACACTAGCACGTGTGGTTCGCTCAAGAAAGCTACCCTTCTTTTCCATGTCGCTCCCATTGTTAAGGCTTTGGGATGTTTGCACTATCTTTTGATTCGTCATCGCGAGCTTCGCTTCGGTTTCCTTGGGGTTCCCGTTCGTGGGGAGAGCCCCAAACCGGCCAGTCGGTTGGTTGTCTGGTAAGCGTTTCATTGCGAACAGGTTGAAGGTGGCCTGCATGCAAGGTCAGAGACTGTAATTTGCTATGGAGGCTTTGTCGCGCTTTGCAAAGAATTTGAACTTGCGCGAGGTGCACGCCCAGCGTTTAGGCAGGCACGGTCATGGGGATCACGCGCACCATCGCTACAAAGTGTGCGGCGGCGCCGCCGATCACAAAAAGATGCCACAGCGCATGATGGTCAAAGGCGTTCGGCCACGGGTCCGGCCATTTGAAGGCGTACACCAACGCGCCGAGTGTATAAATGAGCCCGCCTACCGCAAGCCAGAAAAACACGTCAGCGGACAGGGTGCGCGCAAGCGCTGGCGCTGCCACCACCACCATCCAGCCCATTGCCAAATACAATCCCACACCAAGAAACCGCGGCGCGTTCACCCAGAACAGCTTGAAAAGCACGCCCAGGGTCGCGATGCTCAATACGGACACCAGCATCGCGGTGCGCCAGCCGCCATCTAAAAAATGCACCAACATCGGGATGTAAGAGCCTGCGATCATCACAAAGATCGCCATGTGATCGAGGCGCTTGAGCCACAGGTTCCAACGCTCTCCCAAATCGAAGAAATGGTACACGCTCGACGAAAGAAAAACGCCGATAAAGCCGATGCTATAGGCTGCGAATGCCCAAAACTTGGCGCCCGAGCCCCACGATTCCCACAATAAAAACGCCGCGCCAGCGATCGCCGCAAAGGTCGCGATAAAATGTGTCCACGCGCTGGCAGGATCCTTAAAGGTCAAACGCCTGCGCACGGCCGGCATCGCCTCCGAAAGGTCGTACGAAGGGTCCAAAGTAGATGTGAGTTCCTGTGGATGCATCATGTATCGTCTCCAACGACACGCGCGATTGTGACTGAATCGGCGTTCATTTCCTATGTAGAACTAAAGGACATTTCGCAGAAGCGCCACATCATAATATGCTCAAATTGCGCCGGTTTTTTATGTCTCAGTTTTTTACATAGCGAAGCAGATGACGAACAACTTCCATAACTAAACGATGCGCGATGAAATTTGGATATTTTACTGCGTGACGGCACCCGCACCAAAAGCAGAGAACTCATGAAATAACAAATACTTACACGTCATTGCGAGAGAGCTTAACCGCGGCATCAGAAGCGGCGGTCTGCTCGTACAGCGGGAGCCTAAAAAGCGTCAAGGCGCTTAAGTCACACGGTGTAAAGTGGTCGACTGACAAATGTTTTACGTCGACGCGGTTCTCGCGCCGCCTCCCACAGGTCATTTCCTACGCTCCACCGATCGTGCGCGACGCCCCGCGCAGCTCTTGCGCAATTTTGTAGCTCCTTTATGAGGAACGAGCGCTCAACTTCCGCTCTTTTGACTTAGGTTTCTTGTGGGCAGTCGAACCCATCGTCATCCGCGTTGCGAATCCTGTTTTCTGCATATTGAATACTGTATGTGCGCGGAATTCCGCACGCTGGAGACGCGCACAAAACTCGCGCTGATCTGGCACCGCGATGAACAGCGTAAGAGCACAAATACTGGGCGACTCGCCCTGCGAACACTCAGCAACGCAGAAGCCTACGTGCGCGGCTTAAAAGACGCACCAGCGGATTTAACCCCGCTCACCTCCCCAGAACGACGCCTGTTGGTACTTTTTCCCGACGACGACGCGCGTCCGCTCACCTCGTCACTCGTACAAGAAAGCGATCTACCTATCACTCTTGCGGTCCCCGATGCCACTTGGCGCCAAGCCCGTAACATGGTGCGTAGAGAGCCGATTTTGGCGGGGGCAACCAAGGTCATTCCACCGCCCGGCCCTCGAAGCCGATACCGTTTGCGATTTGCGCGAGACCCCGACCATTTGAGCACCGCCGAAGCCATCGCACGCGCCTTTGGCGTCATTGAAGGCTTGCACGCCCAAGACGAAATCGAACGCATCTTTGGTATCATGGTTGAACGAACGCTCGAGATGCGTCAGCCTAGCCCGATGACGTCCAAAGACTGATCCTTGCGTGAAGTTTTGAATCCTATGGTGGGACCTGCATGCCGATGCGCGCAGGTGCTTTCGACCCAATGTTGCAAAAAACGTGATTTAAACGCGGTAAACCGTGACGATCAGCCATGTTACAATATAAGGTCGCGCCTGGTTTTAAGAGCTCACACTGGTCAAAGCTGGCCTGAGCTTCTAGTCTTCGACCATTCTGCAATTCGCACATCTTGACGGGTTCGCCATGATGCATGCAATGAGTTCGGCTCTCTATCCGCTTCTCGCCTCGACCAAGCTCTCCGAGTTATTTACCTCACCGCTGACAGACCCCGTTGCCGTCTTCACCTTGTTGATGGCCACGATTTTGTTTGTTCCGCTCCTGAGTCGACTCCTGCGCATCCCCGACGTCGTTGGCCTGATTATCGCGGGAATGATACTCGGCCCTACCGGCATCAACCTGCTGACCAACGACCCAGGGACGGCTGTTGAGCTCTTGGCCAAAGTGGGACTGATTTACATCATGTTCCAAGCGGGTCTTGAGATCGACATGAACGGGTTTGAGAAAAACCGCAGTCACTCCGTGATTTTTGGGGTTTTATCCTACGCGGTACCCATCGTGCTCGGCTCGATAGCGATCTATGTGCTCTTGCACAACCAGATCGCTGACGTCATTCAAAAGCCTGGCGACCTATGGCCAGCCATCATCTTGCTCGCAAGCGTTTTTGCCTCGCACACGCTGCTGAGCTACCCGATCGTCACGCGACTCGGCATCCTCACCGATCCCGCCGTAACGACAGCGCTCGGCGGGACCATCGTCACGGATACCATGACGCTGCTCACCCTTGCGATCATCGCGGCGGTGGTTCAGGGCGACGTAGACGCGATTTTCTGGGCGAAGCTCGTCGGCTTTATGACGCTGTACTTCGGCTTTGTCATGACGGTGATTCCGCGCGTGAGCCGCTGGTTCTTGCGTAACTTGGAATCTGACGGCCCCGCGCAATACGTCTATATTTTGGCGGTCGTGTTTTTCTGTGCGTTGCTGGCTATCGTCGCAGGCATGGAAGACATCATCGGTGCGTTCTTTGCTGGTTTGGCGGTGAACCGCCTGATTCCACACCGTTCTTCGCTCGCCAACCGCATCGATTTTGTGGGCGCGTCCGTCTTCATCCCCATGTTCCTTTTGAGTGTTGGGATGATCGTCGACATTCGTTCGGTGGCGGACCCCACCATGTGGAGCGTTGCCGCAGTGATCATCGGCGCAGTCTTCGTCACCAAATGCATCGCGGTCTTTGGTAGCGGAAAACTGTTCGGTTACAACTTCGCGCAGACCATGGTTCTTTTCGGGCTTACCACGTCACAAGCTGCCGCGACCTTGGCAGCGACCTTTGTCGGTTATCGCCTGAATCTTTTTGACGAATCCATCCTGAACAGCGTCATTATGCTGATTTTGGGTACGTGCATTGTTTCGCCTTGGATGACCGAGCGTTGGGGCCGCATCGTCGCGCGCGAAGCCGAAGCCGCAACCGCAGATCCGAGCAAAGCGCCGCAGCGTTTGGCCATCCCTTTGGCCAACCCCAACACCACAGAATCGTTGATGAAAATCGCGGTGCTGTTGCATGATCCCAAATCCACCGAACCGCTCTACCCCATGACGGTCGCGATGGACGGCGACAATGTCGATGCACACGTTGCCCAAGGAGAGAAAAACCTCGAAAGCGCGGTGCGACTGGCAACGGAAGCCGACCGCCCTGTATCCCCTGTCACGCGTGTCGATTTGAACGTCGCAGACGGGATCATGCGCGCACTCACAGAACTGCGCATTCGAAGTGTTCTCATCGGCTGGAACGGACACATCTCCGCAGAGCACCGCATCTTCGGCACCGTGCTCGACCGCTTACTCGAAGGCACAGAACAAACGATCTTCGTCTACCGCCATGCGGTCGCAGCCATCGATCACAAGCGCGTCATTTTAGCCATTCCGCCCTTTGCAACCCGCCAGCCTGGCTTCTCGAGCGCCGTCAGTGAGATCTGGACGCTTTGTCAGCAGCTCGGCGTACAGCTTCACGTCATCACACCACGTGATGGCCGCAGCGCCATCGAGAAAGTCTTCTCGCGCATCAAACCCTCGGTAAGTGCGCATTGGATCGACATCCCTACCTGGGACAACATGCTGCCGGAACTGCAGTCGCAGACCAACTCCAAATCCGATCTCATCATTCTGATGGCTGCACGCGCAGGTTCCATCGCATGGGGGCCCGATCTGGATCGTCTGCCACGCCAGCTTTCGCTGCGTTTCCCCGGCAACTCGTTCATGGTGGTCTACCCTGGAAACCCAGGAACCAACGAACAACGCGCCATGGCTGCGCGCCCCACGCCAACCTTGCGTCGATTGATCAATATGGGCGGTGCACCACTGACAGTCGACGCCCTCGACGGAGACAGTGCCATCGACGCGATCGTCGAGAAGCTACCAGAAAATCAGCAAAGCGAAGGCCTTGCCAAGCTGCTGAAGAAATCTGTGCGCTCCAACTCCGTGCGCGTCACGCAAGGCACCGTCCTCATCGACGCGCAAGATCCGAACCGCGCGCGCTCATCCATTGTGGTGGCCTCCGCGGAAAACGATCCGATCCTCTTTGATAACCTGCCAGAGCCCGTGCGTCACATCTGGGTGTTACTCACAGGCCGCGACGTAAACGAGAGCGATCACGACACGCTCTTCTCATCGGTTTCTCAGCGCTTGCGCCAAGTCGATCCCAATGACTTGAAAGAAGTGCACACCACCGATGACGTCATGCGCGTCCTCGACGTTTAAGCCTCCGCGCTCCGCGCGACAATCTTGCGTACCAACGCCAAATCAACGCTCTCGTTCTCGCCGAGGGCGTTTTTTCCGCGCAATTCGATAGCACGAACCACGCGATCGGCAACGTCGTCGTCAATATTGTCATAGGCGGTGAGGGACGTAGGAACATCGAGCGATTCAAAGAATGCGCGCATCTGTTCGAGAGCACCGCGCGCTGCTGTCTCGTCATCGCCCTCTAAACCAAAGACGCGCCGGCCCATCTGTGCCAAGCGGGGGCGCTTCTGCTCCCAGCGTAGCTCAAAGTTGTCGAAGATGGTCACCGCCAAAGACCGTGCGTGATCGAGGCCGTACAACGCCGTAAGTTCGTGTCCGATGTTGTGCGTCGACCAATCTTGCACCACACCGGCACCGATCATCCCGTTGAGCGCCATGGTGGCCGCATAACAAAACGCCGCGCGCGCTTCTCGGTCTTTGGGATCGCGATAGGTACGCTCGCCGACCTCTAACAACGTCTGCAAAATTCCCTCGCTAAACCGCGCCTGCAGCGGCGTATGCTGATCCTCGACAATGTATTGCTCGGTGGTGTGAATGAACGCGTCCACAAGTCCATTCGCGATCTGTCGTTGCGGCACGGTTTCGGTGAGCTCAGGATCCACGATCGAAAACACGGGGTAAACCAGCGCATCAAAGCGCGACAATTTTCTCCCCTGCGCTCGATGCGACACCACAAAAATCGGGTTCATCTCGGAGCCCGTCGCCGGCAAGGTCATCACCGTGCCCAACGGCAAAGCTGCGGTGGTACGAATGCTCGGATCTTCGAGCAAATCCCATGGTTCGCCCTCGTATTCTGCAGCCAACGCAATGAATTTAGCGCCGTCCGCTACCGAGCCGCCGCCCACAGCCAGGACGTAATCCAGCGCGTGTTCGCGAATCAGTGGCAAAGCTTCAATCAATTGCGCATACTCAGGGTTCGGTTGTACGCCTCCAAATTCCACCACGGTCTCCGCGCGCCCTTTGAGCAAGGCATGCACACGCTCGAGCGTTCCGTTGCGACGTACAGAACCTCCACCGTACACCAGCAACACGCGAGCAGATGCAGGAATTTCCTTCGAAAGCGCATCCAATTGACCGTAGCCCACGCGCAAACGGACGGGATTGTACAACAAGAACGGTTTCATCTCTTTACTCCGTGAATGGATTCATTGGCTCAATCGCACTTCTTCATGCCTGAACACCCTACCACGCATGCGCAAGACCTGAATATGCCTACGCGTGAATGTGCGGCCATCAAGACGGTCACGGCGCCTGCAAAGGATCAACGCAGCTGCTTGCATTTAAGATTACACTGTGTCACAACAGCTGTCGCATGATGACACGGTGTAAAGTAAGCGTTAAAATCGCGCGCCAACCACCGAAAAGTAACGAACCCGCGAAGAAATAAAGAGGTGAATTATGGCAGGGGGCATTGCAGGACGACTCGTAGACCACATGATGGGCAAAGACGTCGTCAAGCGTGAACGCGGACTCGAATCACTCCCAGGCAGCGCAAGCCACTTAGAACTCGCGCGCCTACTCAAAGATCCAACGGCATGGTTTCACGACCACTTCGAGCGTTATGGTCGTATTTGGCGTACGCGGATGCTGGTCGGCACCGTTTTTATGATCGGCGCTGAGGCCAACAAATCGATCATGCTCACGCGGCGTACAGAATTCGGGTTTGGCAAAGGCTACGAACAGACCAACGTCTCACGCGTCTTCGAAGGCAGCATCATGATGCTCGACGGCGAAGACCACAAACGCATGCGCGGCATCCTCAACCCCGCAGTGGGTCGCTTGGCCGTGCGCGAAAGCGGCGAGCCCGTCCAGAATATCTGGCGCAAACACCTTGCTGCAGGCGCCGTGCGTGACAGCGTCGACGCTTACGAATTCGCACGCGACGGAACCTACCTTGTCGCCGCCAACACCCTCACCGGTCTAGAGCTCGGTGCGGACGCGCAGCGCTTTGCACCTTATATGCACACCATCATCGACGGCATCATGCAATCGGTGCCGATTCGCGTGCCCGGCAGCCCGCTCGATCGCGCCATGAAAGCACGCGACAAAGTCATCGAAATGCTGGAGCCGCTCATCGAAGCCGCGCGCAAAGAAGAGCCCCAAGGACTGGTCGGTCAGCTCGCCCACTACCGTGACGAAAACGGCGAGTACATGCCGGCAAGCGAACTCGCAGCACACCTGATCATGCTCTTCTGGGCAGGATACGACACCACCGCAAGCGCGAGTTCCTGGATTCTGCACCGCCTTGCCCGCCGCCCAGACTGGCAGCGCCGCCTGCGCGAGGAACTGCTGGCGCTTGAGCCAGATGATCTCGACGCCCTCGAAAAAGGTCGCGATACACCTCAACTCGAATGGTTCTTGTACGAGATCGAGCGACACACGCCCAGCGTTATCATGTTCCCACGCATCGCGCTGCAAGATATCGACTACGAAGGTGTCGTCATTCCCGAAGGCACGCCGATTTTCTACTCGCCGTACATGTCGCACCGCGACCCAGGCTCCTTCCCCAACCCCAACTGCTTTGATCCCGACCGCTGGGATCCAGCACTCGGCACAGAACGCGCACGCGTATCAGATCTGGTAGGATTCGGCGGTGGGCCTCGTATTTGTCTCGGCAAGGCATTCGCAAAATTGCAAATGAAAATCCTTATTTACGAGCTGCTCACACGCTACCATGTCGAGGTCGACGAACGCACAACGCACAGCGTGATGGCACTGCCTGTGCACCACCCCGTGGACTCGTCGTTGCGTATTCGCCCGCTGTCTTAGAAGGTCACCATCTTCTGCGCCCAGTAACCTAGGCGATCGGCGATATTCCAAGTCATGAGTACGCCGATCTCCACCGCGATATTCGCCGCGCCGAGCGTGTCTCCGGTGACGCCGCCGATTTGACGTCGAAACCAAGCGGCTGCACCGCAGGCAACAAGCACGCCCACAGCCATACTCAACGCATGCAGCTGCCAATCGGCAAATAGCCATAATGCCGCAAAGAAGGTCGCAATCAGGAATTCTTTGCCGCGCATGCCGTCGGCCACAGGCTTATTCGAAGCGCCTTCGCGTACATAAGGCATCATCCAGCCGAGCATCACCGTCGACCAACGCGCAATCACATGCGCGCTGATCAAAGCGAGGAACACGACGTTCATGGGGATTTCCATGAACAATTGCCAACGCAGCAAAAACAAAGAGAGGAGCGCGACGGTTCCGTACGTTCCGATGCGGCTATCGCGCATAATTTCCAGCTTGCGTTTCTTTTCGAAAGCGCCGCCTAGACCATCCGCGGTGTCCCCTAAGCCATCTTCGTGAAAAGCACCGGTGAGAAGCGGAAGCGCAACCACGGCCAGCAACGCAGCAAACGGCAGAGAGAATACATGGGCGCTATAATAATACACCGCAGCGCCCAATCCACCGATGGCGTATCCCACGACCGGAAAAAACCGTCCCGAGGCTGCCAGATCGTACGGATCGCCAGAAGACCAGCGTGCGACGAGCGGAAAACGCGTTAAAAAGGTAAAAGCGGTGGCAAGTTGGACAAAAAATCGACGAATCACGCGCTTTCCTCACGGTTTGAGACGGCGGCGGATGCAAAGGTCGCCATTTGGGCGCACATTACGCAGGCGGCGTGGAGGACGGGCAGTGCCAAGACCGCGCCAGAGCCTTCGCCAAGACGCATCTGCAGATCGAGGATCGGACGCGCGTTCATGTGCGCGAGGACGCGATCGTGGCCGGGCTCCTCGGATCTGTGTCCCCAAATCAGTTGGTTGGCAACGTTTGCGTCGATGGCTGCAGCGCACATGGCGGCCACGCTCGAGATAAACCCGTCGACGATGACGGGGCATTTTGCTTCGACTGCGGCAAGGCAAACGCCGGCCATGGCTGCGATTTCGAAACCACCGAGCTCTCGAAGCAGCGCGTGGGCGTCCGTGGTGGGACCTACGCGGTCGAGCGCTTGTTGCACGGCTTGGATTTTCGCTTCAAGGGCAGAGCCGACCACACCGGTACCGGGCCCCACAAGAAGGGCTGCTTGATCTTGGAGCAATGCTGCGGCGAGCGCGCTTGCGGAGGCTGTATTGCCGATGCCCATTTCACCGATCACTACGCTTTTTGCCCCGTGTTTTAGGGCATCGTGCAAAGCAGCGTGCCCAACTTGCAGCGCTTGTGCGAGTTCGTTTTCGGTCATGGCGGCTTGGTGGCGGATATTTTGTGTGCCGCGCGCGATTTTCACATCGTGTACGGGTGCGTCGAATGCGGGCGCGTCCACCCCCACGTCGTACACTTGAACGTTTGCGCCGCACGCTTGAGCGAAGGTACATACGGCTGCGCCGCCAGCTGCGATATTCAGAACCATTTGCGCGGTGACTTCGCGTGGGTAAGCGGAGACACCATCGCGGCTGATCCCGTGATCTGCAGCGAATACCAACGCGGTTGCGGGCATGACTTGCGGTTGGGCGCTGTGCTGCGCGCGCGCGACTTGAAGCACCAAGTCGTCGATGCGATCGAGGGCGCCTGCGGGCTTGGTCTTTTGTGCGAGCTCTTTGCGAACTGTAGCCAAGATCTCGGCAAGGGCAGCATCTTTCATGGTATCGGCGATCTCAGAAGCGGTAATTCGGGTGTGGTTTTGGCGCCGTCGACACAAGGTCATGGCTACGAGCGCAGCGGAACTCGCGTCAGCGCATTCGGTCGACGTGCTTCAAACCTGCGATGTGTTGCGACGCAGGTAAATGCACATGCGGCTCTTAGCACATCATTCGGGCGAGGTGGGGTCCGCTTTGTCGGTATCGCTGGATGGGACTGCCGTCGGTTCGCTGTTGAAGTATCCTGGCGCGTCTTTACGGCTATTTTGGCTCTCCTTTTGCCGTGCTTTTTGGCGCGCTTCTTCTTCGAGGGCGCGGCGTTCCGCGGCAGCTTGTTCTGCGAACGCTCCGGCACGTCGGTATTGGTGTCGACCCGCGATGGCGATGGGTAGGCCGACGGCCGTGGTGATCGCCCCCACGGCGGCGAGGGCTCCTACGCGCGGTTTTTCATTCAGTGCCCGTGCATCATGGATCTGCATTGCCATGAGCATCAGGAATCCTGCGCCGGTGGCGAAAAAGCTCCAGCCAATGACGCGTTTATTGCGCGATTCGTCGATCATCGTTTGGTAGTAGGCGAAGTCTTCGTACGACAGGCGTAATCCGTTGTGCGCTTGGTAAGTGGTTGGAGGCGGATCTGCGCGGTAGGGATTATAGGGCGCGGGCGACGCCTGCGTTCCGAAATAGCCATCGCTGGCTTCGGCGTCGAAGTATGAACTCTCTTGCTTGGCGCTTGATGACGCGGTGCTCGATGGCGCGGTGCTTGATGCGCGTGTTTGTGGCGCATCTGTGCGTGCGCGGTCGACGCGCAAGCGCTGAACATCTGCAAGGAGGATATCGTGGATGTCGCCGTCTTCGCTCAGCACGATGACGCGCTCGTCGTCGACATGTCGCAGCGAGCCTTTGAGGATTTCGCCGTCCGTACGTTCGATGATGAGCGTCTCTTGGGCGACGGCTTCGAAGGCGTGGCGTGAGATTTGGGCAGAGGCGTTGGATGCAGCACAGAGCAGCAACGCCATCAGCAGGCTTAAACTGAGTTTCTTCCACATGGGGCGCTCCGCAGGCTTGCGAACGGTGATGGATCGCGTGCTGATCTTAGCGCAAGCGCGAAGTCAGGTCTATGCGCGCAATGTTTTAAGCTGTGCTAGAATGTACCGCCCTGCCCTCGATGCACTACTTTTTCTTGGGTGCGCGCCGGAAGCTGGTCTTGGGCGCTTCGCGTCGTGTGGAGCGCGCGCGCGGACCGCTCGTCGTTTCTTGTTTGGGCGTCGCTGAATGGGCTTTCGCGGGTGCGCGGCCGGCGGGTTTGGCGCTTTCTTGGTTCGTCTTGGCCGCCGCGTTGCGACGTGGTCGCGCGTTTTGGGGTGCGTCGTCGGCGCTACGCTCTCGTCGCGGTTTCGACGCGTCTTGTGCGGGCCGCCCACGCCGCGGGCGTGCTTTGGCGGGGCGCTCGCGGGATTCTTGGTCGGCATTTGCACGCGAACGACGCGGCCGCTCCTGATTTACTGCATCGTTTTTCTGTGATGCACGTCGCGGTTGTTGCGCGTCCTGTCCGCTCGTCCGCACATCGTCTTGGCTAGACCGTTCTGTGCGTCCGCGTCGTCCGCCGCGATTGGCAGGAGCTCTACCACGTCCGCCGCCGCCACGTTTTCGACGTCCTGGGCGGCCTTTGGGCACTTCGAGCGTGCCGACGGTGTTGCCCTCGCGGTCGACGATGGGCAGCGGTTCTTGGGTCACGCGCAGTACGTCATCGAGCAGGTCACGTTCTTCTTCGGAACAGAAGGTCAGAGCGATTCCTTCGCGTCCGGCGCGTCCGGTGCGTCCGATGCGGTGGACGTAGGCTTCGGCTTCGTCGGGGAGATCGTAGACGAACACATGGCTTACGCCTTCCACGTCGATCCCGCGCGATGCGATATCGGTGGCTACCAGCAGGCGCAGTTCGCCTTTTCTAAAGGCATCCAGCGCGCGTTCACGTGCGTTTTGTGATTTGTTTCCGTGGATCGCGTCGGCGTGGATATTGGTATTGACCAGCTGACGCACCAATTTGTTCGCGCCGTGTTTGGTGCGTGTGAACACGATGGCCCGATCGACGTTGTAGCGATCTAACGCTTTTACAAGCGCGTCCTTCTTATCGTTTTTTTCTACGAAACAGACGGCTTGATCGATGCGTTCGACCGTTGTCGCTGGTGGTGTGACTTCGATCTGCACAGGTCTGTGCATGAAGCTCTGGCCCAACTCCGAAATGTTGGGTGGCATGGTGGCAGAAAACAAGAGGTTTTGCCGGCGCTCGGGGATGAGCTCTAGGATCGTTCGGATGTCACGAATGAATCCCATGTCGAGCATGCGGTCTGCTTCATCGAGGACGAAGAACTCGACAGAAGAGAGGTCGACAAAGCCTTGGCGCTGCAGGTCGAGCAGGCGCCCTGGGGTGGCGACGACGATATCGACGCCGTTACGCAGCGCGCGGATTTGGCTGCCTTGTTTGACGCCACCGAAGATGACCGTGTGCCGTACATGCGCGTATCGGCCGTAGGCTCGGATACTATCGCCGATCTGCGAAGCGAGTTCTCGCGTGGGGCTCAAGATGAGCGCGCGAATGGGGCGTCGTCCGCGATCGGTGGTGGGGTGTTCTAGCAAGCGGTGCAAAATCGGAAGCACAAAAGCAGCGGTCTTACCGGTGCCTGTTTGTGCACATCCAAGCACATCTCGTCGTTCTAAAAGTGGTGGAATGGCCTGCGCTTGAATCGGTGTCGGTTCGGTGTAGCCGGCCTCTTGGAGCGCTTGAATCAGTGAAGAATGAAGATCGAGGGACGAGAAGGTAGACAAATGAGTCACAAGATTAGAGAGAGAGGCAGGCCGCTCGTAGGTCGCGCGGAGGCAACGCCTCCTTAGGCGCGTGCTCACTGCGTGTCTATGTTCAATCGAACAAGTCTGCTATAAGTTAAGCACTGGGGAACCTGTCGGCACGAAAAAATCATGCCGCCAGTAATCGACTTTTAGAGCGCACGAACGTCGAAGATGTCGGTTCTAAGCACGCCGTGTCGCTTCGAACGCATGCACTTCGCTTCCACATACGCGCACTAAACCACCTCACGAAAGGATATTACAATGCGTCTCCTCCATCTCACCACACTCGTTCTCTGTTTGAGCGTCATCGCAGCGTGCAAAGATAAAGATGCTGACAAAGCATTTTCCTGTAGCGATCTAGAAGATCAAGCGGAACAACTCGCGTGCGAACACGCGGCATGGCTTGCGTGTGAAGAAAAAGGCGACGAAGAAGCCGTGGCTGAATGCCGCACAACAGAGACCAATCAATGGCGTTACTGCACGAATATCCGTGACTTAGAGCTCAAAGAGATCTGCAGCCAAGCCCAAAAAGAACGCTGGGAAGATTGCGACGCCATCTCGCATGAAAGAGAGCACACACGATGTGAACGCGCCAAAGAGCTGCAAGGCGAGTGCAACCACCTGTTTGGGCTTCCAACCAAGAACACTGGGCTAACAGACGAGCAATGCAAACCGGTGATCGATCTGCCGCATCTGCAATTCGAGGAACCCATCTATAGCGCAGAATATGTGGACCAACTCGCCAACGCAGTACTTCTGACCGACATGCGCGAAAAATTTTATAACATCACCGAAGACCCTTATCCAAATCAGGACGAGTATCTGAATAAGCACACAGGGGACACGGTTTGCGGCATCCTGATGAGCACCGAGGTGGCCAACGGATACGAGCTGGAAACCTACGACACAGAGGCAGCTGCGCTCGAAGCAGGCGCTCAAATCACCCACTACGGACCCTGCGGTCTCTGCTCCACGATGCAAGATTTGGCTGTCTACATCCGAGAGCCGGACCTTACTGCACCGGTACGTGCCTGTGGCGTGAAGGGCTTGAACAAACCTCAAGCGGAAGCCGAGCAACTCGCACGCGAATGTCTCCAAGAGATCGGCTTTAGCGATCCCTGCATCGACATCTGGTATTGGGACATTGAGAATACAAAGCGCGAATGCATGCAGACATGCGTCCCTCTCCTCAGCAGCCCACACCACAATGCGGACCTATCATTGAACGCGTGCGTACAATGCGACGAGGATCAAAGCGGACCGCTCTTTAAGGTCATGTCTGGACGCACCCGCCGCAACTCCGGACTATCGTCCGCGCTGTGTCGTCCATGTCAGACGGTGCAACCGGTAGACCACCACTACGAATGGCCTCAATAATTTAAGGCTCCGCTTCTCCTCTGCGGCGCCGCCTAGGTGTCGCAGACGGTAGGTGCGTCAAAAAACCTTTGCACATCGCATGAAAAAACCGCCGATTCGGCGGTTTTGCGTTGGCATGTCACACGGGACGCTCATCGCCGTCTGTGCGTTAGTACTCCAAGCGACGGCCGAGTTCTTTGGCTTGCTCGACCCAGTTTTGCACTTGGCTCACAGCGGGCAGCGCTTTGACGAGCTGCTCTTTGTTGTTGGCTTCTTCGAGCGCTTTACGCAGGTTTTCTGGATTGCGTTGCGCGAGCTCTGGCACGGTGTCTACGCCTGCGATTTCGAGCAGGTCCCCGTATTTCTCACCAATGCCGTTGACCCGCATCAAATCCGCTCGGTTGGCGAGTCCGAGGATGGCGTCGTAGGCGATGTTCGTATCAGCAGCCAGCTCCTTACGGCTTGCAGGCGTCTTTGCCGCCGTCAGAAATTGGTCGGTGTTTTCAACGCCGACAGCACGCAGCGCGTCTGCTTGCTGCTTGGTCATACCTTTGACGTCTTCCAAGGGATAAGACAATTCTGCCATGTTGGTTCCTCATAAAATACAGAAGCACGCTCAATTCGACTGAGCACTTATTACATGGACTCGCGATGGTTCGCGTCGGTCACATTTCTTTTCTAGCAGATGGCCGCTGAAATAGCTTCCTGTTCAACCTTTTCCGTCGAATGGTGGCGCACCCATACAAAAACCAGTGCGTACCCGACGCAGCTCACCAGAAATCGGGCCGCAGCTTTTGCAAAAACACAGTGTTTATCACTTTGACAACTTAGAACGCGAAAGCTCGAAACCCCAACCTAAATCAATCAAGTTCCTAGTACAGCGCGTTCATGATCCACTGTGGCACACGAAAAACGAGATTTTTCGCAAAGTTTTTGTCTTTTTCTGCATTTTTCGCTTTGACACGCCGCCAAAGGGTGTTAGGAGACGCCGTGTAAGATACGCTCTAGTCGCAACGGCTTAGAGGGGGGTGCATGAACGCTCGTTTCCAGTCAAACGGGCGTTTATGTATTCTTGGGCATGATGATCATGACACCCGTCACAGACTCAAAGGCCTCACATCGTTCGCGTGTACGGGACGGCGATACACAAGAAGCAGCAGTCCACTAGGCATCGCGAGCTTACAACACCTTTGAACGAAGATTTTTCACCGCGGGCCAATCGGGTCAAATGCATGGTCTTCGGCGAAAATCTTCCATTGCTCTAACGGTGTTCACGCGTTCAGCATCTCTACTAAGAACGACCGAACGTGAGTGCGCAGTTGTCACAGTGCAAGATTAGACCGCTCTAATCTTTTGTTGATCCAACGAGAACTATAATCTAAGAAAGGGATGTCACTTTCCTATCAACTATCTTTTTGACACCTAAGGAGACGGCTTCATGCGCCGGACATACGCTTTCTTACTTCCGCTGATTTTTTCCGCCTGTGCACCAGAACCTAGAGACGATCAGCATCTCGAGGGCCCGATCGACGGCTTAAGCAACGAACAAAAATTACTATTCGCACGCGGCGACCAAACGTTTGAACGTTCTTTCACACCCGAAGAAGGGCTTGGTCCACGCTTCAACCAAGCGTCATGCGAAAGCTGCCACCCCAAGGACGGGGCGGGCGACCCCACCACGATGTTTTTTCGTTTTGGCCGTTGGGAAAACGATACCTTTGACGCCTTAGCCCACTTGGGCGGGCCGCAATTACAGGACAAAGCAATTTTAGGGGTACAACCAGAAACGTTGCCCGAAGAAGCCAATGCTGTATCCGGGTTTATGGGACTCCCGGTCACAGGCCTAGGATATCTGGAACTCGTACCTGAGCAGACGCTTTTAGCTCTCGAAGATCCGGACGACGAAAACGGAGACGGTATTCGCGGTCGTGTCCAACGTATACGTGCAACCGACGCCATCGATCGCATGGTCGCGCGCGAAAACCACGGGCGTCCAGCAACCAATCGAATCGAAAAGCATGATGGTCATTATTTGGGTCGTTTTGGTCGCAAGGCGATTGCGACGTCGTTGCTGCATCAGACCGTCAGCGCCTTGAGCGAAGATATGGGCCTCACCACGGCTTATGCGCCACATGATCTCTACTCGCCGAACGACTTAGGATACCCAAGCCTCGGCTCTGATCGCTTACTCTCTGGCTCGGGCCCCGAGATCAACGCGTCGGTACTTAATGAATTGGTTTTCTACATGAAAACCTTGCGAGCGCCCGAACGACGTAACGAAAATAGTCCGCGCGTCCTCGCCGGTGAAAACGTCTTCGAACAGATCGGATGTGCATCATGCCATCTCCCCACCCTCATCACTGGGGACGCTCCGATCGAAGCGCTAAGCAACGTCACATTCCACCCGTATACCGATCTTCTGTTGCACGATCTCGGCGAAGAAATGAATGACGGCTACACCGAAGGCATTGCACATCCCCAAGAATGGCGCACAACACCATTATGGGGCATCGGCCTACGTCGCGACGCTCAAGGGGGAAGCCTTTTTTTAATGCATGACGGCCGCGCGACCTCGTGGGGCGAAGCGATCGAATATCACGGGGGAGAAGGCGCTGCTTCACGGGCCGCTTACCGCGCATTGAGTGAACAAGCAAAACAAGATCTCCACGCTTTCCTGGAGTCACTCTAATGTCGCGGACAGTTAGCCGACGAGACGTTTTGCGCGCGGCCGCGTGCATTTGCACTTCGGCAGCGATGGGGTGTGCTGCGCAACGCGTTCTTATACGCGCAGAAGTGCACGGCACGCACGCGCACGTTGTCGCCGCTCAGCTCCATCCCCAAAGCACAACACTCGTCTACGTAGACCACCTCAGAGCCTCTTTAGCAATCACACGAAACCAGATCGTTGAACCCAGCGCTGTCGATGCATGGCATACGCTCCTTCTTGTATGCACACATCGCGGCTGCAACGTCGCACCCGACCGCGTCGGTTATATATGTCCTTGCCATGGCTCTCGCTTTGACGATCGCGGCAATGTGTTGAAAGGCCCCGCCAGTGAGCCACTGATTACTCTTGCGAGCGTTCTCTCAGGGGATGTCTTGCGTATCGACCTACCAATTTAAAATTTTAGCATATGAATATCCAGTTTTTCAGCACGCTGGCCACGTGGTGCCTCAGCGTAGGGCTACTATTGTGTTCGGCCAATCGTGCCTCGGCAAAACCGGCTTCAATGTCTCCTCCTCACGACGGCTCGGAATACGCAATCGCGGAGCATCAGACGAAAGAAGTCACGGATTCAGGGGATATTTTGAACGAGACCTTAACAGACCTCGTGCCGGAAAAAGAATATAGGCGCGGGCGAGATCTTCTTTACAATCGCGCTGCTTTCAAAGAGCGTTCTACTCATAAATCCAATGCCGATGAATTGTACGATCGTCCATTTGTCATCGGCGGTCAGCGTGCGGCAATCGGTGGATATCTTGAGGCAGGTGGCACGTGGACAAAAGAAGAAGGTGATATCCAAGGAACGAATTTTTTCCTGAAACGCTTTAACCTGTTTGTCTACGCACGCGTGCTTCCGCGCGTTGAGTTTATTGCAGAGCTAGAATGGGAAGACGGAGGAAAGGAGATCGCCATTGAAACGGCACAACTCGATATTGAGCTCGCCACGTGGTTGACCCTGCGTACAGGTGTTATCCTCATTCCCATCGGTGGATTCAACCAAACGCACGACGCTCCCAAATGGCCGTTGGTCGACCGCCCTCTCGTGTCCGAAACCATCTTGCCTTCGACACATTCTGAGGTCGGGCTTGGCTTGGTTGCCGAACAAACCTTTGATGATGCCCGACTAAGCGCCCAATTGTTTGTCACCAACGGCCTAGGTAGTCGAATCGTAGGAAATGAAACCGGCCGCGTGGACATCCCTTCCGGCAAACACGACGGTCTACTTCATTGGGACAATAACGGTAGACCTGCCGTAAGCGGGCGTTTGGCACTACTACATAAAGATCATTTCGAATTTGGTGTGTCCGCTTATCACGCCGCGTTCAACGAATGGTTTCTAGAAGGGGAAACATATGACAAAAGACGGCATGTAACGCTGGGCGCGTTGGACTTACGCACGGAATTCTGGCGCTTCGAACTCCGTGGTGAAGCCGCCTTCGCATGGGTGGATGTGCCTGAAAGTGCGGCGAATCTGTATAGCCGGCGTCAGTTTGGTTGGCATCTTGATCTCTATACTGATATCTGGAATCACACTCTAAGCACAGGAACCCATGCGCGCTTGCGCTGGGTCATGCGCGGCGAACAAGCGGACTATTTTCATGGACGCTTCACAGATGGACGCAAAGCTGGCGACCAAATTTCGGGCCTGACCGTGGGTCTTGCATGGGAATTGAATCGCCAGCTCGTTTTCCGAGGCGGCGTCCGTAATCGCTGGACACGCGATCGACTCAATAACCCGGCCGAACGAGAGGTCCAAGTGCAAATTGGCGTCGCGTCCTATTTCTAAAATACGCCGTCACCACGGTGATCGGGCGCGCTTAGGCCTCGTCCTGATTCCAGACGCGTATACCCAAGGTGATGATCACCAATTCGTCGACTGCACGTGTTGCTTGCGCGTGTAGGTCTTTATCGCCTTCAAGGTACGCGTCCACTAGGTCACCTGTGAAGTTGGCGACGGTGGAGACGATCAGGTGTGCTGCGGTTTCACGATCTTGGTCGGTCAGGTGTGCGATACGTGGTTCGGGCCCGATGGCTGCGGCGAGTTCCATGGCAAAGTATCGCAATTCTCGTTGGATCGCTGCACGCAGCACCGCTGTTCCGCCGTGCCGCTCCCGCACGACGAACGAAAAGACGTCGACGTTACTTTTCAGGTACTCCACGTATACAGCCACCGACGTCCGGATGACATGTCGATAGCCGTCGGTATGGCGCCAGACTTCTCTGAGCATGCGTCGTAATGTGACGAAAGTTTCGTCGACAAGGGACAAGCCGAGCTCTTCCATGTTTTCGAAATGGCGATAAAAGGCGGTTGGAGCGAGGCCTGCTTCGCGGGTGACGCCACGCAAGGACAACTCCCCAAAGCCCTGTCCTTCGGTCATGAGTGTCAACGCGGCGCGCATGAGCGTTCGTCGCGTTTGATACTTCTGTTCCTCACGGGATGTGGCGGCGCGGTCGGTCATCGAAAATTCACGGTATCTTGATGCCAGTCTTTACTGGCAACGTTTGTGCGGGAATGTCACAGTTTTGTCAACAGGACATCATGGCATCCATCGCGCACTGCCTCTGGGGCTAAGTGTACGCGTGTGCGCTCACGTTTTCGCACCTTAGAAGGCATGGTGCTTCGTTGAACGCATCGCACGATAATTAAGGGAAGCAGCGAACACCGAAACCTTCCGCATCTGCTCAAGCAATGATTATCACGTATCTTTCGGCGTGCGGCGACCGACACTCAATGGCGACGCCCCCAGAGATGAGGCTCGAGCCTCAAATGTAATCTCTATGTAATAGCGCACGTCATCCCGCGCTTCTTCTTGACCTTTGAAACGAAAGCCTGTCTTTTCAGTGTACACATGTACACCGACAAAGGGGACGCCATGAAAAATACAGCGACACGCACTTTGAGCCAGTGGACAGGCATCGGCTTGCCGGCCATCGACTTTTGGCTTCAAAAGGTTCATCCGGTGGTTTCTCTGCGCGAGTGCCGCGCGCAAGTTCGCGACATCGACGAGACGTGCGCCGGCGTCAAAACGGTGACCCTGCGCCCCAACCGCCGTTGGAAAGGTTTTGTCGCAGGCCAACACGTCCACGTCACCCTCGATGTCGATGGCGTGCGCCTACGCCGCACATGGACCATCAGTAGCAGCGCCGATGCGCGCGATATCACGTTGACCATCGGACGCATTCCGAACGGCCGCGCCACATCCTGGGTGCACGAACACCTGCAAGTGGGCGACATCGTGCAACTGAGCGAAGCCCAGGGGACATTTACACTGCCGTCCACCGGCGCACCCGTGGTATTTCTGGCTGGCGGCGCAGGTATCACCCCCGCGCTTTCGATGCTGCGCACCATGCGCGATCGCAACGATATGCGCGCCTTTGAACTCGTGCACTTCGTACGAGACAGCGCCCACGCCATCTGCCGCCTGGAACTCGAAGGCATCCAAGATGCTTTACCGAATGTGCGGGTCCATATCATCGAAACGCACGACGGCGACCCCATCAAAGAACAACGCGTGAGCGCCGAACTCCTCACGTCGCTGAACCTTGGACGCGGCCCCGATCTCAGCGAGTGGATGCTGTGCGGTCCAAGCGGCTTTATGGACGCGTGCCAGACGATCATTGAGCAAATACGCCCCGAAATCACGGCACGCTTTGAGCGCTTCACCCCGCCCTCGATGGAGCACGCCGGCCAAGGCGGCACCATCCACCTCGCGCGTGAAGGCGCAGCGCTGCATAACGCAGCGACCGACAACCTGCTGACAGCCATCGAAGCCACCGGAAGAAATCCCAAGCACGGCTGCCGAGCAGGGATCTGCTTCCAATGCACCTGCACAAAAACCAGTGGCGTCGTCCTCGACCTGCGCACTGGCAAACTGCTCGATGAAGACGGCGAGAAAATCCAGCTCTGCGTCAGTCAAGCCGTCGGCGAAGTCACGCTCGACCTCTGATCCCTCCGCTTACGCTCCATACTTACAAAAATACCATGACCAAAACACAATATACCGTCGAAAATAAAAGCCGCGTCCTCACCCCCCAAGAACTCGAAGAATTCGGCCGTCGCCTGGACGACTTGCGCGAACGCACCTTGGCCAAACTCGGCGAGGAAGACGCACGCTATATCCGAAAGATCCAAGCATGGGTGCGCGGTACAGAAGTCGCGGGTCGTGGCCTCCTCTTCGGTGGTTGGCTCCCTCCGTTGTGGCTCGCAGGCACCGCCCTACTCGCTTCCTCGAAAATTCTGGAAAACATGGAGCTCGGCCATAATGTCATGCACGGTCAATACGACTGGATGAATGACCCGGAACTGAACTCCACCACCTACGACTGGGACAACGTTGCGCCAGCAAGCGGATGGCGCCGAACCCACAACTTCCAGCACCATACCTACACCAACATCCTCGGCCTCGATAAAGACATCGGCTACGGCCTGCTGCGGCTGTTCCCTGAACAGCGCTACAGTATGCGCTATAAAAAACAACCGCTCCATGCGTTCCTCTTGGCTGCGCTGTTCCAATACGGCGTCGCCATGCACGACGTCGATACCGACGCCATCGCCAAAGGAATGAAAAGCAAGGAAGAAGGCTGGAGAGACTTCCAACCCGTCTGGAAAAAAGCGGCAAAGAAAATCTTCAAAGATTACGTCTTCTTCCCCACACTGGCTGGCCCGGCTTACTTGCCCGTCCTCACCGGCAACCTCACCGCCAACCTCGTGCGGAACTTCTGGTCATTCGCCATCATCTTCTGCGGACACTTCACCGAAGACGCAGTCACCTTCCCCCCCGAAGTCCTCGAAAATGAAAGCCAAGGACACTGGTATATGCGCCAAATCCAAGGCTCCAGTAACCTGACCGGCGGTAAGCTCTTCCACATCTTCAGCGGCAACCTCAGCCACCAAATCGAACACCACCTGTTCCCAGATATCCCCGCCAGCCGCTACGCCGAAATGGCCGAAGAAGTGCAACTGATCTGCGCGGAGTTCGGACAGAACTACAACACCGGAAGCTTCTGGAAACAATTCGGCGAAGTGCTCCAACGTATCGTCACCTACGCACAACCGCCCGAAGACTACGTTCCACGTGCACAACGTTAAAAAGCGCACGCGTAATACAAATTTACCTCGCGTAGGCCTTTTGTAATACAAATTGCTTGACGCCTTCGAAATACGTGTTACACTGAGAGTCAACATCGGTATCCGGCGCGCCTGCCGCCCCTGCGCAGGCACTCAAGCAACTGAAGGTGTTCCTATGTCCAGACTCGCACAAATCGAATCCATCAAAGACCTCATCCAAGACGGCATCGACCGCACCGTACAAGGCGTCGAAAGCATTCATCAGAACATTCTGGATTTCCCTTTCGCGGTGATCGAAAGCAAAGAAGATCCAGAAGCTGAGCCCAACGCTTTCAACCAGCGCGTCAAACAAGCGCGCCAAGCTAAAACCCGCGCAGTATCCTCGATTTACGGGCTGATTCGCCAAATCAACAGCGACGTGGGAGAACTCGTCAGCGACCTGATCGGTTCGGTTGAAGACCACACCGCATCGGAAGACGCAGCTGCAGATGCAAGCGAGACACCCGTCACCGAACCACAAGCGTAAATTCACGCACTTGCGCGTAACATCGCGTGAATACGAACACCTCCGCAACCGCAGCTTACGGAGGTGTTGTGCTTTTTGCCGCCACCCTACGCACGCTCTCGTCACCACGACGCCCCGCACATTCTGTGTCACACAACCCGTCTAAACGTGTGACAAAAAACCACAGATCGCTCGGGCAAAACGTAGTACAAGAACGTTTCACCGAGGACGACCGCGCGTGGATTGCGTTGGTTGAAGGTGTGGGCGTACCGAATCTTGGCCTAGAGGGTATGATCGGCTGCGTCGCGTCGCCAGACGCGCTCTAGGAAGGGGCCACGTCCGGAGCCTTGGCGGTAGCGTTGGTAGTATTCGGGCTTTTTCTGGTGGAAGTCTTGGTGTTCTTCTTCGGCGACCCAGAAGGCTTCCGCATTTTTAATGGGCACAACGATGGGCGCGTCAAAGCGTCCGCTGTCTTGGAGCTCTTTTTTTGATTGTTCTGCGATGCGTCGCTCTTCGTCGTTTTCGACGTAGATGGCTGGACGATAGGCTTCACCGCGATCGGCGAACTGTCCTTCGGCGTCCGTGGGGTCGATGGCACGCCAGTAGGCTTCAACCAAGTCTTTGTAGTCGATCTTTTTGGGGTCGTAGACGACGCGCACGACTTCGGTATGCCCGCTGCCGCCGCGTGCGACTTGGCGGTAGCTCGGGTTTTCGACGTGGCCGCCTGTAAAGCCGCTGAGCACTTCTGTGACGCCATCCAGATTTTGGAAGGGCGCGACCATGCACCAGAAGCACCCTCCTCCAAAGACCGCAGATTTGTAGCCTTCAGGTACGGCGGGTGCGTTGCCCACGCCGTGTTCGACCATGGGTGCGGCACTTTCTTGCTTCGCTTCGCGTTCGCTTTCGAAATTGAGGGCTGCGGAGTTGATGCAATAGCGCGTACCACGCTCGCCTGGGCCGTCGGGAAAGACATGGCCGAGGTGGCCTTTGCATTTGGCGCAGATAATCTCGGTACGTATCATTCCGCGGCTGCGGTCTTCGACTTCGATGACGCGTCCGTCTTCGATGGGTTGGGTGAAACTCGGCCAGCCGCAGCCCGCGTCATATTTGGTAGACGAATCAAAGAGATCCGCGTCACATCCTTTGCAGCGGTAGGTTCCTTCGTCGGTCGCATCCCAGTACACGCCGGTGTAGGGACGCTCGGTGCCTGCTTCGCGCAGAACATGATAAGCCATGGGATCTAGGCGCTCACGCCATTGCTCCTCGGAGGTCGGCAGCGCATCTTGATCTGAAGACGCTGCCTCGCCCTTCTTCGACGATGCGCCGTCTTGGCCTACAACGATCCCTGTGATGCCCAACGCAGCTAAAAATCCACTGATCATAATCCATCTCCGAAAATTCACGGCCAACTCCGAGCCGAATCTCTATAATTGCGCGTGCAGAATAATACATCAACACCCTATTGTGCACCCCTGAAGTCAAGAATCTGCAATTTCTCTGCGCACCAGCGTGCCGACCGGACGTAAACCACTGTTTTTCATTGGATCGTCCAGGTACAGGCTCGTTCGATCTATTCCGAGAATTTTCCTTTTGTGCACGCATTGAAGAGAGGAATCGAGCAGAAGGTGGGCTGACAGCTCACTATTCTCCGGGTTGGAGTGGGTAGGTGAGCAGTTCATCGTGGCTTTTGGCTTTTTGGTAGAGGGCTTTGGCCGCGAGGTTTTGTTGCCACCAGAAGAAGCGGAAACGGTGCGCGAGGTCTGGGATCCAGAACTGGTGCGGTAGGGAAAGTTGTGGGTCTGTGGGCGTTAGGTCGAGGCTACATGAGATAACTCCCGGGCCATCTGATGCGCGCAGCCGTTGGAGGATATTGCCTTCGCGGTCGACGATTTGTGTTTCGCCAAGGAGGTAGCTCGAGAAATGCGGTGCCCAGGGTATGGCGGGTGCGATGGGGATTTTCCCTTCGAGCGGGCCGGCGTGCGCAGCGTGGATATTGGCCACACCGAGTAATTTCGCCAGGGTTGCGGGCGCGTTTTGCATATAGTGCTGATTCATTTCGCTCATTTCGCGAAAGAACTTTCGTCCGACGGCCCAGTTGATGGGCGGCGCCCACCAGTGGCTACCGCTCATCATAAAATCGATACGGCCGCTGAGACGTCGCACGGTTTGGGTGCGTATCATTTCCCAGCACATGGCGGTTCCGACGTTTCCTAGGGACGTTTTATGGAGGCCGTCGTCTATGCCGCCGCGCATGTAGGCGTTTTCGATCATCGTCGGCATATCTTTATCGTGGCGGGTCACGGTGCCGTCGGGTCGTGCGAGCGCGTAGCAATTGTAGACGTCGTCGCCTCGTTTTTCCATGTAGGAGCCGCCGATAAGGACCTGATGATCGATAGCGGTCTCGCGTAGGAGGTCTAGCGCAGCGTTTTCTGGCGGTAGGGAACATCGCCATAAGCGGGCGTCTTGAACGATGGGGGTTGTGAAAAATTCCGGCAGCGCGATGACCTGCGGTTTATGTCGCAGTGCTTCTTGGATGAGTTCCGCGACGTGATCGAGGTTATACTCTAGGTCCGCAACGCGCCCTTTCATTTGGATGGCGGCCACCACGTTCATAGATCACTCCACATATGAGGAAGGCGAGCGTGCAGCGGGATGCGCGTGCACGTAGGTTGCTCGGTGATAAAATGACAGATTCGGCAAAAGCTTAGACAGCTTTTGCCGAATCCTCGTGTCATTGAAATGCCCATTGGACCTCTCAAATTCCAGATGTGTACTTCACGCAGGTCATGCGTGGCGTCGTCCGGTGAACAGCGATATCACAAAGACGATAAGGAACAAGGCGAACAGAACTTTTGCGACGGTGGCGGCAACGCCGGCCAGGCTGAAGAATCCTAAGAAACCAGCGATCAGCGCAATCACGAAAAATACTAAAGCATAATAAAGCATCATCTCTCTCCGTTGTTGGGTGTATTGCTTGAGCTACGCGTTGGTCGAGAAAAGAATCGCGCAGCTTTTCTTCCACATTGGCAGCGACTCAGATGCGGTGTTTAAAGGCATCGACTTGCTTTTTCGCTTCGTCGCGAGCCATGCCGTAGCGCTCTTGGAGCACGCCGACCAAGGACTCGGTATTGCCTTCTACACGCGTGAGATCGTCATCGGTGAGTTTGCCCCACTCCGCTTTGACTTTCCCTTTGAGCTGCTTCCATTTTCCTTTAAAAGTATCCTCGTTCATCCTTGTCCTCCTTGGACGGATTGCATGCGTGACCCTCGCGGATTTCACGATGCAATAACCTGTGGCTCGCAATACAGGCTAAATATGTTCAATCTTATTTATGCGAACCTATGAATTCTCTGCTTACCCTTTGCACCCGAACGAACAATGATGAGCGCAAAGCGACCGGCAGTGTGTATAGCTATAACAGACACCGGCGCGTCTCTTATTCCGAGTGCAACGCGGTGTGCGTCTATTTTTGGGCCGATGCCGATGCTACACCTCGCTCGAAAGACGGCGTTCGCACACGCTAACTTCCTTAAGAGAAACAAGAAAACGCACCAAACACCCGAGGTGAGTTTTTTCGAAACTTTTTTTATTTTTCTGGATGCCTTGACCTCAGCCTCTGCTCTGCCACACTAGGGGACGGATACGACTTTCGAGTATTTTACGTATGACCCTACAGATTACCCCGCAGTTAGAAATTCCAGATTACGAGATTTGGTACACGGCGAGCCGCTCGGGCGGACCGGGTGGCCAGCACGTCAACACCACGAGCAGCAAGATCACCCTCCACTGGTCACCTGCTGATTCCGGCGTGCTCGATGATGATCAAAAGCAACGCATCATTCGACGTCTAGGCAGCCGCATCAACAATGACGGTGTCTTGTTGATCGACGTTTCCGACCATCGCTCGCAACACCGCAACAAAGAGATCGCCCAAGAGCGTCTCGCAGAGCTGGTGCGCAACGCGTTGCGCCCGCGTAAGCAGCGCAAGCGCACGCGCCCTACCCGTGGTTCCATCGAACGCCGCCTCAAAGCCAAACGCATCACCGCGGAGCGCAAGAAAACCCGCTCCAAAGTCGATTTGAGCAAGCACCGCTACTGACACAAGTCACAAAAGACGCAGATGCGCCACGAGGCACATCTCACTTCTTGGTGCAACGCACGTCGATGGAACCTGCAGGTTCGCTCATTCCTCGTAGGTACCGGAGGCGATGGCTTCGAGCATTTCCCACCGCTCGAATGCGGTCTCTAGGGCCGCTTCATGGCTTTTCACTTCTTCGGCGAAGGCTGCGGCTTCGTGCGCACGCTTCACGTAGAAATCAGGATCGGCGAGGGTTGCGTTGATTGCTTCGATTTTCTTTTCGAGCTGCGCGATGTGCTCTTCCATGCCTTCGAGCTCGCGCTTTTCCTGATAGCTTAGTTTTCTGATGCGGCGTGCTTTTTGGCGGGCGCGGTAGGCCTCTTTGCCGCTCATATTCTCCGTAAGCTCCTCTTCCGCTTTCGAATCCGCGAGGGCTGTGGCGGCTTTCCGTTGTTGTTGGGCATCGGTATAGCCGCCTGCGTACAGCGTCCACTGCCCGTCGCCTTCTGCGATCAGGGTATTGGTGGCGACGGCATCTAAGAAAGCGCGGTCGTGCGAGATCAGGAAGACGGTGCCCGGGAATTCCGCGATGCGTTCTTCGAGGAGATCGAGGGTTTCGGCGTCGAGGTCGTTCGTAGGCTCGTCCAGCACGAGCACGTTGGCGGGCTTCAGGAAGAGTTTTGCCAAGAGCAGTCGATTTCGCTCACCGCCTGAGAGGTATTTGGCTTGGACGCGGGCGCGCTCATCTGTGAACAGAAAATCTCTCAGGTAGCCGTGGACGTGTCGTTGGCGGCCGTTGATGGTGACACGGTCGGTTTCGTCGGCGACGTTGCGGGCGACGGTGGCGTTGAGGTCGAGTTGGTCTCTGCGCTGGTCGAAATAGACCACTTGCAGGTTTGTTCCTGTTTTTACGCTACCTTGTGTCGGTTGAAGCTCGCCGAGCAGCAGGCGCGCGAGGGTGGTTTTTCCAGCGCCGTTCGGGCCGACGATGCCGATACGGTCGCCGCGCAAGACGAGGGTCGAGAGGTTTTGGACGATGGGCTTTTGGTTGTCGTAGGCGAAGTGGACGTTTTTTAGTTCGGCGACGATACGTCCGGTTCGGTCGGCTTCTTGGATTTGGATATTGGCACTGCCGAGTTGTGCGCGCTGTTGTGCACGCTCTTTGCGGAGTTCTTCGAGGGCACGGAGTCTACCGACGCTTTTGGTTCTGCGTGCTTCGACGCCTTTTTTCTCCCAGACTTCTTCTGCGGCGATACGTTTATCGAGGCGTTCTCTGCGGGCGGCTTCGTCTTCGAGCCATGCTTCTCTGCGTTCTAGGAAGGTACGGTAGTCACATTCCCAGCTGCGCAATTCTCCTCGGTCCAGTTCTACGATACGTGTGGCGACACGTTGCAGGAACGCGCGATCGTGGGTGACGAACAGCAGCGTTTTACCTTCGCGCAGGAGGAAGTTTTCTAGCCATTCGATGGAGGCGATATCGAGGTGGTTGGTGGGCTCATCTAGGAGGAGGATATCGGGTTCGTGGACGAGGGCTTGTGCGAGGAGCACGCGTCGTCGTTGACCGCCGGATAGGTCAGAGAATGGTGCATTCGGGTCGAGTCCTAGGCGGTTGATTTCGCGTTGGGCTGCTTGTGCTTGCATCCATGCGTTTTCGAAATCGGCGGACATGGAGTTTTGCGTGAGTTCGCCTTTGGCGAGTCCTGCAACGGTTGTGGCGGTGTCGCCGAAGGCTTCTGCGACGACGTCGAGGACGGTGCCGGGTCTGTCTTGTGGCAGATCTTGGATGAGCCGACCGATGCGCACGCCGTCTTGGACTTCTCTGTGTCCTTCTTCGGGTTTGAGCGTGCCGTGTGCTATGGCCATGAGCGTGGATTTACCTGCGCCGTTTCTACCGAGGAGCCCTACCCGTTCTCCCGCGTGCAGCACAAGGTCGATGCCGTTGAAGAGGGGGTGGGAGGCGTAGCGGTGGTGGATATTGCGGAGGGTGAGCAGGGACATGGCGGCAAAAACAACAGAGAACGCGGGGATGGATGTTGTGACATCATCGATACGTCCTTTGTTGAAGCATGCTTCGCGCTGGGGTGCATCAACGGAATGCAGATGTGCGCGTGGAAGCGCGTATTTATTCGTTATTTTCGCGTTTCATGAGCCGGTCGAGCGTGAGTGCGGAGTGCGCGAAAGCACCGCCTGCGCGCATTTCAGCAGCGACCCAGATGGCTTCCATGAGTTCTTGATCTGTGGCGCCGGCGTTTTTAGCGCCGTCGACGTGGCCGTGGATACAGTAGGGGCATTGGGTGACGTGTGCGACGGCGACGGCGATGATCTGTTTGGTTTTGACGTCCAAGGCACCTTCGGCGAACACGGCTTTATTGAATTGCTTGAACGCTTCGGATTGGTCTGGCGTGAGCTCGCGTCGTTTGCGCGAGATTTCTGCGGTCATTTTCGGATACATCGAATCACCCATGGTACTTCTCCTGAATAAAGGTGGGGATTCGAAGTTAAATCCGGTACGGTGCTTTTGCTAGGGGTGCGTATTGATTTGCTCGGGTGGTGGTGGGTTTAGCAGCAGCCGCCGGTGCCGCAGGTTCTGGCGACATCGGGCTTGAAGTAGGCGAGGACGAAGGCTTCTGAGAAGTAGTTTCGCGCGAGTTCGGGTTCGACTTCGATGGCTTTACGCATCCAAGTTTGGAGGATGAGCTCATCTGGGATATGTTCTGCGACTTCGCAGATCATACGGATGGCGGTTTCTCTTTCCCAGCCTTCCCACAGGCGTGTGAGCGCGGTGTTGATCGCGTTGATCTGTTGTCCGGCGGGCAGCGCGGAGACGGCTTCGCCGATCGGGTTGATATCACCCGATTTCATGGTGATTTCGATCGCGCGCGCGAGCGTGGGAGGCTTATTTTGGCGTGCTTTCCACACACGCTGTCCAACGCCGAATCCTACGACGGCGGTACTCATGGCGGCGATGGTGATGGGCATCCACATGGTCATTCTCTGGATAGGGTACAACGCGCGTTGGGCACGGGCGCTTGGGAAGAGTTTTTTACGATTTGAACGCGATTCAACCGAAGTACGTGCGCGCGTTCACATCTTGTTCTAATCACGATATAGGAACGGTTCCACTCTTCTGATTCTTTCTTAGCATTTCACGTGGCATCATGAAGACATTCAAGAATAAGGTAGCGGCGGTAACGGGCGCTGGTTCTGGCATTGGTCGAGCGCTTGCGTTGGAGCTTGCCAAGCACGGCGCGCAGTTGGCGATTTCCGACATTGATCCATTGCGTGTGGAGGAGACGGCGGAGTTGGCGCATGCGTTGGGTGCGGATGTGATGAGCAGCACTTTGGATGTTTCTGACAAGGATGCGGTGTTTGCTTGGGCTGACGAGGTCAACGCGCGTTTTGGCAAGGTAAACTTGATCTTCAACAATGCGGGTGTGGCGTTGAGCGCGACGGTGGATGAGATTAGCTACGAGGATTTCGAGTGGCTATTTAACATCAACTTCTGGGGCGTATTTCATGGCACCAAGGCGTTCTTGCCGCATTTGGTTGCGGCGGGCGAGGGTCACATCATCAACATCTCGTCGGTCTTTGGTTTGATTGCGGTGCCGGGTTTATCTGCGTACAACACCTCGAAATTTGCGGTACGCGGGTTTACTGAAACTTTACGTCAGGAACTCGACATTGCGGATGCGGGCGTATCGTGCAGCTGCGTTCATCCTGGTGGGATTCAGACCAACATTGCGCGTGATGCGACGATGCGCGAGTCGATGAAGAAGATTGTTGGGGATGATCTTGAGGCGAGCACGCGCAATTTCGAGAAGCTTTTTTCCACGACGCCTGAGGATGCTGCCAAGACCATTTTGGCGGGTGTGCGTCGCAACAAGCGTCGCATTTTGATTGGCAAAGACGCCGTCGCCATTGACAGCAGTCAGCGTATCCTGCCGAGTTTATATCAGTTTTTTGTCAGCAAGGTGAGCGGACGCGCGATGGGTCGTTGAGTTCCTGCTGCGGTTCAACCACCCGATCTTTTGACGCGGTAGCCTTCGGCTTGGAGCCATGTGATGGCTTCTTCTACGCGGTCGCCTTGGATGATGATGGTCCAATCTTTGACGCTTCCGCCGGTTCCCGCGCGTTTTTTGAGTTTTTTGGCGAGCGTTTTTAGCTCTTCTTCGCTGCCTGGGACGCCGTAGATGGCGGTGACGGTTTTTCCGCCGCGTCCTGATTTTTCGGGTCGGACGCGGACGGTGCCGTCGGTTTCTGGGCGGTTTTGCTGTGCTTTTTGGGTGCTACAGGCACATTGCGCGATGGGTTTTGCGCAGTCTGGGCACATGCGGCCGTGTTCTGAGGAGTAGACGACGCCGGAATTGGAGGATCGACTCATGGCGGTTTGTGCGTGGAGTTGTGTGGTATGAATTTCGAAGGCGGGGCGTGGCGGTGTGTGCGATGCGCCGCGGTGCATTGGTGGTTAGCATGGGGCGAAGTTTTCGCATACCCGTTGCGGCATAGGGCATTTTTTGGAAGAAGGCGTGGTCTTGGTCTTGTTTTCCTTCTTTTACGCGCAGGGATTGCTCATGGTCACGCACATCGTTTTATGGAAGTTTCACGAGGAGGCGGACGGTCGTTCGCGCGAGGAGAACATGCGTTTGGCCAAGGAGAAGCTGGAGGCGCTGCGCGGCAGAATTCCAGGGCTCTTACACATTGAGGTCGGGCTCGACACCACGGGGCATCCACAGGCGGCGGACGTGTCGTTATATTCGCGTTTGGCGTCGTGGGAGGCGCTGGAGCGTTATCAGGTCCATCCGGAGCATCAGGCGGTATTGCCGTTTATGCGGGCGGTGGTGTCATCGCGCGTATCGTCGGATTATGAGTCTACAGGCGACGACGCTTAATTGAGCGGCGGTTCTGCGAGGATATCTGCGGCGGTTTGTCGGGTTTTATGCTCGAGGGCGCGCTGTTCTTGTTGGGCTGTTGCTAGGGCTTTGGGGCCGTGTTTGACGGCGACGTGCGCGTAGCTCTTGAGCACGCTTTGGAGCGCGAGGTACATGAGGGGCCAGAGCAGCAGGAGCAGCCAGCGCTGCCACCATTTTTGCATTTCGACGGCGAAGGTCCAGCGCAGGTGGCAGCCGTCGGTGGTTTCTGTGAGTTCGTAGAGTTCGCCGAAGCGTTCGATGCCGCCGATGGTACTTTCGGTCACGCAGAAGCCCATGCGTTGGTTCTCGTCCCAGACGATGAAGCGCTCATCGATTTGGGCGCCGTTTTTCATGTAGACGCTACGCGTGGCGTTCCGTTGCAGCGGGCGTTCTGAGGTCCATTCGACGCGTTGGACGGCGGCGATCCATTTGGGCCAGAGTTCGCCTGCTTTGAGTGTAGCGAAGCATTGTTCTGCGGACGCTGGGATGGTGGTTTGGGTGACGACACGAAAGGGAGCTTGGGCGTAGAATGTTTCGCCAAAGGGTGCGTAGGGCCGCATTGCCATGGTGTGGGTCCTTGTTCTTTGGCGGTGGTTACGCGCTTTGTTCGACGGTCTTTTTAAAGCGGCGCAGCATCGCGCGCACAGCGACGCGGGCGCCAGGTCTGAGGAAGTAGCCGACTTGGGCCATAAATCCGCGCGGTTGGATCGCGATGGTCCAGCGCACTTCGCAGCCTTTGGCGGTGGGTTTGAGTTCGAAGTCCGTCCCTGCTTTGAGCAGGCGCGACATGCTTGCGCGTTGGCTCATGAAACTTGCGCGTCGGCCGGGAATCCAGCGTATGCATTGCTCTTCGATCTTACGGCCGTGGCGCGTATGGATACGACGTGTGGAGCCCACTGTGATGGGTTTAGGCGACGTCCATTCGACGCTTTGGATGGCTGGCAACCATTTTGGCCACTGGTCTGCATCGCGCAGGGTAGCGAACACTTTTTCTGGCGACGCGTTGATCTCGGTTTTTGCAACGATACGAAATGGTGCTGTCTCATAGAAACTCACACCGAATTCGACGAATTCGTACCACGTGGCCATGTGCGCCTCTGGTCGGATGGGATGAACGGTAATTGGGTGGGTTTAACGCTAAGCATTTCTGCTGTTTTTCGCAACGTGTTCTACTGCGAGCCAGCCGAAGGTCAGCGCGATACTGATGGTAGAACCTGCGCCTGGGTAGCCGGCACCTGCGGGGCTCGCCATGGCGTTTCCTGCGGCGTAGAGGCCTTCGATGGCGCTTCCGTCTGTGCGCAGCACTTGCGCGTGTGCGTTGGTTTGTGGACCGCCTTTGGTGCCGATGCATCCGCGGTAGATGGGCACTGCGTAGAACGGCGGCTTTTGTAGCACGCCCAGGTTCGGGTTTTTGGTGTAAGTGGGATCGCCGTAGAAGCGCTCGAAGGCTCCTTCGCCGCGGTGGAAGTCTTCGTCTTTGCCTTGGGCGACAAAGCCGTTAAAGCGCTCGATTTCTTGTTGGAGGCCTGCGGGGTCGATGGCGCATTTTTCTGCGAGTTCCGCGAGGCTATCGGCTTGGGTGATATAGTCTGGGATGGGGCGTCCGTTGATCGCGGTGATCAAGACGTATTTTTCTAAGAAATTGCTATCGACGATCAGCCATGCGGGCTCATTTTGGGCTTCATAGCGGACGGGATCGAAGTGCAAGAAGGGTTTGACGACGTCGTTATAGTTCAGCGCTTCGTTGACGAAGCGTTTGCCGTGTTGGTTGACGATGACGGAGTGCGGGAGGCAGCGCACGGAGAATTCCGAGCGATAGAGGGGTGCGTCGTCGTAGGTTTCTCCTGGGATTTGTACGACGGGCGCCCACCATGCTTCGGCCATGGCACCGAGGGCCACGCCGAGTTTTTGAGTCATATGGAGGGCATCGCCGCGGAGTGTGGGTGGGGCGGCTGGGCGGGTGTGATTTCTGGGCAGGAAGGCTGCGTGTTGGTCTTCGTTCCAGTCGAATCCGCCGCTTGCGAGGATGACGGCGGGCGCACGGAGGGTTGTCTGGTGATCATCGCTTTGGACGTGCACGCCTTGGACGCGGTCGTCTTGGTAGATCAGATCGGTAACGCGGGCGTTGTGAACGAAGTGTATGCCTTGGTCTAGGTTGCGTTTCAGGGCGCGTCCGATCAGGGCTGCACCGCCGTGGACGATACCATCTTTGGCGCGCTGGCCGACTTTTTTGTAGGGGTAATCAAAGGGTTTAGAGAACACGCCCCAGTCCATGGCTTCGCCGATGGTCATGGGCACGCGTCCTGTGATGGGGTTTTTGCGCAGTTTATCGCGCCATGGTCCAAGATCGTGTGTATTGAAGAGCGGGTTATCGAGGGAGCGTCCGCCGTTTTTACCACCGGGCAGTTCGGGTTGGTAGTCTGGGTAGGTGGGCAGCGGCAGGAAGTTTTCTTGGAGTGCTTCTTCGAGGGCGCGGGCGATGCGGGGTACGTTCGTGAGCCAAGCGCGGATGAGGGGTTCTGAGGATTTACCTTGGCTCACGCGCTTCACATAATCGACGGCGGTTTCGAGGTCGTCGGTGATGCCGTGTTCTTGCATATGGTGATTGTTTGGCACCCAGAGCACGCCTCCTGAGACGGCGGTGGTTCCACCGAAGGTATTTGCGGCTTCGAGCACGACGGTTTTCAGGCCATGTTGTGCGGCGCACAGGGCGGCTGCCATGCCGGCAGCGCCGCTTCCTACGACGATAAGATCGAGGGGTTGTTGCGCGATCTCATGTAGGTGTTGTGCGGAGGATGTCATGGTGTGGTCCTAGGGCTCGAGGTGTAAAAACGGCGTCAAAAGTGTAGGCCATTTGACAAGGTGTATACAAGTTTCGCGTGGTTCTTTGGGTGTGCGGCGCGGGATTGTGTGTTCGTGGTACGCTGGCGCGTTGAAGTGCATTGACGAATCGCAGGAAAATCTTCTTAAGCTCAAAACTCTCGAGCACCTGAGCTGGTTTGCAGGCCATGAATAAACAGAAAAAGAACTACAAGATCGGTGGTTATTTACTTGGCGCGTTGTCTGCGCTGGCTGCGCGTTATTTGATCTATCTGCCTTTTTTAGATCCGTGGGACAGGTATCGTTCTTTTGCGCATCGTTTGGGGGCGTCGGTTTTTCTTATCTTCGTGATTTTATTGATCAGCAAGCTCGTAGAGAAGTGGATTGATCAGCACGAGGAGGTCGAGGGCAACCGTTATAACCTGATTCGGATCACGCGTTTGATCGCGATGATATTTGTCGTGATTGTGGCGTTGGCGTTTTTATTTCAGAACCTTTATGCGGCGGCGGCGAGTTTTGGTTTGATGTCGTTGGTGCTGGGTTTTGCGCTCCAGGCGCCCATCACTTCGTTCATTGGCTGGTTGTACATCATCTTTAGAAAGCCGTACAAAGTGGGCGATCGCATCCAGCTGAAGAACATGCGTGGCGACATCATTGAGATTCATTATTTGGACACGATCATTCGCGAATGCAGCGGCGATTATTTGGGGAACGACCATGAGAGTGGTCGGTTGATTCACTTTCCGAACAGCGTGGTATTGACGGCGGAGATCATCAATTACACGGGCGAGCTGTATCCTTTCATTTGGAACGAGACGGCGTTGCAGATCGCGTACACCAGCGATTTGGAGTTTGTGGAAGCGTGTTTGCTGGCATCGGCCCGTGCGGATTTTGAGGCGCGCTATCCGCATTTGGTGGGCGATGCGCACGCGGCGTGGTTGCCGAAGGTTTATTTTCGCTCGAACAGTTACGCGTGGATGGAGGCGGTGGTATCGTATGCGGTGGAACCCACCGATACGACGGGTCGTCGGAACCGCATTTTGCGTGATGTGATGCCTCGTTTAAATGAGGCGCCTGAACTGGTACAGTTTCCCGAGGGGACGCGCCGTTAGGCGCGCGCCTCGTTCCCATCGATTTCTTTTTTCATGTGTGATCGTATGCATCGTCGCTTTCCTCTGCTCCTTGGTATTTTTTTGTGCGCGATGTTTTCGGTCTCTGCGCAGGCGAAATCAAAGAAAGCGGATCGCGAGGCATCTTCTGCCGACGAGGCGGCGGCAGAAGATGATGCGAACCAGCCGGCGACCATCGCACGGCATGCGCCTGTCCCGTGTCCGATGAGTGCGCGTGCTCTTGAGGGGAATCCAGGGGACACGCAGGTGATTTTGTGTCCAGCGCAGTGCATGGGCCCGCTGGTTTGGGGCACGGATGTATATGCCGACGATTCGGCCATATGTGTGGCAGCGCGCCATGCGGGCGTATATGACGGCGAGGAAGACACCTTTGTGTTGCTGGAGTTTCTTCCTGGTCAGAAGGGGTATCGTGGCAGCGAGAAGCACGGCATTACAACGCATCATTGGGGCACTTGGCCGCGCTCTTTTGCTGTACACGCGTTGAACGCGGGGACTTCGGCGCGTTCGATGCGCAGTCGCAGCGCAGCAGAGGACCAGCCGCAGGTCGCTGCCGCACCTTTTGGGATTCGCGCGGCGTCTGCACCCGTGGAAGAAGACAACAAAGTTGGTAGAAATCAGGCGGTTGATTGCAGTCTACGCGGCGATGAACTGCCGGGTAACGTGGGCACGCGTCACACGATTCGTTGCCCGTCGGGATGCAACACGGAGAGTGTTTGGGGGAGCGGTCCCTATACGGACGACTCATCGGTATGTGCTGCGGCGATTCATGCGGGCGCGATTCCTTTGAACGAGGGCGGACTGGTGCGCGTGGTCAAAGAGGGACCGTTAAAGAACGCCAAGGCGAGCGCCGCGCATGGGGTAGAGAGTCAGGCTTGGCGTTATTGGCCGCGCTCGTTTCGGGTCGAAAAGCCGCGCTGAGTCTAGGTTTGCTGTGGTAATTGCCGCACGGAAAAACCGTCTAGCGCTCTAGGTGAGTTCGCGGTACAGGCTAGGCGTTCCTTTGTACCCTTTGCTATTTTGAGACACGATGGCCGCTTCGCCAGGCACCTTCGCTGCTTTACTTCGCCGGATTCCACGTCTTGATGCATTTAACACTTGGATCATCGCCATGGTGGTGCTTGCGAGTGTATTGCCGGCGCGGGGGACGTTCGCAGAGGTATTGGATGTTGGGACGAACATCGGCATCGCCCTGCTCTTCTTTTTGCATGGCGCCAAATTATCGCGCGAAGATATTTTGGGTGGGATTGGTCACTGGCGGCTTCACATTCACATTTTGGTGAGCACCTTTGTGCTATTTCCGGTGGTGATGTTGGCGTTGAAGCCGCTTCAGGGTGCGATCATTCCACCGGAGTTGATGGTGGGGCTGTTGTTTTTGGCAGCGCTCCCTTCGACGGTGCAGAGTTCTATTGCCTTTACTTCGATTGCGCGCGGGAACGTCGCGGCGGCGGTGGCGGCTGCGTCGTTATCGAACGTGGCGGGGGTTTTTTTCACGCCGATTTTGGTGAGTTTGCTCATCAATCTTCAGGGTGAGATGAACTTTTTGCAGGCGGTATTGAGCATCACGCTTCAGATTCTTTTACCCTTTGTGGTCGGGCATCTTTCGCGTCCTTGGATCGGTGCTTGGATCGGTCGACGTCAGCGTTTTCTGAACAACTTCGATCGTGGGACCATTGTGGCCATCGTTTACGCTGCTTTTTCGGTGTCGGTGGTCGATGGCATGTGGAAATCACTCAGCTGGGTGAAGATTCTGGCCACGGGTCTTTTGTGTTGTGTGGTGCTCTTGGTGATTCTTTGGATCGTGCTTAAGAGCGCACAGTGGATGGGTTTCAACCGCGAAGATCAGATTGCGATCATGTTTTGCGGTTCAAAGAAAAGCCTCGCGTCGGGACTTCCGATGGCGAAGGTGCTTTTCCCTGGCTCGTCGGCACTTGGTGCAACGGTTCTTCCGCTGATGATTTTCCATCAGATTCAGTTGATGGTGTGTGCGTGGCTGGCCAACCGCTATGCTGCGGAATATCGACGCTTGCATGGGGATGACGCCGACGCTCCGCTACACACCTGACGCTTGCTTAAACGATGATCTCGAAGACCCATCACCGTTCCCGCGTCCACACTTTGGCGTAGATGCATTTCAGGTACTGGTCTTCTGCGTCTTGAAAGGGGTGGTCGATCGGATGCCCTGTGCTTTCGAAGACTTCGACTTCGGCGCGTGCGTCCTTGGCTCCGCGTAGGAGCGCATCCTCTAAAAACGGCGTATCGACACGTCTGGAGCAAGAGGCAAAGACGAGGGTTCCGCCGTGTTTTGTGAGGGTGGATGCTTCGAAGGCGAGGCGTTGGTATGCTCGTCGCGCCCCCTCTAGTTCGCTATTTTTCTTTGCGAAGCTTGGTGGGTCCACGATCACGATATCAAAGCGTTGACCGCTTTCTCTGAGCGATTTCATGGCTTCGAAGGCGTCATCGCAGATCTGTGTAAAGCGCGTTTTCTGAAGCGATGGGTTCAGCGCGATGTTGCGTTCCAGCGCGTCCATGGCTTGGCGACTTGCGTCGATGGACGTGACGGATGTTGCACCGCCTTGTGCGGCATAGAGGCTGAAGCCACCTGTGTAACAGAACACGTTGAGGATGTCTTTGTGTTGGCTCAGCTGTTGGACGCGCAGGCGGTTTTCGCGCTGATCGAGGAAGAATCCTGTCTTTTGGCCGTGGCGTGGGTCGACTTCGAAGTGGATGCCGTGCTCTTGGAATGCTGCGGCGATGTGCGCCTCTTGGCCCCAAAGGAGCATGCCTTCAGAAAAGTGTCCGCGTAGATCGGCATCTTCTTGGAGTTTTCTGCTCAAGCGCAGCATGCCGACCTGAAAGGTTTCATCGCGTTGGAGCGCCGATGTAATGACGGGCAACCATGGCAACCACGCGTGAGTGTAGCATTTGAGCACCAAGGTATTGGCGTAGCGATCGATGACAAGGCCTGGCAATCCGTTACCCGGTCCGTGCAAAAGTCGGTAACCATTCGTCGAGGCGTCTTCAAAATGTCGCTTACGCTTGTCGATGGCTTTGGCGATGCGTTGACGCACAAAGTCTGCGTCGATGGTGTGGCCAAGTTCTGGCGCGAGCACACGCACGCGGATGGGGGAATGCGGATCGTAAATGCCGAGCGCAAAGGGCCGATCTTTGGGGTCGTACAGCACTGCAACGTCGCCTGCGGCGCCGTCTCCCCGTTGTCTGGTGATGCGCTCGTGATAAATGCGCAGCGCACCTTGTCGCACGGCGCGCGTGGCGGCGCGGTCGAGGTGCACTGAGATACGTTGAGGCACAAAAGACATGGGATTCCTGTGGGCGCGCGGAGCGAGGCAGTGGTTCACGGGTTAGACTGTGCACTGTCTGTAGACCAGTAGAATCTACAGCATTTGCTCTGAACGTACGCGTGAGAACCGTGCCTATCCTGCGGGGGGCCATGCTTGATTCCAAGGTTGCCTACCACGCAGCGACCCCGGTGTGCGCGCGATCTTGCTACGCCTGGAATGTGGAGCACTCCGGTCGATATAGTCTTCGTTATAGGCTTTCCAAGTTCTGTTTTCGCTGCTAATCTCGTCCACACGCTCAAATTCTGAGCGTGAAGGGATACGACCTAAACGCTCTAAAATTTGTTAGAAACTCACACTTGATTGGCGAACGCTTTCGGAAGATCTTCGTCGCTGAACGAAAGGTGTCTCATGGGCGACGCGCGACCGAAAACTCTCACGACCCAAAGGTATTTTCATGAATGATATGTTGGATGACATGAACTGGGCTCCGCCGGTTTTGGCGAATCACAGCACAGATTCAGCCCCAACGGTGACCGTGAGTGAGGAGTGGAATGGCGTCAATCCGAACGTCCTTTCGGTTTTGACCGATTTACCGGGCTTTCGCGCTACGTACTTGGTGGATGCTCCCACGCGCACGTGCAGCAAGGTATTGGGCGAGCGTCAACATGTGACCGAACCACAGATACTTGCGGCGATGGCCTCGATGGCCGTGGAAGGTTTCGAGTACGTGACGTACACCCTAGACGACCTGTACGTGTTAGTTCGCGTGTGCGAAAAGCCCCCTTATCACGGCGTCGTGCTGATTTTAGCGCGCGATGAAGGCAACCCAGCGCTCGCCAGCACGCATCTTAAAAAGCTCTGCAGCAAGAGCTAAAACGGTCATTCACGCGCGAGGTTTCAGCTCTGGAGGACGGAGCGGGTGCTCGCGCGTGGTGCCGCTGCTTTCGAGGGCGGAAGAGAGCCGAAAAGCATGAACGCCCCCGCGTCCAGACGATCGCGACGTGGGCGTTCTGTTAAGCTCAGCTTTTCTTTCAGACCTTTTTACTACGCCACCCATGGTAGAAACGTGTTCTGCCCATGGAAGGTGGGATGTTGGCGGTTTTGCTGACCTTGCGCACACCTTCGATGGTGTAGAAAGCGTTGGGATGGTGCTCGTTTACGCCCGCAATGAGTTGCGGAAGTTTATCGCGGTCGACCACCAGAAAGACGATGCTGACTTTGCCCATGCGCCCTTCGCCATCGAGGATGGAGTAGCGGAAATCATGTTCGTGCAGAAAATCACGCAGATCGTCGATGGAGTCGTTGACGATCAATCGTAGCACCACGCGTCCTACGGCGAGTTTTTCTTCGAAGAACATGCCAACCCATGTGCCGGTGGCAAAACCTCCAGCATAGGCGAGGTACGACCAGACGTTATCGACGTTGCTGATAATCTGCCCGATGGCGACGAGCCAAATGAGCGCTTCAAAAAAGCCTAGCAGGGGAGCGATATCGCGCTTTCCGTTCATGACGAACAGAATTTTGATGGTCGAGAGGGTAACGTCCATGACCCGTGCGCAAAAAATCATCAAGGGCAGCAACAGGTAGTTGAACAGCTCGTGACTGATTCCCAACGACTCCAACATGGCAGGTCCTTTTAGCACAGGGGGGAAAGCGGCGCGCGGAGACCAACGCGATGACGCAGGTTCTGACAAGCAAAATCATGTCTTCTGAAAAGGCCTCGACGCGCTCGTTTCATGGTTTCACGCACATTGCATCCTTTCAACAGATGTAGATGCGCATGCTGTCTTAGCGCAGAACGAGCAAAAAGGCGTGCCCTTTCCACGCCGTCGATGCGCGTCAAGAAAACACATTCGCCCTTCTTCTCGCGTGCGCTTCTTTGGCGCTCGTGCCAATATGATCTGACTTTTATTCTACTTATCAGTGCGAGATGCCGACATGAACGGGAAACTCAAACAACTCATTCAACATCTCTCTCTTGAGCGCATCGAAGAAAACCTCTACCGCGGGCCGTCGGCGGACCTTGGTTGGGGCCGCGTATACGGCGGACAAGTCCTTGCGCAGGCGATCCAAGCGTCAGCTGCCACCGTGAACAGCGATCATCGTATTCATTCGATGCACGCCTACTTTTTGCTCGCGGGCGATGTGAGCATCCCTGTGCTTTACGACGTCGATCGCATACGCAACGGCGGGTCGTTCACAACCCGTAGAACCGTCGCCATCCAGCACGGTCAGGCGATTTTAAACATGGCTGCATCGTTCAAACGCCCAGAAAAAGGCTTTGAGCACCAGATTGACATGCCGGATGTACCACCGCCCGAGCAGGTAGAAGACGACTATCAGCGCAACCTCGCGCGCGCAGCTGCGCTGCCGCCCTATTTGCAAAAGCTCACCGCGATAGAAACGCCCTTCGAAATTCGGACGATTGGAGACCTTGGCGATCCCACCCAACCAGCATGCCGTCCAGCGGTTCGCAAGTATTGGATCCGCACGCCGAGCGCCCTTCCGGATGATTACCATTTGCACTGCACACTTCTTGCCTATGCTTCAGACCATGAGTTTCTGACCTCGGCGCTTCAACCGCATGGCATCACTTGGCTTACGCCCAAACTCCAGCTCGCAAGCCTCGATCACGCCATCTGGTTCCACCACGACTTCCGCATCGACGACTGGCTGCTCTACGTCATCGAATCCCCATCGGCCGCCGACGCCCGAGGTCTCGTCATGGGACGTTACTACAACCAAGACGGCGTCCTGGTCGCATCCACCGCGCAAGAAGGACTGATGAGAATTAAGAGCGCCCGCGCGGGCGCGGGCGCAATTTAGAATTAAGAATTTAGAATTTAGAAAGTCTTGGGATTGGGGCGCGGGCGGAGGTCCGAATAGGGGGCGCGATCGCAACGCTGACGGCATTTCGGCTCAACCTACGATTGAAGCGCCGACGGCATTTTGAAACAAGCCCGCCCCTCCAAGGCGGCCCCAAAGCAAGGCGGGCGAGAATTCGGGCGCGCCAAAGCATCGCGGGAAACGATTCGGGCGCCCCAAATCCTCTCCGCCGATGCTTCCCACACCCCCTGGACGGGCGGGCTTTATGCCCGCCCTTGGAGATCCAAACCGCCGGCGAAGATTCGGTCGAAAAAATCCGACACGCTGGCGGAGATTCAGTCGTGCCGATTTATCGCGCGCGTGGGAATTCTCCTGGGATGGTTCGGTCGCGCATGAGGATGACGATGGTCACGCAAAGCGCGACGCAGGCGGCCATGAGCCACTCGAAGCGGGGCCACGTGGTGATTTGCAACACGGTGGCGATAAGCGACAGCGCACCGCCCAATAGAAAGGGCGTGGCGGACGCCACGCTCATCACGTTGGCGCGCTGATGCGGAAGCACGTTCCCCGCCATGGCCAAGGACGTGGGCATCACCATCCCCACGCCGATCGAATAAAGACACATCGCCGCGCCGGTGAGCGTGTACGTTGGCGCCAAGAATACCGCAGGAATCGACAACGCAGCGAGCCCCACGCCAAGCCGCACCCATGCCATCGGCGACAGCAACGCAGCGTAACGCACAACCAGCAGGTTTCCGACCACATACACCACAGACAAGGTCGCAAGCAGCACCGCCAGCGCCGCGGAATCCTTACCAAAATACGTGAGTGCCGCGTCAGCACCACCACCCAGATACGCGTAATACACCGCCATCATAAGCGACATCACGAACACCGGCGGAACGATCACGCCCAACGGACGGAAGCTTTGTTCCACATCCTCGTCCGCGTCGCTTGATGCACCCTGGGCTTCTGCCTGCCCTACCCTTCCCGCCTTCGAAGGCGGAAGCGATGGGCGTGTTTCGGGGAGCTTCAGCCAAGAAATCGCAAACAAGGAAACGCCAAGAAGCATCTGCGACCAGAAAATCGTCTCCCACCCGAAGTTCAGTGCCAAGAACGCACCGACAATGGGCGCGAGCGCCGGCGCCGCAGCCATAATCGTCGCAAGGACACCCAAAAGACGCACCGCCTCTTCGGGCCGACTGCGATCGTTGATCATCGTGCGTGGAATCACCACGATCAGCGACGCACCCAGCGCCTGTACACCGCGCGCCACCAGCAACAATTGATACCGCACCGGCAAAGGCGAAGCGGAACTTGCGTCGAATCGCGCGTGCAACCAACGCACAACAAACGACCATTCGACCGCGGCAACCATGGTCGCGCCCAAGCCGAATAACCCCAGCCCAAGCAACATGGTGGGTCGGCGCCCCAAGCGATCCGCAGGAACGCCCGCAAACAGCATCCCAATGCCAAACACCCACAAATACGCCGTGACTGTCAAACTCGCATGCGCGCGCTCAATGTCCATCGCCTGAGACAATTCGCCCATCGCCGGCACATGCATGTTCAGCGCAAGCGGTGCAATGGTCGAACACGCGCCCAAAAGAAGCACGGTAGAGAAAGCGAACGGAGAGGTAGGTTTGGGCGTGGGCGTAAAATGAGAGGGCACGGATGAAGCCGAGGGAGAAGGAAATAAAAAGGGAAAAGGGAAAAGGGAAAAGCGTTTCGGGGCGACGAAGAAGGAAGAAGGAAGAAGGAAGAAGGAAGAAGGAAGAAGGAAGAAGGAAGAAGGAAGAAGGAAGAAGGAAGAAGGAAGAAGGAAGAAGGAAGAAGGAAGAAGGAAGAAGGAAGGAGGAAGAAGGGGGCGCAATTTAGAATTGAGAATTAAGAATTTAGAAAGGAGCAGAAGTGGAAGGCAGCGTGGTTTATCGGACCACGCCACGGTTCAAGACTTTCTCAATTCTAAATTCTAAATTCTAAATTTTAATCAAAACCCATGGTTGGACGATGAGGGCGTGAAATTCTTGTTGTTCTAATGCGAAGGCTTTGATCTCCGCGCTGGTGGGGCGGCGGATGTGGCCGGCTTGCAACCAAGCGGAGACGTTGGCGGTGTTGTCTTGTGCGAAGGCTTCGCCAACGTCGATGAGGTCGAGGTTTTGGACAAGCAGGACGGCGTCTTTTTCGGCGTGCAGACGGAGCGCGTCCCAGGGGGTGTTTTCGAGCAGGTCTTCTTGGAGTTGCTCGCGTAGCGGCTTGTTGGTTTCCACGGGCGGCTCCTTGTGGGTTCGGCGGCGGTGTGCGGAGAACGCACGGAGCGTACTCAAGTGCAGCCGGAGCGACAAGGAGTGTTGTGCTGGCGCGCGGATGGGACGTGCGTTCGGTGTTTCTGAAGCAGCGTCAAGTTAAGGTTTTGCGGTGGGCAGCGGCGTCTCTGCCTTCGAGGGCGGGAGCGATGCGGTTGGCGCGGACTTCTGCATCATGCGGCTGAACAGCACCCCGATGCCACCTGCAATCAGCATGGAGATGCCTGTTGCTAACGCACTGACTTCCCAGGGGACTTCGCGTGCGAGGACAAACACGCCCATCATCAGAACAAACACGCCGAAGCCTTTACGCAGGCGGTCTCCCGACACCACGCTGCCTAGGAGCACGCCGACGATGGCGCCGAGGACGGACAAACCGATGACGGAGAAAGCGATGCTGAAGTCGATGGTGGTGTGCGAGAGGTAACCAGCGAAGGCGGAGTAGCTTTTGAGTACGATGATCATGAGCGAGGTGGCGACGGCGCGTTTCATGGGCAGGCCGCTGAGGAGCACCAGGGCTGGCACCACCAAGAATCCGCCACCTGCGCCGACGAGTCCTGTCACGATGCCGACCACGATGCCTTCGGCGGCGATCTTCAACAACGGCAGGTCTTTGGTCGAAGGTACGTGCGCGTCGGTATTTTCGGGTGTTTGTTTTCTGCCTTTGAGCATAGCGAACGAGGCCGCGACCATCATGACGGCAAAGAGGAGGACGAGCACGGTAGCGGGTACGAACTTGGCGAGGTAGCCGCCGATAAAGGCGCCGATCATCGAGAAAATGCTAAAAATCGCGCCGATGCGGACGTCGACCTGCTTTTTGTAGAGGTAAATCAGGAGCGAAAAGAGGCTTGTGGTACCGACCACCAGCAGCGACGTGGCGATGGCCTCTTTTTCAGCGAGCTCCATCAGGTAGATGAAGATGGGCACCGAGAGGATGGACCCGCCGCCGCCCATCAAGCCGAGCAGTGCGCCCATGATGAGGATGGCGAGGATGGTGAGGATCGACATGGGTTGGCTCCAAGAAGATGCGAGAAATCTACTGGCATAGATACAAGCAATTATGGGGCCAAGTATGGCGCAACGCTTCCGCTTTCGAAGGCGGGAGCGGTGGGGTGTGGCGGGAGGCTACGTGCGGTGTGGCGGCGCGTTGCGGCGGGTGTTTTAACGGTAATTCGCGTGTCCTAGGGGGTGACCACGCATGCAATGCGAGCGCTTCTGCTGCGGGTCACGTTTCGACATGAAACACCGCACGTCGCAAGCGCGTCGCACAATGTGCCACATGCGTTTCACGCTGATGCGAGCATCTTATCGCGTCCGCCGGTTAAAGAAGTTCGATGAGGCCCATACAGGCGCCCACAAACAGAACCAAGGTGCTGCCAATTTCTGCTGCCGCCAGAATCCATGTACCCGCGCCGGTGGTGAAATTCTTGGCGTGGTACTGGGTGCGCTCGACGCGTTTGATGCCAAGCTGAATATAGGTGCCTGTGGCAATAAAGAAGAAGAGGCTGTCGATGGCGACGGCGGTGACTTCGATGGCTTGTGACAGGGGCGAAAGCGCAGCCAAAAGCGCGAGCACGCCGATGGAACAGGCGTAAAGTAGCGAGGCACGGTGGGCGATGTTGATATAGCGGGACGCGCGTCGTTCGGGCGAGCGCATCATATCAATATACTTCCACGTGCCGGTGGCCATCCCCACGAGCAGCATGGCGCCAGCAAGGACGATGGCGAGGGCGACAGACAGCTCGATGGGCGGTTGGTGCATGATATTCTCAGTCGTCTTGGTTCGCAGGCGCGAAGGTGAGCGTTTGGAGCGAGAGTTTTTCGACTTCGTCCGCGGTCACATGGTGGCGCAACACCACAAGCAGCGTGTGGTCATCGATGGCGACGACTTTATCAGGAAAGGCCATGCGGTCGAGTTCTTCGTGCGCGTTCATATCGATTTTGGCACGACGTTCGCCCGCTTTGGTGATGACATCGAAGGTCTTTTGCAGCGAGCGTACCGCAACCAAGTCTTTGCCAAGGGGCGCAAGTTCGGTGATCAGCGCGATGCGCTCTTTGGGCTCTTCGTCACCTGGGAAGTAGCGCCAGACGACTTTGCCATCTTCAATATAGGCAAGCGCGTTGGGCACGCGGTCGACTTGCAGTGTGGCAAAGAGAGATTGGGGTCCGGTGGGCACGATGCGCATGCCGAGGGCTTCTTCGCCTTCGAGCGTATGGGAGGCCGTTTGGGTGCAAACACCTTCTTGGATGGTGGCGTGGATGACTTCCTCGCCTCCTTTACGGAAAATCACTTCATTGGCGCCTTGTTTTGCGCGCACGCGCGTCATGCGCTGAAAGTTTTCGCATTGCGCAACCTCTTTGCCTTCGAGGTTGTAGATTTTGGTGTCGATGCCGGTGGTGACGAGCTGATCGCCCACCACGCTGAAATCAACAATCCCTACGCCCAAATCGAGCGTGCCGTTCTGCGCGAATTCCTTCCAAGGCGTGATGACACAGTGGTCTTTTTCTCGTTCGAGGCGAAACGCGCGTACTTCGGAGGCGTTGCCGTCGTATTCTGAGAGCACAAAGAGGTGGTCTTGGTGTTTGAGCACGCGTCGCAGCGGCGATCGGGGTTGGCCGTCGATTTGCGCGAGTTCGCCTTCGAGGGCGCAGGTCCCCCAAGTTGCGCGCAGTGCTTCGCCGTCATCGAGCGTCGTTTTGGTCAGCACGCCTTCAACTTCTTTGACCTTTCGCGCCTCCAATGCCTGCGGCATGGTGCGCTCTTTGGCCGGTGCTTCTTCGTTGTTTGCGCCCGCTTCTTGTTGCGCCACAGCCTCGTCCGCCGGCTCTTGATCCGCCGCGGTGTCGTCGCGCTTAGAACATGCGATGGTGCCAAAGAGAAGCAATGTAACAAGAAACGGGGAAACGCGTCGCAACATAAGAGAATCCTGTATCGAAAACGCCCGTAGAAGATCGGTAAGATGCGTATCAAAGTGCACAACACCTTCCGTAATCATGCGTCGACAGATAACGCAAGGAGGAGGAGGGGTGCGCGCGGTGGCGCGCGCACCCCTCCTCCTCCAATTTAGAATTAGGAATTTAGAATTTAGAAAGGAGGTGCTTTGAGGCGCCGCATGGGCGGGCCCCCGTGCCCGCCCATGCGGCGCCCCGGTCATCGCTGTCCCGAATCGTCGCCGACCTTCCGATCGGGCGTGATTCCGATCCGCCGCCGACCTTTCGATCGGGCACCTGTAGGGGCGGGCCGCGTGCCCGCCCATGCGACGCCTCGGTCATCGCTGTCCCGAATCGTCGCCGACCTCTCGGTCACGCACCGGATCGTTGGTGCTTTCCAACGCGCCAGAGTAAGTTCAAAACAAAGAAAAACCTCTTCACAAACGACGGAGACAAAAATGAGCGGGCAACGATTTCAAAACCAAGTGGTCTGGGTCACCGGCGCAAGCTCCGGCATCGGACGGGCAACCGCCAAAGCCTTCGCGAACGAAGGCGCCTACGTCATCCTGAGCGCACGACGCGAAGAAGCGCTCACAGACGTGGCCGAAGAAATCGGGCCGCACCGCGCGCTCGTCCTCCCCCTCGATGTCGTCAACGCAGACGCACGCACACAAGCCGTGAAAGACGCCATCGCATGGAAAGGACACGTCGATGTCCTCCTCAATAACGCCGGCGTCACCCAACGCGCCTCCGCCCTCGAAACCACCGAAAGCGCCGCGCGTAAAATCATGGACGTCAACTTCTTTGCGCCCGTCGAGCTCACACGCGCCCTCCTCCCGCATATGCTCTCGCGCGGCCAAGGCACCATCAGCGTCGTCAGTAGCGTTACCGGCTACGTGGCCACCCCCATGCGCTCCACCTACGCCGCAAGCAAACACGCCATCCAAGGCTACTTCAACGCCCTCGAAGCGGAACTCCACAACACCGGCGTCAACGTCACCCTCATCCTCCCCGGCTACATCGCCACCCCCATCACCCACGCCGCCGTCACCGCCGACGGTTCACCCCTCGGCGAGGCCCAACAAGACACCGCTTCCGGCATGCCGCCCGAAGAATGTGCCCCCGTCATCGTCGACGCCATCGCCAAGAAGAAACGCGAACAACTGGTCGGCGGCACTGAAATCTACGGCGTCTACCTGAAACGCTTCTTCCCAAAACTCACAGCCCAAATCGTCCGACGCGCCGTGCCCAAATAATGACGCCAAGATCCCCCGCCTCCCTTTTAAATGCGAGCAAATCCGCATATCCCTCGCATTCGAAGAGAAACGGCAACGAAAAATCGCGCGCACCGCAACTTCATCGCATGCAATGCTTCGAGCGCCCGTACGGGCGGCTTGCAAGCCGCCCTTACAAGGTGCTCGAATCATCTCCTTTCTCAATTCTAAATTCTCAATTCCAAATTGTCCTCTATGGTTTTTCGATTTTTTCTTTTATCGATCGTAGGTTACGTCGCTTTCGCGGCGGGTTGTGGACAACGCGTGGTGCAGGCTCCGGACGGTGCGTCACGTCATGCGCATGCGCCGTTTGCGGAGGGCGACCACATTGATTTGGTGTTGATCAATCAGAGTGCGGAGCCGATTTTTGCGGTGGTTTTGCAGACGGAGGATGGCGCTTACACCACCGAGAATCTATTGCAGGATGGTGCTTTAGCTATTGGGCAAAGCGTGACGCTGCACGAGGTGCCGCCGGGCATTTGGCACATCATCGTTCAGGACGTGGACGGTCGAAGCAAGGTGTATGCTTCGCAGCCGCTGCATCAAGAACGCGCGTATAGTCTCATCATTGACGCGTATAATTGGGGCGCGTCTGCGCATCCTGAGAGCAGTTAAAACCTTGGAATTGGCGTGCCAACGACGCGCGGATCTCAAATGCGAATTGAATACGAGCTTCACTCGTATTTTAATCTAAGCATTCGAAGATGCGTTCGCTTGCGCTAGCGGAGCAGCTTCTGCCCTGAGGGGGGATTTGCCATGCTCGACACCATTTATCTCGCCATACCTGCCTTTGCGCTCTTTCTGGGCATTGAGTGGCTGGTGGGCCGGTTGCGCGGCATTCAGGTATTTGACCTGAAGGATTCCGCGACCAGCATTTCGATGGGCGTCGGACGCTTGTTGCTGGGTCTGGTGGCGGATGGCCTGGTATTATTGTCCTTGGTCTTTGCACGCGAGTTAGGCGAAAAGGCGTTGGGCATACCCACCTTCGCCATGGATCGATGGTGGCATTGGGTGCTCGCCTATCTTATCTTCGATTTCTTTTTTTACTGGATGCATCGTGGGCATCATGTCGTTCGCATGGGTTGGGCGGGTCATGTGACGCATCACAGTTCGCAGAAGTACAATTTGGCGACGGCGTTGCGTCAGTCGTGGACGGAGCATTTGACGGCGATTCCCTTTTGGCTGCCGGTGGCGTTGGTGGGTTTTCCTGCGGAGGCGGTGCTCGTGGTCTTTGCGGTGAACTTACTCTATCAATTTTGGATACATACAGAGCTTATCGATCGTCTGGGGCCATTGGAGTGGGTGATGAACACGCCATCGCATCATCGCGTACATCATGGTTCGGACTTACAATATCTCGATCGCAATTTCGGCGGCACCTTCATTGTATGGGATCGTTTGTTTGGGACGTTTCAGGAAGAAGCGGAGCCTGTGCATTATGGGTTGATCGAGAATATTGAAACGCACAATCCTTTGCGTGTGGCGTTTCATGAGTGGGCGTCGATGTTGAGGGATGCGTGGGCTGCGCCTGGCATCTGGAGCAAGGTGCAAACGTTTTTTAGGCCTCCCGGGTGGAAGCCTGGCGATGATTCGCAGACGGTGCGTGTGCAGCAGCGGAGCTTGGTACGGGGCGCCCAAAAGGTGTATAATGAAAAACCATCCAACGCGCGGAGGTCGTAGCGCGTTGTCGTTGCTTTGAGGTACTGGCGTTCATGTCGCGTATTGATCCCCCATCGTCCATGCCGCAGCCGGGACATCTTCGTCAGGAGAACACCCGTCAGAATCTGCCTGTTTCGTTCATGTTGAAGCGACCGAAACAGCGGCGGAGTCGTGAGATGGTGCATGCGATTTTGGATGCCACGCTCTTTGTGATTGAGGAAGAAGGCGCGGAGAGTTTTACGACCAATCGCGTCGCAGAGATCGCTGGGATTAGTGTGGGGTCGCTCTATCAGTATTTCGAGAATAAGGAGATGCTGATTGCGGGGACCATAGAGCGTGGGATTATGGATTCGGCGGCCATTGTAGGGGATGCGCTTTCGAAAAATCCCAACGCCCCAGCTTTCGATGTTCTCTATGCTGCGGCGCATGCGGTGGCAGAGGGCCTCAAGCCCTTTCGCCAGCTTCTGACACACGCGTTTGCCGTGACGCCTCTTGCGCGCGACACAGGCGTCATCACGCTTTTAGAAACACGTATCACCACGGTGATTCGGCTGTGGATTTGCGCACGTCATGATCTTGGTGATTATCCCCTCACCGATTCCATTCGTCTTTCAGCGCGCATGGGCGTTCTGATGATGATTCAGTGGCTTACGGAGCTTCAAGACGACATCGACCAAACCCTTTTTGTCGATACCTTGGCGCGCATGATGGTCGCGGGGCTTACAGACACGTTGGACGGTTAAAGGGTTCTCATAGTGTGTACAACGATACTTCTTTGCCGCGATCTTTAGGGCTGAAATTGCGGCGGAGGCGTCGCTTGGCCAAAATCGTCTGCCCCCCAGCATACCACATGGCTTTTCTCATCGATCGCACACGAATGGCTCGCTCCCGCCGCGATCGCAACAACCGGCTCCATGCCCTGAGGCACAGAAATCTGGCCTTCCATGGACCATCCCCAACAACTCACACCCCCCGCATGCGTCAGTGCACACGTGTGACTATGCGTCGCAGATATTTCCACGACATTCTCCAAATGCTGCGGCACGGAAAGTTGGTTTCCATCGTTCATCCCCCAACACCTAACCTTGCCGCCGTCATGAATGGCGCAATTATGATAGATACCCGCCGTCATGGCGACAACGTCCACAAGATCGTCCGGCGGAACAGTTATCCCATACATCTCCGCACCCCAGCATACAATATCGCCGCTTTCTTCTAAAGCGCAGCTATGACCCATCCCTGCAGCAATGCCGACGACGGGACCGAGATCGGATGGCGGAGTTGTTTGTCCACTACCGCCCATTCCCCAGCAGGCCACAGCGCCCGCGTCATCCACCGCGCACGTGTGTATTCTCCCAGCAGCCAGGGCCACAACGTTCGTAAGGTTCTCGGGCGGCGTGATACGCCCCTCAAGATCATCTCCCCAGCACGAGACTTGGCCATTCTCATGTAGTGTGCACGTATGCCCATCTCCCGCGCTGATCGCCACAACATCCGACAAACTCTCGGCCGGACGCACCCTCTCTATGCCCCAACAGGTTACGCGACCACCATCGTCGAGTGCACATGTATGAGCGACTCCTGCAGTAATCGAGACAAGGCGCGCGCACGCACGGTCGCTGGTGGCCGAGGGCGGTAGACGCTCGTACTGATCGTCATCACATAGGGTGATGAACGCACATATACGGTCGGTCGTGGGCGTAGGCGCCGCGACTTCATACTGCTCCTCGTCGCATGCTGTCACAGGAAGGCACGCACGGTCGCTCGTAGGCGTAGGTTCAACAGCGCTGTACTGTCCCTCTTCGCACTGGGTCACAGGCGCGCACTCGCGGTCGGAGCTTGCTGTTGGAGGGACGCTTTCGAATTGATCTTCAGCGCAGAGCGTCAACGATGTACATGCGCGATCAGACGTGGCGCTTGGTGCCGTCGTCTCGTACTGATCCTCTGTGCACGCGGTGAGATTCTTACAGATGCGATCCGAAGTATGGGTCGGCTCCTCAATTTCGTATTGGTCAGCGTTACACGACGTGATGGCAGCACACGCGCGATCGCTCGTAGGCGTCGGTTGTACTGCTTCATACTCTTCTGCAGTGCATACTGTAAGCGCGGAACATGTGCGATCGGAGGTTTCGGACGGCGCGGTGATTTCGTACTGATCGGTGTGACACATAGACGATGTGCCGCATCGACGATCGGTGGTGGCGGTAGGTGCCACCGCTTCATACTGATCGCTTGCGCACAGGGTGAGTGCTCTGCAGATGCGATCGGAGGTTTGCGTGGGTGCGCTCACTTGGTATTCCGCATCGCCACACACGGTAAGCGCGGTGCACGCATCGCCCTGCTCCCAGTACCCTTCTAGACACGCGTCGCAATACGCATCCTTTCCACCCATCGTCGCTACGCACGTGCGTTGCTCGTCTGCGCAATCAAGTGCCTCACAGTGCACCAACGCATCCTCTGACGAATCACCTGCGCAGGCGGCGAGAAATGCAAGCAAAAACAAGAAGATACTAGAAAAAAATACACTGTCGCTGCATCGCGGAGACCTCGCTCATGCGAAAACGCTCACATGCGCGTGCGTCCGCAAATTCTTTGGATAGTGATCACGTTACAGGCACCCCTCCGGGCCCCGCCGTACCTTACAGGAACTACGCACGAGCGTACGTAGCAATTCACGCCAATTGTGTAGCAATCGGCGCCAAGGGATGGTTTTTAGGCGCGGGGACGACACCGTAATCTCTGTGAAGATTTTTTGATGAGCGTGGGAGGTTGGAGTGAGAGACGAATTATGTCGTGCCTCACCTCTGACCCGCTAAATTCTAAGTCTCACGCTTCCAATGATAACGCGCGACGAGCGCTTTAGGCATTTCGAACGTAAAGCCCCCTCATCCACACGCACTCCCGAAACGAAGCTAGCCTTTTAAAACACAGCGACTACTACTGTTGGGCATATCTCGGCTGCTTCACAACGAAGCGTCGCCGAATTTGGGTTTTCTTTTAATTCCATAGAACATCATGTCTGATTTTCCTCCCTGTCCCGAATGTGCGTCTGAATACACCTATTCGGACGGCATTCTCATGAACTGTCCTACCTGCGGCCACGCGTGGTCCACGGACGCCCCTGACGCCTCTGCTGACACCGCCTCAGCCCAAGAAGAAGGCCTTGTGGTACGCGATTCCGTCGGCAACATTCTGCAAGACGGGGATGATTTGGTCATCACCCAAACCCTTCGCGTCAAAGGCGCGCAAAACGCGCTCAAGCCCGGCACCAAGGTCACCAACATCCGCATCATCGAAGGCCACGACGACCACCACATCGACTGCCGCATCCCAGGCTTCGGCCCGATGAAGTTGAAAGGGTCTGTGGTGAAGAAGGCGTGAGTGGGTGATTTGGTGCTTTCGAAGGGGTGCGGTAAACGGATTTGAGGGCGGGGAGGCAATAGAGGCCAGGTGCTGCGTCTTTGGGAGGGCACCGGCTCTTTGCTCAAACGACCCGCACACCCCTCAACATTTGGGAACCTTGACGACTACAACTACGCCGGCGTTCTTCGATCTACTAAATCCTAATCGCTTTTTAGAACAGATAATGAGCCTTCTTGAAGAATAGGAGAGCCTCTATTATTTTAGTTGATTTTCATGGAGTATTTGCTGCATTTCTCTCAAAGCCGCTTCAGCCTTTTCAGGATCCCTTCTATTCGTTAGCTCAATCAGCAGCTCATCCACGGTAAGTTCGAAAAAGTCTAATGCCACCTGTCCAACAAAATCACCGTATTTATCTGTATCAACGATAAAGTCACCGACCGCCTCAACCCATTCCGCACAGGCGGCATTGAAACGATCAGATTTTGACAATCCTTGCCAGAAGGCTAACCCTACAGCTCCGACAGCTCCAATCGGACCGAGCAAAGCGCCTCCTGCAGCGCCTAGCCCTGCTCCTTTCAATCCTTCGATCCATGTTGAAGGCATGTTGTCTCGTGCTCGCAGCTCCGCAGCATTCACAAGTTTTAGCGCTGTAGTCCACTGTCCACCAACACTACCGACCTGCTCGTGAAATTGCTTAAAACCTTTTTGGGTGGCTGGAGAAAACACCCCGTCCGTGTCCCAAACCTCATTTAATAGGTATAACACCAAATCGGGCAGCTCTTCGTAGCTAGTCAAAGTCGTAGCATAAATCACTTCAGCATTAAATGTATTGAAGCTTTCGTCTATTGTACTATCTTCGGGCAGGCTTTGGGCTTTCTCTAAGGCTTCATAAACATGCCCAAACATTTTGTATACCATGGCTCGAGCGTACTCTGAACTCCAAGCCTCCTTAATACGTTGAATTTCCGAACAGGCTTGTTCAACGCGCGCATGGTATTTTTGAGTTTCTCGACGTGAGCGTGCTCGTTGTTCGTCCACTTGACGATAAGCTGACTGAATCTCCGCAGACCCAATGGATTTAGACTTCATTCTCCCTTCCGAGATTAACTCATCTACGTCTAATGCTGTTAAACTCGCCGATATCGAAGACAACACATTACGTGTCGAGATTTCATCCTGTTCCTTGATGTGCAAATATGAAATCAATTTCACCAAGAAGTTTCTCTGCGATCGCGTTAGCTCTATGCAAGAAGCATAAATGACCCCCACAGCATATCGGAAGATGGTTCTACGCATTTGATAGGACTCGAGACGTTGCAGATCAGTCGCAACTGAACCGTTTTCATCGTATTGAAAATGTCGAGCTTCCTCTAAGTATGATCCTTCCAGGTTCAAATGCTCCGATTTCAACTGCAAGAGTTCGCTTTGCAAGGGCGTTAACTCCGTGTGCGAGTTCATCGCAAGGATGATAACCTTCCAAAGCAGGAGCTTCTGTTCCGAGTTCCAAGTACGTTCATCAAGGGGATCATATCGTATTTCATGGCGAATTAATCCTACTTCTTTTTCGAGCAGTGACACTCGCTCTGCCATATCAACAATCGATCTTGCTATCTGATTCTGCTGATAATGTAGCTGCTTCAGTCCTTGGGCGAGTTGTTGCATGAGCACGTTTGATTTCTCATTTGCCTGAGAGTGTGCTTCTAATAATTGCAACAAAAACTGCTGTGCCTCAGCAAAACTGCTCAGACCTCTCGCTAGCTCTCGAGTATTGCCACCCGTTAGCGTACTCCAAAGCCTTCGATACCAACGCTGACTTCGTACGGAATCAAAGCTCTGCTGCGTCTGCTGAAAAAGCTGCAAACACGTCTCACTGATTTCGTCAGCTAATTCTGGGTCCTCAAACCAGTCGCGGTTTAAATCATCAAAAGTCACCATACTATGAGAAGTTTTCACGAGGTTCATTCCTATTTTTTAGTTATCGCCAGAATCGATATCTCTGATCTTTTTCAACAAGTTAGACGTATCTTGCGCTAGACTAGCGGTTTCCCATAAGTCTTTCTGCACGGTTTCATGCGCCCTCTGCCGTGCAGATAGAGAATGTTTCACGACTTGAATTGATGCACCAGCGGCCGCAAAACTGACCTCCACAGCACTCATTCCAGTCAGTAAATCTTGATATGCGCCCCTACCGTACGCAATATCCACTACTCGTCGAATTTGAGTACCAACGACAATTCCTACTCCAACACCTAGAAGCCCCGGAGGGAATAACACAGACACCCCGCTGAGCGCAGTTCCCGCAATTGCTCCTCGGCTCGCCTCTACTGCAACTCGTTGAAACGCTTCACCTCCGGTCAAATCACCTCGTCGATAAGCCAAATAGGCTGAGAGCGAACCGAGCGTTGCAGCGACCGCGCCACCGATCAGTGCTCCCTGACCGGCTTTGCTCGCAATGCCTTCGAGTGTGAAATTACCATCAACCGCCGCATCGCCTCGTTCAATAAGCTTAACAAGACGAGTTCCTGAAGCTTCATTTCCAGCGGTATCTCCAACCACTACAAGCTTATTCGGGCTCCCTAACGCTCGTGCTTCCTCAATAAGCTCTCTTGGCCCAGCTAGAGTGATGGACTCATCATAATGTGCATTATCAAGAAATTTTTGCACGGTTCCCCGTAGCGAACCCATCGTCCAGTTCGATTTTACCTGAATCGTCTCAATCACGTCACCGGTGAGACGGCTTTTTACAACTAAATCAATTCCTGGGATATTGGAGGTGACTTGCCCCTGCCCATTCGTAGCAAGTTCAGCTTTATGAATAAGACCACGTAAACCGCCGTTGATTTGCCGGATCGCGTCCACCTCACCACCGCCATCACCCTGGAGACGACGTAAAAGTTGATTTATATCGTCTGGATTAACGTTACGCCTCTCACTCAACCAAGCTGCTGCTGCATTGCGATCTGCAAACATCCCCGCATTCGAAAACTTCTGCTGTAAGACATCGAATACCTGTACATCACGTACGTACTGTTGAGTATTCTGGGTTATGTAACCGTAAGCACCCGCAGACCCGAAAAACTCCAAATAGCGTTGAAAACCTTCTTTATTTAAAACATACTGAAGATGTTTTTCTCCCAGTGGCTCGCGAAGGTCATGTCGTTCGCCGCATTTGTCACAATAATAGTCATACATTTGCTAAACTCTCGACAGCTCTTCTTGCCGTTAGAGCGTCTGGATCTGACGCCAACCGTTGCAACACCGTTTGAGGGGTATTTTTGTGGGCCGCGATTAACCGTCGAACCTGGACCGACCGTGCCTGAAAAAGATCGACCAATAGCTCTGGGGGGCAATCGCTTCTCGATACTGCGGCGACAAAGACATCGATATCATTCGTCCGCAGAACAGCACCAACCAAATCGCCACGGAATTCAGTAGAATCATGAAGTTGTTTAATTATTTGGTCTGACACCTGCCGTACGCCTCCCCGCCGAATTCCCATTGACGTTAATCCATTACGCCTATTGCAAACTCATAACATAGGTCTCGACGCTTTCAGTTCCTCATACTTTAAGAGTTCCTAGGCCTTTCCACATTAAAATCGCTTCGGTGAAAATCCACTATTGCTTGGGGCGATGGAGATGCAAAATCAACATCCCTCAACGACTTAACATCCTTGGTCGACAATTCTAAAAACACGCGAATCGACTTAGCCATGTATTCTCCAAGCACATCAACCGTACGTCCGATACGTGACGTAAAAAAAAGGGATGACACCCATCTCAAATGACGAACCTCATCCCAGTCTTATGGTAAACGGTCCAAAAATCAAGAAGTACGAGTGCGGTTGGCACCTGGTGGACATCCGGTGGCTATACAAGCCCAGAAATGCGATGGCACCACCTTTGAGGCTCGAAATTAATGCGAAGCGCATATAATATACCCATCGTCAGAAAGCGCTTCGCCTCGTGCCTTGAAGCCGCTCGCCACGATTTTCACCGAAACATTTAGTCTCCTCCCAACGCCCCCCATCTCATTTTTGACCGAAGCGCACAGCATCGTTGTCGTTTCTCTTTCGTGGCGATGAGCACGAAGCCTCGACGAAGCGAGAAGCAGTGGCGTGGCACCGCCAGAACATTTGATCAGCAGAGGCGGTCAGCGGCGAAAAATTTGCAGGAGCATCATCTTGCTTATGCAGCGTTTTCCGTCTTCCGCCTATCGCCTTTTTGCAGCCTCGCGCTCGTACGCGCGATGAAGGTCATTTTCAGCCCTCGCGTAATCATTCCTTGCTCTCGCTAGGTCATTCTCTTTTTTTTCAAGCTGTGCCTCGATCTTCGTCAGCTCTCTTGTAAGTACTTCGTGCTCCCGTGTTTTCGATCTGCGCGAACCGTCGGATAAGCTTCCCAACAATGATTGCATCGTTTTTACGAGTTCGCCGACAGTTTTCGCTCGGACTACCGTCAATTTCGCCTGATCCGTGAGCAAGTCAGCGATCGTTCTGCTGTACCTTTCAAGATTTCTACTGTGTTGTGCAACCGACATAAGTCTCAAGCCCCCCTGCAATTTTGAGTTTAGATGCGTGCCTATTCGACGCGTCGGATCTAAAGCAAAGACCCTTCGCCTTAGATAAAGAACGTGTTCATTCGCTCGTCTGGCTAATGCGGCACGTCACGTAGCCGACAAAATAAAGATACCGATGGATAAATGTGATTCTACTGCATCTATAACAAGAGTTCCACAAATACTCGCGATGAAGTCCACCCCAATGTCTCAGGATTGATAGCATTATATATTCAAGACATTAGCATCACGTGCCGTCCACTTACGATATGACCGGAACTACCGAAAACCACCCCGCCCTCACTCACTCCTCGGCCTCCAATCGCAATTCCTCCAGCTGCTCCTCACTAAAACCGAGCGCTAGGGCTTCGGCTTGTTCGATGACGGTTCGGACGGCCGCCGCGGACTTGTCGGGTGGATAGCCCGCTTTACGCAGAACGCGACGAATCGTGGTTCGAAGGCGGGCGCGCGCGCGTTCACGGCGGACCCAGTCGACGGAGATGTTGCGTTTGAGTTCTACAGCAACCTGGCGAGCCAGAATCACGATGTTTTCGTCGCCGAGAGCTTCACGGGCGGAGTCGTAGGATGAGAGCACCCGAAAGAACGCGAGCTCTTCTTCGTTGAGGTCGAGCGCTTCGCCACGCTCGTCAGCCTCTTGCAGATCTTTCGATAGCTCGATCATCGCTTCAATGGTGCTTACCGCCGTTTCTGTCGCGCTGTGGTATCGAGAAATCGCATCCTCCAACCGCTCCGAAAAACGCCGGCTATCAACAATGTTCGTACGTTCACGACTTTGAATGCGATCTTCTAACAGACGCCGCAACGCTTCGACTGCGAGGTTCTTTTGCGGAACCTTAGCCAGTTCGCTCAGAAACTCTTCTGAGAGGATAGACATATCAAAACGACCGCCTTGCAGGTGTTCCAGCAAGTCTACGACGCCCACCGTCATCACACTTCGGTCTACCAGCTGCCGAATCGCGACGTGTTTTGCATGGTCACTGCTCGACGAATCACTTCTCGTTCGCTTGTTCAACACCGCCCGTAGGTACTGATAGAATCCAACCTCATCACGTAGCCCGATGCCTTCAGGCGTCGTCGCCGCCAACGCATACGCCGATGACAAGCCTTTGACCGAACGGTCAAATAGACGATTTGCGTTCTTTTTCGCCTCGTCCGTTTCTGCTTTTGCTGCGTGCTTATGCTGATACGCAAGAATGTGCTCCACGGCTTCCGCAGTTTTTGAAAGGCGCTCAGCGGGCGTGGCGGTGATCGCTGCATCCACATCAAAGCCGTGCATGATTTGGCGAACGATATCCTGACGCCGCAACAGCTCCGCCACGGCCTTACGCTCATCAATGCCTGTCTGCTCTTTGTCCCCTGGCGAATAAATTTCTAGCGCAGCTTTAAGCTGCGTTGCGATGCCGATGTAATCCACCACAAGCCCTGCTGGCTTGTCTTCGAAGACACGGTTTACGCGCGCGATGGCCTGCATCAACCCATGTCCCTTCATCGGTTTGTCCACATACATCGTGTGCATGCTCGGCGCATCAAATCCCGTCAGCCACATGTCGCGCACAATGACGATTTGTAATGGGTCCTCGGGGTCTTTGGCACGTAGTGCGATGGTTTCTCGTCGCGTACGCCCGCGCCCAATGTGCATTTGCCATTCTGGCGGATCGCTCGCGCTGCCGGTCATCACGACCTTCATTACGCCTTCGTTATCGTTGTCCGAATGCCATTCCGGCCGGAGCTTTCGAAGCTCCTCGTACAGCTTCACGCAAATGCGACGGCTCATCCCCACAACCATCGCCTTGCCGTTCATCGCCTCCACGCGTCGCTCCCAGTGCGCTACTAGGTCTTTAGCCAATGCAGCAATGCGTTCATCGCTGCCTACAAGTGCTTCCGTGGTCGTATATTTCGCTTTAATTTTTGCACTGGACTCCTCATCTTCGCCTTTGAGCAGCTCGTCGGTGAGTTCATCCAACTCGTCTCGACTTTCTTTATCGAGCTTGATGCGAATCATGCGACTTTCGTAATAAATTGGGACGGTTGCGCCATCCTCGACGGCGCGCGCGATATCATAGACGTCGATATAACTACCGAATACCGCTGGCGTGTTCACGTCGTCCTTTTCGACAGGCGTCCCCGTAAAACCGATGAACGAAGCATTGGGCAATGCATCGCGAAGGTACTTGGCGTACCCGTAACTCATGGCACCTGTTTCTTTGTCCACCCGCGCGTCAAAACCGTATTGCGTGCGGTGCGCTTCATCGGCAATCACGACGATATTCGAGCGGTCCGAAAGCATCGGATAATCGTTTTCGAGGTCCGTGGGGAAGAACTTCTGAATCGTCGTAAAAATGATGCCGCCTGATGAACGGGTTAACAGCGATTGAAGCTCTCCGCGACTATCTGCGCGCTGCGGCGTTTGCCGAAGCAGTTGTTTATGCGCGCTGAAAGTAGAGAATAACTGTTCGTCGAGGTCATTTCGGTCGGTGATAACCACCATCGTTGGGTTTCCCATATCCGGGTGCGCAACAAGCGCGCCGGCATAAAAAGTCATGAGCAGGCTTTTTCCGGACCCTTGCGTATGCCAGATTACCCCGACTTTTCGATCGCCGTGTCCCGTCCCGTTGTTGCTGCGTGCCGTCGCTGTAGCGCGTAGCGTTTGCTCCACGGCCTTTTTTGCCGCGTGGTACTGATGATATCCCGCAACGATTTTCACGAGTTCGTTTCCGGTATCCGCAAAGCTTACAAAGTTACGCAAGATATCGAGGAATCGCTCTTTGGTGAACACACCTTTGGCAAGCGTATCTTGTTCATTGCTGCCGATGGGTGTGACAGATGTACCATCGACGGTACGCCAGCGCATAAAGCGCTCGAATTGAGCGGACAGCGACCCCACACGCGCGTTCATGCCATCCGACGTCACCAACAGCACATTCGCGCCAAAGAGCGCTGGAATCTCATTCTTGTAGGTTTGCAGTTGCCGATACGCATTGAGCAGCGTCGTGTCTTGCCCGCCCGTAGCCTTCAACTCAATCACCGCCACTGGCAGTCCGTTCAGATACACCACCATATCCGGCCGCCGCGTTACGCCGCTGCCCGGAATCCGTGAACTCACGGTCATTTGGCGCACAACCAGCCAATCATTGTTCTCGACGTTGTTAAAATCTACCAAGCGTACGTTGTCGAAGGTGGAACGCCCTTCTGCGTTCGCAAACTCCACCTCGACGCCGTTGGTCATGAGGACGTGCATGCGCCGGTTTTCGGGAAGAAGCCCCGAAACATTGTAGTTCTGGAGCTCTCGACGCGCCGCATCGAGCGCATCTTGGGGAAAGCGTGGATTAAGCCGCCGAAGCGCGTCGTCCACCCGCTTCCACAACACCACATCCCGCAGCGTTTCCCTTTCAGGATGCGTTCCGCTCGGCCCAACCGTATCGTCCTTCGTGACCTGGTACCCCAAGTCCCGAAACTGACCTTCCAAGATGTCCTCAAGCTCATCTTCCGTGAGATACGCCATGGTCGCCCAACTCCCTGATGTCCGAACGATTCTCGTCACGCGATGAGTCTATGCATGTGGCGTGGAGGGTCAAGCGTGGTAGGCTATTTAATCGTGTAGAAACATCACCTAGATAACGAGGGATAAAGTATGCATCTTAACAAACGACCCAGTGTTCTCGATCAAAGCCACTATGCCCCTTACATGAATGCCCAAACCTTCACGAAGTTGGCACAGGCTCTGAATTTAAAAATTAGCGTTTCTACATTAGAATTTCTTGAAGAAGAACGCGCCTTTTTTCCATCAGTTCGTACAGTCATGCCTGATGGTTTTCCAGAAAGACTTGTGGCAATGCATCAAGTTCGAGCAAAAGCGGCGAGTATCGATAGCCGGCAATGGTTTTCAAGTCCACGCATCATGTGCTCTCAGTCTGAACTGACGGAAGGTAATCCGGTTTTCGACAATTATATCGCGGTGAGTGACGGACTTGAGTTTCCAGATGCGGGGGGGCAGTACGAGCGTGTTTTGACGGAAGGGTTTCCACTAGAGCGCGAGATGCAGAAGGACGACAGCTTGCTCTTAGAAGACGCCTCAGAAGAAGTGTTCGAGAATTGGGATGCTTGGAGAATCCCTGAGCTCTTTATCGACAGAAAACAAACGTACTATACGCCATGGCAAGTAATTGAGTTGTATGATGTTATATCAACTCATCACGTATACAGCCGTTCCCCTCGAACAGAAGACGTGGAATGGTCCATGTCACGTAAATTGCACGCATGGAAACACTCAAACAAGATGGCGGACCCGATTCATCCAATAGATTTTGTTCCGGATGACGCAGACGTTGAAAAGCGTTGGCCGTCCCCTTGGAGCGCATGGAAAAATCATTTTCAAAAGCTTGCTGACTTTCAATGGTGTCAATGCGCTGAGTCCCGACTTCATTGGAAGCTTGTATACGATCAAAAAAACGCTGTTGAATCCTGGGAGAAGGTGCACGGTTACCTGAAAATTGCTGCCAAACGTCATACTCACGGAACGACGTTGGATGAATGGATTCGATTAATAAACGCGTTGTACGCACTCGCACGTCATTTTGATGAACGAGAGAAACAACGTCTTAGCGAATTCGTTGTGAAGATACTTAACTACGCGGCCGATCTTCTTAAAAACGCCTACGATCTTTCTACAATTAAGATTGTTGAACTTTGTGACGGGAAGTCGTTTCCGCCCACCGGCTCTTGGCTAGTTTCGGATAAACAGATGCGTCTGCTCTATCTTTTAGATCCCGTAGAATGGGTTTTCCGATATCAGCTTAAACACAATGTTAAGCACCTTGCTGGGATCGCATTACCTTTTAACCCTGAAATATCTAATTTAAAAAACAGAGCATTATTGACCGAAGAGACGGTTACGTCGTTTCTGCATATGCTTCGCACGGATAAGACCCAAGCGCTGACCAGTCCAATGATTGAGTGGTATCTTCTTTTATTTTTGGACGACAATTCCCATTCCACCCACATACGTCGATTGGGTGTTCTGCGGACGCTGCTCTCATCGATGGAGTCCGAGACGCGGAGATGGTTTAAGGCAGATAGTATGCGTGAAGTCTTTGAGAAGGCCTTTCCGTCTAAGGATGTAAACGGGTCTGGAATAAAAGGATGGCAGGACTTCTACGATAGGGATTGGAAGGAACTATGGGAAGCCACAATGAACGACACGAAAGTAATACGAAAAATCTCTAACGTAGAGGAGCTCATCCAGGTAGCGAGCGTATTACACAAGCATGAGAAAACTGAGCGCTTGGACCCACCGAAAAACTTACTAGGAATTCACCTGCTTATGGCCTATTACTCCCGTAATTGGAATGCCCATGTAGGTGATAATCCGCCTCGCTTCCAAAAAGAATTAGAACGCTTCATGTTCAGAAGCGTGCTGCGAACCTTAATCGTTCTTTGGCATCTGAGGCCGCAGTCTTCGAGCAACTGAGTTTATAAATAATCTCCACCATTCTGAAGCTGGTCTAAATGAGCGACAGCTTTCCGAAAGGCCGTCCGTTCTCTCCCCTTAAAACTACTGAATTCCTCTGAAACAATAAGCGCTAATTGTTCTAATAAGGCCAGCAGCGTATTCGCAGATTCGTAGTGCGTGATCGCTTCAAATAATCGAAGCCTGTTCAGTTCCAACAGATCATCAAAATCTCGTTGATTTAATTTCTCAAGTATCGCTCGACGCTCAGTGCCAGCATCACTTTGCGCGGTAATAGAGCTCCGCGTCAGGTTTGAATGGTTATCTAGTCGCTCTAGTAATTTAGAACGCGAGGTGCAGTGTTCATTAAGATAATCACGAAGTTTTGCTGCGTTAAGACCGGCAAGCCTCGCGTAATAGAAAATTGGAAGATAGTGCGAAGATTCACGCGCAGCTTGTCTGAGGTATTCCTTCGGGCTTTGGACTTCTCTTTGCTTGAGAAACCCTTCCAAAATATCGTTCTCGTTAATCGACACCTCTTTTTGAATGGTTTTAAATGGTAAAACGCCTTCTGATGAAATCGGATGTACTTCACCTACCATTTTTAATGTAGGTAAGCCTTCGCCTTGTCGTTCAGTAAAGTGCCCTTCGCGAATAAAATGAATTCCTTTAATTAGTTCGTCGCTAATCAACAACCGTCCGCCTTTACCTACCATCTCCTTTCCTGCCATATCTAATAGCTGAACGTTTTCGACTCCGATTCGCGACACCTCTGAAAAAATCTTTCGCCATTTTTCATTCACTCTTTCCTGGCCCTCCATGAGGATTTGTCGAAGTTCCTGATGCTTTATGCGCCTAGTTTGACCACTGTAACGATAGTAAATATCCCCTTCTTTCAAGGTCTTTCCAGAATTCCTAATACAAATTACCGGCTTGTTCTCACATTCAGCCACGGCAATAACACCTAACGTATGCGTATCTACCGTAACGGTGAAAACTTCCCAATCAATAGCTGGCTCCAAGAAACTATTTAAACCAGTGCTGAGTTTTTCACCGTCAATGCCATTAAATTTTTCCGTATCCACGCCCACCAGCTCTCGGGGAGAATCCTTAATGCCAAATACGATGAATCCGCCGCGAGCATTTGAAAAGGCAGCCATTGTTCTGGCGTATTCTGCCAAATTACCAAAATTGAACGACTCTTTAAATTCTAATCGAGTGTTTTCGCGCGATTTACATCGACGAGGGACCGATTTGTCGAAGTTGAGTAATGAATGTACTGTCTGTCGTAGATAACTGAGCCTGGCCATGCCACTTTTAAAAACTGCATCGTGAGAGATTGCCATGAGTAATCCTTATACCGATGATCTGGTCGTTATGTCAGACGTCAAACCTGTCTATCTCTCATTATTTAGGCTTATGGCTTCCTTGTCCATTGGGACGAGCTAAAAGCGGGTACTGACAGTATCACAGCCTTTAGAATCTAGATATCCGTCCACTTCGAACGAATATCTGCCTCTCAGCTTCGTTAAAGGATTTTATATCTTCGCAAACTGCCCTCCATACTTCGTCGGTTTTCTTTCGTATCACCACATCAGGAAGGGTCTACCTTTGTGCATGCGTTCCGCTCGGCCCAATCCCTTCGTCCGTCGTGACCTGGTAACCCAAGTCCCGAAACTGACCTTCCAAGATGTCCTCGAGCTCATTTTCCGTGAGATACGCCATGGCCGCCCAACTCCCTGATGTGCGAACGATTCTCGTTACGCGGTGAGTTTACGCGTGTAGGGCGGAGGGTCAAGTGCGGTGCGGGGTTTGCTAACAAACTATGGCTTCTCTACCGTGTTCACGGTGAATGACGAGATAAAACTTCATTAAAGTGGCTCATATATCGGTGGCCATCCAGTGTGAGCTGATATCATGGTTAATCCCCAAGTAGGTATATTGAAGAGCACTTTTATATGTTAACAAGGTCTCGAACGCAATACCCTCCAGCTCTTCTATGGTCAAAGAATCATCTTTCATGTTGTCACGCTTTTCTCGAACAATATTCAACGTTCTATGCGTAATTGCATTCCGATACTCATTCAATCTCGTTCGGAACTCACTTGTACCCGATAATTTCGACTCTTCTTTTAATTTTTCTTTTGCCGGAGCAAAGCCCACGGCTAGCCCGATTAGGGCTTGAAACCATATATTCCTCACTGAACACCGAGGGAATGAGGTTGAGTTCGTATCTGTGGACATGTAGTCACCAACATCACGCAAGTAACCCCCAAAATATAAGTTACGGCGCGTACTTTTAATGCCCCAGTACTCACGCAACACTCCCGCTATTTTATCAAAACCGTCCACAGCAACACGGATAACCATTTTAAGCCTTCGGGTCCGTTCCGAAAAGACCAACGTATCATCACATATGAATGTGCAAGAAAGCAAATCTTCCTCATCCTCTTCATCGGCATGCAAAAACAAGTTTCGTGCAATTAAAAAGTCTTCATACGCTGCGTTCAACAATGCAATTGATTTTGCAGATAAAATCGTATCACTTTTTTCGCCAACTAGGTTTGTGTTGAAAATAGCCGGATCTATTTTGAGTGTATCGCCAATACGATTCTTACATTTAAGAGGTGAAGGTATATCTCTTAAAAACAACCCTTTATCTAAAATATTTCGTTCATATGACGTAGGTTCGTACGATTCATGTGCCGCCGCAAACTCCGCCAATGCAGTTCGTATATACTCTTCCGTATAGCCAAGTTTACTAATGACGTCACGTATATGAGACAGCATTTTATTGTATTGTTCAACAGCACCGGGATAAGCAAGTTCAGCTGCCCTCTTGGTTCTTTTAGATGCAGACTTATATAAATCTGCGGCATAATAGAGTAATGAGATCACATCGAGCGAAATCGGTTTATGATGTTGTATATGTGTGAGGTAACTTCTTGCCCATAGATAATACGCTTCAGCTAAGGCTGCGGTCGCGACAGGATTTGTTTCGTCTAATCCCCGAGCAAGCTTAGCCGAATGGATCGCCTCAGAATATCGATAGCGTTGAAGCAAGTAATTTGCGGAATTAGAAAAATATCTAGCTTTATCTTCATCCGGCATGAAACTTAGATGTAGTCGTGTAAGGCCGTGCCAACGTTCACATTCAAATAAAATGTCCTCGTCTTGAGACTCTGATAACTCATGGAGTGTGACAGCCGCATTAAAAGCGTTATATGCAAGATGAAATCGCTGTTCGTTAGAGTTTTCAGCCGTATACGCGTCTCCACAAATCTTTAATCCGGTTAAAATAAGCTCTCTATTTTTCCACTCTGTTCCCGCATCGATGTATATAGCGCTTAGTGCCGAATATTGCTTAGGCTTCAGCCTTTCCAACTCTGCCAAATAACGCAACAACCCCTCAGTATCGCGTTTTTCTATAGCCACACCTGTCTCTTCCCTAATTCTGAAAACCTCAGACGTAATAAACTCATTTTCTGCCTCGTTGCTCATAGATTCCTCCCCCCATCAATTATAAATCATCAAAAGATCTTATTTAGTAGTGCATCGCGCATCGCTTCCAACGCCTTCCCTTCTCTTAGACTTCTCTCGTAAAGACGATATAATTTGTTAAAGCTAGGCGAGAGTTTGCACAGCACCTCATCATTAGGGAGTGTTATAGAATAGCCTGTAATCATTCCCTTAGTTAAATAGTTAATGACCGAACCTTTATGTCCAACAACTAAGTCGTTTAGAAAATACTGCATCAATGCGTGTAAAATCGAAAGAAGTTGCGACTTATAGGGTATTAAGACGTAGGTACGTTGATACGCCTCAAATTTACCTCGGTACCATTTGACGTTAAAGTTTCCATTCCCGGCTAAAAGAATTGCATCTGCATCAAAGGAATATGAGTTTGTGTATAGAGTTTGCTCGATAGCGCAGGTGAAAAAAGGATAAACTCCTTCAGAATCGGCGAAATTGGCGTTCTTTTTTCCTGTAATAACCGGAAAAAACTCGTCTAATCGGCGCTCCCTCCACCCCTCCGGCACCCCATCATCGCCGAGCTTATCCGGAAAGAGTTCCCATATTTCGGGTGCGAGGTAGGGTTCTTTGCCTTCCATTTTGGCGCGGGTGGGTCCGAAGTCGACGAACCAGTCTTTGAACAGCGCTTGGGCCATTGCCTCGAGCGTCTCGTTCATCTTGCGGTTGAGTTCGATTTTGTCGTCGAACGAGCCGAGGATGTGCGCGATGCGTTTTTGTTCGGCGAGGGGGGGTATAAACACATCACGAATATAAACAGCAGCACGTGTGGTGGAGGGTATGGGAGAACCGTCATCAATCTCGCCTAAACCATACGCTTTCACCGCATAATATAACCAACGCATGTCGATAGTATCTTTCTTTGGAACGACCCGATAGGCTGTATCAATTACCCAGACAGGACCATCCCAATACTCTACTCCGCGATACGCACCTTTGCGGCCTAAAATTACGCATGGGCCTGTTTGTTGTGGCTTATGATCAGTCCAGCCGATTGGACCATTACTTCCATAGACTCTTGTTGGTCCTCCTTGTCGTTTATCCTTTTTTAAGGACTTCCCATATTGAAGCTCTACAACATCGCCCCATTTGTATGTAGTTGTGTCTTCACTCACACCCGTACCCCCTTCATCACGTCTCGAATCACGCCCGTCAGCCGCTCAGACTCTTGGAACTGTGCTTCTAACGTTTCCCGTGGGTCGACAAGTGCCTTCACAAGGAATGTTTTAGTTTTCGACTTGGTCATTGTTTTTCCTGATCCCGTAAGCGGTAAGCTTGTGTCGGCGTATTGGGTGTCTCTGGCTGTGTCATCTCAATACGCTCTTCCACAAGAAGGGGTCGAAGGTAGTATTGACTGATGGTCTTAGGATTTCTGGATAAGAGGATGGCCAATTCCTGCACAGACCAAGCGCGTACTTCGCAAAGAAGAAGAACGAGTTCTCTTATTTTTTCAGGGGACTGTCGTTTACCTAACGCACCAATACGTGCCGCGAGATTTCCAGGAAGCTCATCTAAAAGCTGTTCCCGTCGGTTCGCCTCGGGGCTATCCGATAGGCCGTCAGGGTTACCCGATAAGTCGCCAAGGTTACCCGATAGGCCGTCAGGGTTACCCGATAAGCCGCCAAGGTTACCCGATAAGAGTGTTTCATAATTATTGCCCAACAACCGATCGGTCGGGCGATACCACGTAGCTGAGCCCGACCCTTGCTGGCTAATTAAGCCCGCATCTCGGAGTCGCTTGAGCGCCGTACTTGCCTCATGAAGATGTACATTATTGAGCTCTCGGTAGGTTGAATTATCGACCGCTCCGGTCTCTCTTACCACCACAAGCGCACGGACTTCTTGATCTGTTAGCTGCAAATCCTTAAAGCGCGCCAACCACTGTACGTCGTCTTCGCTTAGAAAATGATGAAACAGAAACTGCGCTGTAAACATATCTTTAGCGCGGTTAGACTCAAAGATTGGCGGTGTAAGACCTGCTTCTTTCATTTCCAATCGGATCGCTCGAATACCGCTTCCTTTGGTCTCCGCGAACCGTGTATCGTGCAGCACAGCGGCAATCGTTGGATTCCTAGGATAGGACCCCGGTTCACCGAGATGCTCTGAGGCCTTCAATGAAAACCCAGGATTACGAATTTCAAGGCGATTCGAATATCGAATGACCTGTATAGGTGCGTGGCTACGATAGCTACGATGCATCACCGCGTTGACCAATGCTTCACGTAACGCGCGATGTGGAATGATTGGCTCTTCCGTTCGCTGCAATGCTCCCTCTGCCAAACCGAATGCTTTAGGGAGGTCGTCCACCACCGCCGCTTGAATTCTACGAATTACGCGAAAAAGAGAGTCGCGCATCTCAATGGTATCAAAGCGCTCGTCCGCGTTAGGAACCCACGTTCGGCCAGGAACTCGAACGTAATCTACTCGCGTCATCGGAAACAGTCGACGAAGCGCCGATGATTTTCCAAATAGAAACAAGCCCGCTACGGTTGGCTTCCATTGGTCATCCTTGTCACGACGAGTTGCACCCAATGATTGAAGAAGTTCATCATCTGGCCATCGTAACTCTTCAGCGTCAGGGTTCGCCTTTGCTCGCATGTCTCGATATTCGTCCAGCGTTGCTGAATCAAAGTCGCTCAAGTCTGCGTCGTTGACACACCCAGCGTCAAAGCTTCTGCGTTTTCTATCACTGAAAAACAGTTCGAGGTCATCTTCCGTACAACGCTGATCTGCGCTACCTATGCGTCGAAAAGCCCCTCGTGGAAGCCCCGTGCTTTTAATATAAACCGGCTTTTCGTGGGGTGCTGCCTCGTCAACATGAACGATAATAACCGGTTTTCCCTGAAGCATTTCCGTATGTATTTTTACTCTGATTGGTGCAGCAAACAACGATGCACATTTCGAGGCGATATCTGAGCTCACTTGATCAGGGTCCGCTACACCTTCAATCACATAAGACGTCTCATTCGACTCTCCGGGCCGAACACCGAGCAGAATCGTCCCACCGCCTAATTGTGGTTCATTGGCAAAAGCAGAGATTGTCTCCATCACGGCTTTTCCCACACCTTGTCCGCGTTTGGCTTCCAGTGTTGCAGATTCATCTAAGCTAAGTAATTCCTTAAAAAGCTCTTCTGCGCTTCGCTCGAACCTGCTCACACCTGAACCCCCTTCAGCACGTCACGAATCACGCCCATCAGGCGTTCAGATTCTTGGAACTGTGCTTCCAACGTTTCTGCTAACTCGGCAAATTTCTCTTCGAAGGGCACGCCGTCATCTTCGACTTCCTCGGCGCCGACATAACGACCGGGGGTGAGCACATGTTGATGTTTGCGGATTTCTTCGAAGGGCACGGAGCGGCAAAGGCCGGGAACGTCTTCGTAGTTACCGTCGGTATTTCGCCATTCGTGATACAGCGTGGCAATGCCTTGGATATCTTCCTCGGTGAGCTCTTTGCGGGTGCGATCGATCATCGATCCAAAGCTTCGCGCATCGATGAAGAGCACCTCTCCACGCCGGTCACGGTGTCGAGAGCTTCCACTACGGTCTTTGGCAAGGAACCAAAGACAGGCGGGAATCTGTGTCGAATAGAAAAGCTGACCAGGAAGCGAGACGATACAGTCGACCGCGTCGCCTTCCACCATGGCCGCACGGATTTCACCCTCGCGTGTGGTTTGCGAGGACATGGAGCCGTTTGCAAGTACAACGCCGGCATATCCATTAGGCTTTAGGCGTGCGTAAATATGCTGCAGCCACGCGAAGTTTGCGTTGCCCTCAGGTGGAATTCCGAACGCCCATCGGGCATCCTCCGTCAGACGATCACCACCCCAGTCGGAGGTGTTGAAGGGTGGGTTGGCGAGGATAAAATCAAAACGTTCGTGCGCATGGGCGTCATTATGGAAGGTCCCTTCCGAGTTCCACGCGATATTCGCGTCAATGCCCCGCACCGCAAGGTTCATCTTGCACAGACGCCAAGTCGTGTAGTTGCTTTCCTGCCCATAAATCGAAATATTGTCGAGACTTCCGCCATGCTCTTCAACAAAGCGCTCGGATTGCACGAACATACCGCCGGAACCGCAGCAGGGGTCGTAAATCAGTCCCGCGTAAGGTTCTAAAATCTCGACAAGCAAGCGAACAATGGAGCGCGGTGTGTAAAACTCTCCGCCGCGTTTGCCTTCGGCACCAGCAAACTCACCCAGGAAGTATTCGTATACTCTGCCGAGCACGTCTTTGGAGTTGGAGCCTTCTTCTCGAAGACCGATATCAGAGACGAGATCGATGAGCTCGCCGAGCATGATTTTATTCAATGCTGGGCGTGCGTAATCTTTGGGCAAAACGCCTTTTAAAGATTCGTTTTCGTCTTCGATAAGGCGCATGGCCTCGTCGACCTTTACTCCGATTCTCTCTGACTTCGCGTTATCTTTCAGATAGCTCCATCGCGCGTTCTTCGGCACCCAGAACACGTTCTCCGCGATGTATTCGTCTCGTTCCTCGGCGAAATCGGGGTCTTCTTCGAGAAGCTTGGCGTGCAATGCTTCAAAGGACTCAGAGATGTATTTCAGAAAGATAAGCCCAAGCGCGACGTGTTTATAGTCGGATGGCTCCATATTGCCGCGCAGCTTGTCTGCCATGGCAAAGAGTTCCCGCTCGTAGCCAAGCGCGTCGGTGCCGGTCGCCGGAGTGGTCTGGCTTTTAGAATTGGTTCGTGTCGCCATTTGGTCCCCGTTTAAATCATTCCAATGACACATCTAAGCGTCGAACTTTATAGCACGTAAAAATGCGAAAAACCAGTGAGATGAAAGGAGCGAGCAGGAACGGCGACTGGCTCGGTGGTCCGTCAATCATCGCCCCGTCAAGTTCACGTCGAAATCACGCGTCGCGGTCTTCGCGGAGGTAAATCGTAACCTCATCGCTCGACCGCTCCATGGCATGAAGCACCTCTTTCATTTTATTGCGGATATCATTTGCTGAGAGGTTGCTCTCAAAGTACAGGTCGCCGACGGTGATGGGGTTTCGCACGTCCTTCTTTTCGCGTGATACGTAACGGTTTCCACGGACGGTTAGGGCAAAATCTGCGTCGATCAGTTGATCGAATGCATTGGGGTCCTCGTTATGCAGTTGCTGCAATAGCCAACGGTAGGTCGCCTTCCAGGTGTTGTGTTGACCGACACGAGCATCGCCGAGGCGGATGGCGTAGGGACGCTTGCTGGTGAACTCCTCGTCAAGGCTGTGAGGCGTTGTGCGATCGAGCTGCACGATTAGCCGTTCGCGTTGCTGCTCATCGACTTCATCAATGCGTTCGCGCGCATCTTCGCTCAGGTCGTCGCGAATCAGCTCTTCCAAGTAACTCGTGAGTTCGGAGAACTGGTTCTGTCCGCTCAGAAAGGCCTTCTGCTCATCTGCACCTTCCTGAATCGACTCGGGGGTGCTGCGGTCGACGTTCAGCCACAGATCATCGGCGTAAGCCTTCAGCTGTTCCGAGGTTTCGTTCAATAAATCAAGAATATGCCGCGTACGTTCGATGGTGTTCATGCGCTCCCCCGCTCATGAAAGTTTGGGATGGGAAAATGAGAGTAGGATGGGAGTGTAGCATAAGCGAAGGACACAATGTGTCCACGATCTTGCGATTGGATCGATGAAGCGGACTTGAGACTGTAAAAATCCGCTACGTAGGCCTCATTTGGCCGATAGCTTCTAGAAGTCTGAACTCCGGTTGCCTTCGCAATCTCCCAGGAAATCTATGATGAGTTCGACGTCTTTTTGGCTGTCATTTCTTGTTCCCATTTCAGCATTTCCGTCCAAAACCGTTGAAGGTTTTCACCGAAGATTTTTAAATCTCTGGGCGCTAAATCCAAACATAAACGCTCAGGTAAAGTCTGGCTCATACAATCAGGTTTACGATAATTCTTAAACGCTTCTGGATGCCTTTTCTTTAGCTCATCGAAAGACCATCCAGCACCGTGTTTATAGCAATTCACTACAAGGCGTTGCTTTTCTAAAATAGGGAAGAGCTCAGATTTTCGTACGGGCCACTGGCATTGCTCGAGTAAATCTATTCGTTTTTTAAAATTATATTTACGAGATTCCATGAGAAAATCTTCAGACACTCGATAGAGCTGAAAACGTCGGTCAAACCACTCCGCCAACTGCTTCTCCCACTGATGGTACTGCGAAGTGATTAATGCCAGAAGCACATCCTGCCGCATACGTTCACGCGCAAAACTTCGCTCAATCGCATGATCAGTTGCCTGTTCAGCCAAGTCACCAGGGCAATCATCTTCTGTCAGCATGGGGTAATGATTATCCCAATATTCGGATCCTACCTTTGAAAAATAGGCTTCAAGGTCACCAAAGAGAGGCTCAACGAGCGCCATCGCATCATCAGTAAATTCTTTAAGCTCTCGGATATATTTACGACGGGGACCGTACACTATCCGCTCATTCGAATCGCACATTAACCAGTCATTCGACTCACACATTAAATTCCATCGCTCCATAATTCCGGTGCATTAAAAATGATGGTACTCGACTGAACCTCACCGCTCCATCCGCACGAAGTCTTCATCTGGGATGTGATGTTCTTCCATTGGGGTGAAGACGTAGTAGTCTGACGGGTCTTCGTAACGAGATTCTTCGCATCCATCGTTGGTTTTTTGGTAAATTTTATGGGGCGACTCCCAGTTGATCGAACTCAGACCACCAGGGACATAGTAATTTGACCATGTGACCTCAGTAGTTTCCACATTACAAATTATTGCTCTGTCTGACGTCATAATCCGATAGAACTCGCCACGTTCATCACAACTATGAATCAACACATCAGCCTTGCGAATTAAACGACTTTTACAATCAGAAGCCGAGAAATAGGGATAAATGGTCAACGTCGTCGCTTCAGGATAGCAACGCCAATCGTCGTTACCCCATTGCCCTACGATGCAATGCACTCCATATTTCGTGTCAAAAGCCCCTGCAGGCTGCTCGATCACAGAGCCATCTTCGCCCACCCAATCCTGATTAAGTACTTGGAGGCGTGTGCCGTCTTTGGAGCGCGTGTCATAAAGATCGCAACGTCCGTTCGCACAATCATCTGTGGAATTTTGATTTCCATCATTTCCATCCTGCCCGGGCACTCTCCCACCATCATTCGAAGGCGGAACGGTATCTCGAGACGCATCGTCGCTACAAGCGGTGAGAAGGAACAGGGGCAGAAGAATCCATAACCAACGCATGAGAGGCTCCGTGATGAATACAGGGGGAAGAATCGCGTTGGGGAGGAGTGTAGCAGGTGGATGCGCCTTACACTGTCCACATTCCGTAAAATGAACGAGAACGAGTAATGAAGGCGATTTCGAGCGCGGGCGTTGCGGATACTCAGGAGCTCAAGTATAGACTTGCATAGATTTGGTGAAAACTGACGAGAATCCACGATGCTAGGGTTGAGATGAGTATTCCTAAACATGATGCAATTCGGGTCCCAGCACTTCAGCTCATCGCAAAGCGAGGACGCGTAGTCTTGCGCGAGTTTGAGCAGCCATTGGCTCAACATTTTGGTTTAAACGAAGAAGACTTGAGCACGACTTATCCCACAAATGACACACGCATTTTTTACGACCGAATAAGCTGGGCGCTTAGTCACCTGAATCTCGCTGGCTTGCTGCATAAGCCAAAGCGCGCGGTCTTTGAACTCAGTCTGAAAGGCAAGGAGCTTCTTGATACGCCAGATCAAATCAACGAGTTCGTCGATAACGTCATTCGTGAACGACGTACAAAGAACTCATCGGCACAGGAGGCACAAGCAGTTGTCGCTCAACGCTTCGAATCAACACCGAGCGAGCAGTCCTTACTGGAATCCACTCTAACACCTCGCGAAGAGCTCGAAGAGTCGGCCCAGCGTATTCGAGAAGCACGGTATCAGGAAATCATCGACACCATCCTCTCTAAATCACCACGCGCGTTTGAAACCCTGGTCGTAAAATTACTCCAACGCATGGGATACGGTGGTAAAATCGAACAGTCGGATGCTGTGACACGATATAGCAATGACGGCGGCATTGACGGCATCATCAAAGAAGACGTCCTTGGATTTGGGCGCATCTACATTCAGGCGAAACGCTATGCCCCGACCAATGGTGTGGGTAGCAGCGAGGTTCGAAATTTTGTCGGTGCTTTGGCGAGTGCGACGTCGAGCAAAGGTGTGTTTATTACAACCTCATACTTCAGTAAAAACGCGATTACCTACGCCGAGGGTTTGTCATCAACCATCAACCTTGTACTGATGGATGGAGAGCAGCTGGCGAAGCATCTATACGACTACGGACTGGGCGTGCAGATCGAGCAAACCATCGAGATCAAACAACTCGATGGAGATTTCTGGGATGAGATGGAGAACGAGGAGGGGTAGAGGCTATTAAGCGAAGCCTCGACTCCCCCTACTCTTCCTATCAATATCCTCACGGCGTCTACTCAGGCTGAATGCCGTTTCGCTCTAACTCACGTCGGAAAGACTTCTCCGACTGCGTGATTTGAGAAAGAGCGTTCTCCATTTTTTGTTCTGATGATCTCTTGAGTGCTTCCCACTGTTCCTTCAGACGTTGCACCGCACCTTCTCGCTGCGCCAACGCTTGTTGGTCAAATTGTTTCTTTCGTAGCGCAAGGTGCGTATACACCTTTTTCCGTTCGTAGTTCAAACGCTTAAGGAAGTTGGTAACGATTACCTCTCCCCCTGGCACGGCTAAGACTAGGTTCATACAGTCGTCGATACGGTTTTCAGCATAATCCCAATTCTCTAAAAAGAACTCCGCCTTATACGTCCAAAACGCTAAATCATCGGCATGGCGTTGATATTCGGCTGCCTCTTGTGGAGCGATCAAGCCCGCCCAGGGCAGCAAAAATGGCTTAACCTTAGCATTTAGCGCCTCTTCCGATTGTTTAGCTTGTGCGACAAGCCCAGCCTTTAACTTTTCGAACAGCGCACTGACGACCGGTTTCTCAAGCTCGGACACTTTTTGCAATCGTACTTTTAGAGTCTCAGCTTCTTGTATAAGATGAAGATGTTGTTGTCTTAGCTCCGCCTCTAAAGAACCACCTTCTCTTGCGCTTAACTCACTCCATCCCTTCGAAACCTCAACTGCAACCTCCGCACCGACACGACGATAGTTTTCAACCGATTGTTTGTAGCGCTCGCCCGCATCGCGCAAGGGTTTCATTTTAATATGGTTCCCCGCTAAGCGGGCAGATATGCTCCCTGCGATTCCGCCGACCAACGCTCCCCCAACCGTACCAACCGGCCCTAGTACGGTTCCAAACGCTGCACCCAATTTCGCACCTGCGAAGCCACCCACGCTGATAGATGTAACATCGATCCCAATGTTTTTAGCAGCACGTGTCAAATCTGTCTGTTCGTTTAAAAGCAATTTACCTTCACGATACCCGCTAATTGCAAGGGTTATCCATGGGATGCTCATTCCAATCGCGCTCGAAGGGTCAGCAACCGTCTCTGCAAACGCATCACTTTGTAGTGCGTCTAGCGCTCCTTCGGTGCTGTTATAAACATCTTCGTATGAGAATGCACTGTCTACTAGGAGTTGCTGCGAACTGCCGGCTAGTTCCGACATGTCGAGTCCCTCGGCAGGATTAAAATTAAGGGCGTCCTCAGAAATATTCGCGCTATCGGATGGAACAATTGCGGGAATTTCTGGATATTTGGAAAAGTGCTCATACACGCCAGATGCAGCGTCCTTTACAGTCTTCACTTGGAGTGGAACGTCGTCCACATATAGGTCGAGACCGGGAGCGTTCGATGCCATTGGCATCGCGACATCCATACCAGCATCCTGAAAGTGTTCCGCCACATGCCATTCTCCAATATGCCCCATCAACTTATTGAAAAATCCTTCGGAGGCGAGGCTGTACTCCTTAAGTTCTACTACCTGAAACAAGTCGCTTACCGACTCAACGGATTCTCGAGACAAATGGCTAAAGGCATTAAAAACCTTATCGTCTAGCGCGTTCCAATGCTGCCATGCAGACCCCCAATTCTGCCATTGTGCATGGGCGGAGTCTACCAGCATAGCTCCCCATAAGGCGTGCTGCCCACCACCGCCCAAGGACAATAATTCATCAGAAGAAGAATGGTTTTGAAAGTCGAACTCATCATCTCCGTCGATGTTAAATAACTGGTCCTCCGCCGAGATTACATCATCAGCGAGATTTCCAATTCGCTGACTATTCGGCATGTGTTTTTGGGCGAGCTCTGCTTGGAGGAGAGTGTAACAGACGCGCATGTCAGAAACTGTCCATCGGCATTGCGTATGAGAAAATTAGCGAAGAATACGACTTCGAGGGCGTGGGCGTTGCAGACTTGTCAGGCCCTTCCCGCTACCATAGCGTAGCGAGCATCGCGGCTGATGATGCAAAGGAGGGCTCATAAAAAATCAGGCGCGAGTGTGTTCGATGCGTTACAACCCCGTCGAAAGCGTCGAAAAGTCCCTGCAAATACCGGCGGGCCTGCGCTTTACCCCAACGTTTTAACGTATAATGATAGATCTCATCTAAACGGTATTGAGCTGCATGCTGTATACGTACCGTTGGCACCGACATCAACGCTCACCGCGATGGCGTGCCAAAAAGGTCTCGGCATTGAGCGCCTTGTACGTGTCATCAGGCGCAGCAAAAGCCCGCTGTAACTCCGTTCGGAGCAGCTCCAAACGCTCGTCGTCCTGCCTCTTCATATCTTGTCGTATTAAATCGCGCATGGACTCGCTGGTATTCTCATAGCGCCCATGCTCACCAACATTCGAAGCGACAAAATCGCTGAGCACACCGCTCACACGCACCGTCATCGTCTTACTCATTTTTCCACTCCAAGTATACGCGTACTCAAGAATTCCCGTATGTGAATACACGCGCAAGCCCACCATTCCATCCCTTTCCTCCGTGGCCATAGAAACGCACGCCATACGTAGAAACAGCCCGTGACGCTAGAGCCTGCGCGCACCCACCTAGCCTCCGCCTTCGAAAGCGGAGGCCGTGCGGATTTGCTCGGACCTAATACTTCTTCGACTCAAAATTCTTCTCGCCTTTCTTTTTCGCGCGGGCGGCGAGCTTCAGGAAGGTTTTGGGAAACACGTTGCTGAATTTGCCCAAGAATTCATCGGAGCGTGGGAGGAAATACTCGATGGGGCGATGTTTCAGGACGGGGCCAAGGATGGCTTCCGACACTTCCTCGGGGGTCAGGGCGCGTTTGCCGGTGAAGGTGAGCGCGGCATTCGCGTCTCCGCGCTGTTGTTCCAGCATATCGGTTTTCACTGCTGCGGGCCCGACCAAGGTGACGGCGATACCGTGTGGCTTTAAGCCGCCGGCGGCGGCGATTGAAAAGCCGCGGTGGAGGCGCACGATCGAATCATCGGCGGAGATTTGGATAGACGTTGACTGGGACGTCCGAGGGGCGGGCGCGGTGACCCGCCCCGACATATCCCGGGGTGCTTTGGGGCGCTTGGGGGTATCAGTTACGCTGTCTCAGCATCCAAGATCCAAACCACCTCCTTTCAAAATTCTAAATTCTTCATTCTTAATTGTCCCATGTGCATTATTCTTTTTCAATGGCAGCCTGGTGCTGACACGCCGCTTATTCTTGCGGCCAATCGCGACGAATTTTACGCGCGCCCTACGGAGTCTGCGCGTTGGCGTGGGAACATATTTTGCGGCATTGATAAAGAGGCGGGTGGAACGTGGTTTGGCGTGACTCAAAGTGGGCGATTTGCGGCGGTGACGAACTTTAGGGAGCCGCCGACGCCACCGCCCATGAAGCTCAAATCCCGGGGACAATTGCCGATGGGCTACCTCGAAAGCACAAAGTCACCGGAAGCGTACGTGCGCCAAATACAACAAGAACAAGACGAATACGGACCTTTTAATCTGCTCGTCGGCGACGGAAATTCCCTCTGGTATGTGGGCAATCGCGGCGCAGCGCCGCAAGAAGTGCCTCCTGGTTTACATGGTTTGAGCAACGCGCTTCTGAACACGCCGTGGCCCAAGATTGAGCGCGGCAAAGACCTGCTGGCTCGTGCTATCGAAGAAGGCGGCACCAACGAGCAGCTGCTCGCGGTGCTCACCGACCGCCATCAGCCCGATGCAAGCGAGCTTCCGCAAACCGGCGTGCCCGCCTGGCTCGAAGAAATGGTGGCGCCCATCTTCATTGAATCGGCGCAATACGGGACGCGTTGTTCTACGCTCCTTGTTGTGCCGCGCGAGGGTGCGGTGCGCGTACACGAGCATGTGTGGCGTTAGTTGGTACGGCATCGCGGTCGCCCTTGTCGCTTTGCCTTTCAACTTCGGCAGTTTTCAATTCTTCGCCCTTCGCTTTTCCTCCGCCTTCGAAGGCGGGAGGGATGGGGAAATGCATTGGTTTTGCAGGTCTACCTCAGACGCGTCGTGGGGGCTTGATGCTCAAAAATGGCGCAATGTGAGAAACAAGGTCGTTTGATGCGCGTTCGTGCACGTCGAACCGCTTTGTGGATCATATTTCTATCAATAAGAAAGACAAAGAACGTTGGTAGACATCTGTGCACATCAACGGAGCTTGTTGGTCAAAATATCTCGAATGTGAGAGACAACGCCGGTTGTTGAGCGTGGATGCACGACAAGGGACGTTATGCTTCATTTAAATGGATATACGAGAAACTAAGTGCGTTCTAACGCTTCATTCGTCATGAAACGGTCGACAAAACCGTTTGACGGTCATAATATCAGAAATATGACGATCGATGTTCAACATGCCGTGCACTATCATCTTCACGGATTCCCTCCCCAAAACCTTGACTACCAACGTCTCATGATGGGGTTGCTGGAGGCCAGAGATGCGTTATCTCGTTATGATCAAGTGCTATCCGGCCTTCATAATAGCGACGTATTCTTGGCCCCGTTACGTGCGCAAGAAGTAGTGGTTTCCTCTCGGATGGAGGGAACGATAAGTACGTTGGACGAAATCTTAGAGCTTGAAGCACAATACGGCGATCAAGAAGTCGAGGCTGCGCAGAATTTTCGAGCTGATGCGCGAGAAACCGTGCTTTATCAACGCGCCCTCAATACGGCGCAGGCTGCACTCAACGAAGGTCGACCTTTTTCAGAATCCCTTTTGAAAAGCATTCATCAGCATCTGCTCTCCTACGGACGTGGAGCGGACAAGTCACCTGGGCAATATAAGACACGTCAAAATTATATCGGTGAAAGGTATTCTCAACGCGTCGAGTTTGTTCCCATCGCACCCGAACTGCTTCAAGCGCACATGCATCAACTTTTTTCGTTCATGCATGATAATAACGTCCCGATTTTGCTGCGCACCGCCATCAGCCACGCGGAATTCGAAGCCCTTCACCCATTTGAAGACGGAAATGGCCGTGTTGGACGTATTTTGATCCCGCTTCTTTTGTGGCAAGGCGGCGCGATTTCGAAACCGCACTTCTATATCAGCCGTTATCTAGAAGCGAATAAAGACGAATATATTGAACGCTTACGTAGAATCTCTTCCCACGGGGAATGGAACGATTGGTGTCTTTTCTTCTTCGAATCGATGCGTCAACAGGCACGTCAAAACCTAGAGACCGCCCAGGGTATTGTCGGACTTTATGAGGAAATGAAACTTCGATTCACCGACATTCTCGCGTCCAAGTATTCTACCTTTGCCTTGGATTATGTCTTTGAACATCCTGTGTTCAGGAACAGTGATTTTACCTCGAAGGCGAACATTCCGCCGGCGACGGCCTCACGCTTCAGTCGTGCGCTCGTTCAGGCGGGGTTGTTAGAGGAGGTACGACCTGCGAGCGGTCGTCAGTCTGCCATCTATCGGTTTGAGCCGCTCATTCAGCGCGTACGAATTTAGGAACGAAACAGGTTTGTGCTGTGAGCTTTGATACTCCCGCACCACCACCCCGCCTAGTGATGACGCGTGCGTTCCTACAATGTCTCTACGCCACCCATATGCTGGTGGTCGCCGAGGTCTGTTCTATCGCTAGAGAAACGAAAGTCACCGCGGTCAGCGAAAATGAAAGGTTCTTTACGGCTGTGGACATAGGGGATCTAATGGAAAAACGAGTGTGCCGTAGTTTGAATCAATGTACAATTCCCCATCGCATCCTGCCCAGTCTAGACAATATGGCTGGTCTAGAGACATGGTCTCCATACAGTACAGAAATCGCTCACGATAATAGTCCTCTCGCGAGCTGCACCTCGTACCACAATCCGTACAATTAGGCCCGTTCCAAGGACTATGACAAAGACACATCGCTTCGCCGGTTCCTGTATACGATTCGCAAATACCATGTCCTTGGCAAAAGTCTGGCTTTATGTCGCATTCACTCAACTCGCAAACGTCTCCACGCCATTCAAGCACGCAACTGCACATAAAGCTTCCGTCCGGCGCGTTGGCGCACGTTCCGCCGTTTTGACAGGGTTGCAGTTCCTCGCATTGACCTTGGTCACATCGATCACCACTCCAGTTATCCACGCACGTGCATGTGAAACTTCCGTCCGGTGCGTTGGCGCACGTTCCGCCGTTTTGGCAGGGTTGCAGTTCCTCGCATTGACCTTGGTCACATCGAGCGCCACTCCAATTATCTGCGCAGCTACATGTAAAGCTTCCGTCCTGCTCTTCTTCACAACTACCATGACTTCCGCATGGGTCGCTATCGCACGGCGCGCTCGCGTCAATCTCAGTCTCGCAAGTACTCCCGGTCCAGTCTCCGTCACAAGTGCATTGCGCCTCACCAGTAGGGGAATTAGCGCAGGTTCCACCGTTTTCACAAGGTTGTAGCTTCTCGCATTGACCTTGGTCACATCGATCACCACTCCAGTTATCCACGCACGTGCATGTGAAACTTCCGTCCGGTACGCTGGCGCACATTCCACCGTTTTCACAGGGATTAATTTTCTGACAGATTGTTTCCGTTTCGGGCGATTCGTCCCCATTGTGCTCGCCACAAGCCGCCAACAACCCTACCAAAGCGAAACCAACAAAAGCTGTCGCGCATCTCATTCTGACACCTCCTATAAACTATATATGTAGAAAAAAAGGTGCTCAGACGACCTTACCCCTGGCGGCACCGTACAAGAGGTATTTTTATTACGATTCGAATGTCTGATCAAGGTGCATTTGAAGCGTACACGTGGAGACTTGCGACACCGCCCCCGCCCTCGAAAGCGGAAACGATGCGGAAAAACGCAGCACTTCCCTCTATTTTCAGACGGTTCCAGGCGTAAAGCGCCTTTGTCGTGCATCCATCGCGCAAAATGAGAGACAAGCGGACTTGATGTACATCCGTGCACGTCAAACCCGCTTGTGAATCATATTTTTGAAATTGTGAGAACCTACGCGAAAAGAGGTACGGTTGGCGATAAGGCGTTCAAACGACGTGAACGCGCAGGCCATCGCGACCTTTACGCAAGTAGAAACGCTGAGCCTACTGGCATTTTCCAGTCACAATGCCATCGCGCATCTTCTGGAATCGGGGGTTCGGTCCCATGTACAAGCCGAGGAAGTACTCGATCATGACGCGGTTGGTGATGGTGACGCGGTGTTTGCCGATGGTTTCGATTTTCAGGCCGACGTTGGGGATGTAGGTGAAGACGTGGGTTTGGCCTTTTTCTGCGGCTTGGAGTTTGGCGATGATATTTTCGTAGTCTTCGGTGATTTGTGGGTGGATATCATCGGGCGCGCGCTCTAGGTTTTGGCGATAGGCGGTCGCGACTTGTTTTTTACTCACGTCGCGCATGAAGGTGACGACGACACGTTTGGGTGTGCTTAGGTCGAGGAGTTCTTTAGAGGTTCTGGCCTTTTTGGTGACGTAGGCGCCGGCCATGTAGACTTTTACGACGAGGGGTCCTGGGCGGAGTCCCATGCCGTTGAGGACGAGGGTTTGACCGTCGACTTGAATGGTGTCGGGGTATTCTACGTCAAAGCATTCCATGGCGTGGGCGTGCGATGGTGCGATAAAGGAGGCGAGCAGTAGTGTGGCGGTGAGCATCCAGGTTTTCGTGGCGGAACCTCGTAAAGGTAGGCGGCGGGGCGCTGATTGTGCGCGGGTAGTTAAGGGTGAATTACGGATGGGCTGTGCTTTCGATGCGGGCGACGCGGTTTATTTCGCTTCGCAGGTTTTGGTTTCTTGGTTACAGACGTGGGTGTCGGTATTGCAGCAGCGGTTTTCGCCGCAGAAGGTTTGATCAGGCTCGCAGAACTTGGCGCAAACATCTGCCGCGCGGCAATATTCATCTTCTTGGCAGCAGCCGTGGCCGCATGGGCTACCGATCAAACAGTTGACTTGGCCGCAGGCGTTTTCGGGTTCGGCGGTTTCGTCTGCGCAGTATTGGGTGGGCGGGCAGCAGCCAGCTCCACAGGTACCATAGCCTTTGGGGCATTGCATGACACACTCGCCTAGGTAACAGCGTTGCATGCCCATCTCATCACACGGGTTATCGCATGCACCGCAGTGGCGCGGATCGGACTGAAGGTCGATACACGGCTCGTCGGCCTCGTTACAATCCACGAGGTCGTCTTCACAGGTATTGGTTGGCGGGTCATTTTCGACGCAGACGCCGTCTTCGCAGTGTTGGTTCGTTGCGCACGCGGGATCGCACAGATCGTCAGGCGGCGTTTCACTCACGCATTCGCCCTCATTACATCGTTGTCCTGCATTGCACGCGTGATCGCATGCACCGCAATGCGCGTCATGGGATTGGATATCTACGCAGGTGTCTCCGCAGAGACGCTCGTCGGCATTTTCGCATTGGGGGTTGGGTTCGGTCACGTGTTTATCTGTGCACGCGATGCCGAGAATCCCCATGGCGCTACAAACCAGCACCCGCACTGCCCATGTTTTTGTCCAGCTCATCGCGTGACCTCGTTGCAACGATGTAGGCACTCTGCAGGGACTTACGCACGTGTCGATTCGCCGAACATCACGCCCGTCCATGCCTCCTCATCATAAAGCAGCGATCTTTTTTTGTCTCTGTCTTTGGTACGAAGCGTGAATTCTTCCGGCGTCTGCGCGCGTTGTGTACCCCAAACAAGGCCCGCGCTGAGAGAAAGATTCGACGTTGCGTGCACGATGCCTTCACAAAGAGCCAAGCGATATTCGCTATTTTTCGCTACGATGGGTATGACCGCTACATACATTTTCATTTTCACTCTCTCCCTTCGTCTCATGCTTTCGAAAGCTCAAGCCAAACAGATACGCGCGTTGCATCGTAAGAAAAACCGTCAAGACGAGGGGCTTTTCTTGGTCGAAGGCGAAAAAATCGTCGTAGAATTGCTGCGCTCTGACTGGCGGATTCACAGCCTCTTTGCGACGCCGACATTTCTTGAAGAGTATAAGGCATTGGTGCACGATCGCGGCGTAGACGCTTTCGAATGCGATGCAGAAGCGCTGACTAAAACCGGAACCTTACGCAGCAACAACGCAGCGTTGGCGGTGGTACACATGGCGCCGGAAGACTCGTCCGCCCCCACCGGTTGGACACTCGCGCTCGAGGATATCAACGACCCAGGCAACCTTGGCGCGATCCTGCGCATCGCGGATTGGTACGGGTTCTCGGACGTCATGTGCTCGCCGCAAACCGTAGAACTGTACAATCCCAAGGTTATCGCAGCATCCAAGGGTTCCTTTTTGCGGGTACGCGTGCATTATCGGGCGCTGGACGGCTATTTTGAGACTCTGCCTCAGGGCACGGACGTCTTTGGCGCATATCTTGATGGCGAGTCGGTGCACACGCTACGGCTGGCGTCTGGGCAAGGAGTTGTATTGATGGGCAGCGAAGCGCATGGCATCTCTGATACGCTTGCGCCTTATGTGACGCGCCGCATAACCATCCCATCGTTTGGCAACGCAGAATCGCTGAATGTCGGCATTGCGACCGCGATTATTTGCGACAATCTTCGGCGGTTGCAGGATACCTAGCGGCGCGTGCTACGAGCAAAAACTCGGTTGCGAAAGCGCGCAATTTTCACTGTTACGCTCTCGCAACCGCGTCAAAAGACGCGGCGTAGCCGCTGCAACACTGCCAAGGGAAACGACAGCGTAATTGGATGACCTTCGGTAGGTGCCGCATTCTTGATTATAACAACTCCCACCTGAATGAGACGTGTCATTATCCGTCAATCGCTTGTCAATTGACGCCATAGCTACACAAAGGATCTCTCACTCCCAGTGAAAGTCCACTCTTCGGTTGATCGACCGACCAAAATCGGTATCCGGCGAAATCGGTAGTGTGGAGCCCTGGGAATCCATACGCAAACGCTCTGCATCCACCCCCGCATCCACGAGTGCTTGCAACACGGTTTGTGCGCGCTCGCGGCTCAAGCGCTCGTTGAGCGCATCGGTGCCTTGATCGTCCGCGTGTCCGGCCACGCGAATATTTCCGGGATTGTGCATGAGAATCAACGCAACCTTGCGTACGGTATCGGAAGAAGATGCAGTAAGCGTGCTTTTATTGAGTTCAAAATAAATCTTGGTTTCTTCGAGCGAACGCTTTTGAAACCCTTCGGTACTGTGCAATGAATTAAAGTCGATGCAACCTTGCTCGGTTAACGCGCCCGTGTACTGCGCATCTGGGCGCACGCAGTGTGTATCGTGCGCATGCGCTGGTGTTTGCGTTTCTAAAAGTAAGGTACGTAGTTCCGCAAGAGTCTGTTCAGACAACTGCACCTGTGTGGCGGTTGCTTCGGCGGCTGCAGCGGCTTTTTTAGCCGTAAAATTCCCTGTCGTTCCGATCGAAAACTGTGCGCGCAATCTTGGCGTGTATCCGACATCGAGGGCACCAAAGCCGAAACCTGCGTCCAGATAAAATTCATCAAAGAAATAGCGCGCACCCGCGCCGACTTCCAGCGCGTTGCGTTTGGGCTCCGCACCCGGAGGACTCGACGAAATTACGTTCACATTCGAAAGCTCAACGAACCAACGGAGGTTTTTTAAAACATCATGCGAAACTGCGAATTGCGCAATGAGTGTGTCTCCTAGGATCTGGTTGCCGACGGTGGACATCGGTGCATTCTCGTGCGCGATGCGCGCATCGATCCTGAAGTTCTTGGGTAGCTGCGCCCCCAACGTACTACCAAGAATATAGCGCACGCGTTTTTCGCCGTAGAGGTAGGCAGGTGTACCGCTAGGGAGCATGAGGCCAAGGTCGAGGTTCCACGAAAGCGGTGATGTATCTGGGCGTAAGAGGGCCACGCGACCGATCATGCGCATGTCACCAAGCGCGGCACTGCCGGTGGGTGCGGCATCGACAATCACACCGGCTTCAGAACTTTGATTGATCAGGACGGGCAGCCCAAACAAAAGTTCCACACGTTCGGCGGGCGCAAAAGCAAACTGCGCGTACACACTGTGACGTTGGTTGAGCCAGCGTATTTCTTCGCGTGTGTTGGGTCCGCGCACTTCTCCGGTGAGCACGGTGGTGCGCATCACGCCGGCATCGAAATTATAGGTCATGCTCACATCCCACGCGTGCCTCTCTAACAAGCGCGCTGAGGGCGTGAGCAACGCGCCTTGGCTGCGTGCGCCAGCAAGCCGCAGGGTTTGCGTGTCGGCGGATGTAGGCGCGGTTTGAGCCTTTGCGGATGCGGCAAAGCCACCTGCGGAAAGACTGATGGCAGCGACGAGAGAGACAGCTGCGCGTAGCGATGTTCGAAAGCGAAAAATGTTCATGGGAACATCCTCAAAAGAGACGTGAGACGAAGCGAAAGGCGTGCGTTATTCGCACTGTCCGTCCGGAAACACGTCTTGGTAGCTGTAAGCAAATTGCAGGCGGATATCTTCGAGCTCTTCCCACGGCACGTCTTTGTTCGCCGGCAGGTTCCTATCGATCAGGAGGGTATAACCTGCTGCGAGCGGCGTGCCTTCAAGCGTAGCGTTCCATGTTTTTGCAGATCCAAAGTCCGCAAATCCTGCCACGGGTGAAATGGCGCGCGCGCCTGTTTTGAAGCGCGTGACGGGTCCAAAGGATGTGGCTTCGGGCCCAACCGCCAGCACGAGCTCTCGAATATTGGCTTGGCAGGAGCGCATTTCGCTACTGCCGTCGTAGACGATGGTGACCACAGGTTGGGTTTCCATGCGTTCGAGGCCGACGAGCTGCACAGCGATGGAGTCGACTTTGGCGTTACAAGTTTGTGGCAGGTTGGCGAAGTCATCCACAGACAACGTAAAGTTCGCCGCCCAGATGTCACCCTGTGCAAGGCGTTGTCCGATGGTTTGTTTGGCGTTCAGACGCGCTTGTTTGTTTACAGGCGTATTCGCACGCTGCAGGAGCGCGCGGAAGCGTTGGGGCGGCGTGGCGATACGATCTGCTGCACCATTGAGGCCTTCTTCTAACAGGGTAGGAAGCCGAAGCCCAAGCAGGTTATCACGCAGCGAAACATCTACGCGTTCACGCGTGACCGCACCACCGCAGGCGCTTTGTAGGCGTTCGAGCTCATGCGCGATGGCCTCAAGTTGCTGGGGGTTACGCGCCAGCAGGATGGCCATGCGCTGTGCGACAAAAGGCCGTACGGCGTAGTATTCGAGGGCGATCAACCATTCTTGGAGCGCGGTGCGCGCTGTATCGAGGCGGCTCTCAGCGAGCGCGAGTCTATTGGAGAACGAGAAAATGACATCGGGACTGCCGAGGATGTTTTCGATGTTAGACCACCGATTTTGGGCGTTTTCGAAACGTGCTTGCAGGACTTTGGCGCGTTGAACGACGGCTTCGTACGCGAGGAGATGGTGGTGAACGGTGAGTTCTGTTTGCGCGAGTTGGTAACCGTAGCCAGCGAACGCCGTGACTTCCTTGAGCAGTGTATCGCGTCGATCGCGTAGTTCCATGATATCGCGATCGTTGGCCTCATCGATTTCGAGGGCGCGTTGCATGGCGTCAATCAGTGCACGCGCCGCTTGGATTTCGACGTCAGTTTTGAGGTTGGCTGCATCGATATCGGCTTGGACTGCGGCGATGTCAGTTTGTGATCGCAGCGCGCCAAGTTGTTGGGTGTCGGGGACAAAGGTCGTGAACTGGTCGTCGTCGAGGTCGCCGGCGGCGAGTTCCGCTTCCAGGCTATTGGCGCGGATGCGTTGGTTGGTGGCTGCTGACCCTAAGATCGTGCTCCCCGCATAGCCGTAGGACTTGATACCTGCTTTGGCCAACGCCTTCCCGATATTGACGATCATTTCAATGGGATTCGAGTCGAGTTCCGGGACGGCCGCTGCCGCGACGTCCGTTGCCGCGTTGATGCGATCACCGGTATACCTAAATATTTCGGCATTCATGGCGGCGGTATTCGCTCGGTTGATGAGCTTCATATCCGATTCCACGCCGTCTACGATGATTTTACTCCAGTTTTGCATCGCGGCTTCTTGCTGCGCAAAGGCCTGTTCACGCAGTGCTTGTTGTTGCTCGATGCGCTGGAGTTGTTGGGTGAGCAGCCCACTCCGCAGGTTTCGGATATCACGCACCAAGGTATTGATTTCCTGATGCGCTGTACGTCGTAGGTCCTGCCGTTTTGCTATACTCTGCACAAAATCGTCGACGGCTTGCACGCGCAGGGTCATGCGTGTGAGCGCGGCGTTTTGTTTCTCTTCGGCGATATTGACCGCTTCAATCGCTCCCCAAAGTTCGTGGAGCGCGATACCGGCATCCGAGACGCTGGTTTCACTGGGTTTGAGCAGCCCTTCGGGCGTAGCGAAGTCACTCAGGCCGCATGCAGAACTTTCGGCCTGAATTCTGCATTCGGGGTTGGTGCCGACGTCCTCTGCTTCGCAGCCATGGGGCAGACCGCAGAGGTTGATCAGTTCATTGCGCAGGCTCAGGATTTGGTCCTCGTAGCGCTCACGCAGCTTTTCGACGGTAAAGTCGTTCAGGCGGGCTTCTTCGTGTACGAGCGCAACACTTTGCTTGGCGCTTTCAACGGCGCGCATGGCGTCTTCGTAGCGCTCGCGCATGAGCGAACGGCTGTTACTGCTTGGGTCGAGCGATTGTGCGGTGACGACCTCGTTGGCGCGGGCGAGCACAAGCTTATTAAAGGGCATGGCAAGCGCTGCGATGTCTTGTTCGAGCGCGGACATATAATTGCCAATGCTCACATTTTGCGCATTGGCACCGACCTCGCGTCCAAATTCTGCCAAGATGGCAGCCGCCACATAGAGGCGAAAATACTGCTGATGCAGAAGTTTGGCGCGGGCTTGGCGCTTGGTGTCATTTTCTTCGAGAAGGTTCAGGCGTTTGGCGTAGATGGCCAACGAGTCTGCCGCGCTTTGCCAGAGCACGCCAAGATCCAGCAGCATGGTTTGACGCATGGCGATGATGGCGCCGTCGTTCGAGGCGCGTGACAAGAACGCGAGGCCGGCATCGTCGAGCTGTCCAAAGACCGCCTCGATGAGCGTATCGAGCACGCGCGCTTGCCAATCGCTCAGCAATTGCAGGTTATAATCTTTGAGGGGACCGGCCAGAAACAAGGGTGCTTCGCTGCTTTGCAGCCACGCAAGGCGTGCGGTGGTATCGCTATGAAACGCGGCGAGCTTTGCGCCTAAAAAGATATCTTGGGTGAACGAATTGTAGCTATCTGCGAGCGCTGAAGCATCGCCGCTTGCCGCATCTGCAAGGCGATAAGCGTAGGCAGCAAGCTCGCGTCCGCAGTATGTCTGACGACTCGACACGCAAATGCCATCGCGTTTGGCCGCGCAAGCATCAAGAAATTGCGCGAAGCTCATATCGTAGGGATTTTCACGCGCAGGATCTAAAAAAGCATACAATTGATCTGCGAGCTTGGACGACGTGCCATACACCGCGGCGTAATCCATGGCACATTCACTCACGAGCGCTGGGCTTGCGCCTTCGAAGGCGTCGAGCGTACCAAGCATTGCACAGGCCCCTACCTCCTCACCAAAGGACGAGGGAATTCCTGTTATATCCTCGTTTTTGCAGTAGGAAAACGCTGGTGCTGGAAGCTCTTGCCACGGCGGTGGAAAGGGGTCGACGCTTTGCGCAGACACATCAGGGCGGTCGCCGGCGCGCGCCAAGTACAACGAGCCTGACACGGCAAAACTCACCGGCTGCACGATGCCGTCCTGCGTGATGCGATCGCTCACCTCATGCCAACGATCGGTCCATGCACCGCGGAAAATTCCGATTTCATCGTCCGATGTGGTCAGTTCAACACGGAGACTGCGTCTGGCGTCTGGATAAAGAACGTCTCCGAACACGCGCCGGTTGTCGATGGGCTCGGACAATACGGCCACCCACGATTGTGTCGCCTCGTCCCACGTCAGCGGCGCACGTGCCCACAGGTTGTCTGCGGCGCTCATCGGCAGGCTTAACAGTCGACTCGATGCTGTGGATACCAGAATATGTGCAGATTGTGCATCACGCAAATCCGACACGTTGGACGGTGCGGTTTCGATGAGAAATTCCACCGGCAGTTTCGCCCCGCCGAAGGTCGAAAGCTTGGTGTGCCCAGCATAGTAACCATCCGTACGCATCGGTTGCATCAAATAGACGGTCACGCGACCTGCGGCGGTCACAATATCGACCGGCGCGGCCTTCCCTTGTGCAGGAGAAACGCCGGCGAGCGGAATCGGGATTTCTACACTCAAGTCGCCATACACCACGCCCATGGGCGTGCGGCCTTCTTGGTCATGAAATGCGAGCGTATACGCGAGGCCTTCGGGCGGGAGCGGTTCGTTGAACGAAAGCGTGACAAAAACTTCGTCACCGGTGGGTGGGATGAACACCTGATCGCGATCGATGCCTGTGATCAGCGTCGCAGGCAGCGCATCTGGCACCACGCTTTCCTGGGATTGGTCGAAGGCGATGCTTTCTGTACTTGAGTCCTCCGTCAATTCCACCGCTTCGCTTTCGAAAACGCAGCGGCCGCGATCGGTACAGACCCCATCGAGCGTACAATCCTCGTCGGTGCTACACCCGGTCACGCACAAGCTTTGGAAGCAGTGCATGCCTTGTTCGCAATCATCGTCGAGTTCGCAGCCTTGGGTGGAGTGTCGGCTGGCCGCGGCCTGTGGCGGCTGTTTTTCTATGCGTATGCGATCTTCAGGAAGCTCTCCGCACGCGCTGAACACAGCACCTGCAAAGATCATATAGATCGCTTGTTTCCAAGGAGTGAAAGTTCTCATTTGCACTGGTCCTCCGGAAACACATCTTGGTAGGCGTAGGTGATTTTCAACCGTATATCTTCTAGGGCATCCCAGTTGACGGCCACGTTATCGCCTTTGCTTGGGTCGATAAGCAGCGTATAGGTGCTGCTGAGGGGCAGTCCTTCGAGGCCGCGGTTTTCGGTATCGTCTGGGCCGTAGTGGTTCAGTCGCGCGACAGGTGAAACCGAACGTCCAGCGGTTCTAAAGCGCGTGATCAAATCGAACGCAGTAGCGCCGGGGTCGAGCGCTTTGACCAGCGTTTCGATATTAGGCTGACAGCTCACAAGCTCGCTCGTGCCGTCGTATAGAATGCTCACAACGGGCAGAAGGCCGTCGTTGAGATTTTCGCCGACGAGCTGTACGGCCATGGAGGCAACCTTGGCGTTGCAGGTTTGCGGCAGGTTTGCAAAATCGTTCAACCGAATGGGAAAGCTCAGCGCGAGCACTTTACGGTTGTTGATCAGGTCGCCCACGCGCTCATCCGCAGTGTAACGCGTTTGGATATTGAGCGGGATATTGCCACGTTCAAGCAATGCACGGAAGCGTTCCGCTGGTTGCAGGGTGATCGGTTCGCCCTCGTCGAGCGACATATTGACCGCGCGATTCATACCAAGGAATTGGTCACGCACCGACACATCCACGGTCTCATAGTTCACCATGCCGCCGCAGACGCGGCTCAGGCGCAGCAGATCGTTGGCGATCGCTTCAAGTTGCGAGGGGTTTCTGGCCAAGGTGATGGCGATGCGTTGATCCGCGAAGGGGCGCACAGCGTAATATTCGAGGGCAACAAGCCAATCAAAAAGCAGGGTCTTCGCCCGTTCGAGTCGTGCCTCGGCGCTGGCCAAACGATTCGCAAACGCGAAGATGACGGCGGGACTGCCCATCAGTTGTTCAAGGTTTTGCATGCGTGTGTTGAGCGCGTTGAACCGGCCTTCGAGCAGTTGAGCGCGTTGCACGACCAGATCATACGCGAGGACGCGTTGGGCAAGGCCGATTTCCGCTTGCGTGATTTGCGCGCGCAGGGCCACAAGTTCTGTGGCGGCCATCTTCAGTTCCGTTTGGCGATCACGCAGTTCTTGGAGGTCTTTCTCGAAGGCGAGGTCAGCTTCTAGGTTGCGTCGGAGCGCATCGATCAGGGCTTCTTTTGCGTGGATTTCTGCGTCGGTTTGGAGCTCGAGCAATCGAATTTCATCCGCGAGCGCTTCGATTTTATTCTGGCTCAGCGTGCCGTTGAGGTCTGAGAGCGCGCGCAGGTGCTTCACTTTGCTGGAGCGCATCGATTGTTCAAAGGCCAGTTGCGCTTCAAGTTGGCTTGCGCGATATTCTTGATCTACCGCGAGGTAGGCAAAGGGGATCGAACGCGCGTATCCGCCCAAAAGAACCACCGTTTTGAGTGGTGCATCGACGCCTTCTGCTGCGGCATCAGTGATCATATTGATCGTTTCACCGCTGACATCGAGGTATGCGCTACGCATACGTTTGACGTTGATATCGCGCATCGTCTCGTAGTCTTCTTGGTTGTCTTCGTATTCGAAGCTCGACCATTCCTCGATGGCTGCGGCTTGGTTGTCGTAGGCTCGTTGCCGCAGGTCTTGGATTTGAGCGATGCGCGCAGCGGTTTGCTGGAGCTTCGAGTTTTTCAATCGCTGGATATCTTGCAGGGTCGCGCGAATTTCTTGGTTCACGCTGCGTCGTCGATCGTTCCATTCGTAGAGATTTTGCTCAAAGGCTTTGGCGTTTTCGATCGTAATGTCGATACGTTCCGCTGCCGCGCGGTATTCCTCGGTGACCGTGACAATCTTGGCAGCCGCCGATTGCACATCAAGGATAGATTTGCCAGCATCCGAGGCAGCCAAGTGGCTTGGGGGCATGGTTTCAGCCACAAAGTCTTTGACTGACATACCCGTACCGCAGCTGCCATACGCGGTAAGCATATCACAGCCTTGTTCTACGCCTACGTCTTGACTTTCGCATCCTACAGGCACACCGCAAAGGGCGATGAGCTCAGCGCGCAGAGCGTCGGCTTGGGTAAGAATACGGTCTTTGAGCACGGTTTCGTCGAGCTCATTTTGGTGTGCATCTGCGATCACGCGATCGACGGTGCTTTGCGCATCACGAATCGCTTGGCGCGCCAAGGTTTCCTTGTCTCCAAGCAGCGTTTGCGCATTCTGGCTCGGATCCACCGAGCGCGAAACGACGACTTCGGCATCACGATAAAACAACAAATCTGTATAGGACTTGCTAAGTTTTTCCATGCTTGAAGACAAGTTCGAAAATCCACTGCCGAACTGTGCATTCGCGATGCTGCTACCGGCGCTCGAATTGAGCTGCGACAGCACGCCAGCGCTCAGGTAAAGTTCCAGCATGCGGCGTTGGATGGTGGCGGTAGCGTTTGCGCGCTTGATGTCGTTTTGGTGCAGATCGTTCCAGCGTTGCGCGGCCAAAACCAGTGCATCCATGGTGCCTTGCCAGCTTTGCGTGAGTTCCAGTAGGAGCGCACGTCGCGCGGCTTGTGCGGAGGCTTCGGCGGGCACACGCGCGAGCACTTCCAAGTCGGCGGGGCCGTATTGTCGACGCATGGCGGTGTAGTGCGCCTCAAGGACATCACGTTCCCATTTGAGCATCATATCGTCGTTATAACGGCGCAGTTCTGATGCGAGGAACAACGGCGCGATCGCAGTTCTCAGCCATTCTAGGCGGGTTTGGGTATCGCGTTGGTAGGCGGAGAGCTCCATGCCGAGGTAGGATTCACGGGAGAGCTGTTGGTAGAGCTCTAGGAGGATGGCGACGTCGGAGGCCGCGGCAGCTGCATCGCTTGCGTCTTCGAAATCGTAGCGTTGGTAGGCTCCTGCAACGAGCTGCGTCATACACAGAACCTCGTCGGTAGGGATGCAATAACCGTCTTGTGCGGCGCAGCGCGAGAGAAACTCAGCGAACGAGAGTCCGCCGGGGTTCTCTTGTTGCGGATCCATAAAGGCGACGATCATACTCGAGGTCGTACTACCCCGAAGGGCGATGTGCGCGCCCTCTTCTACACAGGCTGCGACTTCATCGCTGCGGCCATACGGCAGGTCGTTTAGCGAAGTAAGTCCGTCGCATGGAAAGTCTGCTTCGTCCGTCGTTCCGATTTGTGCAATGATGCTCGACCATAATTCTTGGCTGCATGCGTCCGCGTCTGCTGCGGGCGGGATGGCGGGCGATGGGTGGCTTCCCTCGCCTTGTTTGGGGTTGTTTGCTTCGGCGGACAATCGGCCTGTGCGGGTTGCTTCGAGTCTGCCGTACAATCGCACGGGCGCCATGCTTGTCACGCCATCTGCAGAGCGCTCGGCGTAGAGGCCTTCCCAGCGGTCTGCGATGGCACCGTAGACGGTGTTGTCCTCGATATGGGTGATTTCGATGCGCAGAGTACGCACGAGGTTTTCGCGCTGCCCAAAGAGCATATCGGGCAGAAGTTCAAAGGGGTGCGCAAATCGCGCGACCCATACGCGGGCGTTGCTGTCGTATTCTAGGGGACGAGAAACCCAGGATGTGGCCGTACGCGCTGCACTAAACTCGGGTGAGAAGAGATCGGCGCCACTGGTAGGCAGGATCAGCTCTCGCGTCTCCGCGCTTTCGAGGGTGGCGTCAGATGGGGTTAATCGCAGGCCAAACTGGATGGGCAACCCGCCGGTACCGAAGGTCTCCATGATCACGTCCCCTTGGTAGAGGCCGCTTTCGCGCACTTTGGGGCGCAAGGTCAGGTTGAACGCACCGACACTTGTGATGACGTAGGCATATTGCAGACTTTCACTCGCGCTCAGGCCCGACTGGCTTGCTGCGCCGGTGGGAATTACCAGCTCAAAGGTATCCGTACCTTCTGCGGTATAGACGTTCTCATCGTAGTCATAGCCGTCAAGTTCGATGCGGTAGAGGATGCGGCCTTCGGGGACAGGCGTGTCTGTGGCCAAGGTCAGCGTCACAGCTTGCTCGCCGTCTTCGATATCGACCACGGCGGGCAGGGCTTGTGCGATCCCGATATGCCCTTGTGCACTTGATGTTTGGCTGATCAGCTCATCATCCAAGAAGACGGTATCGTTGGTGCTCGTACGCTCGCGTCGTTCTTGCGCCGCCAACGCATCGACACATCGGCTGCGTTCGCTGCATTGACCGCCGTCTGCGCAGTCTTCATCGGACGCACATTCTTGCACGCAGGTATTCTGAAAACAGAACCTGTCTGCGGCGCAATCGCTATCGATACGGCAGCCGCGCGTGGACGCGAGCGCGATCGGTTCTACCGATACACGCGGCGTGGTATCGGCGCGGGTGTGGGTGAGATCCGGGTCGTTGCAGGCAGCGAGGAGGCAAACTCCGGCGCTGAGCATGATCCACGTGAAATACCGCTTTATTTTGCTGGGATATAGAACCATTGTTCCTCTCCGGCACGTGTTTATTTTAAAATGCATTTAATAAGTATAGATGTGCTCAGAGATCCCATCTTCACCGCGCGCTGCTGGCTCTGGACAAACGTCAGCATTGTCGTTGCAACCTGGCACACCGCCTTCACCGCCCTTCGCGGGGCTATTCAGCGAAATATATTGGGCAACGTTTTGTTTCATATGTGCGGGCATTGAAGGAGCACAGGCTCTCCCCTCTGATTCATCACAGGTGTCTGTGTACTTGATAGCAATTCCGATGCTGTCTCCGGCATAACCACCTGCTCCAGCACCAGCGCCGCCGCCGTTGCCGCCATCACCACCGCGACCATACGCATAGGCAGGGTTGCTGGTCGGAAGGCCCTCAACATTCTTGCCCTCTCTTCCATTCTGACCGTTCTGTCCTCCCTCACCGATTCCACCGTTACCTGCGGCACCAAGGGTGATCGAGAATGCTTGTTGTCGTACTGTCAGCGGATGCGTTTCAATGCGTGTAGGTGCATTGGGGTCCGAGAACATCACGAGTCCAAATACGCTCCCACCAAAACCACCTGCATATCCGACGTCCGTGCCACCGCATCCGCCAGCACCACCACCACCACCGCGAAATTGCACGCCGTTGGCGTTACGACAATCCCAGCTATCGTCATTCGATTTATTGCACCCAGCGCCACCGCCGCCGCCTCGTCCGTTCGTGCCTTCTGTAGCGGCGGTTTCGCCTAACGAGCTACGGCCGATTTTATCCTCGGCAATTACACGCGAGACTGTATTATAGCTTGAGTTTGCACCTTGTTCTCCATCCTCACCGTTTTTCGGCATAATCTGAATATAGGTGTTTTTGCTGCCGCAGGGTTGTTTCTCATCGCTTTTATTACAGTAGAAAAAACCAGCATTCTCGTCGCTTGTACTGAATCTCACATTGTTCGCCATCTGAATATATTGCCAATCTCCTGGGCTATTGTACCGCCACGCCCCAGAGTTTCCCCCATTGACTTCGCTATCCTCGGCATCACCACAAACGTGGTTTTGCCCCCCAAAATTGTCCGCCTCCCCGTCTGCTCGTGTCTTGTAACTTAGCCGCCCATCATTTCCCTCGGCACAATTCAAGTCGATGGTGCAGCCCAGCGACGCCTCCTTGAAATCGTCCATCACGGCCAATTTATTTTGGGGCGTGAATTCATTTCCGTCATTCGCTCGCGGGATATTGATGTTTGCATAAGTGAAGGACAGCAACGCACAGCCTCCAGTGGCAGGGCATCGAATCCCTACAAGTGATGGCGCGTGCCAGATCTTGCGCTCTTCCGACCTGCTAGGCGTAGAGGTTCTATTGTCGATTTTCAGTTCAATGCGATTGAGCGACAGACTCATTTTCGACGTTTCTTTCTCGGGTTCTATCACTGCGAAATATTCACCAAATTCACCATCAGTGGTCGCGGGTGTAACACGCGTAATAATGCTTCGGCCGTTCTCAGAAGATGTCCAAACAGGTTTGCAGGTCTCATAGGTGCAATCGTCATACGAGACAGTATAGCCTCCATAGATTCGCACCTTCGCGTGCTCACCATCGACCCAATTGTTCTCTGCGTCGTAATAAGGCGTTGCATTATTTGTGGCGTCGGAAAACACCGGTATTTTTAACGATTCGTCACTAGTAAATTCTCCTTGCGCAACAATGATGTCTTTACACCCATCCTCAGCACATGCTTTCACAAGCGCTTGATCTATCGAAGAGAAAGGTTTTTCAGAGCTGCCGTCCGGTGCTGGAATACTTATCGGGGCAACAAAGACCATATTCGATAGATTGCCGTCGATTCCGTCGCAGTTCGAGTCGATGCCATCACCGATTTCATCGTCCGAACTGACCGTGGTTGAAGTGCAAACGCTTGTGGCCTCTTGGATCGGATTTCCGTAGACATCAAGAATCTGATCACCGTTGCTATCTAGCGTATCGACACAATCACCACAGCGCCATTCACCGGCCGCACAAACACCGACCGCCCCAGGAACCGTACAACTGCCCATCGCTGCAACGTTCTCATCAATTAAACCGTTGCAGTTATCGTCCTTGCAGTTACAAAGCTCATCCGCATTCTTCTGATCGGCGATAGATAGAACGTTGGATTGGCAAATCCGTTGGATAGAAGTGTCACCTTGCTCGTCCGCGACCTCCCCACAAATTTTCGTTCCCTCGGCGCAGACGCCTTCTAGCTCCGTAATTAGGCAAGGTTTACCGACCTCAGGATCGTTGATGTTATCGTCGACCTCGCCATTGCAGTCGTTGTCTTTGCCATCGCATAGTTCCGGCGCGCCAGGATAAACGGTGTTGTCGTCATCATCGCAGTCACCACCCTTTTGCGACCATCCAAGCTCGGGTTCCTTTTCTGGGCAGCGATATTTTTTGGTTGCTGTGTCCCCATATCCATCGCCATCGGCATCCTCATACCAGCGATGCTCGTCGCTCAAAAAAGTCTCGCAACCGGGTTCGCTATCACAATCGTCATAACGGTCTGCGCAACGCGCTTTGCAGGCGTATTCAGGTTCTGCGGCTGCATCCTTTACGATGTTGTCGCAACTCCAACGTCCGTTTTCGAGAGCACCTTTGAGCGATCCACAGCTATCCCCACACCCACCACAATGCGCATCGGAGCCCAATTGCTCGGTCTCATCATCTATGAGGTTGCAGTTCATATCCAAGGCCGCGCCGCAATAGGTCGGAAAAGCGTGACGGGGATTATTGGCGTCATAAAAGCGATCCGCATCCGCATCGTCGCAGTCCACGCCCGTATACGGATCATCGAGCGGGCCGCAGCGACCCACACCGCGTCCATCGCCGTCTTGATCAAGACAACGCCCACAGGTGTTTTCAATGGGCATGCAGTAGGTTTGTGTGTCATCCGCATCAAGATGCGTGCACGCAAAGCCTACCGGACACTCGCTCGCGTCTGTACAAGGGTCCACACAGGAACCCGCGGGACGCTGCGCGTGGGGAGATTCCAGCATGCAGCGCGCATCCTCAGAACAGTCATCGTCTTGGGTACACGCTTCGCAAAAGCTGTCGCTATGCGCTGCTGCGTAGTCAAAGGGCGGACGGCAAATCGAGGCGTATGCCACACCGCGCGCCATGGCGACTTCGTCGAGCGGCGTTGCGCCTTGCACGGCAAGGTCATACGGGTTCAGACCAGCATAAATTAGCTGACAGGTATACGGTGCACTGTCGCCGCGGCTGTTCGATGCCACCAAGTTGTCGCACACGCGCGGATCGTTTGTGCAGGTATCCGTACAAACGCCCTCACCTTGGGCGATCAAATCGGGCGCAAGTTCATGCAACGACACCTTGGTGCGGCCATCAAGGTCAGGACGGCTCAGATACACCTCGGTGATGCAGTTTCCGCTAAAGACGGCGCAATCGCCATCTTGCTTACACGTGCGATAATGCGCCTCGCCAATGACGGGTTTTTCTACCGCATCGACCGGTGGTGCATCATCATCGTCCGGATTAGTAGGGTTATTAGGGTCATCCGGTTCTTTCGGCTCGTCGGGGGGATCAACCGGGGGCGTTGGATCATCGGGACCTGGCGCCTTCGAAGGCTCCACACATCGACCGGTATCGCACACCAAACCAGTGTTGCACTCCCAAGTATATTGGCAGCGTTGCGTGGCGAGGGTGTCGGAGGGTCCTGCGTCGTCGGCTGAGCACGCGGCCAAGCCAATCCCCCACCATGCCCAAACCAAGACCCCCAAAATACGAAACACGTTTTGAAACACGCGTGTTAAGCTCCCCATGCCACTCTCTCCTGACTGATCCATTGCCGCTGCGGCGCTATCCACCCCACGGGGGGAAGCGTACGGTTGACGTCGTTAATTCCGCAGCTGTAAAATATCAGAGCACGCGAGGAATATTCGTCGCAATATCCGCCAATTCGTTGCCATTTTACGCCAAGATGCGTAGCCTAGCCTCGGGTGGATCAATCAATACTTGGAATGCGACCTCATGGATTTTGCGGATAGATTTCCCGTAGCCCCGATATTAACGTGGACAAAGGGTCAAGGGATAGACGCTGAGAACTGTTTATTTTTGGGTGGCCCTGCCACCGAGTATGTGTCTCACGCCGCGCTACATCGGCTTTTTTTGGTACTGGTGGAGCAGGGGTTTGATGAAACGTGCGGTTTAGAGATCGGCGCGAGCTGCGGTTTGGATAGCCTAGGGCTCTTTGGACAGATCGGTCAGCACTGCTCTACGCTTTTAGAGGCGGCGGAACTGTATATGCAGTATCGCGATATGTTGACCACGCCTCAGACCTTTGTCGACATGGATCCATCACTCGATCACTTTACGATTTTTGTCTCTACGCCGATGGAGCCACAGTGGAATCAGAGTCTCAACTTTCGTCTTGTCTTCGCGTACGCGCAAACTGTGAATATTTTTAAGGAAATGTTTGAGGACGCAAACCTCCGGGCGCAAGCCATCGGTTTTCCTTCCCCTGACGATACCTATGAGGAGACGTATCAGCGCTATTTTGGTGCGGACGTTTCTTTTGGGACGGAACAGAGTTACATTCAGTTTCCCCGCGAACTCCTCAGTCGACCCATCCCGCGTGCGGTCTCTTCTACCCGTCCATTTCTAGAAGAGATGGCCCGCATGCAGATGCAGCAAAAGAAAGAACTCACCCTACTTTCGCGTACAGATTTTCTTGTGGAGCTACGCAAAGAGCTCCGCGAAGCAATTTTAACCGGCGACACGAGCACCGACGCCGATGCCATCGCGCATCGCCTACACATCAGTACACGCACTCTTCAGCGTCGGCTTCAAGACCATGCCCTCAGCTTTCGAGAGATCTCCGAACACGTGCAACGCGACATCGCGTACCACCTCCTCACCAATCCCTCTCTCTCCATTCAACAAGTTGCGTATAAACTCGGCTACACCCAAGCCAGCAGCTTCTCACGCGCCTTCAAACGTTGGACCGGGTTGTCGCCAAGTGAGGTAAGGGTGGGGTGAGAGGGGCGGGGGGGCGAAGGATCGAGTGTTGATCCGATAAAGCGCTACAACGCAATCGAACGATCTTTGTGTCGTCCATCCACAGATTCACCTCATTGCGTTAGGCTTCGCATTTTCACGCTAATCCACCGGTACACAGTCTTTATTCATCGCGGTTTTTACTACGTCGCCACCGCCCGTGCATTCCAAACGAATCGTTTCGCCTTTGCGCACGTTTGCTGCGTAATCTTCATAACCCTTTTTCAATGAAAAGTGTGGCTCGGAGAACTGGTTCCGATGGTTCTTGAAGGTAAAATACACTCCTCCGAACATATCTGTGTTGATATCGGTCACGATCCCCGTCACAATAAAACGCTTTCCTTTAAATTGTCGATCTGCCGCAACGGTATTTTCCTCATAGGCGGCGGCAATTTCAGAGGCTTTGTACTCTGGCAACGGTTCTTTGGGTTTCGATGACTGCGATTCTGAGGCTTTGTGTTGTCGCGTCGCTTCCGGCGGCGTCGCCGTGGAAACATCATCCTCGTCATTGATAGCGAATACCGCAATCAGCGAGATTGTCATCCAACCGAATCCCAAGACACGCGAGAGCGTCGAATGACCTTTACGCAGGAGAAACCATGCGAAAATCAATGGGAGAAAGAAAATTCCAATACCGAGCAAAATACCAACTTTACGCTGTGGTACGGTAGCGAAAACTTCAGCTGCTGTCATGACTATGACTCCATGTCGTCCAAATACGTTCGAAGACGTAATGAGTAAATGTCAGAATGAAAAGGTTTCTGACGATAGCATTAGGAGTCTAGCACTTAGCGCAGACAGTATCTGACCACTTCAGAGCGTCTCGAATAAATACTAAATTTCCATCGCAAAACTGAGCGCAAAAGCCACCGTTGCTTTTGTGCCACGAGCATGCGCGCACATACGATGGCTCGCGTGCTTGTCACGCGTATCTGGCGTGTCCCACACCCCCCTCACAAATCCCCATACCTTTCCACTGCAAAGGTATCGCATTGTGTGGGGTCTCCACTTTCGAAGCCGCGTCGGAACCATCGGATACGTTGTTCACTGCTGCCGTGGGTGAATTTGGCTTCGTCGCGGTGGCCGAGCGCGTCATCACCGATCGCGTGGGCTGCGCGGGTAGCGTCTTGGAGGTCTTTGTCGGAGATGGAGAGGTCTGCTTGGGCGTGGTGACCCCACACACCGGCAAAGCAATCGGCTTGGAGTTCTACACGAACGGAGGCTTGGTTCTTGGTTTCGCCGCGCACGCTCAATCGGAGAGACCCGATGAGGTTTTGTACATGGTGGCCGATTTCGTGGGCAATCACGTAGGCTTGTGCAAAATCGCCCGGCGCGCGTAGCTGTTGTGCGAGCGTGTCATAGAAGCCCGGATCGATGTAGAGGCGGTCGTCTGCAGAACAGTAGAAAGGGCCGACCGCGGAGGTCGCACTACCGCAACCTGCGGTGGTGACGTTGCCGGTGAAAACAACCAAGGTAGGGAGTTTGTAGCTGCGCGGCGTTTTGCCGTAATCGGGTAGATTGCCGGCGCGGAAGTGTGCCTGCCAGACATCCTCTGTCGAGGCGAGGATGGCGCGCGAGAAATCGCAGGCGTCGGCGTTTTTCTGCGACGCATCGCAGACTTTACCTTCGCCTTGTGTACTTACTTCTCCACCAAGAAGCGATTGCTTCACGGTATTGGGCGAGAAGAGATAGAGCGCACCGAGCACGAGTCCGCCGAAAATCAGCCCTTTGATACCGAAACGGCTGACCACGGCACCAAGGAGCTGCACGCCCATGCCGCCGCCACCTCCGCCGGTAAAACCGCCCTTGCCTGAGCCGCGATCTTCGAAATTGTCGGAGCGTCGTTTGCCGCGGAGATCCATAAGTCCACCTCTACTGAAGGTCGATGATTACGATTATCTTCGTTGAGCAGATTAAGCGGATATTATGATTTTCTTCAACGTTTCAAACGCTGTGCGGATTCGATCGCTTTCGAGGGCGGAAGAGAAGCAGAAGGCAGAGGATTGAAGTAAAAAACAGCGATGAGTTGGATGTGGTCGAGGTGGTGAAGCAGCCAGCGGGTGGCGCTTTATAGCCGTCGTTGTGAACGATGACTGCGCTACGGTTTCGACACTTTTTGGGTTGGCTTTCCGCCTCAAAATCTGTGCCTTCGAGGGGCGGCAGATCGTCCGCGTTAATGGTATGCTCTACGGTAGCGATGGGCGCGTCGTTACCGATCGCGTAGGTATGGATGGTAAGCTTTAGCGGTGCTTCGTCGCCGTGGTCGAGCTTTATGATGGTGTTGATCTGTTTGGTGTCGCTCCAAAGAAGATCGCGGATAGCGCCCTTCTCGTCTTCGATGACGTGATAGAACTGTGTATTTGGGTCGTCACCTTGTTGCCGCACTGTCAGCGCGATCGTGGGAATGCGGTAGTAGCGTGTGGACCAACGAAAGGTTTGGCAGCCACAGCTTGAGGGACAAGGTTCTTTTTCTACACATTTTCGATCGTAGGCGGGCGTATCGACGTATTCTGCTTGGGAATTGGCGATGGCGAGGGATTGATCTGCGTTCACGCGGTGGGTTTCATCGCCGGTGAAGAAGGAGCCTTGTTCGTGATATGCCTCGTCAGGCCGTTCCTCGTCGGTGGGCCGGCTCGCGAACAGCACGCGATAGTGGTGATTGGGCTGGAGGTCTTGATTGGGCGTCCACGTTACCAGCGCGGCTTGTTCGTAGGTCTCGCCATAAGGATTGGATTTGTAACCGTAGGGAATGAGGTTGAAGCGTCCGTCGACCGGTTCATCGTCTTCGTTGAGGACACGCATATCGAAAGCGGGGTCTTGCGATGTTTCGTTGGTGCCATAGCGGCCGATCGCTGCCCAACTTCCTTGAAGCGGGACGTCCTGAAGCGGATCGTATGTGTGCGGCCAAAATCCTATGGGCACATAAACGGGACTACACGCGTCTGCGGTTGGCGGTTTCAGCATCACCCCAACCAACGCAATGCACGCGAGCAACGCCCAAAGGATAGATTTACGCATGATATACTCCAAGTTCAGTTCTTGCATTGCTTTGCAGCGTAGACGCGATCGGAATTCGAAGCCAGACGAAGGCGAAGCAATAGACAGAAAGTGAATAGAATCCATGCGATCCCCATCGGATGGGATGTAGCACTGGCGCAGCCTTGCGACGGCGCTTTGTACCCATCGGTATGGACGGTGGTCACGCTTCGGTTGCGGCACTTTTTGGGTGCTTTTTCTGCGATAAACTCTGTGCTTTCGAGCGGTGGAAGGTCTTCTTCTGTGAGGGTATATTCGGTGCGCACAACCGGTTGGTCGTGACCGAGAGCATAGGTGAGAAAGGTGAGCGTGATGGGCGCTTCATCACCGTGCTCAAGCTCAAAGGTGGTGTTGATTTTTGCGTCGTCGCTCCACAAGACCTTTCGAGCCTTCCCGCGTGCGTCTTCGATCACGTGATAGAACTGCAGATTATTCACTGCTTTAGGCTGGCTGAAGTCGATTTCAATCACCGGAATCCGGAAGTAACGCGTCGACCACTGGTAGGTACGGCACCCACATCCGTCTGTGCATGGACGTCGTTCTTTGCACTCTTGGTCATAGGCCGGTGTGTCAACGTATTCTGCCTGTGATTTCAATAGATTCAATCCCGCATGCGGCGCCCCGCTTTCGAGGGAAGCGACTGCTTTAAAGGCACCTCTTCCCACGTAATAATCCTGCAGAGCGTCGTCACCTGGTCGGGAGATCGTTACGGTATAAGAGGTGTCCAAGGTGAGCGGTTCATCTGGCGTCCATGCCACGAACGCGCGTTGTGTATATCCTCGATCGGGCCCAGTATTTTCGTATCTTTTTCCGAAGGGAAGGAAGGTGGTTCTCCCCTTCACCTCGTTGCCGTTTGCGTCTTTGACAACCGCCACGAAAACGGGTGCTGGAGCATCGAGTTCTGCGCTTTCGCCATAGGTCCCAAAGGTGGCCCAACTTCCATCGAGCGGCACCGTATCTTCTGCGTCGGGCCACCCGTTCGAAAAGCCATACAGCGGCGTCGCGTAGCTGCACGCATATGCACGCGTGTTTTCGGCCCAAAGACCGGCGATTACAAAGCATGCGATAAGGAAAAATTGGATCGTTCTACGCATTACCCATCCGCGCTGAAGTCAGTGTACAGATGGAAGCGTAGCGATCTTCGAAAATGCAAGCCAGAGGGCAGCCTTGGAATTTCAACATCGCTTCGTCGGGCATGTTCTAAGCACTTTAAGAAAATTCTGCGAAAACCCGCGCTCAAGCTCGTCCAATCAAAGACCTGCTCCTGTGTTGTTTGACAAGCATTGACGCCGACAGGTGCGCATCCTTCCCCACAGTAGACAAGGCACAACGGAATGGATAGTTTAACGCCCGATCATCCGCCCCTAGAATACACTACACCCGTAGCCGTACGCCCAACAGTGCCCTATGACACACGCTCTTCGAACCAGCGAGGCCTCCACATCCACATCGCTCAGCGCAGAAGCGCGCATCGATCAATGGAAGAAAAACCTGCTGGACCTCACGCTGCGTAACCGGCTGCTGAACCACAGGCCCTCCGACAAAAGCACGCTGCATCTTGCCACACAAGATGCCCACGCCGTGTACGGTGCCCTGCTCCAAACCACCCGGATTCAACTTGTCCCCACCGACGGCGAAGAAGCCACCTTCGACGGCAAGGTGCTCCCGATCGATCTGAGCGAAAAAGAGTTCAGCAATCGATGCCTGAAACTCTACCGTGCCAACGTCAACGAGCTCCAAGAAAGTGGTCTCTCCACACTCTTTGCAGCCATCGGCTTTCTAGAATGGCGTGAGGCCAACAGCTCCGATACCGCGCGCTATGCACCATTGATCTTAATGCCCGCCACCCTCGAACGCACCCGCGTCGGCGGCCCCTACCACCTCATCGGCACCGATGAAACCTTGCCGAACACAAGCCTCGTCGAAAAACTCAAAAGCGAGTTCGGCATCGACCTCAGCGCCTTCGACCTCCCCCAAGAAGCAGACGACCTCCCCATCTGGTTTACCCAAGTCCAAGACGCCGTCGCAGAAAAAGGCTTTCACGTCCGCCACACCATGGCCGTCGCGCCCTACCGCTTCGGCAAAATCGAAATGTGGATGGACCTGGATAAAAACGCCGACGCCCTGCTTTCGAATCAGATCGTCCGAAGCATCGTGTCCGGCAGCAGCGAGATGCTCCCCTCGCACGACATCCCCGAACCCCAAGAGATGGACACCCTCCCCGCCCAAGATGACCTGTCCGTCTTGGATTCCGACTCGTCCCAACGCGCGGCCGTCCGCGCCGTTATCGACGGCGCCAATATCGTCCTGCAAGGCCCACCCGGCACCGGAAAGTCGCAGACGATCACCAACCTCATCGCCCATGCTCTTGGCCTTGGTAAAACCGTGCTCTTCGTCTCAGAAAAGCGCGCCGCACTCGACGTTGTCCACCGCCGACTCAAAGAAGTAGGGCTCGGCCCGTTCACCCTAAATGCGTACGCCAACAATGCCAATAAAAAAGAGATCATCGACCAGCTTCGCGCCCCCTTAGAATACGATTGGCAACGGCCCAGTGGTTCATGGCAAGCGCACGCGATCAAACTTGGCCAAACCCGCGATACCCTCAACCAGCACAAAACACTTTTCCACAGCAAAGGCCCCTTCGGCGAAACCCTCTACCAGTCGATCGTCCGTCTGATGGAGCTCGAAGAGAACGGCGCTCCCCGCATCCCACTGCGCTTCGATCCCCTCCCCACCACCGAGATCTACGAAGCACAGCACAAAGACATCGATCAGTTCCAACAACGCACCCAACGCATCGGAACGCCGAACGAACACCCCTACCGCTATGTCCTGCGCGACGACTGGACCGTCACATGGCAACGCGATGTCCAAGCGCTTATCGAGCAAACGCGCGCCGCCGGACACACACTGCATGCCCAGCGCAAAGCGATCGAGCGCTACATCAGCCCGAACGGCAAGGCGTCGTCTAAGGTCGGAGCACGAATGGGACGCGCCGTTGTCATGCTGGGCGAATGTCCCACAGTGCCACTAAAACTTCTTCAAGAAAATCGAGATCTCATCGACCAAAAGGTCGAACAAATCACCGCAAAACTCAACGCACTACAAGAGCACAAAGACGACATTTCTCCCACCTTTGCACTCGACCTACTCGAAAGCCCGCAGCTCAAAGAGGACCACGACGCCGTCCAGCGTTGGGCCACAAAACTCGCACTCTTCGCCTTCTTTGCACTTTTCTTTGTGCGACGCCGCCTCCAAGCCTTCTCCCAGCAACGCGCACTTCCAAACAACCGCAGCCTGCAAGCCCCTCTCCAACACGCCCAACAAGCGCGCACACTCCAAGAAGAACTCGCCGACGCAAACGAAGAGATGCAGGCGCTCTTTGGCATCCATTGGCAAGGCGAAGACACCGATTCGATTACGCTACAAAAAACTTGGGAATGGGCTCGAGACTTTCGCCCTGTCCTCAGAGATATCGCCTTCGAAGATCAAGTCCTCGCAGATCGACTCCAAACCCTCGCCACAGACAGCGAAGCACGCGACGATCAAAGCGAAATCGGACGCCTCATCCAACAGCTTAACACCCACTACCAAACCTGGAGCGCACACAAAGAAGCGCTCGAGCAAAAGATGCTACTCTCCCCCGCTTGGCGGAAGCTCAGCACCGACGAACAACTCCAAACGCTGGATACATGGCGCGATCGCCCCGATGACCTTCAACCTTGGTGCGACTGGCTGCAAACAACCAAAAATATTCGGGATTTAGGCTACCAAACCCTCACCGACGCCGTCGAAAAAGGCACGCTTCCTCCCGATCAAATCGCCGCAGCTTGGCACCACGCCCTGCGTGAAAACGCCTGGAGCCAAGCCTGCGCAAACTCCCCCGAACTCCAAGCCTTTCGTGGCGTGGAACACAACGAAGTCATCACCCGATTCCGCGCCCTCGATGAACAAGCGCGCGACGTCGCACGCGAGGAAATCCAAGCACTGATCGCATCGCACCTACCGCGCATGAGCGATCCTGGAGAAATGGATATTCTGCGTAGAGAGTTTCAAAAGAAAACCCGTCACAAACCGTTGCGACAACTCTTTATTGAAGCGCCCAACGTCATCTCGCGCCTCAAACCTTGTATCCTCATGTCCCCCCTCGCCGTTGCACGTTACCTAGACGCAAGCGATCGACTCTTCGATCTCATCGTCTTTGACGAAGCCAGCCAAATCCCACCATGGGACAGCATCGGGGCTATCGCACGCGGCAAACAAGTGGTCATTGTCGGGGACTCCAAGCAACTGCCCCCGACGACCTTCTTCGAGAAGAAAGAGCAAGATATCGGCGTCGAAGACGAACTCATCGACCTCGAATCCATCCTCGACCAAGCCGTGAGCGCAGGCCTCCCAGAAATGACGCTCAACTGGCACTACCGCAGCCGCCACGAAAGCCTCATCGCTTTCTCCAACCAAGCCTACTACTACAACCGCCTACATATCTTCCCCTCGCCGCGTTACAACGACCCACTCTACGGACTCAAATGGGTGTACGTAAAAGACGGCGTCTACGACCGCGGCGGTACCCAAACCAACCGCAAAGAAGCCGAAACCATATGCGATCTCATCATCGAGCGACTGCTGGACCCAGCCACACAAAACCTCTCGATCGGCGTCGTCACACTCTCGATGGCACAACGCACACTGATCATGGACGTGCTCGACGCAAAACGCGCAGAATACCCTGAAATCGAAAGCTTTTTCTCGAATGCGCGTAGAGAGCCACTCTTCGTTCGAAACCTCGAGAACGTGCAGGGAGACGAACGCGATATCATCTTCTTTTCGGTAGGCTACGGCCCAGACGCCGCCGACAAAATGACCATGAACTTCGGTCCTCTAAACAACGCAGGCGGCGGCCGACGCCTCAACGTCGCCATCACGCGTGCCCGTATTCAATGCGTTGTCGTCAGCAGCTTCCGCTACGACAGAATTCCCTCGACCAACGCCAACCCCGCCATCCAAGAATTGCGCGGTTTCTTAGAATACGCCCACCGAGGCCCGCAAGCACTGATCGAACAAGTCACCGCAAGCGAAGCCCTGAACTTTGACTCACCCTTTGAACAACAAGTCTACGACGTGCTCAAGGACGCCGGCTGGACCGTCCACTCCCAAGTTGGCGTCAGCGGCTACCGCCTCGACCTCGCCGTCCTCCATCCGGAGCGTCCCGGCTCCTACATACTCGGCGTGGAATGCGACGGCGCCACCTACCACAGCTCCCAAACCGCCCGTGACCGCGATCGGATTCGTCAAAACGTTTTAGAAGGCCTCGGCTGGACGTTGCACCGCATCTGGTCCACCGATTGGTGGACGCAGCGTGCCGCCACCACCGAACGTCTGCTGGCCGCGGTGAAACAAGCCAAAATCGACGCAGACAACAGCGATCCCCTCGCACATCTCAGCGTCCAACGCCGTACGCCAAGCGATACGACCGACACCTCATCAAACGGTGACGCCCAACAAAACGATTACGATGAGTACCAGGATTACATCGAGGACACCCTCCCCAACCGCATTCTCGACCCAAGCACGCTCGACGAGCCCACATGGCCCGAAAACAGCAGTCCATGGAAACCGCTTCCCGAACTATCCGGCGGCCCCAAAGAACAATTTTACGAATCCACAACAACCCATGTACTCAACCGTCAAGTGCGTCAAATCCTTGAGGAATATTCACCGCTTAATTTCGATAACCTCGCGCGTCATATCGCCCAAGCTTGGGGATACAGAAGCCTTGGCAAGCGCATCCGTGAACGCATAAAAATGTGCATCAGGGCGATCGGTGGGGGCGTCCGTAGCGACGGCTCCACTTGGCTCTCAAAATCGGATTACGAGCCGTACGATCACTTCCGCTACGTCGAGGAGCACCCTAGGGAGCTAGAGGACGTTCCGACCAAAGAGCTCGCCTCAGCCATGCGCTGGGTAATTCGACGTGGATTCACCATGACACGCGAAGACCTTTTCCGCCAAACCGCCTCGATCTTTGGATCCACCAGCCTCACACAAAAAGTGTACCGGCTGCTCGAGCCCGCCCTCGACGAACTTCTGCACGTATCCCAAGAGATCAGCGTCGACGACGACGAAGTACAATGGCGGGGTGACTAAGCGCAGATATCACGGCGCACCGCCGCCCAACATCGCTTTCATTTGCGCGTGGATGAGCTGGATGGCTTTGAGCGGGCGGACCATCACTTTGAATTCGGTGATTTGGTTTTGGTCGTTCCATGAGATGATATCAACCCCGTTGACTTCGACGTCGTCGATGGTGGTTTTAAACTCGAGCATGGCATCGTTTGGGCCGATGATGGTCCGTACGTATTGGAACGTATCGTTCCCGAAAACTTGCACGGCAGCGGCGAGGTACATCGTGGTGATTTGCTTCCCTTTTTGGGGTGTATGCACAATCGGCGAAAGGAAAACCACATCATCAGCCAAGAGCTTTTCGAGGGCGGAAGCGTCCCGGTTGGCGACAACCTCATGCCATTTCGAAATCGCGTGTGTTTTATCTAAGGTTTGCATGGGTGTCCGTCGGCGCGAGAAAAGAAGTGTGCTCGTTCACCTCCCTCCTACATCGAAATCGATCCTTCGCGGAAGTTACTTGGTGCGAGGTGGACGTTGATGCAAACGGGTTTGCCGGCTTTGGCGTGCGCTTTGGCTTGTTTCAGCGCATCATCGACTTGGTCGAGTTTTGTGACGAGAATTCCGACGCCTCCGTAGCCTTCGGCGACTTTATGGTAGTCGGTGAAGAGGAGTGTTGTGGCGGCGTCGGAGCCCAAGATGGTGACTTGATCGCGGGCGATTTGCCCCCACGAGGCGTCGGTGCCGATAACGAGGATGGGCGCAACGCCGACGCGCAGCGCGGTATCTACCTCGGCGAGACTATAGGCGGAGGAACCATCGCCGTAGATGAGCCAGGTTTCCGATTCTGGGCGTGCAACCGCTGCGCCAACCGCAAAGCCTCCGCCCACGCCGAGCGTGCCAAAGACGCCGGGGTCGAGCCATGAGAGTGGGCCACGTGGGCGGAGCGTGTAGGCTGCGGTTCCTACAAAGTCGCCGCCATCGACGACCAAGGTTGCGTCATCGTCCATGGCTTCTTCCATTTTCAGGAAGAACGCGATGGGGTTGACGCCTTTTTCGCCTTCGGTGCTTCCTTGCTGTTTGATATCTTCATCGCGTGCGTTTTCGCGTTTGCGCAGGGTTTCAAACCAAGGTTTCCAACTGTTTTGGTTGGTGGGTGGTTGTTGTGCGAGTTCTTCGAGCACGTCGCCTGGGTGGGCGAGGATGGGGATATCTGGCATGCGGTTTTTGGTTAGGTCGCGCATGCTGAGGTTTGCGGCGATAAGGGTCGCTTTACTTGAAATCGAGCGACCGTAGGTGAGCCGGAAGTCGAAGGGAAAGCCCATGACCAGCACCAGATCTGCTTCTTTGAGTGCTGCGGTACGTTTGTGTCGGAATTGGATATCGCTGAAGCGTCCAAGGAGGCCGCGTCCCATGCCGCCGAGCCATACGGGAATGCCGAGGGCACGAACGGCATCTGCGATGCGTTCAGCTTCTTGGGGTCCGCGGTTGACCATGGTTTGCGATCCGAGGACGAGCACGGGGCGTTCAGCTTTTTGGATGGCGGCACGTGCACGTTCGATCTGCGTTTTATGGCTGACGCTTTGGACGATATTTCGAAGGCGGGGGCGTGGCAGATTAACGGACAGATCCGGTTGGTGAAATTGTCGTGCGAGGTGCGCATCCAGGTACATTTTCAGCGCGTTTTCGGCGAGGCCTTGGGGGTTATCGAGGCCGCTTTCGTCCATGTACATGTCGTGGACGAGGTGTTCTGGGTAGAGGACATCGATGGGCACTTCAATGAATACGGGGCCAGGAACGCCTTCTTTGGCGATACGTATGGCTTTATCGACGGTGGCGCCAAGGGAGCGCACGGTTCTAACGGAGGTGCACCATTTGGTGAGTGGGCGCATGAGCTCCATTTGGTCGATATCTTGGAGCGAGCCGCGTCCCATGAGGATGGTGGGGGTTGCGCCGCCGAAGATCAATATCGGTGATTGCGCCATTTGGGCGTTTTTCACTGCGGTGATGGTGTTTGTAACGCCTGGGCCTGCGGTGACGGCTGCAACCCCGATGCCGCCTGTGACGCGCGAAATGGCGTCTGCGCCGAAGACTGCGCTTGCTTCGTCGCGCACGTCGACCACTTGCATGCCGCGCTCTTTGATCGCGACGTTGATCGGAGAGATGTGGCCTCCACAGAGCGTAAAGAGGTGTTGTACGCCGTGGGCTTGGAGTCGTTCTGCGATGATACGTCCGCCGTGTTGCTCGGTCATGGATTCTCCTCAGGTTGAAAGGGGTCTACAGGCTGTATACTTTGGGCACTATATCAGCATCGGTGCGGTTCGGTCTATGGTCGGAAGGCGTTGACGAAAGAATTACGTCGATTGGCAAACTTTATGCATATTCCGGCGTTTCGGTTGTTGTTGCAGGCACGCTGCGATTTTGGCGCTCCGCAAATTTCCCCACGCTGTTTTGGGCTGTGGTTTAGGGGATTTGCGTCCAGTCGATCTTATCAAAATTTGGCGCATCGACTTTGCGTTGCGGCCGCAATGCTTTCGAAACTGGATCCGCGAGCTCTTCCTCGACTTCGCACCAGCTCATGGCGTGGTTGGTGGTCCCGGTGCTTACGCCGTACGCGGACATTTCGATGGATTCTTTCTGGAAGAATTCATGGAGGTGGATTTGATGGTGTTTTGCGGTGCCCGCAGCATCGGGGCCGAAGAAGTCCCACATGAGGCGTATTTTCATGGCGTATCCGGTGGTGATGGGTAAAAACGACGTCGGAACGCGCTACGGAGCAGGGGCTCTTTGGACGCGTTCCGAGACAAGATAAGTCGGATTTTTAGAAGTGCATCTGCCTAAAATCTAACGCAGTTCAGCGGAAGATTTGCCCAAGAGGCGTCGCGCGATGATCAGCAGCTGAATTTGCTGTGTACCTTCGAAGATATCGAGGATTTTGGAATCGCGCGCCCATTTTTCTAGCAGGTGCGTTTCGGTATAGCCGAGGGCCGATGCAAGTTCGACGCATTTGAGGGTAACGTCGTTTCCGACGCGCCCTGCTTTGGCTTTGGCCATGGAGGCTTCGACGGAGTTGGGTTTGCCGTTGTCGCTCATCCATGCTGCGCGCATGGTGAGGAGGCGGGCAGCTTCGTACTCTGCCCACATGAGATCGAGTTCTGCACGGGCGGCGCTTTGGGTCATGCGCACGGCATGGGGGTCGTGTCTTTCGATGGCGTGATCGAGCAGCTCTTCGGTGAGGTCCAGTGCCGCGCGCGCGATGCCGACGGCCATGGCTGCGACCAAGGGACGTGTATTATCGAAGGTTTGCATCACGCCCGCGAAGGAGCGCTGCACGTCGATTTCGGGCGAACCGAGGATATTTTCGAAGGGGATACGGCAATCGACAAGCGAGAAGGTTGCGGTATCGGAAGCACGGATGCCCAATTTGTGGTCGAGCCGTTCAAGGGTGAGTCCTGGCGCGTCTTTGGGGACGAGGAAGGACTTGATGGCGGCGCGTCCGAGCGAGGGATCGAGAGAGGCCCATACGACGACAGAATCACAGCGATCGCCGGCTGTGACGAAGATTTTTTCGCCGTTCAGCACCCACTCATCACCGTCGCGTTTGGCGGTGGTACGGATGGCTGCGGAGTCTGAACCTGCGTTCGGTTCGGTGATGGCCATGGCGGCCCAAGTGCCTTTGTAGCGGGCTTTTTGTTCGTCGTTGGCGACGGCGGCGATGGCGGCATTGCCGAGACCTTGGCGCGGGATACTCAGCGCGAGGCCGACGTCACCCCAGCACAGTTCCATAAAGGAGAGTGCGGTGGCCATATTGGAGCCGTTTTGGTTGCCGCTTTTCTTTTTGGTTTGTCGGCTCGCGCCGCTGACGCCTCCGCCGACGCTCGACTCACCACTTTCGCCCATGCCTTCTAGGAGGGAGGCGAGCACTTCGAGCTCGTGGGGCGCTTGGTGTTCTGCGCGATCGTATTTGCGTGAGATGGGACGGAAGATGCTGACGGCTACATCGTGTGCTTGCTCGATGAGTGGCCGGAATTTTCTGGGTGTTTCTAGGTAGATCATTGCATGTTCCTCAGATGTAGAGCCCGCCTTCTAGGATGCCTGCGCCGCGAAGGTTGCGGTACCAGAGCTCCATGAGGTGATCTTTGACGAAGCCGTGACCGCCCAGGATTTGCACGCCGTTGGTACCGACGAACATTCCTTTATTGGTGGCGAGGGTGCGCGCGGTAGAGACGGCACGTCCGGTGTGGACGTCGTGCTCTAGGCGTGCTGCGGCGCGGAGCATGGTCATGCGGATGGCCGCGCTTTCGATGGCCATGTCCGCAATGAGGAATGCGACCGCTTGGCGGTGGGAAATGGGCTCACCAAAGGCGTGCCGCTCATTGGCGTAGGTACGTACGTATTCCGAAACGGTATTCGACACACCGGACGAAACCGCACACCAAGCAGTGCGCGTGCGATCGAGCACGTCGTTGTAGCGCGCATGGCTGACATCACCGCCGATCAGCGCGTCGTCTCCGACCATCACTGCGGTGAGTTCAAGATCGCGTACTTCGGCGCTACGCAAGCCCATGGCAGGTTCGTCAATGAGAGCGACGCCCTCTTGATCTGCGGGGACAATAAAGAGTGCCGGCCCATCGGGCGCACGCGCTGCCACCACAAAGAAGGAAGCGTCCTCGGCACGTGCGACCAAGGTTTTGCGTCCATGCAGTACCCAACCGCTCGGCACACGTTCTGCGCGCGTCGAGAGTTTGCGTGGATCAAAGAGTGCGGTGCGCTCCATAATCGCCAGCGAGGCCACGGTCGGGTTGTCGCCGACGAATCCTTGCAGGTACTGATCGCACTGGGCGTCGGTGCCGTGGTCGAGCAACAGGAGTGCAACGCTTAGCGGCGCGAGCAGTCCCCATGCCATCCCCGCGTCGCCAGCGGCGAGTGCTTCAAGGACGAGGGCGACGCTCACGGGCGAGCGTTCTTCGGCAAAGCCGCCGTATGCTTCGGGCAGGAGCATCTCTGCCATACCCAGCGAGTTCCACGCATCGATGACGCTCTGTGGCAACGCGCTTTCGTCATCTGCGACGCGCGCTTGTTCGAGCAGGTGCTCGCGTGCAAAACGTTGCACGGTCTCCTGCATCATCACCTGTTCGTCGGTGGGCTCGAGATCAAAGAGCGAAGGTTTGGTTGGACGCGCAACCGCATCGCGCGTTTTGGCACTGGCGCCACTGGACTTGCTCGCCATTTGCGTGACGGCGCCGTAGCCAAGGCGTGCGCCTTCGAAAATGACTTTGTTTAATACAGGTCTCAGGCCCAGACGTTCCACGACGGGGGCATTCGATGCCATACGCAGGGCGCTTAGGCCACCACGCATTAGGCGCGTGCTCAGATCGATGTCTGGCTTGCTCACGCTATGCTTACTTGTGCCCATTCAATCCTCCCAGGATCGGGTCATAGGATACACGATGTATACCCCCGTTATCAGGAACTGCGAACAAGTACAATACAACGTGAAACGCCCGCAGCCTTAGCGGTCAAATTCTACCGTATTTTTCGGGAGATGCAGCGCGTTGAGCCAAATTTAAAATCTAAGGCTCGCCCTCCCCTTCGTACCGCTCCCGCTTTCGAAGTCGGGCCATCTACGCCCAACGCGCGATCTGATTGACCTTCCAGCGCGAGATCTCCGACAATGAGCCGGCAGGACGGCGGGGGCTTGCCTGGCTGCGGGTGTACAACACGTAATACACGTCAGCTCTTGATGAACATGGCTTTGAACCGAAGGATAACGCATGAAAGCTACGATGATGGATTTTCCTCTCTCTCTGAACCACATCCTCGATCATGCGGCGCGGATGCATGGCGATAAAAAGATTCTTTCGCAGGCGCCCGACAAGTCGCTGCGCGAACACACCTATGCAGACTTGCATCAACGATCGCATGCACTCGCCAAAGCCCTCACCGACGCCGGCCTCAAACCAGGCGATCGCGTGGCGACCTTGATGTGGAACCACCACGCGCATGTGGAAACTTACTTTGGAACCGCGCTTGCCGGCGGCGTATATCACACGCTCAACCCACGCTTGGCGCCCCAAGACCTCATCTACATCATGAAACACGCAGGCGATCGCTTTCTGATCATCGATGATACGATGTGGAAGCTGTACGCCGCGCTTCAGAGCCACCTGAACCTCGATCGCGTCTTCATCGTACGCTGGAATGACGCCCCGGTACCCGACGGCGCAGACGACTACGAAGCCTTTTTACAAGGTGGCATGAACGCCGATTGGGTCGCTCCCGCTGTCGATGAAAACCAAGCCGCAGGCATGTGCTACACCTCCGGAACCACCGGTCGCCCCAAGGGGGTCGTCTACAGCCACCGCGCCCTCGTTTTGCACAGTTTCACCTCCGCGCTTCCAAGCACCCTCGGACTCGAAGAGCACGATGTGGTCGTACCCGTGGTCCCCATGTTCCACGTCAACGCTTGGGGCCTTCCCTTCACCCTCGCGCTCATCGGCGCGACCATGGTGATGCCTGGACCGCACCTCGATCCCGAATCGCTCCTCGACTTGTACGTCAAAACCCAAACCACCGTATCTGCTGGGGTTCCCACCATTTGGATGGGGATCCAGAAGATGCTCGACGCACACCCAGGACGCTGGGACGACCGCGCACAAAACATTCGCATGGTCGTAGGGGGCGCCGCAGCCTCCGAGGCGCTGATCCGAGGCCTAGACAAACACCGCATGACCGTCGTCCACGCTTGGGGCATGACCGAAACTACCCCGCTCGGCACGGTCGCGAGCCTCAAAGGCGAACTCTGCCACGCAGACGAAGCCACCCAGCTCCAAGCGCGACTCAAGCAAGGATGGCCCGCCCCCTTTGTCGAAATCCGAGGACGCGGCGACGACGGATTCATCCCCTGGGACGGCAAAACCTATGGCGAACTCGAAATCCGAGGCCCATGGATCGCGGCATCCTACTATAACCTCCCCGAAGCCGCAGACAGCTGGACCGAGGATGGCTGGTTCCGCACAGGTGACGTCGTCACCATCGATGCGCACGGCTATATGAAAATCACCGACCGCACCAAAGACCTCGTCAAAAGCGGTGGGGAGTGGATCTCATCCCAAGACCTAGAAAACCACCTGATGGGACACCCCTCCATCGCCGAAGCCGCAGTCATCGCCGTAGACCATCCCAAATGGCAAGAACGCCCGCTCGCTGTGGTCGTCCTCAAAGATGGACACACCCTAGATAAACAAGCCCTCAACGATTACCTGAAAGGCACCTTCGCTACCTGGTGGCTGCCAGACGGCTACGTCCAAATCGATGAAATTCCACGCAACGCCACCGGCAAGTTCCTGAAACGCAAATTGCGCGAAGACTATGCAGATTGGCAACCACAAGCAGACGATCCAGGCGCGCCAGGAAGCAAATCCTAAGCTTCAACGCGGCGCGCCGCCAAAGAATCTACACCTCGACCAATGTTTTAACATGTAGGTTCTTGGCGCGTTGTTTTGCGTGCCACAAATCGTAGTGCATTTGCTGAACGAGCCAACTCTCATCTGTCGTATCGAATGCAACCGATAGACGAATGGCCATCTCCGGACTGATGCCAGCGCGTCCATTAATGATCGCGCTCAGCGTTTTTCTAGATACATCGAGTGCCGCGGCAGCTTCTGTGATCGTAAGCCCTAAGGGCTCTAGATAAAGCTCTTTAATAATTTCGCCGGGATGTGGAGGGTTATGCATCTTCATCTTCATTTTCCAGCGCTAAACGTATTGAGAATTTTCTAGTGATAATCCTCGTAATGAACGATCTCGGCATCACCAGATTCGAAACGAAAGGTTATACGCCAGTTTCCACTCACCCAAACGGACCAGGTTTCTTTACGCGCACCTGATAACTTATGAAGTCTTAAACCTGGTAAGTTCATATCCATTGGCTCTTGTGCGGCGTGCAGCCGACCCAGTATGAGACGAAGTCTTTTGGCATGCGCCGCTTGGATGCCCGCAGTAGATCCCGTGAGAAAAAACTTCTCCAATCCTTTGTGTTTAAAACTACGGATCATAATGCCTACCACTGTAACCCGATACGACTCACGTATCAACAGAGAAACGTGAACTCATGTGTAGCAATATTGGAACCCGCTACGATTTGGTACGGCCGAACCGCAATCGCCGCACGTGACGCAGCGCCACAAGTTCGGTTTCTTTCTGACCTGCAGCGTGCACACGTACGGTGGTGTCGATGGGGAGCTTGGTTTCGATTTCTTCGCCGTTGCGTCGGACGGCGCGCACGGTAAGCATCATCGAAGGCGTAAAGAGCGCGCGCACATAGCCTCGGGGTGCCTCAACCTCGATGTGTGTAAACACCTTGCGATCGTGCAATGGCACTTCTTTGCCGCTCGTCAGGCGGATTTTCACCGCGCTCGAACGTATATCCCCACGTACGGTACGCCCACCGTACATCTCAACCCAATCCCACGTGTAGAGGTTGTCGATGGCGGCGTGTAACGCCCGCTCCTTCGCTCCCGCCTTCGAAGGCGGAGGGCTTGCGTTTTGTGCAAGGCGCGAAAAATCAGACAACCATTCACTCGCGCTCGCGACCTCGTTGCCAAAATACTCAAAAACGGCATCTGAAAACTCTAAGCGGGGATTATAAAATAGGATTTTTCGTTCAATGCGCGGCGGATCGCATCCTTGTTTTGTCAACCAGGCCCGCATACCCGCTTCTCTTTTCTGCATGGTTTTCATGAGGTTTCCATGCTCGATCATCCCGCCCTCATGGCGGCGATGTTGCACAAGAATCTCGTTGTGCACGTCTAAGCGTCCACTCCAGTTTTTCAGTTCCAGCAGAAACAGTGTGTCGTCGGTGGCCACCACGAGATCGATCTCAGTGCGCCAGTTGCCGTCTTTGACGCGCACCTCAGACCACGCACGCCATCGCTTCGCGTTTGGCGCGGCTTCGATGATCTGCTGCACGCGTTCAAGCATTTGATCTTCGGCGTGCTCACCGGCAGTTTCGGCACCTGATGCCTCAAAGCGTATGCGGTTTGTTCGCACCGCCCCCAAACGTTTTAACCAGCGCATAATCCTTCCACATTCGAGTGCGAAGACGGGTGGGTTAAGCAGGGTGCTCCACAACTGTGTGATTGGCAAGCGCACCGATCTGCCGAAGCCTGACGTGGGTCGACAAGACACCACCTCGTGTCTTAGTTCAGCGCCATCATCGATTCTTTGGAACGTTGGAGCTGTTCATGATCGTTGCCATCATGCGCGTACATTTTAATTTTGCGACCGGCGCCGAGCGGGAGCGCGGACGGATTTTGCGTAGTGCGGTCGATCGATTGCGGGCGCGCAAAATCTATTCTGTGGCCAACGTGACCGATCACGCAGACGCGTACAGCGGGGAAATCGGTATTGCGTACATTGGCACCTCGGTGCCTGATGCGGATGCTGCGCTCGATACCGCGTTGCAACTGCTGGAGCGCGTAGAAGCCATCATTGTAGACGTAGAGCGAGAGATCACACGCTTCTAATCTTTTTGTATAGGTCTGTTCCCGACACGTCGGAACCCTCGCCTTGACCCAACGCGTTGCGACATCTCCTTCGGTTCTATATTTTGCCCGCCCCACGCCGTATGACACGACGTGCCGCGGTCACAATCCTCGCGCTTGTCTTTCTCGTCCGTATCGGCGTAACCATGGGCAGACTTTTCACGAACAGTGCTAGGGGGAAAAACGAAAATGCTGGAACGGACCTTATACAACGAAGAACACCTCTTCTTTTTGCGCCAATGTGAGCGCTTTTTTGAACGAGAAATTCTTCCATATCACGCGCAGTGGGAAAAAGACGGGGTCGTGCCGCGCGAGGCGTGGAAAAAAGCGGGCGCTGCGGGCCTTCTCTGCCCTTCCGTTCCCGAAGCATACGGCGGACCAGGCGCGGATTTTCTCTATCACGCGTGCGCTACCGAGGCACAAGGTCGATCCGGCGCGAGCGGTCCTGGTTTCTCCATCCATTCTGATATTATTTCGCCCTATATTCTTCAGCATGGCAGCGAAGCGCAGAAAAAGCGCTGGCTGCCCGGCATGGTCAGCGGCGACGTGATTGCTGCCATCGCCATGACGGAACCGGGCACAGGCTCAGATCTGCAGGGTATCCAGACCACCGCCGTCAGAGATGGCAACGACTGGGTGATCAACGGATCGAAAACCTTTATCTCGAACGGTCAGCTTGCCGACCTTTGCATCGTGGTCGCGCGCACGGATCCGGATGCGGGTTCACGCGGATTTTCGCTCTTCTTGGTTGAAAGCGATCGCGAGGGATACACGCGGGGGCGTAATTTAGAAAAAGTGGGGATGAAGGCGCAAGACACATCGGAGCTTTTCTTCGAAAGCGTACGCGTGCCGCATGAGAACCTGCTTGGCGGTGAAGGACAGGGCTTCCAATATTTGATGCAGGAACTCGCCCAAGAAAGGTTATCCATCGCGCTATTGGCCACGGCCGGTGCAGAGGCCGCACTGCAGTGGACCATCGATTACGTGGCGGAGCGGACGGCTTTTGGCAAAGCCATCGGATCGTTTCAGGCCACGCGTTTTAAAATCGCGGAACTTGCGACCAAGGTACAGGCCACACGCAGCTTCATCGATCAGTGCACCGTTGCGCACACCCGCGGCAAACTCGATATCGCCACGGCGGCTGCGGCCAAATTATGGGCGACCGAGGTGCAAGGCGATGTGGTGGACGCAGGGTTACAGCTTCACGGTGGCTACGGATACATGTGGGAATACCCCATTGCGCGCGCTTTTGCAGACGCACGCATCCAACGCATTTACGGCGGAACCTCCGAGATCATGAAGGAGCTGATCAGCCGGAAGGTGCTCGATCCTGTGGTGAAACAGAAACAAGGTCGCTGATCGGTTGCCACCGATCTTGTAGACGGGCCTTGGACGCGCTGTGCGGTCGAAAGAAGCGTTATTTGAGAAACCGGATCAGCGCCCTGCGTGCGATGCCTAGGTGTGCACACAGCGGGTGCGCGGGATGTTAGGCTCGATGCGGTTTCTTTTCGAAAGCGCGGCGTTTGACGCGGCAACATCGTTGAAGGGAACGTCGTTGCGACGCGCGGATGGATGTGGTGGTGGCGGCCACGTTGTGCTGTGGCTCGCGCGTTATTTGGGGATTGGGACTACAGCAACATGCCGAGGCTTTTCAGGTACCCGATGGCGCCTACGAGGAAGGCGCCCGCGATGGCGACACGTCCTGTAACACGTCCGTAGAATGCAGCGCGTTCGCGTCGATCGTGGGGGTTGATGCCAAAGTACGTGAGCACCGAATTTCGACGCCGTACCAAGGCGGTTGCTGTCGATTCTGTGTTGGCAATCATGGTGATTCTCCTGGTTGATTCTTCACGTCGTAAACCTAGTTTAAAAAGTGCCATCGTGGGCGAGACTGGAACGGTTTTACGCGTGGTAGGTTCTAGTTTAGGCACTTTGTGATACGTCGTCAAGAGTTCTGCACCCACAATGTAATACATTTTTGTAAAAACTTGGTCACCGCGGGGTGAAATTCGTTTTACAAGCGTCGAAGTCACAGGCGTCCTACATCTAAAAACCTCTTGAATATCAATAAATTATATTAATTTTCGTAGGAAAGAGATCCGCAGAACGCTCAGAAAACGCTCCGCACTAGGAATTATGTAATACAGCCTGTCGTTTATTCCGAAAAATGTGTGGCATACGTGATGCCACCTTTCGAAAGTGGAGGGATTACGCTGCTAAGACGCGGTTAAAAATGCGTCTATTCAACGGAGTGCGTGGTGCGAGCGTCGGTGTTTGGTCAAGGCACAAAGGTGGTGAGCTCGCGTCGCGTGGTGCAGGGTGGACGCTGGTTAAAACCCGATCGAATCCACCGTAAAGTCAGACACGCGCGTATAGGCGTCTGTTTGAACGGGGGCGTTGCCTGGGCGCACGGCGAGGCGCACCTTGAGCCCTGCATCGCGCGCTGCTGCGAGCTCGTAGGGATTGTCCGACAGGAACAGGATGTCTTGGGTGGGGATGTCTAACGATTGTGCGATCAGCGTATAGCTTTCGCGCTCTTTTTTGGGGCCTGTGGTCGTGTCGAAGTACGCACGGATGAGCGGTCGCAGGTCGCCTGCATCGGAAAAGCCGAAGATGAGCTTTTGTGCTTGGACGCTGCCCGAGGAATAGATGGCGACGGTATGGCCTGCGTCATTCCATCGGCGCATGGCGTCGACGACATCGGGGTACACCACACCTTCGATCTGGCCTTGTTCGTAGCCGCGCTGCCACAGTTGGCCTTGGATTTCTTTGAGCGGTGTAGATTTACGATCATGGTCCATGAGCCACAGCGCGAAGCTCGCGACTACCGCCGCGTGTGACGCTTCGTTTTGGGCCTGATCGAGGGATGGAGCATCTTCGCCCGCCGCGCGTTCTTTTATGCTTTCTTGCTGGAGCGCTTCGAAAATGGGTGCGAACGCGTCGCTTCCGATCGCGGCCTGCACATAGTCTTTCATGCGCGCGCGTGCGTAGGGAAAAAGAACATCGTACACGAAGCTGATCGGGGTGGTGGTGCCTTCGATATCCAAAAGTATTGCGCGCATGCGTACCAAGACCTTAAAAATCAAAAGAAAGGTTCCAGCGAGTGTGGAACGCCCAAGGGGATATAGGACAAAAAACCTTCTCGAAAGGCAATGATTTTCGCCCGATGTTCTAAAAGGATCCTTTTTCGGATCGATTCTGAAGATTTGGCGGCGGAATTGAAGGATATCTTCGCAGAGGGCTTGCGTTCTAGGCGCGTATCGGGCACCTTGCTATGCCCTATAACTAGGGTCCGGGCGTTTGATGTCCGTCGATCCGCCGTTTCTATGATCTTAGCGCGTGATGAAGCGAATGCTCTACAACACAGATGATATTCGTATCCAGCGACTTCGGCCGCTAATCTCCCCTGCCATTTTTCTTGAAGAGCTCCCGCTTTCGAGCACCGGCGCTCAGCTCGTGTCGCAAAACCGCGATCTCGCAGCCGATATCATTCACGGCAAAGATGATCGTCTCCTCGTGGTTGTCGGCCCTTGCTCCATCCACGATGTTGACGCCGCCATGGAATACGGCGAGCGCCTGCGCCCCGAGATCGAAAAGTACAAAGACGATCTGCAGATCGTTATGCGTGTCTATTTCGAAAAGCCACGCACCACCGTTGGCTGGAAAGGACTCATCAACGATCCTGACTTGGACGACTCCTACAAGATCAACAAAGGCCTGCGTATCGCGCGCACACTGCTCCTCGATCTCATCGAGCGCGGCGTGCCCGCAGGTACCGAGTTCCTCGACACCATCACGCCGCAATATTTGGCGGACACCGTCTCGTGGGGAGCCATCGGTGCACGTACCACCGAAAGCCAAGTGCACCGCCAGCTCGCTTCGGGCCTCAGCATGCCCGTCGGCTTCAAGAACGGCACCGGCGGTAGCGTAAAAATCGCGGTAGACGCCATCGGCGCCGCACGCCATCCGCACCACTTCTTATCCGTGACCAAATTCGGCACCTCCGCCATCGTCGAAACCACAGGCAATGATGCCTGCCACCTCATCCTACGGGGTTCCACGCGCGGCCCGAACTACGACGCACAAAGCATCGCAGACGCCGTCGAAGAACTGAAAAAGGGCGACGGCGCTCCCACACGCGTCATGGTCGACTGTAGCCACGGCAACAGCGACAAAGACCATAACAAACAACCCATTGTCGCCCAAGCGGTCGCAGACCAACTGGCCGCAGGTTCTGAGGCAATCATGGGCGTCATGCTCGAAAGCCACCTTGTGGCCGGACGCCAAAACTACGACCCCGAAACCGCCGTCTACGGTCAGTCCATCACCGACGCCTGCATGGATTTCGAAAGCACCCAACAAGTGTTCGAAACCCTTGCCCAAGCGGTCCGCGCACGCAGAAAGGCATAACACCGCACCATGCAACCGCTCGAACTCGCGATATTCGACTGTGATGGCACGTTAGTAGATTCCCAACATACCATCGTTCAGGCCATGCACCGCGCCTTCGAAGTCAACCACCTCCCGCTGCCAAGCCACGAAGAAATACTCGGCATTGTTGGCTTGCAGCTCGCGGACTGCATGCGCACACTTGTGCCCGATGCCGACGCAGGGCTCGTGCAGCGCCTCGTGCAAGGCTACTCCGATGCCTACCGCGCAAACCGCGAAGCGGGGCACGACGAGCCACCTCTCTACCCCGACACCGAAGCCATCCTCCACAACTTGGATGCGCGCGGCGTGCTCTTGGCCGTGGCGACCGGCAAAAGCCGACGCGGGCTGACCCACACGCTCGCTGTGCACAATCTTTCAACGCTCTTTGTAGAAAAGCGGACATCGGATGACGGCCCAGGAAAGCCCAATCCTCACATCTTATTAGATATTTGTGCGAATTTAGACATCCCGGTCGAACGCTGCGTGATGATCGGTGACACCACCTACGACATCGAAATGGCCGCGAATGCCAAGATGCCCTCCATCGGCGTCAGCTGGGGTTATCACCGCACCGAACGGCTCACCGCCGCTGGCGCCTATACCGTCCTCGATCGCTGGACGGACCTTGAGCGCGCGCTCCAGCAACGCTTTGTGCTGCCTAGCGCCCCCTGATCTCGCCACGTGCATGTTTTGGCGCCATCGCCACTTCATCGCTCCCGCCCTCGAAGGCAGAAGCATGGCGGGATGATGCGTCGTAAAGAATCTCAACAAACGGCTGGCTACTGCGCCGACACCTTCAACGAGTCCATCCACGCCAAAATGCTGTTCGCTTCTTGGCCGATGACCTCGATAGGCCCGACACATTTTGCGAACACTGGGTCGCCTTCTGCCACGATGACTGCCCCAAATAGTGCATAGTTATCATATGTTTGCTTAGAGCTTTCATCGCCTGGCGTCTGCGCGATGTATTGTCCTTCTGCACGCACGAGCCAAGCCGGTGCGCCTTGAATGGTACGCTCAGCTTGGGCGGCTTCCACAGATTCTACCGTGCCGTCCTTACCGCGGAACTCGCCCATCCAGCGCTGCAAATTTTCTTGCGGATCGCCTCCGCCTGGAAAACGATACAACGCGCATTCGCCCGCGCCGGCCATCGACACCGCCGGCAGGCGCCACGTGCGCACACGGAACTCGCTTTCTTCGCCGGCTACCGGCCAACGCTTGGGCACAGACCATGCGATCGCGCGCGAGGTCTCCTGCACTTTTTCCTCTGAGGCCGCCGATGCAGAAGTTCGTTCGGCTTGTGCTTCTTGGTCCACATTCTCGCCATCTTGCGCAGCAACGCCATGCAGTGCATCGCGCGGCATACCATCAGGTTGCGCCTCACGGGTGCTGTTTTCAAAAACCGAGTTCTCGTCATGCGTTTGTGGCGCTGCCGGTGCCAGCGCTTCTTCATCTCCGCTACGTTCCAACGCATCTGGCGGATTTTTCCTACAACCGAGCGTTAAAATGAGAAGGCAAAATACGCCGTTCCAGAGAATTGCCCTACAAAAATTTTTCATGCCCTTGGCCTCATGTCTGTTTCATCGTGGGTCGCCACCTTTCTACTACATTTTTTTATGAAAATGCAGCGTAGAAAGCACCGATCACATGAGAGGTTCCTGTGGTTGTCCAACCTTTGAAGTAGCCGCATGATCACAACACATTACCTCTCTTTTTCAGCATACCAAAATCACGCAAAACCTTCTTAAACGTCTTCTCTGTTATCTCAAGATTGCAAAAACAACGAGGATGCTTGCAACCCCTTGGCGGCGCTTGTATTATTCTCACATGCGAAAACGTGCGTGAGGGCGCACATCTGTTGAACGCATCCTACAATTCAGCGCTATCCGCTCAGAATCATGGGGCTTTCATCACACAAATGATGTGATGAGATATGCGCATGTCATCTTTTGATGGGGGGAGATCATGAAGACGCATTGGTTACAATGGATTTTGTCTCTGACGTGTTCCGTAGGGCTCGGACTCAGTCTCAGCGCATGCGGCGAGGAGAAGGTGGGCGACGACCCACCCGGCGAGATGGAATGCGAGCATGACTCAGAATGTCCAGATGAACAAAAATGTATGGACAATTTCTGCACAGACGAAAATACCCCTCCCAATCAACAAGAATGCACAACGAACCTGCAATGCGCAGCGCAGGAAAATTGTGTAAATAATAAGTGCGTTTGGGCCGATCCGGACGCCGTGTGCGGTAACGGCATCGTGGAATCAGGGGAAACCTGCGACGATGGCGAAGAAAACGGACAGCCCAACAAATGTTCCACAAAATGCAGCGGAACCACCCCAGCAGAATGCGGCAATGGCGTCGTCGAAAAGAATGAAACCTGCGACGATGGTGAAGATAATGGTAAGCCAAACCATTGCGACAGTGAGTGCAAAGGAACGACTCCCTCACTCTGTAATAACGGTGTTGTGGAAGAAGGCGAAGAATGTGACGACGGCAACGAGAGCGAAACCTGCAACTTCGACTGCACACTCGCATCTTGCGGCGATGGGGTCCTCAACGAAACCGCCGGGGAAACCTGTGACGATGGAGAAGAGAACGGACAGCCCAACAAATGTAACGAGACCTGCGACGGCACCACCGAAGCCGTTTGCGGCAACGGCATTTTGGAGGATGGCGAAACCTGTGACGACGGAGAAGAAAACGGCCAACCGCTCCAATGTAACGCCACCTGCGACGGTACCACCGAAGCCGTCTGTGGTAACGGCATCCTAGAAGATGGCGAAACCTGCGACGACGGAGAAGAAAACGGCCAACCGCTTCAATGTAACACCACTTGCGATGGCATTACCGGCTCCGAATGCGGCAACGGTGTGGTAGAACCGGGTGAAGAATGTGACGACGGTGGTGAAAGCGAACTTTGCAACGCCGACTGTACCGCCGCAGCATGTGGTGACGGCATCACCAACACCAGCGCCGGTGAGGTTTGCGACGATGGCGAAAACAACGGACAGCCCAATCAGTGCAACGAGACCTGTGACGGCACCACCGCCGCGATCTGTGGTAACGGCATCGTAGAAGACGGCGAAACCTGCGACGACGGCCTCGACAACGGACAGCCCAACCAATGCAACGCTACCTGTGACGGTACCACCGCAGCGGTCTGTGGTAACGGCGTACAAGAAGCAGGCGAAACCTGTGACGACGGTCCCAATAACGGTCAGCCCAATCAGTGCAACGAAACCTGCGACGGCACCACTGCGTCCGTCTGCGGTAACGGCGTCAGAGAAGCAGGCGAAATCTGCGACGACGGAGAAAATAACGGAGAGCCCCTGTATTGTAACGCCAACTGTAGCGGTCTTACCGGCGCCGAATGCGGCAACGGCGTCATCGAAGAAGGTGAAGTATGTGACGACGGTGGCGAAAGTGCCGAATGTAACGCGGACTGCACCCCCGCGGCGTGCGGTGACGGTGTGGTCAATGCGAGCGCAGGAGAGACCTGTGACGATGGCGAGGACAACGGGCAGCCCAACAAATGCAACGCAACCTGCGATGGTACGACAGCCGCTGTCTGCGGAAACGGTATCATCGAAGACGGTGAAACGTGCGACGATGGCGAGGACAACGGCCAACCCAATCAATGTAGCGAAACCTGTGACGGTACGACGGCATCTGTCTGCGGTAACGGCATCCTTGAAGATGGCGAAACCTGCGACGATGGCGAAGACAACGGACAGCCTCTGCAGTGCAGCGCCACCTGTGATGGCATCACCGCAGCCGTCTGCGGCAATGGGGTGACTGAAGACGGTGAAACCTGCGACGACGGCGAGGACAATGGCCAGCCCAACCAGTGTAACGAGACCTGCGATGGAACAACCGCGGCGATCTGCGGTAATAATATCGTAGAAGACGGAGAAGACTGCGATGAAGGCGGCGTAGATACCGGTACCTGTAACGCGGATTGTAGCGCAGCCATGTGCGGCGACGGCTATGTCAACACCGCCGCTGGCGAAGCATGCGACGATGGCGGCCCCTCGGAAACCTGTGATGAAGACTGCCAAATCATCGAAGAAACCGAAGATGTCACCGTATTCCGCATCACCAATGCGCAAATCACCGCGCCGCACTTATACTTTAGCGCACCCTTTCTCGGCTGTAACGACGTCACCAACAGCGGTGTGGCCGGTCATTTGCCGGATGGTGTCAACGGCATGCTCAGCGATGCGTTAACCGACCCAAGCGATGAGGATCCAGATCTCTTCAATATGAGTATCACGTTGCTCGCACGTCCGCTGACGCAGATCTCGCAAGCGGTATTCGATGCAGAACTGCGCCTTCCGAAATGCGATCTCGACTATGACACCTGTACCGACGACCCAGATCAACCTATCGTCTTCACCACAGCAACCAACCGCGGATCGGGCGCATGCTTCCCGCCGAGCGCCTATCACGGCTCGCCCAACTACGGTGGACAGAACAGTCCGACGGGCCCTTGCTTCAAAAGCGAACCCACCGACGTATCTCTCAGCTTTGCGGACATCGATCTTGACCTCGTAGAGGCGAGCGTCGCTGCGAAATATGTTGGAGACCCAGCCGATAAACTCGCCGAGGGAATTCTTATCGGCTTCCTACCGAAGTCTGTAGCGGACAATGCCTTCATCGAAATTGACGCGCCGATTGTCGGAGGTACCTTCGCTATCTCGCATTTCCTAAAAGGCGGCGGAGGATGTGGCGGAGGCGACGATTCAGAAACCTTTAACGGAGAAAAAGGCTGGTGGATGTACCTGAACTTCGAGGCCGAAGTCGTCGATAACTGGGTAGAATAACCCCTTCTCATCCCACGACGAATCCTATCCGCATGCCCCTAAGCGCCCTCGCAATCACTGCGAGGGCGTTTTCATTTTCACCCAACCACAGATTCCCCGCGCACCAATCATCTCAAACGATGCAACCACACGGCGCGATTCCGCCGATGCCGAAATCCTACGCCTCGTCCTTGTCCCCAAATAAAGCCTCCTCCTCCTCGTCACCTCGATCCGCCAAATACGCCTGCGCAATGCGTAGGGCATCTTCCGCAACCGCAAACTGCGTCGTCAACGTGTCATACACCGCATCTTGGGACAAAACACCGCAAGGAATCTCTGAAAATTCTCCGCGATTCGATGCGTCATAATCCTCAAGCCACAAAGGACTTTCATAATACGCCAGCAGTTCTTTGTAAGTCTGCCGCATCGCCTCCCAACGCGCGAGCGCTCCCTGAAGCTCCGCCAATTGCGCGTTCACGGCATCTAACGCCGCCTCTTGCTTCATGACCCGTTGAACACGTTCATCCATCCCCTTTCTCCCAAATACGCCCCAGCGCAATGCCCGTCACCCTGCCCCTATCGCGCGATTCTGACAACATATGTCCGTAGAGGCCGCAAACCGGTTCCACGGCCGAATGCAGCCTTGCTTCCAAGTGAAACCCTGTCTAAATCCGTGCCTTATAACTCCGCATCGCCCACGCTCCCCTTAGGTGTGAACCCCCATGCAGCGCCATTTCCCAACCCTTGTGCAAAGTATCGCTCTTGGCGCGCTCGCGTCCATCACACTCATCGCATGCGACGATAGCTCGCACAACGATCCCATCTCTTGCGATAGCATCGACGAGTGCCCAGCCAACCACGAATGCCAAGAAAACGTTTGCGTGGATCAGCGCGACGCCATTCCCAAAACCTGCGGGAACGGCACCATCGACGACGGTGAGATCTGCGACGACGGCGAAAATAACGGAAAACCTAATCACTGCAGTGTTCGCTGCGACGGTCCCACACCTTCCGTTTGTGGCAACGGCATCGTCGAAGCAGGTGAAGAATGCGACGACGTAGGCGCAAGTGCAAGCTGTAACGCCGATTGTACCGCCGCACGCTGCGGCGACGGCATCGTCAATACCTGGGCCGGAGAAACCTGCGACGACGGCGAACAAAATGGCACGCCAAACCACTGCAACAACCAGTGCAAAGGAACCACCACCCCCGTCTGCGGTAACGGCGTCATCGAAGAAGGCGAAGTCTGCGACGACGGCGAAAACAACGGCACACCGAACCACTGTTCACGTACCTGCCAAGCCATTACACGACCCGTCTGCGGCAATGGCATCATCGAAGAAGGCGAAGAATGCGACGACGGCAAAGAAACCGCCACATGTAACCAAAACTGCACCGCCGTCACCTGCGGCGACGGCATCGTTAACCCTTGGGCAGGAGAAATCTGCGACGATGGCGAAAACAACGGCACCGTCGGCGCTTGCAACACCGAGTGTACCGCCATCCTAAGCTGTGGCAACGGCATCATCGACCGCGGCGAAACCTGCGACGACGGCGAAAACAACGGAAAGCCAGGCTACTGTAACACCACCTGTAACGGCATCGACGCAGCCATCTGCGGCAACGGCATCGTGGAACCAGGCGAAGACTGCGACGACGGTAAAGAAACCGCCGCATGTAACGCAAATTGTACCCTGCCCACCTGCGGCGACGGCATCACCAACTACGCCGCAGGCGAAGATTGCGACGACGGCGAAGAAAGCTTCGCCTGCACCGCCGACTGTACCGCCAAACCCGTCGCGTTCCGCCTCGATACCGTCCAGTTCATCGACCCGCACCTCTACTTCTCAATACTCGGCTGCCACGACATCACGCACGACGGCCTGCTTGGCCAGCTACCCGGCGGCGCCAACGGTATGCTCCAAGAAGGCCTAGAGAAAACCAGCAACGGCACCTTCAACACCAGCCTAGCCTTGCTCACACGCCCCCTCATGCAGCAAGCCCAAGCTCAAACCCACGTCGATTTTCTATTCCCCAAATGCGACGCCCCCCTTGGTGCATGCAGCCACGACCCAAGCAAGCCGGTCATCGAAAGCACACTTTATAACCAAGAATCGGGCTACTGCTTCCCCGTCGAAGAACACCGCGGCAGAACCCCTAAATACCGAGGGCTCAACCAACCGATCGGCCCCTGCTTCCGATCCGAACCCATGAATATCGACATCTCCATCCGCGGCATCTCCCTCGCGCTCGAGGACGCACGCGTCTTTGCCACCTACGTAGGAGATTCCGCAACCCACCTCACCGACGGCGTGTTGGTCGGCTTCCTCAGCGAAGACGCCGCGCAAGAAGCCATCGTGCCCGCACCGAGCATCGTGGGCGGAGATACGCCGCTTTACAACTTCCTGAAAGGCGGTGGCGCATGCGGATCCGGCGACGATAGCGATATCTACAAAGATCAAAAAGGCTGGTGGTTCTATATGAACTTCACCGCCGTCGCAGCAGACGCTTGGAACGAATAGCACACCTAAAAGCGATAACACATCGCACCGCGCCCACAACGCACCGCTGCGACCTGAGATCATACGAAAACCGCATCGCCTTCGCCTTCGAAGGCGGAAGCGATGCGGTCATGCGGAAACTTAAAGCTTGTCCTACCTACCAGCGCCTGCGCTGCCTCAGCGGAGCAGCATCAACGCCATCCACGGTATTAGTCGCGGCTTCCGCCGAGAAGACCCGAGCGGTAGAGGTAGTAAAGAAGGGTTCCGATGGAGCTGACGGCGGCAGCCACGTAAGTCAGCGCTGCGGCGTTCAGCACTTTGCGTGCGCCGCCCTGCTCTCCGCCGATAAGACCATATTTCTCGACGTCGACCAGTGCGCGCTTGCTCGCGTCGAACTCTACGGGCAGCGTGACAACTTGGAACAGCACAACCACGCTGAAGAGTATCACGCCGAGGAAAAAAATCGGTTGGCCGAGCGCCATTCCGAAGGAGGAAAGCAGAAGGCCGCCGAGTAGGGTCCAAGTCGAAAGCGGGGAGGCGAACTGCAACACAGGCACCATCGCCGATCGCATGGTCAGCCAACGGTACGCTTCTGCGTGCTGGATGGCGTGACCTACCTCGTGTGCGGCAACGCCAGCTGCGGCAACAGAACGTCCCTGATAGACTTCGGGGGATAGGCGCAGCATCTTATCGCGCGGATCGTAGTGGTCCGTCAGCGTACCCTGAATCGGCTCGATACCCACATCGCGAATGCCGTGGATATCCAGAATCTTTTGTGCGACCTCTGCGCCGCTCAACCCCGTGCTGTTGCGCACTTGGCTGAAATGCCGAAAGCGGCTCTTGACCATGTATTGCGCCCACAATCCCAAGAGGAATCCCGGCGCGATGAACAGAAAATATAATGGATCGAAAATCATAAAACCCTCCCATACATCTCGGTGGAAGTGGCGGACTCGTTGCAACGCGTTCGCAGGAACAGCCTGTTGCCGGCCGAAAAGTCATTGTGTTGAAGCATAGATGCAAAGCTGTGCACCGTCGAGCAGAAGTAAAGTGATGCGCATGTTTCACACCGCTGTGCCCTCGTCCTCAACGCGCGGCGTGAACCTTCATCCACGAGGTGTTACACTCTGGGTATGTTGAAATTTACCGAGAAAAGACGATGAATGACCTTCCTTTTTCGCCCGCTGCAGAAAGAAATGCTGAACCGATTCAAGAAGTCCTTAAAGATGTACTTATAGAAGAAGACAAAGTGCTCGAAGTCGGCGCAGGCACCGGCCAGCACGCGGTCCACATGGCTCGCGCGTTTCCTAAGGTGTTGTGGCAGGCGAGCGATCGCGCCGAAAATATCCCTGACATCCGCGCTCGACTTGCACAAGCCGCGCTTTCGAATTTGCCGGAGCCGCTGACGCTCGACGTGCTCTCGACCCCATGGCCGGCGATTCCTACGACGGTGCTTTATACAGCGAATACTTTTCACATCATGCCCGCAAAGGGTTGGCGTGCGTTCTTCGACCATGCTTCGAATCTACTCGATATCGGCGGACGTGTGGTGGTTTACGGTCCGTTTCGCGCGCGCGGAAAGGAGCTTGAGCCATCGAATTTGCGTTTTGAACAGATGCTTCAGCAAGAGGCGCCGCACCGAGGCATCCGCGTCCAAGAAGACGTGATCGACTATGCGCAAACGCGTGGTTTTGTACTCCAAGAAAACCACGCCATGCCCGCAAACAATCGCTGCCTCGTCTGGAAACGCGAACGCGTTGAGCCGCTTGGCTCACTCACCGTTGAAGGACAAAAGCCCTAAACAGGAAGCACGGCGCTCCTGAGACAAAAGCAAGCCACGCGCCGATGACAGATCGGCGCGTGGTACAGGTCGAATGCTGCGCGGCGCGGAAGCTTTCGCAGCCCGCCTCAACAGCGATCAAAGCAGCGTTTTTAAGCCTTCGATATCAGAGAGCGCCACGTAGAGTGCTTGCACTTCTTCAGCGCTCTTGGCCTGAACATTGACCTGTACGGCGCAATAGGTGCCCTTGGATGAGGGGCGCAGGTCGGTCTCGTAACGGTCTTCGGCTTCGAGAATGTTTTTTACTTCGCGATGCACGCTGTCGATAAAATGTTGCTCATGTACGCCAAAGACTTTCAGCGTATAGGGTCCAGGAAAGCTGTGTGCACCCTCGAGTGCCTCTACAGAGGGATAGTTGGCCATGGCGCACCTCCAAAATCGTCGCCTTCGCTTTCGAAAAGTTACATAGCTACAATGTGCGCACGCAGCATCATAACGCAAGCCGAACCACGGCGAAGCGCCATGCACCGCATGCATCACTCGTATATGCGAGACATAATGTGGGCGAGGCGATAGATTGGCAGGCGTCGCGTTTCGAAAGCACAGGTGGATGTTGTTCGCACGCGCTTTAAAACCCACAATTCTCACCGCAACCGCCTACCTTCGGCTGCTTTCACCGGTCAACGTGCGATTGCGTATTTTGTCTTAGGTTTCGTATGCAAGACATCTTTCAAGTTTCCGTCACTGAACTCGCGCGACGCGTGCGCGAGGGAGAGATCCGAAGCATCGATTTGGTCGACGCGAGCATCGCTGCCATCGAGCGTGTCAACCCATCGCTCAACGCCATGGTGGCCACACGTTTTAGAGACGCGCGCGAAGAAGCCAGAGCAGCCGATCGAACGCTCAAAGAAAAAGGTCCCGACAATGTCGGACGGCTCCACGGTGTTCCCTGCTCGATCAAGGAGTCTTTTGCGCTCACGGGCATGCCAAACACCGCGGGCGTCGCCGCACGCGTGGGCCTAGCCGCCGAAGCTGATGCGACCGCCGTCGCCCGCCTGCGCGCAGCCGGTGCCATTCCGCTCGGTGTGACCAACACGTCGGAACTCTGCATGTGGATGGAGTCGAGCAACCGCGTCTACGGCAGAACCAACAACCCGTACGACCTCGATCGCATCGCCGGCGGCTCGTCGGGCGGCGAGGGGTCCATCATCGGGGCTGGCGCCGTGCCTTTTGGCCTCGGCTCCGACGTCGGCGGCTCCATCCGTATGCCAGCCTTCTTTAACGGGATTTTCGGTCACAAAGCTTCGTCAGGACTGATTCCGAACACCGGGCAAACACCTATCACCCAAGGCGAAGGCTTAAAATATCTGGCCACGGGGCCCATGACGCGCCACGCAGAAGATCTCTGGCTCTTACTGGATATTCTTAAAGGCCCAGACGGCATCGACGAGGTATGCGAAGACCGCGCCCTGCCCCATCCGAGCACCGTCGATCTATCGACCCTGCGCGTCATGAGCGTAGAAACCAACCATATTCGCCGCCCGAGCAAGTCACTGCGTGAGGTACAGCAGGACGCCTTGGAACGTCTTGCGCCGCTTGTCGACAGCGTTGCCCAAACGGAGATCCCCGAATTTCGAAAGTCGCCGTTGTACTGGGCCGCCATGCTCGGCTCTGCGCCAGGGCCGTCCTTCGGCGAAATGCTGGGCGTCACGGGCTTGCGCTCGTTGAGCCAAGAGTTCTTCGATTTGATGCGCGGACGTTCTTCGCACACGCTGCCTGCCCTGATGCTCGCGATGTTGGATGGTCCGCATACGCCACACGGCAAACGCACGCAAAAAGCGGTCATCGAGGGCCGGCGCTTCCGAGATGCGCTGAATCAAACCTTGGGTGACGACGGTGTGATGCTTTTTCCATCCTACCCTTCCGTCGCACCCAAACACTATTGGCCGCAGGCGCGTGTTTTAGATTGGCTCTATACCGCCATTTTCAACGCGACCGAAATGCCGGTAACGCAAGTTCCGTTGGGCTTGGATCGCAACGGCATGCCGGTGGGTGTGCAAGTCGTTGCCGCGCACGGTAACGATCATTTATGCCTCGCTGTCGCATCCGCACTCGAAGACGCGTTTGGCGGATGGCAGCCGTCGCCACTCATGGAACCTCTGCTCGAAACGGTGTTGTAAAACCTGCGAACAACGACCCTCAATGGAATAAAAACGGATCATTTCAACGTTCTAGCCTTATCTTCTATGCCATAAACGGTTTACGAAGACCCAAGTAAACGCGATGAAATTCTCATACCTTAGCTAGGTATAGAGCACAGAACGATTCTCAGCGCGTTGAATGAATCCTTGACGCGTCTCGTCGAACGACGCACAAGCCGAAAGGTTCGCGCGTTACGCACGCTGCGCGTCATATTCTACCGAAGTACAGAAGTCTCTGAGATGAACGACCGAAACACATCGATATGGACCCATCCTTACACATGGGGCATCCTTTCGTTTGTCGGAATGTTTTTCACAGCCGCAAGCGCCTTGGCTGACGCAGGCGAAACACAGCTGTTCGTACAGAACACCACCAACGTGTTGCGCCACATGCACGCATCATTCCAAGGAACTGCCATCCAACATGGATACAGCGACCGAGAACTCCATTTTGGCGTCTCCGTACTGATGGGCGCCGTGGGATTTCAGCTTGCGGTCATTCTCTTTTATCAAGCGCGCACCCGCTGGACCACCGCTGTGATGGGCTTTGTCTTTGGGATGATCCCTGGATTCGCCAAAGAATTCATCGACATGGCCATGCCCCACAACTATTTTTCGTGGCGCGACATCGCCTATGACGCCGCTGGCGTGCTCACGGGCCTACTCCTTGTCTGGATCTTAGGCCACGTCCTCGCCAAAACGCATCAACCACTGGTTCACTAGCACTTACGCACGCGCGCGTTCCCACCCGACCAAATATCGGGCTGTATTGGTGCAATCATGACCGTCGTTTACCAGTACCCACCCTGCAGCACTTGTAAAAAGGCACTCAAATGGCTCGATGCACACAACATCGACGTCGAGGTTCGACACATCGTCGACGAAGCGCCCGACGCTGCCACCATCAAGAACGCCATCGAGCGATCCGGCCTGCCGCTGCGTCGATTTTTTAACACCAGCGGCCAAGCCTACCGCGAAGGCAACTACAAAGAACAAGTGCCCCATATGAGCAACCCTGAAGCGGCAGAGATTCTATCGCAAAATGGTATGCTCATTAAACGCCCCCTTGTCGTCGATAAGAACTTCGTCCTGGTTGGCTTCAAAGAAGACGAGTGGGCCGAAGCCTTCCAAGTCAAAGACACCTAACGGCCCGCGCATCCTCAAGAGAGTTCACGCATCGCTTATGGAAATCATCGCACACCGCGGCGCCTCCTTCGACGCGCCAGAAAACTCTCTTGACGCCTTTCTGCGTGCCGTAGACCAAGGCGCACAACGCCTAGAGCTCGATATTCAGATCTCCAAAGATGATGTCCCCTACGTCTGTCACGACGAATCTACGGGCCGCGTAGCGGATCGCGACCTTGTCGTCCGTGCGACACCCAGCGCCACGCTCGATACGCTTCAGCTCTCGAATGGCGAAGCGCTGCTGCGTTTTGAAACGCTCTGCCAAGAAATCAGCGGACGAGCGGAGCTGAACGTCGAAATCAAAACCCTCACCGACAACGGCGCCCGCGCCCTCCTCGCCGCGCTTCAAAAACACGGCCTGCTGACCAACGCCCTCATCACCTCGTTTCACCCCAATGCCCTCCATCGCATCCGCGCGATGGGTTACACGGGCGCCATGGGACTCATTGTCGGCTCAGATTCCAAATCCGTGCGCCAACGAGCCTACGAGGCATGGCCATTCGAAACATGGAAAGATGTTCGGGCAAGCCATCTGATCATGCACCACCGCGTGAGCCACCCGCTACAACGATGGTACCTGCGGCGGCACGGCGGAACACTGGTGTTCTGGATGTCCATGAAAGACGAATCTCAAGCCCCAACAGTGCGCGCGCGCTACTATCGCCGCATCGCGAAGATACAACCCGACGGCGTGATCGTCGGGCGCGTGAAAGAAGCGATCGCGGTCTTTCAAGATCGTAAACACTAACCGAGCTGTCTAAAACAGCACGCGTTCTACGATTTGCGCGATCTCAGGCACAGCGGCCTCGACTTGGGCTTCTCCGAAACCGCGCAGCTTTTTATACGGTCCTTGGAGCAGCGGATTTGCTCGCTCCGCGCGTGCGTCGGTAATCGAAAGCAGGGCCTTGCTGACACGGGATTCTTTGCCACGTAAAAATGCGTCAAAGCTCTTGGCCTGGTCTTGCTCCTGAAACTCGATCACCAGAGGATCAAGCGCTGCGCAAAACTCGTTCAAAAGCGTGTTGATGGCCGAGGCGATCATGCGACCACCGCGCAAACCTGAAACCACCTTGTACGCGCCGCGAATCGCCATACCTGACAATCCACGCACAGCTTGCACGCGTCGATCGATCAATCGCTGAATACGCTCGATGAGCTCAGTACGGCACTCCTCAGTTTGTGCGGCCTCAGTCAACGTTTTCATCATGTTCCTTGGACTTGGTATAGCCGATGTTACTGACGCACAAAGCGCCAGCCTTTCTCTAAGCGCAAATCATACAGGAATTCCACTGCGCCCGTTCGGCGGTCTCCCCAACGCAGCTCCAAGCGCAGCGACGAGGTGCGTAACTGCGCCAGGATGAACTGCCACGATACTTCGACAGAGTTTTCGTTGGTATCCGCGCCCGCAATATACGCCACCGAGGCGTAAATGCGCTGATCTTTGCCAAAGTAACGGCCACCCTCAACACGCGAATCGATGTTGCCGTCCTTGTCGTCCAGCTCCACCGTCAGGCTGTCCAAAACAGGGTTTTCGCCGAGTTGGTCGGTCAGGAATCCAGCCAACAGCGTGCCCGCTGCAGCCAAAGCCTCGGGTTTTTCTGCATCGTCGGTTTCGAGCGGTTTGCCGGTGAGCAGGACGTTTAAGATCTCGCTTTCAGACATCGGTGGGTCGGAGCGCAGCTGGATGTCTAGGTTGGAGACGTGCGAATCGATCACCACCGACACCGAGGCGTACTGCCCGGTGGGATTGTTCAGCAACGCGGCGGTTTTACGCGGCAGGCGGTGTTGTGCTTCTACGCGCAGACGTGGATCAAACGGACCATCGCCGCCGCCATCAAAGAGAACGCGGCCGAGCTTCACATCAAAGCGTTTTCCAAAGACTTGGGCGTAGCCGCTCGTCACGTTCACACCGCCTGACGTCTCGATATTTCCGTTCTTCAGCTTGAGTTGCATGTCCGCTGCGGCGTACAGATCGGCAAAGCGCTGTTGTACACGTATATCATTTTCCGAGCGTAAATTGATGCGCACTGGAATCGACACACTTTCGAAGCGTTGTGCGTCGCGTTTTTCCTCTTTTTTGCTCCGCTCCGCGTATTCAACGTACTGCCGGAGGCTCTGGTCCTCTTCCAAGAAGATAATATTTTCGGGGAGGCTCATGGGCCCGCCGAGTTCTCCTGAAAGCACGGAATCAGGCACGTAGATGGTTGCATCTTTGATCACGACATCTACGTCGAGCGCATCTTTGGTGGCGACCGCATCCACTGGCATATCCGCGGTGAGATACACGCCAAGGCCGGAGCCATCCGACAATAAAAAGCGATCGAAATGAAAATCGATGGCGCCACGCGCGCCCACATCTTTGCGCGACGCGATGTGTCCTTTACCGTCGACCGTTCCTACACCATCGTCGATGTGCAGGGTTTCTAAGGTAAAGTCGTGTGGCACGATGCTGACTTTAAGCTCCATGTTTTCGATGTAGCGCGCAAGCGGGATAATTTCTCCGCGCACACCAGTGAGTTCTAAATCGCCGTTGATATTGGGAAACGCATCGAGCGATCCTTGAGCGTTCAGATCAGCACTCAACTCGCCTTCTACGTTCGCGGCGATATCGGCAAAAAGCCACATGGGCAAAAGCGCGCTTAACGGCGCTTGATCTGCGCGCAATTGCACTGCGTACGGCATTTGTTTCAAGCGTTCCATGGCGCGCGCTTGGGCGCTTTCGCTGCCAAAGAGGAAGGTGCCGCTGGTGAGCTCAGGTTTTGCTGCTGCGTATAATTCGAGGGCGCAGGTTTGGTTGGGTCCGCAGACGCTCGCCATCAGCTGTAAGCGTGCGTCGTTATCGCCAAACCCCAAGGAACTCCCTTTGGCGTATTGAAATTCCAGTGCCGCGTCGGTCGATGAGGTGCGCGAGGTCGCAATATCTTTGGCGTGCAATCGACCGTGCATTTGGAGATCTTCGAGCGTGTTATACACGTCGATATAACCGCTCAGTTTGGGTGCGAGATTGGGTCCTCCCTGCTCTCGAAGTTCACGTGCGCGCTCCTGCAGCGCTGGAATGGGCACCTCAGTGATATCGAGTTCGGGGATGTGCAGACGTGCATCAAGGCGGTCTTTGGGCGAGATGCCGCGACTCAAAAGCTCTCGAATCGATCGGTGGAGGGTTGCCTCTAGGCTTGCATGCGCTTGCGTTTGCTCCGACATCACATCGACGCGCAACGCCGTCTCGTCTGCGCTCATTGCGGATGCGAATACCTCGATCGGGCCTGCATCCTCCCAACGCAGTCCCTTGGCGTGAAACGCAGATTTTGCACCTGTAAACTGCGGATAACTTACCACATCTAGCGACAGATAGACTGTGCCTGCGCGGTCGAGTTCCTCGGGCAAAAGCGCGGGAGGCAGATCACGCAGTTGGCGCTCTGGAACTTCCAATGCGATCACGGTGCCACGCGCCTCCGTCAGAAACTGGCGTAGCGGCACTTTGCCGAGCAGTAGTCCACGGATCGGCGCTTCAATATCGCCTTTGGCGCGCGCCCACGTTTCTTGATCCACCTGCAGACCCGTAGCGCCCATGCTCCAGTGGAACACAGACATATGGTCCTCTGCGTTGGCGACCTTGAGATTGATTTGGGTTTCGATGGGACCGAGCGTTGCGTCTTCTGGTTTGGTTGCTTTTTCGAGGGGGAAGGTGACCCAAACATCTTCTAAATCGACGATCGCCGCGGCATTGGGATCGTTGAACGTGCCGTCGAGGTAAAGCCGCAAATGCACATAGCCTTTGAGCTTATATTCATCGATCATGTCGCTCAGGCCCGAGAGTTTCTCGATTTGAATGCGCCCGATCTCCGCGTGGCCGCCAAGCTGCCCCTTGGGATTAAATTTAAGACCGACGGAGGTGAAGCCTGGCTCTACTGGGACGATCAGCTCTTGTGCACGCAGGAGAACATCGCCACCACTGCAATCTTGCGCTTGGTCAAATCCACGCTGATTGCTCTTGAGACAGAGCAGACCGTCCATTTCTAAACGTTTGGGCAATTGCCGCGCGCGCATCGACCCATCGACGGGACCGACGCCCATCACGTGGAAGCGATCCGTACGAACGCGCACATCGTATTGCGGCCGGTCGATGGTACCGTGCACATCTCCTTGCACTTCGACTGCGCCTTTGAGCTGCAGATCTTCTAAATCGACAAGGGCCTCGAGTTCATTGAGCGCTTCAAGGTCGTCAACGCGCGCGAGGATATCGCCGCGGATGGCTCCGTTGCTTTCGTAACTCAGTCGCTGCGTTTTCAGTGCGAGGCCATGTCCTGCGATATCTAGGTGCTCTATGATGACACCGGTGAGTCCGCCTTCCTCCGAGAGGTCGATACGTGCGTGTGTGCTGCGTTGAAGCGCTGCTCTGAGGTCTCCTTTTTCAAAAGACAATCCATCGAGTTCGAGTTCGATGCGGGTCGGCGACCAAACCCCTTGGCCGTTAAGCGATGCCGTGGCTCCAAGCGCCGCAGCATCCGCTTGTAACCTGAGGCGTTTGCCATCGACTTGCGCATGTGCCACCGCATAATCCACATCGATATCGCCGATCAACGCACGTTGCACATCCACGTCCAAACGTGCCTGCAACTGCTCGGCGGCGTCCGCGCGCAAGGTGATATCCGCACGCTGAATTTTCACGTCAGGCGTATCGATGCTGCGCGCGCGCACATCCGCTGCAATGTCTAAGTGACGCACCACATGTTCGATAATTCCATCGATACTATTGAGTGCATCGTCCTGAAAATCATCAAAGTTCAAATGCCCTGCTGCTTTTATCCCAGCGTACAGGCTGCCTCTCATATTGCCTTCGATGGGTGAACGCTCTTGAAGGTCCGCAAGGTCTGGCACATCGAGTTCCAGTTCTAGGCGTACGTCGCCGTCGAGTGTCGCGCTGCCGTCTCCACTTAGATGCGCACGTCCTGCGCGGAAATCGAGGGTTTCTATCTGTAGCGCCTCGTTTTTAAATGTCAGATGCAGCTTTCCACTATCGAGCGCATAACCGAGCAAGGTCGAAGGATCGATCAGCACCTTCAAATCCGCTTCTAGGCGCTGCGGTGTCAGTCCTTGCGCTGCAAACTGGATTTGCGCATTGAGATCGCCTGTCAGCCCAGGAAGATCGAACCAAAGCTCCGGTTCAAAATCCTGCACATCGAGTTGTCCACGCAAGCGCGAATCCACCCCATCGGTGATGTCAACCACCACCTCTGCCACGGCGCCTTGATCTGCGCCCGTCAGCGAAGCATTCAGACGCAGATCCTCCGGCGGCCCTTTGATCGCCGCATCGATGGTCAGCATCGTGGCCAGTGGCAAACTCGGCACCAACGCCCGCACCTCTTCTGGACTGAAGACCAGTTGAGGCATGCGCGCTTCAAAATACTCAAATAGATCGTCACTCCCCGGCTCCGCCCGCTTCATCCCGCCTTCGAAACCGAAAAGGCCGGTATCACCAAGAGTTAAACGGTCTGCAGAGAACTCAATCACCTCGCGTTCAATGTCGAGCAGTAGGTCGTCAATACGCGCTGCAAACTCCGCGCCTGGCGCAAGCCCGAACGCCATCGTGCTTGATAGCTCAGAGATCCCGGCATTCATGCCGCCGCGTCCATCCATATGGAAATTGGCCACAAGACGCGGTTGCGTAAACGCAGCGATCAGCTCGCGAACGCGCTCATCAACAATGCGAACGTTTCCGCCATCGATTTCTAGACGCTGAATGGTGACCGCAAAACCATCCGGATCGGGATTGGGATTTTCCGCCGGCTGAAACAACGCACCAAGGTTCATGGTGCCATCGTCGCGCACGCGCCCAAACAGATCCAAACCACGAATTTCGAGCGATTCGATATTGACGTGCTTCTTGGTCAGATCGAGCAGGCGATACTCCACGTGCGCTTCTTCGATATACCCTGCTTGAATGTCCTGATCGTCGGTCAAACGGACATCGCGGAGCGTAAACCGACCGAATATCGGCCCATCGATGCGTCGCGCGTGAATTTCGCCGACAAATACGTGGTTCGATAAAATCGTGGAGATGCGCGCGATAAGAAACTTACGACCATGTCCTGTCTGCGTCATCCACGTAACAAATAGTCCCGCGGTCACGACGATTGCGAGCAAAACGATCAACACCCATCGTAGGATGCGCCAGAACAAGGATCGTTTCTTCTGCGGTTTCGAAGGCGTACGTTTTCGCATTAGAACGCCTCCCCGATCGCAATAAAGAACACCACGCGACTTAAACGATCGTAGGCCTGCGCATTGGTAAAGCGATACGCGATGTCAGCGCGAATCGGACCCAGCGGTGTCGCGATGCGCAGACCACCACCCACAGCCAAGTGCCAATCATCCTCGTTCAAGCGAAATCGAGGAATCGCTTGGCTTTGCACCGTGCCGGCATCCATAAACAACGCGCCGAATAGCCAGTCTTTGCCGATCTCGTAGCGCGGCTCAATGCTGAAGACCGCAGAGAAAAATCCGCCGATAGGTTCCGGACGGCAGCTAAACGTATCGCCCACGCCGCCCGATTGTAAGCCGCCGAGCGCTTGCGCACAATCGCCTGGATTATCGTAGACGTTGGTGCTCGGAATGCTGGGATCCGTGCTCCGCAATCGATACCGGTGGGGGGACAAACGCTTGTAAGGCACCCCGCGGAACGAGGTAGAGCCGCCTTCGTACAAACGATAGCTGATGGGCACTGGGTGATCGCTCGGGATCGAGAACAAGAAGCCTACGGTACCGCGCATAGCCAACGTAAAGCGTCCGCCCATGGGGATATAGCCGCGCAAGTCGGGACGTAGTTTCACAAAGGTAAAATCGCCCGCAAAGGGATCGCCGATCTCGGTCAGCAGTTCCGCGTACACACCTTTGCGCGGCTGCATGGCGTCATCTCGGTAATCCACTGCCGCAAGAGCGCTCAGCCATGCGATTTTATATTTATCGAGCGTCCTATCGAGCGTGCTGGTCTCGCGGCTATAATCAAAGCTGTAGCCCAAATCTAAACGGAAGTGGCTGCGCCAGCGCCGGCCAATGCCGATATCTCCCCCGAATGTGAGCAGATCGTACGCGAGCTCCACTTCTTTATCGATGCGCACACCGGCGTTCAAATCCCAGGCGTTCCACAGCAATTGGGGGCGTTTGTATTTCAGGGACGAACGCGCAATGACGCCGTGGTTGCGCACATCTTGTGGTCGCAGCGTTTTAATCAACGGCGTTGGAAGCCACGCATAACCCACGCGCAAATCTGCCTCGAAGGTATTCAGCGGACCGAACACATCGCGCCAAATCGCATTTCCGCGTGCAAACGCTGCCCAGCGCCCACTATCGACCTCCGCGCCAAAACCGAAGCGATACGCCGCAGCAGCTGATTCGCTGACGTGGATATGCACATCGATATGCGGGTCCTGAACCTGCAATTTCGAAAAGTCAAAACCACCCTGGGCAAGCACGGTCTCATCGCCATAAGGTGCTGCAGACACTGCAAAAGCCGCGTCGTAGCCCTCGTTGTCGAGCGCATAACTCAACGCGTCCGCACGCCAGCCGAGCTTCGGTTGCGCACGCAAGTGTTCCACGGGCGGCAGATCGTCCCATCCATCAGATAATGCGCGATATTTCTGGTGCACATCGTCATCAAAGGGATCGAGATCTGGCGGGAAGGCCTCCGCCAACCGCATCTCCCCCGCTTTCGAAGAGAGCGGATCCTCGTCTTGCTCTAGCTTCTTATCGCCATCTTTGTTGATACGTCCTGGTGCATTTTCTTCGAGCCCTGTGGTGATATCTACGACTTGAAACTCATCGAGACCATACAGGCGTGTTCTGGCGGCTTCGAGCACGGACGGACGGAAGTCCTTGCCGCGTTCGAGGTTCGCGGATTTACGGATCACGCGATCCGGCACCCGATCGTTACCCGAGATGGTGAGGTCGCCAAAGACGGAAACCGCGCCTGGATCGATGCTGTAGACGACGATCACTTCGTGATCGCTTCGCGAAACGTAGGCACGCGCTTCTACCACGGCGCGTGCATACCCGAGTTCCTGAAGTCGGCGACGCAACAACGTCGCAGTCTCGATCATCTCATCGTAACTGAAAATTTCGCCGCGCTTGAGCGGTAATCGCCGATCGATGCGAGAGACCAGATAACCAAAGCCAGACGCTGCCGCGGTGACCGGATCGAGCGACCCCGTGCGCGCGTCCAAAATCCGCGTTTCGGTTACGTAGGAGGGCTCGCCTTCATCGACATGGAAAAGCACCTTGGCTCTAAGCACATCGTCAAAGTAGGTGACCTCGGGTTGACCGAGCACCTTCACGTCAAAAAAGCCGTTGAGCTGGTAGAAGGTTTCCATCCGCGCAACGTCGTTCTGCAGATCATAGCGGTTGAGTGTGCGGTTGGAGCCAAAGGGGTTGAGCGACAGCGGTCGTGTGGCGAGCGAAGCACGCAGCTTATCTTTGTTCGCCTGTTTTAAGCCATCCACTTTGAGCGAGCGCACCAAATACCCTGTGTCCCCAGGCTTGGTCGCCTTCACATTCTGCTGTTTGGAGCCGCACGCCGACGCACTGAGCGCAATCGCGACCGCAAAAAGCACGATTTTCAACAAGCGCAGAGCATGCTGCGCGTCGGACTGACGCGGGCGCTTGAACGCGATGGGCGAAGGGGGCGCATTGTAGTGAGAAGGTCTAAGCACTACGCGTTCGGCTCATGTTGCGGGTGGACTGGGTAAAACAACGCCGATACAATACGACGCAAGACGGGCTTCTCTGACGACTCTTCGGTGAAATGCCAAGCACTTAGCTTTAAATGCTCGACTTGGGCGAGATTATTCCTTGACGATTTTCTCGCTTATGACTTCCCATACACGACACGTGCTCCGAAATCACCGACCTTCCAACGATTCATTCTTACGTGGCTCTGGTCCTCTCCACCGACATACGTCCCGCATTTTTTGTCGATACGCCAAAGGCCCTCGATCAGTTCTGCAACGAGTGGCTTGAACGCATCGACAATGAAGTCGTCGCGCTCGATATCGAAGAAGAGCGTGGAGAACATTATCACCCACGTGTGGCATTGATTCAACTATCTGTGGGAGACGACGACGCGATCCTCGATCCTATCGCCCTCGACCCCGATATCTTAGAGCCCGCCATCGAACAGATTTTGCTCACCGCCAAACGCATCATCTTGCACGGTGGACGCAATGATGTGGCTGGGCTCCGGCGTGACTTCGGCCTCGCTCCCCTCGAAATTGGGGACACCCAAATCGCCGCACGCTTCCTCGGCGAAAAACAATTCGGTCTCTCGTCGCTGCTCGATGCACGCTTCGGTATCAAACTCAGTAAAGAGCAACGCCGCTCGAACTGGGGTCAGCGCCCACTGACACCCCAACAACTGCGCTACGCACAACGCGATACCACCTTCTTAAAACCCCTGTGGGACGAGCTCAAAGAACAAGCCTACCAAGAAGGCTGGAAAGACGCCGTCATCGAAGAATGCGAAGCCCTACGCCATACCGAAGCCGATCATCACGAGTTTGACCCCCTCGGCTGGACGCGCATCAAAGGCCTGAACAAACGCGACGAAAACATCCGCCAGCGCGCAGCACAACTGTGGTGGTGGCGAGACCAACTCGGCCAGCAATCGAACACCCACCCATCCAACGTGCTGCCCAAATGGGCCTTCGAACAAGCGGTGCTCCGGGGTGTTCAATGGCTAAACGAACACCGTAAAATACGGAAAAACTTGGAGAAAATCGATCCTCAAGCGATCGACACCATCCAAGACACCCTAGAACAAGCACCAGAACTGCCGCTGGAACGCGAATTCACCCCGTGCGACTACCAATTCCACGTATCGCCCGACACCCTGCGCAAACGCTACGACGCCCTCCACGATTGGCGTACCGCAACCGCTGATGCCACCGGCCTCGACCCCGGATGGCTCGCTCCGCGCAGCGTCCTAGAACACGTAGCGCGCAGCCGCGTCGACGAGATTCCAACCCTCGCCGAACATAGCGACGTCCGCCAATGGCGTATCGATCGCTACGCAGACGACTGGCAACGCATCTTAAAGAAATATCGATAAGCAGCGCGCGGTTATAACTTAGAGCGAAGAAAACACCCCGCAAGATAGCTACAAGTCATCTTGTGCGTGCTACGTTTTTCTATATCCCGCGACACCGCAGCATCAAACGCGCTATGTATCGCCGGATTCCGAATGTTTTTGTAACCACTACCCCCACCTTCTGCGATCACCATCCATGAATACCCTCCAGCGTGCAACGCTCCTTCTGACCTCAAGCTGCTTTCTGCTCTTTGCGCCCAGCTGCAAAAAGAAAAGCGAAGCGCCACCAGAAAAAGACCAAGAATACCTTCAAGAAGAAGGTACCGTCTTTCGTGATGGATTCATGGAGCAAACCATCCCGGGTATGACGCGCGGTACAAACGAAGCTTCGCACCTGCACGCGGACTGCAAAGGCTTCCTCCCCGAAGAACCCACCAGCGAGGTCGTGTTCACCGAGGATGTCCCCATGCGTATCCACGTGACCGCCGATGACGACCTGGTGCTCGCCATCCAAAGCGATCAGAAAGTCTACTGTAACGACGACTTTGACGGACACCAACCGTCGATCGCGCGCACATGGAAGAAAGGTAAATATAAGATCTTCGTCGGAACCAAAGAGCGGACAGAAGAAGACCTTCTCTATGAGCTGAACTTCGATCACTACGATCCCAACGCACCTTTGCATGCCACGCCAGCCGAACCTGAAGAACCCGAAGATCCCTTGGATCGAGACTTTCACCTTCCCAAGCTCGAGCGTCCTACCGCAGTCATGCGCCTTTCTCGTGGCACGCTCCCCGTAAATATCGAAGGTACATCGAGTTTCGGCGTGACGCCTTACGTGCCGAATGGCATCGCACGTCACGACTTTGAACTGGATCGCAACGATCTCAAGACCCGCAAAGATCTACTTGAGCACGACACCTGCCGTGTGCTTCTTGACCGCTCCACGCCAGATTACATCGTCGATCTATGGGCGGATGGCGACATCAACTTCGCCTTACAGAGTTTTGTGCCCATGGGACTTGTGCTCGCACACGAAAGTGACCGCATTTACTGCGCGACCGGTACGCCTGACCAGCCTGCTGCGCTGCGTTTAGAGAACGCCAAAGCCGGAAAATACGCATTGTACATGACGTTGATCCCAGAGGGTGAAGCTCCCGCCGACCGCGACGCTCCCGCTCTCGAAGAGAAACCCACACAGAAAAACGACGCCGCAGAGGCTGCACGCAAAGAAGCTTCCGCTGTAGCCGGTGATGTTGCGACCCAAGCGTCCAAAGGCGCTTCGCAAAAGGTCACGCACATTCGCGGACGCCTACATATCTACTGATACGCATACTCAACGGCCGATGGCTGGTTTCACTCAAGCGTAAAACCTCTGATTTCGTGCGGTTTTACGCTTTTCTGTATCTGGCGATCTTGCACCCCAGACGTGGGAAAGAAAGCGCGCGTATGCGGCATATATCAGCTTAGGAAGCAACGGACGCTGGATGGTGTGGCGACGAAGAAATCGTTGGCGCGCCGTTCGGTTACATCGTAGCAAAAACGACAAACGACGAGCGGAGACTCGTCGTTTGTTAGAGCGGGAGACGGGATTCGAACCCGCGACGTCAACCTTGGCAAGGTTGCACTCTACCACTGAGTTACTCCCGCATGGTAGGTGTGTTAAAAATTGTCTTAAGTCGAAAGAACTGAAAAGTTCAAGAGCGGGAGACGGGATTCGAACCCGCGACGTCAACCTTGGCAAGGTTGCACTCTACCACTGAGTTACTCCCGCGTTTTCACTGAAGAAACGCGTCATGTGGTTGTCTTCGGTGGCGCTTTATACCGACACAAGTGCTAGAACGTCAAGCGAAATCTTGCATTGTGTCGACAGGCGAAGCGCGTTGGCGTTCAGCGCGCTTCTAGCGCAGAGTTTAGCCTTCGTCTTGGACTTGGGCTTGGAAAAGCTTCTCGTTAAAGGAGATTTTTTGCTTGTCGAGCATGGCTTTGAGCAACGCTGGCAGAGGATCTCCTGAATGCAGCAAGATGCGTCGTTGCGCGACGCCAAAGCCCAACACCGATTCCGAGCGTTCCATTGCCAGGAGCTGGCGGATGGCATTCGCTTCGTCCTCGGGGATTTCTTCGGCGACGGCGCGCTCTTTGAGGCGGATCACGACGAATTTGCCGTCGACTTCGCCGATTTCATCGAGCACGGGGCTTTCTGGCTCAAGTTTCGATGCTTTCTTGGCGAGCTCGGGCGCAACGCCGAGTTTGGGGATTTCGCCCACTTCGCGCGAAGAGATTTGGATGTAGGGGCGCAGTTCCGGCGAGATTCCGCTCAGGTCTGGCGCTTTGGGCATCGGACCAAAGACGCCAGTCTGGGTCACGCGGACGTTTTCAGTGCCGTCGAGATCATTGAGGATATCACGCAGGGTTTCGCTGGTGTTTTCTTTGGCGCGCGCCAAGAGATCGGTGGCCATGGCGCGGTACTGTTTTTTCAGCGCGGAGGATTTTTCCTCGGCGAGCAGACGTGTGGCGACTTCTTTGCGCACATCCTCGAGCGGTTGAATCCCTTCGGCTTGTTGCGCGGTGATTTGGACGATGCTCCAGGCGTAGGCTTGTTCAACAAGGAACACGCCGCCTACGTCGGTTTTCTCGATACCTTCCACGAACTCTGGTGCGAGTGAGTCATCGGCGCGTGCGCCCATGTCGCCGCCTTTTTCTACTTCACGCTCGTTTTCGGAGTATTTTTCGACCAATGCTGCAAAGTCTGCATCTTCTGCTTGGGCTTCTTTGAGGATGGATTCTACGCGCTCTTTCTTAGCTTGTTCTGAATCCAGATCTTCGGGCTTACGCAGGTAGATACGGCGGAGGGTCGTTTCGCGTGCAACGGCGAAATCTTCTTTGTGCTCGTTGTAGTAGTTTTCGATGGCGGAAGCGTTGCTCTCAGCGAAGGCCTCTACCTCTTCATCTTGGATATTGAGCTCGTCTTCGTCCAAGAAGTCGAAGATGGCGAGTTCAAGGTCGACGCCGTCATTTTCTAAGCGCCAGCGATGCTCGATCTCTTCTGCGGTCACAGGGATGCTTGCAGAGAGAAGGCTCAGGTAGCGCAGTGCGAGCAACTCGTTGCGTTTGTAGCGCTCGTAGGAGCTGACGGACTCGTTGAACCAACGGCGCACGTCTTTGCCGTAGTCTTTAGAGAACCCGCCGTCGCGATCCGAGTAAAACGGCGCGTCGAGGTTGGGGTAAAGCTGGCTATAGGTGCGTGGGAACTGTTCGCAAATGAACTTTCCGTTGAGTTTATAGCGTCGGTTCCAGTTGACGATATAGCAGTTCAGTTCGTCATCCGAGATCGACAGACCGGCATCTTTGGCTTCATCTGCGAGGACTTTCACCAGCGCAAGGTCGTATCCGATCTCGCGTTTGACTGCGTAGCGCTCTTCGTCATCGTAGCGCTGGCCTAGGGCTTGGATTCGGCCGAGCGCGGATTCGAGCTGACTGTCGTAGATCTTGGTGTTGTCTACGCGCATGGCCCAGCTTTTACCGCCGGACTGCAAGCCGCCTGCTTGGGGACCGAAGAAGAAAATAAAGACGATGGTGATCACACCGATGGCGACCCATACGAGCCACGATTGGGATTGTCGTCTGAGAAACTCAAGCATGGAGGGAACTCCAAAGAAGGTGCACGCTACGACCGTAAAAGACGGGGTGCTGTGCTTAGCGAATCGGTCGCCAGGGGGCAACGTTTTAACCGCTGCGTATACTGAAAGCTTGGCGCAAGGCCAACATCGACGTAGAAAAGTCTACGCGCAGCGCGCGCAGACCAGCACTGCGTGGTTAGGATTTCAACTGTTCTTGCAACAATGTGCGCACGCTCGCAGCGTCTGCGCGCCCTTCGCTCGCTTGCATGACCTTGCCGATAAAGAAGCCTAAGAGTTTGTGGCTTCCTGCGCGGTATTGTTCCACTTCGTTCGGGTGTGCGTCGAGCACGGCTTGGACATAGGGCAACACGTCGCTGTCATCGATGCGCTCGAGTCCACGTTCGCGCATCCATGTGACTGCATCGCCGCCTTGGCTGAGCAGTAGGCCCAAGATTTCGCGTGCGGCGGCGCCGGTGACGCGATCGGCGGCGATGAGCTCGATCAGCTGTGCAAAGGATGCAGCGCTCAGCTCGTGCGCTTCACCGTGTTCGTCCTTGGCGCGCGGGAGTTCGTTGACGATCCAGCGTGCGCCGATCACGGCCGAAGCGTTGTGTTTATGCACGGCTTCGAAGAGCGCATACGCGGCATCATCGTGGGTGAGTACCCAAGCGTCTTCCTCGCCGACTTGCAGCGCGGTGATCTGTTCAAATCGCGCTTTGAGCGCAGGATTTTGCTCGAGTTGCGCACGCCGCTCTGCCAAGCGCTGGGCAGCTTGTTCTGCACCGTCAGGCTGCTGCTTTCGACGGCGCTCGCGGGGTGCTTTTTCAGAAGCAGGGTCTGCCTGTTGGGCGCGAGACCAACCATCACGCAGCGTCACCACTCGGTGAAACACTGCTGGACCATCGCCTGTGGACACAGGATCGACATAGAAATAGCCGTTGCGCTCGAACTGAAAGTGCGATTCTGGCGCGGCATCAGCAAAGGCGGGCTCGATCCAACCTTGGACCACTTCGAGCGAATGCGGGTTCACAAAATCGAGGAAGTTTTTATCTTCGTCGGCTTCTGGATCTGGCACAGAAAACAAGCGATCGTAGAGGCGTACTTCGCGCGCAACACCTTCGGTAGCGGACACCCAGTGGATGACGCCGCGGATTTTGCGGCCATCTTTGGGTTCGGCGTTCAGTGTATCGGGATCGTGCGAACAGCGCAGCTCCACGACGTTGCCATCGGCGTCGCGCACGACTTCATCGCAACGGATAATATAGCCGTGGCGCAGGCGCACTTCCTCGCCTTCTTGGAGTCTGCGCCATCCCTTGGGCGGATCGTCCGAGAAGTCGCTACGTTCGATATAAATCTCGCGCGTGATCGGAAGTTTACGCGTTCCTTCTTTGGGCACGTCGTGCGGCCAAAGATCGGCATCCACCCATTCCACTTCGCCTTCTGGGAGGGTGGTGATGGTCACTTTGAGCGGGTCTAAAACCGCTAAAATTCGCGGCGATTTATGGTTGAGATCATCGCGGATGCAGTATTCTAAGCGTGCGTAATCAATACGGTTATCGTTACGCGTGACGCCCACGTCTTCGGCGAATTGGCGGATGGCTGCTGGGGTGACACCGCGTCGACGAAGACCTGCAATGGTCGGCATGCGCGGGTCGTCCCAGCTTTCGACGACACCGTTATTCACAAGTTGCAGCAACTTGCGCTTGCTCACAACGGTATATTCTAGGTTCATGCGCGCAAATTCGGTTTGGCGCGGACGCGATGGCGCGGAGATATTTTCTAGAATCCAGTCGTAGATGGCGCGGTTGTTATCGAACTCCAACGTGCACAAAGAGTGCGTGATGTGCTCGAGCGCATCTTCAATACAGTGCGCAAAATCGTACATGGGGTAGATGGGCCATGCGTCGCCTGTGCGGTGGTGCGTGGCGTGTTTTACGCGGTAGAACACGGGGTCGCGCAGCAGCATATTCTGCGCGCTCATGTCGATTTTTCCGCGCAAGACACAGGCTCCGTCTTCGAATTCTCCGGCGCGCATGCGCGCAAAGAGATCGAGGTTTTCTTCGACACTGCGATCGCGGTAGGGGCTCGGCGTACCCGGCTCGTTGACCGTGCCGCGGTTGGCGCGGATTTCTTCGAGCGATTGATGGTCGACGTAGGCGAGGCCTTTTTTGATGAGCTCGACGGCGAAGTCGTACATCTGCTCAAAATAGTCGGACGCGAAATAGCAGTGCTCGCCCCAATCAAAGCCGAGCCATTGGACGTCGCGCGCGATGGCTTCGACGTATTCGATGGATTCGGTGATGGGGTTGGTGTCGTCGTAACGTAGGTGGCAGCGGCCGTTATACTGTTGCGCGAGCCCGAAGTTCAGGCAGATCGATTTGGCGTGCCCGATGTGCAAGTATCCATTGGGTTCCGGTGGAAAACGTGTCACCACCTCGGTGTGACGACCTTCTTTGAGGTCGGCGTCGATCATCTCTGTAATGAAATTCGTTCGTCGGCTCATTTTCACCCAACTAATTTCGTGTGGCCTGCCTTGGGGTCATGCGAATTGCAGGATCAGGTCGCTGCGCGCGCGCATGCGCTATGCCTATAGCTTAGCGTATGAAATCGACAAGAGAACAGGGGCGAAAAGCACGGTTTTTGCCGCGATTTGCCTTGTGTTGGCTTCGACACCGCGCACGAAAGCATGTAATGTAGCGCCAGCGCTTTCCAATTCATGATGGGCAGGACCCGTGCCTGCTCCATCTCCTTCGCCCTCGAAGCCCCAAATTCATGGCACGCACCTACCGTTTACGACGAGATCATCCCCCTGGCGAACGCCCTACCGTCGATGTTGATGCGGAATTAAACGACCAACAACGCGCGGTGGTCTACGCCGATGACGGTGCATCCTTGGTCATTGCGGGTGCGGGCACAGGCAAAACCCGTGCGCTCACGGCGCGCGTGGCGCATTTGGTGGCCCAAGGTGTGCCGGTCGACCAAATCCTACTGCTGACCTTCACCAACCGCGCCGCCAAAGAGATGACAGGACGAGTTGAGGCTCTGTTAGGTCAATCGGTGCGCGGCATTGTTTCGGGCACCTTCCACAGCATTGGGCGCCGCTGGGTGCAAGAGTTCTCCGCCACCTTGGGTTTTCCTGAAACCTGCCAAGTGATCGATCGTGAAGATGCGAGCACCCTCTTGCGTCAATGCTACGATGTGGTGCCCCAAGAAACGCGTCGGGCGCGCAGGTTCCCAAAGCCCATGACCATCCTTTCGGCGCTGAGCAAGTCGGTCAACACCCACCGCACCTTCGAGGAAGTCATCCAAAGCGACGCACCGCATTTTGCGGATCTCATCGGTGATTTCTACGATATTTTGGTCGCTTACCAAGAAGCGAAGGTGCAGCGCGGCCTCCTCGATTTCGACGACCTGCTCATCTACAGCCATCGATTGCTGACGGAGTTCCCTGAGGTAGCAACCAAAATCTCAAGCCGTTACCGCCACGTTTTGGTCGACGAATACCAAGACACCAACCTGCTCCAGGCAGAGATCGTCGATCGTGTGAGTGCGCATCACGGAAACCTTACGGTCGTGGGTGATGATCACCAATCGATCTACGCCTTCCGGGGCGCGGTGCACGACAATATTCTCAATTTTTCGGATCGCCATGCGGACTGTCAGACCTTTTATCTGACACAAAACTATCGCTCATCGCCGCAGATCCTTCGGCTCGCCAACGTGTCGATCGCCAAGAATACGCGTCAATACAAGAAGACGCTGCATACGGACCTTCCGGACGACGCGTTGCCCGCACTGATCAACGCGCGCGACCAGAACGAAGAGGCCATGTTCGTCGCGCAGCGTATCTTAGAACTACATGAAGAAGGCGTGCCCCTATCGAAAATCGCGGTGCTGTACCGCGCGCATTCGCATGTGGCGCACGTCGAGGTCGAGCTCAATAAGCGTAATATCCCCTATGTGTTGCGCTCGGGTAAACGCTTATTCGAGCGCGCCCACATCAAAGATTTACTCTGTTTTCTGCGGCTTTCAACCAATCCACGGGACGATCTAGCAGCGCACCGGATCCTCCAAATGTGCGAAGGCATCGGCGACAAAACCGCCTCCAAGCTTGCAACCATGCTCGGCGCGTACGACACCATCACCGAAGGTGTTCGCTCAGAACTCGTCCAAGAGGCCGTTCCGCGCAGATCCAAAGAAAGCTTTCAACGCCTGCAATCAACGCTCGAGTCCATCGATACACCCACGGCCCAGCACCAAGTCGCGGACGCGCTCGAGCGCATCGTCGATAGCTTTTATAAAGACGTGGTGAGCGCCAAATACGATCTGCCCCAAAACCGCCTTCAAGACTTAGATACGCTGATCGAGCTTGCCGCAAGTTACGAAAGTTACAATGAATTCCTGAACGCGCTTGCCCTCGATGACAACCTCACGGGGCGTGATACCCTTGAGCGCGCAGACGGCGAACATGTGGTGCTATCCTCTGTTCACCAAGCCAAAGGTCTAGAGTTTCATACGGTCTTTGTGCTCTCCATGAATGAGGAGAAATTTCCTATAGGCCCTGCCATGTTCGACCTCGACGAACTCGAAGAAGAACGTCGCTTGTTTTATGTGGCGGTGACGCGCGCGCAGCGCGCGCTTTACCTCTGCCGCCCTCTTGTGGCACCGCTTTCTCGTCAGCAATACGGTCCCTTACGGCTCAGTCCGTTTCTTGTGGAAATCGCCGATACGGAACCCCCCGCCTTCGAAAGCTGGAGTTTGGAATAGGCTCGTCTCCATCAAGGTGAATAAGCTTGTGGGCACAGCGTCTATTTGGCGAACTGATGTTGTGCGCACAACCTGCGTGTACGCGATCAACAGCGGCTCATGTCCAGCGAACGCTCGATGAATAAAAAGCGTTTGTGGACGTCTCTACGGCGAACCATTTTCTAAGAGAGCCACGCCATGTCGCGCCAAAAATACACCCTCATTTTAGCTTCTGTTGTTGCCACCTTTGCGCTCAGCGTTCCGGCGTTCAGCCAAGGTCCCACGCGCGTGAGCCGTCCATCGGCCGCGCCCACAAGTGGGAACACTTCTGGTGCGGCTTCGTCGCGTTCCACATCGCGTACAGCCACGCCCACAAACGCGGCACGACGCACCACCAACACGGGATCTTCAAGCGGTTCTCGCCCAACCCAAGTGGCGCCTCCAAGCCGCGGCGCTTCTTCTTCGAGTGCTCGTCCTAGCGTACAACGACCATCCTCATCAGACACCGGCCGTCGCAACACCAGCACGCGCCCATCACAAAGTAGACCTTCGCAAAGTCATCCCTCGACAACACGTCCTCCAGCGAATAATTATCGTCCTACGCCGTCTCAACGACCGTCGTCTTCTCATCGTCCTGGAACTTCTTATCGACCGTCGCCACCGTATACCACCACGCACCATGGGCACGCTCATGGTGGTTATTACTCACCGCGCTATCGTTCACCAATCATAGTGACGCGCACTTTTGTACGGCCTCCGATCACACGTCCGCGCGTGATCGTTTATCGAGAGCCCGTGGTGGTATACAGTGTCGACGACCGACGCCACTTGCGGAATGAAATCACTGCGTTACGCAACCAAATCCGCTACGAGAAGCAGAACGACATGTATGTCGGCCTCGAGATTCAGCGCAGTTTGGATGACGCTTCTTTAGCGCTCGATGATGCATCGCAGATGCTTGCGTGGGGATACGCGCGCAGCGATGTGCGCGCAGCGATTCGCGATGCTGAAGCCTTGATTGACTACGCACGTCAGGAGCGCGCCTATGCATTGGAGTCCATGCGCGCGTACCAGCAACATGCGCAAGCGCAGTTACAGCAGGCGCAGTATTACACCCAGAACCAAGCGTACTTTGCCGACGCACAAGCGAGTTTGAGCGCCGCGCAGCGCGCCTACGAAGAAGCGGACATGCTCGCGCGCGCCAAAGCCAACTCCGACGAGACACTGGCCGCGTACAAAGCAGCTGCAGAACGCGCCGACAGCAGTATGCGCGCCCTCTACGCTTCGTTCGACACCCAAGATGGTTCGTTCAAGTACCTGCGCTCGGAACACGAAACTTTAGAAGCGTGGATGAACCAAGTGCTCGAATACGCCGAAGAATGGCGTAGCGCCAAAGCGATACGTACCCTGCGCTCCGCCAAGTCGGCGCTCGACCAGGCAAAGATCGCGATCGAAGAAAAAGACGCTCAATCCGCGCGCAAAGCGCTCGATGACGCCGCCGACATCATCGACGAAGCCACCCTTCAACTCGCGCCAGAAAGCTAACCTTCTGGAGCCGCGCGCAACCGCTGCACCACCGCTTTGCCACACACAAAGCGCGATGCAACCCTTGTTGATCCTCAGCACATCATCCCCTTGCATTTTCCGACGCACGCAGGGGGGACTTGATGAATGAGGATCAACATCTTAAATTGGATAGAAGCCGCTCGAATGAAGGATCGAACCCTGCGTATATCCCACGAACCAAGATCTTCAGCTTACTGAGAAATCTGACGATCTTTGGCAGGAAGTACCTGTGGGCTCTTGTGATTCATCGGTACAAGTGCAAGAAGCGCTTTGACCGAAACTAAGGATAAAACGCCCGCAAGGATCGCGCCCAACGCAAGGGCAAAAATGATGCTCATGGTTTCTCAACCTCTACAAGGGTGGCAAGGTTCCACGCCGTCACCTATGGCACATTGCTAAGACGACTCAACGTTTTTTTCGGTTACATGCGTTTCATTCATCCCCATTCTTGAATACAGCATGATAAGGGATGCACGATACGTACATGGCATGTTAGCTCCCTACGCCATGACCGCAAATTTTCGCTTTTCTTCACGATAACAAGTTTAGGCCATGAGAATCGAAGGATGTTTGTCGGCAATTCCGACGCAATTCAACGATAACGGCATCGACGAGCAAGCGCTCGCTGCCCACGCCACCTGGATGATCGATCAGGGTTGTTCCGGTATCGTGGTGTGTGGCACCACCGGCGAAGCCGCCACAATGAGCAACGACGAAAAAATCCGTGCGATGAACGTCGTCAGCGAAGCCGTCGGCGCGCGGGCCGTCGTGGTCGGAGGTGCAGGCAATAACAGCACCTCGGAATCACTCGAATTCGTTGCGCGCGTGTGTAAAGAAACCAAGGTCGACGCCATCATGTCCGTCGTCCCCTACTACACCAAGCCGCCCCAAGAAGGGATCCGGCAACACTTCCGCGCCATCGCTGACCAGAGCAGCCTGCCCGTCATTATCTATAACGTGCCAGGCCGCACCGTCGTCTCCATGACCGAAGAAACCATCCTCAGCCTCCTTGACCATAGCAATATCGTGTCGGTCAAAGAAGCGAGCGGTGACATCCACTTGGCCGGCAAACTCGTCCGCCAACTCGACGGACGCGGCACCCTCCTCAGCGGCGATGACGGCACGTCCGCGGCCTTTGTGGCCATCGGCGGACACGGCGTCATCTCCGTCGCCTCCAACGTCGCCCCCCGTATCGTCTGCGAAGCCGTGCAAGCAGCCCGCGACGGCGACCTCAAAACCATGCAAGAGCGTAACCATATCTTGGTCCAACTCCAAGATCTGCTCTTTCAACAACCCTCTCCTATCGCGGTAAAAGTAGCGCTCGCGCACCGTGGATACGGCAATACGCGCGTACGCCAACCCCTCTGCGAAATGGACGAAGCGGCCGCCCAAAAATTGCGCGACGCTATCGATGCCCTCAAACTGCCGTCATGAATACACAAGTCTTTCTCTACGGCCGCAACGGCCGCATGGGCCGCGCCATCGAAGCGATCATCAACGAACGCGATGACATGGACGTCTGCGGCGGCATCTCCGCCGGCGAACAGCTCGTGCTGCCAGATAAAATCGACGTCGTCATCGACTTCTCAGGCGCCGGCGCAGCCGCGGACGCGCTCGCCCTCGCACATAAAAAAGGCGCCGCGCTCGTCTCCGGCAGCACCGGTATGAGCGAAACCTACGACCAAGCCTTCCTGGCCGCGAGCAAAGACATCCCCGTCCTTTACGCCGCCAATATGTCACTCGGCGTGAACGTGCTGCGCTACCTTGTCGAACGCGCCGCCGCCATCCTACCCAATGACTGGGACGCAGAGATCGTAGAACTGCACCATAACCGAAAAGTCGATAGCCCCTCGGGCACCGCGCTCGCCCTCCTCGAATCCACCAACGCAGGACGCGGACGCGCCCCCAAAGAAGGCCTCCTCACCGCGCGCGAAGGACAAGTCGGCGCACGTATGCCCGGCGAGATCGGCGTCTTCGGCGTACGCGGCGGCAACGTCGCAGGCGAACACACGGTATTCTTCTTCGGAGAAGATGAACGCATCGAACTTACGCACCGTGCCAATAGCCGAAATATCTTCGCCCAAGGCGCCGTGCGCTGCGCACAATGGCTCGCTCACCGCGCACCGGGACGCTACAGCATCGAAGATGTCATCGGCCTAAAATAAGCACCCACGTATTCAAACAGAAACCGCGCCCTAGCGGCGCCGTTTTAAATTTTTTGGGTCGTTGCAAATGCGCTTACAATACGCCCTCGAGGGTGCGCAAAAGCTCTTCGCCCACAAGACGGCCCATGTCTTGGCCTTTTTTCAGTTTCTCTTTCGTGGTGGTCAAGCGACTCACCGGCATATTTTTTGGCGGTTCTACCAAGATAAGCTGGCGATTTTTATGGCCCTCAACAAGTTCATCCATGAGCGTGTTGTGAAACTCATGCTGCTTGAGCGTCGCACGCGCCACGTTCGGGTGGGTTACTTTCTTGAGTAAAAACTGCGCCCAGAACGGTGGCGCGGTTTTACGAACTTCTGCGCGGCGTGTCAGGATCACAACGGTGGGTCCATCATTGGGCGGCAGACCCTGCGTTTTATAAGGCACCGGATCCAATACGCCCGTATCCACGTAATCTCGCCCTTCGATGTTCACCAAGCGGTTGTACGCGAGCGGCATAGCCATCGATGCCTTGAGCCAGGGCCAGAGCGTTTCCGCGGTGGGCTTGTGCACCACAGAGCACATGTTTTGGACATCGACAGCGACGGTATGAAAGCTGGTTTGGCTTGTTGTAACCCGTTCTGCATCGAGGGCGCCGAGCTCTCGAAGCTGCACATCCACCAGATAGTCGATATCTAAACCTGGGCTTGCAAAGGGATTAAAAAACCGCGCGATGCTGACCATGCGCTTCACCACACGCTCGTCCTGCCACAGCTCCACCAAGTTATCGGTTTGGCCTGCCGCAAAAAAAGCAGAGTTCATCGCACCTGATGACGAGCCCACAATGGATGTTACGTCGACGCCGCTTCGGGCCAACACATCTAAAATACCGCTACTGTAAGCGGAACGGCAACCGCCGCCTTCCATCACGATACGCATACGCGTCCCCTTCTTTTCGATCGCACGCACGACTTATTTGAGCGTGTTCGCGATCTCCTTTTTAAGCGTCGCCGCATCATTGGGCAAGACTACAAACCGTTCCTCACGCTCCATCAAATCTGACAGCCGATCCGGAAGCGCGGGATATTTTCCGCTCGCGGCTTGCACCGCATCGGGGAATTTGGCTGGGTGCGCGGTGGCGAGCGACACGAACGGCAAGCGTCCAAAGGCCTCGTCGACACGCGCAGATTCGACCCCGATCACAGAGTGAGGGCAGAACAGCTGTCCGCTGCGCCCAAGGTGCTCTGCGATCAGCGCACGCGTTTGGTCGTCATCAAAGCGCGCAGACGCAAAGAGCTCGCGCATTTGATTCCACAACGGTGCATCCAAGGTATTTTTGCCGCTTTGACGGAATTCGGTCATCCACTGGTCGACCTTCTGTCCATCACGTCCAAGGAGCTCAAACAACAAACGCTCGAAGTTTGACGAAACCTGGATGTCCATGCTCGGCGAGATCGAAGCCTCGACGCCGGTCATTTCCATCACGCCGCTCTGTTCAAAGCGTGCGAGGATATCGTTTTGGTTGGTGCCGATGACCAAGCGCTCGATGGGCAAGCCCATTTGTCGCGCGACCCAACCTGCAAAGATGTTTCCAAAGTTACCGGTGGGGACGGCGAACCCCACAGCGCGATCGGGCGCGCCGAGGTTCAACGCGGCCCATGCGTAGTAAACGACTTGGGCCATGATGCGGGCCCAGTTGATGGAGTTGACGGCCCCAAGGGAGAACTCTTCGCGGAAATCGGCATCGGCGAAGAGATTTTTTACCAAGTCTTGGCACGCGTCAAAGTCGCCTTCGATGGCGATATTGTGGACGTTTTTAGAAGGCACGGTGGTCATTTGCCGCCGTTGAACATCCGAGACGCGTCCGTTGGGGTGCAGGATGAAGATGTCGATACCTTCGCGGTCGCGGCATGCTTCGATGGCGGCGGAACCTGTATCTCCGGAGGTTGCGCCGACGATGGTGACGCGTCGGTTTTTCTTCTGGAGCACGTGCGAGAACAGGTGGCCGACGAGCTGGAGCGCGTAGTCTTTAAATGCGAGGGTGGGCCCGTAGTAGAGTTCTAGGACAAAGTGATTCGGGCCGAGTTGTCGTAGGGGTGCGATGGCGTCATGTTCGAAGGTTTTGTATGCTTCGTTCACCAGGGTGGTGAGTTCTTCCTTCGAGAGCGCGGGCGTTACAAAGGGGAGCATGACCTCGACAGCGAGTTCTTGGTAGGTCAGTCCTTGCAGGCTACGCCATTGGTCTTTTGTGAAGGTCGGCCATGTTTCTGGCAGGTAGAGTCCGCCGTCGGTTGCGAGGCCTGCGAGCAAGACGTCGTCGAACGCGAGTGTGGGGGCTTTGCCTCGGGTACTTACATAACGCATTTTAGGTCTCTTTATGGCGCGGAGCTTTCGCTCTCGAGGTCATCGTTTTCGGCTGCAGTTTGCACTGCAAGTTCTGCGCGTCGCTGTGCGCGTCGTTCGGCGCGCTGACGCTGGATGCGCTCTTGTTCTGCGATGGTGATACGCAGCGCTCTACGCCCCCACCAATAGCCGAGCGCTGCGCCCACAGCGAGAATCAGAGGGATATAAAAGACGTGGTCTAAGGTGGGGAGTCTCATGCTTGTCTCCTTGTTTCGAGATCTTCGAGTCGATCGTCGATTTCTTGGAGTTGCCGGTGTAGTTCGAGCACTTCGTTACGGGTTCGTCGCGCGCGCTGTGCGAGCGTGGCGATATATAGAAGCGCGATGAGCCAAAATCCAGCATAGGCGAGCAACATCAGTTTTCCGCCGTCGACGCTCTCTGGGCTCGCTTTATCTGCAGGCACAAAGCCTTCGGGTCGCGCTGGTTCGAGGGCGCGATCGCTGGCTTTATTTTGTGACGAAGCGGGCAGGTAGCCGTCTGGAGCGGTGGGTGCTTCGTTTGCGCGCAGATAGCCTTCGGGCGGGTCGCTGGCAGGAGTGATCGCGAACGCAGGCACGGTCAGAAGCGCGCAGAGCATCCATGTGGCGAGGTGCAAGATACGTTTCATGATTCCACTTCCTCCTCGCGTACGCGAAGGGTGTGCGCGCGCAGGGCGAGATCGCGCTCTAAAGTCTCCAGCTCAATGCGCGTGACACCTTGGCGTACGCGCGCGACGAAGAACACGAGAAAGAGCAGCGCAAAAAATACGAAGCCCGAAAGCAAAGCAAGCTGCATTTCTGGTGCGATGCCGCCGCCTTCGCCTGTGATCACTTGCGGATGGTGTCCGCGCCAACGCTCCACACTCGAACGAACCAAGGGGATATTCGCGACGCCCAAGATCGCCAGTGCAGCGCAGATGCGGCGCGTAAGCTCGGTGTCCTCACCAAGTTTGCGCACCACCAAATAGGCGAGGAAGATGAGCAGCAACACGAGCGTGAGCATCAAACGCGGCTCACCCGTCCAAAAGGTGCCCCAAGCTTTGCGCGCCCACAAAGGACCCGACATTACCACCATCAAACAGAAAATGACGCCGGTCTCTGCGCCCGCGACCGCAAAGGCGTCCGCACCGCGTTTTCCGGTGATCAGATAAACCACCGACGCGCCGAAAGCAACAAAGAACCCCACGTACGACGCGATGGCAGAGGGCACGTGATAATAGAAAATCTTTTGGACAATGCCCATTTGACGTTCGATCGGTGCGTACGCAAAAATCGCCCACAACGACGCTAAAAACGCCGCGACGGTCAGTGCGCATAGCAGATAGAACGGGTCAAAGCCCTGGGAAGTCGATCGTTTCGACATGCGTCTACTCCGGAAAGCTGGCCTCGTTGTGCTCTGTGGCTATAGCCGAACGCTATCTACTGCAAGGACTTGTCGGACAAAACGCGGAGGCTTCGTAGAAAAATTCGATGCCACTTGCGCGCCTATTGCTGCGCAATCGCCGGATCCATGGTCTGCACAAACAACCAGCGGCCCACCACTAAAAACAGCAGATCAAAGGTCAACATGATGCCGAGCCACTGCAACGCGCCATCAATACTATCTGCACCCACAAGGGCAGCCGTGGCACGTACGCCGGCGATCAGAAGCGGAATGGTGAGCGGAAAGAGTAGGATCGGCAGCAATACGTCGCGTAGACGCATCGTCGAAAGCGCAGCGCTCAGTACCGTCCCCATCACCGCATAGCCAAAGGTGCATAGAAAAAGCACGCCCGCGAGCATTGCCAGTGCCGATCCATGGAACGTCACATCAAAAACGCCGATCGCCACAGGCACGAGCAGGAGCTCAATCCCCAACAACAACAGCATGTTGGTCAACGTGCGCGCCGCGAATAAACTCGAAAGCGCACCGGGTACTAAGAGCAGCGCATCAATCAATCTACCCGCGCGTTCGCGTTGAAACGAACGCCCAAAAATCACAGAACCCACAAACGAAACGCTGACCCACAAAATGCCTGGGAAAGCGCGCGCCGCAATGCGCTTCTCGTCGAAACCAGAAAAGACAAAAACGGTCAGCAATACCGCGGCAAAAAGCCCTGCGGTCCAGATGGATTCGCGCGTGCGCACCTCGAGCCGAAGCTCGTGACGCAGCAATACCCAGAACTGTGCGAGCTTTTGTCGTACGCTCATGCTTCTTGCCGCCCTCCGCGCGATGTTCCCTGGGTATAAAGGTCGATCAGGGGCGTTTCGGTTGACGCATCGAGCACCACGCGTCCATGGCGCAGCACCACGCCGCGGCACACCGCATCCACAGGGTGGTCAAAGATATGGGTCGCCAAGACAACGATGCGTTGTGCTTCGCGTAACGCACGCAGCAAGTCCCATAGCGTCTTTCGGCTTGCGTAATCGAGGCCCGTCAGAACCTCATCAAAGAGTACAAGCGTCGGCTCGTGCAGCAGCGCGCGTGCAACGGCAAGGCGTTGTTTCATGCCGCGGCTAAACCCGCCCACCAGCTGATGTTGAACTTGATGGAGCGACACCGCGTGCAGCCAATCTTGGATCTTCGGATCATCTAAGGCGTACAAGTCCGCCCAAAGCTGAAGGTTTTCGCGCGCGGTCAGATCCTCGTACAGCATGGGTTCGTGCGCAACGAGGCCGATGGTGGGTCGGAGGATCTGCCGATGCTCATTGTATTTGAGTTGATCGCCTGCGAGAACGGTGCCGGCGGTGGTTGGAAGCAGCGTCGACAGAATACGCAGCACGGTGCTTTTTCCAGCACCGTTCGGCCCCATCAGCGCGGTGGACGTCCCAGCTGTGAAGCGGAGGTTGAGGCCGTGCAATACCACGTGCCGGCCGTAAAAACGCTGCACGTCTTGCAGTTCAACGCTCTGGTATGCCGGCGGCTTCCATGCGCGTATGAGTGTCCGCAGCGTTTCAGCCATGCGCATGGGTCGTTTGCTGATCGCGGATTCTGCGCTCAACCAGCGCCAACTCTCCGATGATGCGCTCGCGTTCTGCTTCGTAATCCATTTCTAAGATGGCAGCGTCGGCGAGTTCACGCTCGAGCGCATCGACGCGTTTTAAGATCGCCTCTTTCTCGCGTTGAAGGCGCGCAAGCTCGGTCTCTTTGCCGGTTCCCTTCGGGCGACCGCGCAGCCATACGAGGAGGCCAAGAAGCAAACCACCCAAGGCGGCGATTACTGCGGCCCAACGCGCGTAATGCGGATCGGCAGGCCAACCGCTTGTGCTGACCTCTAGGTGGCCTCCGGCTTTGACCGTTCCGCTGTGCGCTACACGCACCGCTGTGCCGCGCAGCATATCGACACTGTCGGCAGATTCATCGATGTGGCTAAAGCACATGGTCTGCGCATTTCGGTCGGCGTCATCGCACAACGGAACATCGATGAGCACGTTCAGGTTCTGGTGGCGCTCGTGTTGGCTGATTTGCGGTACCACGAGCGATAGGTTTTCGACATCGAAGGGAAACTCTTGGCGCCAGTCTACCTTGGCCACGTTGCTATGTTTGAGGCTGTAGCGCACGATCATGGTGGGAGCTTCGCCCGCTTCTCCTGCTGGGAGGATTTTGCCACGGAACATCACAGCGTCACCCACCGATTCTGCTTGGTTTGGCGGCTGGACTACACGCACACCAGTGGCGCCTTCGGGCACCGGGATACGAAATCCTGCATCACGCCCTCCCTCTTTCGCCTGAAATACCACGGGCTGATCGGTGGCGAGGCGGTAAATCTGCGTAAAGACAAGGTAATCTTCCCACAGCTCTACAATGGTGATGATGCGCGGCGCAAAGACGACCGAAGGATCGGTCACCACGGGCTTGTCCTGGATGGTCAGCTCGTGCGGGCCTTCGCCGTCGAGCAGAAGTCCGGTTGGCGCGAAGATTTCTTTGCCGTCTTTGAGCATGCGCGCAAAGCCTTGCAGGGTTTCCCCTTGTGGAACCTGAAAACGCGCGATGCCCTGCTCATCTGTAACGGCCAGGTAGGTTTCGATCACTTGGTGTGGTGGTCGAATGATCGAAAACTCCACACGTTCGTTGGCGAGCGGCGCTTGGTAGTTCTCCCCAACTGCTCCTTTGGCGCGCACTTCCACGAGCAGTTCGCCCTCACCTACGACTTCGCCTGGTGCGGGCAAGGATTCTGCGTCCACCTGCAAATCCCCCGCCTTCGAAGGTGGAAGCACATCAGCATCAGGCACACCTGCAGGTCGTACATCGGACGTGGGTGCCATGAACGGCGCCACTGTGCCATTTGGCGCGGCTTCGGTGGGTGGTGCAGCCTCGTCTCGTCGCCCTGCTGGCGTCACCAACGGTCCACGTTCGATGCTCGGCAGAGACGGTGCGCCGGCGTCTGTGGGCGCATCGGCGGCCTCAGGGTCCTGCGGTTGCTTGCCATTGGGCTCTGGCGGCAAATCGGGGATACGCGGACTGACGTGCTCTGCATCGCTTGGTGCGTTATTCTTTGGCGCGTATTGGGCAAGGGCACCGGAAGCGACCAACGCGAGCGTTGCGGCGAACAGGACGGAAACGGCGGTATATTTTTTCATGGATCTTGCCTTGTCGCAAGACCGCCGTGGCGGCGCATGGCTGCGGCGGACCATTGTTCTTCGCCGGCGGCGATGCGTTGCGCCGCTTCTTGGGCACGTGCATCAAAGATCGCTGCCGCGCGTTCGATGTCTTCGGGTTCGCCTTGCAATGCGTCGAGTTGTTTCATCACGCGGACCGCTTCGCGTCGGTAGCGGCGAATGAGCGCATTGGCTTCATCGTCTTCGATGCGGCCCATGTCGCGGTCATCGGTGGTGTGCTGGATCAGTTGCATGAGCATGGTTTTACGGCTCAGCAGTTCCTGGACTTCTTGGAGGACTTCGTCTTCGTCGGTATAGCGATCGAGCGCGGTGTCCTCACCCCAAGCTTTGGCGATGTTGCTGACCGCATAACCGGCGATCCAGACCGCAGCGGCGAGTAAAATGAGTACGAATACGGTCACGCGTCACGCTCCTGCAACTCCAGATCAAGCTGCGCCAAGTAGGCCTTGTCTTCGTCACTCATTTCGTTCGACGCGTCTTCATCGTGTACCGCGCTCGATAGCGAGGCATTCAGATCGCGTTTACGGCGTGCGGACACAAAGTACATCGCAATCAGCAACCCGCCGATGAGCACGGTCACAGGCAACAGCCAGTTGAGCACGCGCATGATCGATGCTTGGGGGATCGCCAACGCACCGTGTCCGTGGGATTCTTCGATACGCTCCAAGATTTGGTCTTGGTTCATACCTGCCGCGGCCATGATGCGTATCTCTTGTTTGGTCACATTCGACGGAACACACGATGGCGACGCAAGGTACAAGGTTTTACCTGCGCAGCCCTCGCACTCCGCCATGACCAGATTGAACGCGTTTTTTGCTGTACGTTCTTGTTCTGGGGTCAGCTGCACATCTTGGCGCAAAAAGCTTTCGAGGTCGGACGGCAGCTGACGCTCAGGTGCGTTCGATCGCACTTGGTGAACGACGCCATCGTCCGATTGTGCGCGGGCGACGGAGAAGGTCGTATCGGTGAGTACACCGATCGGAATCAAGCAGATGAGCCAAAGCGCAGCGGCACCGGCAAACGAGACCGAACGACGTGCGACATCGCGGCGCCACGCCTCGCGCAACGGATCTGCGACAGGCCACGCTGCCACCGCCGTGCCAAAGATCAACATCAAGCCGCCGAGCCACATCCACACGGTAAACGGAAAGACCTCCAAGTGGAAAGCTGCAGCGGAACGATCGCCATCGAAGCTCAACAGCGCCACATAGACGTCCTCGAGCAAGGTGGAGCGGATGTAGATCTCCGATGTGACTTTCATCGGATCCCCCTGGCCGCGCTCCACGCGCGTATAATCGTTATAGTCGTAACGCGCTGGCTGTAGACGCGAGATTTCCTTCCCATCTTTGAGCAAGGTCATCTCACCGATGTACGCCACGTAATCGCGTTTGGTGACGTTCTTAATGCCGTCGTATCGGATGTGATAATCCGCCACCGCGACTTCCATGCCGGGTCGCAAGGTCAAGCTGCGTTCGACTTTGAGAACGTTGCCCAAGAACGACAAGAAGATCATCAACACGCCGATGTGGGCAAGGTACCCACCGTAGCGGCGCCGCTGCTTTCGAAACAACCCAAAGAGCGATTGCACAAAAGACTGATCGCGGGCCATCCCCATCTTGGTTCCACGGTAGAATTCCAAGAACAGGATGGAACCGTTCAGCACAATGAGCACAAAGGTGACGATCGCGAGCGCACCGGGCACATTCTTGATGTCGACGCTCAAATCTTTGCCGCGTGTAAACCAGTAGAGCAACACAAGAGCTGGTGCGATGATGGCTGTCATCACCACCGGCGGCAAAATCTGTGTTCGGAAGGTTTTCTTGGTCGCTTGACGCCATGGCATGATGGTTCCAAGCGCCATGACCACCAGCATCAAAAGCGCGATGGGCGTCATCACGCGGTTGAACCATGGTGCGCCGTACGAGATGGTTTGATCGACAATGACCTCGGCGACCGCTGGAAACAAGGTGCCGTACATGACCACGGCGGCCATGGCCAAGAACACCCAGTTATTAAAGACGAACATCCCTTCGCGTGAGAGCGCATTTTCCATATCCTCGCTCGGCGCGAGGTCTTTCCAGCGCGTGGCGATGACGAAGGCGGAAAAACCACCCATCACCAAAACTTGGGTCAGGAAGTATGCGCCGATATCGCTCTCTGCAAAGGTGTGGACGGAGTCGATCAGACCGGAGCGGGTCATCCATGTGCCGACCAAGGTCAGGACATAGTAGAGGGTCACGAGCAGCACGTTCCAACGTTTGAGCATGCCGCGTCGTTCTTGGATGATCACCGAGTGGACAAAGGCGGTGGCGACGAGCCAAGGCACAAGAGCCGCGTTTTCGACAGCATCCCATGCCCAATAACCGCCCCAGCCCAGTTCACGGTAGGCCCACATACCGCCGAGGATGTTTCCGACGCCCAAAATCAGCCACGATGCCAAGGTCCATCGCCGGGTGGCTTGGAGCCAGCGCGTATCGGTTTGGCGTGCGAGCAGCGCGGCCATACCAAACGCAAAGGGCACAATGGCGGTGGCAAACCCGGCCAAGAGCATGGGCGGGTGAATCGTCATCAAGGGCGTTTGGAGCAAGGGGTTGAGGCCTTGTCCTTCGGCTGGCGGGTTTTTGATGAAGTAAGTGGCAAAGGGTGTGGTGACAAAGTTGAGGATGAGCAAGAAACCGGTCAGGCCCAAGGCCACCACACCGTGGAAATACGGCATGATGGATGACAGGCGAAAGCGGTTTGCCCATGCCGCACCGGCGGCGAAGATGGAGGAGATGAAGACCCAGAACAGCAGCGAGCCTTCTTGTCCGCCGTAAAAAGCGGCCAAAACATAATACAGGGGCATTCGTGTATCCGAACGCCCCTCTACGTATTTCAGGCTAAAGTCGTGTTGTACAAAGGCCCACAGTAGCGCTGCGGCTGCGATGCCTAAGAACGCGGCCATGGCGTAGAGGCCGTTTTCGGACACAACCGCGTAGCGGCGCACTCTTAGGCGGCCGCCGGCAAAACCGGCGACCATGGTGAGTAGTGCCGCGCCGAGGGCTAGCGCAAGCGCAAAGGCACCGATAAGAACCATAGTTCGTTGCTCAGGTTGTTAGCGTTCAGCGGTGGGTGCGCCACCTTCGTAGCGCGAGGGGCACTTGGCCGTAATCTCTGTGGCGACAAACTCGCCATGTTCGTTCACTTGGCCGAGAGCCACCACCTCTGCATCGTCAGAGAAAGTATCGGGCAGTGGACCGTCGTAGAGCACGGTCATGGCGGTCGCACCGTCCACGAGAGTAAAGCGGTGTTCGTCTAAGGTACCTTCGCGCACAAAGTGCGAGTCGGGACGAACGTTGCCTTTGAGCCGAAATGTGCTGCCTTGCAGGGATTCAACCCGCGGCGACGCTTCGGCCACTGTGTAGTAGTATATTTGCGCGTCGACGGAGGAGATGGCGACCCATCCAACCACTGCGACAGCCGCGAGTATCCCAACCACAAAGATCCAGCCGCGACGGCCGGCTGCCTTCGCACCCGACGCCTGCACAGCATCCTGAAGTTCTGGGGAAAGACTCATGATGAACACCAAGGTGAATAGTCGGAGGCATCAATGTTGATACGGAGTTTTGCCTCCACGATTGCCTAGGTTCTCCAAGCCTGAGAATCAAGTGTAAACCCGACTATTCGTTTTCAGATCCTAACATGAAGCCTGCCTCTTTGAGCAAGGCGTCGTAGTAGGCTCGGACGACACGCGTGCGACGCTGCCCTTCTGCTCGTGCATAGCGGGTAAACATCGTCTGAGAGATGTGAAGCAAGTTGGTACGAAAATGATCGAGGATGTATTGCGCATCGTCCAATTCTCGATGCACCGCGAGCGGGTCTTCGCGATCATAAAAAGCGGTCGCACCCAATAAGGTGCCTGTAGAAAAACAGCGTGCGATGCCGATCGCACCCAAGGAATCCAAGCGATCGGCATCCCGCAGCACTTTGGTTTCTACAAAGCTGGGTTCTCTTCCGAGCTCTGGCGACAACTCCATAATCACTTGTCCGACGGGCCAAATCATTTTCGCCAAGCCGTGTGTGCGCAAGATGCCTTCGGCCAAGTTGGCGCTGGCGCGCACTTGCTCTGCGACGGTATCTGCGCGTGGCGCGACCACGTGCAGGTAGGCGGCGAGTTTTAAGACGTCCCCGTCGATCACCCAGTTTTCATCGCGCTCTGCGTATTGTCCGACGATGCGGGCATTGCGCCACACGCGGTCTGCGTGCAGGTTATCCCGTGCCACATCATGCTCTTCGCTCAGTGCGCGAGCATCGGCGATCACGGCGTCCATCGCTTCGCGAAGAGAGGGATCTCGCTTCATGGATTACGCTCCTTCGTCCCTTGGTCAAACCGCAACAGCGCTTGGGCAGATGTGTAGTACGGCCTCGATCTGCGTGCGCAGTGCGTTAGAGTGTGTCGATAGCACATTCCCGCGCCTGAGGCCTATAGCTTTGCAATTACTGCCTATAAGAAGGGCCAAGTCCGCATGGACTTGGCCCTTTGATCTCTGCCCCCGGCAGAAATTTCGGTTGTGCTCTTGCTTAGAACACCATTTGTTTCACGGACTGATCACCCGAGGTCAGCGCGTTCGCTTTACCTGCTGCGAGCGAGAGAACCTCGGCGGCGAAGAACGCGGCGGTGTCGATTTTGCCTGCGAGGTATTTCAGCTCTTCGTTCTCTGCGCGGTCTTCTGCGCTCACCTGCGTGCTACCGTGGATTTCGTTGAGCTTCTTGGCAGCGATCACCGCTTGTTGGGTGAGCTGGTGACCGACCATCACGTCGCCGAAGATCTCAAGGTACGGTGTGGCTTGCTGCATCGCGAGCTCGATGTCTTGGCCTGCGGTCTGCATCAGCCACTGGGCACACTGGCTCAATGCTGCCATGCCGCCTTTCAAGCCTTTGAGTGCGCCTGCGACGTCGGCGTTTTCTTTGTTTTCCGCCACGAATGCGCCCAAGTCTTGCATGTAGCCCATAAAGAGCTGTCCGCCTTTCATGCGCATTTTTCGGCCGAGGAGGTCCATGGCTTGAATGCCGTTGGTTCCTTCGTAGAGCGAGGTGATCTTGGTGTCGCGCAGGTATTGTTCAATGGGGTAGTCTTCCAAGAAGCCGTAGCCCCCAAGGATTTGAACGGCGAGTTCACACACTTTGAAGGCTTTATCTGTGGAGTAAGCCTTGGCGATGGGCGTGATGAGCTCCAGGCGGTCTTGTGCGCGAACGCGCTGCTCTTCGGTCGGTGCGTGTTTGGCTTCATCGGACCAGAAAGCGGCCTGCGCAATAAGGCAGCGGGTGCCCTCTGCGTAGGCTTTCATGAGCATGAAGTTACGGCGCACGTCAGGGTGACGCAGGATGGAGACCGAACCACCGCCAGGGCTGGTGATATCTTTCCCTTGGTTGCGGTCACGCGCGTACTGAAGTGCTTGTTGGTAGGCGGCGTTGGCTTGCGAGACGCCCTGCTCTCCGCACGCGATGCGCGCTTCGTTCATCATTTGGAACATGTAGCGCATACCGTTGCGCTCTTCGCCGACCAAGTAGCCAACACACGGGCCGTTCTCACCGAAGTTCAGCTGGCAAGTTGCCGAACCGTTGATGCCCATTTTGTGCTCGATGCCCACCAAGCTGACGTTGTTGCTTTCGCCTACGGAACCATCGGCCCCCACGTGGTATTTGGGCACGACGAACAAAGAGATACCCTTGGTTCCTTCGGGGTCACCTTCGATACGTGCAAGAACCAAGTGGATGACGTTGTCAACAAGGTCGCTGTCGCCGCCCGAAATAAAGATCTTCTGGCCGTCGATCAGGAAGGTGCCGTCGTCTTGACGGCGTGCGCGCGTGCGCAGATCGCCAACCTCAGAGCCGGCGCTGGGCTCGGTGAGGCACATGGTGCCGCTCCAGATACCAGCATACATATTCTCTACGTAAGTGGACTTGAGCTCGTCGTTACCGAAGTTCTCAATCAAGTGCGCTGCAGCGTGTGTGAGACCACCGTACATTGCGAACGCCATGCACGCGCCGGATGCGGATTCGGAGATGGGCGTGGCCACGATGCGTGGTACACCTTGGCCGCCGAACTCCGGGCTGTGCGTAAGTCCCAACCAACCCGCTTTCACGTATTCTTTGTATACGGGGTGATAGGCTTTGGGCACTTTTACGGCGCCGTCGACCACCGTGCAGCCTTCGCGATCGCCAACTTCGTTCACAGGCGCGATCCGCTCCAACGAAAAACGAACACCTTCGTCGATGATCGTTTGGAAAATCTCCGCATCAAAATCCACGAAGGCTTCCCATTCCAGCATTTGGGCGATGTTGAGTTGGTCGTGAAGAATAAAATTCCAGTCGCGCTTGTCAAAAAGTAAGTGGCTCATCGTAGAACATGCTCCGTGTGTGCATGCGACGCCGATAGCGGAGGCTCACATGCTTGCTCAAACTGAATGAGGATTCATTCAGTGCGATTTGTAAAAGGTTTCAGCGGGAATTGCAAGGTCTCATTGAACCGTGATTCAGATCACAATGCAATGAGACCGTCGAATCCAACGCATGCCCAGCGGGCAAGATGCCATCGATTTGGTTAGCGTTTTTTACGCGCGTAACGGCGTCGGTGCTTGGCCGCGCGGTCCTCTACACTGTCGCCGCTCGGTTGCGTTGGCGCGGGTCGTCCGCGTCGATTACGGGGCGGCGCTGCCTCGCTACGGTCCAAAACCACCAACGCCTCTACGTGTTGGGTCTGCGGCAGCATATCCCACCCCCCGTGCCATGCGATGCGATAACCTGCGGCACAAATTTCTTTCAGATCCTCGTGCAAAGAGGCTGGCGAACAGCTCATGTAGACGATCTGACGGGGGCGAACTTCGCTGAGCAAAGTTTTAACCGAGTCATCTAGGCCGCGTCGCGGCGGGTTCACCGCGACCAAATCCGGTTTCGGCCATTGCCGCGTGGCGCCGCGGCGAAGGTTGGACACTTGAAAGAACCCATCCACGCCGTTTTGTTGTGCGTTATAACGCGCTAAATTCACGGCAGATTCGGTGATCTCGCAGCCGTAGAGACGCGATTTTGGATTCGCACGGGCAAGGTGAATACCAAGACCGCCGACACCGCAATAGAGATCCCAGATCACTTGTGCATCGCGTGTATAATACGCCGCAGCACCATACATATGCGCTGCGACCTCGGCGTTGAGCTGAAAGAAAGAATCGATGGTCATGCGCAGCGACACGTCACGCAATTTTTCTTCGAGCGTATCCTCACCCCACACAAGGCGTGGGTTCTCTGCGCGAAAAGCGTTTCCCTTGCTTCGATTCACGGAGCTTAAGATGCCGCGCACATTCGGATGCTCTCGAAGGCGCGACACCACCGACGACATCCAACCGGGATCCTTTTGTGCGCAGATCAGCTCCACCAAGGCATCGCCCTGCTGATTGGCGCGGATCATGACGTAACGCACACCGCTCCGCGCAGGGTAAAGCGGAATGTCGCGCTCATTCAAAATCGTGGTGAGATGGGCGGCGATGGACTCCACCACATCTTGATTCACCTTACATCCGGCCATCTTCGCGTATCCCGCACCGCCAAAGGCGCGGCTTCCAAGGTGGATCTGCCCTTGGTTGGGTCGAAAGACGGTATAGATGGCGCGGTTTCGATAACTGAGGCCGTTCGGGTGGGCATCGGGCGCTTGCTGCAATCCATCTTGGCGCTGGTAGCCAGGAAACCCTTGGAGTGCCTCTTCAACAAAGCGGTGTTTGGCGACAGCTTGCGCTTCGTCGGTGAGGTGCATGAGCGGACATCCGCCACATCGCCCACGGATCGGTGCTGCATGGTGGCATACGGGGGTCACGTAGTCTCCGCCGCGCGCAACGACACGCCGCACTCTTCCCCACGCATGACGTTGATGAGGGCTTTTGTGCTCGATCTCTACTTCGACGATATCGCCACTTCCGACGCCAGGTACGGACACGCGGCCTTCCGGCCCCTGCCCCACACCCAAACCGTCGACTCCGATATGATCGACGCGCATCTCAAAGATTTCACCAGCCATGCTCAACCTCAGCTCACAAAACGCAGCGCACAAAGCTTATGGGCTGCGGGTTGTGGCAATTTCCGCGCAACAACGCAACCACGCACATGCGTCTGGCCCAAAGAATGCGCACAACGGACCACGATAGCGGCAGATTCTCGCCATGCGCATCGCCCCTGCCTTCGAAAGCGGGGGCGTGGCGGGTTGTGCATAACACACGAAAATCACAAAGTTAAAAGCAGGTTTGCTCGGTCGCACGCCCGTGCGGTGAGCCCAAAGCCGCAGATCAATTCCGCACCCAGTGCGCTAGAAACCGCTGATCACTTGCCGTCATTTAACTGGTAAGAGTAGGGTGGTTTCCCGTGTCGGTCTGCGATAGGTTTCAGGCTTTGTACATCGCCGCCCAGACACACGACGCATCATGCATGACTTTTCCGCGTTTTGATCGGTAATACGCCCATGTCTGGACAGGACCACTTCGGCCCCTACACCCTCATCGCCCCCATTGCCCAAACGGGGATCTCTGTCTCGCACGCAGTGCAAGTGGCCGTGCGCCCGCGCATCGATCGTCTTGCGACGCTCACGTTGGTTCATCGCTCCCTGACGCAGCAATCAGAATTTGCGGATGCCTTGCTGCAGAGCGTCAAAGAGACAGATTTGCTCAACCATCCGAACATTTCACACGTATTCGATTATGCGGTGCGCGACGGAAACCACTATCTGGTGTCGGAATTTACCGACGGTACGTCGCTCAAAGATCTCCTCGATCACCCCAACCTCGGCGATGAGCTCGCCGTATACATCGTTTCGCAGTTGGCTATCGCCGTAGCGCATGCGCACGCACGCCGAAGCACCGATGGTCAGAAAGTCGAAGTCATTCACGGGGATATCCGCCCCACGCACGTACACATCACCGAAGCTGGCGCCGTGAAACTCAGCGGCTACGCCATCGGTAGCGCACGGGCAGCCCTCGACACCGACCCCGCCGCAGCAAGCGCTCAGCCCAACGATCTTTTTGCGTATACCGAGCCAGCGCAAGCACGAGGTGAAGCTCCCACCGCCAACGCCGACCTCTTTTCGCTCGGAGCCCTCCTGTGGTCACTCCTTGCCAAAGAAGCCCTCTTTGCCGGCGATTCCGCAGCAGCAACGCGCGAAGCGGCCAAAGTGGGGGATATCCGCTCCATTCGATCGCTGCGCCCAGATCTCGACGACGAGCTCGCCGCCATCGTTATGGCGACCCTCGGCGTCGAGGAAGAAACCCAGCGACCGATCCAAAGCGCACAATCTCTGCGTACCGCCCTCTCCGCTTGGGCGCGCGCCAAGGACAGCAACCTCGGCAGAACCGAGCTAAAGGCAGCCTTCGATGACACTTTTGTCACCGATGCACCATGGAGCAAAACACGTCCGCTCACAGCCCGCGAGTTCACGCCCCAAGATCCGCATTCGCTCATCCATACGGTCGGGGCCGATGTAGAAGATCCTGGCGTGAGCACAAGCGTCGACGCACTGTGGGACGTTACACCCGCTGCACCTACACGTGCGGCCGCCGTAGCAGCACCTCCCAAAGCCAAGCCGCAAACACCCGCCGAAGCCCCGCGAGCGCCCGCCGCCCCGCAGGCACCACCAGCGCCCGCCACAAGCACCGCGCCTACGCCACCGCCTGCAACAACCGTCTTTGCGCCCATCGAAGTGCCCGAAGAAGACGAATCGTCCCTCGACGACCAAACCGTCGAATATTCGCAAATCGAAGAAGAAGACGACGTGATCGTCCTCGATCTAGATGAGGATATCGTAGACGAAGCAGAAGACGCGCCCATCTTCGAAGACGACGAGTTTGATGACGAAACCACCGTCGAATATTCGCCCGAAGAACATGGTGATCTTCCCAGCAGCGCACCGCCAAGCGCACCGCCACAAGCGCCCGCGCCAAGCTTCAGCGGCCGTCCCACGCGCGAAGTGCCCGCGGCGAAGATCGCGCCGCCGCCCCAACCTGCAACCGACGATGAACCCGCAGAAAAACCCGGCCTCGCTGCCCTACTCGCCGCCTCACGCGCATCCCAAGCTTTGCGCGGAGAACGCGCCGCAGAAGATGTGGGCACAGCATTGCCACCGCGCGCAGCAACCGCACCGAGCAAAGGACGCCCAGCCCAGGCCACGCCGTCCGTGGAGATCGCCAGTGTTCCGCCCGAACGGCCCAAAGAAGCACCCAAAAAAGGAAGCATCAGCCTCGACGATATCCGGCCGAGCGACGAAGCCTTTGCTGTAGCGCCACCCCTTGCCGCAAGCACCGCTGGTGTGCCCTCACCAACCGAAGCGGCCGCACCAGCACCTCAACCTACGATCGCGCCTGAAGCGCCACAACCCGCAGAAACGCCCCAAGCACCGGCGCCAGACACCCAAGAACAACCCGCGCCCGAAACGCCACAACCAAGCGCAGTCGATCCCAGCCCTTCAGAGCGTACGCTCGCCGCCACCGCCGCAGCAGCCGCAGCGCCCAAAGCCAAAAAGGAGCCGACGTTCGACCCTACCGCCATTTACGACGAGGAAAGCGCCGTCGTCGATTACACCCAAACCTACGACGACACCTACCACGAACCATCCCCCACCAAGGGTAAGAAGAAACCCAACTTCGCCATCATCGGACTTGCCGTGGTCGTGCTGCTCTTGGTCGGCTACATCGTTTATAGCAACCTCAGTGGTGATAGCAGCGGCGCCACAGAACAAGCGCCCGTCGCCCTGCGTGTAGAGTCAGACCCTGGTCGCGCGCATATCTTCATCGATGGCGAAGACACGGGCGAAGTCACGCCCCACACCTTCGATCAGCTGACCGCCGGTGCCAAAGTCAGCGTCCATGTATCGCGGGCTGGATACGAAGATTCCGAGCAGAAATCGCTCGAACTCACCGCCGGCAGCGTTCATACCGAGCGATTCGAGCTCGCCTCGCTCAAACACACCATCAACCTCTCCTCCACGCCCGAAGGCGCCACCGTCTACATCGACGGCCAAGAACAAGGCACCACGCCCACCGTCATTGGACCCATCGAGGCCAATCCAACCCTCGGCGTGAACATTCACCTCCAACTCAAAGGCCACAGACCACGTGCCATCCAACACACTTGGACCGGCGACCAACGCACATCAGATGTGAATATCACCCTCGATCCTCTCTGATCGCGCCCTCCTAAATACCCAGCATACCTTGCGCCACACCCCTGTGTGGCGCTTTCATTTTTGGACGTCTGCCCGCCCGCATCGCCCCGCCCTCGAAACACACACCTTTTCCCCTGACTTATCCCCACCTTGTGCACACCACACCCCAAGAGATTGGCACAGCCAAGCCACAAATCGCCCTACCCGAATCCCACACCTTGTCCACAGCGCTGTGCACAGAAACGCCCACAAGTGGCCCCCAGCTTATCCATCCTTGTGCGCACACCTTCATGCACATAGACGCCACACATACACCGAGCGGATACAAACAAGTTAACCACAAGCTGACTCGACGGCCTACCCGCCGAGCTTCAACGACATAAACGACCGAAATCGTTGCAGAATTAGGTAAAACAGCGGGACCACAAAGAGCGATAGCAAGGTGGATGTCAACAGTCCGCCAATCACCGCGCGCCCAAGAGGGGCATAAGGAATCCCCACAATGCTCGCGCGTCCAACGGCCATGGGCACAAGTCCCACGATGGTGGTGAGCGCGGTCATTGCGATCGGACGAAAGCGACGCGTTACCGCATCGAGCAATGCTGTTTCTGTGGATACGCCCTGATCTTCGCGCAGGCGGGTGTAATCGACGAGTACAATGGCCGTGTTCACAACCACGCCCACCAAAATGAGCAGGCCCACCGCTGCCATGACGTCGAATGGAGTGTTCGTCAGGTACAAGAACCAAAACACGCCGGCGAACGCAAAAGGCACAGACCAAAGCACCGCAAAAGGTAAAACGACGGACTCAAACAGCACGCCCACCAATAGAAAAACGAAGATTGCAGCCATCCCGATGGTGAAAATCTGCTCTTTGCCTGCCGTCCCCACCAGGTCAAAGGCGCCGCCTTGGCGCACCTCCACACCCCGCGGAAGCACAACGTCTTGGAGCGCTGCATCGATCTCGGTCTGCAATACTTCTACATCTTTGCGCTCTGTATCGATGGTAAGCTCGATCTCTGTTCTACGGTTCACGCGTCGTATCGTCGGTAAACTGGCGCGCTCGTCGATATCGCTCAGCATCGCGATGGTGACACCGCTCATCGGCTGAACTTCGAGCGCATCAACGGCTGCGATGGTATCCACAGCTTCTTGTCGCACGCGGATGGGTAGTGCGTCGTCGAGCGCACCAAGATGGCCCACATTTCTGCCTTTCAGCGCAAAGTCGATGGTCGCCATCATCATCAACGGCGAAATATCTGCGCGTGCGGCGCGATCTGCGTCCATCGCATAACGGCGTACAATGTCACCCGTGCCGCTCAACGAGGACAGTACCGCGTCCACGCCATCTATCTTGAGCAATTGTTCGCGGACGTCGGTGGCGATCTGCGCAAGTTCTTGGGTGTTTTCGCCTTTGATGGAGAGCGTTGGTCGGTTGTCGTCGCTCCCCATCATGCCGCCCGTTTGAATTTCCGGCTCTACGCCGGGCAGAGCAGGCAGAAGTTTACGAACTTCCGTGCGCACGTCGCGTCGCTCAAGCGGCCCGTCCTCATCTAAAAACACCCGTAGCTCGGAGTCTCCGATGCCGATTTCGCCGAGCCCTACCCGCAAATCACGTATGCCGAGTCGTTGCGCCTCGTTTAAAAGAAGAGACTCGTAGGTGAGCAGGGCGTCGACTTTGTCGTCCCAACCCATGCCCGGATCAAAACGCATGGCGATGCGCAGGTCGTTCAGGTTCGGGTCCACCTCGTCAAAGCGTGCGACCTTTTGAAACGGAAGCCACGCACTCACAAGCAGGACCACGATCAGAAGCGTGGCATCAAGGGGACGGCGTAAGGTCCAGCGCGCGATGCGATACACGCCGCGCGTGAGACGATCGTGTTCTGGGTAGGGTGCATGGTTCGCTTGTTCGCGGTCGATTGCGGCGTCCGCGCCCTCCGCCTCTCCCCCGCCTTCGAGGGCGGGAGCGGTAGAACGGGCGGAAGCCTCAGCCGATAAAGTGACAGAAGAATCTGCTGGGGAGATCTCGGGCGAAGGTGTGGCGGGATTCGTCTTCGGGAAAACCCATACTGCGACCAAAGGCAGGATCACCAAGGAGAGAAAGAGCGATGCCAAGAGGCCCACGCCCACGGGAAAACCGATGTGGCTGAGGTAAAAGCTCAACGTCTCGTTGCCGCTCATAAAGGTGAGCGGAAGAAAGACGATGAGGGTGGTCAGGGTAGAGACGATGACGGGCGAAGCGACTTCGCGTGTGCCGCTGATGGCTGCCTCTTTGCGCGACAGTCCTTCTTTAAAACGCAGGTCGATCGCCTCGACAACCACAATGGCGTTGTCGACCAACATGCCCACAGCGAGCATCATTCCGGTAAGGGAGAGTACATTCAGCGTGCGGCCGCTAAAATACAGCGCTGCCACGGTCAGCAAAAGGCTCGCCGGAATCGAAAGTGCGATCAGCAAGGTGAGCGTCAGACGACGCAGGAAAATAAAGATGCACAGCACCGCCAGAATTCCGCCGAGTATGGCGCTCTGCTGGAGCTGCCCGAGCGAGGTTTCGATCAGGGCGCCTTGGTCGAAAAAGGTGTGGAAACCGAAGCCCTCGAGGGCGGGCTCTTGCTCTTGGGCGGCGGTGAGCGCGGTGCGTAACAGGCGGCTCGTTTCTACGACGTTGGCTTCGGAGCTTTTGTAGACCGAGATAAACACGCCTGGGCGGGCGTTCATGCGGTAGAGGTACTGTTTGTCCTCGTTGACGCGCGAGATGGTCGCGACGTCTTGGAGCGCGATGCCCGGTCCCACCGACAGTTGCTTGAGTTGCTCCAAGTCGTCGATGGATGCGAGAATGCGCAAAGGCATTGCGCCGTCGGAGGTGCGCAACGTGCCGCCGCTGGTGGTGGCTTGTGCTTGCTGGATGCGTTGAATCAGGATGGGCAGGCCGCCTGGGATTTCGCGTACGGCGGCGTGGTCAACATCGACGGCGATCAGCTCGTCAGGCAGGCCATCCACCGTCACGCGCGTGACCCCCGGTACGCGCTCTAAGAGCGGCACCAAGCGGCGACGCACCGCCACCGTAGGTGAGGCGACGTCATCTGGGACGGAAATTCCCAGGAGCGCGAGCGGATCGTCGCTCGGGTTGTATTTCCAGACGAAATAGCGAAGCGGATCGTCGCTATCGTCGGCCAAGGCGTCGTCGACGCGATCGCGCACGTCGTTGTACGCGATGTCCATGGGGGTTCCGTCACGAAATTGGAGTAAGAAGGACGCGGCATTGGCTTCGGATTGGGTGCGCATGCGCTCAAGGCCGCGCAGGGTAGCCAATGCGTCTTCTACGGGCTGCACCACGTCCTCGCTTACGTCTTCGGGGGCGGAGGCGAGGGATGGAATTTGGACGAACAAAAAAGGCGGCGTGAAACCTGAGGGCAGGAGCTCCATTCGGATCTGCGTCCATGCGACCAAGCTCAACACGCTCAACACCGCAACGAGCATCAAGGTGGTTACAGGACGACGGATGGACCAAGCCGCGGGCGACCAACGGCCTTGCGCCACCTCGTGAACATCGGTGTTTACCGGATCTTGGTGCGCGGCAGCTGCATCCTGTGGAGCGTCGTTCGGCATCAGAGATCCTCTGAACCTAAGGCGTCGAGGATGCGCCCTGCCTTGCGCATCAAGCTCCACAGGGCGGCGTCTTCTTCTAAGCGTACGCGCAGGTGCTCGAGCTCTGATAATTCGACGTTTTCTAGGGCATCTAGAACCAAGGTGACGGTGGAGCGGCCACGTTCAAATCGGGCACTTTCTGCCGCGAGGCTTTGATAAGCGATCTGTGTGCGCCATTCCGACAGCGATCTGCGCTCTTGTTGCAGTTGCATGCTCTCGTAGGCGTCGACCACTTCGAAACACACCTGCTCTCGAAGGTGGGTCTCTTGTGCACGCGCGGTGGCGAGGTCGATCTGTGCGCCTTCGACTTCGGCTTTGGCGCTGCGGTTGCGCAGACGTGTGACGAATTCCACGCCGCCGAAGATGGTCAATGCATCGACGGTGGCCATCTTTTTCAGGCTTTCGCCCATATCTGGGTCGAGGCCTGAGCTAGTGACGCCGAATTTCAAATCGAGTTGTGCTCGCTGCTGTTCTTCGGCGGGCAGCAGCATTGATTCGGCGAGGCGCAGCTGGGCACGGGCGATTTGAAGGTCGGCGTTTTGCTGCATGGCCTTTTCGCACCAGCGATCGGCGCCGTCGGAGATTTTATCGCGGGTTTTAGCTTGGGTAGGCGAAGGGGTACGGGCGGTTGTGCGACTCGTTTGATGAAGTTCATCAGGAAACTGATCGTTATTCACATCCTGATCTGCTTCTATAAGTAAATGCGCTTCATCATCGATCGTGAATGGCGTGTCGGTCGGCTGCTCGTAGAGGGCTTCGCCTAGATTTGTGAGCAGTTGTCCTTGGCTCGTCGCGCGTCCGAGGAGCAGCAGGAGTGCGCGCGCGCTTGCGCGCAGTTCTTTGTGCGCGATCAGCAGCGCCTCATGGTTTTGGGCAAGGCGTTGCCAGACGAGGTTGCGTTCAAAGGTGGCGATATGTCCGGCTTGCAGTTGCGCATCGGCGGCTTGGACCTGTTGTTGTGTGCGTTCGATGCTTCGCTCTTGGAGTGCCACTTGGACTTCGGCAAAGAAGACTTGGCTCCACGTTGCCATCACCTGTTCGACGATTTGTTCTTGTGCGGCTTGGAGCTGCGCTTCGGCGATTTCGACTTGCAATTGGGCGGCGATATCGACGCTTTGCGCGCTGCGGCGGGAACGGCCTTCGAGCAAGCTTTGTTGCAACGATAGCGTGAGGGAGTTCAGGTAGTTCGGTCCGCTATCGATGCGCTGTTGCAGCACGCCGCTGATCACAAGAGGGAACACGGTGCGCGTGTAGCCGTTTTGCATTTCCATGGAAAGCAAGGTGCCGCTATCAAAGCGTCGACTCAAGGAGCTTTGCAATTGCAGCAGGTCCTGACGGTTGGTACCGCGGCTGATGCCGCTATCGACGGGTGTTTCCGCGCGCATTGCATCGAGCGCGGTTCGAAAGACCCCGTCGTGCCGTCCTTTGGCGCGCAGTTGTTCTGTTTTGGCGCGTGCGAGCGCAAGCTTGGCTTGGTCGATGGCGGCGTTTGAGCGCAAGGCTTCTGCGGCGGCATCGGCGCGCGAAATTCGCGAAACGCCTGTGGGCCTTGGCGGCATCTGCCATGCGGGCGGCGCATCCATCGCCGCAATGGTTTCCGGCGCTTCAGATTTCGAAGGTGCAGCGAGCGCTTGCGAACCAATGCAGCACCCGACCCATAGACAGCAGCTTAGAATACGTAGACGCACGTGTTCCCTCGTCAGCTCAATCAACGTCTCAAGAGCGTATCACCGCTGATGAAGATTGCACGTAGAACTGATGACGAGCGTCTCGATTGCCAAGACTTTAGGTCACCCGCCCAGCGCCTCAAGGCCGATGATCGAAAGAATGAGCGTGCTCAGAAAGAATAGACGCCAAAAGCCTGCGGGCTCCTGAAACACGAAAACACCGACCAGAAGGGTTCCTACCGCCCCCAGCCCTGCAAAGATGGCGTAGGCTGTTCCCATGGGAATGTGACGCGCAGCGAGGATGAAAAACCCCATCCCAAACGCCAGCGCCACACCGAACATGCTGTACCAAAACAACGAGGTTTTGCCGGTGGTCTGCATCGCGCGGGCCAAAGCTGAGGTGAACCCAACCTCAAAACATCCGGCAAGAATCAAGAAAATCCAATGCATTAGCGTAATGCTCAACAAACAACGCCCAACGAATACAGGCGCGGAGAAAAGATCGTAGCGTGGGGAGATCTTTTACGCGCACACCGGACGCTGTCAAATCTTCGCCACGTACAAAGCGTGTTTTTTTGCATGCCACGCATAAGCATGCAGGCGAAAAATTCGGGGCTCAAACAGGCCGCTTCAGCCCGTCTCGGAGCGCGTGAGCTTGTAACGCAGCAAGCGCATCGCGGCACTTAAAAAGGTGCGGCAGGCGACGCTAAAAACGCTTTTTCCTCGGGTGTGGATGCACGCGCGAGCGTCTCATTGCGGTGCGGAAAACGTCCGAAACGATGCACCACCCGCGCATGTCGCTCCGCGTAATCGAGCATGCCCACAAGGGCACTTTCCATCGGATGGTTGCGCGCTTCTTCGCTCAAGGCTTCGTAGAGCTCGATGCTTTCGTCTTGGGCCTGCGCTTCTTCGGCGTGTTGGTAGGGAAGGTATAAAAACGCGCGCTGAATCCATGGAAGTTCCTTGTCCTGCCCCTGTACCACCGCCTCGCGCACCGATTGCAGCGCGAGCAGATCAAAGATGAACATACGCGCTGTACCGCGGTACGCATTGCGCGTGAATTGATCGAGGAGCAACGTCCACGCAAGACGTCCGCGCGCGCTCTTCTTCCAATCCTCGAGGGCACCCAAGCCCGCTTGTTCAATCAAAGACCCAAAACGCTTTTTGATCTTCTCGTCGAGTCCAGGCTCACCTTGAAACCACAGCTGCATGCGTAGGTTTTCTGGATCCTCGGGATCGCCATCGCCGAACCAAAAAGAGATAATTTCATCGATGGTGCTCATGCTCGCGCGCCTCTGTGTCGGTGTTCCTTAGCTACCTATCTTAAACGACCTATAGCATGGACCGCCAGAGACGTTTACGCAACGTGCGCGCAAACTCATGCGCGACAGCCGTACGTAAACGCATCGATGGAGTGCGAAATTTAAGCCAGGACCAAATGCTCTTTGAACAGTGCTGCGATGGCAGCCTTTGAGGCGTCCGCGTCGTATTGTTCGCCGGCAAAACGCTCCGCCAAGCGGAACTGCCCCTGATACAGCTTTTTGTGCTCGTCGACCCGGATGTGCGCGGAGGTCGCGATCACATGATCCCACGCCGCGCGCACATCCGTCCAAAACTCTTTGCGCGCTTCCCAAAACGCCAATGCTTTCTCTGGATCAAAGGCCCGCGGGGTGAACAGTTCGATGCCCTTTTCTTGGCAAAGCAAGGTGTCGGTGCCGTCCGCCTCACGAATCAGTTTTTTGTTGTCCTGATCGATCACCCAGCTGCCGTCTTGAAAGACCTCGATATGACTTCCGCGTCGTAAGAGGTTGTAATCGCTGCGCACCTGCGAATCGCGTCGCGGAATGGGCGCCTCTGCAAAGCTCTGCCAGAAGTGGCGACCGTCCACATGCACCCACGTGCCGTATCCCTCGTAACGCGGTGTATCATCTACCTGATACACTTTCTGCGTCCACGTACCCGCCACGGCATCAGCCGGCAGGGTGTCTTTTTTCCATTCGTGGTTGCGCACAAACGTCAGCACATCTTGGTTCTCGTAGATCCAATCTTGACGCCAGTGCTTAATCAGCGCCGTCTCCGTCGCGTAAAGAATGTGCTGAATGGCGATCTTGTCTTCGGTTTCCTCAATGATGAACGCGAACTCTTTGGCTTCTTCGTGATAGCGCTCACGAAATTCGTAGTCCTTCTGCTCAGTAAAGGTCTCCGCAAAGTCGAAGGTCACCGTATAACAGCCCGCCAACGCCCGAATCGCCTGTCGATCCTGCTCTTTTTTGTCGCTCATCGACCGAAGATGCGACGCGCCATCCAAGCTATGTACTGTACCTACACTCATGATCTTTACTCCATCCTCCGGCGCTCAACGCTCCTGACAGGGTCCGACGTCTGACGAACCTAATTGATAATGAGTTTCAATATCACTTAGCACAAGAGCCGCCGGAATAAAAACCATTTACCCCAATTATATCGAAGACCGAAGAAGAAATGCTGCGTTTTTGAGCAAAACCGCGCGCAGACGCCGTCCTACCTGCACCCGATCTCACGCTTTTCCTCACGCGAATTGGCAGATCCACCCCTTGTCAATTTTATCGTAGAGCGCTAGCTCCCTAGCCAACGACAAGCACCTCCTCGATCGCACAACCAACAAGCATTGTGCGGCGTACTGCCCGTACGGAGACATCATGAGCGAGATCAAGAAGGCGCAGGACATCACTTTCCCGCGCGTGGACGATGCAACGTGGAAAGAGGTAGCCACCGCATCTCTTAAGGGACGAGGCACTTTCGCGTCGCGTCTGGTTTCAACCACCTTGGATGGGTTCGACGTACAACCCCTCTACACCCAGCTATCCGATAGCGTTGGTTTTCCGGGTGTGGCGCCGTTTACGCGCGGCTCCACCGCCCTGCCCAACGCCGACGAAGCTTGGGAAATTCGCCAAGAATTCGCCCACCCCGATCTCAAAACCTCCAACGAGCAGCTCCTTCGAGATCTCTCACGTGGCGTGTCCGGCGCAGTCCTCGTCTTTGACGAAGGCTTCAGCCGCGGCACAGACAACGCCACGAGCGTAGGACTGCCTGTGCGCTCGCGCAACGATATGCGCCTCCTCCTCGACGGCGCACACCTCTCCATGATCGGCATCGACCTAGAAGCCGGCATCAACGCACACGCAGCCTTGGCCCTTCTGGTCGCCCAAGCCGAAGCCTCAGGCACCGCCCTCAAAGATCTTCGCGGTACCGTGGGCTACGATCCCCTGAGCCAACTCACCCACGACGGATCGCTTCCGCTCTCGAAAGCGCGTCTCTTCGATCTGGGTGCAGACTTGGTGCGCTGGACCCGCGCACATGCTCCGAACCTCCGCCCCATCGCCGTCGGCGGCCGCACCGTGCACGAAGCCGGCGCGAGCGAAGGCCAAGAGATCGGCTGGCAACTCGCCGCTGGCATCGAATGGATGCGCGCGCTCCTCGCCCGCGGCATCTCCGCCGACGACGCCGCGCAAAGCATCACCTTCCGCAGCACCGTAGGACGAGACATCTTCCTAGAGATCGGGAAGTTACGCGCGCTCCGCAAAACATGGGCCCGCGCCCTCGAAGCCATCGACGTCACCGAACAATACCGCGCCATCAACCTGCACGTACGTGGCTCGTCCGCAACGCTCTCGCAGCGCGATCCCTGGGTCAACCTCCTGCGCGTCACCGGCCACACCTATTCGGCAGCGCTCGTCGGCGCACAGAGCATCACCACGCCAAGCTACGATGACGTCCTTGCCATCCCCGTCGAATTCGGTCGACGCATGGCGCGTAACACCCAGCTTATCCTGCGTGACGAATCCCACCTGCGACGCGTCCACGACGCCGTCGGCGGCAGCTATTACTTCGAAGAGCTCACGCAGCGCTACGCCGATATCGCATGGACCACCATGCAGAAAATCGAAGCTTCGGGCGGCGCCATCGCATGGGCCATCAGCGGCGCCCTGCACGACGAAATCGCGCAGACACGGGAAAAACGCGACAAAGATATCGCTACCCGAAAAATGCCCCTCACCGGCGTGAGCGAATACCCCAACCTCGCCGAAAAAGACATCGACACCCCCCCAACGCCCTCCGTTTCGCCGGCGACCAACAACGCCACCGCCAGCCAAACCGAACAGGCGATCGCCCAAGGAACGTTCGACGGCGCCGTCGCCCAAGCAGCCATCCAAGATGTGCAAAACGACGTCCTCGCAAGCGCGATCTTCCGTGCGATCGTCGAAGCGGACAACACGCTCAGTGCACCCGCCATGCCGCGCAAACGCTACGCCCGCCAGTGGGAAGCGCTCCGCGACGGCGCAGACGCATTCAAAGATGCGCACGGCGACTTCCCGCAAGCCTTCCTCGCATGCGTCGGCCGCATCCCCGAACACCGCGCGCGCGCAACCTTCGCACAAAACCTCTTTGGCGCAGCTGGGATCAACGCACCGATGAACGACGGCTGGGAAACCATCGAAGAAACCGTCGCAGCCTTCAAAGAAAGCAAAGCGCCCATCGCATGCATCTGCTCCACCGATGCCCGCTACCAAGAGATCGTTGAGCCCCTAGCCCAAGCACTCCGTGCCGCAGGCGCAAAGAAAATCGTCGTCGCGGGAAACCCCGGCAACAACCAAGACGCTTGGACCCAAGCCGGCGTCGATACCGCCATCTTCATGGGCTGCAACGCCCTCAACACCATGCGCGAGCTGCTCCTCAGCTACGGCGTGACACTCCACGATAACTAAGGGAGAGAAACCATGAGCCAATCCTTCCCCGATTTTCGTAAGGTTTCACTCCAAGACGGTAACGTCGCAGGCGGCGACGCATGGGAAAAAGTCGCCGGTGAAGCCAAAAATGAACTCTGGAACACCCCCGAAGGCATCGATGTCAAACCGCTGTACACAGCCCAAGACATCGCCTCGCTCCAGCACCTAGGCACACACCCTGGCATCCCGCCCTTTGTGCGCGGACCCTACCCCGCCATGTACGTCACACGTCCATGGACCATCCGCCAGTACGCCGGCTTCTCCACCGCCGAAGAGTCCAACGCCTTCTACCGCCGTAACTTGGCGGCAGGCCAAAAAGGACTCTCCATCGCGTTCGACCTCGCCACGCACCGCGGTTACGACTCCGATAACCCCCGCGTCTCGGGCGACGTAGGTATGGCCGGTGTTGCCATCGACTCCATCATGGATATGCGCATCCTGTTCGAAGGCATCCCCCTCGACCAAATGTCCGTATCCATGACCATGAACGGCGCAGTTCTGCCCATCATGGCGCTCTACATTCTGGCCGCAGAAGAACAAGGCGTCTCGCAAGAGAAACTCGCCGGAACCATTCAGAACGATATTCTGAAAGAGTTCATGGTGCGTAACACCTACATCTATCCCCCTGCGCCCTCCATGCGCATCATCGGCGACATCTTCTCGTACACCGCCGAATTCATGCCCAAATTCAACTCGATCTCCATCTCCGGCTACCACATGCAAGAAGCCGGAGCGACCCAAGACATCGAGCTTGCGTACACCTTGGCAGACGGCCTCGAATACCTCCGTACCGGCGTAAACGCAGGCCTGAACGTCGACGCCTTTGCTCCGCGCCTCAGCTTCTTCTGGGCCATCGGCATGAACTACTTCATGGAAGTAGCCAAAATGCGCGCCGCCCGCTTTCTCTGGTCGAAAATCGTCAAGACCTTCGATCCCAAGAAAGACAAATCGATGGCGCTGCGTACACACTGCCAAACCTCGGGTTGGTCGCTCACCGCACAGGATCCGTTCAACAACGTCATCCGCACCGCCATCGAAGCCATGGCCGCAACCCACGGCGGAACCCAGTCGCTGCACACCAACTCGCTCGATGAAGCCATCGCCCTGCCGACAGACTTCTCCGCGCGTATCGCACGTAATACCCAGATCTACCTGGAACAAGAGTCCGGCACCTGCCGTACCGCAGACCCATGGGGCGGTTCCTACTACGTAGAAAAGCTGACAAACGACCTCATCCAACGCGCTTGGGCGCACATCGAAGAAGTCGAAGAGCTCGGCGGGATGGCCAAAGCCATCGACGCAGGCGTGCCCAAAATGCGCATCGAAGAAGCCGCCACACGCACCCAAGCACGTATCGACTCCGGCCGACAAATCATCACCGGTGTCAACTCCTTCCGCCTCGAAAAAGAAGATCCCATCGAGATCCTCAAAGTCGAGAACAAAGCCGTCCGCGAAGCACAGATCGCCCGACTCAACGAGCTGCGTGCCAACCGCAACGACGCCGTGCTACAAGAAAAACTGCATGCGCTGACCCAAGCCGCTGAAACCGGCGAGGGCAACGTCCTCGGCCTCGCCGTCGACGCCGCACGCGCACACGCAACCGTCGGTGAAATCTCCGACGCCCTCGAAAAAGTCTACGGACGACACCGCGCGCATATCCGCACCATCAGCGGTGTCTACCGCTCCGAAGCAGGAACCAGCGCCATGTCGAACGTCTTGGACCAAGTGCGTAAAGACGCCGAGAAATTCGAAGAGAACGAAGGCCGACGCCCACGTATCCTCGTCGCCAAAATGGGCCAAGACGGACACGACCGCGGACAGAAGATCATCGCCACCGCATTCGCGGATGCAGGCTTCGACGTCGACGTAGGTCCCCTCTTCCAAACCCCCGAAGAATCGGCCCGCCAAGCCGTCGAAAACGACGCCCACGTCATCGGCGTAAGCACGCTCGCTGCAGGACACCTCACGCTCGTGCCCGCCCTGCGTAAAGCCCTCGCAGACCTCGGACGACCCGATATCCTCATCATCGTAGGCGGCGTCATCCCAGAACAAGACTACGAGGAGCTCTACCAAGCCGGCGCAACCAGTATCTTCGGACCCGGAACCGTCGTTACCGAATCCGCCAAAGAAGTCCTCGATAAGCTCAACGCACACCTCGGCTACAACTAAGCGCCATGTCACACGCCCAACCTACACCGCGTCGCCAACTAGACGTCGACGACTACGTCCAAGGCGTGCTCCAAGGCGATCGCGCCATCTTGGGACGTGCGTTGACGCTCATCGAAAGCAATAGCAAACGACATCGCGCCATCGGCCAAGAAGTTCTGCTCAAACTGCTGCCCCACACAGGCAACGCCCTGCGTATCGGTATCACCGGAACGCCAGGCGCAGGAAAGTCCACATTCATCAACCAATTTGGACTCAACCTGAGCAACCTCGGCTACAAAGTCGCCGTCTTGGCCATCGACCCATCCAGCCAACTCACAGGCGGCTCCATCTTGGGCGATAAAACGCGCATGGGCGACCTTTCGCTCGTCGAAAGCGCCTTTGTCAGACCCTCGCCAAGCGGCGGCTCCCTGGGCGGTGTCGCACGTAAAACGCGTGAGGGAATGCTCGTTTGCGAAGCCGCCGGTTTCGAAATCATCCTCGTCGAAACCGTCGGCGTAGGACAATCAGAAACCGTCGTCTCCGATATGGTCGACTTCTTCCTGCTCGTGCAAATCGCCGGCGCAGGCGACGAACTCCAAGGTATCAAACGCGGGATCATGGAGCTCGCAGACCTTGTCGCCATCAATAAAGCCGAGGGCGATAACGAGCTGCGTGCACGACGCGCAGCGCGCGAAATCCACGCAGCCATGCACTATATGCGGCCACGAACCCCAGGCTGGACGCCGCACGTCCAAACCATGAGCGGCCTTCATAACCTGAACCTCGACCGTATCTGGGAAAAAATCTGCGAATACCAAAAGGAAATGACCGAAAACGGCCAACTCCAACAACGACGACAAGAACAACTCGTCGGCTGGACATGGGATATCGTGGAAGATCGCGTGATGAGCGCGCTCAAAGAAAATGACCGCGTCAAGACCATCAATGACACCTTGGCAGACGATCTGAACGAGGGGCGCACCACACCGTCGCTCGCTGCTGCAAAAATGCTGCAAGCGTTCGGCGTCGAGCCATGAGCGCCCGCCGGTCGCGCGCCCTCTGGGGCGCGCTTCCTCTGGTGCTCTTGGGGGTCATCTTCTTTGGCGCCGCCCAACTGCTAAAACGACAGCTGCAAAAACGCATCGACCGCGAACCCAACATCGTGGTCGAAAACCTGCGCGTTAACCTCCTTTGGCACGTCCACTTAGATCAACTCGCCGTATATCACGCGCGCGCGACCTTCCGCTGCAAAGACATCGTAGCAACACCAGGCCTCTGGGCAAACCTGCGTCCATCGCCCGACCGCCCGCGCCTCGCACGCGTGTATGCACCCTCATGCACTGTCAGGCCCTCCATCTACAGCGCAGAGGAAACCGCGGACGCAGACGATCAAAGCGCGACGCGCTCTTACCAAGAGCAAATCAACGCGCTCACCAATCAACTGCACCATGTGCTGCAGAATATCGGACGACTGCAGGTGAGTCGACTCAGCGCAGCGACCCAAATCGACGGCGAAGTACACAGCGCCACGCTCAGTGGTGTGCTTTGGAAACGAGAAGCGCAGACGCTGAACTTCAACCTTAAAACCGAAGGGCGCGTTGAAACCAAAGACCTAGAAACCAACATCACTTGGGAAGACGAACGCGCACAGATCCACATGGTCTCGCCCGCACCCATCACCATCGACGGCTGGAGATTCTCCTTCGAAAGCATGGAGATGCGGGATCCGGAAGGCCTGCGCTTGTCTAATTTCGAGATCGCGCGCGACGAAGATGAAGCGCCGTTGGCATCGTTCGTGGACACGCGCATCGCGCTGACGAAACCGCCTCTAATTTCGGTGGAACAAGGAACGGTGGAACTGCGCCTGCGCGAGTTCGCCCATCTGCTCGATGACAGCTTGTTCAGGTCTTCTGAGAACGAAAAGGACGAGGCTTCGGCCTCATCGCCACAATCTAGCGATGGAAAAACGCCTGCAGAGAACGCTGAGGCAGCTTCTGATACGGAGGACAAAGAGGATGTGTGGTCGCTGCGCGTGCTCGCGCGTATACAGCGTGGTGTCGACGAGCTGCGCACGCTCAGCGCGATGGAGAACACGCAATGGCCGGCGTTCTTTAGTGTGCATGGCCTTGATATACAGCATCACGGCCGCACGCTCATGCACATCGAGAAAGCTGAATTGCTGCCGGATCTGCCGTTGACCATCGACGCCCAGCTTTCGAAGGCGCGGGTGTCGCTGCGGGCCGACAGCCAGCCACCCAAACGCTGGGCCTTGAACGTGTATGACGCATCGCTCCGGCGCTTGGCGGCGTTTATGGACCTTGAAGAACACCTGCAAGGACGCACCGACGCGCGCCTCCAATTGCGCATTGAAGACCATACGCTGCATGTAGAAGGAAGCTTCAGCGTGCATCAAGCGATTCTCACGCACGAAAAGATCAGCGACTTGCCGGTGGGACCTATCGATATCGAGGGCACGGTCGCCGCGGAGCTGTCAGCCGATAGAAATGCCAAGACGCGCGTAGAAACGAAGCTGCAAGTCAATCAAATCCCCATCGTTTTTGAACTTTCGTCGTATCCCGTCGACACGAGCGCGCGGTTTCAAGGAAGTTTGGGGCTCCAAGAGCCCACACAATGCCAAGAGATTTGGATGGCGATTCCGAATGGACTCGTGCCCGATCTCGGCCACGCCGCCGTCGAGTTCCGAGGTACGATGCAGCCCCGCCTCACATTGGATTATGTCGGAGGTCAATTCGATACCTTCAATCTGCGCAACGAGGGCTTTCCTGGAGACTGCACAGTGCGCGCCCTTGATGCGCATTGGCATCCGATGGCGCTCGTCCGCAAGGACTTTAGGCATCACGTCACCGAAGGCGTCACGCGCGACGATATTTACGTAGGACCTGGCACAGGGGATTACGTATCGATTGAAACTTTGCCGGTGCACGTCCCTGCGGTGATGTATTTGAGCGAGGAGATTGCTTTTTACGATAACCATGCGGTGAGCATGGGGCTCATCAATCGTGGCATACGGCATAATTTGCCGCGCAAGCGATTCGCGTACGGCGGGTCGACGGTCACCCAGCAACTCGTCAAAAACCTCTATTTTTCGCGCACTAAAAAGCTCGTGCGCAAGTTCCAAGAAGCGATCATTGCATGGGCGATGACGGAGACCCTCACCAAGGATCAAATCTTAGAGCTTTATATCAACTGCATTGAATTTGGGCCCGACCTCTACGGCATCGTTCGGGCGTCGCGTTATTATTTCGACAAAGAGCCCCAGCATCTCTCCGCACTTGAAGCCGCTTGGCTTGCTTCGCTCAAACCATCACCGCGTCGCGGGGAACGAGACTTTCGACGCGGCTATTCCGATTATAACAACTGGAACAGCGAACGCATCGAAACCCTGCTGCAGCGCGTAGAACATTATACCGGTGCGATCAGCGAAGAAGATGTGCGCGCCGCATCGCCTTACGTGGTGTACTTTCCTACGAGCCCCAACGCCGGCGCCCGCCCTCTGGGACTGTTCACACAAGAGCATACAACCACACATCAAGAAGATACGCAGTGAACTCTGCAAGCAAGAATGCTATGATGTCTAAGCCTTGACGCCCTGCCTGTGCGGCCCCATGCATACAGGCAGCTTCGTCGCACTGTTGCGCCTCGATCGCACACTCGCCATCACGTCGGCACCAGGAACACGCGTATGTCATCGAAACCACAAGCCCCTTCAGATGCAGAAGCGACGCCCAAAGCAGCCGCACCTACCAAGCAAACGCTGGCGCGCATCACTCCTTTGCAGCAACTGCGTATTAACCCAACGCAAATCCGTCTGAGCGAAGGCGCAAAATACGCCGTCACGCTTCAAATTGGTGGCGCAGTGCTCGTCGGCATCCTCGGCTTACTCGCATGGCCGTTCGGTTTGCGCGCCGTAAGTTTCGCCTTTGCCGCGGGTATCCTGCTGATGATTTTAGGTTTGGTCACAGGACGCACAACCACGCTCTTGCGCAATACGCTCGCGCGCAAACGCGCACAACAGCGCGGCCAGATCACACTCACCAACGGCATCTTGGTCATCCCCACCGCTGGGGACCCCATGCAATTCAACCTACGCGAATCGCACACCCTTTTGCGTGCATGGTATCGACTCAAAGAAGACCCTTCAGTGACCATCACATCGATGCTCATCGCCCAAGACGGACAGCGCGCCATCCTCTACAGTAATGAGCCATCTCACAAAGATGATGCGATGGACCATGGCTTTCCATCCGAGCAAAACCTTCCGTTCATTAAAAAGCCGAACGAAGACTATCTCTGCATTCCGCTCGAAGGCATCTACACGCTCTCACGCCTGATCGATGATTTTCTGCGGGAGCACCGTGAGGATTAAACTGCCCGCGTTTCTCACGACATCGCACAAATGAAAAAACCGCGCCAAGGCGCGGTTTTTTCATTTGGAGCGGTTGAGATCAGTCGACCAATTTGCGCATCAAGCTTTCGAATTGCTCAAAGCTCAACGCTTGCGCAAGCTCTCGCTTCTCAGGCTCTGAGGGAGCGGTCAACGTGTCTTCGATGTCGGTTTCGACCATGACGCCGTGCGCGCCTGCGGCCTTGGCGGCAAGTGCGAGCGGCGCCACCAAATCTGCCCGTCCGGCTGCGCGGCTTGGGTCCACCACAATGGGTAAGTGCGTCAACTGACGCAGCAAGGGAATGGCGGTCAAGTCCAAGGTATTGCGCGTCGAGGTTTCGAAGGTGCGAATTCCGCGCTCGCAAAGGATGACCTGCTGGTTGCCCTGCTCCGAAATGGTGTTCGCAGCTTGCAACAACTCTTCGATCGACGCCATCCATCCGCGTTTCAAAAGGACGGGACGATGCGATCGACCGACAGCCTCAAGTAGGCTGCGGTTCATCATATTACGTGCGGAAATCATCAGCAGATCGACGTTGTCTGCAACGTATTTCACATCATCTGGATTGTTGACGTTCGTCACAATCGGCAATCCATAACGCTGGCCGACCTCGTGGAGCACGTCCACAGGATTGACGCCCGGCTCGTCGGGGATATTGCCCTCCGCGGGGATATAACGCGCGCCAGCGCGCAGCAGATTGCCCCCATAATCGCGCACCGCACGCGCGCAGGCGTCGATCTGATCGCGTGAGCGAATGAACGCGGGCCCAGCGATCACAGCGAAATGATCGCCACCAAATTTCACGCCCTGCACATCCAACACGGTGTCCTGAGGGTGCGAAATCCGCAGAACGCGCCGCATGTTGTCGATTTCACGTTGATCGAGCGACGGGAAGACGGGTGCAGATACGGTCTTTTCGCCTTGGGTCGCATGGGCTTCGCCAAGGATGTCCAAACGCGATTTGGGCGAGATTTCGACAGGCAGAAGATCTTCGGACGGGTAGGATCCCAATACCTTTAAGAAACGTGTCGATTGCGACAGCGCTTCGAGCGCACTCGCAACGTGTTCGTCATCGATGTTGCCTTGCACATCGACGTAGAACATCTCTTCCCATGGGTTCCCCAAAATGGGGCGAGACTCGAGTTTGGTAAGGTTCAGCCCGCGATCACGAAACACCGAGAGCGCGTCCATCAGCGCACCTGGGCGTTGGCTTGTGGCCATCACCAAGGAGGTTTTGGATGGGATACGTGGATCGACGCGCCGTGGGTTGCGCGCGACGATAAGAAAACGCGTATAGTTCTCTTTCTGGCTGGCGATGTCGTGCTCGAGCACGCGCAAACCGTGCAAGCGTGCAGCTTCTTCGCTGGCGATGGCGGCGATGTCCATGCGCGGCGACGTCGCCACCATTTTCACCGCAGCGGCGGTGTCCATGTAGGGGACGGGCTCAATACGCGGATGCCGTTTCATGAACGCCCCGCATTGCGCCAAAGCTTGCGGGTGGGAGTAGGCTTCGCGCACATCGCGAAGCTCTACGCCTGGTTTTACGGCGAGGCAGTGCTCCACTTTGAACTTTTCCTCACCCACGATCGAAACACGCGCGTGCAGTAAGGTGTCGTAGACGGGGTTGATGCCGCCTGAGGTCGTATTTTCTACGGGGAGCATGCCATAATCGGCGCGTCCGCTTTCGACGGCTTCAGCGACATCGTCAAAGGTGTCGCATTCCAGAAGCACGACATCCGCTTGCTGACGGCCAAAAAATTTCTTCGCCGCAAGATGCGAATACGCGCCTTCGACGCCTTGAATGGCCACGCGCACAACGCTTGGTTGTCCGTATTCTGGGTTCGCGCGTCGTTGCAAGATCGACTGCTGCAGTCGAACGGAATCGGCGATGATCTCGTTGAGCACCGCGGTGACCAATGTGGCATCGAGGCCGTAGGTTCGCCCGATGCGCACACGGTCGACCAAGAGCGCTTCTTCGCGCGTTTTATCGCGAATGGGCATCGAGCCTTCTTCTTTGGCTTCAGCCATCTGGCGGCTCAAGCCACGCCGTTCCGCGATCAGGCGCAGCAATTCTGCATCGACAGCGTTGATGCGCTCGCGCACACGCGCGATCTCTTGGGATTTCAATTCCCCGCGTACTTCGGGAGCGTCTGCGCCGGGGATGTTTTTATCGTCTTCGCCCATTCGATGGATCCTGTGCAGAAGGGGCCAGCAATCGAGCTATCTCTAGCAAGTCCAACCCGAGGGTGCAAAGCCCGATAGTACGCCTTGTCAAAGTTGACCACCATCGGCCGATGCTCGCCCCCATTCTTGCCCAATTCTTTGCAGTGTGAAATCAAAGAAATGTGATCTCTTGCCTCGCTCTGCTAGGGCGGCCGCTTATCTTATCGTTTTCCCACAGGTTTTCTTATGAAATTCACCGTCATCGACGAGATCCCCTTCCCGATGGAGCAAGTCTTTAAAACCCACCGCGACAAGCTACCCGACATGGTCGATTACATGCCCAATATCGACAAAATCGTGGTGGAAGACCGCGAGGAAGACGGCGACGAGGTGCACTTGGTCAACATCTGGCACGCTGCCGAAACCGAAGTGCCAGCCATCGCTCGCCCCTTTATCAAACCAGAACTCTTGCGTTGGACAGATCGCGCGACCTGGAATGATGACGCGTACACGGTGGAGTGGAATATCGAGCTCGGATTTTTGCCGGACGCCATCACCTGTCGCGGCTTTAACGAGTTCGAAGAATTCGACGGGATTACGCGCATCACCATGGAAGGTGAGCTGATCGTCGATGCCGCCAAAATTCCTGGCGTGCCCAAGCTTCTGGCGAAAAAGCTAGGCGGTGCTGTCGAAAAGTTCGTCATCGGCCTGATCGAGCCCAATCTGCGCGAAACCAATAAGATCGTCTCGCGCTATATGAGCGAAGAAAACGACTGACATTACCACGTAGTGCCGGCGCTCTGGCGGATCGACTTTTCTTGTGCCGGAACGCCGATGCGCGTTTGCGCTCCACACCAAAATGTGGTCAAACCAACTTCCCTCGTTTTTTGACGTTTGATGCGGAGATACCTATGTCGTTGCTCCAAAAACTCACCGAAGATATGAAAACGGCCATGCGCGCCAAAGAAAAGGAGCGCCTGACCACCATCCGCGGCCTCATCGCCGAGATCAAACGCATGGAACTCGATGGCAATAAAACGTTGAGCGAAGACGAAGAAATCGCCTTCCTCACCACCCAAGCCAAACGCCGACGCGAAGCCATCGAAGCATTCCAAACTGAACGTCCTGAACTGGCGCAAAAGGAACAAGAAGAGCTCGAGCTCATCACAACCTACCTGCCCCAACAGCTCAGCGAAGAAGAAGCGAGCGAAGTGCTCAAAAAGATCATCGCGGAGGTCGGTGCAACATCCAAAAAAGACCTCGGCAAAGTCATGGGCAAAGCCATGCAAGAACTCAAAGGTCGATTTCCCGGCAACGAGGTCCGTAACCTTGTCGCCACGCTCCTCGATGACTAACCCCACCGCGCGCCACCGCACGCTACGTCTTTTCTCAGCAGTCCACGTCCTGCCCCGCGAGGTTTACGGTGTCTAAGGATTCCTTCCGTCCCGTCGTCCGCCGCCGCAAAGCGGATTCCCCCTCCCCCCAAGCTGCGCAAGCCGCACCAGAAAACGCAACCGACGATCAGGTTGCGGCCGCGACCACGGACGTAGACGCGCCCGACCAAGCCGATGCGCAAGCACAAGCAGACACGCGCCACCCCGCGCTCGCCCAAGACGTGCCGCCACAAACCGCGCCCGTCCCAACCCAGCCGGCACCCAAGGCCGCGCGCAAAGAAGAACGCATCCCACGCAGAAATACCGACGAGCCCATGCCATCGACCGATGACTTCGCCGCCATGTTCGGCGAAACCGACTTCAGCTTTCAAGAGTTCGCCACCGGCGATCAAGTCCGAGCCATCGTCGTCGCCATCGACGAGAACAACGTCTTTGTCGACCTCGGCGCGAAATCAGAAGGCTCCGTCGACCGCAACGACCTCATCGATAAGGAAGGCAACCTGCCCGTACAAATCGGTGATACGCTGGAACTCTACGTGGTCAGCACACGCGGCGGAACCATCCAACTTTCGAATGCACTGCGACAGGTAGACCCCGGCACCAATATCCTCGAAGAAGCCCACGTCCAGCACATCCCCGTCGACGGGAAAGTCACAGGCGTGAATAAAGGTGGCTTCGATGTCGAAATTGCGGGTAAACGGGCGTTCTGCCCCATGTCCCAATTGACGCTCTATCCCATCGACGCGCCAGAAACCTTCATCGGTACAACCCACACCTTCTTGGTCACGCGCATCGATAGCGGTGCACGCAACGTCGTCGTCTCCGCACGACAACTCCAAGAAGAACAACGCCAAGCCAAAGCCCAAGAACTCCTTGATACCCTGAAAGTGGACATGGAGCTCCAAGGTACCGTGAGCCGCATTACCGACTTTGGCGCATTTGTGGACCTCGGTGGCCTAGACGGCCTTGTGCACATCAGCGAACTCAGCTGGACGCGCCCCGATCACCCAAGTGATATCGTCCAAGAAGGACAAGACGTACGCGTGCAAGTCGTGCGCATCGACAACGATCCCAAAGACGGCAGCTTGCGCATCGGGCTGTCGATGAAATCGCTCGAGGCCGATCCCTTTGTCAACGCGCTGCGCAATATTCGCATCGGCGAAACCCTGAGCGGACAAGTTACCCGCATCATGGACTTCGGCGCATTCGTAGAAATCGCCCCCGGCGTAGAAGGTCTCGTACACATTTCCGAACTCGACGCCGGACGGCGCGTACGCCACCCCTCAGATGTCGTTCAGGTTGGCGATGCTGTCGAAGTCCAAGTCCTCACCTTGGATCCACAAAAGCGTCAAATCGCCCTCAGCATGGCGCGCCTCATGGACGATCCATGGGCGCAAGCTGCGATTCAAATGCCGCCCGGCACCGAGATTCAAGGCACCATTGAAGCCGTCGAAAACTTCGGCGCTTTTGTTGCCCTCGAGAACGGCTTACGTGCGCTCTTGCCTTGGTCGCAACTGGGTGAAGGCGAAGACCGCCACCAGCACAAACTCTTCTCTGTGGGCAACGTCATTTCCGCACGTGTCCTCGATGTTGACGTCGCGCGCTCACGCATGTCGCTCACGCGCCGAAATGACAACGAAGCGCAAAACGAACGCGCCGCAGTGCGCGCGCAGCTGCGCAAACAAGAAGAAAACGAAGGCAGCTTCGGAACCTTTGCAGATCTGCTGAAGAACCTGAAGCGTTAATTCGCATCGCCATACGCTCCGATCGCTCTCGCAAAGCACCTTCGCGTTGCGGGAGCTTTTCAATTGCCCCCTGCCGTCCATCACAAATCCGGCGCATAAGCTGTATTCGCACATCAAGGATGAAGGATCGTTCCAAAAGCGTTATACTTAAAGCAATAGAATCCAAGTCCGTGCGATCGTTAGATCATGAGAACACTCCCGCTCGCACGTGCATTCTTTACCGACCATAGGTCTTGATGGACAACGCAAAGGAATCATCATCCGCAAAGCGCGATGCCCTCGACGCCGAACTCGTCTTTGACGACGAGGACACGGAGATCGTCGATGACAACGAGGATAATGCGCTCGATGCGCAAAACCTTGCATTGCCTTTGCCCGACCATAAACCGCTTCGGAAGCTCCCAACCTACAACTTGCCGGCCATGCCGGACACGCTGTCGTCCGCCGATCCGCTCACAGCCTACCTAGCGCGCCTGCGTCAGATTCCACCCATGAGCGCAGAAGAGCAACAACAACTCGCCGAGGCCTATTACGAGGACGGTGACGTTGAAGCGGCGCGCGATCTGATCATGTCAAACCTGCGTTTGGTGGTAAAAATCGCTCGCGAATACCACCGCCGCCGCAACAACCTCATGGAACTCGTCCAAGAAGGAAACGTGGGTTTGGCAGAAGCGATCCGGCGCTACGACCCCTACCGCGGCGTAAAATTTACATCCTACGCCCAGTATTGGATACGCGCGATGATCCTCAACTACCTGATGAACGTCATGCAGTTGATCAAGGTAGGGAACACGCGCTCGGGTCGAAAGCTCTTCTATAACCTGCGCAAAGCCCGCGAGGAACTCATCCAGCAAGGCTATCTGGCGCCCACCCCCCTCCAACTCGCCGAACACTTGGGCGTTTCGGAGCGCGAAGTCATCGATGTCTCACGCGTTCTGGATCAGCCTGCCCTCTCCTTCGACGCCCCTGCACCAGGACACGAAGAAGGCACTCTGGACGCCTACGTGGCCGCACCGGACACAGAAACGCCCGAAGAGATCATCGGCGATCTCGATATCCGCCGCCGCATCCGGGACGCGTTTGACGCCTTCCGTAAAACCCTATCCGACGACCGCGAACGAAGCATCTGGGACGATCGCGTCGTCAGTGAAGACCCGATGAGTCTGCAAGAACTCGGCGATGTGTACGACGTGAGCCGCGAACGCATCCGCCAAATCGAAAAAGCGATGAAAGAGCGCTTTAAAGACTTCTGGGTAGAAGAATACGGCGGCGAAGAAATCCTCGCGTTCTTAGAAGATTAAACGCGCTTTCAGAGATCACCGCGCGTTCATTTCTTCCATCGTGCAAGACACCCTTGCTGCTCCCCGCCGTGGTTTTCGCCCTAGATCTCCCCGAGATCTTGCAAGCTAAAATCCGGTGCGTAGCTTCCTCTGTGAAAGCAACAAAGGTTTACATCGACAACTTCGCGACGCGTCGTGCGCATTTTCTATGATGAATGCGCGCGCTCGCAGCCGCACGTCGGAGGTACACAAGAATTATGAGAGTAGATACTTTTACAGAGAAAACCCGCGAAGCGGTCGTCGATGCCCAAAGCATCGCGCAGCGCAGAAAGCACACACAAGTCCAGGACCTGCACCTACTTGCAGCACTTGTAAGTCAGCCCGACGGACTCGTGCCGCGCATCCTGAACGAAATGGGGATCAGCCCCGCTTCTGTCACCACACAGCTCGACGAAGCGCTCAGCAAATTGCCGCGCGTCACCACCTCGCACAACGTCAGCTTCAGTAACGATACGGCCGAAATCTTCCAAACCGCTAATGATTTCGCAGACCAACTGCATGACGCCTACGTGTCGACAGAGCAGCTTCTGCGCGCGATCTTTGCGGCCAACGGTGAGGCCTCTAAAATCCTCAAAGCCGTCGGCGTAACCGAGCAAACCCTCGCCGAAGGCATCATGGCTGTGCGCGGATCGCAACAAGTCGATACCGCGAACCCCGAGGGCAAATTCGATGCGCTCGCAAAATATACGCACGACCTGACCGACGCCGCAGCGCGCGGAAAACTTGATCCCGTCATCGGCCGCGACGACGAAATCCGACGCGCACTCCAAGTCCTGAGCCGACGCTCCAAGAACAACCCCGTCCTGATCGGAGAACCCGGCGTTGGTAAAACCGCCATCGCAGAAGGCATCGCGCAACGTATTTACGCCAAAGATGTGCCCGAATCCTTGGCGGACAAACGCGTATTGAGCCTGGATTTAGGTGCTTTGGTCGCCGGTGCCAAATACCGTGGCGAATTCGAAGAGCGCCTGAAAGCCGTGCTCGAAGAAGTCAAAGCCCAAGCTGGTCGCGTCATCCTGTTCATCGACGAAATGCACATGCTCATTGGCGCCGGCGCAAGCGAAGGCTCCATGGATGCCGGTAACATGCTCAAACCCGCGCTCGCCCGCGGTGAGCTCCGTGCCATCGGCGCCACGACGCTCAACGAATACCAAAAGCACATAGAGAAAGACGCCGCGCTCGAACGACGATTCCAGCAAGTCTATATCGATGAGCCCACCGTCGAAGATACCATCACCATCCTGCGTGGTTTGAAAGAAAAGTACGAAGTCCACCACGGAATTCGTATTGCGGACAATGCGTTGATCGCAGCCGCCACGCTTTCGAATCGCTACATCTCGGAACGCTTCCTGCCAGACAAAGCCATCGACCTGATGGACGAGGCTGCCGCCGCGCTAAAAATGGAAGCCGAGACCATGCCGACGGAAATCGATCAGCTGGTGCGTAAAATCACCTCGATGGAAATCGAGCGCGAAGCCTTGAAGAAAGAAAGCGACGAAGCGAGCAAAACGCGCAGACAGAACCTCGAAAAGGAATTGGCCGACCTGCACGAGCAGGTGGATGCCATGAAAGCGACGTGGGAAGCTGAAAAGAAAAGCCTGCACGAAGTCCGCGAACTGAAAGAAAAACTCGATGCGCTGCGCCACGACTGGGAAAAAGCCTCGAGAGCGGCGGATTATGAAACGGCAGGACGCCTCCAATATGGCGAAATTCCTGCGCTCGAAGCACAAATTAAAGAAGCCGAGGCACGCAACAGCGAACGCGGTGAGCAAACCACCTCCTTCCTGCGCGAAGAAGTCACCGACGAAGATATCGCGCGCGTGGTTTCGCGCTGGACCGGCGTGCCTGTCACGCGCATGGTCGAATCCGAGCAGGAAAAACTGCTGCACATGGAAGGCCGATTGCATGAGCGGGTGGTCGGACAAAACGAAGCAGTCGACGCCATTGCAGACGCGGTGCGCCGCTCGCGTTCCGGTCTCTCAGACCCGAACCGCCCCATTGGATCGTTCATCTTCTTGGGCCCCACCGGCGTGGGTAAAACCGAACTCGCCAAAGCGCTTGCGGAATTCATGTTCGACGATGAGCAGAACATCGTGCGTATCGACATGTCAGAGTACATGGAAAAACACGCCGTCGCGCGACTCATCGGTGCGCCTCCAGGATACGTGGGTTACGACGAAGGCGGCTATCTGACAGAACAAGTGCGCAGACGGCCGTACTCGGTCATTCTGTTCGACGAGATCGAAAAAGCACACCCCGATGTATTCAACATCTTCTTGCAGATTCTAGATGACGGTCGATTGACAGACTCTAAAGGCCGCACCGTCGACTTTAGAAACACGGTCATCATCATGACTTCGAACATCGGTTCGCAGTATATCCAAGACTTGGCGAACGATGACGAAGAAATGCGCAAGACGGTGTTGCGCGAACTGCGCCAACATTTCCGTCCGGAGTTCATCAACCGTATCGATGAAACGGTGATTTTCCGTCGTCTGGAACGCGCGCAGATGGACCGCATTGTCGACATTCAGCTTTCGCACTTGCGCAAGCGTCTCAAAGAGCGCGAGATGGCGTTGATTCTCAGCGACGAGGCGAAAACCTTCCTCGCTGACGTGGGCTACGATCCGGCCTTTGGTGCGCGTCCGCTCAAACGTGCGATCACGCAATATGTCGAAAACCCGCTCGCGCGCGAAATGTTGCGCGGCACCTTCAAGCCTGGCGACATGATCCGCGCGTCCGTGGACGGCGATGCGCTGAGCTTCGAAAGACTCGACCCCAAAGAGCTCAACTAAATCAACGAGCCAGTACTCTGGCCATTTCTAAGAGCTCTAAGTTCACGTTCGAGTGATGGCTCGTAACGTATTCCAATGAAGCGGTGGTGATGGTTCCTTGCTGTTGTGCGACCATCACCCCGCTTTGTCCGTTTTTGAGGGCCATGGCTGCAGCGTAGCCGAAGCGTGTGCCAAGGAGGCGATCAAAGGCAGTGGGTGCACCACCGCGTTGGACGTGTCCAAGGATGGTGGTGCGCAACAAAAAACCAAGGTCTGCTTGGCGTTCGTTCACATAGGCCATGATACGCTCGACGTTACATTGTGCGCCTTCGGCAACCACGATGATGGCGTGCTTTTTACGTCGTTGATAGGCGTCGCGCACGATGTCGACGACTTGTTCTGGCGTGATAGGAACTTCTGGGATGATGATGGCTTCGGCACCGCCGGCAAGCCCCGCTTGGAGCGCAAGGTAGCCGCTATCGCGCCCCATCACCTCGACCAAGAATCCACGTTTGTGCGAGGATGCGGTGGTCCGGATGCGGTCGATGGCTTCGAGTGCGATATTGAGCGTGGTGTCGACGCCCAAGGTCATGTCGGTACCTGCGACGTCGTTGTCGATGGTTGCGGGGATACCGACCACGCGTATACCTTGTTGTTGCAAGCTCCATCCGCCGGCGAGTGAACCGTTGCCGCCGATCACAACCAAGCTCTGGATCGCGTGGTTTTGCAGTTGTTGGAGCGCTTTTTTCTGTCCTTCTTTGGTAGGGAAGATCTCGCAGCGCGCGCTGCCTAAGAAGGTGCCGCCGTGTTGCAAGATGCCGCCGACGTCGCGTCGTCGCAGCGTTTGAAACTCTCCTTCGAGCAGGCCCGCGTAGCCATTATGCACGCCGATCACCTCCATATGATGCGAGATGGCGGTGCGTGTGAGGGCGCGGATGGCGGCGTTCATGCCGGCGGCGTCTCCGCCACTTGTGAGGACGGCGATTCTTTGGGCCATGGTCACTTTCGAAGGCGCGGCGTTCGCGGGGTACGAACGAATTAAGATGGATTGGATGCTAAGCGCTTACGTTCTTTTAGGGTATAGCCCACGCGCAGCAGCGCAGGAAGAACGAGCATGGTCGCCATCATCATGATGAAGATCGTGAACGCGACCAGTTCCCCAAAGCGCCGAATCGGCACAAACTGGCTGATGAGCATGACGCCAAAGCCGACGATGAGTGCAATACAGGTAAAGATGATGGCTTTTCCGGTACTGCGCGCGGACAGGACGATGGCTTCGTCGAGCGAGGTGTCGCCTTGGTACTCTTCTCTAAAGCGCGTCATAAAGTGGATGCAGCCGTCGACGGTCATTCCAATGGCGATGGAGAAGATGATTGCGGTGGCGGTATTGAGCGGAATATCGCGAATCCACATCCAGCAGAGGGTAAATGCGAGGGGCATAAGTGCTGGCGGAATGCTGATCAGTCCGAGTCGCGGGCTTCTGAAGAGAAGCGAGAGGACGATGAAGATGATGAGCACGGCGGTAGCGAGCGAGCCGATCAAGTCTGTGATGACGGCATCGAGGCCGCGTGAGCCGACGTAGGCGTCGCCGGTGAGTCGCACACTCACGCCGTCGATGGGCGCAAAGAGGCTATCGATTTCCGCTTCGAGGTCATCGAGCAACTGATTGGTTTTGCGGGCGCCCATGTCTTCGACCATGATTTGAACACGGGCGCTTTTCCCTTCGTTTCGCAACCAAGAGGCGAGCGGATTTTGGGGGTGTTTTTGCATGAGGCGCACAAGCGCGCCGAGTTGTTGTGCGTCTGCGAGGGCGTCCTCATCGGCGGGTGCATTGCCGAGCATGCGCTGGGTTTCTTGGAGCAATACCGTGTAGCCGAGCGTGGCCAAGACGCCGTCGTGGGTTTCTGCGTAGTCGGTCAATTGTGCGAGGGTATAAATGACTTCGGGTTCTAGGGTACCCCATTCATTTTCGCTTTGGATATAGACTTCGAGCGGGCGAATGCCGCCGAGTTTTTGTTCGATGAGACGCGTGGTGCGGTAGACTTCGTCTTTGGGGTCAACTTGGTCCAAGACGGCGGAATCGACGTTGGTACGCAGACCCAGCAGCATGGCGGCGATGATCGATACAAAGGCCACACCGAGCACGAGCCAACGTTGGCTGATCAGGCCGCGCGTTACTTTTTCTATCACGTCTTCGAAGCCGCCTTGCTCTTCGCTCGTTTTCTTTACTTTGGGTGTGGGAAAGAGCGTGAGTGAAGGGGGCACAAAGAGGATGACCACCAGGTAGGCGATCATGACGCCGGCGGCGGCGGTGAGGCCGAAGGAACGCAGGATTTCCGTCTTCGAAACGGCGAGCGATGCGAATCCAATGGCGGTCGTAAAAGAGGTCAGAAAGCACGCGAGGATCATGGTGCTCATCGAATCGCTGGCGGCCCAGTCTTTCAGCCGTCCTGTAGCGATATTGTCACGGTAGCGGTTGATGATGTGGATGGTGCTAGAGATCCCGATCAACACCACGAGTGTGGGGATGATATTGTTAAGAATATCCATGGATTGGCCGACGATGGCCATGCCGCCGACGAGCACGAGGGCGCTCATGCCTACGCCCAAGATGGGCAGAAGCAATGCGGGCAGCCAGCGGAACACCAGAAAGAGGATGAGCAGCGATACGATGATGGCTGCGGGCAGCAATACCGCTTGGTCGGCGCTCATGTTCCGGACGACGCTGGTGCGGATATAAGGTAAGCCGCCAAGGGAGGCTTTGATATCGTCGTTCGGTGCGGCGGTGGACGCCAAGATGGTTTCGAAGTGTTCGACGACTTCTTTCAGGTCTTGGTTTTGGGTGATGTCGTTATCTAGGGACGCAACGATGGCGGCGACGCTTTTGTCTTTGGCCAAGAGTCGGCCGTGGATCATGGGCGACATGGTGGCGACGCGTTCGACGAGTTTCGCGCGTTCTGCGCTGATCGGCAATTCTTGGATGATGGGCTCAAAGCGCGGCTGTTCGCCTTCGAGGTTGTTTTTCTTGGTGTTTTTTCCGGCGCTTTTGCCTTCGGAACCGAGGAGTGTCACGCCGACGACAGAATCGTAGAAATTGAAGAGGGCGTCGGTGAGTGAGCCTGCTTCTTCGGGCGCATCTGCTGCGTCTTCGACAGCATCGAGGATGCTTGGCGGAGGTTCGGGCAACACGGTGATCGATTGTGCGCCAACGACGCCTGGGACGTTGCGTGCTTCGACGGTGAGCTCGTGGACAAAGGCGAGCGCTTCGGGCGTGGTAACGTCGGGCGCTTCGACAAGGACCAAGATGACGTTATCGGTATTGCCAAAGGTATCGCGGAATTGCTCTGCGGTTTCTCGGGCGTCACCGAAGTTTGCGAACAGGTCCGACGGTGTGAAATCGGCTTTGAGTTTCGGGATTTGCGAGCCAAAGACCGCTGTGATCACCACCAGGACGAGGATGACGTACCAGCGTGCACCGATCATTTTTTCGGCAAGGCGTTGGAGAAAGCCAGATTTCATGGGTTAAAGCTCCACAGTGTGGTTCGAGTCGCGGCCGTTGTTAGAGTCAACGCTCCGGTCGTGCAACAGGTCAGGACGTCGATGGTGCGCTTTGTCGGTCATACACTGTTGCGCGCGCGCTGGCCACGTGCGTGTAGCCTATTGGGGCGGGCGCGACGGTGGGGTGTAGAACAAGGCTTTTTAGCGCGTGCAATTGCGGACGGAACCGCACCTCGATGTGTTGAAAAAGGCGCTAGTAACGGCATGTAAACTAATATTTTAGCCTCGAAAATCGGCCCGCTTTCGCTGGACCAAAGCAAAAGTTCTGCATATAGGCGCGTGGACTGACGATACGAGGTATGCATGTTTATAGATACGACAACGACCAAGAAGCTGTTCAAGCTCACGTTTGGCAAAGATTATTTTCATCCGCGCCGTATCGCTTTTTACGCGTTGTGTGCTGTACCTTACACGAGCGTATGGTTGATGGACGCTGCGGGTCGTGCGTTGGACGAAAAGTTATTTCCGGCCTTCCACGAGACAGAAGTTGGTGAGCCGATTTTCATCATGGCTTCTCCGCGTTCGGGCACGACCTTGCTGCATCGTTTGATGAGCTTGGACACGCAGTTTACGTCGTACACCTTATGGCAGACCTTGTTGCCGACGTTGACTGCCTACAAGGTGGTCGACAAGTTGAGCGAACTTGACGCGCGCTTGGGACGTCCGCTCGATAGGCTACAGGATGCAGCAGCGCGCTATTTCTTCCGCGGTTGGGATGGGATTCACAAGACGCGTTTCAATGAAGCGGAAGAAGACGAAGGGATTTTTGCACTGCACATGGCCTCGCCGTCTGTCTGGTTTGCTTGGCCTTTTGTGAAAGAGCTTTCGCGCATCGCGTACATTGACGAGCTCGATATTCGTGACAAAGCGGCGGCGTTTTATCGCGGTACCATTCAGCGTCACATGTGGCATGAGGAGCAACAGGGACATGATAAAACCCTGTTACTCAAAAACGTTTTTAACGCGGGCCGCTTGGGCATTATCACCGATGCTGCACCCAACGCGCGATTTATCAACATTGTGCGCCATCCTTATCGAACGGTGGGCTCGTTGATGAGTTTCTTCACAGTGCCCTGGCAATACCATTCGCCCGACATCGCACTCGACGGCCCAGAAGCACAAGAATTTGCACGCGTCGCGATGAACTATGCGCTCACCACGCACCGATTTATGAAGGAACTGCCACCTGAGCGCGGCATCACCATCCGTTACGAAGACCTCATTGAAGATCCCGAGCGCGAGATTCTGAAAATCTACGAACACTTTGGATTGGAGGCGAGCGAGGCGTTTAAACAAACCCTCCACAAGGCCGTTACCGACCACCGTCGCTACGCAAGCACCCATGCTTATAGCCTAGAAGATTTCGGTCTGAGCGAAGATCAAGTGTATCACGAGCTCAAAGAAATCTTTGATGACTGGGATCTGCCGCGTCATCCCGCGGAAGGCGAAGCGCTCTAATCCTTCACCACAAATTCCGTGCGTGCGCCCATGTCCCTCACCGGCGCCGTACGACCAAATCCCGCGTCTATTGCATTCATCTGACAATGAATGTAGAAGTTACCGACTTCCGAGTCGAAAGGCTGATCGTACACAGCGCCGATAAGCGCGTGCCCACCCCAAGCTTCCGTTTTACGACGGTTTGGTGGCGCATCGGGCCGCGCACCTCTTGATAACGCGTGTGTGAAAGAATGCCTTCTATCGGCACCATTTATCTGATCGTCCAGTTGCTAAGAAGAGGAGCGCAGTCGGTAGATCGAACGACGCGCAATACGATGTTAATGTCCGCGGGGGAAAGATGTTCGTCGATAAAGACACGACCAAGAAAGCACTTAAATTGACCTTTGGGCGGGATTATTTCCACTGGCGAAGGTTTGCGTTCCAAGCCACCTTCGCCCCGCTGTTCGGTGCGATCCTATCCTTCGATAAGCTAGGCCGTAAACTCGACGACAAACGCCATCCCGAATATCAGGATGCGGATATCAGCGCGCCGATTTTCATTATGGCGGCCCCACGCTCGGGGACCACGCTGCTGCACCGCCTGATGAGCCTCGACGACCAATTCACCTATTACACCCTGTGGCAAACCCTCTTTCCCACACTCACCGCCTACAAAGCCGCTGAACTACTGAAAACGCTCGACGATCGCACCGGAAACATTTTGGACCGCATCCAAGAAGGGCTTGCAAAACACTGGTTTAGAGGATGGGAGGGCATTCACGAAACACGCTTCGACCACGCAGAAGAAGACGAAGGTACGTTCTTTCTGCAATTCGCAACGCCGAGCGTGTGGCTCGTCTGGCCCTTCGTCAAAGAGCTCAGCAATGTCGCCTTCATCGATCGCAGCGCCCAACGCGCAGATTACGCAGAGGTCTTCCGCGGCACGCTGCAGCGTCACATGTGGTACGAACAACAAAAACACGGCAAGAAAACCTTCCTCGCCAAAAACGTGTTCCTCGCAGGACGTCTCGGCATTGTCACCGACGTCGCGCCCGACGCGCGCTTTGTGAATATCGTCCGCCATCCCTACCGCACCGTCGGCTCCCTGATGAGCTTCTTCACCGTGCCGTGGCGCTATCACTCACCGGACATCAAAATGGACGGGCCGCAATCCAAAGCCTTTGCCGAAGTATCCATGGAATACGCGCGCACCGTGCACCGCTTTATGCAAACCCTGCCCCCCGAGCGCGGCATCACCATCTTCTATAAAGATCTGATCGAAAATCCTGAGCGCGAAATCCTCAAGATCTACGACCGCTTCGGGCTCGAAGCGAGCGACGAATTCAAACAGAAATTGCACGCCGCCGTCACCGACCACAAAACCTACGCAAGTAGCCACAGCTATAAGCTTGAAGATTTCGGCCTCACCGAAGACTACATCTACGAAGAGCTCAAAGAAATCTTCGAGGCGCACAACCTTCCGCGTCACCCCGACCCCGACGCCGTCATCTGACCGATCGCCGGCACCCAAACGCCGAGTGTATCGCGCTCCCCCTTGCATCTTTTGATGCGCCACCCCACAATTTCCCCATTCTTCCACCACTTTCTTGGGAAATTATGAGCGACGCCTATACCTTCAGTGCCAAAGATATCCACGGATCCGACCAATCCTTGGAACAATACCGCGGCAAAGTCTCCCTCATCGTCAACACGGCCAGCAAATGCGGATTCACGCCGCAATACAAGGGGTTACAGAAGCTCTACGATCAATTGCATGCCCGCGGTTTCGAAGTACTGGCCTTCCCGTGCAACCAGTTCGGACGCCAAGAACCCGGCAGCGCAGAAGAGATTCAGGAATTCTGCAGCCTGAACTTCCAAACCACCTTTCCGCTGTTCCAAAAGATCGACGTCAACGGCGACGACGCACATCCACTCTATCAATACCTGAAAAGTGCACAGCCAGGCGTCCTCGGCTCTGAAGCCATCAAATGGAATTTCACCAAATTTCTCGTCGATAAAAACGGGCAGGTCGTGCAGCGTTACGCGCCCCAAACCAAGCCAAGCGCAATACAGGCAGACATCGAAGCCTTGCTCTAAAACGGGCAGCGCATGAACGCAGACATCGTGCATGTCTGCTCCGCTATTCTTCGACTGCATAGCGAACATGCGCAATGGTGCGTTGTTCACTCGGTGGTTCTGCAGCAAAATGCGCTGTTGCCCCTACCTCGATTTCTTCTCACGCCCGGAATCCGCGAATGAAACTCGTGCTCATCTCTGGTTCGCTGCGCAAAGCATCGCACAACACCAAAACACTCAATGCGCTAGAACCTCTCTTTGACGCTACGGTCACCTGTACGCGCGTTAGCATCGATCTTCCGTTGTATAACGAAGATTTAGAAAACACCGACGATCTACCTACGTCGGTCACAACGCTGCGCGATGCGATTTCGGAAGCAGATGGCGTGATCATCTGCTCGCCTGAATACAACTATGCCATTCCTGGCACGGTGAAGAACGCGCTGGACTGGGTGTCACGTCCGCCCGGCGAAAACCGCTGGATGAACAAGCCTGTTGGCATCCTTGGCGCCTCGCCGAGTTTTACAGGTACCGCACGCGGTCAAACGATGGTCAAAACCTGCTTTTTGCTGGTCGGCGCGCGTGTATTTAGCGGTGAGCAAGTGCTGATCGCCGAGGCGCATCAGCGCTTTGATGACGATGGCAAGCTGACGCACGAGCCAACACGCACCGTCATGAAGCAATTTGCTGATAAGTTTGTGCAGTTTGTTGCTTCTTCGAAAGCGTAGTGATGCTGGTTGTGCGCAGGCGTAAAGATCTGATGCGCGTGGCGAACAAAGCGCGCGCTACGATGGTGCGCTTGGCGTGTGCGCTATTTTTCTAAATAGGCGGCGAGTTTTTCGACGGCCTTTTGGTATTCTGCGTGCACGTCGTGACGGATACGTGGCCAAATCCAGCGGAGACCTTCGTAGTCTTCTCCGTGCGAGATCTGCGTTTGTTCGTCGTTCAGCGCGCGGATACGCAGCCAATGGCTTCCGCGGAAGAAGCCAAACTTGGCATCCCATCGTAGCTCGTCTTGGTCCTCAAAACGCGTGATGGTCACGGGCACACGCACGCGGAAAAGACGCAATGGCAGGACCAAGGTCATCGCTTTATCTTGTTCGAACGGACCGCCTTCAAACCAAAACATCTTGCACCAGTTTTGAAACTGATCAGCGTCCGCGATAACGTCCCATACTTCGTTGATCGGGCGGCGCACAACGACGCTTGCCCACACTTGATTTACGGCCATGGCTTCCTCCGTTTTGACGATCCGAAACGGATCGTGGTGTCTTGATATCGGCGAATTCGAAGTGACTAGACTGTGAAAATTACAGGTAAAACGAGAACGCGTGTCCGCGGCGCGTGAGGCGTTTATCCTATGTTTTAGGGCTTAAGCTGCAGCGTCTGGAATCAGCACGCACGCGCCCGTGGTTTGGCGAGCTTCGAGCAATTCATGTACTTTTTGTGCATTCGAGAGCGGTTCCACAAGATGTGGTTCGCCACCGATGACGCCATTTTGCAGCGCTTCGAACACATCCTTGGCCGCTTCTTCTAGATCTTCGCGTGCGGCGATGAAGTGAAAGAGCGAAGGACGCGTAACGTAGAGCGAGCCCATTGGGCCGAGCGTGCCAGGCGAAAATTCTGGCGCTGGGCCGGAGGCGTTTCCAAAGGTCACAAGGATGCCGCGGGTGCGTAGCGATGCGAGTGATCCAAAGAACGTATCTTTGCCTACACCGTCGAGCACGCCGGCGACGCCACGCCCATCGGTCAACTCACGTACGGCTTCGCTGACATCTTGCGCGCGATACAAAATCACATCTGTGGCCCCGGCTTCTTGTGCGAGCGCCGCTTTTTCCTCAGACCCAGCGGTGCCGATGATGCGAAAGCCGAGGTGTGTTCCCCAGCGGGTGAGCAAAAGACCCATGCCACCGGCGGCGGCGTGCACCAACAGGTCGTCGCCTTTTTGAAAGGGCCAAACCTTTTTGAGCAGGTACCAAGCCGTCATCCCTTTGAGCATGGATGCGGCAACAACTTTGTCGTCGAGTCCTTCGGGCACTTCCACAACGCGATCGGCGGGAACGTCGCGGTGGGTGGCGTAGGAACCGGGCTCGCCTACGACATACGCTACGCGCTTCCCGATCCATTCTTTGGATACGCCCTCGCCCACCGCTTCGACGATGCCGCAGGCCTCACCGCCGATCCCATGCGGAAGCTCGATCGGATAGAGGCCGTTACGGTGATACGTGTCGATGAAATTCACGCCGATGGCCGTGTGCCGCACGCGGACCTTTTGTGGGGCGAGGTCTTCAAGCTCAATTTCTTGAAGTTGCATCACATGCGGATCGCCGTGTTCGTGGACGCGGATCGCCTGAACTTTGGACATGCTTCGTACTCCAGCTACGTCTTCTGCGGTCAAAGCTAGAAATGCTTTGCGCTAAAAAAAGGGGGGCGCGCGAAGAAAATGCGTTTTTGTCGCATTTTCGGCTCTTTCGCTCCGTGGGTATACGCTGGATGTTTTATGGTATCTGGTAGATCCACGCAATGGTGGAGCTAAACTGTTGCAGCGCTGCCACGTGGTCGACGGGCCCGAATTCTTCTTTACTGAACATGCCGATCACCGGTGCGGGCGCGCAAGCGATGGCGATTTCGTGGGCATCTACACCGGCGCGTTGATAGAAGCTGCTGTCGCGCGCTTCGTTATTAAAAACGATGGCGGCTTGAAGTTTTTTGGTCGGCCGTCGCTCACGCGTGGCCGCGAGCAATATACGCAATTCTTTGCGCGCGACTTGCGCATCGCGCATGTGAAAACGCACCGTTTGGTAGAGACGGATTTGCGCATCGACCGCCAAGGCCCCCCGTGCTGGATCTGCACCGACGATGCTTCGCATCACGTAATTGGGCGGTTGCATCGAAAGATCATCCTCTTGTACATCCACGCCGAGCACGAGCTGCTCCCAGCGCACCGCCGGGGCCGTTCCTGAGGGTTTAAAGATGGATCGAACCACGCCTACGGGCGAACCAGCATCGAAGTTATCGATGAGGTTACCGCGCTTTTTCATCACGATATAGGGCGGGCCAACGGGGACAACACCTTGGGCGACCAGCGGTTCGAGCCGTAGTTTTCCGCGCAGCAAAAGGATCAGCGCACCTTCTTTAAAGAGCCCGGCATTGGACCAAAGCGCGCGCTCGCCCAGCGTTTCGCCACCACATAACGCGCCGCCGACCCAAGGCAGCTGCGGACAGGCGTTTTCGATCGCGTCCACAAGCTCCGGCCCTTCGACGGTGTACGGATCTGAGATCACCATGGCGCCGTGCACGCCCGACCAATCGATGGTTTGCAACTGCCGGCGCATCGCAGATTTTTCTGGGGGGAGGTGGTGCACATCCAGCCGGCTTTCGCCGTCGAATTGCGCCGCGAGGGCAACGATAGACGCTCCTTTTTCGAAAGCATCTAACGATGCGATGGTACCGCGCGTAGCGCCCCCCGCGAGGCGTGCGCGTGGAAAAGACGAGGTCGCGTATTGCGCGATGGATTCCCAGGTGCGCGGGCTGTGCGCCGACACAAGGAGTAGCAGAAAATGCACGTCGCCCGCGATCTCATGCTGGATCTGCGCGCGCACCTCGTTCCATGCCAACTCATAATTTTCGTGCGTAGAATGCGCGCTAACCCAATTCATACCCATCTCTTCTTTGATTTTAATGCATGGCGGTAGCACACATAGGCGCACGGGCAACAGCGATTCTCTGTAGCGCCACCGCGCCAAAGAAGCGAGTGTCGTGGTTTTTCTTGCGCACGTGAGACAACATCGGCCTCGACATCAGACAACAGCCTGCAGAGAAAGGCGAAAATTGCGGTGTTTGCGACAATTTTGAAAGGTCACACTTGACGAGTGGCGTGGAATCTTCTGAAAACGACCTTTACGGAGCGCACCCCTTAAGACTACGCCAAGGTGTGCGCAAAGATAGTTCAATGATCAGACGGAGCGAGCATGAGCGCGGAACTGAATATCGATCTCGAATCGACCCCAACTTCGAACAACCCGGACGTCCGTCACGACTGGACGCGTGAGGAGATCGAAGCGCTTTTCAATCTTCCCTTTGCGGATCTGCTCTTTCGCGCGCAAACCATCCACCGCAAATACCACAACCCCAACGAAGTCCAACTCAGCACCCTGCTGAGTATCAAAACCGGCGCCTGCTCCGAGGACTGCAAATACTGCCCCCAAAGCGCGCGTTACAATACCGGCGTAGAAAACGAACGCCTAATGCCCATCGAAACCGTCATCCGCGAAGCGCAAAAGGCCAAAGAAGCCGGCGCCACACGCTTCTGCATGGGCGCAGCATGGCGTAGCCCCAAAGGACGCAACTTCGAAACCGTCATCGGTATGGTCCGCGCCGTCAAAGACCTCGGCATGGAAACCTGCGTCACCATGGGTATGCTCGACGGCGACCAAGCCGCACAACTCAAAGAAGCAGGCCTCGATTACTACAACCATAACATCGATACCTCGCCAGAATATTACCAAGAAGTCATCACCACACGCACCATCGAAGACCGCCTCAATACCCTGCAATACGTCCAAGACGCCGGCATCAATGTCTGCTCAGGCGGCATCGTAGGACTCGGCGAAGAAGTCTCCGACCGCGCTGGCATGCTCCAAACCCTCGCGAACCTCGATCAGCACCCACAAAGCGTGCCTATCAACATGCTCGTGCAAGTCGAAGGCACCCCCATGTACGGCGAAAAAGAAGTCGAACCCATCGAGTTCGTACGTACCGTCGCCGTCGCACGTATCGTCATGCCGCTCTCCACCGTCCGCCTCTCCGCAGGACGCGAAAATATGAGTGACGAAATGCAAGCCCTCTGCTTCCTGGCCGGCGCAGGCTCCATCTTCTACGGTGAAAAACTTCTCACCACACCCAACCCCGAAGCCAGCCACGACTTCCAGTTGCTGAAATCGCTCGGCATTACGCCCAAAGCCTAAGCATTTCAGGGTGTTAGGGCAGGGATAGAGAAACCGTGCACACCATCATATGCACGGTTTTTTCATGTCCTGAGCGCATGGGGACCGTGCACAAACCGCCTATCCCCCGCCCTCGAAGGCGGAGGCGTGCGATCAGCGCAAACCCGAACGATGGCGCGGAAAACACCGCCGCGCACCGTTCATCGCAGCTACAGCGCAAGGGCGCGTAGTTTAGCGATACAACCCATCGCTCGTCGCAAAGAATTCGATCTTCGGATGCTGCTCTTGGGTGTAATTCAAACGCCATGCAGACTCTGCCAGGAACACCGGCCGATCGCGCACATCTACCGCCAAATGCTGTTTCAACGCGTTTTCAAAGCTCTTGAGCGCGTCCTCATCATCGCAGCGATACCAACGCGCGGTTGCGTATTGCACGACCTCGTAGTGCGCGTGCACATCGTATTCGCCGCGCAGACGGTGCAACAATACATCGAGTTGCAGCTGACCGACCACGCCCACCAAATAGTCTGGACTCTGCAATGGCACGAACAGCTGCGTCGCACCTTCTTGCGCTAGTTGGCGAAGCCCCTTCCGCAAGTTCTTCACCTTCAAAGGGTTTTCCAACACGACGCGTCGGAAAATCTCCGGCGCAAAGCTCGGCACGCCGCGGAAATGCAGGACCTCGCCGTCCGTAAATGTATCGCCGATCTGGATCAAATCCGTATCGTGAATTCCTACAATGTCGCCCGGCCACGCATCTTCGACAATCTCGCGCTCTTGCGCAAAGAACATGATCGGGTTCGAAATTCGTACTTCCCGATCCAAACGCACAAGCTTGGTGCGATGCCCGCGCTGGAATCGTCCAGAGCACACGCGCATAAATGCAATGCGGTCGCGGTGGCGCGGATCCATATTCGCCTGAATTTTAAAGACAAAACCGCTGAACGCTTCCTCGTGCGGCTCCACCATCCGCTCGTCCGCTGGCCGCGGTCCAGGCGGCGGTGTGTACTTCACAAAGGCTTGGAACATCTCTTCGACACCAAACCCATTGAGCGCGGTACCGAAGAACACCGGCGTTTGCTGTCCCTTGAGGAACGCTTCTTCATCAAAGTCCATCCCCGCGCCGAGTACGAGCTCAAGCTGATCCCTGAGATCGGCGGCGGCGTAAGGGCCAATGTGCTTTTCGATCAGCGGGTCTTCTGGACCTTCGACCGGAACAATTTCTGCTTCGCCACCTTTGCGCTCATCATAAATATGCAGCGCACTGTGCTGAAGGTCGAAAACCCCTCGAAACTCTTTCCCCATCCCGATGGGCCACGTGAGCGGCACGCAGTCGATATTGAGGATTTTCTCGACGTTATCGAGCAGTTCAAAAGGGTCCAAACCATCACGGTCGAGCTTGTTCATAAACGTGACGATCGGCGTGTCACGCATACGACAAACTTCCATTAATTTAATGGTTTGCGGCTCAACACCTTTGGCGCTGTCGATCATCATCAACGCGCTATCGACCGCCGAAAGCGTGCGGTAGGTATCCTCAGAAAAATCTTTGTGGCCCGGCGTATCAAGCAGGTTGATCTCATGATCGTCGTAGGAAATACGCAACACCGACGTCGTCACAGAAATGCCGCGCTGCTTCTCGAGCTCCATCCAGTCGCTCGTCGCGTGACGCTCTGCCTTTTTCGCTTTGACGGTCCCCGCCAAGTTGATCGCCCCACCCAAAAGCAAAAGCTTTTCTGTCATGGTGGTTTTCCCCGCGTCGGGGTGAGCGATGATCGCAAAAGTGCGGCGTCGCGCGATTTCTTTGGCCAAGCGGTTCATTGCACATCCTGTTCATTGCCAAGGCCAGCGAGCTGGCAGCATGAAACGTTTCCTGCACAGGGCGTTAGTCGCCACGTGGGTTTTGGGCAACGCTCCATCGCGCATCTCTTCCGCTTTCGAATTTTTTCTTTGGATTGGCGAACCATTCGCCACGCTCCCGCCTTCGAAGGCGGGTGTGCGTCAATTTACCGCATTTCCAGAAATTTTCTTTTCATTATTCTTCGCTGCACGGAGTTTCCCTCATTCTTCCCCCGATATCCCCTATGATTTTCCGCAGCCTTGCGCTTCTCCTGTTTCTCAACGCCCTGATCGCCTTTACCGCTTGCAATGACGACAAAAAAGCATCGCAACCGGTCACCATCGCCATCGAAGCCATTCTTGGCGATCAAGAGTTCCAATCTGGCGTCTGTGTCGACGGTATCGGACGCGAGGGCCAATCGCTCAACGTTTCCGACCTTCGCTTCTATGTATCAAATGTAGAAGCAAAATCTGTGAATGGGGATTGGGCCCCGTTGGCGCTCAGCACGCGCTCTTGGCAGGGCAACGGTGTGACCCTTATCGACCTCGCCGACACCGAAACGGAATCCGCCACCGTAGGCCTGAATAACTACATCGAAGGCACCCTGCCCGAAGGAAATTACGACCAACTTCGTTTTACCCTCGGCGTGCCTTTTGAGCTCAACCACTCCGACTTCAACGTCGCCGAAGCCCCCCTCAATGTCGGCGGCATGGCGTGGAGCTGGCTCGGCGGACGAAAATTCCTTCGCCTCGATGCCACACCCTGCGGAGACTCCGCGGAAGACACTGATCTTACAGGAGTTCCGTTACATATCGGAAGCACAGAATGCCAAGGAGATATCCCCGATATTCAAGGCTGTGACAAACCCAACCGAAGCGAAATCACCGTCGATTGGACGCCCGGTGACAACCTGACCTTTGACCTTGACGCGCTGTTCGAAAACACGGATGTATACGACAATACCGCCGAAACGCCGTCGCTCTGTATGGCTGATCCGAGCGTCGATCCCGACTGCGCACCGATTTTTACCGCGCTCGGCATTCCGTTCGACGATCAATCCCCAGCGCAGCGGGTGTTTTCAAGCACCGATCGTGAAATTCATGCGCATGCCACCGGCGACGCCAATGAAGGCGATCACGGTGAAGACGATCATGAGCATCACGACCACCATTAATTCTCCTCGCGCTTTTCCAAAGGCGACTTAAAAAGGATCCACGCCCCGCACTCCGCGTCGCGTGGATTTCGCGCGTGACCCCTCCGAGAAATCGATGCAAAAACATGCCACAACATGGCTCATGACTGCCGGAATTGCCGTCCTCGCATTGTGCACCAGCGCATGCGGACAAGACGATGCGTCTGCAGATACGTGGAACTGGGATATCCCCATGCATTTTCCCAAACCACGCATTCCGCACGACAATCCAATGAGCGCCGCGAAATTCGAGCTCGGCAGACATCTGTTTTACGACACGCGCCTGTCTTACGACAACACCATGTCCTGTGCATCGTGCCACAAACAAGAACATGCCTTCGCCGATGATGTGGATCTTTCTGTCGGTGTGACCGGCGACATCGGCGTTCGCAATTCGATGCCGCTGTTCAACGTCGCCTACGTGTCGACCCTCAACTGGGCGAACCCCCTCATCACGCGCATTGAAGATCAGGTGCTCGGACCGATGTATGGAGAGCACCCCGTGGAGATGGGAAGCCCTGAGATCGACGTGCTCAACGAACGTCTGCTTTCCGCAGAAGACGTTGATTATAAAGAGCTTTTCAACAGCGCGTTTCCGCAAAGCAAGGGTGAGATTACGACCCAAACCATCACGCATTCTCTGGCGAGCTTCGTCCGCGGGCTTACGTCTTCGACAGCGCCGATCGATGCGTATTTTGCAGGAGACCCCAACGCGATCAGCGATGCAGCCAAACGCGGCATGAACATGTTCAACAGCGAACGTTTTGAATGTTTTCACTGCCATGGCGGATCGCTGTTCACATCGTCGATGAACCATGAAGGATCCATCGAACCCGAACGTGGGTTCCACAACAACGGACTCTATAACATCGATGGGGAAGGGGCGTATCCACCGCAGAACCCCGGCGTTTTCGAAATCACCAGAAAACCGGAAGATATGGGAAGATTTCGCGCACCATCCTTACGTAATATCAAAGTCACGGCACCGTACATGCACGACGGGAGCCTCCTCGATCTGGATGAAGTGCTCGACATGTACGCGCGCGGTGGACGGTTGATCGAAGACGGCCCGTACGCTGGAGACGGCGCAGAAAGCCCCTTTCGTTCGCAATTTCTCCCTGGTTTTCGCCTTTCTGACGAGGAGCGCGCCGATTTTCATGCATTTTTCGATGCGCTGACCGACGAACAATTTCTCAGCGACCCGCGTTACGCTTCACCCTTCGAAACAGACGCACCTTAAAGAGAACCTCCGATGAAACTCTCTCGTATTCTCCCCGCCGTAAGCGCCACCCTCCTTCTCGCCACCGCATGCGCAAGCGAAACCTACGAACATGTGCCCATCGATATTCTGTATCGATCGACAGCCACCACCGGGATGGAGTTTACCCTGTCAGACGGCGAGACACTTGAACTTCAGCAGTTCGGCATCGCCATCGGATTTACCCGCATCCATGTATGTGAGGAATCAGAAAGCACAAGCTCTTGGAATCCCTTACGATTCTTCACAATTCCTCAGGCTTACGCGCATTCGCCAAGCACGCCGACGAGCAGTGGCATTCCAGTCATTTTATCGACGGATCTTCCCGCAGACCGCAATGAAGATTTGGTCTCTGCCGCCTTGAAACCCGTGCCTGGAAAGACCGTGTGCAACGTCGAAGTGCAACTCCTCAATGCCGACGATGACGCGCACATGGTGGGGTTCTTTCCCGAGATTGAAGGACACGCGTCCGGTGCCGTTTTTAACGACGTTTTTGTTGGCAGCGCAGCGGGCCCTTCAGCCAAGTTCCCCGTCGAACCACCTTTAGTCATCGAAGGCGAGATTCAGTTCACCATCACCCTCGATGACGAAGACTGGCAGCGGGAAATCGCACACCTAGAGACGAAGGCGTTCCCGAACATGCAGGACCTCGCAGATGCGCTCCAAGATGCCGCGATGGATGCCCTGCGCTTGGATATCACGCAGCACGTTCCCGCAGACGATTAACACGCGTTGTAGCTAGCGTTTCGCAGCCCGTTCCCATCGGTATTTCGTCGCGCCGCCAGGATGGGACATCGTTCAAGCGGAGGCGGTCGCGCGACGACGGATCGTTTGGCGTGAACCTTAGAGAATCAATGGTTCTTCCGGCGTACTTCGCTTCCGGATCGCTTGCTGAAAACGCACGCCGAAGTAACCGCCCATTTCGGCACGGTGATCTCCTCGAAGGCGTTGGATGACCGGAAAACGGCCGCCTACCACAAAAGTCACCTGCTGATGCGGCTGGATTTCCGCTTCGAGGTCGATGTATCCGGCAAATCCGCCGGTGTCATCTTCGCGTGCGCCATCGACGGTGATCGGCGCAGCAAGCGAGGTATAAAACCGAGTTCCAAATCGAAACTGATCAAGCGGTTCTGCTGTAATACCAACACTTTGCTGAAGCGTCGGACCGACCTGAAACCAGAATCTTCCGGGCGCGGGAATGTAGGCGGTATGGCGTCCATCGATACGAAATCCATTCAGTCCAACGGCCCAAGTCACGCCGGCAAAGGGCATAAAAGAGCCGGTGCCGGATTGAACGTCGTCCATCATCGGCTGGCCGGTATCCTCGACCATCAAGCGCGCAGTCGGCATGGATAAACCGAGGTGAACGGCAGCTTGCCAGCCTCTTGCACGTCCAGCAGAGCGCGCGACGTTTTCTGGATCCGGCAATGGCGTCAACTGATACGACGCGGCGATTTCAACGTCGCCTGGCCCGGAGGTTTTTTCGGTCTGCATGCCTTCGTAATGCACAGAGCGCCACAGCCAAGGCAATCGTAAGGTCACACTGGTTCGCTCGTAGCTCCAGCCGAGGTTGAGATCGGCGCGCCATTCATGGAAAGACCATGGGTAACCTGTACCGTAGCGTTCTCCGCGGCTTGCGGCATTCATGGCGACGTGCAGGGTGTGCGCGCGCGGATCGTTGGGCTGCATCTGAAAGTTTACGTCGCCACAGCCACAGGCTTGGCAGGCGTGGGCTTCTTCGACGGCGAAAAGCGGCGTGAGGACAGCAGCGGCGGAAAACGTAGCGACAAAATAGCGCGCGATAGGTTTCATGAGGGGACGGGGACAGAGTGTCGTAGGGCAATGCGTGGCACGGATATACCAGCTTTTGCTCGAAGATCCCTGTGGCATGTTGTCGCGCTGTGTAGATCAGGTGTTAAGAAATGCGTCGAGATCGACTTCTTCGGGCGCGCTGCTCGGGGATTTGACCAGCATCGAAACCACAAAACCTACGGCCACCACGGCGACGCCGGTCATGGCCGGCAGGTTGTAATTCAGTTCAAAAAGCACGCCGGATACGGATGGTCCAATCACGCGTCCAAGGGAACTTGCGGACTGCCCCACGCCGAGGATGCTTCCTTGCACGTTGGGCGGCGAGGACTGCGAGAGAAGGCTCATCAGGCTCGGGCTGGTGAGGCCGGTACCGATCGCCATGATCACGGCGCAGGGTATCATGCCTGGGAAGTATTCGGCTTTGGCGACAAAGATCACCATGGTGATGCCGATGCCGATGAGCGGCATGCCGATACGCAGCAGGCGCCGCTCTCCAAAGCGTTGGGCGAGCTTTCCGATGAGGCCGCCTTGCACAATGGCTGCGGTGATACCGGTGGCGACCATGACGATGGCCGTCAGTCCTGCGGCGCGCTGGTAGTAGACGTTTTTGAGCGCGGTCAATGCTTCGTGTCCGCCGGCTTGTGCACGGGCGAGTTCATCGGAGGGAATGTGTATCCAAACTTCCTCGATAAAGAGGGCCAGAGACTGCTGGAAAACCGAAAAGCCGAGCGTCCATAGCAGCATGAGCGCGGTGATTACCCACACGTTTTCTAGGCGGCCTGCGAGTTGAAATACCTTGCGCATGGGCAGACGTGGGCGGCGCGGCTCACCTTTGGCTTGGCGATATTTGTTGGTTTCTGGGAGCAAAAAGAACGCCATCGCAAAGTTGACCAGCGCCATGGCGGAGGCTGCATAGGCCGGCGCGGCCAACCCCCAACGCACCAAAATCCCACCGAGCGCTGGACCGACAATGAACCCTAAACCAAAGGCAGCGCCGACCAGGCCCATGCCTTTGGTGCGTTCGTGTCCTTCGGTACTATCGGCGATCAGCGCTTGGACGGTGGCGATGTTTGCGTTGCCAAACCCTGTGAGCAAGCGGGCGGCAAAAAGCGCAAAAAGCGATCCTGCGAGCCCAAAGAACAAGTGTCCGATGCTCGACGCGATCACGCTGATCAGAATCACCGGCCGGCGGCCGATGCGGTCGCTAATACGTCCCCATACAGGAATGAAGATAAACTGCATGGCGGAATACGCACCGCCGAGCAACGTAACGACCGCGGGTGTTGCGCCAAAACTTTCAGCGTAAAAAGGTTGGATAGGAATGATGAGCCCAAAGCCGAGCAAATCTAAGAACATGGTGACAAAGGCGACCGCTAAAATCTTCTTTTTAGCGGCCTGACTATGTTCTGCGGGAGCATCTGAGCTCATGAAAGATCACCTACAACGAGATATCGTACAGGAACAATCCTGTCACAACCACGTCTGGTAGTCGTGGTTTGAAGGAGGCGCAACGCTCCAATCGTAAACAACACCCGCAAGGACGCAAAGCACTTCACGCATCGCGTACCGTGATGCGCTTCATCGGGTCCCGCCGTAGGTGGTTCTTTCGCGGTACCTGAGCTTGCTCAAGACTCTCGTTTCGACAAAATCGTGATTTGCATGAGTTTTCAACGCGAATCCAGTAGATAAAGCTTAACGTTTAGCACCAGATTCAAAGAGGGGTTCCCTATGCGTGGCGTTATGAGAAATATTTTCACTCTTGCAATGTTATGCCTGTTGGCGAGCGTCAGTGCAGGCTGTGCGGACGAAGAATCGAAGGACTTGGAATCCTATACCCCTAAAGAACCGAAGGACTTGGAACTCTATACCCCTACACCGGGTACTCCCGAAGCCGTGGCGTACGACAGCGGACTCACCAGATACTTGGGCGCTGCAACGCCGATCGTCAAAGAACGACAAGATTTCACGCTCTATGAATTCGATGCTGCGGACGGTCCTGTCTGCATGCGTGGCGCGCCATTCCGCTCGATGATTCGTAAAGCCGAAGGCAGCAACGATCTGGTCATTTTCTTGCAGGGCGGCGGTGCTTGCTGGGACGACTTCTGTCTTGCGGTCATTAACACACCCAGAAAATTCCCATCCAAAGTCAACATCCTTAACAAGGATCTCGAAGAGAACCCCGTCAAAGACTGGAACGTATCGTACGTGCCTTACTGCGACGGCTCGTTGTTCATCGGCGATAACACCGTGCAAGACGCCAAAGGGAAAGACCGTATTTACGCAGGACTACACAACCTGTCTGCGGCGCTCAGCGTCACTAAGCAAGAGTTCCCCACGCCCGACCGCATTCTCTTTGCGGGAAGCTCAGCGGGCGGATTCGCCACGATTATGACCACACCCATCGTACGTTATCTGTGGCCTGACACACCCATCTACGTTCTTGCAGACTCCGCAGCGGGCGTGGCCAAAGACGGCGATCCGAGCTTTATCAATATGCTCGTCGATACCTTTGGGGCCGCCGATCTCATCCCCAAAGACTGCGACAATTGCATCGCCGATGGCAACATCACCGGCTTTATCGACTATTACTTGCCCAAGGACGACAACATTAAAGTCGGTCTTTACACGTCGTGGTACGACGGCATCATTTCAGAAACCTTTTTGCAGATTGCGCCACAAGACTTTCAGGAATCGCTTGAGCGCATCACCGGCGATCTCCACGCGAAATTTCCACAGCAGTATCGACGTTTCATCACCAACGACCGCGTTCACACTGCGTTACTAGGCGATTTCACGGGAATCATTGGCGATGATATTACAAGTGGTTTCGAAGCGTCGAGCAGACTCGACTTCGGTGCAATTGCCATCGGGCATCTCAAAGACACCGTGGTCGATGATGTCCATCTGGCCGATTGGATTCGGCACATGATCAACGACGAAGACGAACTCTGGCAAGAGCGCATTGCCCCGGCAGATTATGAAGCAGTGTTCGGGGAGGCCCCTTAAGCCCTAGAGGAGCTTCAGACGTTGTTTGGCCGCGTTGTACTCGCGTTCGATGCGGTCGACGAGGTCTGCAGTCTTGGGGATATCTCGGATGCCGCTTACGCCATGGCCAGCAGACCAAACGGTTTTCCAGGCGCGCGCTTCTTCGTCCGAAGTAAGCTTGGCGCCGATATCGCTTGCATCTTCGATGTGCTCGAGCTGATCCAGATCGTAGCCGTTTTGCAGCAAGCTGGTTTTCATAAAATTTGCTGGGATGCCCGAGATCGCAGGGGTGTACAGAATATCTTCGGGCCCTACTTGTACCAGCATATCCTTATATTCTTGTTGGGCATCGCTCTCTTCCGTCGCGATAAAGCGGGTGCCCATGTAGGCCAAGTCCGCTCCCATCGCCTGCGCGGCAAGAACATCCGAGCCGGTGTTCATGCTTCCCGCCAGCAAGATGGTTCCATCGTAATGCGGGCGGATGTCGTTCATCAGCGCAAAGGGGTTGATACTCCCCGCATGACCACCGGCGCCGCCGCAGACCAGGATGATGCCATCCACACCTGCATCGATCGCTTTTTTGGCGTGATAACGGTTGGTCACATCATGAAAGACCAATCCGCCGTAGCTATGCACCGCATCGACGACCTCTTTGGCAGCGCCAAGCGAAGTGATGATCAGTGGAACCTGCTTCTCAACGCAAACCTCTAGATCGGCCTGTACCCGCGGGTTCGAGCGATGAACGATTAGGTTGACGCCGTAGGGCGCTGCGGGACGCTCTGGGTTGTTTTCATCGTAAGCGGCCAAGCGCGCTTTGATGTCATCGAGCCACGCCGAAAAACCTTCGGTGGTGCGCTGATTTAGCGCGGGAAATGTCCCCACCACGCCGGACTGACAAGCAGATACCACCAGATCTACGCCGGACACCAAAAACATCGGTGCCGCAACAATGGGCAGGCGAAGCCCCGATAATGCAGAAGGTAAAGACATATTTTCCTCAGTTGAAAACAGAAAGCGCGTCGTTCAGACGGTCATAAATGAATGGCGATTCATTTCAATCTTTCTTTATGCGCATAAAACATCCGTCTTGCCACGTATTCTTTCACTTTGCGGGGAATCAATTCTGCGTTCACGACTGTTAAAGCAGGTTAGGCGTTGCCCCCTATGCACCTTATCTTCTTGATATCCGTGCATCACCACCTCTGGGACCCAGCAGCTCACGCACTTTGTCCGTCGCGCAAACGACGCGGTATCGATGCTGAGTCTCCCGTGAATTTAGATTCTTCCCGCGCTCATGCGGCGCGAATGCTACAGGAGATCCTATGTCTATACGCTTCACCTTGCCTGTGCTTTTTCTGCTCGCGGCCTTGGTTGGTTGTTCCAAGACCAACGAAAAGCGCACAGATGTCGTCGAGGAAGAGAGCGCACGTGCGAACACCGACACCGACGAGACGCCGGATTCCGATGCGTCAGCTGACGCACGCCCAGAAGAAAAAGCACCCAATGCGCAAATGGCCAACGCGGCATTGCAACAGTTCGGCACCAAACTCTACCAAGAGCTCAATCAAGGCAATGAGAACGATAACCTCGCCATCTCTCCATGGAGCGTAGAGTCCGCACTCGTCATGGTGGCCGCCGGCGCCAAAGGCCACACCTTAGCTCAAATGCTTTATACACTCGGCTTTGTGCACATCGCCGATGACCCCGACGCCATGCAAACCAGCTTCTCTGCGCTGAGTAAGCAACTCTTAGAGAGCGCGAACAAAGCGGCGGACGACGACGAAGACGCCGCAGATGAAAACAACGATCTCATCCTGCACGCTGCCAATGCAATCTGGGTGGCAGATCATCTGCGTAAAGAGCTACGCCCCGCTTTCGAAACAGGCCTGAAAGAACACCACGCGGCAGAAGTACACGAGGCACCGTTCAAAGAAAACGCGGATGACGCACGCAAGACTATCAATCAATGGGTCGCCGAGCATACCGACGACAAAATCGAGCAGCTACTACCGAGTGGCTCTATCGACGCCATGACGAGCATGGTGCTCACCAACGCCATCGCATTCGACGCCGATTGGACGCATGCTTTTGACAAGAAAAACACCAAAAAAGCGCCTTTTCATCTTCAGAATGGGAAAACCGCGGACGTGAATCTGATGTTCCGTGAGTTCGATCGCGTGAAATATTGGCAAAGCGACGACTTTCACGCGGTGGCGTTGCCCTATGAGTCTGGGAACTACGCCATGAGCATCGTCGTGCCTGTCGAAGGGAAATTTGATGCCGTACGTTCCAGTCTATTCGAAGGCGGCTTCGAAAGCGTATTTGTCGCATCCAACGAGCGGAGCATTGAAAAGGTAAAAGTCTACCTGCCGCGCTTCCAATTTCGATGGAAAAGCAGCCTCACATACGCGCTGAAACAACTCGGCATGGAAAACGCATTCGATGATCGTGCGGACTTCTCGAAGATGTTCAAAGAGTCGTCACACCGTATTTCGGACGTCGTGCACGAGGTATACATCGATGTCGACGAAGAAGGCACCGAGGCTGCGGCCGCCACAGGCGCCGTGATTTCTGTCACAAGCGCCCGTGTCGACCCACCCAAAGTCTACGAAGTGCGTGCAGATCGTCCCTTCCTCTTTGCGATTCATGACACAGAGTCCAACGCACCGATTTTTATGGGGCACGTCACGAATCCGAACGCCAAATAGACCGAGATCATCAAAGCCTCCGAGCGGAAACTCGGAGGCTTTATGCTTGGTTGATGCGTTGATAGGAGCGAAGACTATGCGTCTTCGCTCTCCGTGCTTTTGGAGGTAACGCTCTGTGTGAGCTTCGCGAGATCGATACCCGTGGCGTGGCGCACTTGTTCAAGTGCAGAGATGGCTCGGACGGGCAGCGCGCCCTCTTCCGCGTCCTTGCGCGCCTGTCCATCGATGACGGTCATATTGCTGACTTTAAGCTTCGGCATAGTGGACGTCAGGAGTTCCGTGATACGTCCGAATTTTTGCAACATGAGGATGGTCTTGGCATCGACGCCTTCTTCGTTCCAGCGTGCGGCGATCTGACGTAGCGCGTCCGCTTTGGCGCGTCCGGATTCGACGATGTGCGCCGCTTCTCCGCGAGCCTCAAAGACCATGGCATCACGCCGGGCGATCCAAGGTTCGATGACCTCTGCTTGCAAGCGTTGTTCTGTTTGTGCAATGCGCGCTTGTTCGACTTTCAGGTCGGCTTCTGCGCGTGCGACAAGGGCCGAGACTTGCGCGACTTCTTTTTGGATGAGCGCTTCGCGCAGGGTTTGTGCTTCGATGATGCGGCGTTCGGTTTGCGATTGGACGACGCGCAATTCTTCGCCGATTTGGCGCAGGCGTGTGCGCTGCAGGTTGGCTGCTTCTTGGACTTCGGATTCTGCGCGCGCTCGTGCTTCGGCGATTTTGGAGCGTGCTTCGAGTTCGGCGGTTTGGCGGCGGCCGATGGCGCTTAGATAGTTCTGATCGTCTGTAACGTTTTGAATTTTAAGAGAATCGAGTGCCAGACCCAAATCTGCAAAGTCTTCCCCGGCTTCTACGGTGAGGCTTTCGGCGAATTTTACTTTGTCCTCGTTGACTTCTTCGGGCGTGAGGGTTGCCAAAACGCCGCGCAGGTTTCCTTCGAGCGTTTCCTTGGCGATGAGTTTGATCTCGTCGCGATTCTTGCGCAGCAGACGCTCAATCGCGTTATGAATGGCGGGCTCATCCCCTGCGACTTTCACGTTGGCGACCGCTTGCACGTTCAGCGGTATTCCGCCTTTGGAATAGGCGCCACTGACCGAAATATCGATGTTCATGTTGGTCAAATTGAGGCGATCGACGGTTTCGAGCAGCGGGATGCGCACGCCGCGCCCGCCTTTAATCAATCGGTATCCAACAATGCGGTCTTGATAGCGATTTTTACTCCCAGAGAAGATGAGCACTTCGTCCGGTCCACAGATGTGGATCAGGTTTTTCAGGGTGAAGATAATGGCCACCACGGCCAAGATGATCACAAAGGCGAGCGTACCGAACACGGCTTCCGCTGCGGTTTGTGCCAGAAGGAAGGTGTTGGCGATCATGGCTCACCTCGTTCATTGTTGGAATGGGTTGACGCGTCGTGATCGTCGTCTTGGGCTTGTAGGATTTCTTCGCCCGAGGTTTCTGCGGTGGGCTTTTGAGGCCGCGCTTCGCCAAAGCGTGTGGCGCTGAATCGACCGACATTGCGTTCGCCCAGCGGATCTGGGAAGGCTTCCACCTTTTGTGTGGGCCGCACGCTACGTTTCACTTGCTTGATGGGCCGTTGCATCAGTTCATTGAGTGAAATGCCGGTTGCGGCACCCACGCTATCGAAGACCGAGGCCACCATCTGTGGGTATGCGCCTGCGAGTCGTCCGAGGGTTGCGCCATCGCCACCGTCTACCAGGTTGATCTTCTCGACTTCGACTTGGCCGATCTGTTTGGCGACTTGTGCGATGAGCTCGTCGAGCTGTTCGAGCATCATGATATCTTCGGCGTTTTCACCCGCGTCGCTCCATGCTTGTGCGATGAGTCGTAGCGCTTCGGCGTTGGCTTCTCCGCGGGCGAGGAACTTGGCTGCGCGTCCTTCGGCTTGCAGTCGGTCGGCGACTTGTTTGGCTTCTGCTGGCAGGACTTGGTCTGCTTGGAGCTTGAATGCTTCGACGCGCGCGAGGAGTTCTTGGAGTTCTACTTCTGCGCGTGCGCGCGCTTCGATGGGCGCGCGTTGGGTGCGCTCTTCTTCTTGGCGCGCTTTGCCGTCGAGCTCTGCGCGGTCGCGCTCCAGTGCGTTTTCAGCACGTCGGATGGCTGCGATGGCGGTTTCTTGGGCAACTTTTCCTGTGGCGCGGGCCTCGGCTGCTACCTCTTCGGCTTCGCGTTGGTACTCGAACTCCGCGACCTCTGCTTGCATGATGACGCTTGCGATGCGCTCACGCCCGATGTTGTCCAGATAGTTCACGGAATCGACGACCGACTGGATGTTGAGGGTGTCGATGGTGAGGCCGAGCTGATTTAGGTCGTCTTCTACGTCGTTGGTCAGGACGTTGACAAAGGTTGCGCGCTCTTCGTTGACTTGTTCTGGGGTCAGCCGCGCGAGCACACCGCGCAAGGCGCCTTCGATGGTCTCTTTGGCCACTTCGCGCACTTCTTCTTGGCTTCGCCCTAAAAAGCGTTCGAGCGCGTTATCGATGACGCCTGGTTTGCGGCAAATTTTCACGTTCGCAATCGCGTGGACCGATAGCGGGATATTCCCGCGTGAGTACGCGTTTTGGATGTGCATATCCACGGTCATGGTGGACAGATCCATCGCACGCGCATTTTCGATGACGGGGATGCGAAACGCGCGTCCGGCATCGATGACGGCGTAATCACGTGTGCTCCCGTCAGGCAACTTCGTGCGCCGACCTTCGATCACGACGATCTCGTCGGGCCGGCAGATGACCAAGAATTTCCGTAACAGCAGTACCATGATGTAAAGGGCGACGAGTATCGTCACCCCGATGGGCAGTCCGAGCATTCGCTCCTCCGTCAACTGAGATAACCTTTGGGAACCACGCGGGCTCTTCCGCCTTCGAAGGCGATGATGGTGACTTTTTCGCCGGCCTCAATGCGTTCCTCGACTTCGCTGTTGGCGATGAGGTCGATGGTCCGCCCGCCAAGTTCCACTCGGATGCTTCCAGAGAGCGCTCCGCGCACGGCAGTCTGCACAACGGCGTCTCTACCGAGCAGGTTGTCTAGGGTGGCGTGCGAGCCGCGTTGACGTGCTTTGAGGCGCTCAAGGATCCAGCCCATGCTAAAACCAGCAACCACCCCCACCGGGATGGACACCGCAAGACTCAACAGAGGCGCCACGCCGAGCTTCAGTAAAAGAAAGCCGCAAAGACCGAAAAACGCGAAGAAAAACGTCCAAAATTTGAACTTAAGAAAAACGCTTAAGTCGCCGAAGTCAGCGCCATCCGCATCGATATCTGCGTCCGCATCTAAATCTAAATCTGCGTCCGGTCCAAAACCGCCAGCGAATGACGATACAGCGACAAGCCCTCCGCCAGCGATCAGCGCGACCATATATACGAGTTCTAACACAATCAGCCTCTTATCGACACGCGTGTACGATAACGAAATCCTATCATGCCAGCATGGATATTGTCTTTCTACATCGTACAGAACAAAAAGAAAGACACCCGTGATGACTCACGGGTGTCTTTGAAAGTGCGCGCGGATGGGATTGAACCAACGACCACCTGCTTGTAAGGCAGGCGCTCTACCACTGAGCTACACGCGCTTGGTGACGAGATTCTTTAGGGCTTGGCGCGCACCTCGTCAAGCTTTTTCTGCCCTGTACGTGTTGGTTTTCTCTGGTCTTTGGTCTTTTGAGCCGCGCATCGACCTACGCGATAAACGGCGTGTCGGTCTGTGCAAAAACAACAACGCCCAAGGTGTTTTGGGCGTTGTGATTTGGATTGAAGCGGTGGTTTACGACAGCGTCACGCCGCTACGATGCGTAGTTTCTACGGCTGGCGTTGGGGCGATATCTTCGTGCTGCACATCCGGCGGTAGGATGGGCTCACGCAGGCGCGCGGTGAAGCTCTCTTGATCTTCGATGGCGAGCGCGTGACCGAGCACTTCATCGACGAAGGCAACGGGGATGATCTCGAGCGCGTTCCGAATTTCTTCGGGCACGTCACGCAGGTCTTTCTCGTTATCTTCTGGGATAAGCACGGTGGTCATGCCGGCGCGCTGCGCAGCAAAGATCTTCTCTTTGAGGCCGCCGATGGGCAGTACGCGTCCGCGCAGGGTGACTTCGCCGGTCATGGCGATGTCGTGTCGCACGGGGATACGTGTGAGCGCGGAGACCAAGGAGGTGACCATAGTCACGCCAGCGCTCGGCCCGTCTTTGGGCTGCGCGCCTTCTGGGAAGTGCACGTGGATATCGATCTTCTGATAGAAGTTCGGGCTCAAGCCGAGGTTATATGCGCGGCTACGCACGTAGGTGAGGGCTGCGTTGGCGGATTCTTTCATCACATCGCCGAGTTTGCCGGTGATGATGAGTTTGCCGCTGCCGGGCATGAGGGAGACTTCTGCGCTGAGGAGCACGCCGCCGTGCATGGTCCATGCGAGGCCGTTGGTAAAACCGATCTGGTCTTCTTTTTCGGTTTTATCGTCGTGGAATTTCTCGGGTCCGAGCAATTCCGTGACGTCTTCGGCGTCGATATGGAAGGGACCTTCGGCGTCTTTACGCACGATTTGGCGGGCGATTTTGCGCAGCACAGCGCCGATTTCGCGCTCGAGGTTACGCACACCGGCTTCACGAGTATAGCCGTGGATCAGGCGTTTGACGGCCTCGTCGGTCATGCGAATTTCGTATTCTTCGAGTCCGTGCTCGATGATCTGGCGCTGGATCAGGTGTTGGCGCGAGATCTGGAGCTTTTCGATGTCTGTATAACCTGAGATTTCGATGACTTCCATCCGGTCGCGCAGGGGCGATGGGATTTGGGAGAGATCGTTGGCTGTGCAGACAAAGAGGACTTCCGAGAGGTCGTAGTCGAGGTCGAGGTAGTGATCGTTGAATGCTGCGTTTTGCTCGGGGTCGAGGACTTCGAGCAGTGCGGAGCTGGGATCACCTCGGAAATCCGAGGTCATTTTATCGATCTCATCGAGCAACATCACGGGGTTGTTGGTCGATGTTTTGGAGAGGTTGTGGATGATCTTACCAGGCAGCGCACCGATGTAGGTACGTCTGTGGCCGCGGATCTCGGCTTCGTCGCGCACACCGCCCAACGATACGCGCACGAAGCGGCGATCGAGCGAGCGAGCGATGGAGCGTGCGAGCGAGGTTTTACCCACGCCTGGCGGGCCCACGAGGCAGAGGATGGGGCCGCGGAGGTTTTTCTTCAGCGAGAGCACGGCCAGGTATTCGACGATACGGTCTTTCGGTTTTTCTAGGCCGTAGTGGTCTTCGTCCAAGATGGCTTGTGCGCGCGTAACGTCGAGGTTGTCTTCGGAGCGTTCGTTCCAGGGCAGGCTCAGGATCACGTCGATATAGGAGCGGATCACGGAGGCTTCTGCGCTCATGGGGCTCATGAGGCGCAGTTTTTTGAACTCGCGCGTGAGGCGTTCTTTGGCGTGTTCTGGGACGTCTTTTTCTTCGATGCGTGCTTCGAGCTCTTCGAGTTCGCTTTTGAATTCATCGCCTTCGGGGCCGCCATCGCGTTGCCCTTTTTCCATGCGTTGTTGTTGGAGGTACTCGCTTTGGGTACGCTCCATTTGTTTTTTCACGCGCGAGCGGATTTTGCGCTCGACTTGGAAGATTTGGTTTTCGGCGTTCAGCAGTTCGATCAGGCGCTGGAGGCGCTCGGCGGGATCGTCGAGCTCCAGGATGCCTTGTTTATCGTTGAGTTTGAGCGTGAGTTGGGCTGCCATGGTATCGGCAAAGCGGCTCACGTCTTGGATATTGAGGACGGAGCGCGCGACTTCTGCGGTGACGCGCGAGTTGAGTCGGCTGTATTCGCGGAAGGCTTCACGCGCTTTTTCGATCAGCTCGTGGTGTTCTTCGGGATCGAAGGGCAGGTCCGGCATTTCCTCGACATCGACAAGGAAGAGCGGATCGTTTTGCTGGTAGCCAACGATACGTCCTCTGCGGATGCCTTCGACGGTCACTTTGACGGTGTTGTCGGGCAGCTGGATAATTTGCGCGATGCGGCTGATGGTGCCGATCTCGTGGATATCGCTCGGCGAGGGGTCGTTGGTTTTGGAGCGGCGTTGTAGGCAGACGCAGATTTCTCCACCATGCTCCTGTGCGTACTCCAGGGCCTGGATGGATTTGCTTCGTCCCACAAAAAGGGGAACCTCAATCGAGGGGAAAACCAGGATATCGCGAAGTGGAAGCAGCGGGAGATTCTTCATTCCTTACCTTGTGCCGGAGGCGTTGAACGTGTCTGGTTCAAGCGCTCTCCTCGTGAGACCGACGTCGCAGTGTCGCGGGTCCGTCATGGTCGATGACGTTGCGATCGATGATCACGTCGGTAATCGTCTCATCATCTGGGGTATCATACATGACTTGGAGCATGGCGTTCTCCAAGATTCCACGCAAGCCGCGTGCCCCTGTCTTTTGTTCTCGGGCCTTCATGGCGACCGCGCGCAGTGCGTCCTCCTCGAAGATGAGGTTGACGCCGTCGATACGGAATAGCTTTTGGTATTGTTTGACGAGGGCGTTTTTGGGCTCTGTGAGCACGCGCACCAAGGCGTCTTCGTCGAGTTCTTCGAGGGCGGTGTGGACGGGAAGGCGTCCGACGAGCTCAGGGATCAAACCAAAGCGCAGGAGGTCTTCGGGCTCCAAGCGCTCGAAGATCTTGGTTTCGTCTTCTTCGTGGTACTGGGCGTTTTCTTTGTCGCCTGTGGCAAAGCCGAGGGCGCGCTTGCCGAGTCGTCGTCGGATGATCTCTTCGAGGCCGCTGAATGCGCCACCGAGGATAAAGAGGATATTGCTGGTATCGATACGCAGCAATTCTTGTTGGGGGTGTTTTCGCCCTGCTTTGAGCGGAACGTGTGCTTCGGTTCCTTCGATGATTTTGAGCAGGGCTTGTTGGACGCCTTGTCCGCTGACGTCGCGGGTGATCGAGGTATTTTCGCTTTTGCGGGCGATTTTATCGATCTCATCGATATAGATGATGCCACGTTGTGTGGCTTCGATGTCCATATCTGCGGCGTGCAGGAGTTTGACGAGGATGGATTCAACGTCTTCGCCAACGTAGCCTGCTTCGGTGAGGCTTGTGGCGTCGACGATGGTGAAGGGAACATCGAGGGCGCGGGCGAGCGAGCGCGCAAGAAGGGTCTTTCCGCTACCGGTGGGCCCGATCATCAGGACGTTGCTCTTTTCTAGGGTAACGTCTTCGATGGGGGGCGCGTTGATGCGCTGGTAGTGGTTATAGACTGCGACTGAGAGCACTTTTTTGGCGTGCTCTTGTGCGATGACGTAGCGATCGAGGAACGCTTTCATCTCTTGTGGCGTCGACAGTCTGGCTTCTGTGCGTGCATCGCGCTCTGCTTCGCGCAATGCATCATCGCTCGTTTCTACGCAGATATCACAGATGAAGACATCCGGGCCTGCGATCAGGCGCCGGACTTCTGTCTGGGATCTACCGCAGAAAGAGCAATGAAGAAGTTCTGGAACGCGTCCGTCGGCGTCGCTCACTCGTGGATTCCGGTCTAACGGGGGAAAGGGTGCCGACCTACGTGTGCAGGCGCGGCGGGGTCAAACCCGAGTAAATCCAAGCTTACTCTGGTTTTCGCTCAAGGACAGAGTCTACCAGACCGTAGTCTTTGGCTTCCTCTGCGCTCATGTAATAATCACGTTCTGTGTCAGCTGCGACCCGATCGTAGGGTTGACCGGTATTTTCGGCCAACATCCGTGCCATCTTCTCTTTGGTTTTGAGCAATTCACGCGCGTGGATTTCGATATCGCTCGCTTGTCCGCCCAAACCGCCGATGAGTGGTTGGTGGATCATGACGCGGCTATTGGGGAGCGCATAGCGCAGGCCTTTTTCGCCGCCGGCGAGCAAAAACGCACCCATGCTCGCGGCTTGTCCGACGCAGATGGTCGAGACGCGCGGACGGATGTGGCGCATGGTGTCGTAGATGGCCAGTCCGGCGGAGATGGAGCCGCCGGGCGAGTTGATATAGATATGCACGTCCTTTTCGGGGTCGTCCCCTTCAAGGAAGAGCAATTGCGCTACGATCGCGTTGGCGACTTGATCATCGATGGCGGTGCCAAGGAAGATAATGCGGTCTTTTAAGAGGCGGGAGTAAATATCCCACGAGCGCTCACCGCGTGCACTCTGCTCCACTACGTACGGAATCAACGCCATTCGGGCATCCTAATTGTCGGGAAAGGGTGGCGTCCGCGGCGATGTCACCGCGGCGATTACGCCTCTGTGTCGTCTGCTTCGTCAGAGGAGGTTTCCTCTTGGGCAGGAAGCTCATCTACTTCTGTGATGGTAGCTTCCGACCATACAAAATCAAGAACACGGTCCATTTGCAAACGGAAGCGCAGTTGTTCTTTGGCTTCTTCGCCGCCCATGCTCGCCAGAACTTGGGATTCTGGGATATCGTTCTCCTCTGCCAAGCGCTTCACTTCTGCGTCCACATCGGCGTCTGTGACCTCGATGTTTTCGGCTTTGGCGATGGCTTGGAGCACAAAGGAGCGTGCGAGCGAGCCTTCCATGTCGCGCTCAGACGCTTGCACGAGCGAACCGATGTCCAAGCCAAGGTCGCGCCATGCGATGCCTTGGCGTTCGAACATCTGCAGTTGCTCCATCACTTGTTGTTGGGCCTGCATGCTCAGGTACATGGGCGGCACGGTGACGGGGTTCGATGCGCCGATGGTGTCGAGCATGCGGCGGCGTGCGGCGTCTTCGTTCGACTTTTTACGTGTGGCGAGCAGATCCTCGCGGATCTTTTCGCGCAGCGCGTCGTAGGTATCGGCTTTGCCAGTTTCTTTGGCGAAGCTATCGTCGAGTTCGGGAGCTTGGCGCGCCAAGATCTCGTGTACTTCAACGTCCAGGTCGACATCTTTGCCTTGGAGTTCTTCAAGACCGAAGTCTTCGGGCATGGTGATGGTAACGACTTTCTTGGCGCCTTTTTCTGCACCTACGAGGCCGTCAGCCAGACCTTGGATGAGGCCTTCGTCGCCCAGATCAACTTCTTGGTCTTCTTGTTGGAGCTCGGACTGTGGTCCTTCGCCCAAGCCTTTGAAGCTGATGCGCACGATATCTTTGGCTTCGACGGTGGTGCGATCTTCGACGGGCTTGAGCGTGGTGAGCTCTTCCTGCAGGCGTTTGATCTCGGTATCGACCGCGGCGTCTTCGACCTCGGTGCGCACCAGATCCACGGCGACGCCTTTGTAGTCTTTGACGTCGATCTGCGGGAAGTTCTCAGCGACAAAGGTGAACTTCACGTTGCCGCTGCGCACGCCTTCGGTGACGTCGGGGCGCGAAAACTGCACAGTTTCTTTGAGTTCGTCGGACTGCAGCGCTTCGTAGATCTTCGCGTTGACGGTCTCTTCGATCGCTTCTGCGCGGGCGCTGGCGCCAAAGCGCTTGCGGATCACGTTCACAGGGACCTTGCCCTTGCGAAAGCCATCGATACGCACATTTTTCGCCATGCGTTGCAGCTTTTTATTGGTGGCGGTCAAGATCTCTTGTTCTTGGATCTCGACTTCGACTTGCTGCGAAACATCGTTGGTGCGGGTAGCGCGAACTTCCATGGGAACAGGCTCCAAGAGGCAGTGTGGACAAGGGCCGATCAAACGGCGTCGTTTACGACGCGGGATAACTAGGCACACACGGCAAGACGGTCAAGCACGCGTTCACAAGAACAGCCGCTCTTGCAGTAGGTAGGCACATTTTTATACCGAAGACCAAGACATCCTTCGCGCATGTGAGGACGCGGCCTGCTTGAGCGACGCGTCGCACGACCTCAATGCGCAACGATTTCGTCGCCCACGCCGCGCAATCGCGTGCTTGTTTGCACCCGCAGCACCCACCACGGCGCGAATCCTTCCGGACGACAAAAAGTACGAGAGGAGGGAGTCGAACCCTCACGGTTTCCCGCCGGAACCTAAATCCGGTGCGTCTGCCATTCCGCCACTCTCGCTGAAGCTATCTTGCATAAGCACAGACGATGGCCGTCATGCACTCACGCAGGCGCGCAAGGTTGCGCCGGGCGTCGGCGCGCTGTGCGTCACCCAGCACATCCTTGCATCGTGCTGAGGAGTACACCCGGCAGGATTCGAACCTGCGACCTACGGATTCGAAGTCCGGCGCTCTATCCAGCTGAGCTACGGGTGCAGAAAATGACGCTCTATCCTACGCCATCATTCTTAAATAAGGGTGGGTGAAGGGTCTCGAACCCTCGACCTCCGGTACCACAAACCGGCGCTCTAACCGACTGAGCTACACCCACCATAAACTGGTGCCCTCCCCATTCACCTCCATCACAGAAGTCCTTGGGTTCGGGAAAGCGTTACCTAGTGAAAGTGCAGGGGATCTGTCAACCCAATTTTGCGTTTCGCTTCGACTTTCTCTTAAACTCCCTGCTTAAGCGCGTTCGGAGCGTTGCGTGCTGGCATTCAAAACATTTGAATACCTTAGGCCAACGCCCGTCTATTTCCCACGCCTCCGCTTTCGAAAGCGGGAGCGTTGGTGCTGGCGCAAGGCACCCGCGACACACTTGTTGCCCCACAAAGCGCGCAAGACTACGCCAAGTCCCAACACTTTATCTTCTTTCTCCCCGACTTTCCGCACTATGAAAGCCCTGCATCTCGGCATTCGCATCTTGGTGTTCGCCCTCATCGCGGTCGCCCTATGGTTTGGGTACAAACGCTTTCAAGCCTCGCGGGAAAAGCCCATCGAATACATCACCCAGCGCGCAGAACGCTCCACCGTCCGGTCCTCCGTGTCCGCCTCAGGCACCCTCTCGCCACTCGTCGACGTCACCGTCGGCGCCCAAGTCTCAGGGCGCATCATGGAGCTGCATGCGGACTTCAACGATCAAGTAGAAAAAGGACAACTGCTCGCGCGCATCGACCCCGCCGTCTACCACGCAGATGTGCTAAAAAGCGAAGCCCGACGCGATTCCGCGCGCGCGCAATATAAAGAAGCCGAAGCCAATGTGACCCTCAAGAAAAAGCAAGTCACCCGCTTTCGAGAGCTGGTGGGCCGCGATCTGATGGCGCCCTCAGAGCTCGACGAAGCCGAAGCCGAACTCATCGTCGCCGAAGCCCGCGCGCGCTCCGCACGCGCTACCCAAAAAGAAGCCGAAGCCGCGCTCGAACAAGCACGCACCAACCTCGACTTCACCTCCATCTACTCCCCCGTCAACGGCGTCATCCTCTCGCGTGAGGTCGACCTCGGCCAATCGCTCGCCGCAAACTTCGAAACCCCAGCGATCTTCAGAATCGCAGAAGACCTGCGCTCCATGCAAGTCAACACCAGCGTCGCAGAAGCCGATATCGGCGCCATCAAAGCCGATATGCAAGCCCGCTTTTACGTCGATGCCTGGCCCAACCGCACCTACACCGGCAAAGTGCGCGAAGTGCGCCTCATGCCAGAAGAAGAATCCAACGTCGTCACCTACGACGCCGTCATCGACGTCCCCAACGAAGATCGCTCGCTCCTTCCCGGCATGACCGCCACCATCGACTTCATCATCGAAGAGCGCGAAAACACCCTGCACATCCCCAACGCCGCACTGCGCTTTCAACCGCCCGAAGGCCTGAGCTGCGATGCACAAACCGCAGACCCCCCGCCCTCGAAAGCGGAAGCCAAAGAAAATAAGCAACAAGGCCAGCGCAATAAAAAAGATCTCACCCAAACCAAGATCTGGATCCTGCGCAATAACGAGCCCACCTGCATTCAAGTCATCCTCGGCATTACCGACGGCGCGCGCACAGAAGTGGTCTCTGGCGACCTGAAAGAAGACGATGCAGTGATCACCGGTATCGACGGGGCAAACGGTCCAAAGTCTAACCGCCCACGACGCGGCATCCTCTAAGTCACATATCCATCTGCGATCCCCAAGGTGCCACGGTGTCTGAAACCCCGCTCATCCAACTGACCGATATCCGACGAACCTTTGTCATGGGCAAAGAAAAGGTTCACGCGCTGCGCGGTGTGAGTCTGCAGATCGATCAAGGAGAGTTTACCTCGATCATGGGATCTTCGGGATCGGGTAAATCGACGCTGATGAACACCATCGGCCTGCTCGATCGACCGACCCAAGGCACCTACCTCCTAGAAGGACACGACGTCTCGCGCCTGAACGCCGCCCAACGCGCCAAAGTGCGTAACCAAACGCTGGGCTTTGTGTTCCAGAGCTTCCATCTGCTCGCGCGCACATCCGCACAAGAAAACGTGGCCTTGCCCCTGCTCTACGCAGGCGTTCCGCTCAAAGAACGCATGGACCGCGCCGCCGTGGCACTGGAACGCGTAGGACTTGGCGCGCGCATGGGCCACAAACCCAACGAGATGTCCGGCGGCCAGCAACAACGCGTGGCCGTTGCACGCGCACTCGTCTCTAAACCGCGGCTGATCCTAGCAGACGAGCCAACAGGCAACCTCGACACCGCAACCACCATCGACATTATCAATCTATTTCAGGAACTTGCGGATGACGGCATCACCATTGTGCTCGTCACCCACGAACCCGAAGTCGCAGCCTTTACCTCACGCATTCTGTGGATGCGCGACGGTCTCCTGCGCCTCGACCAGCAACACACGCCGCACGCCCCGGTGGTGACGCCGGAATTCAATGATCTGACAGACGCTGCTTCCGCTCGCTGACTTTCGATCTTCCTCTGCCTTAGCGTACGTTTTTCTTATGATGCGCCCCATCGACACCATCCGCGTTGCGCTCACCGCCCTCACCCGCAACAAGGTGCGTTCCTTCTTGACCACGCTCGGCGTGATCATCGGCGTGGCCGCTGTGATCAGCATGCTAGCCATCGGCGAAGGGGCGCGCAAACGCGTGGAACAAACCTTCACCTCGATGGGAAGCAACCTGCTCATCATCAGTTCAGGATCGTCCATGCGCGGGGGAACACGCGGCGGCGCGGGCTCTGAACCGTCGCTGACCTGGGACGATATGGAAGCGATCGCGGAGCAAATTCCGCTCGCCACAAAGATTTCGCCGGTTTTGCGCGGTTCGGGCCAAGCCATCAGCAAGCACTTTAACTGGCAGACCAGTGTGTACGGTATTTCTCCGGACTATTTGGCGATTCGCAGCTGGGGCGTTGTCGAAGGTGTGGCTCTTGAGGACCACGATGTACGCAGCGCCAGCGCCAATGTGCTCGTGGGCGAAACCGTGCGCAGAGAGCTCTTTGGCGAAGGCTTGGACGTGATCGGCGAAACCATCCGCATCAACGGCACCCCCTTCACCATCATCGGCGTGCTCGCGCCCAAAGGCCAAAGCGCCTGGGGCACCGACAACGACGATACCGTGCTGATGCCCTACACCACCTACCAACGTCGCATCCAAAGCAGCCTCAACCGCTTTATCGATGGCTCTTTGCACGTCAGCACCGACGAATCGAGCCACCTTGAAAGCGTCATGGCGCAAACGCGTGAACTTTTACGCACACGCCACCGCCTGCGCCAAGGCGCGCCAGACGACTTTCAGATCCGCAACCTGACCGAGATGGCCGAAGCCCAAGAAGAAGGCACGCGCACGTTCACGACGCTCCTTGCCGCCATCGCCGCCGTATCGCTGCTAGTGGGCGGCATCGGCATTATGAACATCATGCTGGTGAGTGTCACAGAACGCACCCGAGAAATCGGTCTACGGATGGCGGTGGGCGCGCGTCCACGCGACATTCTCTATCAATTTCTACTCGAGGCGCTTTGCCTCTCTCTTGTGGGCGGCTTGATCGGTGCCGGTCTAGGCATTGGACTTGCCCTCAAACTCGGCGAGAGTTTTGGTTGGACGGTCATCATCCATCCGAGCATCACGGTGATCTCGGTGGGCTTTTCTGCCTTTGTAGGCATTGTCTTTGGCCTCCACCCAGCGTTGCAGGCCTCACGTCTCGATCCCATTGAAGCCCTGAGGTACGAATGATGCGCAAGTGGTTGATCCATGGCTGTGTTTTGGCGGCTGGCATCTGTGTCGCGTCGTCGAGCATGGCACAATCGAACGAGCGGTCATCGGCGGTGCGCGCCGAACACGCCGCATTAGCAAACGATGACGATGCCGCGATGGAACGTCTTGATCAGATCCGTGCACAGACGCTTCAACGCCTAGAAAACGCCCTACCCTTGCGTTTAGAAGATGCGCTCCACATCGCATTGAGCGATTCGCCCACCTTGGCGATCCGCGAGGCCGAAGTGCGCATCGCGGAAACCCGCGCAGATTCTACCAAGAGCGCCTACCGACCCACCATCGGTATTTCAGCAGGAATCGAGCTCAACACAGGGAGCGGCTACGTGGCCGGAAGTAGCCAGCTCAGCGACACCCAAGGCCGCACCACCGCCACCTCGCTCAACGCGAGCATCAACGCAAGCCAGCTCATCTATGACTTTGGTTCGCACAAAGCACGCCGCCGCAGTGCCGCCGCAACCATTCGCGGTGCCATGGCGGATCAGGAGCAGAATCTGCAGGATCTGCGCACCACAATCATGGAACAATACCTGCGTGCAGGCGCCGCACGCGAAAAGCTCTTGGTCGCCCAACACGCGCAGCGCGCAGAAGCACAACGTGCAGAACAAATCGAAGCGTACGTAAAAGTTGGCCAGCGCCCCAAGATCGACCGCGCCACCGCACGCGCCAACGTCGCCAACGCCACAGCGCAAATCATCCAAGCATCCACAGACTACGACTTGGCGATCTACGATCTGCTTGCCACCATGGGCGTCGAGGACAGCCGCGAACTCAACATCGCTTGGGTCGACGTACTCACCGAAGAACTCGACACCCTCGATACCGAGACGCTGCGCACCCAAGCACTCACCCAACGCGGAGAGTTCCGATCGCTCAGCGCAAATCTTGAAGCCGCAGAGGCCAACCTCAAAGAAACCCAGTCGCAGTATCTACCTACGCTCAACGCGGTTGCCGGCGTCAATGAATCGCTCTTGATCGGAAAAACCGGCCGCTGGAACGCCTATATTGGCGCGCGTTTGAACTGGGATCTTTACCGTGGCGGACAGGTGCAGTTTCAAAAGCGGGAGCTTGAGGCCCAACGCGACCGTATCGCTGTCGAAGAAAAAGCCCTCCTTGTAGAGCTCGTACAAAGCATTCAGCGCGCCCAGCGCAAAATACTTGGCGCAAAAGCGCTATTAGATACACGCCAAATCGTGCTCACCAACGCCGCAAAACAGCTCCAACTCGCAGAGGGCCGGTACGAAACAGGCCTCGGTAATATCGTGGAACTCTCGGATGCACAGCTCGCCTATACCGAAGCGCAATTCGACCAGATCGACGCCGCACTCCAACTCGCTTTAGCACGCACCGATCTCATTTCTGCTGTCGCGGGTTGGCAATGACGCTGAAATACTTTATGTAGCGCGCACATGCACCCATAGCTCAGCTGGATAGAGCATCCGCCTTCTAAGCGGACGGTCGCAGGTTCGAATCCTGCTGGGTGTACTGCGTACGAGCCTGCGAAAATAAAATTCGGGGCTCGTCGTCGTTTTTGGCTGCGTACACACACGTCCAAGTGCTCTCGCTCACGGGTGGCGCACGCTTGAACCCATCCGCACACAAATAAAAAACCAACGCGTAAGGCGTTGGTCTCGTGGACGGTTCCCCACATGGGTGGTGCGGCGGGCCGCATGGTGTAGGGAGGATTTGAAGTCGGGGTAGCAGGATTCGAACCTACGACCTTCTGTACCCAAAACAGACGCGCTGCCAGGCTGCGCTATACCCCGGTCGGTTCAGCGAATGTGCTATACGATGATTTAGAAAAGCGCAAGCTTATTCTGCACATCCTGCTTTCCATCTCCTTATTCACTCCAACAAGAACATCCGTAAACACCTATTGGATGCCTTCACGAAGCGTTCCATGAAACGCATCAGGAATCACACCATGAACAACTTCCATAAGTTCTTCATGATGCACCTTCAAAGAGCCCGCTAAACCTGTGCTTTCGAGGGCTTAGGCCTTGAGGGCGCCGGCGAACTGGGCCAATGCTTGTGCGCGGTGTGAGCGGCTGTTTTTCTCTGCGTCGGGCAGTTCGGCAACGTGTCTTCCGTCTTCTAGGAGGAACCATGGATCGTAGCCAAAACCGCCTTCGCCTTGGGGTTTGGTGCTGATGGAACCTTCCCAAGCGCCGGAGAAAAGCCAGAGGTACATGGCGGTTTCTACACCGATGAGAGTTTGGACGGTGTCTTCGTCCAGGGTCCAGCCTGCGTTGGCTTCGAGCGAATCAAAGCCGCGGTAGTGGATGGGCGGGACGTTGGCTTTGAGTTCTTCGATCTGCGGGTCTTGGGTCTGTTGCGGGCAGGCGATGGCGATGACGCAATGGTATTGTGCACGTCGCGCTGCGTCGCTTTTGCCTTCGAGCTCTTGTTGCAGCTTCAGGTTGTTGTCCTCGTCGGTGGCGTTCGGTCCGGCAAAGCGTGCGGAGTAGACGCCGGGTGCGCCATCGAGCCCGTCGACGCTGAGTCCGGAGTCATCGGCCACGCAGACGTTTTGGATATGTGCCGCAAAGGCCAGCGCTTTCAGGGTGGCGTTTTGCTGAAAGGTTGCGCCCCACTCTTCGACTTCGAGGGTGAGGGAAATATCGCGTGGCGTTTGGATCTGAACGCCCATGGGCGTCAGGATCGCGGCCATTTCCTGGGCTTTTTTGCTGTTATTTGAGCCGATCAGCCAGACATTCGGTTGCATGGCTCACTCCTTGACCAAGCCGAGGCGTTTGGCGGCCTGATGTCCGATGGCTTGGATTTGGAGGGCTTGCAGGGTGGTGAGTGCGTCGGTGGAGAGGTCGAGCAAGGCGTTGAGTTCACTGCGTTTGAGCGTAGTGGTTTCGCCTGTGGCTTGGACTTCGATGATCTCGTCGCAGTTGAGCAACGCGACGTTCATGTCGACATCGGCGCGTACGTCTTCTTCGTACGGAAGATCGACCACGGCGTGTCCGTCGACGATACCGCAAGAGATCGCGCTGACGATGCCGCGCAGCGGCGAGCGTTCGATGGCGTTGGTTTGGAGCAGGTGATCTGCCGCGAGTGCTAGGGCGACAAAGGCGCCTGAGATGGCGGCGGTGCGTGTTCCGCCGTCGGCTTGCAGCACTTCGCAGTCGATGTGCACAGTATGATCGCCAAAGGCTTCGAGTTCCACACCGGCGCGCAGTGCGCGTCCGATCATGCGCTGAATTTCTGCGGTGCGGCCTTTGGGTCCACGTCGTTCGCGGCTGAATCTGTCTTTGGTGGAGCCGGGTGCCATGGCGTATTCTGCGGTCATCCACCCAGAATTTTCTTCTCGAAAGCGGGGGATGCCCTGAACCACGGTACAGGTGCACAGCACCATGGTTTTACCGAAACGTGTGAGGACGCTCCCTGCGGGGGTGGTGGTAAAACCGGGTTCAAATTCGATGCGGCGCAGCTCATGCGCGTGGCGTCCGTCTTTGCGGGCGAAGTCGGTCGAAGACATGCTTTATGCTCTGTATGGGTTCGTGAGGATGTGCATGGTGTGGCACACGTACGCGCGATGACAAGACCTTATCTTTGGCGTGCGGTGAGGCACGCGTTTTGGGCGGGTGCAAAAACGTGTGCGCTCCACGGTTTCCGCGATGGATGTGGAGCGCATAGCGGGATGTGAACGCGTTTTAGTCGTTCAGGATATGGAACTCGACGCGTCGGTTGTTCTGGCGGCCTTCGGCGGTGCTGTTGGTATCGATGGGGTGGTCTTGTCCGCGTCCGACGGATGTCATGCGGTCTGGGGAGATGCCGGCATCGATGAGCCATTGACGGACGGAGTTTGCGCGTCCATCGGACAGTTTCATGTTGTAGGCAGCTTTACCTTGGCTGTCGGTGTGGCCTTCGATGCGGATACGGATATGCTCGTTGCGCTCCAGGACTTTGGCTACGTCGCGTAGGATTTCGAAGGAGCGTGATCCGGTGATCGTGTACTTGTTCAGCTCGAACTGGATCTGCTCTTTGATTTCGATGCGGCTTTCGGTGACGATGACCAGGCTTTCTTGTTCGGGGCATCCTTGGTCGGGTCCGGGCTCACGTGGGCAGCGGTCGACGTCGTTCGGGAATCCATCGCCGTCGATGTCGTCGTCGCATGCGTCGCCTACGCCGTCACCGTCTAGATCTGCTTGGTCGGGGTTTGGCACGCGCGGGCAGTTGTCTTTGTGGTTCGGGATGCCGTCGCCGTCCATGTCGTTGTCGCAGGCGTCGCCTACGCCGTCACCATCCAGATCTGCTTGATCCGGGTTCGGGATATCGGGGCAGTTGTCTTTGGCATCTGGGATACCGTCGCCGTCGCGGTCGTCGGTACAGGCGTCGCCTACGCCATCACCGTCGGTGTCTTTTTGATCGGGGTTATGGACGCGTGGGCAGTTGTCTTGATGGTTCGGGATGCCATCGCCGTCGATGTCATCGTCGCATGCATCCCCGATGCCGTCGCCGTCCAGATCTGCTTGATCGGGGTTGGGGGTATCTGGGCAGTTATCTTTTTCGTCGACGATGCCGTCGCCATCGCGGTCGTAGATGCCGTAGCATTCTTGTCGATCGCCGATGATTTCGAGGGCTTCATCGAGGTTTGCGCGCACGATTTTGAGTGCGCGCACGGCGGGGACAACTTCACCGCGCGAGGCTTCGTATTCTGCGAAGTCGAGGTTCGCTTGTGCGAGGGCGGCTTGTTTTTCTGCGCAGCGCAGGGCGGGCAAGCGGTGCGTATCGAATTCGCTCTGCAGTTCTTCGAGCGCTTTGGGGACGCCTTTTTTATCGACGCATGCGCTGAGTTGGAGGGCAAAAATGGCGCACAGCACGACGCAGAGGGTGGGGGTGTGTTTCGAAAGCATCATTTATCCACCCCAGTAACCAGTCCGCGTTTGGCTGCGCGTTCGATGGCGCGCTCAGCCCAGAGGTCGGCATCTTTGGCGTAACGTGTGGCGTGTTGCCAGTCGGATTTCGCCCATTCGTCGCGTGCTTTTTCTAGGTAGGTGGTGGCCAAGACGGATTCATAGACAGAGAATTTCGCTGCTTTTTCGAAATCCTCTGTGTCGATGCGCTCCTGCGCTGCTCGTATCTTTTGGGTGGATTGAACCGAGCCGCAACCTGTGAGTAGAAGGATCATCACAAGGAGGGGCGCCCCATATATCCAGGACCGCATGGACACCTCACAAATCGGGGAGCGCAGATACCTGCACGACGAGGCATGGCGCTGCAAAGCAAAGTTCTGCCTTGTTTGGTGTTACCAAAGCGCGAAAAATAGTGTCAAGGTTCACACCCTTTCACGGCAATTGGTTGATTTCTGGCATTGATGCGCACAGTGTGCGAGGACTGATACGGTAGAACACGCGACGCATTCGTCTTTTTCACTGTGATTCGTACGCTTATCCTGAGGGAGTCCGCGGATGGACACTGCTATGTTCGGTTGGCTTGAGGAAGGTCGCACCATCCACGCTCTCCGAAGAAGCTCACAACTTGCTCCTCATGCGCAACGGTCGTCTTTATCGGCGAACGGCGCCACGCCATTGACGCTGCTTTCTGCTTTTTACATGGACGTTTCGCGCTGCGACTTTCACGCAGAAGACGCCGCGGGCAATCGCTATTTTGTGCGTCAATATCGCAGCGAACCCATTTTGCCCCAAGACGATATCTTTGCTGAGGACCTTTACCAACACCTCCATCTGCCCGTAGGCGAATGCCGTCGTCCCGGATCCTTCTTCTTGATTTGGGAAGACGGCGACACCACGCCATTGAGCGAGGTCATGAGCCAGATCCCCGATCCTATCCCCATCGATCGGGCGTTGGTCATATTACCGGCGGTGCTGCGCTTATTGGAGGCCTTTCACGCCAATGGACTTGCGGTAGGTCAGCTTCATATCGACCAACTCATGGTCGCGCCGAGCCTAAACGTCTCCCTCAAAATGATCGAAACACCGGCGCGGCTCGGCGCACCGTTGCGCGACCAAGGTCAAACGCCAGGAAGCGTCCATCCGCGCACCTTCAGCTCCTTCTCGGGCGTCCACGACATGGACACCGAAATTTACGTCCTCGGCACGTTGGTTTGGCAGCTGCTTACACGCCATCTTCCGCCTGCATCCGATCGCACGAACTACCGCACCGCTGTGCCTTTGCGCGGCTATCGGCCCGATTTGGCGCCCGGCATCGCGCCGTTGGTCGAAGCTTCCATGAGCATGCGCCCCACCCTCGCCTTCGCCTCGCCCCGCGCTTTTTGCGAAGCGCTCGAAGCCGCAGCCGCAAACGCAAGGAGCCTCCGCCCGCACACCATCCGCGGCCTCGAAGTCGCCGCCGAAACCCATATCGGCATCGCCAAACGCCACGTCATGCCGGTCAACCAAGATGCCATCTTTGCTGCGTCCGTCGACGGCGATCTGGCGCTCCTATTGGTGAGCGATGGGGTGTCGACCGCAGATTACGGCTCCGGCGATATCGCTTCTGAGTTCATCCGCGCAGAAGCCTTCCGTGCTTGGCGCCAAATCCACGACGCACGCTTGGAATCTACCGAACAACGCGTGGATTTTCTGCGTCAAATCATCGCACGCGCCAACCAATCGATCGTCGATTATATCAACGAACAATACGCGCCTTTCTCTGGCGATCCTTCGCGCATTATGGCCGCCACCGCCGTGCTTTGTTTGGTGGCGTTTGGACGCGCCACGTTCATCTCCACCGGTGACAGCCCCGCATTCTTGGTGCGGGACGGAAAGATCGAACGCATCAACCGCGATCATTCGGTTCTTACCTTGAGCTTGGTTGCTGGCGCAGGACTCGACGAGATCCTAGATAGCGGCTGGCCCGAAGCCTTGGCAGCATGTGTGGGCACCTTTGCCATCGATGACACAGGCAGGCTGCAAGCCACGCCGGTCGATATCGACGCCCTCGAGTTTACCTTGGCACCGAACGATCGGCTGATCTTATCTTCGGATGGGCTTACGGATTATATTGCGGATGATCCTGCTACTGGGGCAGAGATCATTCGCCGCGTGATCAATTTCGACAACTCCCCTGCGATCACGGCCTTAGAGTTGATCTTACTCGGCAATCGCGGCGGCGGTGGCGACAACGTTTCTGTGGCCTTGTGTTATGTTTCTGACGAAGAAACCCCGACCATCGTTTCTTCTGAGGACCTTTATTTCGAGTGATCTGCACGTGGACAACGCCTAGATCGCCCGAATTTCTACATCAAAAAATATTTTCGGCAAAAATCTGACAACGCGTGGGCGTGGGCTATCGTGGAAGCTGGTCTTCTTTTTATGCTCCCCATTCTTTGAGGATGACGATGTCTGCAATGGAACGCCGGAAACATCGAAGCGAGCGCCCTTCGGAGGCACTGCTCTTTCTTTTGCGCGCCACCGCTCAGCGCTACAACCTGGACGCGTTGGTACTTGCGGATCATGACGGCTTGGTCATTCAGTCGAGCGGTGATCCGGTCGCCTGCGATTTGGTGGCAGCGTACGCGCCACTTTTAGACACGCACGCTGTGCCTGTGGGCGATGTTCATGCATCGTTGAGCGACAGCATTCCTGCCATGGGTCCGTGCAGCATTGCGCACCGCCCCATCGGTGGCGTGTCGATGCCGTTGCATGTGCTTGCAGTGGGTGTTGCGCGCGATGTGCTCAACGACGCGCTTCAGCACACGACGCGCAGCGTTGCGCGCATTCTATCGCAGACGGCTGCCGCTTAAGCACGCCATCTTCTGCACACGGCAATCGCGTAGAAACGCGGCATCATCTGCGGTAGAAGATAAGGTCTGACGGCATCTTCCGCTGGCGGCGCCCATGACCGTCGCTGCGGCAAGCTCGAACAAAGGTTCTTAGGCCCTGCGTTCGATAAATCCGCGATCTTGCGCATTACTTTCGGATCGCTTCGAGCGGTTCCACCGATGCTGCGCGATAGACTGGGTAGAGGGTGGCAACAAAGCACAGCGCCACGCCTGCGAGCCAGCCGACAAAGAAGTCCGAGGGACGCATACTCACGGGCAGGTAGTGCAATCGATAGACTTCGAAGGCGACGCCTATCTTGATCATGCGAATCCCCACACAGAGCAGCCATCCAACAAACAAGCCTAAGAAGGACCCCAGCACACCGATGGTGAGGCCTTGGAGCATAAAGATGCGGCTGATGTCTTTTTTACGCGCACCGAGCGATTTTAAGATCCCGATATCTTTGCGTTTTTCTAAGATAATCATGATCAGCACGCTCAGAACCAGGAACGATGACACCAAGACGCCGGCGGAGGCGACGATGGCGAAGATGAGCTTTTGTCGTTTGAGTGCGCCGAAGAGGTTTTGGTGGATTTCTGTCCAGTCCATGACTTGGTAGCGCGCGACGCCGAGTTCATCTTGGAGTCGGTGTGCGACGCGGCGCGCTTCGTAGGGGTCTTTGACTTGGACTTCGACGCCTGAGACGACGTCTCCGCGTCCGTTCCATGCTTGCAGGGCGCGGTAGTCCATCACCACGAGTTTACTATCGAAGTCGTGGAATCCGGTATTGACGATGGCTGCGACTTCGAAGGCGGCGACGGCGGGTCCACGCGGGGCGGCTTCTTGTGCGCCGGCGACGTGGAAGTTACTGAGCGGGGAGTTGAGCCTGACCACGTCTCCGACTTCTACGCGCACTTGTTTGGCGAGCAAGGAACCGAGTGCGACTTTGCCCATGGCGTGTTCCTCGGATTGTTCGAAGATTTTATCGAAGTCGATATCGTCGGGGTCTTCGGGGATATGTTCTTCGGGGGCGTGGTAGCGCAGGTCGTCGAGGCTTCCGTGGCTGACCATCTTATCCATGCGCGTCATTTTGGGCATGACGTCGATATCGATACCGCGGACCCAGACGCTGGGTCGTTGTCGAAGGTTTTGCCCTGAGAGCTGCATTTGCATGAGCAGGTAGGGTGAGCTTTCGACGACTTCGGGGTCTTGTTTTACGCGGCGTTGCACATCCGGGTAATCACCGAAGTACATGCTATATTTGGTAATTCTGACGTGCGGGTTCGCGCCGAGGACGTGCTCTTGGTATGCGTCGATGAAGCCGGATTGGATCGAGACCATGACGATCCATTGTGCGACCATGAGCATGACGCCGGCGATGGCGATGATGGAGCGCGTGGTGGGTCGTCCTGTTTGGCTTAGCAGGTAGCGTCGTGCGATGGTCCAGCTATACACGGAAGCCTAGTCCTTCTTCGGTGCGGGTTGTGTGAGGAACGGGTCCACGTCGCGGCTATCTGGTCCGTCGTGTGGCGGCGTTTCGCCGATATTGGGCGGCGGTTCCGCCCATCGTTCGGGCACGCATTCGAAGTGTTGCATGGGTTGTGCTGCGCGCACGGTACTCTTTTCTTGTTTTCCGCCGCAGGCGCTAAGGCATGTGATGGCGATGAACAGAAAGCCCAAACGCAGTGCGGGGCGCATTTGTTCCAAGAAATTATGGGGAGGGTGCATCGTCAGCCCTGTAGCGCGGCGGCTTGTTTGGCTTCGCGTCGGGTGGTGAACATCCACGAAACGCCTACGGAGATAAAGTACAGAAGGCATAGTGGAACCGAAAGAAGTACTTGCGTCAACGGATCTGGCGGGGTGAGCGTTGCGCCTACAATGAACATCACGACGATGGCATGCCGCCAGTATTTTAGCAGCGTACGGTGGGTGATCAGTCCTAAGAAAGAGAGAAAGGAGATCACCACCGGCAATTCAAACAACAGGCCAAAGACAAAAAGCATGCGGGAGGTAAACCCGAAGTACTCGTTCATCATGATGGCGGCGCTGGTGTTGGTGGCACCGATGCTGAGCAGCATCCCGACTGCCGGGCCGAGGACGAAATAGCGGCAGAAGAGCACGCCGGTGAAGAAAAACACGAGGGTCGCGAACAGGAAGGACGTCGCCATGCGGCGCTCTTCTTTATAGAGACCGGGGACGATGAACTTCCACAGCTCATAGAGCACGTAGGGGGTGGCGACGAGTGCACCGACGATCGCCGAGGTTTTCAAGTAGACGACCAAAGGCTCGGTGAGGGCGCGGTATTCGATGTAGTGCGGCACATCGGGGTGCTTTTTCTGCATGGCTTTGGTGTAGGGTTCCATCAGCCAATCGAAGAGCGTTTCGTGGAAGAACCATGCGACCAAGACGGCGATGACGAGCACCACGATGGCGCGTATCAGGCGTGTACGCAGTTCACGCAGGTGTTCTCCTAGGGGCGCGCGTTGCAGCGCTTCGGGTTGGGGCTGCGTTTGACTCATGAAGGTTCTCCTGAGCCAGAATCAACGGTGTTCTTGGGTGGCGCGGGTTTGGGCGGAAGTGTGCGTTGTGCCACCGGCGCATCGTCTGCGCTTTCGAGGGCGGGAGCCTTGCTGGTTGTGCGCTCCTCTTCCCCTGCTTCTAGGTTGGGCGTTGTGGTTGCGGCTGTGGCGGCACTTGCGACGCTACCGGCGGCGGGTTTGAGCGTTGGCAGCGGACGTGCGGCTTCGCGCGGTGGCGCGGCAAGAGGGTGGTCGTCTTCTGCGGAACTGGCGAGCGCTGGCGCAGCTATGGCGATCAGCGTTTCTGTATCTGCGGGTGCGTCGGTTGTTTCGCCGGGTTCCGCTTGGGTTTCTGCGGCGCGTTCCGCGCGGATGCGATCGATTTCGGGCACATCTTGCCCCGCGCGGCCGGCTTTGGCGCGGCGTTGTGCGCTTTGGGCTGCGTTGCTCTTCTGTTGTGCTGGATCGCGTTCGAGTTCCTCGCGGAATTCGCGCGTAAATTCATCGCGCACATCCGAGAATTCATCTGTAATTTTACGCAGTTCGCGCGCCATTTTGCCGAGCGTTCGCATGGCTTCTGGCAGGCGTTCGGGACCGAGTACAATCACCGCAACGACTAAGATGACCAAAAACTCGATTCCGCTGACTCCACACACGGCAAATTCCTCAAAATGGACGCAAGTGCGATGTGCTATAACGAACGCGCGGGGATCTTCAACAATTCTAACGTCTCAGGGCGTAATAAAAAGTGATGCCAGCTTGTACGGAAGTTTCGGGCACGAAGGTATTTTGCGCACTTTGGCGCCATTGTCTTTGCCCGTGCGCCCATGCGCTAAGCCACGGCGTGATCGACACCTGCATTTCTGCCGATAGCGCAGCTTGCTCAAAAAGGTGGACGCGTTGCCACGATGCGATCCATGGCAGCTCATAGCGCAGCGCAAAACGCACAGGGTAATAGGGTGCGGAGGCGTATTGCACAAAAATCGCTTCATCGAAGCTTCCGCTGCCGCCGGCTACACCGAGCGTGACATCCCCTGCCACGCTGTGTTGCCAACGCGCCTCCGCACGGTACCCGGTATGGAGGCCACCCGCGCGCAGCGCATCGCGGAACTGCGCCAGCGGTATGGGATCTGTCCAAGGTGCAGCGATGCGAAGGCGCGAGATGGTGTACGCGCGATCGAAATATCCTGGCAGGTAACCTTTGCCGCGCAGGATGAATTCACCTCGAAGGCTGAAGATAGACTTTTCACCGCTTTTCCACGAAAGAAACGACCCTGTATGCCAACCTGCCGATGCATGCGGAAAGAGCAGGTTTACATCGCTGTAGAGGGTCATGCGGGTTCGGGGTGTATCCACCACTTGCGCTTCGATATCGATGCCTAGCATGGCGACATCACCGCGCTGGGCGACTTCTGGATGGCGTTTGCGATCAAAGCGCATTTGACCTGTGCTATCGAGGTCGAGTGCGGTGGGTGCAAAGAAATCGCCGGCCATTGAGATACCAAAGCCGATGTGGCGTGCGGCGCCTTCGGTATACGCCCACGGCGTGGTGAAGATGCGCGCGGCAAAGAGTCCTGGCTCCAAGATGTCGTCGAGCAGAAATTCGCCGCCCGCCACGGGCGATTGCAACTTCAGATGCAGGCCCCAGCGGCGTTCATCGAAGCGATAATTGCTTTGATAGTGGTTCAGGATGGTACCGTGCCCAAGCCGCACGTCGCTCAAAGCACCCAGGCGCATATACCAAGGTCCATCGAGGCGGCCGTATTCCATCCTACGCAAAAGACTAAAAAACTCAGATGCTTCGTCGTATTCTGTGGTGCGCCAGAGCCCGTCGGCGAGGCCATGGTCTTTGACGGTCAGGTGCATAGGCGCAACGATATCGATGGACAGCGGCGCGGAGCTGTCCATGCCAAAAAGCCGGCCATCTTTGCCGAGGTGCGTATTTTTTAGGCGTATATGCAGCCCGGGTCGTAGCTGCACCACGCCATCGTCTGCGTGTCGGCCGCCGCCGACGCCCATCGAAAACACGTAGGTCGGGGTTTCGTCGTGTACTGGCGTCGTGGGCGCGAGGGATGGGTGATCTGACGCATGTGCCAGCGCGGCGCCAAGCGTGAGAACACAGCAGATGAGGGAGAGGACAAATCGCATCGATCGACGGCGGACCGGATGTGGGGGATGGTTTCCGTTGTAGTCTTTGGCCCGCAAAGCGCAAAAATTCGTCGGTGCCGCGCTCATGTTTGCGCACGCTTTAGGCGACGTGCGATGGGCGTCCGATCGAATAGTGAGAAAAGCCGAGTTCTTGGAGTGTTTCGGTGGCGTAGAGGTTACGTCCGTCGAAGATCACTGGCGTCTTCAGGTTGTTCTGTAGAATTTCGTAGCGTGGGGCGCGGTATTGGGCCCATTCGGTGATGAGCAGCAGGGCGTCGGCGTCTTGGGCGACTTTGTACTGATCGTCTACGTAGGTGATGCGATCGCCCAGCTCCACTTGCGCGGTTTGCATGGCCACGGGGTCGTGTGCAGCGACGGTTGCACCGCGCTCAAGCAAGGCGTTGATGATCACCACCGAGGGTGCTTCGCGCATGTCGTCGGTTTCGGGTTTGAACGCGAGCCCCCAGACGGCAAAGTGGCGTCCGGTGAGGTCTTCGCCGTAGACTTGGGTGATCTGCTCCACCATGCGCATCTTTTGACGCTCGTTGGCGTCTACCACTGCGCGGAGGATCGACATGGGGACGTCATTTTCGTCGCCTGTACGGATCAGGGCCCGCAGGTCTTTTGGAAAGCATGAGCCTCCGAAGCCGACACCTGGGAACAAGAAGTGCTTTCCGATGCGCGGATCGGATCCGATGCCGCGTCGCACCAAGTCGACGTTTGCGCCCACGGCGTCGCACAGCTTCGAGATCTCGTTCATAAAGCTGATGCGCGTCGCGAGCATGGCGTTCGCGGCGTACTTGGTCATTTCGGCGGAGCGCACATCCATGTAGATGATGCGGTTATTGGTACGCTGGAAGGGTGCGTAGAGGCGCTCCATTTTGGCTTTGGCGCGCGCATCGTCGGTGCCGATGATGACGCGATCGGGCTTTAAGAAGTCTTGAACGGCGGCGCCTTCTTTGAGGAATTCGGGGTTCGAGACGACCGAGAATGGGTGTTCGGTGCGCTCTTGAATGATGCTCCGAACGATATCTGCGGTCCCCACGGGCACGGTGCTTTTATCGACGACCACGCGGTAGCCGTCCATATGATCGCCGATGGTACGCGCCACCGATTCCACGTATTGCAGATCGGCGGATCCGTCTTCGCCGGGCGGGGTGCCTACGGCGATGAAGATGATTTCGCTTTCTTTGATGCCTTGGGGCACATCGGTCGAGAAGGTCAGGCGACCTGCTGCGCTGTTTCTGCGCACGATGTCTTCGAGGCCGGGCTCGTAGATGGGGATTTGCCCGCGCTGCAAGGCATCGATTTTTTCTTCGGAGATGTCGACGCAGATCACGTGGTTACCGACGTCGGCAAAGCAGGCTCCTGCGACCAGGCCCACGTAGCCCGTTCCAATTACACAGACTTTCATTGCATCTCCTTGATGGAACCGAGGCGCGCGTTGGGGGTGAACCCACGGAGGCGCATTGAACGGTTGTTCATTTTCTTAGGCATCGCGCATAGTCAAGACGCGGCGGGTGCGCAACGCATGGTTCGGGATGGAATGGCGCATCGCATCCCAAACGACACCACGCCCACGTTCAGGGGATGAGTTCTTCGACCGCTTCGCGCTGCGTTTCTTGTTGTTGTAGCTGGGGCATATAATCCGCGTAACAGGCCATGAACGCCTGTTCCGACCGGCCACAGGTTTTGTTTTGCTCGTGCATTTGCAACATGGCGTAGGCGCTCAGGCCCGCCAGCAAAAGCGCTGCAATGGCCGCACGCTGCGCGTTGTGATCGGGAGCGCGTAAGCGTGACTGCATCAGTGAGGCCACCACAAAGCCTGTCACAAATCCGCCGATGTGCGCCGCGTTATCGATCATCGGGAGCACAAGGCCGATCCCTAAGTTGATAAGCGCGATTTGAATCATCCCGCGCCGTATACTGATCGCCATTTGATCGGGGAGTTCGTCACGGAATTTCCGGATGATTCCCAGCAGTGCACCGACCAGCCCAAAAATCGACCCTGAGATGCCCACGCTCGGCGCGTCGCTCCAAACCAGCGAAGCAACAGCACCACCGAGGCCTGCAGCCACGATCAAAATGAAATAACGCGCCCCACCGCTCAAACGCTCCACCATGGGACCGAGCACATAGAGCGCGTAGGCGTTAAAACCGATGTGCAGCAAACCGCCGTGTAAGAATACCGATGACAACGTGCGCCACCACTGCCCTTCTGCGTGAATGGGTGGCGGCCAGTTCGCGCCCATATAGATCGAGACCCGCGGCGCAGAATCCCACTTCCCTAACAGGGAATGATCGATGCTTAAGCACCAGATATACACTGCCACGATCACGCCGATCAGCAGGTAGGTGATGGGCGTAGGCAATGAAAATAAATAACGTATTTGCTCGTAACGCGCGTGCTGCTCGCGCTGATAATGGTAAGGATCTTGTAAGAGCTCTGGCTCGATCACTTCGCCACCCAGTGTGGCGGAGGTCATCGACCATGCTGCGGGCTCAGTTTCTGTGGATGGGGGCGTGCGCCGATTGGACATCATCGTCTTTGCTTTCGAAAAAAGAACGAAGGAAGCAGGGGTGCGCGCCGGAAATCATGGCGAACGCCTTGTGTGCTCTAACAATCCTAGGGGACGTCGTCAGCATACTTCGCCCGAACCTCAGGATTCAAAGCCCTTATACAGTTTTCGCGCATCGAATTGCGGTCGTCCGCGTCCGAGTCGATGGTACGCGCCATGGCGCACAAGGGCATGTAACCAACGCGCGGCACGTTCAGATGATTCCAAGAGGCTCAAACCTTCGGCGAGTCCACAAGCGATGGCGGAGGATAAATGGCAGCCTGTGCCGTGGATATCGACGCTCCATGGTTGGCCGCGATAGACATCGTACACGGCGTCGTTGGCCAAGGAGATGCGATCGACGCCGCGCGGTTCTAAATGGCCACCTTTGAGCAGCACGGCGTCGACGCCGCGTGCGTGCAGCCGCTGCGCCGCGTGTTCGGCTTCCGCGTGGGTGTGTGCCAACACGCCAGTCAACGCGTGAAGCTCCTTTTGATTCGGGGTGATCAGCGTCACAAAGGGGAAAAGAACGTCAAAGGCATTGGCAAAGTCGCCTTGGTACAGCGCGCTGGCCGTTGCGCCGCCGGCGGCGCCCACCGGATCGAGCACAAGAGGCGGCGGATCTTTGAGTGTGGTTAAAAACTGCGCCAAGACCTCGATCAGTGGGCGTGATGCAAGCATCCCCACTTTGATCCCTGCCACATCGCAGTCGTGAAAGACGGCGGATAAACGCTGCGCAAAGATGAGGGTCTCACTTGGCACAAAAGTTTCTACGCCCATGGAGTTTTGGGCCACCCATGCCGTTTCTACCGAGCAACCCGCCCATCCAAACGCACGAAAAGTCGCAAGATCTGCAGCGCATCCCGCGCCCGCTAGCGGGTCAGTTCCCGCCACGCTGAGCATCACTTTTTCACGAAAACTGTCCAAATGAACCTCCCCTCTTCTCGATGCGTCAACACCCGATCATCGATTGAAAACACCGAGATATTTAATTCATCAAGTGGACAATAAGTGGAAAAAACTTGCAGGCTTACGCGCAATTCACTTAGGAGTCTTATCGAATATCGAGTGTGAACATCCATATTTAGCATTTTTTTCGACGACAGATGGTTCCTTTGTGACCTCGGGTGCAGTGCGCGTGTCCAAGTACATGTGAATCCGACAGGGTGTTGGTTTTCACGCACATGTCTTCTGCATTTTCCTGTCGCCGAACCCATGACTTTCCCACTTCGGACATCTCTCCGCACGCGCTCTGCGCAGAAGCTGCACGTCGCAGATTCTGCTGCGTCCGTGATTGCCGCAGATTCCATGCCGATTCAACACGACAGCCATAGCTTTTCGCACGGTACATTGACGGGGACCATCCAAGATTATCTCCTGCCCATCGTACGCGAGAGCGGGCGCACCCATATCTCTGAGGGGCCGGTCGATGCACCGCCCAATGAGACGTATCTCTCGCCTGGGACCGTCATCAGCGAGCGTCATATCGTTGAAGAGTGGCTTGGCAATTACGCGACGGCGCAAATTTACCGTGTGCGTCACGCGACGATCACCACCTTTAGTTACATTCTCAAAACACCTCGCCCTTCTTTTGCGGAACACACCGAAGTCATCGCACAATTCCACACCGAGGCGTCGGCACTCGCGCGTTTGCGTGATCCCCTCACCCCACAGGTCATCGATCTCGGTGCTTTGGAAGACGGCCGCCCCTTTGTCTGTCTCGAAATCATCCCAGGCCTCGCCCTCGAGGAACTCACGCGCATCTACGGTCCGCAGCCCGAGCCTGTGGTATGGCATATTGGCGCGGACATTCTCGCGTTGATTGCAGAGATGCACGATCTGGGGATGACCCACGGCAACCTCCAGCCGAGCACGGTCCGTTTGTGGAAGGATCCAAGCCACAACGCGGTCCATCCCCGTCTGCTCGATTTCAGCACGACACAAACCCACGCACCCGAAGAAGCCGGCACTTTTTCGCCCACGTGGGGGGCGCAATATCGCTCCCTGTTCACCTCGCAGTACATCGCGCCGGATTGTCTCGCAGATCGTCACTTTCCTACCTGCGATGTGTATTCTGTCGGCCTGATCTTAGCTGAGCTTTTAGACGGCGCGCCGTTGTTCACCAACGATCAGCACAGCATGCGTTCAAACGCCGGCGCCGACATACACGCACACGGCGTTGTACTCGGCATGTTATCGCAGCAGAGTGCAATCGCCCCTGTACTCCAGCGCGCACTCCACCCCAACCCGCACCGTCGTTACGCAAATGCAGGCGAAATGCTGCGCGCCATGCTCGATATCGCCGAAGCGCGTGAGCCAGGTATCGTCGGCGAATTCTCCGAGAATATTTCCGGACGATTTCACGGAGCGAATGCGAACAATACCGCCTCCATCGCGTCTTCTTCGACAGCAGGGCGTGGCGCAATTGCACGGTCCCAACAACATAAAGCGCACGATCCTGGCACAGCGCGCATGTATAAGGTGCCTACAAACGATGCGCGGTTCTCGCACGTGAACGCAGACGAGGTGTCCCATCACGGCCAAGAGACGGGCCCTGCCAACGCTTTCTCTTTGGTGGCTCGGATCCTTTTGATCGTGTTGTTCATGGCCGCAGCCTTTAGCATCTTGTTCTTAGGTCTTCCGGGATAATTTCAGCATCGTTCGCACCGCGCTGATGAATCTTTTGACCCGGCCTGCGTCTCTCTTGTGAGACCCAGTTTTTCGTCGTTCTTTTCTCGTCATCCACATGAACTCTCCTCGCTTCTCCTGCGTGATTTCCACGTAGGAGAACGTGTTGGCCTGCGCGCACGCGACGCACGCCGCGGATTCTCCTTTCTTTCTCTCTGCCGTTTTCTCATCGCTAACGCACCATGCCTTCCATCGATCCACATGGCCTTCTTACGAGCGGGCATTGCATGAATCCTGGTGATGTCCTTGATGGGCGTTATCGGATTGTGAGCTTGGTCGGCGAGGGAACCTTTGCGTACGTGTACCGCGCGCGTCACTTGGTCATCGATTCGCTCGAAGTGGCGATCAAGGTATTGAAGCCCGATTTTGTTGCGGACGAAGAATTGCAAAAGCAGTTCGTCCACGAGGCAGAGACGGTCGCCATGTTGCGCAACACGCACACTGTGCGCGTAACCGATATGGGTCGCATGCCCGATGGCCGACCCTATATCTGCATGGAATATTGCGATGGCGTGACGCTCAACCAGCTCGTTCGCCTGTACGGCCCCATCAGCACCGCCACCGCCGCACACATCGCCGATGGCGTACTCCAATCACTGAGAGAAGCGCACGATCTTGGCATCATTCACCGAGACATCAAACCCTCGAACGTCATTTTGGCGGGTTCTACGGTGGGTGGTCTTCCGCTCGTGCGGATCCTTGATTTCGGCATTGCACACGCCATTCAGCGCCATGACATCGCGCAAGACGATGCTGCGTCGAATTTCGTGTTCTGCACGCCGAGTTATGCTGCCCCCGAAGTATTGCATGGGAAACCATCCAAGAGTGCAGATTTGTATGCGCTTGGTTTGACGCTTGCGGAGCTGATCGAGGGCACGCCGGTTTATCCGAACGACGGTTTTTACAAGGTCGCGGCTCGTCAGACATCGAATGAGCCTACGCCCTTTGGACCGCAGACGCGCGCGAACGCGCTTTTCCCGATCATTGAACGCGCCTGCCAAAAGAACGCCGAACTGCGATACGCGTCGGTCGACGAGATGCTGCACGATCTACGCAAAGTCTCTAAAACATTAGATTACAGCAATTTACGACACGATCACTATCCACCGCCGATCGGCTGCGGCATGCCGGAACAGTGCGCACTGCGTCATGATTTGAGCGCGTTAGCGCGCGCATCCTCGTGTCCGCATCCCAATTGCAATTTGCGTCTGAACCCTTCGCCACAACGAGACCTTCCGCTTTCGAAGGCGCAAGAGGCGGATGAATACGGGACGCTCCGCGCTGCATTGGCGATGGAAGCGGATGATCTGGCCTTCGATCTCGACGCGTTTACCGATACCGAAGTACATCCCCGCATCGCGCTTTCTTCGGATGCATTGCAGGACGACGAGCTGTGGGACAATGCTCCTACGGCACCCTTGGTACGTGCACGCATGGATCACGATGCAGCGGCGTACGATACCGATGGCGGTTATGGCCCCGCGTTGGCGCACGCGAACACCGATGACTTTATCGGCGGCATGGAGCCCTCGTCGCAGATGTCGACCAATCGCTTTCGTGCGGATGCCATTGTGGGTGCCTCGCCCCACGAGGCTATAGAAACGGGGCGCGTCCCTGCGCCTACGCCGCGCGCGCAAGCGCCCGTTGTGAACGCGCCGGTGGACGGTCAGACGGACGCGGGTTTGGCGGGGCGCGCATCTGCGGCGCTGAACTCCGGCAGCTTTTTAACGCTTCAACGCACTTTGTTCCCGGTGAGCGCACAAGCCAACACACCGCGGCGCGTGTTGTGGAGCGTGCTTTGCGGCGTCCTGATTTTCGCCTTGTTGGTAGGATTACTGTTTCAAGGTCCTACCAGCATTTTACGCTAAGCGGCGTGCTACAAGAGCATCGTCCCACGCACCGACATCCTGATGGCGTAGTGATTCTGCCATCGACGATGGCGCTGGTTCAGGCGATGCGCGCGTTTTAGTCGTCGTTCGCGCTGGTGTCTTGATTGCGTTCCAGCGTCTGATCCATGAAACGGATCAGATCACGGAATTGCAAAATGCTGGTGCGCAGCAGTTCGTAATTAAATTTATAATATCTTGATCTTCCAACGCTTTTTACATCCACAAGACCTGCGCGCAGCAGGATTTGCAGGTGGTGCGACGCGGTGGAGTTACTCATCTCGACTTCGGTTGCGATTTGCGAGACGGGGTAGGCGCGCATTTCGCCGGCGCCGGGCGTGCAGAGGTACTGCAGGATGCGCATCCGCGATTCGTCTGCCATTACGCGCAAGAGCTCCACGTCGTAGATCAGACGCGGTCGGCGGATTCGTGCTTTCTCCGATGCCGATTCCATGGCATTCACCCAATTCGAAAGTATCGTCAGAGGGAGCAAGGATGCTCGCCTCGTTGCATGGTCAGTGGGGCGCGTGCGAACGAAAGGCACGCACAGCGCGGGCGCCAAACAACAACTCTACGGGTGGTTTGGCGTCAACGCGTGATTCAAGGTGGCACTGTGTATCGTCGCATGCAAATTTTCGACGCGGTCGCTGGTCAAAGACCGCTCCTACGATGCGATACGCCTTAGCGATGATGGGTTTTGCCGTCTCCCCACTGTAGAATCTCGAGCTCTACTTCCGCGGTTCCTGTGCGTATCATCTCGATTTCATTGGCTGCCGCTTTCGAAAGATCAATGACACGTCCTTGGCTGAACGGCCCGCGATCGTTGATGCGTACGATCACGTTCTGGCGGGTATCTGCGCGGATGACACGCACAACGGTATTGAAGGGGAAGGTTTTATGGGCGGCGGTCATTTGGTGCATATCAAAAGATTCGCCGTTGGCTGTGCGGCGCCCTTGAAACCTGTCTCCGTACCACGATGCCACGCCTTGGACCTCTTCTTGCTTGATGATCCGATCTGGCGCAGCGTCCTCTGCGAACGCATAGAGCACGTTGCGGCGCGTTTTGGAGTGGGCGGCGCAACTGGACATCCCAAAGAGTAACAGGAGCAGTACATGGATAAAATACTTGGGCATGATCCCTCCGTCGGCGATTCTTAGTGTACGCACTGGTGCGCCCAACGTTCATTTCCCCACGAATTTTAGGCTTGATCATGGCGGGTTGTTCCGTCAGACGCAAGCTGGACCGTCTTTCTTCGATTGATCATCGCTGGTGTACGCCGTGTCTTCCGCCTTTTTATCACCACCCATAGATCCGCGCTTACAGGGATCGATGCGTCCGCAGGATGTGATCGATTTTGTGCGCGAACGCGCTTTGGCTTATGGCTTTAGCGCGGTGGGCTTTTCGCCGGCGGACGAGCTGGTAGAGGACGGCGAGCGCTTGGACGCGTGGTTAAACCAAGGCGCGGCCGGCAAGATGGGCTACATGCACAATCACCGCGCCATGCGCACCAACGCATCGGCGTTGCATCCAGGCGCGCGCACAGTGATCTCGTTCATCGTGCCCTATCGTCCGCTCGTGTTAGAGGGGCGCCGCGCGCGCATTGCAGCGTATGCGCATGGCGTGGATTACCACGAACTGTTTCGCGACAAATTGTACCAATTGCTCGCTGAGCTCGAAGCCTATGTAGGCTTTAGCGTAAACGGCCGCGCCATCACCGACAGCGCTCCCTTGCTCGAGCGAGCCACAGCACGCCGTGCAGGTCTCGGCTGGGTGGGTCGTTCTGCGATGTTGATCCATCCGCGGCGCGGCACCTACACCCTTTTGTGCGAGCTCTTAATCGATCTGGAACTGCGCGAGGAAATCGAACCTGTGCGCAATCACTGCGGCCGATGCACCGCCTGCGTCGACGCTTGTCCCACCGGCGCCATCCGAGGCGATGGCAGCATCGATGCACGCAAGTGCATCTCGTATCTGACCATCGAACTCAAAGACGCGATTCCGCGCGATTTGCGCGCACCGATCGGCGAGCAGATGTTCGGCTGCGACATCTGCCAAGCCGTCTGCCCTTGGAATCGCTTCGCCGACGATGTGACCTTCGATGAACTCGCACCGCGCGAAGCCTTGGAGACCTTGGACGCCATCGATATGCTGCGCCTAGGGCGCCAAGAATTTAATCAGCTCTTTAAAGGCACCGCCCTACACCGCACCAAACGCAAGGGCCTTGGGCGCAACGCCGCAATCGTGCTCGGCAATCGGCGCGGAGAAGCCGCGCTCGAAGTCTTAGAAGAAGCCTTACAGGACCACGACGAACCCTTGGTGCGCGAGCACGTGGTGTGGGCGCTCGCGCAATTCCTCCTCCATCCGCCGCAAAATCATGCCGACCGTGCGCGTCAAGCGCTCAGACTCGCTTTTGAACGCGAAATCGACGAGACTGTACGACAAGAACTCGACTGGGTGCGCACAACCCATGGTCTGTAAAACCCGCGATTCCTTCGATGCTTTGTCGGTGTCAATCCCACGCAGACCCCACCCCCCTGCTTTCGAGGGCGGAAGACATGCGGGTTGTGCATCGTTATCCCTATAGAAATACGTAATGCCTTTGTGCACGTGTTTTGCTCGACGAGGCAGCGCCTGTTCCGAACCTTCTTCGCTTTTCTTCCTTTTGCCCCCTGATACACGGTTTGCGCTTTCCTATTGAACATCTCCCCACAGAAGAAGTTGCGGTGCCCATTGTATTGTCGGTCCCGCACTCTGGTTTGATCACGCCTGAGCCATTGCGTGCGCAATACGCGCAGGATCCCGATCGTTTGGCGCTTTTGAGCGATCTTTTTGTGGACGTATTGTTTGAGCGCGCGGTGGATTTGGGTGTGACGGTGGTGCGGACGCCATACAGTCGTTTTGTGGTGGATTTGAACCGTTTTGCGGATGATCTATCGCCGGAGAGTGTGGTGGGGGCGCGGGTGCGCTCCCAGCCAGGTTATCACGGCAAGCGCGGGGTCATTTGGGCGGTGTCGCCCAATGGATATCGCATGTACAAGCGTCCGTTGACCGCTCAGGAAGCGTCGCAGCGTTTGGTCGATTATTACTATCCGTACCATCAGGCGGTGGGAAAACATTTGGAGGCGTTGCGCGAGCGTTTTGGTTACGCGATTTTGGTGGATGGGCACAGCATGCCGTCGCGGGCGCTGAACCTACGCGGGCGACCACGCGCCGATGTGGTACCAGGCGATCTTAACGGTGAGAGCTGCGCCCCGGAGCTGTCCCGCTTTGTTTGCCGCTGGTGGGAAGATGCTGGCTATATTGTGCATCCGAACCATCCGTATCGCGGCGGTGCCATCACGCGTCAGCATGCGCGCCCAGATCAGCACATCCATGCGATTCAGCTCGAGTTTAACCGAAGCTTGTATATGCGCGAGGACACGCTAGAGCAGAGCGATGGTTTTGAGCGCTTGCAAACGGATTGCCATCGGTTTTTGGCCTCGCTCACCGCATTAGATTTGGGTTATTCGTTGGCGGCAGAGTAGCGACTCTGCCCCAAATCGTATTTTTATTGTGCTGGAGGGTTGGTTCGTGAGCCCCGCTGAGATTCGAGCATTTGCTCAAGAAGTTTTCGATCGCACGCCGTTTATGCAGCATTTGGGTGTGACCTTGGTTTCCGCTTCCGAGGACCAAGTGGTTGCGCGTCTTGAGCTCCAGCCATGGATGTTACAGCAAACTGGCGTGGCCCATGCGGGCATTATCACGGCGGTTGCCGATCATACGGCGGCGTGTGCTGCGCGCGTCAATTCCACACGCGACGAAACCTTTGTGAGCATCGAGGTGCACACCTCGCTCATCCGTCCGGCTGCCGGCCCGATTTTGCGCATTGTGGGCAAGCCTGTGCGCATTGGCAAACGCATTTCCTTTGCGTCTGCGGATGTCTTTTCGGGCGATGAGCAGAATAAGAATCTTTGTGCGACCTTTCAGGTATCGCTGATCAAAGCTCCTGCAAGAAGCGAATAAAATTCATAGAATACGTGCTTTCGGCGCGCGGTTTGTCACAATTTACGGGGCAAAGCGCACGCCGCATGTCCTTTTGGTGGCCAAGGCGCCCGCGCAATACTAAACCCCTAGCCACCTCAAAGCCCACCGACGAGCCGATGACTACGTTAAACCCTCGCGAGCGACGCATTGTTGCGGCATTAGCACAGACCATTTTCCCTCCTGATCGTTCCGGCATCACCGATGCGATCGATGCAGGCGTTGTCGATTATCTCGATCGTTGGATCGGAGAGGTAGAGCCTTTTGAGCGTCTGCAGCTACGCGCGATGTTCCAGCTTTTTGAGTTCAGCATCGCGGTAGAGACCTTGCGCCCGATGTTGCGTTTCAGCAACGCCACGCCCGAGGAGCGCGAAACGCACCTGCGCAGCTGGATGGAAAGCTCCATCTACGCGCGCCGCATGGCATTTAACGCCCTGCGCTCCGCCATCAGCATCGCGTATCTGGCAAGCCCCAAAGTCGCCGAAGAGATCAAACTCACCATCGACGAAACGCACACAGATCCGCTGCCGCACCTTCGAGAGCTGGCAGGCCTCGCACGAGAACTGCGTAAAGGACAAAATAAAAGCGGCAAGAAAATCGAAAAATACGAACCGCAACCTTGGACGCCCGGCAAAGAAGCCCCGCGCGCACAAGAAGCCTTCACCGCCTTTGGCCAGCCCCAAGCCGATCGCCCCAAAGGCGCGCACGTGCACCCCAAAGGTGGCGTCTACCTGCCCAAACAACACGGCCTCTTTGAGTTCGACGACTACACCGACGATATCACCGAGCAATGCGATGTGGTCATTGTAGGCTCCGGCCCTGGTGGCGCCTTGGCGGCACGTTGGCTCGCAGAGCAAGGTAAAGACGTCATCGTGGTGGAAGCCGGCCCCGTCGTCCGACGCGAAGAATTCGTGCGCGAAGGCGGCTACACCCTCTCGCACTACTACTGGGATAGCGGCTTGCGCACCACGCGCGGCAACGTGATCATGCCCACCATGCAGCCCCGCGTCCTTGGCGGTGGCTCCGTGCTGAACTCCGCCATCTGTATGCGCATGCCAGACTACGCCCTCACGCGCTGGCAAGAAGAACACGGCGTAGATATCAGCCACGAGGAACTCGCGCGCCACTTCGACGTCGCAGAGAAGTTCATGGGCGTAAAACCCGTCGACGACGACGTCCAAGGCGTGCGCAACATCCTGTTCAAAGAAGCAGGCGACAAACTCAACATCCCCGTAGAAACCATCACGCGCAACGAATACGGCTGCAAAGGATCCGGTTTCTGTAACAACGGATGTCCCAACGGCGCCAAACTCTCGACCGACCTGCGCGGCATTCCGGAAACCATCTACGACGGCGGACGCGTCTACACCAGCGTCAACGTCGACCGCTTGCTGACCACAGGCAACCGCGTGCGCGGCATCGAAGGCACCATGCGCCACCCACAAACCGGTGAGGTCCGCGGCACCCTGCGTGTATTCGCCAAATGCACCATCTTGGCCGCCGGCGCCATCGCTTCGCCTGTGATCATCCAGAAATCAGGCCTCGCAAACCCCACCATCGGCGCCAACCTGCGCATGCACCCTGCAACCGTGGTCGCCGGCGTTTTCCGCGATGACGTCCTACCCTGGACCGGCGCCACCCAAGGCTACCACTCGACGCACTTCATGCAAGAAGGCATCAAGCTCGAGTCGCTCTGGGCCGACGCCGCACTCATGTCCTTCCGCGTGCCGGGCATGGGCAGCAAGTTCAAAAAACATATCAGCGATTACCGCAAAATCGCCACATGGGACGCGTGGGTCAGCGGCGACTCCTCCGTCGGTTCCGTCCGCTGGATCCCCGGCCTTCCACGCCCCAACATCACGTACAACCTCGGCCAGGGCGACGTGCGCCGCTTGCAAGCAGCCACCATCACCCTCTCTGAGATGTTCTTCGCCGTGGGTGCAAAATACGTCTATCCCGGCATCGATGGCCTGCCCGAGCGCATCCGCAAAGTCGAAGACTTAGACCGCTTCCGCAACGCCGACGTCAAACCCACAGACTTGCCCGCAGGCAGCAACCACGTTTATGGTGGAATGTCGATGGGCGCAGATCCCGACAAATACGCCACCGATAGCTACGGCAAAGTCCACGGCATCGACGATTTGTACATCTGCGACACGGGCCTCTACCCCGGTACGCCGAGCGCAAACCCCATGTTTACCGTTATGGCGCTCGCACACCGACTGGCCGAAACGCTCAACGATCGCTACTAACCTGAACTTCACCCCGCGAGCCGTGCGATGACCTTCGATACGTGGATCGTCTACGTAGACGACCTTCAGCATCATGCACAAGACGTCCTCAAGCATGTCCTCGCCCTCGAAGACCAAGGCCTCAGCCAGCTGAGTCGCGCCGATCGTGCCACGGTAGAAAGTCTCTGCCAGCGCATGATCGACGCGTGCCCTCCCCTCACTTTGCAAACACGTCCCCGCGACGTGATGCCCTTTGAGTGGGATGATGGCCCTTGGGCCGTGCTCCAAGCGCGCGTGCAAACGCTGTACGATGCAGCCTCAACGCGCAGCAACGATACCGGACGCTGGCTGCACGAGCTGCGCGTGGCGCTGCAAGATTATCTTGAGGGCTGGACCTGGTTCGATCGCCACATCGAACGCTAGCCGCGGTCCCATAAAAGGTCGCGATGATCGAGGCGTTTTTCGATGGCGCCGGCGTGCAACAACGCTTCTTGGGCGCGGCCGATCGCTTCCGCATCCACATCGAGCTTGGGTGCCCATGCGGTGCGTTCAAACCAAGTCTGGGTTTCTTCGGCTGGCAGGTCATACTTTTGGCTCACCTGCGCTAAAAACGCTTCGGGGTCGGCCAAGAGTTTGGGCATAAAGGCGCCCATGGCCAAAAGCACGGTGGCCCAGGCATCGTCGTTCGCTTCTTCGGGGCCGCCGGCGCGCACGCCCACAAAGGCGGGCCATGGTGCTTGGAAATCACCGTCGAGCACCAGTTGGCCTGCTTGAACTTGCGGCACGGTCATGGTGCGTTCCCAGTAGAAGGTATCCACGCGGTCTTCTTCGAAAGCTTGGAGTGCCGAAGGGAGGTTACCTATTTCTACAAATTGGAGCGGCTGATCGTAGGATGCTTGGTGTGCGTGCACGAGCGGCATCAGGTGCGAGCCCGAGCCATAGCGCGAGATGGCCACGCGCCCATCATGCGGATAATGTGGTCCTTTTTTGGTGTGGGGTCCGCTGTGCACGCCCCAGACCAAAGGGCTTTCTACCCAGGTGCCCACCATGCGTGTGCTTTGGTTTTGGGTGATGTGGGCGATGGCACCTTCGGTGAGGACGAGCGCGATATCCACTTCTTGGTTGGCTGCGGCGCGCATCATGGCGCCGGTGCCGTCAGAGAAGTCCTGCCAGCGCAGGTCCACGCCGAGTTCTTGAAAGATGCCTTGGTCGATGGCGAGGTGCCATGGGAGGTTAAAGTGTTCTGGGACACCTGCGACGGTCAGCTTTTTCATGATGCGGTGGGGGTGGTTGTGGGGGTGGATGCGTCGTCTTGTGTGACACTGCGGACGATGTTTTGTGCGTCTTGCAGCAGCGTTTGCACATGGGCTTCGGAGACGAAGCTTTCGGCGTAGACTTTTAAGATATCTTCTGTGCCTGAGGGGCGCATTGCGATCCAGCCATCTGCGGTTTCAAGGCGCAGACCGCCAATGGAGGCATCGTTGCCACGCGCGCGGCTCAGGATGCGTGTGATCGGCTTGTTCGCCAGGGTGGTCACCGAGATTTGGTCGGGTTGGAGCGATTTGATACGCGCTCTGACGGCGTGCGAGGCGTGTTGATCATCGCGCCCGTAGAAGACCTGGCCGTGTTGCTCGGTGAGTTTTTCCCACAGCGCATCGAGGCTTTGTTTTTGGGTGGCGATGATCTCTGCGGCGAGCAGTCCCATAATGATGCCGTCTTTGTCGGTGGACCATGGGCGTCCTTGTTGGTCGACAAACGAGGCGCCTGCGCTTTCTTCTCCGCCAAAGACTAAGCTGCCGTTGTTCATGCCTTCAACAAACCATTTAAAACCGACGGGGGTTTCAAAGGCGGTGCGTCCGTGTGCTTGGGCGACGCGGTCGATCATGGCGCTGGTGACCACGGTGCGTCCTACGTTGGCGCTCGCGCTCCATGCTTTGCGGGTGCGCAGTAGGTGATCGACGGCCAAGGACAGAAAGTGGTTGGGATTCATCACGCCTTGGGCTGTGACAATGCCGTGGCGATCGGCATCGGGGTCGTGTCCGATGCACACATCGTAGGCTTTGGCGCGCGCAACCACACCGGCCATAGCAAAGGGTGAGCTACAGTCCATGCGGATGACGCCGTCGTGGTCGAGGTGCATGAAACCAAAGCTTGGGTCGATGGTCTCGTTTAAGATATCGACTTGTAGGGCGTGGCGTTTTTTAACCTCTTGCCAGACCGCGAGTGCGCTGCCCCCAAGCGGATCCACCGCCAGGCGCAGTCCCGCGTCTCGAATGGCGTTCAGATCGATCACATCCGCCAAAGAATCGACGTATTGTCCAATAAGATCGACGCTTTGGAATTGTGCTGCATCATCGCTTCCGCGTTCCCAAAGCTGCGAACGATCATTCAGCAGGGCATTGGCGCGTTCTGCGATACGGTCGGTGATCTCGGGTTCAGCGGGGCCGCCGCTCGGTGGATTGTATTTGAATCCGCCGTCTTGGGGTGGGTTATGCGATGGCGTCAGGATGATGCCGTCAGCAAGTTGGTCTGGGTGTTGGCGGTTCCACTGCAGGATGGCGTTCGAGATGACGGGCGTGGGCACGAGCACATCGTCGATGGCGAAGCGTGCGTCGACGTCGGTCTTCGAGAGCACTTGTCTAAGGGTTGCTAGCGCACAGGCTGACAGGGCATGCGAGTCTGCGCCGACAAAAAGGGGACCTGTGGCGGCCCAGCTTGCGCGCAATTCGACGATGGCTTGGGTGAGCGCGGCCACGTGCAGGTCTTGGAAACTGCCGCGCAGGCTGCTTCCACGGTGCCCGCTTGTGCCAAAGCTTACAGGAGCGATCGAGGCTGCATCGGCGTGGTGGTAGGCTTCGCGCAATTGGTGGAGATCGATCAGATCTTCGGGGACACAAGGTTGGCCTGCGCGCGCGTGTTGAGCCATGACATACTCCTACAATTTCGAACAATCGATGGTCTGTCCACGGTGTAGGAGCTGCATCGTTTGCGGTCAACCTTGCACAATAGCGTCTGATCTGTCACAGTTTACGGGCAGAGGTGACTTGGGGGACTCCGGGTCATCATCCATAAATTCCACCGGCGCGTCTCAACGCGTCCGGAGAGCATTTTTGTGTGGGGGACAAAGCACATGAGCACACGAACGCGCGCGCTGTGGCAGCGTTTTTCCGTCGCGACAACGGCGGCTTTGATCGGCTCCATGTCGATGATGGCATGCAACGACACCAAAGAAGATTACGATGGTAACACCGATCCCAACGACAAGGTCGCGTATGAGCCTACGGATTGTGATCCCATTGATCCGAGCATGTGTGCGTTGCCCTTCCCGTCCAACCTTTATCTAAAGGACGATGCTTCCACCGCCACTGGCCTCGCGCTACGCTACGGTGAAACCACCCTTCCGAAGGGCCGTCGCGCCATCAAACCGGACGCATGGAACGGCTTGGATGGCTACGGTGTTTCGAGTCCGATTTTGTTCAGCGCGCCAAACTTGGATATGACGGATCTTCCGCACGAAGAAAACGCGCGCAGCTCTTGGGACGGCGAGATCGGACAAGCACAACTCTTTGAAGTCCAAAGCGATGGCGCGCTCAAGCGCGTCCCCTTCTTTGCAGAGCGCGATCCGCGCACAAGCGCAGACAAATCCGTCTATTTCCTGCGCCCCCTCGTCATCCTCGAAGAAGACACACGCTACATCGTCATGTTGCGTAACCTGAAAGACACCGACGGAAACGCACTCAAGCGCAGCGAGGCCTTCGACAAACTCGTCCAGAACAAAGGCTACCAAGACGCGGAACTCTCAGGACGCCAAGACGCCTTCAACGCGATCTTTGACGCCCTCGAAAAAGAAGGCATTGAGCGCAACGAACTCTACTTGGCGTGGGACTTCCACACCGTAAGTCACGAGGCGCTCCACGGCCCCATGCTCCAAGGACGTGACCTTGTGCTCCAAGCGCTCGACGGCGGCGGCCCCGCCATGACCATCACCGATTCCACCGTCTGGCAGCGCGACGATCCCAGCGACGACAGCACCTACAACCCCTTCTGGAACTACGAATTCCACGGCACCTTTGCCGCCCCTCAAATCATCAAGCCCGATGGCAACCTCGGCATGGTGTTCAACACCGATGACGACGGCAACCTGCAAATCTTCGACACCGTCGAGCGGGAATTCTGGGTACGCATCCCCTACGAAGTCATCGAAAATCCGCAAAACCCCATCCAGATGATCCAGTACGGCCACGGCCTCCTGGGCAAAGGAAACCAAGTCCGCGGCGAAGCCTTCGGTCATAGCTCCGGCAAATACAACAACATCTACTTTGGTAGTAACTGGACCGGTATGTCGTCCCCAGACGAGGTCCGTGTGGGCGCCGTGGTAAGTGACTTCAGCAACTTCCGCTGGCTGTCCGACACCATGCACCAAGGGATCTTAGAATTCCTTATCTTGGCAGAGGGGATGAAACACACCTTCCCCACCATCGAAGGCTTGGAAGATAAAGACGGCAACGCGCTCGACCTCAACCTCAATACCGAAGAGATCCTCTACCACGGCATCTCGCAAGGCGGCATCTACGGCGCGACCTATGTCGCAGTATCGCCGGACATCAACGTGGGCGCCTTGGGTGTTCCCGGTGTCAACTACAACTTCTTGGTGCAGCGATCGGTGGACTTCGACAAGCCGGACGATCCAACCAGCTTCATGAACCTCGCGCTCAGCGCTTACGACAACGATCCCAATAAAATCGCCGTGATCTTGGCGGCCGTCCAATCGCTCTGGGACATGACCGACCCTGCTTCTTACTACAAGCACCTGAGCAAAGCGCCCTTCCCTGGCAACGCGCCCAAGAAAGTGCTCTTACAACCGGCCAAAGGCGACCACCAAGTTTCGCCGCTCACCAACATCATCGTCGCCAATAGCAACGTGGGCGTGAAGATCATGAAAGGCTGGGGCGTAGACATCACGCACTTTGGACCAGGTCTTGCGGAACAAGACTTCGGGAGCGGAAGCGATGCGTACAAGGGATCTGGTGTGGTTCTTTGGGACTTTGGAAACCCATGGCCCGCCCCAGGCATGGTGCCACCCGATGAGCCAAAGGAGCTCGATCCGCACGGCATCCCGCGCTTTGTGCATATCCACCAAGACCAGATGATGCACTTCTTAGAAAACGACGGAGAGATCATCGATGTGTGCGAAGGCAAAGGCTGCCGCATGGAGATGCTTTCGACCGAAGGCGAACCGAGCGCTTGCGACACCTACAAGGTCAACGAGCTGGGCGTGCCCGCCGCGTCCGACGATCGCCAGTGCTACGTACTCATCGATTGATCTTCAAGGCGTACTGAGCTTGCTCAACCCGCTGTAATAAGAATAACATGCGAATTTAACTCATATTTTCTGATACGCGCCGCAATTTCTGCGTCGCGTTTTTTGTAATGGGGGGAACCATGACAATCACCCGAAATTTCTTCGCGTCGCGTGCGCGCTTTGGTGCGCTCCTGCTTTCGAGTGCGCTGTGTTGGAGCGCCTGTGGCGATAGCAAAACAGACCCAGATCCCGGCGACACAAACGGCGATTCGGACGCAACCTTGACCGATTGCGATCCCATCGATCCCAGCGAATGCTCGCTGCCTTGGCCTTCGAACCTCTATTTGGTGGCCGATGACAGTACAGACACGGGGTCTCGCCTTCAGTTTGGGGACACCACGCTTCCGAAGGGAAAAAGACAGATACGACCCGGCGCTTGGAACATCCTCGACGGCTACGGCGTATCCACACCGATTCTATTCAAAGCATCCAATCTGGATCTTTCGGACCTGCCGAGCGAAACCGACCCGAGGGGTTCATGGGACGGAGACATCGGAAAGGCGCAGATATTTAAGGTGGAAGCGGATGAATCGCTGACACGCGTGCCGTTCTGGGCCGAGCAAGATTTGCGCGAAGATGCGGCAACATCGCTTTATTATTTACGCCCCGCCCGCATTTTGGACGAAGGCGGCCGCTATATTGTGATGCTGCGCGATCTGAAAGACACCTCGGGCAAAGCCTTTGAACGCAGTGATGCCTTTGATGCATTGGTGCGCGGAAACACGGGCGACAAACCGCACTTGGCATCGCGTCAAGATCGCTTCGACTGGGTCTTTGAGCGCTTAGAGAGCGTCGGCATTGAACGCGACGAGCTGTATTTGGCGTGGGACTTCCAAGTAGCGAGCCACAAGGCGTTGCACGGCCCCATGATGCAAGCGCGTGACCTCATCTTGGACGCCCTCGATGGCGGAGGTCCCCAAATGACCATCGCAGGTATCGAGGAATATCAGCGCGACGACCCGTCGGCCCCCAAATATAACCCCTACATTCGTTACGCTATCCACGGCAGCTTTACCGCGCCGCAAGTTGTCAAACCACGCCGCGCGGGACACCTACTCAACCTCAACGACGACGGAGATGTGGAGCTTAATGGCACCAAGGAGCGCCTTTACTGGGTGCGCATCCCCTACAGCGCCGTGGGTGAAGATGCAGAACCTGCCTATTTGATGCAGTACGGCCACGGCTTGATGAACGCCGGCGACGAGATCAGTTCGCAATCTCAGGAGCGCATGGCCGAGATTCACAACTACATCTATTTCGCCTCGAACTGGACGGGCATGTCCATTCCAGACTTTGGTGCGGTTTACGCCGCCTTGCAGGACTTCTCCGACTTCCGTTTTGTGTCGGATAATATGCACCAGGGCATTTTGGAGTTCATGATCTTGGCCAAGGGCATGAAGCACACCTTCTTTGACTTGGCCGAGCTCGAGGATTTAGAACCCATTCAAGCCTCGAAGGACAACATCGTCTATAGTGGCAACTCGCAGGGCGGTATCTACGGGCCGAGCTATCTTGCCATCTCGCCGGACATCCAGGCAGGTCAGATGGGCGTACCAGGTTCCAACTATAATATGCTGCTTCAGCGCTCCACGGCGTTCAACACCTACGCGGGCCTCTCTTTGCCCGAGTATCAGCACGATTACACCAAGCTCGGCATTGCTTTGGCTGCCGCACAATCGCTGTGGGATATGGTGGATTCGTCGTCGTGGTTTGTGCACTTGAACAAAAAGCCACTCTACGGCGAAGAAAAGTTCGCCCTATTGCATCCTGCGCGCGGTGATTACCAAGTCTCGCCCCTCACCAACCTCATCTTGGCCAACAGCGACATCGATCTTCATGTGATGCGCGGTTGGGGCCAAGACATCACCAAATGGGGACTGCAAGAAACCGCGTACGGTGATGACGACGCGCCGTTCCGTGGTTCTGCCATCGTCATTTACAACGCCGAGCAAGAATGGCCCGCACCTGGAAACTTCCCGCCCGAGGATGTGGATCAAGATCCGCACGGCTGGACGCGCTATTTCCACGAACTGCAGATCCAAGCGGATCATTACCTACGCACCAACGGCGAGGTCATCGATGTCTGCGACGGCGGCGAGTGCAACTTCACGCGCATGAGCCCAGAGGATTGCGACGCGTTGTTGGCCGCAGAACCAGGACCCGGCACACGCGACACCCAATGCTGGGAATTGGTGCGATGATGAGAGGAAGGGGCGGCTTGCAAGCCGCCCGGGCCACGTAGCGAATCCATGGAAGCGTCGCGATTCAATGCGATAGAGGGGCGGCTTGCAAGCCGCCCGGACCACCCAGCGAATCGATGGAAGCGTCGCGATTCAATGCGATGGAGGGGTGGCTTGCAAGCCGCCCGGACCACGCAGCGAATCCATGGAAGCGTTGTGATTCAGCGCAATGAAGGGGCTGGCGGGTCATTTTTGATTCAGAGATCCTTTGCTTTTCTGCCGAAAATTTGCGCGGAGATTTCCCGTTGCTACGCTAGGGCGTTCCACCTCATAATCTTTTGATGGTTTGGCATGTCGCATCGACGCTTACGGGCAATCTCGATTTCCGCTTCTCTACGCTCACGGTTGGGCATGGGCGCTTTGTGTGCTGTGGTTTGCTTATCTGCTGCTGCAGCGCAGGCGCAGGAACGCTCGCGTCTTGAGGATGTTACGCCGCGCGCTGCCACGCAGCGTTCATCGCGGGCGCGCGTGCCGGATGCGCGATTATATGATGACATGACGGTGATTCGTCCTGCGCGCGAGGAGGTTTCTTCTTCGGGGGCGGGGGAGATGCGGGTACAGGCAGAACCCAAAACCTCTGTGCGCCAAGAAAGTGGTGCGTCGGTTGGGGCGTCTACTGGCCGGTCTGCTGCTGGGGCGGCGTCGCATGCTTCCAAATCGACGAGCACAAACGAGGTGTCGCAGGCGTCGGAGCCGCGCGAGGGCGCGACGCTCTTTGCATCGGCGACGATCCGGCGCGATGATGAGAGCGCACGCCGACGCTCTTCGAGTCCGTCGAGTCAAGCGTATGTGCCGATGCTTCCAGAGGATTTCTATTCTTCTACCCATGTGCGTGTGGATCCTGTGGTCTCGGAAATCGGGGTGGCGGACATGGAGCCTGCGGACAGCACCAGCGGTGGATTTCGTTATTTGGAGCGTCGTCCTTTAGAGGTTTCGCAGGCGCGTCGTGGCATTGTGCAGCCGTATCCGCTGACCAACGTATTTTCGACTTTTGGGGATTGTCGTCCGGGCGGACGCACGCACGCTGGGCTTGATGTGGGCGGCGTGGGCGAAGAAGGCGGCATCGGCACACCGATCTACGCCATGTCACGCGCCAAAGTGACGTTTATTGGACGTCCCGAAGACGATCCCGAGAAGTTCGGTCAGCCGGACGAAAGCCGCGGCTATACGCAGCGTGGTCCGCGCTCCATGCGCTTGCCACGCAATCGCGAGATCCCTGGTTATGGCGTGGTAAACTTTTTTACGCGCACCTACGGCTCGTGGCGCACGGGGACCATCTTGGTAATGGAAGGTGTGGAGGGACCGCTCAAGGGGCATCGCATTCGTTATATGCACCTTGGCGCAATCCATCCTGAGTTGCGCGTAGGCGATGTGATCGAAGGCGGCCAAGAGGTAGGTCTGATGGGCGGCACCGCGATTTTGCATGACATGCCGCACGTCCACATCGACATTGAAAACGCCAAGGGCGAACGCGTGGATGTGGCGCCCTTAATAGGCCTACCGGCCGATAATACACGCTGTCGATGATCTCGAAAGCGGGTGGGGGTGGGACCTGCGCCTGCTCTTGCGCAGATATTGGGACGAGTTTTTACGATATTTTCCCTCGCCTCAGCTTTCGAAGGCAGGATAACAGCGCGAAATCCGTGAGGTTGGCGTCGCGAAGTTCACATTGATGCGCCGCACTTGCATCGCACAGTAAACATCATGTAAAGTCTATTTTCGCATGTACGCAGGTATTTTTGGCGCTCGAAATCCGCCATTGCGTACGTCGGGGGTAACGCTCGATTTGATGGCGAACGATCTGTTCGCTCCATCGGCGTTTTGTCTAGTCACGTGCCATGGAGATTGCATGTCGATTTCGACTCATACGGCTGCGGGTCGTATTCTGCGGAATGTAGGAATATCGTTGAGCTTTGCTGCATGCTTATGGGCTGTCGGTTGTGCCGAAGACGGCGTCATGGGCGACGATGAAAAATACATGACCAGCCGTCCTGGCGGTGATAACCCGAATGAAATCCCGTTGGAGCCCAACGATTGTGACATGAGCGGCAAGTGGTTTGCCCAGCTTTATACGATCAGTGAGGCACTCGGTACGCTGAAAGCCGAGTCGCATAACTGGTTCTATTATGAGCTCGACGATCAAGGCGATAATGTCGTCATTGAGAGATCGTTAGACTGCGGTTTTGCGGTATGTGGGCCGGCAACGCAGATTCAGCTGACCCCCGAGCAAACCGCAGGCTTGGCTCTGCGCAACCGCCAAGATGGAATTCTTAAAGCGAAAGCGGACGACATGTCGCAGCCTGTCAACGCGGACATGCAAGTCGAGCCACGAAAAATCGTTTATAAGAAAAAGCCCGACGGCACCTGCGAGTTCTCGATGGAACGTTGGTGGTCCGTACGCTCGGCGCCTGCAGAATACCTGCCTCCCCGAGATAAGTACGCCACCATGTCCGTCGGCAATATGCAGTCAACCAAGCCATTGCCTACCAAGAACAACCTGCCCCAAGTGGAAATCGGCGGTGACTGGGATGTGGATGGCGATGGCGCCATCGGCATCAACCTACGCCTAGACAAACCCGTTCCTGGCTGGCGCGATGCGATTCAGCGCGACTGGAACGAAGTGCCCACCACGCACATCGCCGACGGCATGCGCGATTTCACGGTACCCGCGCTCTTTGATAACGAAGAGACGGTCTATGCTGTAAGTAACGCGCTGCTCGATCAGAAGTCGACGGCGATCAACGGATCCAACACCATCCGCTTCGTGCGTATCGAAGACGAAGCGCCAAACAACATGGACGGGTTCCTTCAGTTCTGCGAAGAAAAGATCCAAGAGCACTTCCACAAAGAAAACTCTACCAACTACTGCGATTTACGCAGACAGCGACTCAACGATGGTCTTCCCAAGGAAGAAGCAGGCGACTGATGCACCGTCGCGATGCGCGTGAACACACGCGCGATGATACAACGTTTGCTTTCTCATTCGACCACGATTTTTCATCTCTTCCACGGAACATTCATCCATGACTGCAAAGCTTTGGATTCGACGTGCAAGCACCGTGATCGCCTGTACAGCAGGTCTTGCCATCGCTCACACCGCTTCAGCCTCCCCCCTCTTCGAAGAAACGGGCGGCCTCTTTGGCACCAGCGGCCTGAACGCCCGCTTTACCGGCGACGACACCAGCGCCTCGTACTTCAACCCTGGTAACCTTGCGCGTGCCCCCAACGGCATCAACGTCGGATTCTTCACCCTGCACGAAGGCATCGGCATCAAGCTGCACGCCCGCGACGCAGAGAACGTTGATATCCCAAGCGTGGCCGGCCTCCAGTTTAGGGACGGTACGTCCTTCGGCGGGGTTTTCACCACCGAAGAACTCTACCGCGGCCAAGACTGCGACGACTGCTTGGTTCCACGTCCTCGTCAAGGCGCTGGCAGCAGCGGCGTGACGCGCAACTACGCCACCATCGGTCTGACCAACCGCGTCATCGACAACTACCTGAGCGCAGGGATCTACGCCGTCCTTCCCCTCGGACAATTTACCACCACCAACGCGTTCTACCCAGATGAGCGGGAGCAGTACTTCAGCAACAGCCTGCACCCCGAATTGTACGGCGACCGTCTGACCGCGCCCTCCATCGCCATCGGTGTCGGATCCTCGCCCATCCCAGAACTCTCCTTCGGTCTTGCGTTCACCATCGCGCTCATCAACACCGCCAACGCCGGTGTTTTCACCAAGGACGCCGGTGACTTGGACGGCAAAGCCGTACTCGGCGCGCGCGTCGGCGTTGTTGCCAAAGTCGCGCCCCACTTCTCGATCAACTACCATCCGCTGCCCAACCTGCAGTTCAGCGCCGTGGTCCACAGCCCCTCGCGCTTTGATATCGGCCTGAACTTCTCGAACACGCTTGATACCGGGAACGAACAAACCGCCACGCGCACCATGGTCCACGACTACAACCCATGGTTCTTTGCCTTCGGTGGAGAATACATTGCGGACCTAGGCAAATACGACCTCACCGTGGTCGGTGGTTTGCAGATCGGCCTTTGGTCGAACTACATCAACCGCCACAACGAACGCGCCGGCTACGAGTATGAAGCAGAAGGCCGCATGACCCTCCACGGTGGATTCGGATGGCGTAACACCATTACCCCCTCCATCGGTCTGCGCTTTGGCGAACTCGACCACTGGAGCGTCGGCGCCGACTACAAATACGTCGCCAGCCCCGTGCCCGAGCAAACCGGCCGCACCAACTACGTCGACAACAACAAACAAGTCGCCGGCCTGAACGTCGATTACCGCTTTGACGCTGGCCCCCTACGCATGGGTGTGGGCGCCAACTTCCAAGGTCACTTCCTTAAAAAGCGTAGCCACAACAAAATTACGCAATCGCCTGACCAAACCAGAGACCAAATTCACAACCCGAATTCCCAAAACTACGGGCACAATATCAACCCAGACCTTGTGCTCGACGAGGTGCCCGACGAGCTCGTCGAACGTAATACAGGCGATCGGCCCGACCGCGCACAAGGCCTACAGACCAACAACCCAGGCTATCCTGGCTACACCAGCAGCGGCGCCCTCTTTGGTGCAAGCATCTACCTGTCTCTGTATTACTGAGCGGTGAAGCGGCTTCGCCGCTTCTCAGTGATCGTTCTGGGGCAACCTCACCCCTAAATCCCCTCTCCATGAATGGAGAGGGGACTTTTCTTTTATGAACGTGGGTTACATTTCGCGCGCTTTTCCCCTTCCGCCCTCCCTTTGGTCAGGCACCTTCCCCATTTTGGGGAAGGAGGGTGCGGAAAAGCACATGGGCAGTTTCTTCCCCCAAAATGGGGGAAGCTGTCTCGCGAAGCGAGACAGAAGGGGGAAAAGCGCGCTGAATGTAACCCCAGCCCTTGCGACTTCCCCCTCTCCATTCATGGAGAGGGGGCTAGGGGGTGAGGTTGCCCGAACGATCACTGAGCAACGCGAAGCGTTGCGATCTCTTGTGCATTGGCGATTCTAGAGTACAAGGGGTACAATCATCACCAACCCACACAAGGAATCTCATGTTTCCCTACCACTTTTACCTCTACCTGCACCTCCTCGGCATTGGCGGACTCTTCTTTGTACTCGGCGGGCTCTACCTGCACGCAGCGAACGGCGGGACCAAAGAAACCAACACTTTGCGCAGACCTTCGGCGATCCTGCACGGTGTGGCGCTCTTCCTGATCCTGCTCTCAGGCTTCGGAATGCTCGCGCGTATCGGTAGCTCCACCAGTGAACTCTGGGTTGCGCTGAAAGTCCTCATCTGGATCAGCATGGGCGCCGCCATCGTCATTCCCCTGCGCGTGCCCCGACTCGCGCGTCCACTCTGGTACGTTATCCCCATCGTGCTCCTGCTTGCAGGTTGGGTGGTTACCGAAAAACCAGGCAGCGACGCAGAGCACGCCGAAACCACCCTCGACGTGGAATAAACCACCCTCCGAGAATGCCGATGCGCACCTTCTTCGACAGCACAGCCAGCCGCATGGGCGCCATCGCCCTGTTCCTTGGCTGTACCGCACTCGCGCTTTCGTCCTGCCACAAGGAATCGAAGTCCGTGTGTGACCACCTGCGCGAATTGACCGCAGATTCAGAGCACTACCAAAGCACCCACAAAAGCTACGCGCGCTGCGTCAAAGAAGTGACCGCATACTTCGAGGAAGACCCGGAAAACTTCCGCCGCCTCAAAGAATGCGTCCTCGACGCCCAAACCATCGAAGAAGCAGACCGCTGTGCTCAGTGATCGTGCGAAGCACGAACCTTCCTGCTAGCGGTGAGGGGCGAAACATTGGTATCAAGAAGTGTCTTGTATCGCTGGAGCGGCAACGATGGCCATTTGGGATATCCCGAACCTCTACCAATATGTCACCATTCCGCTGGTCGCCATGGCCATCGGCTGGACCACCAACTGGGTGGCCATTCAGCTGACCTTCTATCCATTGAAATTTATTGGCATTCCGCCCTACTTGGGCTGGCAAGGCATCATCCCGCGCAAAGCGGCGCGTATGGCGACCATCTCCGTCGAAGCATCGCTCGCCAAACTGGGAACGCCAGGCGAAGTGTTCCAAAAGCTGGATCCAAACCTGATGAAAACGCACTTCGTCCGGTCGCTCGAACCTTGGCTCCATACCTACACCCAAGACGTGCTCTTCGAAAGCTACCCACGCCTGTGGAAGCTGCTGCCTAAATGGGTCAAATCAGCGATCACAGAACGCGTAGGCAACCACCTGCCCGACGTGGTCGACGGCATCATGACCGAACTGACCGACCGCATCGATGACCTGCTCGACCTAGAATGGCTCGCCATCCGAGAGCTCACCAACGACCCACGCCTGCTCATACGAATCTTCCAAGACTGCGGCGAAAAAGAGTTCAAATTCATCATCAATAGCGGCGCCTACTTCGGCTTTCTCTTCGGTATCGTCCAAGCCATCGGTTGGTATTTTTACCCCTTCCCATGGACCCTGCCCATCTTCGGCGTGATCACCGGTACCGTCACCACCGTCCTCGCACTCAAAATCATCTTCTCACCCCTCGACCCCGTGAAAATCGGCCCCTGGACCCTGCAAGGCCTCTTTCTCAAACGCCAAAAGCACGTCGCAGAAGTCTACTGCCATATCGTGACATCAGAAATCCTCACGCTCCCCAAAATCGCCGACGCCCTGATGAACGGCCCGCGCGGTCAAGACGTGCGTGAACTGATCACACGCCACGTCAACGCATCCATCGACGAAGCCATCCAAAGTAACCAAGACCTGGTCGACATCGCCGAACGCGCCGGTATCAACCTGGGCATCGAACGCGTGCGCGCATCGCTCACCGACAAAGCCGCTACCGCCTTCACCAACCCCTTCCATGATCTGAACTTCGCGCGCGGCCGCCAACAAGTCGTAGAAAACCTGCTCTACGCCCGCATGGTCGATATGACCCCCACCGAATTCCAAGCACTCCTGCGCCCCGCCTTCCAAGAAGACGAGTTCAAACTCGTCCTCGCCTCCGCCGCGCTCGGCGCCACCGCCGGCGCCCTACAAGTACTGACGTACCTTTAGCAGTGATCGCTTGCGGGCTTGGGTTACATTCAGCGCAACCTCACCCCCTAGCCTCCTCTCCATGAATGGAGAGGGGGAAGTCGCAAGGGCTTGGGTTACATTCAGCGCAACCTCACCCCCTAGCCCCCTCTCCATGAATGGAGAGGGGGAAGTCGCAAGGGCTTGGGTTACATCAAGCGCGCCTTTCCCCCTTCTGTCTCGCTTCGCGAGACATCTTCCCCCATTTTGGGGGAAGAGGCTGTACCCGTGCTTTTCTGCACCCTCCTTCCCCAAAATGGGGAAGGTGCCCGACCAAAGGGGGGGGCGGAAGGGGAAAAGCGCGCGAAATGCTGCCCACGTTCATAAAATAAAAGCCCCCTCGCCATTCATGGAGAGGGGATTTAGGGGAGCAAGCGAGCACTCTTGCCAGTGGCAAGAGAGCGCAGCGCGGTAGGGTAGATTCCTAATAACGTTTTGCCGAAGCCTTTCGAAGATGAACCAAGAAGTCCCCTCGCCATTCATGGAGAGGGGATTTAGGGGTGAGGTCATCCTAGCTCAGTGCTCGTGTCCGCCCGGTCCGTGTACGTGGCCGTGGGCGAGCTCTTCTTCGTCGGCGGCGCGAACTTCGACGATCTCTACGTCAAAGTGGAGGGTCTCGCCGGCAAGAGGGTGGTTCGCGTCAAGAACGACGCTGTTTTCTTTGACCTCGGTGATCCACAGAGGAAAATGCTGGCCGTCAGGGCTTTCAGCAAAGATCTGAAGACCTTCTTCGCGAGGGATTTCCTCGGGGAACTCATCGAAGGGAACTTCTTGGGTCGCGTCTTCCTGACGCTCGCCATAGCCCTCTTCCGGAGGAACTTTGACGGACTTTTTGTCGCCAACCGAAAGACCTTCGAGCTCTTTCTCTAGGCCGGGAACAATGTTCGCGTGGCCGTGAATGTATGGAAGAGGGTCCATGCCGTCGGACGAATCGAGAACTTCGCCCGCGTCATTGCGGAGAGTGTAGTGGAAGTAGACGACTTTGTCGGCGGAAATTTGCATGAAAACGTGTCCGGAGTAACGTGCGCAACGCGCAACGTTGTGGCAGAAGGTACGCTCAATTAAGAGCGCTCACTCTTGCACGCTGTATCACGTGTGACGTAGACGGGGCCAATCCTTTCCAACATTTCGCCCAATTTGCGTGGATGTGCACCATGCTCACCGCCCTCATCCCCTACCCCAACATCGACCCCATCGCCGTACAACTCGGCCCGATCGGTATACGATGGTACTCACTGGCCTACCTCTTCGGCCTGCTCATCGGTATGTGGGTGCTGCGTACCCGCGCCAAAGATCCGCGCACACCCCATAGCCCTGACGACGCCATCGACTTCCTTACATGGTGCACCCTCGGCATGCTCATCGGCGCCAGAGTGGGACTCGTGCTCTTCTACTACCCACACTGGATCTGGGAGCGCCCAGGCGCCATCTTCGCCATGTGGGAAGGCGGCATGTCCTTCCACGGCGGCGGACTTGGGGTCCTAGTTGCAGCGATTCTATTCACCCACTTTCGAAAGATCTCGCTCCTGCCCTTCCTGGACGAAATCAGCGCCATCGCCCCCCTCGGACTGCTGTTTGGCCGCCTTGCGAACTTCATCAATGCAGAACTCTACGGACGCGTGACCGATGTGCCTTGGGCCATGATCTTCCCAGGCGGAGGCGACGTGCCACGCCACCCCAGCCAACTCTACGAAGCCGCCCTCGAAGGCTTGGCCTTGCTGATTGTGCTCAATGCCCTGCGCCCCATCGCGCTTCGCAAATACGCCCCAGGACTCCTGCTTGGAGTGTTTCTATCAGGCTACGCGCTGAGCCGATTCGCCATGGAATTCTTCCGCCAACCGGACGACCACTTGGGCTTTCTGATCTTCGGCGCCACCATGGGTCAACTGCTCACCTTCCCCATGTTCTTTGTCGGCCTAGCCTTCATCATCCGCGCCGTGCGTAACCCGCGCACCCAAACGAGCTAACGCGACGTTCATTTGCTCTAAATGGTGCTGATACCGCATCGCCTCCGCCTTCGAAAGCGGGGAGGAGCGGCGTTGCACCAGCCTATCACCAGCACCGACCGCAAAAGCAGCTGTAGCAAGCGCAGCCTTGGTCGCGTTCTTGACAACACTCACGCCCAGTGAAAATGGGCCGCCATAACGATGCGCTAAAACCACGCGCCGACCATAACTCGATAAACAACGGTCCAAGGTGTGCGACGCATACTCGTCGTACACATACAACGGATCGTCCATGGACGCCCACGTGGCATGCGGTAACGCGCGATACAGAAAATCGCGGTCCTCGCCCGCCCTGCAACGCGCATCAAAAGAAACGCAACGCGCGAGCGACGCACGCACCATCAACGAGGGCGTGTACAATAAAGGCAACGCACCCTTCGGCAAACCGCGCCCAACCAATGCCTGCGAACGCACACCGCACGCACGCCCGGTACGATCGACAATTAGTAAGCCCGAAGACAGCAAATCCACCGCGGGATGCTCCGCCAAATACGCCCATTGACGCACATGCTTCTGCGGAAAGATCCAATCATCGGCATCCACGTTGGCAATCCACGCGCCGCGCGCTTCTTCGATCGCACGCTTGCGCGCCGCACCACGCCCAAGAGAGGTCGCGTGCTCAAAAACACGCAAACGCGCGTCCTGAAACATCGCCACCGTGCGCCGATTCTGCGCGCAACGACCATCGAGTACCAAGACGACCTCGAAAGCAGGGCCTTCCTGCCATAACGCACTTAAAATCGCCCGCGCAAGATGCGGCTCTTGCGGACGACTGATGATCACCGTAGATATCAACGGCTGGGTCATGCCGGTTTTCTCGTCATGGGAACGCCACGTGTACAGTGTCCGTGACAAAGCACCCTTGAATTGTCTATGGGAATAAAAGAATTCCCGTGGCACGGGATTTCGTGCATTACCGTACGAAAGCCACAATGGGGCATTACCTTTACTCGTCACTGTTGTCATCCACCAGTGCAGGGGCACGATGCGCTAGGTATCGTGAGATTTTTTCGCCGCGAATACGGTCGATATGTCGACGACGTCCACCCTGATCATCCCCGACTCGCCTCGGAAACGTTTTGAGCGCGCCCACCGAGCGCCCGATATCATTTTTGCAGGGCTCATCGCGCTTTCGCCGCTCGCTCTGGGCGGCACACACCCCCTAAGCGCCGTGATTCTCTGCGCTTTGGCAGCGCTCCTCTGCGGCGTTTCGCTCGCCTTGCACATGCGCTACGCCATCGCCCCACGCCGCGCATGGCCCATCTACGCCATCGCGCTCGTCTGCGCTTGGACGCTGCTGCGCAGCACGCCGTTCTTTGCATGGACCAACCCGCAAATCGCCCAAGACGCTTGGGCCATCTGGCCAGAAGTCACCGCCCGCGGTGGATTGGCTCCAGGACGCGCCGCGCTGTGGACCCTGCGCACCCTCACCTTTGTGCTGGCCGCATGGTACGCCACCCAGCGCTACGTGCGTTCCACCCACCTGCACTACGTCTCGCGCAGCATCCTCGCCGGTGCCTACCTGATCTTGGCCGTGGGCGTCGCCCAATACATTACGCGCGCAGGGCAAGTTTTGTGGTTCTACGCCCCGCTCGATTGGTCGCGCGTGGTGCCGCTCGCCGGCCCCTTTGTGAACCCGAACCAAGCCGGCGCCTACGTCGGTCTGGCGGCAGTACTCTCCGCTGCCAGCGCACGCTACCACCGCACGCGCACAGGGCAGATCATCTTCGGCATCCTCACCATCCCGCTTGTGGCATATGTTTTTTATGTGGGTGCACGTGGCGCAGCGCTGGCGACGATTGTGGCCCTTGGCGCATGGACGCTCTTCTTCGCTGTCGAAGGCGTTGCAGCGCGCCGACGCGCCCTCTTCACCCTTGGCGTGAGTTTGATCCTGGCCCTGAGCGCCATTTGCCTGCTCTACTTTGACGCGCCCATCGATCGCGTTTTGAGCGACGGTACCCTGCTCGATAAGATCAATATCTGGCGCAGCGCGCGCACGCTTCCCATGCACAGCGGCCTGATGGGCCTTGGACCACGCGCCTTCCAAGACGCGTTTTCGGCCTTCGGCCTCAACCGCTCGCACGTTTGGGTCGAAGACCCCGAATCCGGCATCCTGCAAATCTTCATCGAACACGGCCCCATCTTAGGCGCTGCCCTGTGTCTGCTGGTGCTCTGGCTCATCTACCGCTTGGCAGCCAGAGACAAACACCGCCGCCCTGCCCTGATTTCCGGCCTCTGCGCCGCCGCTGTTTACATTATTTTAGAAACCATCACCGGCATGGGTCTGCACGCCAGCAGCTACCTCATCGCCGTCGGTGTCCTCCTAGGTGTAGCACTCGGCAGGATCTCGAACGGCGCACGCGAAGAGAAAGGATGGCCGGCCTTCGGCACCAGCGCCGCGCTTTTCCTCCTGAGTGTGATCGCACTCAGCCAAAGCGCCCACGCCGTGCGCAACTCCTTGGACGATAGCCAGCCACCGCTCGCAGAGCTCCTGCGCCAGACCAACGTCAATGACCCCAGCGTGCAAGAAGCAGCGCTGGAACTTGCGCGTAAAACGCCAGGACGCCCTGCCCTGATCGAACAAATGGCGCGCGTCTATAGCGCCCAAGGCGAACACCAAAAAGCGCTGCACATGGCCCAAGCGCTCCAACGTGTGGCGCCCAATTACGCCCAAAGTATGCGCACCGCACTGCGCGTGACCATCGCCGCAGGACAAAGCGACCAAGCCTGCCGCCTCTTTCAAACCTATAGAGAGCGCTTTGGTGGACTGCCCACCGACGAACTCATCGCGTGGCACGAGCAAGCCGATATGGACGCCGAATGCTTCCGCTCAGACGAAGAACGGCTGCTGGTCGCACGCGCCTTCCTGCGCGCCAAAAAACACGACCTCGCAGATAGCATCATCTTGGGGCTCGTCAGCGTCCCCGCCAACGCCTCCATCGACGCCCTGCTCGAAGCCGTCCAAGCCAGCCAACGCATGAATATCCCCATGCTCGCAGAGCCTTGGGTGCAAGAAATCTTGGATCGTGAGCACATCGAACGTGCCCAATTTTCCATCCTAGACCGCTGGTCGCGCGCCGCCAAAGACCCCGGCATGGCCTACGATATCGCGCGTCGCGCACGGGAAAGCTTCCCAGAAGACGCCGAATTTTATGTGCGCTACCTAGAAGAATACCTCCCGCTTTCGAAGGCGTGGGCCAACCAAGATCAGTACCGGTCCTTTACCGAAGAAATCGCCGCAGCACGCGTCATGGCACGCGGACAACGCAACCTCGATCGCCGGCTCGTCCTTCTTGCCGCAGAAGCTGCCTGGCGCGCGGAAAACTGGGAAGATGCGCAAGCTTTCTACGAGGATCTGCAAAACGCGCCGCTCTCTGCCCAAGAATATGTGCTCGTACACTTCCGCTTGGGTGAGATGGCGCGCGCGCGCAACGATTACTTCCACGCCAAGAAATACTACGAGCAAGTGCTCGATAAATCATCGAAACACCGCGCGGCCAAAGAAGCGCTCGAAGCGATCGGAAACTGAGTTTTTAGCTACGCGCCCGCTGCGATCTAGGACAACGCGGACAGCAGCACTTCAAACGGCGCACATGAAGGGCATCGGTGCTGTGCCACAGAGAAACTGCGTTCAGCGCGCTTTGCTTCCGCGCGGGATGCGCATGTCTTCTTCGGAATCGAGCAAACGCAGCCAGGCGGCGTAGCGCAGGGGGGAGATATCGCCGTTATCGAAGGCTTCTAACACCGCACAACCCGGTTCTTCTTGGTGTTGGCAGTCGTTAAAGTGGCAATGTTCGGCAAAGGCGTGGATGTCTGGAAAATAAAAGCGCAGGGCGTCTGGACCGACGTCCATCAGCCCGAAGGCGCGCACGCCTGGGGTGTCGATGATGGCGGTATTTTCGTCGACGATATACCAGGTGGAGGCCGACGTGGTGTGGCGTCCTTTACCGGTGCTTTGGCGCACTTCGCTTGTACGTGCGAGCTCGCCTTCTAGGAGCGCGTTGATGAGCGAGGATTTGCCCACGCCGCTATGTCCAACGAGCGAGGACACTTGGTTTGCGAGCGCTGCTTTGAGTTCTGGGATGCCTTCACCTGTGACGGTAGAGACGTAGTGCACGGGGACTTCTAGGGCCTCGTATTCCGACATCAATTCTTCGATGACGGCGCGGTGTCGGTCTTTGGTGAGGTCCATTTTATTGACGATGATGCGCGTTTGCGCACCGCCGCGTTGCGCTGCGACCCAGATGCGGTCGATGATGCCGGGCCGGGGCGCGGGTTTGCGCGCTGCGACCACGATGGCCACGCAGTCGACATTCGCCACGAGCACGCGCTCGATCTCTGGTTTGAGCGGATCGGGGCGCGAGAGCGAGGTCGTGCGTGGCAGGACTTCGTCGACCAGGGGGCGTGCGTCGTCCAGGTTGATCACGCGCACTTTATCGCCCACGGCCAGCGTGGTTTTCTGCGTTTTGGCGATGGTATCGCGCAGGTTACACAAGCGGATTTCTTCGCCCAGCAGTACGTCGCAGCAGCCCGAATATACTGTGATCACGCGTCCGATGTGCGCGTCGCTGTCCTGGCTTTGTGTCATGGATTTCCGTAGGGAAAAATCGCGTAAGGGGTCTTACATATAGCGGAGTTTGTAGCGCTTGGGCCAGCGCTCTGGATCGTAGGGATCGAGGGTAAAGCGGTCGACGATACGGAAGAGGTGGTCGTCGTCTTCGTCACTCCAGGTATAGAGCGCAACTTCTTGGAGCTGCAGCGTCAGTTCTGGCAGCTCGATGCGCTCTGCCCATTGGGCGAGCTTGGTGCGCTCATCGGTACGCGCGTAGCGTTTGGGGCGCGCGATGGTGATATGCGGACGCGGCGGCAGCATATCTGGACGTGCGCGGGCGGCTTGGGCGATGTCGTTACGGAACATCGCCAAAAACTCGTTGAGTTTGAGCAAGGGCTCGTCGGGCATCACGGCCCATGCGGAGGGCTGGCGCGAGGGACCGATGGGATCGACCACGCCGAGTGGGAATTCGAAGGGCCCGCCGGTGAGTTTTTTGCAGAGCTCCCATGCGCGCAGGGCGTCTTCTTCTTCGACGGCGCCCAAGAAGGAGAGGTTTACGTGAAGATCTTCACGGTGAAAATAACGCGTTCCTGACGGGACCGGCGGCAGGTCGTCAAACCAACCTTCAGGGGGAACGACCAATCCAACAAACCAATTGGCAGGAAGCATGGCACGAAACCTTTCAAACGAACTGAATCCGATGTTCAACGAACGCCCTTCTCTACACGAGCTGACGGGCGCTTGTCGTGCGAAATTTCAGTTCTGCCACGCAAGTTGCACACCTTCAAGCCCCCTCTCCCTGCATTGCTTCCGCTATCGAAAATGAATATCAACATCAAGTGTCTGTTTTTATTCAATTTTTTCATCCGGCTTGCTTGACGATGCGCTGCGGTGTCTTATAATCATGGTACGCAATCACACAAACCTTGTATCGCAGTGAGCGGTCTTTGCGTCCGTTTCAGGTGCGGTACCGCGCATAGGAGAAATTATCATGGCCCAGAATACTTCGAATTTGATTGAAAAGCTGAACGCGGTCTTATCGTGGGAACTTGCTGGAATGATTCAGAATATGAATCACGCCGCCCTGATCACTGGCGTGCGCCGCTTGGAGTTTGGCAGCATGTTCAAGGCCAACAGCCAAGAGAACCACACCCATGCAGAGCAGCTTGCAGAGCGCATTGCGGCATTGGGTGGTGTTCCTACGGTGGAGCCCGCGAAGATCCGCCAAGCCGCCACCCTCGAAGAAATGCTCGAAGCCTCGCTCGCCTTGGAACTCGACGCCATGGAAGCTTGGAAAGCCGCTCTGGAAGCCTCCAGCGTCGCCCCCGCCGGCATCACCTACTGGCTCGAAGACATGATCAGCGAAGAGCAACAGCACATCGATGAGTTCCGCATGCTCACCAGCAAGGTCACTTTCACCACCAGCGACGTACGGGCAGCGAAAGCGGCTCAGTGATCACTTGGGGCGACCTCACCCCTAAATCCCCTCTCCATGAATGGAGAGGGGATTTTTATTTTATGAACCTGGGTTACATTTCGCGCGCTGGATGTAACCCAAGCCCTTACGAATTCCCCCTCGCCATTCATGGAGAGGGGGCTAGGGGGTGAGGTTGCGCTGGATGTAACCCAAGCCCTTGCGAACGATCACTGAGCGACGCCAAAGGCGGCGCGATCACTGAATTGCACGACGTTGCTGTTGCGGCAGCGGTCGACGCACTGGCTGGGGTTCGAGGCGCAGAAGAGGGTCAGGGCGCTGCGCAGGTCCGAGATATTGTGTGCGGACAGGGGAATGCGGCGTTGGGTGACCCAACCCAGCTCGCCGGCGTGGTGTTCGAAGCGGAGCTCGAGGTAGTTTTTACGGCCGGCGGGGTCGTTTGCGGGGAAGCTTACTTCGATGGCGGTGACGCGCTCGTTGGCGCTTTCGCCTTGCATCACTGCCAATTCCCGTTCGAACATTTGTGCTTCCCTCTTCTTGAAGATGTTGGGGTCGGCGCATGGTGGCGCGACCTTCACTGCTTAGCTGTTGCGAGTGAAAGTCATTTTCAATTAGAGGTCAAGGGAATTTTGTTTCGAGGGCGGGGGACTGGCACAAAACGCGGGGCCAAATGCTATAAACTGGGCGCAAAACTAGCGTTCGTGGCCGGTGACTTCTTGGTAGAGCGCTTCGATGGCGTCGAGGTCTACGTGCACGCGGATGCGGTCTTCGATCTGCTCAAAGGGCAGTGTGGTGGCTGGGGGGCAGGCGCGTACGGGGGAGCCATCGTGCACTGAAAACTGAAATCGATGGTGAGGGCAGACGAGTTCATCGTTGATGATTTCACCGCGTCGCATGGACATGCCTTGGTGTGGGCATCGATCGACGAACACGTTATAGCCTTCGCCTGCGCGCACAAAGAGGATCCCTCTGCGTTTGCCGACGCTGACGCGGTAGGGTTTGGCGTCGGGAATGGCGCTGATTGGGACTTCGATGGTTTCGATATTGGGCGCGGTTTCAGTGCTCATGGTATGGCGTGGGGGCTTAGCGGTTTTTTCTCGCGCGCTGGATATGGTTGGGCACGGCGAGCATGGCGTGGTGGACGTCGCGGTTATAGAGCCAGCTTTGTTCGATGATGGCGTCGGAACGTCCTTGGATAATCTGGGTTGGGTCTACGTCTTTTGACGCAAAGATCCAGCTCCATTGTGCGCCGGGGTACAGCATCACTGAGCCGTAGTAGGGGTGCACTTTGGGGAAGACCTTCTCTAGGGTCTCGATCATGGCCAAGTGCACATCGCGCATCATATCGGGGCTTTCGGCTTGGGTGCTGAGGACGCCTTGGGCTGAGAGCGCGTTTTTGCAGCCTTCAAAGAAGGCCTGGTTGAACAGGCCTTCGGCGGGGCCTACGGGATCTGCGCCGTCGACCAGGATCACATCGTAGGGGGTGGCGTGTTCTTTTTTCACCCAAGCGACGCCGTCGTCGATGTGGACGTGCAGGCGTGGGTCGTTCCATGCGGTACCGATATTGGGCAGGTATTTTTTACATGCTTCGACCACGGTGCCATCGATTTCGACCATATCGACGTGTTTTACTTCGTCGTATTTCAGGACTTCGCGTGCGGTACCGCCGTCTCCGCCGCCGATGATCAGAACGCGTTCGATTTTGGGTGCAACGGCGAGCGGCAGGTGTACGATGGGCTCGTGGTAGGTTTTCTCATCGAATTCGCTGGTCATCCAAGCGCCGTCGAGCAGCAGAGCACGTCCGAATTCTTCGGTATCGATGATATCGATCTTCTGGAATTCCGATTGTTCTGAGAAGAGGGTTTGGGTGGCTTTGAGTCCGATGCGCGAGGTGCCTTGGTAGGCTTCATCGTACCAGGTCATGGCGTGTCCTTGGTGTTGGTTGGTTTGGGGTTGGGTTGGGTTGGGTATTTTAAGCGGCCAGATTTCCGCGTCGTTTTGCTTTCGAAAAAGCATCACACCTGTCCGTTCTCGCGTGGTGGCGGCGGCGCAGGTGTGTTGTTGTGTGCGCATTGTGTGGCGCGTGTGCGCTCGACGCGAGTGTAGGCTGTGCCTTGGGTTCGCGTCGAGCGTGGTATTATTTGAGGGCGGCCGGTCGGTAGGCTGCGGAGGCAGCTGCGATGGGGTGCGACGGCGTTGTGTGCTTGATTTTCATCATGGACGAGCCGATCGGGCCGAGTCCGCGTGCGACGACCATCAATTCGTAGTCGTCGGCTTCGAGGCCTTTACGCAGGTGTTCATGAGCATCTTCGGGCGTGCAATCGCCGCAGGTATAGAAGTCGACGGCCGCGTAGCCAAGTTCTGGCCACGTGTGAATGGAGAGGTGCGATTCCTGCACAACCACCACACCGCTCACGCCTTGGGGGGTAAAGCGGTGGAAAGTAGAGGTCACAATCGTAGCGCCTGCTGCAACCGCAGCTTCTTTCATCAGCACTTCGATGCGATCCATATCGTTGAGGACATCGGGGCTACAGCCACCGTATTCTACCAGCAAGTGACGTCCGTAGGTGTTCAATTCATGAACCTCCAAGGTAGGTATCGGCCGATTCATCTTTGGAGCCGCCCCCCTGTGGAGCGTTCAAAGAACCGGCAAATCTAATCTAAAGGACAATGTAGGCACAAAGTTTGAGTAACCGTACTATTGGATCAACACGTGGAAATTCACCCTGATTCCATCACATGTTTTTTTGTCCAATCTCTTGCTACTCTCTCACATAAGGATCCCAGACCGACGTCTTGTCCGGACGTCGAAGAACCAAATGCGCGCAGTCTATCTCCCGCTTGTCGCCTAAGTCCCGTAAGCAGAAAACCTACGGTGGGTGTTTAGTGACACGCGTCGCTCACTCCTCCATGGAGTCGGGCGACCGCACGGAGACTTTTAATCGCGTTATTTCTACACGCAAGAACTTTCGACATCACGGGTGCATTTTTTTCGCACCCGTGTGTATAAAGGAGTGCCAACGTGCGCTGTAGACTGCGCATAGGCACGTAAAATTTGCGCTTTGGACCTATCTATGCGTTTCTAAGCATTAGATTATCGCTGGTTCAGTGCCTTCGAAAACTGCAGCGTTCTTTTCACCGCTCACGGATCAGAGTGTACCGCGATGGATTCCGCCAAGCTCATCCTTCTGGCCATCGCCTTGCTCGGCGTCATACTGATCATCCTGATCGTCTACCTTCTTGCTAGCGGCCCCAAAGCGCGCGCAAAGCGCCAAACCGCCCCACCGCAAGATGCGCGTACACAGGACATGCTCAGACGCCTGCAGGCGGAACAGCAACAGCAAGCAACCGCACACCAACCGCCCACCCATATCCCTGGGATGGACACGGTCAACGAGCGCGTCACACAGCGCCCGCAAGAACCCGTGCGTAGCGCGACACCATCCGATATCACGCCCCCCGCAGGCACCGCCCGCGTCGACCTGTCCAACCCGCTGGCCGGCGGCATGGGACGCCAACCACGCCTGCACGACGATCGCACACCCGCAGGCGGCACAAGCCTGGTGCAACCACCCGCACCCAGCGACGATACCGCACCACAAAACCTGGCGCGTCCCTCCATCGCCCCACCCCGCCCATCCATCGCGCCGCCCAAACCGAGCACACCACCCCCAAGCCAGCCACGCCGTAACCGTACCGTGGCCATGAGCTCCGGCCTCTTTGCCGACGCACAACGCGATACCTCTACACCCAAAGCCACCCCGCCCCTCTCCGATGCATGGACCCAAGGCCCAAGCCCGCGCGACACGCCCGTCGCAAGCGCCATGCATACGCCGAGCATGGCGCCCCGTAGCTCCGCCTACACCGCCCCCACCCCAAGCTTCGACGATACCCAAGAAACCCTCGAAACCAAAGCGCCCACACCGCTCGACCACTTCCGTAACCGAAGCCGAAGCGCGCGCGAACGACTCGAAGCCTATAAAGAACTCATCACCAACGCCGAAACCGACGAGAAAGTCCTCTACCTGGTCGAAGGCATCAACGCCGACGTCATGGAAATCCAACTCGTCGCACTCCAAGAAATCACCGCGCGACAAGACGACTCCCTCCTCGATGAAGTCATCCCCCTGGTCGACTCCGATGAGCCCAACGTCGCACTCGGCGCCATCAAAGCCCTAGAAAATATCGGCGGCCCCATCGTAGAACAAACCCTGCTGATGGCCCTCGATTCCGACAGTGAAGCCGTCCGCCAACGCGCAGCCACCGCGCTCATCGAAAACGCATCCCCCTCGCTCCAAGCACAACTCCAAGACATGCTCCAAGACGACGACGAACGTAGTGTCGACGTCGCCTCACGCCTCCTTGGACAACTCGGTGGCCCCAAAAACGCAGAACTCCTAGAAGTTCGCGCAAGCCTCCTCAAATCCGGCTCCGACCTGCAGCACCGCGTCCAAGAAGCCGCAACACAAGCCCGCACCCGTGCCGCCTCGCGCGCCACCACCAAAGAAAACCCCTTCGAAAGTGCCCAAGAAATCACCAGCACCGAAGGCATCGAGGAATTCGAGCTCTCGCTGGATCCAGAGCTGTTTAATCCGAAGCAGTAATCGGTTTGAAAGCACAACCTCACCCCTAAATCCCCCTCGCCATTCATGGAGAGGGGGCCAGGGGGTGAGGTTGCGCGGAATGCAACCCAAGTACTTCGGAATTTCCCCCTCGCCATTCATGGAGAGGGGGCCAGGGGGTGAGGTTGCGCGGAATGCAACCCAAGTACTTCGGAATTTCCCCCTCGCCATTCATGGAGAGGGGGCCAGGGGGTGAGGTTGCGCGGAATGCAACCCAAGTACTTCGGAATTTCCCCCTCGCCATTCATGGAGAGGGGGCCAGGGGGTGAGGTTGCGCGGAATGCAACCCAAGTACTTCGGAATTTCCCCCTCGCCATTCATGGAGAGGGGGCCAGGGGGTGAGGTTGCGCGGAATGCAACCCACCCTCATTGAGCAACGCCGCGAAGCCGAAGCACAACAAAGCACAAGAAACCCGCCCACGGTGCGGCCGCATACACCGCCGGTGCGAAGCTGAGTTGCAGGGCTTCGGAGAGGAGGCCGACAAAAAGGAAGGGGAGCATCAGCACAAAGGGGGTGAACTTGAGTTCGGTTTTAGGGAGGGGGGAGGTGCCGGTGGCGACCCACAAGGTGAACGCGCCCCAAAGCAGCAAGGTGCTCCCCACGGGAATCCAAGCCATCCACTGCAAGGACTGCATCAGTTCTGGCGGCCACAACGCGCCGGTGCCTGTGCGGGCCACGCCTGCGGCCACAATGCGTAAGGAGGCGACAAACGCGGCGATGGTGAGCACCCAGACGAGCACGGCGCCCCACAAAATGGCGCGGGTGCTGCGTTTTAAGGCGCTGAACGACATCATCAGACCACCGACGCCCGCCAGCAGCAGCGGAACCGCCATGGCGATGGTCATCACCATGCTGTCTATGGCGCCCAAACTGTGGTGTTCCAATCGCTCGCGCAGGCCCGCCGCGCTGTAGAGCTCTACGTCCAACGGCGCGCCAGCAAAGAAGCTGACGGAGGCCACAGCCATCGCCAAGGCGCCGACCATGCCCATCCATAAGAATAAACGCTGAACCTTTTCGGTTGTCATATCCACACTTAATGCGTTTTCAATCGACGAGCGTGCGCATTCGCGCACGCTTTCGCGGTTGACCTGAATTTTGGGGCGTGCCACACGCTCCCAATACCCGCGCTTCTAGCGCATAATCTATCGCACACAATCCGCATGAATAGATTAAAATTCTTCGGGATCCTTACCGTTAAGCAACGGCTGTCGTTGATCCCCGTCTTCATACTGACCGTCATCTCCTCAGGTCTCGAAGTCTTTGGTCTGGGACTTCTGATCCCATTCTTCCAATACCTGAGCGATCCCGAAAGCATCGCGCGCCTGCCCGAAGTACTGCAAACCGCCATCGCCTACCTGCCCGGCAACAACCACAGCGAAGTCGCCATGTCCATGGCACTGCTGCTCATCGCCGTCTTCGTGCTCAAAGGCCTCATCTCCATCCTGACCACCTGGGTGCGCACCCGCACCGTCTACCGCCTGTACCGCGGCACCGCATCGCGCGTGCTCAGCAACCACCTGAACGCGCCCGTCACCTATATCACCTCGCAAAACTCCGCCGAAGTCATCCGTACCGTCAGTAATGACACGCAAGCCTTCTTTACGGGCTACATCATCCCCGCCCTTGTCCTCATGGCGGACCTGATCCCGCTCATCGCCATCCTCATCGCCATGCTCATCATCGATCCCATCATCACCTTGGTGGCGATCTTTGGCCTAGGCGTGGTGACCGGCGGCATCATGTTCGGCCTCCGCCGCCTCATCGTCCACTGGGGCCGCATCCGCCGTCGTGCACTCGGCGATATGATGCGCTGGGTCAGCCAAGGCGTGGGCGGTATCAAAGAAGTGCAAGTGCTCGGTGTGCAACACTACATCACCGACGAGTACGACCGCGCAGCCCAAGACCTCGCCGACGCATCCATCATCCACTCCATCTCTACCGAAGCTCCGCGCTACGCCATCGAAATTCTGGTGGTTGCAACCTTGGTCGGCTTCACCATGATCCTGCAAGGCGGCGATCAACCCGTCTCCATCTGGATGCCCCGTCTGGTGTTCTTCGGGGCCTCCGCCATCCGATTGGCACCGTCCGCCATGCGCATGGTCAGCTCCGTCAACCAACTGCGCGCCAACCAAGCCAACGCCGAAGTCGTCTACGAATCGCTGCACACCATGCCGCAACACGTTTCTAGACGTCCGCAAAGCCTCACCCCCTTCGCTTTCGAAGAGCAAGTCACCTTCAAAGACGTCGTCGTTCAGTATCCCAACGCCCACGAACCCGCGCTCAAAGGCCTGAACCTGCACATCAACCACGGCGAAACCATCGCGCTCGTCGGCCCCACCGGCGCCGGTAAAACCACCGCCATCGATGTACTACTCGGTTTGATCCGTCCAGACAGCGGCGCAGTTTATGTCGACGGCGTCGACATCACCGGCAACGAGGATCGCTGGCAGCCCCGACTCGGCTATGTACCCCAGTTCATCTACCTGGCAGACCTGAGCATTCGAGAGAACATCGCCTTTGGTGTGCCGCCAGATCAAGTCAACGACGACCACGTCTGGGAAGCCCTCCGCTTTGCAGCCATCGACGACTTCGTCCGCGATCTCCCCGAGCAACTCAACACCCGTGTAGGCGAACGCGGCGTCATGCTCAGCGGTGGCCAACGTCAGCGCATCGGCATCGCCCGCGCGCTGTACTTCAAACCAGAAATCCTGGTCATGGACGAAGCCACCAGCGCGCTCGATAGCGAAACCGAACGCAAAATCGCCGAGGCCACCCAAAGACTCCAAGGCGCAGTGACCATGGTTCTGATCGCCCACCGTATCACCACCGTCCGACACGCCGACCGTATCTTCATCCTGGACAACGGCCAACTCCTAGACGCCGGCAATTTCGAAGAACTCGCCGCGCGGTCTGAGCTGTTTAGGCAATTGGCGCGAGGTTTGGAGGGGGTGAGTGAGTGATGGTGCAACCTCACCCCTAAATCCCCTCTCCATAAATGGAGAGGGGACTTCTTGCACGGAATTCCCCCTCTCCATTCATGGAGAGGGGGCCAGGGGGTGAGGTTGTGCTGCATGTAACCCACGTTCACGTTACAAGCGCTTCCCCCCAGTGCCGCGCTTCCACAACCTCCCACGTCTTCTGCTTGCACAGCACACTGTAACGCGGACGCGTGGCGGGTGTCGGATAGGCTTCGGTGGGGATGGGGCGGATGGTGACATTGTGCGGGAGGAGGTTTTGCTGGTGGCCGTAGGTGTGGATGGCGCACGCGAAATCGTACCACGAGGCCACGCCGGCGTTGCTGAAGTGCCAGGTGCCGGTGTGGTTTTGCTTGAGCAGGAGCGCGCAGAAGGCTGCGAGGTCGGGGGCGTAGGTGGGGCTGCCGATTTGATCACAGACCACGTTCAACGTGTGGCGTTCGCGCATGAGGCGAAGCATGGTGTTCACAAAGTTGGTGCCGGTGCGGTCCCACACCCACGATGTGCGCACAATCAATCCTTCGTCACCCAAACGTTCGCGCACCGCGCGTTCGCCGGCGAGTTTGGTGGCGCCATAGACGGATTGTGGTGCGGGCGTGGCATCGATGGGGATCGGTCGATCGTGACCTGGGCCGAACACAAAATCCGTCGAAATATAGAGCATTTTGGCGTGATGTTCGGCGGCGTAGGCGGCCAACACATCCGTCGATTCTGCGTTGACTGCGTGCGCTTCTTCGGGCGAAGACTCTGCGGCGTCGACGGCGGTCCATGCGCCTGCGTGCAATATGTGCGTGGGGCGTTCGCGTTCTAGGTAAGCTCGGATCGCTTCTGCTTTCGAAAGCGGAAGCCTTGCGCGGGGCGGAGCCAGCAGATCCCAACCATCGGGCGCAAGTGCTTGCACTGCACGCCCAAGTTGCCCTGTTCCGCCTGTGAGTAGAACGCGCATTTAGAGCTCCTGATATACGTCGGCAACATCCCATGCTGCGCCCTGCGCATCTTTGTCAGACACAATGGGACGGACCCCGTCTGGAATTTGCCAATCAATGTTGAGTGTGGAGTCGTCGTATCGAAGACATCGCTCGTGTTCTGGCGCATAGATATCGGTACATTTGTACACAAAATCTGCGCTGCGGCTCTGCACATAAAAGCCGTGCGCAAAGCCAGGCGGTACCCAGAACATGCGCTGATTTTCTTCGCTCAACACCACCGAAAACCACTGACCAAAAGTCGGCGAGGACTTGCGCAAATCTACCGCAACATCCAGCACTTGCCCTTTGACCACGCGCACCAGTTTCCCTTGCGGATGCTCGATTTGATAATGCAATCCTCGCAACGTGTGCTGCACTGAACGCGAGTGGTTGTCCTGCACAAAATCCGTCGGCAAGCCCGCCTCTTGGAACTTCGCACGATTCCATGTTTCCATGAAAAACCCGCGCTCGTCGCCAAAAACTCGCGGCTCGATGATTTTGGCGTCTTTTAATGGCGTCGAAACGATATTCACTTTCTATTTTTCGCTCTGCATGACGAGTTGGTTTGCCAGATGGTAGCTCGGAAAGGTTCCAGCGTCGGTCCACCAGCCTTGGAATCGCCCGAATTGCATTTCACCGCGTTGGATATAGTCGTTGTTAACATCGGTGATTTCGTATTCTCCTCGATCTGAGGGCTTCAGGGTTCGGATGATATCGAACACTCTGCCATCGAAGAAGTAAATCCCTGTCACTGCCCAATCGCTCGGTGGGGTTTTGGGCTTTTCTAGAACTTCGACCACGCGGTCGCCGTCAAAGCGGGCGACGCCGTAGCGTTCGGGATCGGGCACTTGTTTGAGCATGACGCGTGCGCCTTTGTCTTGGGCGCGGAACTCGTCGACGTCATCGACGATGGAATCTTCGAAGATGTTATCGCCGAGTAGGACACAAAGCTTTTGGCCGGCAGCAAAGTTTTCTGCCAGGGCAAGAGCTTCTGCGATGCCGCCTGCTTGGTCTTGCACGCGGTAAGTGAAATCGAGGCCGCGGCTGTGGCCGGAGCCAAGAAGCTGCACAATATCGCCCATGTGCTCGGTGCCGGTGACGATCAGGATCTCTGTGATGCCCGCATCTTTGAGCTTACGGATCGGGTGCATGATCATGGCTTCGCGCCCGACCGGAAGCAGGTGTTTGTTGGTGATATCGGTGAGCGGCGCGAGACGAGAACCTGTGCCGCCGGCCAAGATGATGCCTTTCATAAAAGATATACTCAGGACAAAGGGATTACATGCCCCACATGGGCTGAAGGTTTTCTAGGTACCAAGACACGGTGGAGGTTAGCGCTTCTTCAAAACTGTGCGCGGGGGTCCAGCCGAGTGCGTTCTTGGTGTGGGTTGGGTCAATGGCGTAGCGTCGATCGTGGCCTGCGCGATCTTCCACAAAGGTGATCAGTTCGCGTGCGTTGTCGGTACCGCGCAATTTGTCGGTGATATCGCACAAAAGGTGAACGAGTTCTAGGTTGGTGAGCTCGTTTTGGGTGCCGATATTGTAGCTGCCGCCGGGGGTGCCTTTTTCGAAGGCGGTGAGTAGCGCGCAGGCATGATCCTCAACATAGAGCCAATCGCGCACGTTGCTGCCATCGCCGTAGATGGGCAGTGGTTTTCCGTCGCGTATATTTCGAATGATGAGGGGGATGAGCTTTTCTGGGAACTGATAGGGCCCAAAGTTGTTGGAGCAGTTGGTGATGACCACATCCAGGCCGTAGGTTCTGTGCCAAGCTGCCGCCAAATGGTCGCTCGCCGCTTTCGAAGCAGAATACGGACTCGATGGTTTGTAGGCGGTAGTTTCTGTAAACGCGGGATCGTCGGGGCCTAAATCGCCGTACACTTCATCGGTAGAAACGTGCAGAAAACGGCCGTCGATGCCGCGATCCACCCAGAACTTCCGCGCTGCTTCTAAGAGCACAAAAGTGCCCATGATGTTGGTATTGATAAAGGGGCGCGGACCGCTGATGGAACGATCAACGTGCGATTCAGCCGCCAAGTGAAAGACACCTGTTGGCTCATATTCCGTAAAAATTCGCTCGATCGCCAGCTCGTTCGCAATGTCCACAATCTCTAAAATGACGCGCTCATTGTCGATTAAGTGCCGAATATAACGTCGGTTTCCCGCATAGGTGAGCTTATCTACAATCACCAAGCGTATATCCGGACGTACGCGATGAATTAAATGCGCAAGGTTTGCGCCAATAAAACCGGCACCGCCGGTGATGAGCCAAGTGGACATTTTTGTCTCTGAAGGAACGTTATTAGAGAGGGCTCGGCAAGTTGTCACAAGCACGGCGGTTTGGCCACCATATCGAGCGTGAACGCAAGGTGCTGGCGACACAGTATAATGTCAGTACACAGCGTGTTTATTCGATAGGGCATAGATTCTCAGTTTTTTAGTCAAGAAACGAAGAAAAACGGTGTTTTCAGCGTTGAAGTGATATGCATCAGCCTTTGACTTCGTTTCATTTCCTGTGGTTTTCTAGCACGAACGATGCGCATACTTTTTATCACTGAGGGCACGCACGCTCCTTCGTCCCGCTTCCGAGTGCAGCAGTTTTTGCCGCATTTTCAGGAACATGGCATCGAATGTCGGGTAGTCGCGGGTTATGGACCGCGCTATAATGAAATCGCAGCCACGCGGTTTGCGGCGCCCTACAAATTGGCGGCCCGTCTGCAGAGTTTTGTGCGCAGCCTAGATGCTGCGCGTTACGACGCGATCTTTGTGCAGCGCCCGATTTTGCCTTTCACCGCACTCCCCGAAGAAATTCTCCATCGCCTGAATCCACGCATGATTTTTGATGTGGATGATGCGGTATTTTTGGGCGCAAACAGCCAAGAATCCCCCGTTCGGCGCCGCACCTTTGAACGCTGCGTAGAACTGTCGTCATGCTACATTGCCGGCAACGATTTCTTGGCCCAAAACGGCAAACAGCCGCACAAAACCACGGTCATCCCCACGGTGATCGACACCGATCTCTACAAACCCGCACAGCGCACGCAGGGCAAAAATGATATCGTCATTATCGGTTGGATCGGTTCACCCACCACCCTTCGCTACGTCGACCAAGTCCTCCCCGCCTTGCAAGCCGTACGCGATCGCTACCCTCAGGTCATTGTGCGCATTGTCTGCTCCCACATGCCCGATCACCTCGCCCAAGAAGAACGTTTTGAGTTTGTCCCTTGGTCCAAAGCCACCGAAATCGCGTCCATTCAGTCCTTCGATATCGGCATCATGCCCATGGAAGACACCTTAATTTCGCAAGGCAAATGCGGTTTTAAGATGATTCAATACATGGGCACCGGTGTCGCCGTGGTGAGCTCCCCCGTCGGCGCCAACGCCGCCATTTTCGAAGGTTCCGGCGCCGGCGCTTTGGCCACCACCCAACAAGAATGGATCGCCGCCCTCTCCCACCTCATCGAGGATGCATCCTATCGCGAAACCTGCGCCCAAAACGCGCGTGAGCACGCGGTGGAGAAGTATTCGGTGAAGGCGGTGCTTCCGCGGTATCTGGAGGTGCTCGGGCAATCTCAGCGCTAACCCTCTCCACCAGCACAACCTCATCCCTAAATCCCTTCTCCATGAATGGAGAAGGGACTTCTTGTGGGAAGTAGATCATTGCTACCGTGCATCTCTTTCATTAAAATCGTTCTAGGTGAGGTGTTTATATGGTGGCAAAAACTCGTTTTTCGGTCGTTGGGAATCAAAGCGTAACGGCGTTGAAAAAGTCTTTAGCAAAAAATTATCGACAATCACCAACCGCGAAAGAAGCAGAGGTTTGGAGCTGGTTACGCAATCGACAAATGCTCGGGTTAAAATGGAGGCGACAACAAGTAATTGTTGGTTTTATCGCGGACTTTTATTGCGCAGAACATCGATTAGCACTGGAATTAGATGGAGATATCCATCTTTCTAACGAGGCTCAGAAATACGACGCCCAACGAGATGAAGCCTTTCGTCGGCATGGTATTAGGACATGTCGTATTTCTAATTCTGCCTGCACTCGCGTGCGCTTGGAACTCGAACTCAAGAAAATATTAAATCGCGACTAAATACGACCTCACCCCCCTAGCCCCTTAACTGCAAGAAGCCCCCTTTCCATCAGCACAACCTCACCCCCTAGCCCCTTAACTGCAAGAAGTCCCCTTTTCATCAGCACAACCTCACCCCCTAGCCCCCTCTCCATTCATGGAGAGGGGATTTAGGGGTGAGGTTGATCGGATCACTGAAAAAGTTTTTTCCACTGCCGCCCCCAAAGAAAACGACCGCACTCCTTGCGCGCGGCAGCGCGCTTGCGCTTCGTCCGATGCGGGAATCGTTTCCTTGAGCCATTTCAACAATGCATCGTGGTCGATTTGTTCCGCGTCGTGAACCAGATAGCTGGGAATGTCTTGTAGCTGGGTGTCCAAATCACCGACGCCGGTGGTGGCGATGACGGGCAGGCCGGATAAAAGATATTCGCCGACTTTGAGTGGGCAGACGGCTTGTTGAGAGAAGCTGGGTTGGCGGAGGGCGAGGCCGACGTCGGCTGCGGCGAGCCAGTGAGGCACTTGATCGGCGGGGACGCGCTTTGCAATTACGCGTGTCATATCCACACCACGCGCTTGTAAGAGCTCCTGAATCTCTGCGTGTTGAGCCGTCAAAAACACCGCAAACGCTCCGTCGTCCTCCCCCAAAATCCTTGCAACAATCTCGGCTTGTACTCCCGGATAATACTGCGGCCCCAAAGAACCTACCGACACCAACACCCGGGCATCCGGCGCAATGCCGTGCGCTTTGCGCAGGGCGTGGCGGTGTGCGGGATTTGGCTGATAGACTTCAGGGTCGCGCCCGTTGGGAATCACATGAATCTGCAGCTTTTCGCCCTGTTTGCCCGCGCGTTCGCGCAAAATCTCTGCTGCGCGTGCGGTGCGCACCATCACGCTGTCGGCCACGTGCAACATGGCCCGTTCAGCGGCGCGCATGGCTTTGTATGCAGGACCGTTGGGGGACCAGCCGGCAAAATCGACGCGTTCATCTGCCGGCAAACCATCGGCGTCCCACACAATGCGTTGCTGGCGCAACCAAGGTCTGGCCAAGAGCACCATGGCGCCTGGGATCATGGCGCGTGGCATGACGATGTCGATGTCGTGTGCGCGCACGTAACGCACGATTTCGCGCGCCATGCGCACCATGGTTTGGGGCATTTGCGCTTTGCGGCGTTGGGCGTCCACTTGCACGGCTTGATAGTGCAGTCCCAAGCCTTCGGCGGCGTTGCGTGTACGCGCCACCGCTGCGTCATCGCCCCAAGTGCCCTGCAGGGTGTGCACTTCTACGTTGTGCTTTGCTAGCGCTGCAAAGGTGGGGAAGAAGAGCGAGGTCAAATAGTCCACCGCGCCGCTATCCCATGTCACAAAAAGCACTTTCACACCCGCACCTTACGTTCTTTGAGCAGCATGCGGTACAGCGCCTCTACATCACGCACATAGCGCTCCGAAGAAAAGCGCACGACCGCATATTCTCGTCCCTTTTGTCCAAAGCGTTCACGCAGTTCTGGGTGGTTGTAGAATTCGTTGGCGGCTTGGGCGATGGCTCGCGGATCGCCCACGGACACAATGCGTGCGCTTTGGTCAGGCAGCACGATGCTCGCAATACCGCCAACGCCTGTGGTGATGATCGGCAGTGCACAAAACGCCGCTTCTGCCACGGCGAGTCCAAACCCTTCGCGCTGCGCCACGTGCACAAATACATCCATGGCCGAAAACCCATCTTGTGGAATCACCGTCCCCGCGAATGTCACGTGGTTTTGTACACCTAAATCCCGCGTCAGTTTCTCAAGCATCTCTTTTTCTTTGCCACTGCCGCAGATGAGCAGGTGTGCGTTCGGAATTTTCTCAGCGATTTGCGGCATAGCGCGCAGGATATCGGATGTTCGTTTGTGCGAATCATCGACCAAGCGGGCCATAGTGCCGAGCACGTAAGCGTTTTCTGGGAGGTTAAACTGTGCACGCGCCGTGGTGCGCATCGCTAGGGTCGGTTCTTTGAGCGGATCGACGCCGTTCATAATCAAATGGATTTTATCCGGTGCAACGCCTGTCGTTTTCTCCAATTTTTCAGCGACTTGCGGAGAAATTGCCACGGTGCGGTGCGTGAGCATGGACAGTGCTTTAAAAAGCGCATGCCCCCGTGGCGATCGATTCGTTGCATCCGACGTTTCTTCGCCGATAATCACCGGCACGCGTAGTAGCTGCCCTACGGTCGCCGCCAAAATCACGCCCTCAAATACCGCGCCGTGGATGATGTGCGGTTTGTATTCACGCACCACGCGGACGAGATCGACAAAGGCGCGGTGGCTGACCAGCCCGTTGTCGCGTCCATCGGTAATTGCAGCGCCTGCATCGCGAATCCGCTGCGCGAGCTCGCCTTTAGATTGAAAGGTAAAAAATGCGTGCTGAAATTCTTGAGTAGATTGTTCAGCGATAGAAGCGCGTCGGCGCTCAACACCACCGCCAGTAATCCAAGGAAGCACATGTAAAACGCGTATCATAAGATCACCGGCTTGGGTCGATAATTCCAATCGCGAAATTCCAGACCGCGTTTGATGATATGCGCGTAGTACATTGCCTCACGTTTTATCAGTGTAAAATATTCAGAACGAACTTGTTGTTCTTGCAACAGCGCCAACCATTCGTCTTGGCCGTAATATATCGAGAGCGTACGCGCTCTATTCTGACGAAGATGCGACATTTGAGGCATGTGCTTCTTCAAGTCTCGAATAAGATCTTGATTTGACGATGAATTTCCACTTCGTCGGTTGAGACGTAAGATAAGTTCGAACCGAGAAAGAACTTCATCGTCAATCTGTTCTCCGTCCAAACCTAGGCGAATCGCATCGTCACGTGTCGGATGCTGGGGCAATTCACCTAATAACACTTCACCGTGGCGTCGCCGGCGTAGTTGCTCTCGCGTCCAAAGACTACGAATTGTACCAGCAACTGCAAAACGTTGCGTGAGTTGGCCGTCGACATTCCGATAATAATAAAAGGGTTTCGGGATATTCGCTCCATCATAACGCAACGAAATTCGGCTAAGCATTTCCCAATCTTGAGAGCTAATGAGCGCGGTATTGTAGCGTGTACCTTCATCGATGATCGTACGACGGAACATCAAAGAGGCGTGAACATACGCTATTTGAGAATGCATGCGATCACGTATAACATCGCGCGCAATCGGCGGCGTAATAAAGCCTAAAGAACGCGCGCGAGCTCCAACACGTTTCGCGTAACTCCCCACGTACTCAACGGACTTCTCGTGGTCTAAAAAGTCGGCTTGCTGCTGAAAACGTAGCGGATGCGAATAGTCATCCGCATCTTGGACAGCGATATATGTACCCTTGGCGTTGTCGAACCCTAAGTTCCGTGCGGTTGCAGCGCCGCCATTTTCTTTGTCGAAGATTTTAATACGCGGATCGTATTGCGCCCACCGCCGTGCAACTTCAAGCGTTTTATCTGCGGATCCATCGTTGATCACCAAGATCTCTAACGATTTCTCAGTTTGATCGATCATGCTCTGCAGGCATTCACCCAAATATTTTTCCACGTTATACGCAGGAATGATGACGGAAACGCGTGGCCTTGCAATGTTCATAAACCCAGACGCAAGAAGGAAAAGAACGAGATAAATTAAATCATCGGATAGAGACTTCATTCCTAAGATATCTATCGAGTACGCTTTTCCTGAAGAATGGAATCGTTGTTCCGACGTAATTTTAAAGGTTTCCGGCGTGTGCTGCGGGGGTCATCAGGTGAAATCACACGATTTGCAGCAAAAAACCAAGGATGCGTAAGGCGTAGATCACGATGCTCGGTATGTGAAGCAAGCGGAGCGTTTTGGTGAAGATTCAAAGAGACTTCGGTCGACGCCCTCCGGATACGTAAAGGCCGGCGTCGCCCAATAGAAGGCCTGCTGAAGTCGAAATTACCCTCGTCTGCATCAATATCGATCAACGCGTCACTAGCTGCTATGGGCCTATAAGCCCACGCATAACTCACCGCGACCAATGCGCCGTAAAAAGGCATCATGGGAATGCGGTAACGGGATAATGACCCCACGTTGGTGGATCCAAGCCCTACCGCCGTGCCAAAGATCACCACATAGGTAATGCAGAACACCAACCATGGGCGCGCCAAGATGTGACGGATCCACTGCATGAGCCCCATGCGCCGGACACTTTGAATCATGATAAGGGTAAGCGCAGTTGTTTCGATGGTTGCGACCAATGTTTGAGAGCTACGCGCCTCAAAAAACCATGGGCGTGTCAACGCGAAGAGAAACGCGAACGGTGCCGCGAGAAGCTGCGCAACACGCCCACGCGTCGCGACGCTTTCAGCGCTAATTAAATGATAATTCGTGTTTCCAGATACGGTAGTCCCTGAATACTGAACACTAGCGAGCTCATCACCAAGACTGTCGACACTCAAGCTTGGCACCAGATAGCTTAAGACCATCAAGCCAAGCGCAACCAAGCCCGCGAACAATATCATGCGGAACGGCGTGAGTAAGATGGAGAGATTATCGCCACTCTCCCGCATACGCGCCGCCAAATACCACACCGGCGCAGCGATAAAAAACGGGAAGAGAACGTAAGGCTTCACTAAATACGCAGTCAGGCCGCCAAGAGCGATCAACACAATACCGCGAAGAAAATCACTACGTTCCGCTAAATAGTAAGCACCAAGAACGGCGATGCCGACACCGCTCATTGCCACGCTTTCTTTGATGAGACCGCCCGTCCAGAAAATTACCGACGGCAAAAGCATCACCCCCATGAGCACATAACGTCGATGCTCCGGCACCACCAATGGTCGAACAACGTGATAGATGAGGAAGCGAGAGAAGTAATTGAACACGCCCAGAAGCACGCATGCAGCGTAAATGGATTTCCCATTCAGCAACATAAGCCAAGCAGATAAGCCGAACATTGAGCCAGTGGAAGAGCCCGCACCATGTACCCAGAAAGGAAAGGATGCAGACTGACGGAATGCGAGCTTCAAAAGCTCACCTGTCCATTGACTGGGATTACTTTGCCATAACTCCGCTAGTTCCGAGCCCGCACGATGGTACCAAAGCATGTCTCCGCCGCCCAAAACATTCGTAAGGACGACAACATGAAGGAAGGCAAAAACCACCGATAGGACTAAACCCCACTGCAATAAGCGTTGTTCGTCTTTGTCAAAGCGTGGCAGCTGCGTGCGCAATATCATGGCACCCAGCATCGCCCATATCGGCACTAATAGAATTCCCATGCTTCAACGATTGAAAAAATGCCCTTGACCGGTCAGTGAATCCGCCGAATCTTGCTTCAGCAGCCATGCCAGCACTAGAGGAAGCGTGCACATCACGTCAATTGAACACGTAGGTTTCCATGTCAGAACGTATCGCCATTATTGGGCTCGGCTATGTCGGCCTTCCCGTCGCCGTCGCCTTCGCCGAGAAGTTTCCACATACCGTGGGCTTTGATATCAACGCCACGCGCGTGAAAGAACTGCAAAATGGCCACGACCGCACCGACGAAGTCGAAGACGCTGTCCTAGCACAATCCAGCCTGCGCGTAACCGATAATCCAGCGGATATCGCCGACGCCACCTTCTATGTGATCACCGTCCCCACACCCATCGACGAGGATCGCCGGCCGGATCTAAGCCCGTTGATCTCCGCCTCGCGTACCGTGGGCCCGCTGCTCAAAAAAGGCGATGTGGTGGTGTATGAATCCACCGTTTACCCCGGCGTGACCGAAGAAGTCTGCGGCCCCATCCTGCAAGAATACTCCAACCTCACCTGCGGCGTGGATTTTCACCTCGGCTATTCTCCCGAGCGCATCAACCCGGGCGACAAGAAAAACCGCCTCGAAAATATCAACAAAGTAGTGAGCGGCCAAAACGACGCCACCTTGCAACGCGTCGCCCACGCTTACGAGCAGATCATCACCGACGCAGAAGTCTTCCGCGCGGCAAGTATCCAAGTGGCCGAAGCAGCGAAAGTCATCGAAAATACCCAACGCGATATCAACATCGCGCTCATGAATGAACTGGCGATGATCTTCGACCGCCTGAACATTCGCACCCAAGACGTTCTTGAAGCCGCCGGCACCAAGTGGAATTTTTTGAAATTCACACCCGGCCTCGTCGGCGGTCACTGTATCGGTGTGGATCCTTACTACCTCACCACGCGCGCCGAGAGCGTGGGATACCACCCGCAGATGATCCTGTCGGGCCGTAGGATCAATAATGGCATGGGCGCGTTTGTAGCGCAAAAAGCCATTAAAATGATGGCCGCCAACGACGTGCACATCAAAAACGCCCGCGTCGGTGTCTTTGGCCTCACCTTCAAAGAAAACTGTCCCGATCTGCGCAACAGCCGCGTGCCCGATATCATTCACGAACTCCAAGAATTCGGGGTCAATGTGCTGGTGCACGATCCTTTGGCCGATACCGCAGAAGCCAAAGCAATTTATGATGTGGATCTTCATCCACTCGACGATATGATTGATCTCGATGCCATCATCTTGGCCGTCGGTCATCACGCCTACGATGAAATCTCCCCCGAAGCTTGGTGCTCTCGACTCGGGAACAACGGGAACTTTATTGATGTGAAATCACGATTCTCGCCCTCACAATTCGAAACCCATTGTTCGTACTGGAGCCTCTGAGCGAAGTGAAAAGTGAAAAGTCAAAAGTCAAAAGTCAAAAGCGTTTCGAAGGGCTGACGGAGAGCTGAGACGAAGAAAATCAACGGGACGTTAAAATCAGAACGAACTATCCGGAATCACATCGAACTTCACGGTCGTCTTTTCACTTTTCTATTTTTACTTTTTACTTTTTACTTCATTCGGATTCGGTTTTTATTTCATGAAGATATTTGTAACAGGAGCCGCCGGTTTCATCGGTTATCACTTGTCTGAACGATTATTGGATCGTGGGGACACGGTGATTGGGATCGACAACGTCAACGACTATTACGACGTGACGCTGAAGGAAGCGCGGCTGGCGCGGTTACGGAAGCATGAGAATTTCCGGTTTGAACGCTTGGATATCGCGGATCAACAAGCGCTGGCTGCGTTGTTTGAGCGCGAAAAGCCTGACGTGGTGGTGAACTTGGCGGCCCAAGCGGGCGTGCGTTATTCGCTCGAAAATCCGCAAGCTTATATCGACGCCAATATCCACGGTTTCACCAATATTTTAGAAGGTTGTCGCCATCACGATGTGAAACACTTGGTGTACGCATCGTCCTCGAGCGTTTACGGTTCCAATACGCAGATGCCTTTCAGCGTGGAGCACAATGTAGACCACCCTGTCTCGCTGTATGCTGCGACCAAAAAGTCCAATGAGCTGATGGCGCATACTTACAGCCATCTTTTTGGACTACCAACCACGGGTCTTCGCTTTTTCACCGTTTACGGTCCTTGGGGCCGCCCAGACATGGCGATGTTCCTTTTTACCGAAGCGATTTTAAAGGGCGAACCCATCAAGGTGTTCAACCACGGCAACATGCGCCGTGATTTCACCTATATCGACGATATTGTCGAAGGCATTGTGCGCGTCATCGATCGCCCTGCTGCCCCCGATCCAGACTGGTCGAGCGATGATCCCAGTCCCGCCAGCAGCAAAGCGCCCTATCGCGTGTACAACATCGGCAACGACGATCCAGTCGAGCTCATGCACTTGATCGAAACCATCGAAAAAGAACTCGGACAGGAGGCGGTCAAAAACTTCATGGATATGCAGCCTGGCGACGTTCCTGCCAGCTGGGCCGACGTTGACACTTTGACCCGCGACGTTGGGTTCAAGCCGAGCACGTCGATTGAAGACGGAGTGGCGCGATTCATTTCCTGGTACCGCCACTATTATCAGAAATGAAGATCGCCGTTGTTTCGAGCTACGCGCCATCGCTCGTGAATTTCCGAGGCGCGCTTTTGGCATCGTTGGCGGACCAAGGCCACGAACTCACTGCGTTCGCGCCCGACTTTGATCGGAAAACGCGGGATTGGCTGCGCGAACGCGGCATCGCGATCTGTACCGTGCCGATTGAGCGCACGGGAACGAGTCCGCGGGAGGATTTGCGCACGCTGAAAGCGCTGACCTTGGCATTCCGAAAACTCAAACCGGACGTGGTGTTCACCTACACCGTCAAACCTGTGGTCTGGGGCACCCTCGCCGCCTTCATCGCTCGCGTCCCCCGACGCGTCGCCATGGTTACAGGTCTCGGCCATGCCTTTACCGACACGGCAGATCGGCAAAGCCACGTCGCGCGTATTGTGCGTGGACTGTACGCCACAGCCTTGCGCGCCGCCACCTGCGTGATTTTCCATAACGATGACGACCGCCAACAATTCCAGCGCGAAAAGCTGGTGCCGAGTGATGGGCGCGCGGTGGTGGTGCACGGGAGCGGCGTAGATCTGGCGCGTTTTGAAATGCAGCCGCTGCCGCCTGAGCCGATAACCTTTTTGCTCATCAGCCGTTTGTTGGCAGAAAAAGGGGTGCGAGAATTTGTGGATGCGGCGCGCATCGTCAAAAAATCGCATCCAGAAGCGCGTTTTCGGCTGGTGGGGCCGCTCGATACCAATCCGTCGGGCATTGGCCAAGCCGAAGTCGACGCATGGAATGAAGAAGGCGCAGTAGAGGTTGTAGGACCATTGGCCGATGTACGTGACGCGCTCACAGGCTGTCATGTATACGTATTGCCATCGTACCGCGAAGGACTTCCACGTACCAACCTAGAAGCTATGGCCACAGGACGCGCAATTATTACCACCGATGTGCCCGGCTGCAGACACACCGTTTGGCCAGATAACGGTATTTTGGTGCCCGCGCGCGACGCCGAAGCATTGGCCGCCGCATGTATCGAGCTGATGGGGGACATGGAACGCATGACCGCCATGGGCCGCGCGTCACGCTGCTACGCCGAAGATCGTTTTGCGGTGGAGAAGGTAAACGAAGCGATGCGAGAGCATATTACAGGACAGACGGAGGCGTTATGACTGCACGCGCCCTTGGTCTCATCCTGAAGCGTTGCATGGATATCCTGATCAGCGCACTCGGCTTGCTCGCCATCAGCCCGCTTCTGCTGCTGCTCAGTGTACTGGTTTACGTTTATCACGGCTGGCCCATATTTTTTACGCAGGAACGGCCCGGCTTGCAGGGCAATATTTTTAAGATGGTGAAGTTCCGCACCATGACCAATGCGCGTGACGCTGGCGGAAAGCTTCTGCCCGACGCCGAGCGTTTAACGCCCTTTGGTCAGCTGCTCCGCCGCACCAGCCTCGATGAGCTCCCCGAGCTGTGGAACGTGCTCAAAGGCGACATGAGCTTGGTCGGTCCACGCCCACTTTTGGTGCGCTATTTGGAACGCTACACACCCGAACAAGCACGCCGCCATGAGATGCGTCCCGGCATCACCGGCCTTGCTCAAGTACGCGGCCGCAACGCGCTCAGTTGGCCTGAAAAATTCGCCTACGATGTGCAATACATCGACGAATGGACACCCATGCTCGATCTTCGTATTCTCTACGAAACCGTTGCTGTAGTGCTTTTGGGCGCGGGTGTGCGGGCCCATAATCACGCGACAATGGGCGAGTTTAAGGGTTACGCAGCATGACTTCTACCTTGAAAAAACTCGGTATTTTCGGCGCTGGCGGCCACGCCAAAGTGGTGGCTGATACCGCATGGCGTGGAAGCGAATATGTTCCGACAGCTTTTTACGATGATGATACAGCACGCCACCATCAGATTCATTATCGTGGCTTAGAGATCCGTGGCGGTTTCGAAGATTTGTTAAGTGACCTGCGTCAAGGCCTCATGGACGCTGCCTTCATTGCCATCGGTAACAATGAAATTCGTGTCGTATTAGGCGAACGAGTCCTTGACGGCGGATTTCACCTTGCGACGCTTGTCGATCCGCACGCCATCCTTTCACCCACCGTGATATTGAACGCCGGTACACTCGTTGTTGCGGGTGCCAAAATTAACGCGGACACGCGCATTGGTTCACATGTCATTATCAATACGTCTGCGATTGTTGATCATGACTGCATGATTGACGATGGCGTTCATGTAGCACCGAATGCTGCATTATGCGGTGGTGTTGTAATTGGCAAGCACACCTTAATTAGCGTTGGATCAATATTAATACCCGGTATATCGTTTCCTGAATATAGTATTTTAGGCGCAGGTGCAGTCTCACTTAATGACGAGACTAACCCCGGAGTCTACATCGGTACTCCGAGTCGCCGCATTACAAAATAATACGAACCTCTAGCGCTCCCTCGCTATTTCTCAAATCGATTATAAGGCTGCTGTTATCATGCGCATTGGGATTTATACTGAAGTTTTTCCCGCTTGGTCCGAAACATGGAACTTGGCTGTCGTGCGTGGTTTAGCCCAGCAAGGACACGATGTCTCAGTTGTTAGCAATAAAAAGGGAAACATGTCGTTTTCTGCTGAAACGGCTATAGACAGCTCTATTCTCCAGAAGACGTATTATCTCGGTGATACTTTTTCCACGGGCTCATTTCAGGAAAAAATACTCACAACGATTCACGCAACAACACGTCTGATATTAAAGCCGAGGTCATACTTTACTTACGCTAAAATGCGGCCGTTCAATGGTTTATACGACGTTGTATATAAAGCCGAACTAGCTCCAAAGTTCTGCCGCATTCCTCAATTCGATGTCGTGCACGGTTTATTTGGCCCAAGCGCACGCCGCGCAATGATGCTTGAACTGACAAAGCCGAACCGGGCCGCGGTAGTCGCCACTTTTGCTGGGTGGGACATTAATGTTTTACCGCGGCTCTGTGGTTCAACCTATTACACGCAACTTTTCGAAAATGTTGATATCATCATCGCAGCCTCTCAGTTTATAAAACGACGGCTGTTAGAAGAAGGTGCCGATGCGGATAAAATAAGAGTGCTGTCTTACGGTGTCGATACAAAGACTATTCAAAGCAAGCGAGATTACTATGATGGAAGTCGTGTAGTTCGTCTTGTCTTTTTGGGCCGTCTTGTTGAATGTAAGGGAGTTGAATACGCGATCAAAGCCATGGACTTATTGAGGAACAGAGGACTTCAGGCTGAGTTAAATATAATCGGTGACGGTCCGCATCGTGCACGGCTTCAATCTTTAACCGTATCATATGGTCTCACAGATAGAATTATATTTCATGGCGTGCTTCCTCATAACGAAGCTCTTCATTTATTGCGACAGAATGATATCTTACTTGCACCTGGCATAGTAGGCAGTGATGGCTCTGAAGAAGCTCTTGGTGGGAGTATATTGGAAGCACAAGCTATCGGGTTACCTGTCATATGTACGGATGTAGGCGGCATGAAAGAGGCGATTATCCCAGGTCACTCCGGCACCGTTATTCCGCCCGAAAATGAAGCTGTATTAGCAAATGCGATTGCTGCTTTAGTCAAAAATCACCCCCAATGGCCACAGATGGGTGCGTTAGGCCGAAAACATATCAAAGCCAACTTTAACCATGACACGTACATTGCAAGACTGCTGAAGCTATACGATGAGGCTTCTCACATCCGGCAGTTAAAAGCGTAACTTATTATAAACATAGAAAATTAGGCGTATGATATTTGATCTGCCAACCTGGCCATTATATTCTGACGATGAAATCGACGCTGTCACACGCGTATTACGCTCCGGCAAGGTCAACCAGTGGACGGGGCCCGAAGTAAATCAATTTCAGGCCCAATTTGCCGCCTACATTGGCAGCAAGCATGGCATAGCCGTGGCCAACGGCACCTCAAGCTTAGAACTCATTTTAAAGGCATGGAACGTAGGCGAAGGCGATGAAGTCATTGTTACCCCGCGTTCTTTCTTAGCGAGTGCAAGTGCGGTTGCCTGGGTGGGCGCAACACCCGTTTTTGCCGATGTGGATGAAGACACACAGGCGCTCAGCGCTGAAACCGTTGCGCCAGTGCTCACCTCTCGCACCAAAGCCATTCTTGTTGTGCATTTGGCTGGTTGTCCGGCCGATATGGGCCCGATCATGGACTTGGCGCGCGCCCACAACCTCTTGGTCTTAGAAGATTGTGCGCAAGCACATGGCGCCGAGGTGGATGGTGTGAAGGTGGGCGCGATCGGCGATGCCGGGTCGTTTTCATTCTGCCAGGATAAGATTATGTCTTTGGGTGGCGAAGGCGGCCTAGTCACCACGGACGACGATGAAGTATTCCGACGAGTATGGGAGCTCAAAGATCATGGGAAAAGCCGCGAAGCCGTCTTTGAACGCGAACACCCGCCCGGCTTCCGTTGGTTGCACGAGAGCTTGGGTACAAACCTGCGTATGACCGGTATGCAAGCCGCCATCGGCATTGAGCAGTTGAAAAAACTTGATGGCTGGATTGCCCAACGTACAGCGAACGCGCAGATTCTGACTGACGCACTCCAAGATATTCCAGCAGTACGCATTCCGAAGGTGGCAACGAACGTGCGCCACGCATGGTACAAATATTACTTCTTTGTTCGCCCTGAGCGATTGCGGAGCGGTTGGACGCGCGATCGCATTCTGCACGAGATGGAGGCGGCCGGTATTCCTGGGTTGAGTGGTAGCTGCTCCGAGATGTACCTAGAAAAGGTTTTTCAATCCCACAACCTCAATCCGCCCAGCGCCCTGCCCGTCGCACGCGCACTAGGTGAAACCTCGGTGATGATGCTGGTGGACCCTGCGCATACAGAAGAGCGAATGCACAGGAATGGCAAAGTGGTTCGCAATATACTGCTTCGTGCCCATTTAGATTGAGAACTGGCGTGCTAAAGCGCGCATGTAAATTTTCTTGTAATCGGCGACCACGCGTTCAACGCTGAAATTAGCGATGACAAAATTACGCCCTTTACGTGCATTTGTTTCCCAGTATTCCTGTCGATCAATAAGGCTGATGATGGCATCCGCGATGGCACGAGGTGAAGCTTCCGGCACCAACTCCGCTGAAACCTTTTCTAGCACGGTCTCTGGGACGCCTCCGGACCGTGATACAACACATGGTAAGCCTATTAATTGAGCTTCCAAAGTCACAAGCCCCATCGCTTCTGTCTTACGATCGTTGATCGTCTTGGGCGTGTGAACGAAAATGTGAGCGGTACGGACGTGTGCGATCACCTCGAGATATGGTTTCGCACCATGAAGTAACACGGCGTCTTGAAGATTAAGAGAGATTATTTCCCTTTGTAATGCGTCTTTCTGAGGGCCATCGCCATACACATCTAGTGTCGCACTGACATTATTTTCTCTAAGCAGCGCGACGGCATGAATCAAATCACTGTGCGCTTTTAGAGGGATCAAGCGACCTACCGACACGAGTCGAAGAATGTCGCCGTTCTTATATTTGTTCGGGCCAGTCCATGAGAGCGCGTTAACTTCAACCGCAGAAGGAACCACATGAACACGATCCGCTGGAGCGCCAGCCTCCAGTATCAGTTCTCTCATAAACTCTGTCTGTACAGTTAACGCTGCAGCAGTCTCAAAGAGCAATCGATACCGTTCACGACATTCTTGGGCGCTATATCCCATCAAATCAATGCCATGAAATGACGCCACGTGTTCGCCTTTAATTAGACCAGCGGCCTGAAGCTGGGCAATCCGGACGCTCAAACCTCCGTCACGCGTATGAATGATATCGTAGGAAGTCCCGAGTTTATCCAATGCTTTTAGATAACCGGCTAATAGCGATGCCCGTACGACGATGCTTTTTAAACCGTCAAATTGAAGATTTTTTCCTAACTTCCATAAGCTACGGGGGGTTGTTACAGCCCGAATAGCTGTTTGGCCCAACAGTGTTCTCACCCTCTGAAACTTATTCTGTTTTCCCGCGAAGAGTTCTACAACCTCACAAGTCTGCTGAAGATCAGGATACAGGGAATCAGCGATGGCTTCTTCTTCCAGTAGAATCGCGATATCATGTCCCTCTTGCACCAATCGGTCGATTGGCCCTACAAACGGCGCGCGCACCACACCCGCGACAAAAAGTACTTTCATTGGTTTCAATTGATTTCTGATTTCTAGAAGCTTTGAGACTTTACGATAGCCTCAAATATAGATGAGTAAGCAACGCGTTTTAAGAATTATTCCGGTTTTAGACTTTGGCGGAGTAGAGTCGCTCTTTCTCACGCAAGCTACGCATTGGTCGAACGAGGATATCGAGATTGAATATCTCACCTTCTGGAAGGATGGTCATGTGGCGAATGCGTTGCGCGCTCGCGGCGCTAAGGTTCATGTTCTAAATATCGACCCATCCATTCGAAATCCTCGTGCCACCATCGCGCTTTATCGTTTTTTACGACAATATCAGCCGAATCTCATCCATTCCGTGATTGGGGAAGCTAACTTTCACACTATGCTTTGTGCCCCGCTGGGGAAATGGAAGGTACTGATCGAGGAAGGCGGCATCCCGAATCGGCGATTAAGAAACCGTTTAATTCATGCTGGGCTCTATCGTTTTGTGGATGGGATCATCGCGGTCTCTCAAGCATCGAAGACTTATATTGAAGAGCAAGAATGGGCGCCCAAAAAACGCGTACACTTAATCTCGAATGCGATCTCTGAAAACTTCTTTGATATTACGCGCTCCACTCCTTATAGGCCACACAGAATTCAATTTAGAGCTGTTGGAAGGCTCGCGACCGTCAAGAACTTAGATTTTCTGATTCGCGTATTCTCCGAGGCGATGAAAAAAGCGCCTCATATTCGGCTCGATATCGTTGGTGACGGCCCTTTGCGTAATAAATTGCAGGCGCAGATCGAGGCACTTAATACAGAGAATATCCAGTTAACGGGTTTCTGTGGCGACATCGTAGAGCTGCATAAAAACACGGATTGGTTGCTTGTGCCGTCTCACAGCGAAGGTTTCGGGCTTGTTGCCGCAGAAGCGATGGCTGCGGGTATACCCGTTATCGCGTCCAATGCTGGCGCATTACCAGAGGTTCTCGGCGCAATGGCAGACGATTGGACCTTTGAAGCTGATGCTTTTGAACATTGGGTAGAGCGTATATCGTTGGTCTCGCAATACAGTGCCGCGGAATACAAAGAGATTTCTGATGTAGTGAAACAGCACGTAGGTCGATTTCATCCACAGCATTATGTCAGCGCATTAGAAGAACTTTACCTTTCAATGCGCGCGTATACATAAAAACTTAAGTTGTAAGGTGCGTGAGACACATGGCAGTTCCTGATTTCCAATCTACGTGGATCGTCGTTCCTTACTATCACGGGGAAAAATATCTTCGGAAAATTCTAGCACCCTTACAGGATATGATAGCCTCGGGCCTCAACATCGTTTTTGTCGACAATTCCGCAGAGAACGAAGCTAAGATCCCATCAACACTAGCCGAAGATTTAGATATCGCCTTTCATGTAATGCGCACGCAACCACGAATCGGTTTTGGTCGCGCGTGTAATCTCGGTGCGGAATACGCACGCCGTCATGGCGCGTGTCGAATCATTCTGCTGAATCAAGATGCGGTTCTGACGAAAAACGCGCTTCATCATCTACTCGAAACTGCCGATGCAAAGACCAACAGTATTCTCGCACCATTAGAAGTTGATCCCGTTACTGGACAGTTTCACCCGCAATACGCCGAATGGTACTTACGTGGAATCACAGCAACACTGCCCACAACGCCCTGCGAATTACCTGCACATCTGATTCCTAGAAACACTCTCTGCGGAATGTGCTTACTCATCCCAATGGATGCAATCGAAAACATCGGGCTTTTCGACCCTTTATTCACTATGTACGGCGAAGATGGTGACTTCTGTGCGCGAGCGAGCGATGCGGGTGTGGAAATGCACATTGTCCCACAGGCGGTGGTTGCACACGAACATTCCAATCTCAGAAAAACAGGGCCCGAACACGCTCGCATCGTCGTGTGGACGCGTGAAAGCAAACTGTTAAAGGCGCTGCGCGACAAGCCATCGTTCGCCATAACCGTCGGAAAAGCTATCGTCCAACGCTTCGGCGAACGAATCTATGACGGTCTAAAGCTCCGCGATTTTGATCGCCTACGTTTTTCCTTTGAGAGTGATCAACGCCTTTGGCGAAAGCGCGCGATGATTCTAAGCGCGCGTAAAGGCGAGTCGCCAGCAGAGCGTGGGCTACGGGTGGCATTGACTGATTTGAGGGCGGCCAAAATTTATCAGGTGAACGTAGATAAGTAGTCGGAATCGTGTTAGATTTCGGCAATTTGACAACGCTTTACGAAACTCATCGATTATCCGTTAGAATAGACACTTACTTCACCCGATACTTCGCTTTTTCAATACGAAGATGCCGTTCGAATATCTTCGCATGGTTTCGGAGTTGGCGGCGAGGCGCATCTGTTCCAGCTGCTTTAGCGACTTCGTCGACATACGAGTAAAAATTCCGCTTTCCTTCATGCGTGTAGAGTCGGCGCAGCTTCTTGGTGTAAAGCTTTCTCTGCTTTGTGTGAGACACGACAATCGCCTTAGCACGAATGCCTTTCCGCATCTTACGGTAAAATCGATCAATGGACGCTTGTCGAATGGTGATGTCGTTTCCGTCGAAGACCAAGCCTAAATAATCGAGAGGCTGTGCAATCTGTCCATCGTTTTCAAATCTTAAAGGTCCTTGGACTTTCCCTGGGTGAATTTCTAGCTTCTCTTTGAGGATACTTTGCTGAACGTACTCAATCGCATCGAAATCCGAGGAAACTTCTGCGGGCAAGACGATGATGAGATCGTCAGCATAACGGCGATAAATGCCGCCCAATCTCGTGATCTTCTCGTTCACGCGTTCATCAAAGTCGAGCATATAGATATTTGCCAAGATGGCCGAAATCGATAGTCCTTGCGGTATTCCCTTAGAATCCCGATGGATTTTAATAAGTCCTGCCTTTCTTAAATGCGTATCGAAATCTTGTGGCGTGCATAATCGATTTCGAGATTTTTTACGTAATGACGCTGGTATATCGGTGGTTTCTACGTAGGAATAACGCGTAGTGGCTCGATATACCTTGTAATGATCCGCCGGCAGTTTCGTCACCTGAAGCAACAAGCACCACTTTTCTTTGACTTGTTGATGATCTAGGGTGTCAAAAAATCCTTTCACATCAAAAGCATATACATCACAGGGTGTGTGATTTCTGATCCAGTTAAAAACATCGATGGCACTTTGGTACGAAGCTCCAAGACCACGAGAACATACCTGTTCTTTTTCACATACTTCTTCCGACCTACATACTGGGTCGGCTTTGCATTTCCCGCTTTTACGATAAGCGAGCACGACATCGATGAGGTCGCGGCGAGCTAACTCTCGCTCATAAAGTGGCGTTAGAATGGCCGCGTAATAACTGAAGATGGCGGTATCAACGTGCCCTGCATAGGCGATTGGCCGCTCTTTATCAGGTCTTTGCTCTTTCGCTAATGTATTATGTCGATATCGCCGTGTAACCTCGATATATCGCAGCAGAGGCCAAAATGCGTGCGCGGCGATGTTGTCGGGATTCTGAACGTATTCGCTTATCCATTTTAGCCTTCCGTAAGGATCAAAATGGCGATAGGTTTTAGGCTGATGTTTCCAGTCTATTACGCCGCCGCTCATCTGTATAACCCCTTGCTTTCGGGGACTTCTCCCCAAAGCGCGCTTCATTGTCTGTGGGAAACATGAGAAAGGTTCTTTCTCAATAGAAGCGCGCTAAGTAAATGTCTCTTAGTGATATTTAATGACGCTAGCGCGTCAACACATACCCACGGCGAATTGTGAGACAATGACCGCCATAACGAATACCGTCAGCTTGGCCATGTGCCTCGCGCAACTCTACTTGACAGTAGAGCCGAATAGCACTCCCTCAACAGCTGTTCTGTGAGGCGAGACAGACGTTACTAGATAAAATATGCGAGAGCAACCTTGTTATGCATCACGCTACGAATTAGACGCTAGCTGTCCATATACCGGACTCACGAAATCCTCCCAGCGTTTATCTTCGAAAGCACGGACGTTCTGATTTAGTAGGCAAGCATCAACAGTGCAGGGGTCCACTGGTCGCGGCTTCGAAAGCGGATGGGATTCTCTACAAGACGTTCGCTGAGAATCGCCGCGGGGTAGGAAAGGACGCCGGCGCAAAGGGTGGCGATAAGCGGTGTTTTCGGGAACATGGCAGCGGCGAAGACGATCATTGGCCAGTGCCACAGGTACCAGCTGTACGAGAGGTCGCCGATGCGCACCATGGGTTTGGAGCTGAGCCATTGGTAGGCGATGCCTGTGGATGGCGTCATGCCGCCGGTGATGACCAGCATGGCACCGAGCGTGGGCAGAAGCGCGGCGAAGCCAGGGAAGATGGTGGAATCGTTGTAAAGGACGCTGGCGGTGAGAATCATGAGGAGGCCGATAGCGATCCACCATGAATTCGACCAGAAGGTTTTGGCGATGCGGGCGCCAAGAAGGGCGAGTAGCGCGCCGACGGCGAATTGCCATGCGCGGGTGAGGATGGTGTAGAAGGCGACCTTTTGGCCGGAGAATATCCAGAGCGACCCGAAGTAACTGTACTAGATGCAGGCGGCGAACGAGAGAGCGCTAAGGATGAGGAGGCCAACGATGATTCGACGGGGGGCGTTGGTGCGCCTGCCGAGTTTGTGGAGAAGGAAGAGGGTTGCGGGGAAGAGGAAGTAGAATTGTTCTTCGAGAGAGAGGGACCAGGTGTGTAAGAAAGGGTTAAAATCTGAGGATGCGTCGAAATATCCCTTCATACGCATAAGATAGTGATTTGCGTTAAATAACGCCGCTGCGCCCCCTGTTCGACCGCCAATCTTAAAACCTGCAGGTGGACCGAGCCACGGCATGAGCAGAAGCGTGGTGGCGAGCATGACACTGAGCGCGGGTAGTAGTCGGCGCATACGTTTGACGTAGAAATCGACAAAGGAAAAATCACCACGCTCTAGATGTCGCACGATGCCACGTGTGATGACAAACCCTGAGATCACAAAGAAGACATCAACGCCCACGTAGCCGCCGTAGAGCGGTAATCCTGCGTGAAAGAGAACGACGAGCAACACAGCGACGCCGCGCAAGCCTTGGATGTCTGGACGGTAGCCAGGTCGGTTTGAGAGAACGCTCATGGGAGGTCGCTGCGCTCCAATTTAGAATTTAGAATTTAGAAAGGAGGCCGTCGCGCTTCGGCCTGCGGCCGTAGCGCTCCAATTGAGAATGAAGAATTTAGAATTTAGAAAGTCTTGAATTGAAGCGTCAGCAGGGACTCACAGCTCCAAAAGACCTTTCTCGGCGGTCGCGACGACCCGAAACCAGGTTTGCAGCTGATCGATATCTTCACACGCCATGATACGTTCGGTGCTTTGGGGGCTGAGCATCACGTTTCGCAGCGCTGCGAGTTCGAGGATGGCTTTACGTAGTGTTTCAGATGTACCTTGTGCAACGCCTTGTGCGATGCCTTGTGTGACGCCTTGCGCGACGCCTTGCTGCTTGCTCCGGTACATCTGTTCATCAAACCAAGTGCGGTATTCCATGTCATGCTCCATTGCGTATTGGCTCCATGCCACTGGGGCGCTTTGAACTAGGATTCTAGTATAAACAATAAAGCGCGGCGGCCAAAGGCCGTCGCGCTCAATTTAGAATTTAGAATTGGGAATTTAGAAAGTCTTGAATTGAAGCGTCAGCACGGATTCACAGCTCCAAAAGACCTTTCTCGGCGGTCGCGATCACTCGAAACCAAGCCTGCAGCTGCTCGATGTCTTCGCACGTCATAATACGTTCTGTGCTTTGGGGGCTGAGCGTGAGGTTGCGTAGTGTTGCGAGTTCGAGAATGGTTTTACGCAGTGTTCTAGATGTGGCTTTCTCAACCCCAGCACGCTCCCCTTCTCGATACGCATCGTGCATCGTCATTTGGAAGATGTCTTCGCGTCGGAATTTATCTTGGACGGTTTTTGTGAGGTAAGACATCATCAGCTCCTGAACTTGAGACTTATTAAGGGACGAGTAGGCGCGGGTACTAAGCAGACGTTCTTGGATTTTTTCGGCGAGTTCTTCTTCGGTTTGAGCACGCGGTACAGTCATCAGTCTTAGATGATTATAGCTGCTTTCTTTGGGTACACGAAGCAGATCCAGCAAATACACCGGCAGACCAAAGACATTGGCACGGAAAACGCATTCGACATCCGTTGACTCAAAGTGCTCCAGCGTGTCGCCTCGTAAGCCATGTGCGTAAATCAGCAACCCTGGCGATTGAAATCCACTGCCCTTTGCGGACATATCATGACGCTCGCGCGTCCACTTGTCTCTGATCTGGGCATCGGCATTCACATGCGCCGCCGTCATCGCTCTCAAACGCGTGATTTTCAAAGGCGTTGATTCGAGCTCGACCAACATTTCACGTTGTTGGACTTCCGCGTACAACAGCGGCGGAACAGCATCCCGCAAATACCGCCCAGGAATGTATAGATCGACACGACGAGACAAGTTCCGCACGTGATACTGCTGCACCAAGTGCTCCGCAGCTTCCGCATCGACCTGCAACGCAAGCTTGCGCAGTATCTCTTGCGCCAATTCTTCATGCGGCCGAATCGATTTCTTCGGCCATAATTTCTTCGCCATCACGCACCTACAACCATCGCTTGTCTATGCACCTGCTATAGGTATCGTGCGCCAACACCAAAAGTTGCGTGGTTGGGCGAAGATTTTTTATTTTTTGCGATTTAAAGGGCCGAAAAAGACTGGAGCGCGGCGGCCCAAGGCCGCCGCGCTCCAGTTGAAAATGGAGAATTTAGAATTTAGAAAGGAGCTTGTAAGGGCGTCGGCGCGTACTCAGAGCTCCAGCGAGCCTTCTTCCGCAGTCGCGACGACCCGAAACCAGGTTTGCAGCTGGTCGATATCTTCACACGCGAGAATGCGTTCTGTGCTTTGGGCGCTGAGCAACACGTTTCGTAGCGCTGCGAGCTCGAGGATGTTTTCTTGCAACGTTCCAGCTTTGCCTTGCTCGACGCCTTTTTCAATCCCTGCACGCTCGCCTTCTCTGTACGCGTCATGCATCGTCATCTGAAAGATGTCTTCACGTCGAAACTTATCTTGGACGGTTTTTGTTAAGTAAGACATCATCAGCTCCTGGACTTGGAATTCATTGAGAAAAGAGTACGTTCGCGTACTGAGCAGGCGTTCTTGGATTTTGTGGGCGAGTTCTTCTTCGGTTTGAGCATGCGGTACAGTCATCAGTCGGAGATGATTATAGCTGCTTTCCTGTGGTACACGAAGCAGATCTAGCAAATATACGGGCAGACCGAAGACATTGGCACGGAAAACACACTCCACCGTCGTCATTTCAAAGTGTTCTAGCGTGTCGCCTCGCACACCATTGGCGTAAATGAGCAAGCCAGGCGATTGAAATGCACGGTGTTTCGCAGACGTGTATTGGCGCTCGCGTAGCGTTCTTTCCCGAATCTGAGCATCTGCGTTCACATGCGCCGCCGCCATCGCTCTCAAACGCCCAATCATGAGCGGTGACGACTCAAGTTCCACCAACATTTCAAGGTGTTGAATCTCTGCGTACAGCATCGGCGGAACGGCATCGCGCAAATACCTACCTGGCAGGTATAAATCGATACGACGAGACAAATTCCGCACATGATATTGCTGAACCAAACGCTCCGCAGCATCCGCATCCACCTGCAATGCCAGCTTGCGCAGTATCTCCTGCGCCAATTCCTCATGCGGTCGAATCGATTTCTTCGGCCATAATTTCTTCGCCATCACCCACCTGCAACCATCCGCCATTGTGAACCTGTTATAAGTAATCGGCAGTGCGCGCTAAAAGTTGCGTGACTGGGTGAAGATTTCTGATTTTTTGCGATTTAAAAAGCTAGAGAGTGCGCGAAAGCGCGGGGGCGGTGTTTAGCGCGCGGGCGATGAGTTCCTCTCCTCCGGAGGGGTGGCAGGCGGCGTTGCGATACTCCAAGGGCGGCTTTCAAGCCGCCCGTACAAAAAATGTGCAGAGTGTCGCCTGCGACGATTTGATGTGCCCGAATTCACCCTCGCGCTGCGGCCTGCGGCCGCAGCGCTCCAGTTGAAAATAGAGAATTTAGAATTGAGAAAGGAGGCGATACGGGCATGAGTTGCCCAAATCACCTCCTTTCTCAATTCTAAATTCTAAGTTCTAAATTGTTATCGGGCTTGCCCGATAACCTCCTGTCCTTCTTCGCCTTGCAAGGTGAGCTTGTCGCCGTCGAGGCTGTAGCCGGTGACGGTGGGAAGGAAGGCGACGACGTCGCGCTCGACTTCCATGCTGGCGTCATCGCACATCATCATGGTGGTGCCGACCATGCCGATGCTGATCTGACCTTCTTCGGTCACGTTGTACGAACCGATGATGTTGTTGCAGCCGGCATTGCCCGCCAAGCGGCCTTCGTCAGTGAAGATGAGAACGACGTCTTTTTCGATCTCGAAAGCGGTGCCGTCCAGTTCGGTGATAACCCATTCTTGGTCGAGCAGTGCCTCGTCAATGCCGGGCGCTTGTGCTTCTTCGAGTTCTGTCATTTCGACCACCTCTGGGTTGGCTTGAGCGTCTTGGTCTTTGGCGGCATCTGCCGGTTGGTTTTTATTGCAGGCGACAACCGAAAGAAGCGAGGCGGCGAGAGCGAATTTCACGAAAGTTTTCATAAGAATCCATGGTTAAAGCACGTCTAACGATTTGAAACGTAAGAATAAATACTGACGTGCGTTGCGCGATTCGTCGCGGAGTGACAATACAACGTCCCTACACGAGAGTTTATTCAATGGCGCGTTAAAAAGGTCTCCCCCGCGATGATTTAACGACTTTCGCAGAGAACCGGCGGCGCATAAGAGGCCTGTTTTACACGCTGCGCTGCATTTTCGATAGCACGGACTTGCACGGCGAGCAGACGCACCGCGTGTTGCGCACGTTGCGCATGCACTTTGCAGCCCTTTCCTGCCACCACACACATGCCTTTGCTCGTCATGCTCTGTGGACAAATGCTTTCAATATGCTCCACCAGCGTTTGCGCCCATTCACCGCTCGCGCGCGCCGCATACCATCCATCATGCGTACATGCTTCAAAATCTCTATCGCAGCGTATGGCTGCGGCATTTTCTAAAAGCTGTATGCAATCCTTACGATTCCACTGCGTGTGGTTTTCGCACACGCGCACAAACCCGCGATCTCGAAGGCGGGCGCTTTGCTGATTTGTCCAGCCCGCCAACCGCTGATGCACGTTTGGCGCATCGGATCGTAACGCCGCAAAACGCCGATCCATTGTCTCTGCGCTTTGTCCCCGATTCTCTGCGCGTACCATCGGCTCCAAGGCATCGTACATTTGCTGCAAGGTGCGCTCCGCATCCTTTAGATTATGCGTATTAAAATCCTTCAGACGCTTCGCCACATTTTCGGCATTTGCCACCGGCACCACATGGTTTCCACACTTCGAGCGCTGATAATAAATGCTCATTGCGCCCACAATCAGCGTGATCACCATCCATATGCGCAGTTTCTTCATGTGCCTCAGTATACACCAAGGACGACTCGATTGCAGCGCCTTTACACAACCTCAGTTTTGCAAGCGTACCATCACCGGTTCAAGGGGACGTAGAGTGATGGTAAGTTTGAGGGGCGGTGGGGCGGTCATGGGTGTAGACGGCGTGAATTTTTGCAAGATGCGTGCGGTGACGACCCGTGATTCTAAACGCGCAAAGTGCTCGCCGATACACACGCGATGGCCGCCGCCAAAGGGGATGAAACTGTAGCGGTGGCGTTGGGCGGGCGCGTCGCCAAGCCAGCGATCGAGCTGGAATTGGGTGGGGTTGGGATACCACTTGGGATCGTAGTGGATGGCGCGGATGGGGATCATCACTTGACTGCCTTCTGCGATATCGTACGCACCAAGTTTTTGATCGCAGGTGGCTTGTCGACTCATGACGGCTGCGGGTGGGAACATGCGCAGCGATTCGTGCATGGCTGCATCCGAAAGCGGCATGCGTTTGAAATCTTCGGTTTGGGGTGCCCTATCGCCGATGACCTCATGGATTTCTTGTTTCAGGCGCGCGGTGGCGTCGGGATTCCAGCTCAGGAGCAGGAGGGTGTAGGCGATATGCAGCGCGGTGGTTTCGTGGCCGGCAAGCAACAAGGTGATAATTTCTTCGCGCAGTTCTTGGTGGGTAAAACCGCTGCCGGATTCGTCGCGCGCTTCGAGCAGAAGCGCCAAAAGGTCGTGCTGCGGGTGTCCTGATCTCCGGCGTTCTGCGATGATTTCATCGACGACGGCGTACAGCTCATCCATCGCTTTTTTACGTTCTCGGTTGGCGCGTGTGGGCACCCAGAGCGGGAGTGGTTCGATGATTTTGCCGAGGATGTGATCGACGTAGACGATGCCTTGGGCGACGGCTTTGGAGACGCGTTCGGGTTTGTCTTTGAGCTCTGCGCCAAAGAGGCATTCAAGGGCGATATCGAGCGCGAGTTGCATGGCCCAGGTGTTGGCTTCGAAAGCTTGGCCTGGCTGGATGTGCGCGAGTGCCTCATCGGTTTTACGCACGAATACTTCGGTAAAGTGCGTGAGCGCTTTGGGCATAAAGGCGGGTGCCATCATGCGGCGACGGCGGCGCCACGCATCGCCTTCGGCGACCAGAATGCTGCGCCCAAAGATGCCGTGTAGGCGTTGCATGGCGATGCCGCGTTGGTAGTCTTTGCGCGATTGCACGAGCACTTGCTGCACGTGGTCGGGGTTGCGCGTCATGTAGAGCGGCACAAAGCCTGGCCCGACGGGCGTATAGAAAATGTCGCCAAGTTGCTCGTGCAGGGTCACGGGGCCGTGCACCAGGTCTTGGGTCAGGGTGCGCATATCTTGGAAGCGAAGGCGCGGCGGCTGGTCGGTGGATGCGGTGGAACGGAAGCGAGACAGCATGGCGGCCATGGAGCAAGGTGTTGATAAGCGCTGATATTTACAGCACAGTTTCTGTTTTAAGCTGTGCGCGGCTGCAGTTCAATACGGATGGGGGTTTCGGGCCGCATGGTCACCAGCAGATTCAGGTGAGGTGGTGATTGGATGAGGGTTTTGGGCGTGAATTGGCGCAAGATGGTGGCCATGACCACTTGCATTTCCATGCGCGCGAATTGCTCTCCGATACAGACGCGGTTGCCGCCGCCGAAGGGGAAAAAGCTATAGCGCGGACGCTCTTGGGCGATTTCAGGTTCCCAGCGATCTGGGTTAAACGCGTAAGGTTGATCCCAAAACCGCGTGTCATGATGCAGGCCCCAGATCGGAATCACAACCTGCGCGCCGACCGGAATCGTATACCCGCCGATCGTGTCCTCTTGGATGGCTTGGCGCACTGTGATGGCTGCGGGAGGATACATACGCAGCGCTTCTTGGATCACTTGGTTGAGGTAGGTGAGGTTGCGCAGGTCTTCGATTTCGAGGGCACGGTCACCCAAGACATCGTCGAGTTCTTGTTGAATCTTTTGCGTGACGCTTGGGTTCCAGCCGAGAAGCATAAAGGTATAGGAGAGGGACAGCGCGGTGGTTTCGTGCCCTGCGAGGAGCAGCGTGATGATTTGATCGTGAATTTCTTGGGCGCTGAGCTCCGAACCGTCTTCGTCTCTTGCGGCGAGCAACATGGCCAGCAGGTCCAAGCGATCTTCGTTACTTTGCGCGCGCTCTTCTAGGATTTCATCGATGACTTCGTTCATCACTTTCATGCCCCGCCATAGCGCACGGTTCATGCGTATGGGGAGTTTTTTAGGCGGTGCGGTGATCCTGCCCAAGATGCCGTCGGCGAAGACCAAAAGGTCATCCAATGCTTCGGCGACGCGGGGGGCTTTGTCGCCAAGTTCCGCACCGAACAAGCTTTCGAGGGCGATGTCGAGTGCAAGATCTCTGCTCCACGCCTCCATATTGAAGCCTTGGTGTGTGGGCAGGCGTTCCAGCGCTTTTTCTGTCGCTTGCATCATGACCTCGCCATAGCCCCGCAGTGCGCGTGGCCGAAACGCCGGCGTCATCATGCGGCGTGCGCGCGCCCATTTTTCACCGTCGGTGATGAGTACGCCGTCGCCAAAAACTGGTGCCATCCACTTGAGAAACCGATCCTTCATGTAGCGATCGCGTTCTTTGACCAGCACTTGATGCACCATGTCTGGATCGCTGACGACATAGATGGGCGCAAACCCGGGCCCGATGGGCATGTACGCGATAGAGCCAAAGTCTCTATGCAGGCGCATCGGACCGTAAATGGGATCCTTACCGAGTATCAGAAGCGAGGTGATACCTGGGCCTGGAGGAACGATTTGTGGGCGATTTCGCATGATGAATCCCTAAAGCGTCGGGCGTGTAGAAACGCGTTTGTACGAAAGGCGGTCGCGCTTTGAAAACCGTATGGGTTTATCGTAGGACCATAATATGAGGAAATACTCACATTTTCCACTCGCCTTCTAAATCAGGGAAAAACCGATGGCGCAGGGAACATCTAAGTACATGAAAAAACAGCCGATTCAAGATCGATCCAAAGCGACGGTTTCGGCGATTTTAGAGGCGACGGCTCAACTTTTACAGGAGACGACACCCGCCGCACTGACAACAGCAGAAATCGCTGAGCGGGCGGGTGTGAGCGTGGGCTCCATCTATCAGTACTTCGAAACCAAAGAAGCATTGATCGCCGCACTCGCTCACGACACCCTAGCCCAAGTCAATACGTCCGTACGAGACATGCTGATGCAAGCCCGCCCAGACGACCTGAAAGCAGTCTTGGCGCCCATCATCGATACCCTCCTCGAAAACTACCACGAACAGCCCGCACGTATGGGCTTTCTGATCTCGCACCTCGTCTCGCGCGGAGAGATCGAAGCCGTCGAACAACCCCTGCAACAACTCGAAGCATGGTTGACCGACTTTCTAGTGAGTACCGGCACCGTGCACGAAAATGTAGCCGAAGTGCGTGTGCGTATCGTCGTCCAAGGCGTCGCATCCGTCCTGCGCAACACCCTGCGACACCGCCCCGAAGAACTGCGCCGCCCTACCCTCCGCCAAGAACTGATACGATTCTTGCACGTCATGCTTGAGGAGGAAGGATAAGGAAGAAGGAAGAAGGAAGAAGGAAGAAGGAATTAAAAAAGGGAGAAGAGAGAGGGGAGGAGGGGAAAAGGCTGGTCAGTTTGGCTGGAGTGTTTAGGGTCAGGTGCACATGGATGGGACGATCGTTTTGGGATCGTACGAACTTCTCTCTTCTTTCTGAGTGCTTCATGTCGATTCAAAGTTTTGAAGGAACGGATTCTTATATTGTTTCTCCGGAGTTACGCGAGGCGGTGAATGTGGCGGTATCGCTACAGAAGCCATTGCTGATCAAGGGTGAACCGGGCACGGGCAAGACGGTATTGGCGGAAGCCATTGCGGAGCAATTGGGCTTGGAGCTCATCACTTGGCACATCAAATCGACGACGCGTGCGCAAGATGGACTGTACGTATACGATACGGTTCAGCGTCTGAACGATTCGCGTTTTGGCGGCGATGGGGTCGACGTCGCGAACGTAAAAAATTACATCAAATACGGACCCTTGGGTCAGGCGTTGGCGGCGGACACACGCAAGATTTTGCTCGTCGACGAGATCGATAAAGCGGACATGGAGTTCCCGAACGACCTGCTGCACGAACTCGATCGCATGAGCTTCCGTGTGGAAGAGACCGGTGAGATCATCAGCGCCAAAGAACGTCCGATCGTCATCATCACCTCGAACAACGAAAAAGAACTGCCGGATGCCTTCCTGCGCCGCTGCGTCTTCCACTTCATCGCCTTCCCAGAAAAAGAGCTGATGAGCGAGATCGTGCGCGTGCACCACCCCGAAGTCGAAGACAAATTGCTGCAAAGCGTCCTGTCGCGCTTCTACTGGCTGCGCGATCAGCCCCAAATTCGAAAGCGCCCCTCCACCAGTGAGCTCATCGACTGGATCGCCGCACTGCGACGCGCCGGCTACCCCGCCGAAAAACTCGAAGAAGAACTGCCCTTCTTGGGCGTGCTCCTCAAACGCGAAACCGATATCGAAGCGCTCAAACGTGCGCGCCAAGCCGCCGCACAACGCCAACGTACCTTCGGACGGTAAAACGCTATGTTTTTAGACTTCCTCTACCACCTGCGCGGCTACGGGCTGAAGATCTCCACCACGGAGTTCCTCACCCTCATCGAAGCGCTCGTCAAAGGACACGATAGAGCATCTCTGTCGAACTTTTACGCCCTCGCGCGTACCGTCCTCATCAAAAAAGAAGGCGACTACGACCTGTTCGACCGCGCGTTCGCTTCGTACTTCGAAGGCGTAGAAGACCATTTTGACGTCTCCGATGAACTCATGCAATGGCTGCAAAATGCCAAGCTCCCCCCCATGCTCAGCGAAGAGCAAATGGCGGAAATCCAACAAATGGATTGGGATACGCTGCGCGAAGAATTCGAAAAGCGATTGCGTGAACAAAAAGAACGCCACGACGGCGGAAACCACTGGATCGGCACCGGCGGCACCTCCCCCTTTGGACACGGTGGACACAACCCCGCCGGCATTCGTGTAGGGGGATCCGGAGGTGGGCGCAGCGCAGTCGCTGTCGCAGGCGACCGGCGATTCAGAAACCTGCGTTCCGACCGAACGCTGGACACGCGCCAAATCGGCACCGCCCTTTTACGCCTGCGCAGACTCTCCAAGGACTCCGCCCTCGAAGAACTCAACATCGACGAAACCATCGATGCGAGCGCACGTAACTACGGCGACATCGAGCTCGTGTTCACCCCCCCGCGTAAAAACCGCATCAAACTCCTGCTGCTCATGGACGTGGGCGGCTCCATGGACCCCTACGCAGAACTGTCGGAACAACTCTTCAGCGCCGCACACCAAGCGAGCCACTTTAAAGAGTTTAAAAGCTACTTCTTCCACAACTGCGTCTACGAACAACTCTTCGAAGATATCGGCCGATGGCGCGGCCCGCGCACCGAAGACGTGCTCGCACAAGTGGACGAAAGCTGGACCGTCATCATCGTCGGCGATGCCTACATGCACCCCTACGAGCTGATCCAATCCGGCGTCGCCGCCACCTGGGGCAACGTCAACCCCATGTCCGGCCTCGAATGGCTCAAACGCATCCGCGAAAAAGTGCCCAATTCCGTCTGGCTCAACCCCGAGCACAAACGCATCTGGAGCGCCCCCTCCATCCGCCTCGTGCACAGCATCTTCCCGATGTTCCCGCTCACGCTCGAAGGCATCACCGAAGCCGTCGACGTGCTCCGCGGCGCCCACGCCAACGAACCCGGCCCCGCCGTCGCGTTTCAGTAAAAACGGGCGGACGGGCGGGCGGACGCCCGCCCTAATTTAGAATTGAGAATTTTGAATTGAGAAAGGAGATGATTCGGGCCGCCTTTCTCAATTCTTAATTCTAAATTGAACGCGGCGGCCCTTGGCCGCCGCGTTCTCATTAAATATCGAAGTTGCCTTCGGTTAGGAGCTGGGCGATACGGTAGAGGAAGCTGTTACCGAGTGCGCCGTCGACGATGCGGTGGTCGTACGAGAGCGAGAGGTACATGATATCGCGGATGACGATGGCTTCTTCGCCGTTGTATTTACGCACGACGGGGCGTCGCACGATCTCGCCCATGCGGACGATCCCGACTTGGGGCTGGTTGATGACGGCGAATCCAATGAGGTTTCCTTCGCGCCCTGGGTTCGAGACGGTGAAGGTGCCGCCTGTAAGATCATCGACGGTAATCTTCTTGTCGCGGGCTTTTTCGGCGAGTTCGGATACTGCGTCGGCAAGTCCTGCAACGGAGAGCGAGTCGGCGTCGCGGATGACGGGGACGACCAGGCCACCGTCGGTTTCGACAGCGATGCCGATATGAACGCCGCCGCGTTGGATGATCTCGCCATCACCGACCACGGCATTGAGACCGGGGAATTCGCGCAGTGCTTTGGCAGTCGCTGCGAGGATGTAGGAGAAGACGGTGAGGTTGGTGCCTTGCTCGCGCAGGCGATCTTTATTGGCGCGTCGGTGTTGCATGACTTTGGTCATGTCGACCTCGGCCATGGTGGGCACGTGCGGCGACACCGCCTTCGAGTACACCATGTGTTCCGAGATGATGGCGCGCCGTCGCGAGAACTTGATGACGGTGTCTTCGGGGTTGGCTTTGACAGGTGGCGTGCGGAAGAATTTCGCGCCTTGGGGTGCACCGTAGGGCAGGTCGCTGTCCACCTTTTGTGCTGCGGGCGCTTGGGCTTGCTTGGCGGCGGGCTGGTTATTCTGCTGGCGTCGTCCGCCGCTCACGATGGCGGGAGAGGACTTGGTGGCTGCGGTATGTCCACCGGGGACGCCGCCGCGTGGTCCGTCCATGACCGCTTCGGGCGGGGCGTCATTTTGATTTTTAGATGCAGCCGCTGCGGGTTTTTCTTGCGCGGGCTCACGCGCTTCTTTGGTGGGCGCGGGCGCTGCCTCTTTTTGGGGCGCTTCTTTTTCTTTGGGTTTTTCCGATTTTTGCTCGCCGGGCTTTTGATCGCCCATGCGAAGGATCTCGGTGCCGACCTCGACGGTTTCTCCTTCTTGGACAAGGAGCTCTAAAATATAGCCGCTGCCTGTTGCGGGTACTTCGGTATTGGCTTTGTCGGTTTCGATCTCGACGAGAGGATCACCTTCATTGACGTGATCGCCCACGCTGACGAGCCATGTTCCGACAGTTCCTTCAACCACGCTTTCGCCCAGCTGGGGCATTGTGATGGTTTTTGCCATGATGGTCGGCCTTTCCTTTACTTAGTGTAAAATATACCCGCACACGGGTTTGAGTCTGCAGTGCCATTCAGATTACTATTCACAGTCGGAAACGCAAGAGCTCGCGACGCGATCGCATCGCGAACCCTCTATCACATCACGATCTTGCGCCCTCGCGTCCACCAAAGCGCTCCGATCGCCGCCGGCCCGACTCCACCACCGCGCCCCGATCCGCCAACTTTCCAATCCACCTCCGCACCCCGATCGTCTGTACGGGCGGCCCCCCGTGCCCGCTCATGCCGAGCGCTTTAAAGCACTCTTATGATCGCACGATCATTTGCATGAAAATATCGCGATAGATCCGCTACTTACATCATTTCTCAAACCTTCCCACGCTCCAAAGTGCATATGAAGATCGGCTCAACCACGATGCCCCGCATCCTTTTTCTTCGAAAGCGGGGGCCTTACAGGTGACGATGATCTTAAGTATATTAGAGCACTCATCGTTAAAAAATCCGCAACGAGATGGATTTCTGGCTGTTGTATTTTGCACTGCGTTTTGGCGCTGAAATGCCGTAAAAGTTCACGGCGTTTGAACCTGGGGCGGGTTTCGATTATGGTGCGGGGAAGTCGTTTTTGAACGGGGGGGGGTGAAATTACATCACTCTTGACATTCGGTTCAAAACGTTCGACCGCCGAGCGTTCACGCGCAAGGCGTGCGTCTTCGGTACCGTGAGGTTTGAAGGCGAAAGGGGGCCCTCAGGTGTGGGGGCTGATGGTCTAGGGGACGGCGCGTTGCGCGTGGTTCCTCGGACATTCTAGGTGCTCGCGTCTTGGGGGCATCGTCGCACAAAGCGTTGGTGAGGTGCATCTTGATGTTGCACATTTGGCGCTGCGATCTTACGTAACCTAGGCGCTAGATTTTGGGGTTCCATGGGTTGAATCTTACGGAATGCCCTACGTCTAAACGTCACTTCTCGTTATTGGGTGCACAAAAAAACACGGTCTGCGGACCGATTTTAATAAGCGATGGTCGACGCATGCGACCGATGAGGAATCTGAAAAGGGCCGCGATATCAAGAACTTAGGAATACAGAACGCGCCATAAGACAGCCAAAACCGCCCCGTGATTTCATGGAAAATGCGGTGAATCGCTTGCAACCGATTGGCACACACTGTAGGACCTGTTCTGATGCAATGCCCCGCCAGATCCTCCGCGAAGCTTCCAGTATGGGCCGACATGCGGTGGCACCGTTCGTTCCAATATTACGATCGAATGTGAATGGGATCCCAGGTATTAAAAGCTAACGCTCGTCGATGGACAGCCGTACTCGCACTTCTGCTCGCAGGCGTACTCTCCGCTTGTGGGGTTTCTAGTGATCGAGACCGCGCGGTTGCTTCTGCCAATGCAGCGATCATCGATGTAGATCGGGCCGGTTCGGACATCGCCGAAGCGATCGCCGCACTCTCCGCGGACGAAGAAAAAGGCCGCGATCTCAACGCCGTGCGCGAGGCGGGTGACGCCTACCTTGTCGCCACCGAGAAGCTCAACGGCGCCATCCGCAAAATGGGTGAAACCAACGCCCAGCTGCAGGCCTACATCCAAGAAAACTTCTTGGGTGCAGCCGAAACCGCCGCAAGCGACTGCCAGCGCGCACTCGAACTGCTGCGCGACCGACAGATCTCTGACCAAGATCTGCGCAGCGCCATCACCCTCCTAGGACGCTGCATCGATCGATACGCCAGCGCCGTCGAAGGCGTGTCCCAAGAATACGCCAAAATCTCAGCCCCCAACAAGTAAAACGCATGAACGTGCTGCTCGAGAACGACCACATCGTGATCGTCTCTGAACCCGTCGGGCCCTTCGCGATGAACCAAATGCTCGTGGGATGCAAACGCACCCAAACCGCAGCCATCATCGACGCAGGCGCGCCCCCACAAGACTTTATCCGCGAAGCCCAAGCGCGTGATCTCACCATCACACACCTGCTCCAAACCCACGCGCATATCGACCACGTCGCCGGCCTCGAAGAAACCAAAAAAGTACTCCCACTGCCACTGCACCTGCATCAAGACGATCTGCCCGTCTACCAGAACGTCCCAATGCAAGCGAAGATGCTGCCCCACCTGGGCTTGCAGTTCGGCACCCTCCCAGAGATCGACCATTACTACACCGACGGCGAAACCATCAGCGTCGGTGAACTCCACTTCGAAGTGCTCCATACGCCCGGCCACAGCCCCGGACACGTCTGCCTCTACGAAGCATCCCAACGCGTCCTCATCGGCGGAGACCTCCTCTTCCGACAATCCATCGGACGTACCGACCTCCCGCTGTGCGACCCACGCAAAATGATGGAGAGCCTGCGACGTGTCATGCAACTCGACGACGATACCATGGTCTTCCCAGGACATATGGGCCCCACCACCATCGGCTTCGAACGACGCATGAACCCCTTCTTGCAAAGCCTGTGACGGCGCACCACGCACTCCACAGCGCCCTATGCTAAAACGAACCGCCGGCCTGCGACGCATCGCACCCCTCCCGCTCCTCCTGTGGATGAGCACCACCAGCTGCGACGGTCGCCACGAACCATCCTCAGAACCACCACTCCGACCGCTCCTCTACACCGAAGCAGGAAACGTCGACGAAGGCTTCGAACGCGAAGGCTGGGAAGCATGGACCACCGTGGGCGTAGACCCACATACCTTCCCCTCCTCCGTCACAAAACCCGCCTACGAACCGCTCGAAGAAGACGGCTTCGACCTCCACTCCCCCGAAGGCCTCATCCGTACCGCCTACTTCGCAGCAACCCACGGCGACCTCGAAGCTCTGCAGTCCCTCACCCTCACCGAAGAAGGACTCCAAAGCATCGCCCGCGTCCCGCCAAGCCGCGTCGAACAACGCTACGCGTCCCTGCAAAAAGATATGCAGAACTTCATGCAATCTTTCCGACCCGACTCGCCCACCGACGCACGACCCGACGGACTCTCCGGACTCGTCCAACCCACCGCCATCGAACTCGGCTTGCCCCGCCGCATCGACGGCTCCCTGGTCGCCACCGCCGACGAAGCCGAAATGTACTCCTCGAACCGACTGCGCATCCACGTACTCGGCTCGAGCATCGACTTCGACATCCATTTTCCGCGCATCCTCAAAGACGCGGACGACCAGTGGAAATTCTCGGAAGGCCCCGTCGTCTCAGATATCTGGCATAACGTGCGCCGCCCAGGCCTCGACCTCAAACCGGCACTCCTTAAAGGCGAACACGCGCCCTTCCCCTTCGACGTCGGGAACTACTGGCACTACGAAATGAAACGTATCCCGCTCGACGGCAGCATCTCCGCCGACGAGATTTCGCCCACCCGATCGCTCGCCTACCGCGACACCGTGTCAGACGTCTACAACGGGAACATCTTTCAGATCGTGACCCTGCGCCGCACCTTTGCAGACCCCGCGCGCACACCGCAAACGCGCCGACTGCTCGTCACCGCACGCCACATCTACACCTGTTCGCCCATGTGCCACCAGCGCCGCAACAACCTGCGCTACCTGCTCGATTATATGAGCCGCACCACACCGCTCTTTGTCTTCCCAGCCAACCGCACCCTGAACTGGCGCGAAGGCGGACGCGAAGGCGGACGCACCACCCGCATGGCAGAACGCAGCCAAGAAAGCATTATCGTGCCAGCAGGTTCCTTTAAGAACAGTATACGCATCCACCCCACTGCACGTGGCGAAACAGAAGTGATATACTTTGAAGAAGGGATCGGCATCCTGCGCGAAGAACACCGCGATGGCGAAACCCTGGAACAAGCCAACCTCGTGCAATACCGCATCCTGCGATGACCACACCGGTCCAAAATAAACTGGACAAATTGCCGCGCTCGCCCGGCGTCTACCTGATGAAAGACGCCAACGACGTGGTGGTCTACGTCGGCAAAGCCACCGACCTGCGCTCGCGCGTCCGGCAGTATTTTCAAGGCACTGACCCGCGCCCCTTTGTCCGCCTGCTCGACCGCGTGCTGGCCGACATCGATTTTGTGGTGACCCAAAACGCCAAAGAAGCGCTGGTCCTAGAAAACACCCTCATCAAACGCTACCGGCCGCGCTTCAACTTCATGCTGCGCGACGACAAAAACTACCTGTCGCTGCGTGTCGATACCCGCCAACCTTGGCCCCGCGTCGAAATCGTTCGCCAACAACGCGACGACGGCGCCCATTATTTTGGCCCCTACCACGACGCGAGCGCCGCGCGCATGATGGTCAACATCATCCACCGGCACTTCCAGATCCGCAACTGCAGCGACTCCATGTTCCGCAGCCGCGTCCGCCCCTGCCTGCAATACCAAATCAAACGCTGCCCTGCCCCCTGCGTCCTGCCCGTCGACCCAGAAGAATACCGCGAAAGCGTCGACCAAATGCTCCTCTTTTTAGCAGGGCGTAACCCGGAGCTCATCGCCCACCTGAAAGACCGGATGGAGCAAGCCGCCACCCGCCTCGATTTTGAGCGCGCCGCACAATACCGCGACCAAATCCACGCCATCGAAAACTCCTTGGTCCCACAAAGCGCACAACTCAGACACCATACCGATACCGACGTCGTGGCCCTCTACCGCGAAGGCGAAGCCGGACAAATCGTCCTCGCCTCCTTCGAAAAAGGTGAGATGAGCCAATTCAAAACGTGGCCCGTCCGTAAGCAGCTCATCGATAGCCCTGCCCTACTCAGTCAGTTCATCACCCAATACTACGACGACGCCATCACCCACCCCGCCAAAGAAATCCTGGTCTCAGAAGCCATCGACGACATCGATTCGCTCGAAAATCTGCTGACCGAAAAACGGGGCGAGCGTGTCTATATCCATTACCCCAAACGCGGTGAGAAAAAGCGCCTGCTCGACCTCGCGCTCCTGAACGCGAAAGAACACTTCGACCAAGCGGACGATCAAGAAGCCCGCCTCGATGACGCGCTCGAAACCATGCAAAAAAGGTTCCGACTCCAACAGGAGCCACGCACCATCGAATGCTTCGATATCTCGAACTTCCAAGGCGAAGAAATCGTCGCCTCGCAAGTCTGCTTTGTGGACGGCATGCCCGACCGCTCACGCTACGCACGCTACATCATCCGTAGCGTAGAACAACAAGACGACTTCGCCTCGATGTTTGAAGTCATCGCCCGCAGAACCAAACAACACATACAAGGCAAACGACCACTGCCAGACCTCATGGTCATCGATGGTGGACGTGGACAACTCAACGCCGCGCGCCACGCACTCCAGTCCTACGATATTAAAAATCAGGACATCATCTCCCTTGCCGAAAGCCGCACCATCGGCACCGACGAAACGGGCGCCACCACTCACAGCGCCGAGCGTGTCTTTTTACCCAACGTGCGCGATCCCATCACCCTCCCCCAGAGTTCCGACGTTGTCCTGCTTCTCACCCGCATTCGAAACGAAGCCCACCGCTTTGCGATCACCTTCAACCGACAACGCCTAAAAAAATCCCGCCTGCGCTCCGAACTCGACGAGATCTCAGGCATCGGACCGAAACGAAGAAACGCCCTCATCCAACACTTCGGCTCCGTCAAAAAAGTCAAAGAAGCCACCCTCCAAGAACTCGCCAACGCCCCCTCCATCTCCGAACAACTCGCGTGGTCCATCTTCGATCACTTCCATCCAGGCGAAGCCGATCGCCCCACAGAAGACGCATAGCGTCTTCTGTGGGGCGATGATTAAGAATTTAGAATTTAGAAAGGAGGTGGTTTGGGCGCCGCCTGACTGGGGTCGTCATACGCGCAGGAACTTTCGCTCCCCGCAAGAGCCTGTTGAAAGCACGACTCCCCAATCCAAGACTTTCTAAATTCCTAATTCCTAATTCTAAATTAAGATTTTATGAGGCATCGGCGTACCGCCGATGCCTCATAAAATCTGTTTCCCAATAATTTCTTTCATGATCTCGGTCGTTCCTCCGCCGATGTGCAGGAGGCGGGCGTCGCGGCTGAGTCGTTCGACGTAGTTTTCGCGCATGTAGCCCATGCCGCCGAAGATTTGGACGGCGTCGTAGGTGACGGACATGGCGGCGTCGGCGCAGACGTTTTTGGCCATGGAGACTTCGACGATGGGCATGCCACCGCGGTCGATGGCGTGGGCGACTTGGTAGGCCAGTGTTTTGGCGGTGGTGACTTGCGTGGCCATATCGACGAGTTTATGACGGATGACTTGGAATTTGCCTATGGGTCTGCCGAAGGCTTCGCGGTCGTGGGCGTATTGTTTGGCGAGGTTGTAGGCGATTTCGGCGGTAGTGTAGCCGTAGGCTGCGAGCGCGAGGCGTTCCATTTGGAAGTTTTGCATGACGGCGTAGAAGCCGCTTCCTTCGGAACCGATGAGGTTGGTTTTGGGCACGCGCACGTTATCGAATTGGAGGGATGCGGTATCGCTCGCCCACCAACCTGTTTTACGGAGCGGTGCTTCGCAGTTTACGCCGGGTGTGTTCGATGGGATGGCAAAGAAGCTGAGGCCGCCGTGCGGGCTATCGCTGGTGCGGCAGAGGGTGACGAGCAGGTCGGCGCGTGTGCCCGAGGTGATGAACATTTTGGCGCCGTTGATGATGTAGTCGTCGCCGTCGCGTGAGGCGCGTGTGCGAACGCCTGCGACGTCGGAGCCGGTGTTCGGTTCTGTGACGGCGAGCGATGCGATCATTTCACCGCGCAGGGTGGGTCGGACAAAGCGGTCGATCAGGTCTTGGTTTTCGCTGCGGACGATGGCGGGTAGCGCAATGCCGAGGCTTCCTAGGCCGACGGTGACGCCGGTGCTGCCGCCTTGCATCATGCCTTCGATATTCATGAGGGTATGGAGTGCGCCGCCGCCTTCGCCGCCGACTTCTTCTGGGAAGCCAATGCCGAGCACGCCGGCTTTGGCGGCGCGTGGGTAGAGCTCGCGGTCGAAGATGCCGGCTTCTTCCCAGGCGTAGGCGTGGGGGGCGATTTCTTTTTCAGCGAACTTTTGTGCGTTGGCGCGCACGGCGCGGTGGGTATCGTCTAGGTAGTTTTCGAAAAAGTCGGACATGCGACCCTCCAAGTGAGCGTTCGCTTACATCGGAAGGAATCATGTCGCAGGTACGAGTGATTTGTCCAACATCTTATGCGCGAAGCGCAGCGCCATGGCCATGATGGAGAGTTGAGGATTGACGCCAAGGCTGCTTGGAAGGGTGCCACCGTCGACGATGAAAAGCTCGTTCAGGTCAAAAGTTTCTCCTTCGACATTGACCACGGCGTGGCGTGCGTCGGTACCCATGCGGGTGGTGCCAAGGGGGTGTTGGCTTGAGCATTCGTAGCGGGCGGGCGAGATACGTTCCAGGTCGAGCTTTTGGAAGGCGTCGGCGTCGACGGGTTTGTGGCCGAGGATGGGCAGGTAGAGTTCGCGCGCACCGGCGGCCAGGTAGGCGTCGCCAAGAACGCGTACCAAGCGGGCGAGGCTCACGCGGTCTTGGGCGGCCATTTTGTAGAGCATGAGCGGCTCGCGTCCCAAGGTGCGCAGCACGCGTCCGCCGCCTTGGTCGTGGATCATACCGCCGAACATGGCCAGATTTCGGAGGCTACCAGCACGCTGCATGAAGTCGGGTCCCACACCTGGGATGCCAGAAATGACGACCGGCGGTGGTGTGTAAACGGACATCAGCGTGATGCCTTGGTGTTCCCACGAGGTACTGTGTGCGCTTTGCATGGCGCCCTTCCAGCCGTCGACGTTTTCGTCAAAGCGGGCGATCATGCGGAACGAGGGGTGCAGCGTCATATTTTTGCCGAGCGCTTTGGAGCGTTTGGCGATGCCGCTGCGTTGGAGGATCATGGGGGTAAAGGCGGCGCTTGCGGCAAGAACGACGCGTCGGGCGGTGATGGTGACGCGATCTTTGGCCTTGCCTTTGGGGCCGTTGAGCAGGCGGCCTTGGATGCCGGCGGCGCGTCCACGGTGCGTGGTGACTTTATCGACCAAGCAATCCGAAAGGATGATGGCGCCATGGCGTAGCGCTGCCGGAATATAGGTCATGTCGACGCTGAGTTTTGCGCCATGCGGGCAACCGAAGTTACATTGGGAGCAGCCGGTGCAGCCGCGGGTATTGCGGCGGTTGGGTTGGATGTCACCGCCGATTTTCTGCGCGCCTTCGCCCCAGAGCGAGGTTGCGCGCGATTGCATACTGACGGGCACGTCTTCGACGTGGATGTCGCGTTCGACTTGTTCGAACCACGGTCGCATGGAAGCTTCGTCTAAACCGGTGAGGCCGTGCTTTTTCACCCACGAATCGAGCACGTAGCCTGGGGTTCGAAAGCACACGCCGCCGGTGAGCATGGACGAACCGCCCACAACGCGTCCCATGGTGACGTTGATGAGCGGTGATTTCCCTACGCCAATCGCCGCACTCATCCCTCCATCTCTCCACGCATTGCGCATGGACATGCTCGGCCGCATCCCTGCGTGGTCGATGGCACGGATGTAGGGACCTTCTTCGACGATCATCACACGTTGACCGGCGGCGGCCAGGGTGGCTGCCACCACGGCACCGCTCGCGCCGGAGCCCACCACCACCACGTCGGTATCGAAGTGTTGTGCGCCTTGCAGATCTCGTCCGCGCAGGATGTTGTGTGTGGGCGCGGTGTTTTGTGCTGCGAACCGGGATTCATTGGGTGGGTGCATCGCGCGTCTCCAGCAGGCCTAAGCCGTCGAAACCGGTGGCTTCTGCGGCGTCTGGGTGTTCAAAATACACGATGCAAAGCAGTGCTTTGAGCGCAAAGAGCAGCGTTTTGAGCGCGCTTTGCTCCACGCGTTCTAAGGTGCGTACACGGTCTGCTTGGGGCAACGACGCGAAGCTTCGAAAGCGGAAGAGAAGCAAGGGGCTGAAGTAGCCCATTACAAAGAGCGCAAAGCGGTAGGCAAACGCGCCGCGTCCACCCACTTTTTCTAAGATATCGGCGATTTGCGTCACGCACCAGTTCAGGCGTTCGGCGGGTGGTGCGCTGCCGTCTTCTGAGAAAAGCGCGCCGGCGATGGCGTGCAATTGCTTTTGCCATGCGCGCGTTGGCGCGGGCGAGTGTTGTGCGGCATCGACGTCGACCCAATAGCTGGGCAGCGACGTGCGGTGCGCGCTGGGTTGCGCAGACGAGGTCATGGTGTGTTTCCGGAACGGGGGCCCTAATGCGCTGAATCGTTAATTGTTCTTGGGGGCGCGTCAATCCTTATGGGATTTTTTCGGCGTTTCGCGCGTGCGGTACGTCATACACTTTTGACCGCGTTATGCGTCGCTGTTTGGCCAGGGCCAAGCGAGCCGATCGGGTCGCTGTGCGCGCTGTTGTTCGGCGGCGTCAAAGGGGCAGTGGCGACAGCCTGAGCCGCAGCATTTACCTTTAGATTTCAAGTAGATGCTTGTCATGACAAAGTATCCGGTGTCCGGATCTTTGTACATGCGTTCTTGTTGCTGGCAGGCTGCGATGTGTGCTTGGAGCGCTGCGGGCGATGGTGCTGGGGCGGGTGGTTTGGCCACGGAGCTTGGACGTATCG